>Ga0247831_1000076_pt1 | contig 192755 bp, 163 predicted proteins | sample LaCruzMarch2015__9_FD_192406 | JGI IMG/M metagenome (GOLD analysis project Ga0247831, IMG submission 192406) | Freshwater microbial communities from meromictic Lake La Cruz, Castile-La Mancha, Spain - LaCruzMarch2015_1m | ecosystem: Environmental > Aquatic > Freshwater > Lake | place: Spain... | reverse complement strand
CCCCCATTATCCAACAACCCCGTCGGGTCCATCAACATAATGGGGTTGTTCTGAACGAAATTGTAGGGCGTTAGGCTGGGGCGGGCAAAGAACATTGGATCGGGACTGAGCCAAATGCCCAGCAAAGGGTCTTGGTATCGCGCACCGTAGTAATACTGGCCCGTGTGTTCGTCGTATTCCTTGCCGCTCGCCCCCCTGTGGCGACCCCGTCTAACCCCAAAGCACGCGCAGCACCTCCAGACTTTTCAACTCGCCCATCCCCGGCAAATGACGCCGGTGGAAATCAAGCAAAAGTTCAATCAGCTTCGCCCGTTCGGAAGCCGTAGAAGTCATCGACTGCATCTCGTCGAAATCGGCCCCTACGAGAGACGAAAGCAGCCTGTCGGTTCCAGAAGCCCTTTCGCCACCCGCCATCCGAATCCACCCACCCTGTTCCCCATCAAAATACCAATCCGGACCCGGAGCCGCCTTGATCGCATACCCCAAAAACGAAGCCGTTTTAGCCAAAATCCAGTGCGGAAACAAGACCACCTCCGCGCAATGATCGTAGGCCTTGAGCGCCGCCTGAACAAACACCCACAGCGACTCAATCGAACCCTGCTCCGCAATCGCCTTGTCGAACCACTCCGCCAAAAACAAAGCAATCCCGCTCCGATACGGATCGTCGTACAGCCGCTCGTACCGGTATTCCGCCTCCGCCTCGCGCACCGTCGGCAGGCTGTGTTTAAGGTCTGACGTCTTGCGAAACAGCGACACCCTGAGCATGCTCAACGGCAAAAAAAGCCCCGCCGAAAGCCTGCCCTTTCCGCGATTGATGCCCGGAACATACACCGCAATGCGTCCGAATTCGGGTTCGAGCGCATGCACCACCCCGCTCTGCTCTCCATAGCGTATCAACCGGAGCACCAGAATAGAACGCGATTCAACCGGCATCGCAGTCTCGGCTCAACGCACAATAGCCACCTTGCCCACGGCCGTCTGGCTGCCATCGTCGTTGGTGAGATACACCAAATACACCCCCGTGCGCACCAAACGGTTCGAAAAATCCGTCCCCATCCACTCCGCTTGACCCCCTTCGGCCCGGGTCTCAAACACCAAACCCCCATTGAGATCCGTAATCTTGACCTGCGCATTGGTCACCAAACCCCGAATGCGAATCGGGCCAGTATAACCAGGGCGCACCGGGTTGGGAAACACCTCGAGCGTACCAAACACCTCCGAACCTTCGGTGGCCGAGCCCAAAAACGAAACCAACCCCCGATCGGTCGCAAAAAACACCTCGCCCGTGTTCGGATCGATCGAAATGCTCCGCACATTGTCCGAAAGCAGCGGACTGTTCGACGCGGTAAAGTGATAAATCTCCTCCGTTCCGTCCGCGCTCAGATAAAACACCCCGTTGCCCCGGGTGCCGATCCACTTCTTGTTGGCCCCATCTACGGCAATGCTCAGCAACGGTTGCCCATCGAACAACCGCTCGACAATCCCCTCTTCGGTCTCGACCAAAATGGACTGGGCATCGAAATTGGCCCCGTTCTCGAAAATGTTATCGGGGGCGTAGAACACACCCAGACCCGTTTCCGTCACCACCCAGACCTCTCCATCGGCGTCTTCGGCCATGCCAAAGACCAGCGTATTGGGAAGCCCCCCCGAACCCGCTGTGGCATTCAGGGCTTTAAAGCGCGAGCCATTTTCGGTTTCTTCAAACACCACCAACCCATTGCTCTGCACCTGCACCCAAATTTGGTCGTTGCTGCGAATCATCAGACGCTGGGCGGCACGGGTGGTCCCAGCTGTAGATCCCAAAGAAAAACTCTGCCAACTTCCATTTTTGCGCCGAACCGCCAAACTGCGGTCCGTCAACGCCGTCGTGCACCACAAATCGCGATCGGAGTCGAAGGCCACCGAACCGATGTAGTAAATGCTGTCAGCCGGGTTGCCCACCGGTCCAATGGCCCCGCCCGTATTCGCTTGGGTATAGCGCTCCGCAACCACACCGTTGTCAAACTCGACCAACCCCCTTCCCCAACAAGCCGCATAAAAGCGATCCGCATCGGACGGGTCGGGAGCCACCGAAAGGACATCACGCACATCGCCCAAGGCGAAACCGTCGTATTGCACCCATTGGCCCAGGTCTTTTCGGATCATGACCCCTTTGTTGTTAAAGGCACTTTGACCTGCGTCATTCAAGGTTCCCGCGGCCACATAGAGTTCGCTGCCTTCGTGCACCAGCGAATACGCATCGTTGACCGCAGGCCCAGTGGGACTGATGAACTCCCCAAAAACCCGGTCGACCACCCGCGCCATTCCCAACCCTGCATCCGCAATGTAGTAGCGCTCTTTTTCGAGGTTAAACGACATTGCCCTGGGCTGCAGGGCATTGAGGGCGCCTCCATCGGGGGCAATATTGGCCAGCCGTTGAAACGAAGGACCGTAGACCGTGGCGTGGAAGGTGGTCACAATTTCGATGCCGCCTAGGACCGTTTCGATCTCGTACACCTTGCCCGAATTGGGGTCGGGCATGGCGCTGCGGACACCGGCTTGGAGACAGTAGAGCGAATCGAGATTGGGATTGGACGTGGCCACCGAATAGACTAGACAATCGCCATTGCGCCCCAATTGGGTGACGGCTCGAACTGGAGATCCCGGGAGCAACGTCCACGAATTCGGATTCCGCAAAGCCCCGTCGAGGGGAGCCGAAAGCAAACCCATCGGTGTGGCGACGACCAAACGGTTGCCCGGTTTGTCCAAATCGATGGCATTGATTTTAAGCTGGGTTCCCCCTGTGCCCAAAAGCCAGGTATCGCGAAACAATCCCAACCGAACATCGAACACCACGATGCCAAAATCGGTGGCGATCAACGCTGTATCGCCCCAGGAAACGAAATCGTTGATGCGTTTGCTGCCAAAAACGGAAGCCGAACGCTTGATGTCCGCGTAATTGGACACCGAACCGTCCACCAGCACATCGAGGTTGCCCGAGGCATAGCCGATCAACAAACCTCCAGCCGCTTCCGACCAACCGATGGCGCTCAAATCGAAGTCGCTCAGCCCATTGACCTTGCTGTAGGTCCGAATGCCGCCCCCGTTTTCGTCGTATTCAAAAACGCCCTGATCGGTGGCCGTAAAGACCTGTGTTCCCTGATGAACCACCGCAATGGCCGAGCGATACGACAGATAGTCGGTCCAGGCCCCTTCTCGGGTTTGGGCCCCGAGCCGGGCGCAACCCACAGAGGCCAAAACAAATGCGACCGCCAACCGGCCCTGATGCCAACAATTCCGCATGGTGGAGGGGGAGTACAAACCCAGACAAAACCCAGTCAAAACCCCGTTCAAAACGACGGGGAGCCGAAGTTAGTACTTTTGACCACCGTGTCTATTTCCGCCCCCACCTTGAATTTGGTGCTTCCCCTGCACCGCTGGCTACCCGATACCGACCTAAGACTCCAACAAGGTCTGGCCGAACTTCGGTCAAGGCTGAAGCACAAAGTGGCCCTGCAGCCCATCTTGAGTCTTGACGGCCCTGTTTATACACCTAATCAAGTCCTTCAAAACCTGCTGGATTCCGGTTGGATTGTGATGAGCTCCTCCCAACAACTAGGCAAAGGCGCAACGGTGCGGCGTGGATTGGCCGCAGAGGATGCGGATTATTTTGTTTTTACCGACAGCGATTACCCCTTTGTACCCGAATCGGTGGAAGCCGTGGTCGATCGGTTGATCGACGGGGCCGATGTGGTCTTTGGACGTCGCTCCGAACGCTATCAAAACCAATTGCCCCCAGCGCGCAAGCGCATTTCGACCGCCTTGTTGTCGTTCAACAGACGGGTCTTGAAACTCAAACACCCCGACACCCAATGTGGGTTAAAAGGATTTTCGCCCAAGGGACTCGAGTTGGCGCTCCAAACCCGAAGCGAAGGGTTCTTGCTCGATTTGGAACTCGCGCTCTTGGCCCGGGACCAAAACGGGATTCGCTGGGACGCTGTGGATGTGGAAACGCGTGATGGGCTGGAATTCAGTCAAATGAGCCGTTCTACGCTGTGGAGAGAATTCCGCGAAGGGTTGGGACTCCTGGCCCGACACGGGTGGAAATCTCGCGGCCCTGAGGCGCGGTGATTCGAACTCATCGTCGGCGGAATTTCCAAGGAACTGCTCGAAAAAATGTTCAACAGGGTTGATAAGACAGTCTTTCAGTAAGTGTTCCTAATAGGATGTTAGTGAAACTTGTGGGACTTCATTCGTGGACTAAAACCCCTGAAATGATAATGCGCCCGAAAGAGGAACAAGTTGTTCGATTATCAAGTTCACTGCTGCTACTCGAATCCGGATAGCGTCAATTAGAAAACCCAAGGACAGCGACGCCGAGTCGCACCCAGCTGCAACGGCCCTGAAGAACCGCGACCCCTCTGTGATAGAATTTGCAACCGTGAAGGAGCAGGACTCGGCCAAAGGCCGTCAACCAATAAACTCCGCTTAAAAAAGCTCGTTTCTTTCCTTCTTTCTTTGGAGCAGCAAAGAAAGAAGCCCCCCGCGGGAGCGGAGTGCACACCAAAGTCGTAGAGAGGGAATGAACAGCGCAGGGCATCTTTGAATGCTCATCGGCGTAGCCGGAAGGCACTGTAGCGAAGACCCACTTACACCAAAAGAATACCTCAGCCAAATTTGTCATGATTGGCTTGCTTCAGCCACTTCGATATGCTGAAGTTTATTGAAAAAAGTGTCTCTCCTAATAATATTTCGTGTCCAAAATCAACCGCCGAGATTCCCGGTAAAATACAGCGCCAGCAACACCGCCCCCACCCCAATCCGGTACCAACCAAAAAGCGCAAAGCCCTTTTTCTGGAGATAGCCGATAAAAAACCGAATGGCCAACAGGGCCACCACAAAGGCCACGACATTGCCGATCACGAGCAAGAGCAGATTGTCTGGGTTGAAGAGCATGGCCGAATCGTCCCGAAACGCTTTGAGCAACTTATATCCCGTAGCCGCCGCCATGGTCGGCACCGCGAGAAAAAACGAAAACTCGGCCGCCGCGCTTCGGCTCAACCCCTGTTGCATGCCCCCAATGATGGACGCCGCGCTCCGGCTGGTTCCGGGAATCATCGCCAAACACTGCCACAATCCGATCCAAAATGCCTTGAGCGGAGCGATGTCTTCGGCGGTTTCGATGCGCGGGGTTTGGAACCACCGATCGATAAACAAGAGGACAAAACCGCCCAAAAACAGCGTGAGACTCACCACCAATGGGTTTTCGAGCAAGGCGTCGATGCGGTCGGAAAACAACGCCCCGAGCAGCAAGGCGGGAACCACCGCCAGCAGGAGTTTACCATAAAAAGCCCAGCGGGTGAGCGGGAAAAACCGATCGCGGTAGAGGACCACGACCGACAGAATAGCGCCGAGTTGAATCGACACCTCGAAGAGCTTGGTGAACGCTTCTTTTTCGATGCCCATCAAGGTGCTGGCGATAATCATATGCCCGGTAGAACTGATCGGAAGGAATTCGGTAATGCCTTCGATGACAGCAATCAGGACGGCTTGAAAGAGATTCATCGGCTCGGTGGATTTCGGCGCAAAGATGCCACCGATCGCCGGAGTGGAGTCATCGAAGCATCCACTTCGGACGTTTCAGATTAAACCTTTAACTTTCAGTCGATTCTAATTCGCATGATCCACGCTTTCGCCATGTTGTTGTGGGGTTGGTTCGGAGGGCCCATCCCCGCCGTTCCCACTCCATCTGCCGCGATACAAACGCAGTGGAGCGTGGCGGTGTTTCTCTCGCCCGAATGTCCCATTTCGAAGAGCCAGACCCCCGAACTCCGCGCCTTGGAAAAGGCCTTTCCCGAGGTGGCTTTTTCGTATTATTTCCCGGTGCAAAACACGACCGAGGCCCTAGCGCGGTCCTTTTGCGAACGATATAGCCTCAACGGAGCGATCTACGTCGGTTCCACCGCTTTTCAAATGGCGCAAAAACAAGGCGCGACAACACTGCCGGAATGTTTCGTGCTCGACGAGCGCGGACGCATTCAGTACAGCGGGCGCATCGAAAACAGTCATGCTCGTCCCGGAAAACGCAAAAGCACCGCCTCCGAACGCGATTTGTACAACGCCCTGACCGCGCTCCAAAACGGACACAAACCTGATGTAGCCGAAACCCCAGCCGTCGGGTGCAAAATCACCTTTCCCAACATCCCATGAAAGCAACGCTTTCCCTACAACTCATCAAAGCAACGTTCGTCGGTCTATTCACCCTGCTCGGATTCAGTGCGCTCCGCGCCCAGCCGAATTTTAGCGAACACATTGCCCCGATCGTGTATGCCAAGTGCACCTCCTGCCACAGGCCGGGAGAAATCGGCCCCATGCCCTTTACCAACTACGCCGAAGTGTCGGCCTGGGCGAGCATGATCGATCAGGTGACCCAAAGCGGCTATATGCCTCCTTGGCCCCCGAGTGCCCAATATTCGAACCTGGTGGGCGAGCGCATTTTGAGCGCGGCAGAAAAACAACTCATCCACGACTGGGCCCTGGCCGGTGCGCCTCAGGGCGATCCGAACCTCGAACCCGCCCTGCCGATTTTTCCGAGTGGATCGGTGCTGGGAACACCCGATCTGGTGCTGAGCATGGCCGAGGCCTATCCCGTAAGTGGCAATAACCAAGATGAATATCGGGTGTTTGTGCTGCCCACCGGACTGACCCAAGACCGCGAAATCAAGGCGCTGGAGTTTAGAGCGGGCAACCGAAGTGTGGTGCACCATGCGCTGATCGTGAGCGAACACGTCGGCGCCGGACAGGCTTTAGATGCTTCTACTCCCGGCTATGGCTTTCCCGCATTTGGCGGGTTCGGTATTCCCCAAAACCAAATCGACGATTTCCATACCGCTTGGGCACCCGGAGCCGTGGCAGAGTTTTATCCCGCGAGCACGGGTCAGGTGCTCAAGGCCAACAGCGATGTGCTGTTGCAAATTCACTATGCGCCCAGTCCCGTAGCGGCCACCGACAGCAGTTATGTCAACGTGTTCTTTGCCGACCAACCGATTCAGCGCGAGGTGAACAACTTTGAGTACGCGTATACCAACCTGTTTTTGCCCGCCCATCAGGTGACCCCCATCAAGCGGTTCTTTACCGTGCCTCAGAACTACAGCCTGATTGGGATCTTGCCCCACGCCCACTTGATCGGCACACGATGGGAGATGTATTATAAAACCCCCCAAGGCGATACCGTTCGGGTCATCGAAATCCCGGACTGGGACTTCAATTGGCAGGGGATCTACAAACCCGAGTTTATGCAGAAGATCCCTGCGGGTTCGATCTTTTATGCCGAGTGCACCTACGACAACACGGCCAACAATCCCTACAATCCGAACAGCCCGCCCCAAAACATGTCGTGGGGAGAGAATACCTCCGACGAGATGTTCTACTTCATTCTGCAATTGCTTCCCTATCAGGCGGGTGATGAGAACATTGCGTTGGGAAATTCGCTTTCGACGCCCTACTATCAACCCAGCCCCGATAAGCTCTTGAAGGTATTTCCCAATCCGGCTTCGGATCGATTGGGCGTGCAGCTCTTTCTCGCGGAACCCCACGAGGTGGAATGGCGGGTCATCGACCTCAGCGGGCGTCGGTTGCGCTCGGGGAACCAAACAGGGGTGCAGGGCGAACAGTCGTTCAGCATCGACGTGCGCGGTTTGGCCAGAGGGGCCTATGTGCTGGAACTGTCGGTAGACGGGCGTTCGCTGACGAGCAACTTCTTGGTCGACTGACTTTAACAATATTTTGACAAAGTAAGAGGGGCTGAGCACAAACGATGGGAGACATCTCTGCGTTATCCTATTGTTTAGGTTTCGTTTTCTTTTGATTGGTTGGTTTTGGGGGCTTCGGCCCCCAATTCCATTTTAGGCCATTCCCTTGGCCGACAGCGAACGAAATATGCGGGAGTTCGGTTATCTTCGGGAACGCCATGCGCGCTGAAGACCCTCACATACGACCCCAAAAGGAAACCCCGGCCCGCTTTTTGGACCACCGCGGACAGGCTGTGGAAGAGGTGTATGGTTATGTGCAGGGCTGGTTGGACGCCCATCCCAAGGGTTCGATTTATGTGGGCTCCGACAGCAAGGTGCGGGGGGAGTGGGTCAAGTACTCGACGGTGGTCTGTTTGTGGGATGTGGGGAGAGGCGTATGGGAACTCCATCAAAATGAGGTCCTTCCCAAGCCCAAAGACGCCTATTCGCGTTTGTGGGAGGAGGTCAATCGAGCGGTGGAAACCGCCAATCTGCTTCGCGGATTGGGCGAGGTGACAGTGCACGTCGACATCAATGCCGACCCACGGTTCAAGAGCCATCCGCTCTACGACGCCAGCATTGGTTTTATTACCGCCCTCGGCTACAAGGCTGCAGGCAAGCCGTTTTCGTGGGCCGCGAGCTGCGGGGCCCATCGGCATTGTCAGTAGGGTAGAAATGGATGATTTTGTAGATCCTCGAATTTTGGGGGCACATTTCGAGACAGGTTAGCTCGAATGCACCGGAACAGACTGCTCTATATAGGCAATGCCCAGGTGATTTTCTATAATCTTTACGGCTGTAGTATTTGAGAACGTATGCATAAACGCATGGTGTGTCGTAAGCACGGCGTCTTGAAGATCGGGGTCATCCTCCAAGGAAACAATATTGAGTCCAACATTGGTGCATTGTTCCTTGGAAATATGCCTTGAATGGGACTTCTGTTCTTGATGGTCTGAGAACATCTTTAATATGGGCTTGACCTTGGACCGATCCCCAGAACACATATTCTTCTCGAGCCAGGATTCCACGATGTTCTCGGACCAATCGATGGCTTGTTTACAAGCCCCTAAAAATGTAGGATGGTACTTGCCGATTATCACTTGCCAAAGAGCCGCTGCTTGTGGATTGACTTTTATATCTCGCTTGGCCTCCTCGAATTCATTGAGTACAGCTTGACAGGCAAGTCCACCCATTTGAGGATCAATTGGACCCAGGTTAGAATGCTTACCCATGATGATCTCTTTGGAAGAGAGTGCAATCATGGTCCCTGCCGACATCGATATTTGAGGTACGATAACGCGAATGTTTCTATCAAAAACAGAATACAGATAATCAACCAGTGATTCTGTTGCGGCGAGATCTCCACCGGGAGTGTGCAACATCAAATCCAAACCCAATGACTTATTCAATTTGTGAATGGACAACATAAAACCAGCCTTATCCTTATCATTCACTGCTGTATCTGGTGATTTGGGCTTTTGGAGCCATCCAGAATAGTAGGCAATGACATTTCTGCTCGTCAATTCCGCAATGCGCCCTAAGTACTTTCTGCGAACCGTGTCGAGGGCATTGACATGAGGAGCCCTTTTTTGAGTTTCATTGATCTCGCCTAAAACTTCACTCCAATTGGGCATAGCAACTCCCCCTATTCACCCGAATTATCCGAAGTGCGCACCGGAGTATACTCTTCGTAAACCGTGCATTTCTTGATCATATCACCGACCTCAAACCATTCTGTTCGAATGTTCTGGATGGGCGCGCCTGACATGAGGCGCTCATACTCTTCGATCGGCTCGCTCACCGTTTTTTCTATGGATCTTGTTGTTTTCATCAACGCCGAAAGATTTCTATTGCACTTTGAATCAAAGACCTTATTCTTTGAATCCGTTCAAAAATAACAAATAAATCAGAACAATCTTACTTTTTGTAAACTTTTGATCGACTTAATTCCAAGATGTGTGAACATGGTCAACTTCCTATTGCCAAATGCATTGATGCTGTTTTTGATACATCACTCTGCACGTAGCCCCTCGGCAGGAACCGAGCGACGGGAAAAATAAAACAGTCGCTTGGCTGAGCCGAGTGACGACTAGGGTCCGGGTTTTCAACCCGGAAAAGACGAATGTTCATCTTGGACTACTGACGTTGCAAGTGAATGACTTCGAAGACTTTCCTCTGAAATAGTCGTCACTCGGTCACTTGGCAGGAACCGAGCGACTGGGACAAGACTGGAACAGAGGTCTATCTTAGACTGTGTGTACCTTCGCAAAACCGGGACAAAACAATTGGGTTGGGTGCCGCGTTCTTGAGTATTAACCACCAACGGAACCCCATACCGATGAAAAAAATCTGGCTTCCTGCTTTGGCCTTGCTCGCCTTGGGTACGGCTTGTTCTGAAGACGAAAAGAGCGATCCGGTTACCGGCTATGCACTTGCGCTCAAATCGGGTCCCAATCCGGGAAAAACCCAAGGGACCGTGGTGTTGAACTCGGCCTATGCGGTGTTGACCGAGGTGGAACTCGAAGACGACGACAGCAACGGAGACGATGTGGAAATCGACATCGAGGGCGAATTCACCTTCGATTTGCTCACGGGTACGTCGGTTCCGGCCTTGCCGTTGGCGAGCATTCCGGCAGGTACTTACGAAGAGATCGAAATCCAACTCGGAGACGACAGCGGCAACGCGTTGTGCTTGTTTGCCAACGGCACCCGCGACAGTGTTGCCTTTGAAATTGAAGTGCGGAACGAAGTCGAATTTTCGATGGAAGACGATGTCAATGGCATCGTGATCAGCCCGAACCAAACGACGCCGTTGACGGCCCATATGGCGATTGCCGATGTAGTCGATCAACTCGACTGGAGTTCGGCCGTAGCGGACGGAGACGGGGTGGTGCGGATCAACGCCACGTCGAACACCTCGATGTATTCGGATTTTCTCTCGAAACTGCAGGCCGAGGTCGAAATTGATGACGAGGACTGAGTAGTCCAGAACAAAACCCACTAAAAACCTCCGCTTTCGGGGGTTTTTTTATGGGGTGGGGGGATGGGAGTTGCGACGGATTCCGTCCGTGGGCTGTGGACAAACCGTGGGCTGTGACGTACAATAACGTCCGGCAACCCTGAAATTGCGGGGTATGAAGAACCGGATCTTCGATCCATTTCCAGGTATCGCCAAATAAACCTTTTTTAGAGTTATAATTAACCCATTGCGTTAATTATTTGTATTTTCGTCGTGCAGATTCGATACTCCAGTCATAAACTCCAAAAACAACTGACGGATCCGAAACGGATGCTCCAGTCCTTCGGTACGATGGCGCGGAAAGTGAATCAAAGGCTGATGGATCTCAGCGCAGCACCCAATCTGTCCCTGTTGAGAACACTGCCTGCCTTGAGATGTCATGAGCTATCTGGAGCGCGCAAAGGGGCCTTGGCGGTCGATGTTTCGGGCAACTACCGATTGATTTTTGTGCCCGATCACGACCCTGTTCCTGAAAAAAAAGAAGGGGGCCTCGACTGGAGCCGAGTTACACAGATCCGCATCCTTTCCATAGAAGACTACCATTAAAGCGTTTTCAACACCAACCCGCACCATGGACTCCGTCGTACACCAGGATCCAGCGATACTTTCTCCGCCGGGTGATACCCTACAGGAACACATCGACTTTTTGGGGATGAGTCAAGCAGAACTTGCGGAGCGCATGGGGCGCCCCAAAGAGAAAATCAACGATATCGTGAAGGGCAGAGAGCCCATTTCGATCGCTACCGCCGTTCAACTTGAACGGGTCTTGGGCATTCCGGCCGTTTTTTGGATCAACCGAGAGCGTGCGTATCGGCAAGCGTTGTACGAATGGGACCTCCAAGAGGAATATCGGCGGCACGAAGCGTGGCTGCGCCTTTTTCCGATACAGAAAATGCAGGAATGGGGCTGGATACCCAAAGCCTCGACCGTAGAGGCGCGGGTAGAAGGCCTGTTGAATTTCTTTGGTATAGCGTCTCCCGCAGCATGGAAACGCCTGTACCTCGGAGCAGAAGGAGCCCTTGGCGGTCGAATTTCTTTGTCCTCGACTTCGAATCCTGAATCCCTTTCGGTGTGGCTGCGTCAAGGAGAACGTCAGACCCATGAACAACCCATCGCTCCATTCAACAAAAAAGGGTTCCGACGCCTTGTATCGACATTTCAAAAAAGGAGCGACGCCACCCCCTGCGATGTGGCTCAGCTCCAAAGCGTCTGTGCGCAACTCGGCGTAGCGCTGGTGTTCACCCCCAACCTGCCCGAAGCGCCCATTACGGCTGCAACGCGATGGTTTCTCAACAGGCCCCTTATCCAACTCGCTGAACCCCTTCAACACAGCACCAGTTTCGGGTTGATCTTCGTTCTTCAATCGGCCCACCTCCTGTTGCATGGAAAGAAAGAGTTCTTCTTCGAAGGGTTGGATGAAATTCTACCTCAACAGTCCCTCGACAGGACCCGAGCGACGGGGCGCAAATAAAACTGTCGCTTGGCTGAGCCGAGTGACGGCTATGGTCCGGGTTGAAAACCCGGAAAGGACGAATGTTTCACTGGGGCTACGGACGATGTTCGGAGCAGAATTCGAGGACTTTTCTCCGAAATAGTCGTCACTCGGTCGCTTGGCAGGAACCGAGCGACTGGGACAGTCGAACATTTCCAGGAGCCCGAAAAAGAAGAACGACAACAAAACAAAGACAAAGCGAAACGCCAGGTTCTTCATAAAGCTCCTCTGGTTGGGTTTTGGGTTGATGGCACTTTCGGTGCACTCGAAAGTACACGAATTGTCTTTCGGGTTCGGTGTGTTGCGCTGGGTAGCTCCTGTATACGCTTGGCGACGAGCCGAATAGTCGATGCCGTAGGCAAAGCGTATTCCGTCGCTTAACTGCGCCGAGTGACGGTTAGGGTCCGGGTTTTCAACCCGGAAAAGACGAATGTTTCACTGGGGCTACGGACGATGTTCGGAGCAGAATTCGAGGACTTTTCTCCGAAATAGTCGTCACTCGGTCACTTGGCAGGAACCGAGCCACTGCATTTCGTTTAAAGCGCGTGAGGGATCGAAGCGTAAAGCCCGGAGCCCCGGACGGGTTCGGGGCGAGGACTTGAAGTGGAGAGCCCGACCCTGACACGCGCAGCGGGGTCAGGGGCACGCCTAAAAAACCAGGCAAATGACCCCAAAAAAAGCGCGAAACCCCCAGATTGTTCAGGAGCTCCGCGCTTTCGGGAAGATTTGGGATTCAGTGATTTACGACCCGCACATCTCGCAGCCTTCGGGGTCGTCGAGCGAACAGGCGATGCCTTCGGCAGAGGAGTTGATGGGCTCTACGCTGATGGCGGCTACGCTCGATTTGACTTCGGGCTTGAGGGTTTCGGCCAGCTTTTGGGCCGCGGTTTCGGCTTTGCGGAGCGCGAACGCGGGGTTGGTAGACTCTGGGCTGCTCGACTCTGCGATCTCGGCCGTTGGCTGGGGCACCGCAGCGGGGGCCTCCGATAACACCTGTACCGCCTCGTCTTTCTTGACGCCCGGGGTCATTTGCTGACCGCCTTGCTTCTGGACCGTAAACTTGATGGCATCGGCGGCGCCTTTGCTGCGCAGATAGTACATGCCGGTTTTGAGGCCCTTCTTCCAGGCGTAGAAGTGCATCGAGGTCAGTTTGGCTGTGTTGGGCACCTCGATAAAGAGGTTGAGCGATTGGCTTTGGTCGATGAAGATGCCGCGGTCGGCGCTCATATCGATAATGTCCTTCATGCTCATTTCCCACACCGTTTTGTACAGCTCCTTGACATTGGCCGGAATCCGGTCGATGCCCTGAACCGAGCCGTTGGCGCGGATAATGTCGTTCTTCATCTCCTCGTCCCACAACCCGAGCGATACGAGGTCGAGCAGGAGGTGTTTGTTGACCACCACGAACTCTCCACTCAGCACCTTGCGGGTGTAGATGTTCGAGGTGTAGGGCTCAAAGCACTCGTTGTTGCCGAGGATCTGAGAGGTCGAGGCCGTCGGCATGGGCGCGAGCAGCAGGCTGTTGCGCACCCCGTATTTCTGGATCTCGGCCCGAAGCGCTTTCCAATCCCAGCGACCGCTCAGGCTCGATTCGTCGACCCCCCACAGATTGAACTGGAACAGTCCTTTCGAAATGGGCGACCCCTCGTAGCTCTCGTAGGCGCCGTCGGCCTTGGCTTCTTCCATCGACGCCGACAGGGCGGCAAAATACATGGTCTCGAAAATCTCCGAATTGAGCTTTTTGGCCTCCTCGGAGGTAAACGGCAACCGCAGCTTGATAAAGGCGTCGGCCAACCCCTGCACGCCCAATCCCACGGGGCGGTGGCGCATATTCGAGTTGCGGGCCTCTTTGACCGGATAGTAGTTGCGGTCAATGATACGGTTCAGGTTCCGCGTCACCTTGCGGGTCACTTCGTAGAGCGTCACGTGGTCAAAGCCCTGTTCGGTGACGAACATCGGAAGCGCAAGCGAGGCCAGATTGCATACAGCCACTTCGTCTTTGGCCGAATATTCCATGATTTCGGTACACAGATTCGAAGAGCGAATCACCCCGAGGTTCTTCTGGTTGCTCTTTTCGTTGGCCGCGTCTTTGTAGAGCATATAGGGCGTGCCCGTCTCGATTTGAGAATCGAGGACTTTTTGCCACAACTCCCGCGCCTTGACCGAGCGCCGGCCCTTGCCCTCGGCTTCGTAGCGGGTATAGAGCGCTTCGAACTCCGCTCCGTAGCTGTCGTAGAGACCGGGGCATTCGTTCGGGCACATCAGCGTCCACGTGCTGTCGTCTTCGACCCGCTTCATAAACAGATCGGGGGTCCAGAGCGCGTAAAACAAATCGCGGGCGCGCATCTCTTCCTTGCCGTGGTTCTTTTTGAGATCGAGGAAGTCGAAGATGTCGGCGTGCCAGGGTTCGATATAGACCGCAAACGATCCTTTGCGCTTGCCCCCGCCCTGATCGACGTAGCGGGCGGTGTCGTTGAACACCCGCAGCATGGGCACAATGCCGTTGGAGGTGCCGTTGGTGCCCCGGATGTAGGAACCCGTGGCGCGGACGTTGTGGATGCTCAACCCAATGCCCCCGGCCGATTGCGAAATCTTAGAGCACTGCTTGAGGGTGTCGTAGATGCCGTCGATGCTGTCGTCGCGCATGGTGAGCAAAAAGCAAGACGACATCTGCGGCTTGGGCGTGCCCGAGTTGAACAAGGTCGGGGTGGCATGGGTAAAGTACCGCTTCGACATCAGGTCGTAGGTCTCGATAGCGGCTTCGAGGTCTTCTTTGTGAATGCCCACGGCCACGCGCATCAGCATGTGTTGGGGGCGCTCCCACACCTTGCCGTTGATGCGGAGCAGGTACGAGCGCTCGAGCGTTTTGAACCCGAAGTAGTCGTAGCCGAAGTCGCGGTCGTAGATGATCGAACTATCGAGCGTAGAGGCGTTGGCCATGATGATCTCGAACACGTCGTCGGCCAAGAGCGGAGAGTGCAAATTGGTCTTGGGGTTGACGTACTCGTACAAATCGCGCATGGTCTCCGAGAACGACTTGGTGGTGTTCTTGTGGAGGTTCGACACCGCGATCCGCGCGGCCAACTGCGCAAAGTCGGGATGGCGGGTGGTCATGGAGGCGGCCACCTCGGCGGCCAGACTGTCGAGCTCGGAGGTGCTTACGCCCTCGTAGATGCCCTCGATCACCTTCATGGCCACCGCCACGGGATCTACGTGCTCGCTCAGCCCGTAGCACAGCTTTTGAATCCGAGAGGTGATTTTGTCGAACTTGACGTCTTCCCGACGTCCATCGCGCTTGATTACGTACATGCTAAAAAGGTTTCGTGTGTTGGTTTGGATTGGGGGGGTAGTCTTTTCGGCGGGACTCAGAAATCGGCGTCCATCGAGAACGAGCCCGAGGTTTGGTGCTCTTCGGCCGTGGTTTTGACCGAGGCCTTGCGGTATTCGGAAACCCGCCCTTCGAAGAAATTCGTCTTGCGCTGGAGCGAGATCATTTCCATAAAGTCGAACGGATTGGCGACGTTGTATTGCTTGGGGCATCCGAGCTCGGTGAGCAAGCGGTCGGTGACGAATTCGAGGTATTGAGTCATCAGGTCCGAATTCATCCCGATCAGTTTGGCGGGCAGCGATTCGGTGATGAATTCCCGCTCGATGTCGAGGGCTTCGGTGATGATTTGAAGAATGCGCTCCTGGGGCACCTTGTGGATCAGGTGGTGATTGTGCAGGTGGCAAGCGAAGTCGCAGTGCAGCCCTTCGTCTCGGCTGATCAGCTCGTTGCTAAAGGTGAGCCCGGGCATCAACCCCCGTTTTTTCAGCCAGAAAATCGAACAGAACGAACCGCTAAAGAAAATGCCTTCTACGGCGGCAAAGGCCACGAGGCGCTCGGCAAACGAAGGCGACTCGATCCAACGCAGCGCCCAATCGGCTTTCTTTTTGATGGCCTCGAAGGTTTCGATGGCGTGGAACAACCGGTCGCGTTCCACGGGGTCTTTGATGTAGGTGTCGATCAGGAGCGAATAGGTCTCGGAATGGATGTTCTCCATCATGATCTGAAACCCGTAGAAGAACTTGGCTTCGGTGTATTGAACCTCACTGACGAAGTTCTCGGCGAGGTTTTCGTTGACAATGCCATCGCTGGCCGCAAAAAAGGCGAGGATGTGCTTGATGAAATACCGCTCGTCGTCGTTGAGCTTGTGCTCCCAATCGGTGATGTCCTGCTGGAGGTCGATCTCTTCGGCGGTCCAAAAACTCGCCTCCTGCTTTTTGTACCACTGCCAGATGTCGTGGTGGGCAATGGGGAACAGGACAAAGCGGTCTTTGTTTTCGCGCAAGATGGGTTCTTCGGCAGGATTCATGGTCGGCAGGTGTTTTGGACGAATGGTACTTTCACAACGCGGTCTTTCGGCAGGGGTTCTCGAGGGCTAGGTGTAGCGATCTCGTTCAACTCAGTCATTTCGCCAGAACGCTCCCGATCTTTCCGGTGCCTCAGGAGCCGTCCCGCTTGGGGGATTTGGGAAGCAGAGGCCGGAAGTGCGGGTAGAATTCGATTCTCGGAGCGCCTTGCTTTGCCGGTTTTCGTCTGTGGGGCTTTCGAATCCGTTTCGGAGCGAAACGAGCAGGTCGGGTCTGTTGCCCGACACCGAAACCCCTCAGATGGGTTCTAGAACCGAGGATACGGAACCGAACCGGAAGGCTGCAATCGGACGGAAACCCTTCCGGGGCGCCAAATTGTGCGAAATGTCTTAAGAACGAGGAGCTTTTCTGAGAAGAGATCCGGAAACCGAAAACGGAACTCAACAAATTTTGTCAAAGCAATCGGAGGCTCAAAGCCTCTTTTTTTCACATTCCGACGCAGTTTTCAACAGCCCCTCCGCGCGACCTCCGAAGTGTTAGACGCCTCATATATCCAAACAGAGTTTTCCGTCAGTTTTCCATACCGATTGTGAACAACCCCAAGCCCTATTCGCACCGCCTCGATTCCGAAGAGGATTCGATGTGAATGGGGCTTGATTATCTGATTTTCAGGCGTTTGAATCCCGATCTTGTACCAGGTCTTCGAGTTGGCCATACCATTCGGAGCCGTAGAGCCGAATCAGGGGTTCCTTTAAAAAGCGGAAAACGGTCACCTTCAATTGACTGCCCAGCGAACAGGCCGGGGCGCAGATCGGCCACTGATGATAATTGAGCGCATCAAAGCTCTTGTATCGGGTTACGCGTACCGGATAAAGATGACAGCTCAAGGGCTTCTTAAATTCGATGGCCCCGTCGGCGTGCGCGCGCTCGATTCCGCAAAGGGCCTTTCCCTTTTCAAAGACGGTATAGGCACATTCTGCGCCTTCGCGCAGCGGGGTCGAATGCGCTCCATCCGAATCGAACACCCAGGTCCCCTGTTGCTCGATGGCCCGGATTCCCTCGGGGCGCAAATACGGGCGAACGCGGTCAAAAATCGATTCGAGCAGGGTCGCTTCTTCGGGCAACAGCGGAGCGCCGTCGTCGCCTTCTACACAACACGCGCCTTTGCAGGCGTTTAAATCGCAGAGAAAGTGTACATTGAACACTTCGTCCGAAATTAAAGCTCTTCCCAAGTGTACCACAGCGCAAAAGTAGGCTTTGGGGGGGCTTGGCTTGATTAACTTCGGAGCCGAAAACCATGTCGAACATCCGTACCATCGGGGTCTTGACTTCCGGGGGCGACGCACCCGGAATGAACGCTGCCATCCGCGCGGTGGTGCGCTGTTCCGTCTACTACGAGCGCAGCGTGGTGGGGATCAAGCGGGGGTATGAAGGTCTGATCGAAGGCGACTTCGAGGCCTTGGATTCGCGCTCGGTCAAAAACATCCTCTCGCTCGGGGGGACTTTTCTCAAGTCGGCCCGTTCGGCGGAATTCATGGAACCGGAAGGGCGCGCCAAGGCCGCGGACCAACTGCGCCAAACCGGGGTAGACGCGCTGGTGGTGATCGGGGGGAATGGTTCGTTTACCGGAGCCCATCTCCTTTATAAGGAACACGGAATACCCGTGGTCGGCATTCCGGGCACCATCGACAACGACCTGTTCGGCACCGACTTTACCCTCGGCTACGACAGCGCCACCAACGTAGTGGTCGACTGCATCGACAAAATCCGCGATACGGCCAGTTCGCACAACCGGCTCTTTTTGGTCGAAGTAATGGGTCGCGATTCGGGGTTTATCGCCCTGCGCACCGCCTTGGCCACGGGTGCCCTCGACGTGGTCTTGCCCGAAAAAAACAGCTCGATCGACGAATTGGTCCGCGAAGTGGGCAAAGGCTTTGCGAACAAAAAGACCTCGAACATCGTCGTAGTGGCCGAGGGCAACCGCCTCGGCAATACGTTTGAAATTGCCGACAAAATCAAATCGCACTTTCCCGACATCGACACCAAGGTGACCATTTTGGGGCATTTACAGCGAGGGGGCGCACCGAGTTGTTCCGACCGGGTGCTGGCCGGCAAACTGGGGGTAGCCGCTGTAGAAGCCTTGCTCAACGGCAAAACCGATGTGATGTGCGGGGTCGTCGACAACCAGACGGTGTATACCTTCTTTCAGCAAGCCGTCTACAACAAAGCCCCCCTCAACCTTGAACTCCTGCGCATTGCGCGCATTTTGTCCATCTGACCTCTAACATCCAACGCCATGAAAAAACGCATCGCCATCAATGGCTTCGGCCGCATCGGTCGCCTCACGTTCCGCCGGTTGATCGGTCGGGACGATATCGATATTGTGGGCATCAACGACCTGACCGAGCCCGCCACCCTTGCGCACTTGCTCAAGTACGACTCCGCGCATGGCCGCTTTAACGGGACCGTTTCGGTCGAGGGTAACGACCTGATCGTCAATGGAGACCGCATTCGCGTAACCGCGATCAAAGATCCGGCCCAACTGCCGTGGAAGGAACTGAATGCCGAAGTGGTTCTCGAGTGCACGGGTCGGTTTACGTCTCAGGAGGAACTCCAGCTCCACCTCGACGCCGGGGCAGGCCGCGTGGTGCTTTCGGCTCCGGCCAAAGGCGGGGGGGTTAAAACCATCGTGCTCGGGGTCAACGACACCGAACTCAATGCCAACGACCGCATGGTTTCGAATGCTTCCTGCACCACCAACTGCTTGGCCCCCATGGCCAAGGTGCTCAACGACCACTTCGGGATCGTACAAGGGTATATGACCACAGTTCACGCCTTTACCGCCGATCAACGGCTGCAAGACGCCCCCCACTCCGATCTGCGCCGCGCCCGGGCCGCCTCGGTGAGCATTATCCCCACATCGACCGGAGCCGCCAAGGCCGTGGGTTTGGTCTTGCCCGAGCTCCAGGGAAAACTCGACGGCATTGCCATGCGCGTACCGACCCTTACAGGTTCGGTAACCGACCTCACCGCGATTTTGGCCAAACCGGCGACCGCAGCCGAAATCAATGAGGCCATGCGCCAAGCATCGGAACAAGGCCTCAAAGGACTCATGGAATACTGCGAAGACCCGATCGTTTCGGCCGATGTGGTCGGCAGCCCTTATTCCTGCATCTTCGATCCGGCCCTGACCTCGGCCAAAGGATCGCTGGTCAAAGTGGTGGGCTGGTACGACAACGAAGCGGGCTATTCGACGCGTCTGGCCGATTTGTGCGTCCGCATGGCTTCGCTCTAATGGAGAACGGACCCTTGGGAACGGCCAACCCCCTGTTCGGTTCGCTTTCGGGCAAGCGCGCATTGGTGTGCGGAAGCACCCAGGGCATTGGCAAGGCCGTAGCCGAAGCCCTGGCGCGCGCTGGGGCCGGAGTGGTGTTGATGGCGCGGAATGCCGAGCGATTGGAAGCAGTGCGGCTCTGCCTACCCGAGGCCACGCTAGAACACCGAACCGTGGTGGCCGATTTTGGCCTCCCGGGTGCCCCGGCAGCGGCTTTAACCCATTGGGACTTTGAGCGAGAGCCCATTCACATCCTGATCAACAACACCGGGGGCCCGGCACCGGGACCGGTACATACCGCCGATCCCGAAGCGTTTCGGGCGGCCTTCGAAATGCATGTGTTGGCCGCCCACGGTTTGATGAAGACCCTTTTGCCAGGCATGCGCGCCTCGGGTTATGGACGCGTGGTCAACATCATCAGCACTTCGGTCAAACAGCCGCTTCCCGGTTTGGGGGTGTCGAACACCGTTCGGGCCGCGATGGGGAATTGGAGCAAAACCTTGGCCACCGAATTGGCTCCCGATGGCATTACCGTCAACAACGTCTTGCCCGGGGCCACCGCCACGGAGCGTCTTGCGGGGATTGTCGGCAACCGCGCGTTGAAAACGGGGTTGAGTGCAGAGGCCGTAGAACGGGAAATGAAGAGCGAAATCCCGATGGGACGGTTTGCGCAGGCCGCCGAAATTGCCGCTGCAGTGGCGTTTTTGTGCAGCCCAGCCGCGGCCTACATTACGGGTATTAACCTCCCCGTAGACGGGGGGCGCACCGCCTCGCTCTGAGTTAAATCCCCATAGAGAGGGCCACACAGCCCATACTCGCCAACCAACCCACGAGGAGTTCCACCCCGGTATGGGCCTTGAGTTCGGCCCGGGCCCAGGCCACGATCGCCGCTGCGAACATCAGGCCGATCAGACCTGGGGTCGGGTTAAAGGCATGTCGCGTCGACTCGATCCACCACAGCGCCTGCAGACTGCCTACGCCCGCCATATGCACGCTGGCTTTGAGCAAGGGCAAGAGTGCGGCAAACAGGGCCAAACAGAGCCCAATGCCTAAAAACCAATCGGGAATATCGCTTTGGTGGCCTTTCCAGCGCAGCAGTAGCGCGACCATCACTTGGGTAGCCGCCGCCACCACGAGCGGAATGCGCCGATCGCGGGCCCGACCCATATGGATGGATTCGATCCGCCCCGTTTGTTTGAGCCACAGCATCACCGCGAGCGGAATGCCCAAACTCAGGGCAAACACCCCCGCAAATTCGCCTCCCTTCAGGTTGTGACCCGAGCTCGCCTGGAGCTGCATCAACACCAAACAACCCACGAGCGGGGCCAAGACCGGATGCACGATGCCCGATATGACGAGGGCGAGTTTCTTCATAGTTCTTTCCGCATCCGGGCGGTCGAAATGCCCAATTGTTCCCGGTATTTGGCCACGGTGCGCCGGGCGATGGGATAGCCCCTTCCGTGCAGCAATTCCATGAGTTTTTCGTCGGTGAGCGGACGGCGCTTGTCTTCGGCCCCAATCAACTCCTCCAAGATCGATTTTATTTCGCGCGTAGAGACCTCCTCGCCTTGTTCGTTGGTCATGGATTCGCTGAACAGATCCTTGATCAAAAAGCTGCCGTAGGGGGTCTGGACGTATTTGTTGCTCGCCACCCGGCTTACGGTGCTGATGTCAAGGCCCGTGGCTTCGGCAATATCCTTGAGAATCATGGGTTCCAAATCGCGCTCGTCGCCCGAAAGCAAATAGGCTTGTTGTTTGTCGACAATGGCCCCCATCACCATCAGCAGGGTTTGTTGTCGCTGTTTGATGGCGTCGATAAACCAGCGGGCCGAATCGATTTTTTGCTTGACAAACAACACGGCCTCTTTTTGCTCCCGGCTCTTGCTCTGGCTCGCTTTATAGGTTTCGAGCATTTCGCGGTATTCCCGGCTCACATTGAGTTCGGGCGCATTCCGACCATTGAGCGAGAGTTCGAGGGTGCCGTCCGTGAGTTGAATGTGAAAATCGGGCACCACCACTTGATCGGGTTGTCGCCCACCTGTATCGGTGCTGTTTCCCGGCTTGGGATTGAGTTTGCCGATTTCTGCCAACGCCTCGCGCAGGGCCTCTTCGTCGCAAGAGACGCGCTCCATAATGCGGTCGTAGTGTTTGCGGACAAATTCTTCGAAGAAATCCGTCAGGATTCTCGAAGCCAAGGCGATGCTCTCGGTGCGCGGCTTCCGGTTGATTTGAAGCAACAAGCACTCGCGCAAATCGCGGGCGCCAATACCCGCCGGCTCGAGGCTTTGAATGGCCGCCAAGACCCCTTCGAGTTCCGAGAGGGAGGTGTCCAAATTGGCCGAAAACGCCAGATCGTCGACCACGGCCTCGAGTTCGCGCCGCAAATAGCCGTCTTCGTCGAGGTTGCCGACCAAATAGTCCGCCAAGGCCCGTCGGCGGTCGTCGAGCGAGAGCATCCCGATCTGGGAACGCAGGGCTTCGTAAAAACCGATGCCCTCGCTCAAAGGGGTCTCGTGGCCTTCGTCGTCGGCGGCGTAGTTGTTGCTTTTGACCCGATAGTCGGGGATTTCGTCGTCGCTGAGGTACTCGTCAATATTGATGTCGTCGGCCTCGATATGCGTACTGTCTTCTCCGTCGAATTCAAGGGAGTTTTGCTCTTCGTCTCGCAGGTCTTCGCCTTCTTCGAGCGCCGGATTCTCTTCGAGTTCTTCCTGAATTCGCTCTTCGAGGGCCAAAGTGGGCAACTGCACCAGCTTCATCAGCTGAATTTGCTGAGGGCTGAGCCGCTGGCTGAGTTTTTGACTTAAAGACTGTTTGAGCATGAATCCGGGTTCCGGGTTCAGAATTCGGCGTTGCCGGGGGTTCTTGGGAAGGGAATGACATCGCGGATGTTCGACATGCCGCTCGCGAAGAGCACGAGTCGCTCAAATCCGAGACCGAATCCACTGTGCGGACAACTGCCGTATTTGCGCGTATCGAGATACCACCACAGCGACGCTTCGGGAATGTGGAATTGCTGCATTTTGGCGCTCAGCACCTCGTGGCGTTCCTCGCGTTGCGATCCGCCGATGATTTCGCCAATGCCTGGAAACAGCACGTCCATGGCGCGCACGGTCTTTCCGTCCTCGTTGAGCCGCATATAAAACGCCTTGATATCGGCTGGATAGTCGTAGAGAATAACGGGCTTGCCAAAGTGCTTTTCGACCAGATAGCGTTCGTGTTCGCTCTGCAAATCGACCCCCCAACCCTCGATGGGGTACTGAAACTTGCCTTTGCGGTTGGGTTGCGATTGCCGGAGAATTTCGATGGCTTCGGTATAGCTGACCCGCTCAAAATCGTTGTTGACCACAAACTTGAGCTTGTCGACCAGTCCCATGGGCGCGCGCTGATCGGCCGGCTTTTGGCGGTCTTCTTCGGCCTGTCTTTGATCGAGGAGGGCCAGTTCGTCCGCGCAATGCTCGAGGGCGTCGCGAAGGACGTATTGAACAAACTCCTGCGCCAAGCCCATGAGCTCGGGCAGTTCGGCAAAAGCCACTTCGGGTTCGATCATCCAAAACTCGGCCAAATGCCGAGCGGTGTTCGAATTTTCGGCCCGAAAGGTGGGCCCAAACGTATAGACCTTGCTGAGCGCCATGGCAAAGAGCTCGGCTTCGAGTTGGCCCGAAACGGTCAAATTGGTTTCGCGTTCAAAAAAGTCTTCGGAGAAATCGGGTTGTCCTTCGGCCGTTTGGGCCTTGTGCCCGGGCGGCAGCGTCGTGACCCGAAACATCTCGCCCGCGCCTTCAGCATCGCTTCCAGTAATAATGGGGGTGTGAATCCAGAAAAAGCCGCGTTCGTCAAAAAAGCGGTGCACGGCCGAGGCCAATCGATGCCGAAGCCGAAATACGGCCCCAAACGTTTGGGTGCGCGGGCGCAAATGCGCGATTTCGCGCAAAAATTCCAGCGAGTGCTTCTTGGGTTGAAGCGGATACGATTCGGCATCGCTGTCGCCCAAAATGCGCAATTGCTCGACCTGCAATTCGAACCTCTGCCCCGCTGCCGGCGACTCGGTCAAAAGCCCTTCGACTTCCAAACACGCCCCGGTGGCGATGCGGCGCAACAGCCCGGGTTCGAATTGGGTATGTTCGACCACCGCCTGCAAAAGGGATGCGGTGCTTCCATCGCTCAAACTAATGAAGCGGTCGTTGCGTAAGGTGCGCACCCAGGCGCGAACCACAATGCGCTCGCCCAGGGGCGGATCGCGGTGCAAACTGCGGATGTCTCGGCTCAGAATCATAGACGGAACGTGCGTTGCAACAAAATTGAACGATTCCCGTCAAAACCCGATCATTTTTTCGCGTTTCGTGCTAAAAATACCGAATCCCATTCGATACTGTTCGTATTAAATAACTAATAATCAGATTGTTATATACACTCCTTTGACTGCATCAAAAACTTTACCAAAAAACCATGGAAACTATGCGCATCAAAATAGTTTCCGATCATTTCTGCGCTGTACATTTGCCGCGCTTTGGAAGAAACCGCTACCCGAAAGGACCTTCTCGACAGCGCGATTGCGCTTTTTTCCCGCTTTGGAATCAAGGGGGTAACTATGGACGATTTGGCCCGGGAACTGAGCATTAGCAAAAAGACGATCTACAAATTCGTCTGCAACAAAAACGAATTGGTTCAGCTCTGCTGTGCGCATTCGGTCGATCGGATTTCGGCCGATGTGTTTCGCATTCAGACGGAATCGAACAACGCGGTCGACGAGTTGCTCCGCATCGATGGCATGGTTCGCGAGCACCTTCGGATTCAGCTCCACCAGCTCGAACACCAGCTGAATCGCTACTATCCGCGCACCCACCGCAAGCTCAACGAAGAGCGCCGCCGCATGGTGCTCGACTTCAACCGCCGCAATTTGAAGCGCGGCATCGAAGAGGGGCTGTATCGGGAAGACATCGACATCGAAATTGTGGCGCATATCTACTTGGGCAAAATGCAAATGCTCAAAGAAGAATCGGTGCGTCAAACCGACGAATCGGCCCTGATGCACCTGCTCGACGAGGCGCTGAAATACCACCTTAGAGGCATTGTGTCCGACGCAGGGCTCCGCTTTTTGGAAGAACACCAACTCATCAAATCCCCCCACTAAACCATGCAACGCACCCTCCTTGCTGTTGCGGCACTCGTCCCGTTCTGGGTTCTGGGCCAAGCCGAAGAGCCGACCCCCCGGAGCTTCGACCTGCTGCAGGCCCAGCAATACGCTGCCGAACACAGCTATTTGGTCCAAAACAGCGCACTCGAAATCGAAAAGGCGCAAAAACAACTGTGGGAAATCACCTCGATCGGTCTGCCCCAGGTGAGCGCTTCGGCCGATTATTCGTACAGCCCCAAACTGGCCCAACAGCCCATTCCCGGCGAGTTCTTCGGGGGCGAGCCCGGCACCTTTCAAACGGTGGCATTTGGAACGACCCACAGCAGTCAAGCGGGGATCCAACTCAATCAGCTCATTTTTGACGGCACCTATTTGCTCGCGGTCAAGGGCTCGGCGCTCTATAAAAAGATCAAAGCCGACGAACACAGCCGCAACCGCATCGATGTGCGCGATCAGGTGGCCCAGGCCTATTACAATGTGAAACTGGCCGACGAAGCCGAAAAAATCCTCGAAGACAACCTCGAATCGCTCACCCAGAACCTGACCGAGGTCCAAGCGTTGTTCAAGGCCGGTTTTCTCGAAGAGCAAGACGCCGACCAACTCGAATACCTCGTCAACGGGCTTCAACTCGATCTCGAAAACACCCGCCGCAGCCGAGAGGTGGCGCTCAAGGCCTTTAAGGTGACCATCGGCTACCCCATGGACAGTTCGTTGGTGTTGACGCAGCCCCTCGAGGCCCTATACTATCAAAATGTCGATGGACAACCCGTGTTGGAGCAGGCCTTTGAGCCCGAAAACCACATCGACTACAAAATCATCGAAAACCAAGCCGCTGGGGCTGATTTGCAGGTCAAGCAAAAGCAGTGGTCGTACGCCCCGACCATCAACGGTTTTCTCAACCACAACCAGAGCAGCTTCTCGAACGACGACTTCAATTTGTTCAACTACGACACCTATTGGATTCCATCGACCATCATGGGATTCGGGGTCAAACTGCCTTTGTTTACGAGCGGGGCGCGCTGGGCGCAGGTCGGTCAGGCCAAAATTGCCCGCGAACAGGCCGAGGTGGCCAAAATCCAGGTAGGCGAATCGCTCCAGCTCGAATACGAACAGGCCAAAAGCGAATATCTCTACGCCACGGACAAGCTGAAAAACGAAACGCGCAACCGCGATCTCACCAAGCGCATCCGCGATCGAACCATGGTCAAGTACAACGAAGGCATTGGCTCGAGCCTCGACTTGACCCAAACCCAAAATCAGTATCTCCAAACCGAGGGCGAATACCTGCGCTCGGTCCTGTCCCTGCTCAACGCTAAATCGCGTCTCGACAAAGTACTCGGCAACTACAATCCCTAACCCATGAACCCTACCCTAAACACGCTCCGCACTTTCGCTGCCCTTGCCCTGCTCGCCGCCTGCAGCGCCAAACAACCCACCGACGAGCTGTCCAAACTCCGCAAGGAAAAAGATTCGCTGGAAAGTGTCAAGTCCGAAATCAATAAGCGACTCGGGGCACTAGAAGCCCAGATTGCCACGTTGGACACAACGCGCAAATACGCCTTGGTCACCACCCTGCTGGCGGCAAAAGGCGCATTTAACCACACCGTAAGTGCCTTGGGCGAAGTGAAATCGGACAAAAACGTGCTCCTGCTCGCCGAAGCCAGCGGAACCATCGAAGCGGTTCCGGTCAAGGTGGGCGACTTTGTCCGCAAAGGGCAATTGCTCGTTTCGGTCGACGCCGCTGTGGTCGAACGCAACATCGACGAGATCCGCGTCCAGCTCGATCTGGCCAAGACGATCTACGCCAAGCGCGAAGCGCTGTGGAAACAAAACATCGGCTCGGAAGTCGAATACCTCCAGGCCAAGAACAACAAAGAATCGCTCGAAACCCGGCTCAAAACGCTCGAGTCTCAGTTGGCGATGAGCCGGTTGAAAGCCCCCTTTGATGGCTATGTAGACGAAATCCAAGCCCGGGTGGGCGAAATCGCCAGCCCGGCCAGCCCCTTGGTCCGGCTCGTTTCGCTCCGCGAGGTGTATATCGAAGCCGATTTGAGCGAGAGCTATTTGAAAAAAGTCCGCAAAGGCAGCCCGGTGGTGGCCAAGTTCCCCGCCTTGGGTACCGAGCTCGAAACCACGGTGAGTCAGGTGAGCAGCTTTATCAAACCTGAAAACCGCACCTTCCGCGTCCGCATCGACCTCAAAAATGCAGGCGAAGAATACAAACCCAACCTGATCGCCAATCTCGAAGTGCGCGATTATGCGAATGCAGATGCCATCTCGGTGCCGAATCGAGTGGTTCAACAAGCCCCAGACGGCCGTAGCTACATCTACAAGGTCAATATGGAGGCCGATGGACGCAAAGGCAAAGTCGAGCGGGTCTATATCGAGATTGGGCAGACCGCCAACAACTTTACCGAAGTGTTAAACGGTCTTAAAGGCGATGAACAAATCGTCGACAAAGGCGCCCGCAGCATTAAGGAGAACGAGACCGTAGCCATTCAAGCCTAAACACTTCTATGAGTTCCCCCGACAATCCCAATAAAATGTACGAATTCGGGCTGAGTAGTTGGGCCATTGCCAACCGCTCTACCGTTCTCGTGCTGACCGCCATCATTTTGGTTGCCGGTCTGATTTCCTACCGCAGCATGCCTGCGGAGGCCTTTCCCGAAATTGTGACCCCCGAAATCTACGTGGGTACGGCCTATCCGGGAAACAGCCCGCTGGATATGGAAAAACTCGTAACCCGTCCGCTTGAAAAAGAGATCAACGGCATTACGGGCATCGACAAAATCCTCTCGACCAGCGTTCAGGGCTATTCGACCATCCAGGTCAAATTCAACTTCGATGTGTCGCCCGAAGAGGCGCTCCGCAAGGTGAAGGACAAGGTGGACGTGGCGCGGAGCGACCCCGACTTTCCTAAGGATTTGCTCGCTGATCCCAATGTTTTTGAATTGAATTTTAGTGAGTTGACGCCGGTGCTCAACGTCAACTTGAGCGGCGATTTTACCTCGGATCAGCTCAAGGAATACGGCGAATACCTTGAAGATGAAATCGAGGGATTGACCGAAATCACCAAGGTCGACATCCGGGGCGTCGACGACAAAGAAGTGCGTGTTCAGCTCGATATGAACAAGATGCAGGCGCTCGAAATGAGTTTCGACGACGTGGCTGGCGCTCTGGCCTCGGAAAACGTCTCGATTTCCGGTGGCGACCTATTGGTGGAGGGCTTCCGCCGCAACGTCCGCATCGACGGGGAATTCAAATCGCCCGAAGAATTGGCCTCGACCATTGTGAAGAACGAAAAGGCGCAGGTGGTCTACCTCCGCGATATCGCCACGGTCGAGTTTGCCGAAAAGGAGAAAGAGAGCTTTGCTCGCGAATACACCCAGCCTGTGGTGATGCTCGATGTCTACAAGCGTTCGGGCGAAAACCTGATCGTGGCCTCGAACAAAATTGATGAAATCCTCGAGAAAGCGAAAAAAGACGTTTTTCCGGACAACCTCAACATTTCCAAAACCAACGACCAAAGCGATCAAACCCGGAACCAAATTGGCGAGCTGGAAAACTCGATCTATTTCGGGGTGATATTGGTCGTTTTGGTTTTGATGTTCTTCCTCGGACTGCGCAACGCCCTCTTCGTGGGCATCGCCATCCCGCTCTCGATGCTGATGTCGTTCATCATTTTGGCCTCGATGAACATCACGCTCAATACGATGGTGTTGTTTTCGCTGGTGATGGCCCTCGGCATGCTCGTTGACAACGGGATTGTCACCGTCGAGAACATCTACCGACTCACCGCCTCCGGGATGAATCTCAAAGACGCCTCGCGCTACGGGGTGGGCGAGATTGCCTGGCCGATCATTTCATCGACGGCCACCACTGTAGCGGCCTTTGTCCCCTTGGCCTTTTGGCCCGGCATTTTCGGAGAGTTCATGAAGTATTTGCCGATTACGTTGATCGCGGTGCTCAGTTCTTCTTTGTTCGTAGCCCTCGTGATCAACCCCGTGCTGGCCTCGATGTATATGAAAGTGGTCGAGGACGAGCCGCGCGTGCGCCGGGTGCATACCATTGCGATTGTTTCGATCGGTTTGGGCATTCTGTTGACTTTTTGGAACACCACTTTGGGTAATTTATCCTTGTTTGTCGGGGTCTGGACCTTGTTGTACCACTATGTACTGCGGCATTGGGTTCAAAAATTTCAGTTTGGCTTTTTACCTCGACTCGAAAACGCCTACGAACGAACCTTGCGCTTTGCCCTCAAAGGGCCCAATGCCAGTCGCTTTTTGCTCGGAGCGGTAGGGATGCTGGTACTGTCGTTTGTGCTGCTCGGGGTGTTTCCGCCCAAAACCCTGTTTTTCCCGGCCAACCAGCCCAACTTGGCCAACGTCTACATCGAGCTCCCGATTGGCACAGATATTCTTGAAACCGATAAGGTGACCCGAGAAATCGAACAAAAGGTACTCAAGGCCGTCTCCCAGTACGACGAGGAACAAGACGGGGTCCGCAAGAACACCATGGTGAAGTCGGTCATTGCCCAGGTGGGTGAGGGCACAAGCGATCCGAACCAAGGGCCTTCGATGGCGCAAACCCCGCACAAGGCGCGGATTGCAGTTTCGTTTGTCGAATTCAAATACCGCAATGGTCTCCGAAGCCAAGATGTGCTCGAAGAAATTCGCGCCGCGGTGGCCGACTATCCCGGCGCCCAAATCTCCGTGGCCAAGGACGAAAACGGTCCTCCGGCCGGAGCGCCGATTAACCTTGAGCTCAAGGGCGAAGACTACGAAGTGTTGTTGGCCGAGGCGGAAAAAATCCGCAGCTTTATCGACGAGGGGGGTATCAGCGGCATCGAAGAACTCAAACTCGATGTGGAGCAGGGCAAACCCGAAATGCCCATCTTGATCGACCGGGCCAAAGCCCGCATGCTTGGGGTCTCTACGGCCCAAATTGGCGATGCGTTGCGGACCGCGCTGTTTGGCCGTGAAGTTTCGACCTATAAAGAAGGCGAAGACGACTACCCGATCAATATTCGCTTTGCCGACGAGTATCGCTACGACCGAGATGCTTTGATGAACCAACGGATCACCTTCCGCGACCAAGCCTCGGGCAGAATCAAGCAGGTGCCGATCTCGTCGGTGGCCGAGTCTGACCGAACCTCGACGTTCAGCGCCGTTAAGCGGAATGAACTCGACCGCGTGATTACGATCTACTCCGGGGTGCTTTCGAACGCCAACGCCAACGAAGTGGTTGCCGCGATCAAGCGCCGGATGGAGGACTACAACTTGCCCACGGGGATTTCGCTGAATTACACGGGCGAGCAGGAAGAACAAGCAAAACAAATGGCCTTTTTAAGCACCGCCTTTTTGGTGGCGGCGTTTATGGTCTTCCTCATTATGGTGGCCCAGTTCAATTCGGCTTCGGCTCCCTTGGTCATTATGGTCTCGGTGGTCTTGAGCTTGATGGGGGTCTTCCTTGGGCTCGTGATTTTCCGGATGGAATTCGTGATTATGATGACCATGATCGGGATTATCTCGCTCGCTGGGGTGGTGGTCAACAACGCCATCGTGTTGATCGACTATTCAAACTTGCTTTTTGAAAGGCGCAAAGCGGAATTGGGCCTGGGCGAAGACGATGTGCTTTCGATTCCCGAGATTTACGAGTGTTTGGTGATCGCAGGTAAAACGCGTCTGCGCCCGGTATTGCTCACCGCCATTACGACCGTGCTCGGATTGGTTCCGCTCGCCATCGGGCTCAACATCGACTTTGTGACCCTGTTTGCGGAATACAACCCCAACATCTACATCGGAGGTGACAACGTTATTTTCTGGGGACCGATGTCGTGGGCCATTATTTTCGGTCTCACAGTGGCCACCTTCCTCACGTTGGTGATTATTCCCGCCATGTATTTGTTGGTCCAAAAAATGAAACACGCCCGGTACCGCAGCAAAATGCGCGCAGCAGAACGCCGTATGGTCTCGGCTCCGGCGGCTAAGCCCGAGTTGGGATAATCGCTCAACTTCAATAAACCATCGACGTCAACAAGCCCTGGGCCCAAACCCGGGGCTTATCTTTCGCCCATGGCGCCTGCTCTTCCTCTGCCTTCGTTGGACGACATCCGCACTGCCTCTCTTGATGCGCTCCGAGAGGGGGCGGAGGCCATCCGGCGCTACTTAATCGAGCGCAAACCGGGAAAAGTGGCTCACCTCGAAAGCAGTTTGGGGGTTTTGGAGCTCACCCTAGTCCTCCACCGCCTGCTCGACACCCCAAACGATGTGCTGATCTGGGATGTAGGCCACCAATGCTATGTCCACAAACTCCTCACGGGGCGTGCCGATCGATTCGATCGCTTGCGCAAACTCGGAGGACCGAGCGGATTTCCGCACCCGGCTGAAAGCCCGTACGATGCCTATGCCACCGGGCATTCGGGAACTGCGTTGTCCGCTTTGGTGGGGATGGCCGCAGCGGCCCGCATTTTCGGAACCCCACGCCGCTTTGTCGCCGTAGTGGGCGATGGCGCCTTGACGGGAGGCCAAGCCATGGAAGCCCTGAACCACGCTGGTGTGCTTGGTCTCGACCTCGTGCTCGTGCTCAATGACAACCGTTGGTCGATCGATCCCACATCGGGCGCCTTGAACGAGTTTGGCCGCTACGAGGCATTTTTCAACGCCCTCAATTGGCACTATCAGGGGCCCATCGATGGACACGATTTGAGCTCGCTTGAAGCGGTTTTGGGCGAAAATGTCCGGCAGTCGGGGTGCCGGGTGGTGCACATTGCAACCCGTCGTCCCCAGCTGGGTTCTCCAGGCGTTGCGGCCCGGGATTTTACTTCGGTGTATGCCCGCTACGCTTCCGAACGCCTGGAACGCGACCCGCGGTTTGTATTGATCAGCCCGGCCATGCTCGGGCCCGCAGGCCTATTGGGGTTGAAAGAGCGCCATCCGGATCGGGTATTCGATGCCGGAATTGCCGAACAACATGCCGTGGGCTTGGCCGCGGGTTTGGCCGCAGCGGGGTTGCGGCCTTCGGTGCACCTCTATTCCACTTTTGCCCAAAGGGCGTTCGATCAATTGGTCGGCGATGTAGCCCTCCAAAATCTGCCAGTGCAGTTTTTAATTGACCGAGCGGGTCTTACGGGCGAAGACGGCGCCACGCATCAGGGCGCTTTCGATGTGGGCCTGTTCCGGCTCATTCCCGGAATGGAACTCTGGGATCCGATCGACGGAGCGGCCCTCGAGGCCATTTTGCGCTCCACCGAAGACCGACCGGGGCCCACGGCGGTCCGCATTCCGCGCTCCAGCTTGCCCGAACCCCAGGCACGTGCTCCGATCGATGCACCGGCCTTTCTCGAAATTCCGCCCCGGAAAGGGCGTTTGTGGATTGTACTCGGTCATGCCCTGGCTTGGGCTCAACCGCCAGAAAATGAGGGATTGGCGGTGGTTCAGCGCATCAAGCCCCTGCCGGAGGCTGAATTAGAACAGTGGAGCCAGCTCAGTACAGATTGGATGGTGGTCGAAGATGCCGCCTCGATTGGAGGGCTGGGAGAGGCCATTGCAGGCTTTGTGACGGGGCGGGGACTTCCGGTCCGGCTCGAAATGCGGGGCATTCCGGATCGGTTTATCGCCCACGGCAGCCCCGAAGAACTCCGACGGCTTTGTGGGATGCAGTCTTAGCTAGGGACAGCGGAAAATTCAGGAGACTACTCGAAAAATGAGGAATGGCTCTAGAGGGACAACTTTTCAGAAAGTACTCTTTAAAGGCTGACTCGTGTTGGTTTAGTGGAACACTTTGAGGGAACAGAACCAGCATGTCTGATTAACACCAGAGGGCAACGAAATGCCCGGCTATCAAGGTGTCTAAGGCCTCTCGACTCCGGGACCCCGAGTCGCACCAAGCCGCAATGGCCAGTGAGCCTTGCGGCGCGACCTCGGCCAAAGCGCTAGCGGGTGGACAAGAGAGTGCCACGCCGGACTGAAAAGCTCCTTTCTTTCCTTCTTTCTTTGGAGCAGCAAAGAAAGAAGGCCCCCGCGGCAGCGGAGTGCACACTAGAGTCGTAGAGAGGGAATGAACAGCGCAGGCGAACTTTGAATGCTCATCGGCGTAGCCGGAAGACATCGACCCGAAGACCCGGGTATACCTTGGAAGACTCTCGTTCTATCAGTCAATTATAGGTCTTATTCCCCAAAAGGGGTAAACCTTAATTGATTGAAAAAACAACTCTCCCCAGAAAAATCCTGTGACCCCTTAGCGGCTGTCGTTAAACAATATCCAATTCCTCTCGCATCAAGGCCGACTCTTCTTCGTTCAGACCCAAGGTGCGCCTCAGGGCCAAAAAGCTGTGGCCTTCTTCGAGTCCATAGCGCATAACGGCCTTTTTGATGAAGGTCTCGGCAGAAAAGGGTTCTTCGATCATCTCGGGTTCCGGTTTTGCCAAAGGTCCCCGGCTTGGGTTAAGAAACCCCTCGCTTCGTGTTAGCTCAGGGTTAGCTATTTGAATTGTTATCCTCTTTTTGTTGAGAACTTTTTGACTTGGGCTGTGCAGGGGGCCTCGGGTCCGTTTTGGCAATCCGATCGCGCTCTACGGTGCTCTTGATATTGCCGAAGGTCACGGTATAGCGCCCATTGCGCACCTGTTCAACTTGGCCTTTTTGACGGGTGCCGAGCAAAACCACTTCGTCTCCCACCTCGATGGGCAAGGCCTTGAGTCGCTCGAGTTGTTCTTCTCTGCGCTTTTCCGCTTGAGCGTGTTCTTTTTTCTTCTCTTTTTTCAAAGCGCCCCCTTGTTCGCCCAAATAGGTCAAGATGCGCTCTAAGACCGCGTCTTTGTCTTTTCGGCTCCGGGCTTTGAGCCATTCGGCGGCCAGCGATCCGAACCGCTTGCCCCACATCAATTGGCGGCTGCTCTGCTCGTTCATCGCGCCTTGGCGCTGCAGTTTTTCCTCCAACTGTCCGATGGTGCGCTCTTGGTCTCGCCTCAATTTTCGAAGTTCGACGAGCTCGGTTTCGAGCGCCAGCCGTTGATTCTTAATCCGCTGCCGCTCGTCTTGAATTTCGACGAGCATGCGGTCCAATTTTACTTTGTCTTTGGAGAGACGCTGTTTGGCCGAGCGAATCAAACCCGGATCGAGTCCCGACCGATGGGCTACTTCAAAGGTGTACGAGCTTCCGGGCATCCCGGTTTGAAGCTTGTAGAGGGGGGTCAACGTAGTCTGGTCGAATTCCATGCTCCCATTGACCACCCCTTCGAGTTCGTTGGCGAGCGCCTTGATGCGGTTAAAATGCGTCGTGATGACCCCCAGCGCCCCGGATTGATGCAAACGGTCGAGGACCTCTTCGGCCAGCGCGCTCCCCAGCTCCGGGTCTGACCCTGAGCCGAACTCGTCGATCAAAAAAAGAGTGTCTTCGACAGACCGTTCGAGAATCGCCTTGGTTTTCAGCAAGCGCGAACTGTAGGTCGAAAGCTCGTTTTCGATTGATTGGCTGTCGCCGATGTCGGCGGCTATGCCTTTAAACACGCCGAACACCGAACGCGGATCGACTGGGACCAGCAGACCCGACTGCAACATAATCTGCAACAAGCCCACGGTTTTCAACGCCACCGATTTGCCACCGGCATTCGGGCCACTCACGACGAGAATCCGCGCATGGGCGTCCAAGCGAAGATCGACCGGAATGGTGGGCTTGCCCTTGGCCCGATTCATCAACCACAAAACGGGATTGTAGGCCTGTCGCAGTTCGAGGACTCCCTGCTCGGTCATTATGGGGCGACTCGATCCGGTCTTGTGCGCGAACCACCCCTTGGCCCGGACAAAATCAAAGCGGACCAAGATTGAACGCCTCCGTTCCAAATCGGGAGCGAATACCGATAATTCCGCGGTCAAGGCCGTTAAAATGCGCTGAATTTCTTTGCGTTCTTCGTCGAGGAGCAAGGCCACCTCGTTGTTGGTTTCAATGCATTCGGCGGGTTCGAGGTAATACAACGACTGTTTGGAAGAGCTCCCGTGCAGCAGTCCTGATACCTGGTTTTTGTACGCCGCTTGAATGGCCAATACGCGTCGGTTGTCGAAAACGGTTTCGCTGATATCGCCCAAAAACCCTTTGTCGAGCCACTTTTGTCGGGCCTTTAAAAAGAGCCGGTCGGCTGCGATCCGCTTGCGCGAAAGCTCATTTCGAATCGACTGCAGAGCATTGCTCGCGTTGCTGCACACCTCGCCTTGCAGGTCAAAAACCCGGTCGACGGCCTTGGGCACTTCGGGTAGGGGCGGATCGTCGGTGACCATTTCGCCCAGGGCTGGAGCGGTTGATCCATGCTCGCGACAATAAGAATAAATGCTCGCATATATCCCACACAGGTGTTTGAGCTCCAAAAACTGCTTGGACTGCAAACACGCCCCTTTGATTCCCAACAGCGATAGAGTTCCGGGCTCGAGCTCAAAGGCCGGGCTCGGTAGGGCAAAGCCCCGCTGAAATTGCTGTAGCGCCTGATCCGTAATCTCGAGTGCCGCTTCGACCAGTTCTGGGACGGAGAGTGGCCGCAGTTCGCGGCATCGCTGTTCGGCCTCTGCCGTAGTACAACATTGGGCCAGCGCATCGAGCACCTCCGGAGCATCGAGGCTTTCAAAGAGATCGTCCGGAAACAGGTTCATCAAAACCACCCCCCAAAGGTAGCGGTGGGTGCGGGGTCGTTGTCGAGAGGGAGGGCGGAAGTGGACCCCCATTTCCCCTTTGGGCAGGGCTTCGACCGCTTCTAGAAACCCCCAAATAGAGGGCTCTTTCCCCTTTTGGGACTAAAGCGCATCATTGGCTTAATCTTATAACGCTGTTTCTCTGTGTTTTACGGTTTCGGCACAATTGTTACTAAGTAGTGGAAAACAACTCCTCTTACCATGAAAACGAGCATTTATGTAGTAGCCCTTGCGGCTGTCGTGCTCGGGGCGTGCAGCAAAGAAGTGAACGATGGTGTCAACCCTACCACTCCTGCTCGTTTCGAAGATCTCCAAGTCGATGCCAATTTCGACTGGAAAACCACCCAAGACGTAACCATCAATATCGAGGGCATTCCTACCCCGGTTCCGGTTCAGTCTACGTTGGTCATCACCGATGTACAAGGTCGTGCCATCCACAAGGCATTGCACACCATGTCTGAAACCGAAAGCCTTTCGATGACGCTTCCCGCGCACATCAAGACTTTGGTTGTGAAGTACGGTTCAAACGAGAAGGAATTCGCCATCGAGAACGGAACCGTTCAGGTGTCGTTCCTCCCCGCAGACCAAGACCAATAATTTCCACACCCCGAACTTTTTCCCTACAAAGCGATGAAAAAATCCCTTCTTCTCAGCGCGGTTCTGGCCCTCGGCGGTGTTGCCCAGGCTCAGTTTACCCAAACCTTCGAAAGTGGCTCACGCCCCGTCGAAGTCGCCAACTGCTGGTCATTCCGCAACGTCGGTTTCACCAACACCTCGAGCGAAGTTATTACTGGTACCTACTCTTCTGAGTCGTACGGTGGTAATGGCAACAGCATTTTCGTCAAGACCCCTTGGTTGATCTGGAATAACGGCAACGTGACCCTCGATGCCCGTCTCCGCAGCCTCGGCAACGACAACCAAGGTGTAAACGTCTATTTCATTCCCTTCGACAATGGTCAGCCCAATGGCGAAGGTGCCGTTAGCGGATTGGTATACACCTACAACTTCGGTGCTCAAGCCGCTCCGAACGTCATCACTCCCCAGAACCTGAGCTTTGCCGTACCTGCTGCGGTTAAGAATGGTCAGCCCTGGAAAATGATGATCACGTTCTACATGGACAACACGAACGAGATCTTGACCGACAACTGGTCGATGCCCGCTACCTACTACAGCGATCCGTTGAATTCGTGCTTGCCCTCGACCGCCATCCTCGATGCCGACAACGACGGTGTGGCCGACAACGACGACGACTTCCCGAACGATCCCAACTTGGCTTATTTGACCTACTATCCTGTCAATGCCGCTGGTTTTGGTTCCGTGGCCTACGAAGACCTCTGGCCTGCCAAAGGCGACTTCGACTTCAACGACCTCGTTGTAGACTACCAGTTGCAAGTAAAGAGCGATGCCCAGAGCCGCGTTCGCTTTGTCGAGGCTGATTTGTATGCCCGCGCCGTAGGTGCCGGTATCAACCACGGTTTCGGTTTTGAAATCGACGGTATGTCACCTGGTTTCATCAGCAGCGTAACCGGACAAGTGTTGACCGATGGCTACATCACCCTCGCAGGCAATGGCTTGGAAGCAGGTCAAACCAACGCGGTTATGATTCCTTGGGACAACACCGAAAGCGTTTTGAACCGCGTAGGAGGTCCTTTCCACAACACCGATCCCAACTTTGGCACCGGCACCGCCGACACCGTACACATCGTGATCGCCTTCGGCTCTCCCTATATCGCTGATGCCTACTTGTACTCGACGGCTTTGAAGCCCTTCTTGATCAAAGGCCGCAACCGGATGATGGAAGTACACCTTCCAGACCGCGCTCCGACCGATTTGGGTACCTTCAATTTGTTCGGAACGGGCGACGACGATAGCAACCCCGGTGCGGGCCGCTACTACAAGACGTCGAACAACCTGCCATGGGCTTTGGCTCTTCCCGTCAAGTTTGACTATCCTGTCGAAAAAGCCGACATGCTCACCGCCCACCTCAACTTCGCTGCATGGGCTCAGAGCGGAGGTGTTATGTTCCCGGATTGGTTCCTCAACCTGCCCGGCTACCGCAACGCCACCAACGTTTATTGATCCTTTCCAACAACCAACCCCGAAAGCCCTCCTCGCGCAAGCGAGGGGGGTTTTTTTATGTCGTCACCATCGTATGGCCGCAATGCTTCGCGGCTCGGTGTTAAGGCCATAGCGCTCCAAAAAACCTACAGCGCAAAGCCGCGATGCTTCGCGGCTCGGTGTTAAAGCCATAGCCCTCCAGAAAACCCACATCGTAAAGCCGCGATGCTTCGCGGCTCGGTGTTAAAGCCATAGCCCTCCAGAAAACCTACATCGTAAAGCCGCGATGCTTCGCGGCTCGGCGTTAAGGCCATAGCCCTCCAGAAAACCCACATCCCAAAGCCGCGATGCTTCGCGGCTCATGGCTCAGGGGTTGTCTCTACTCCGCAAACCACCTCTGCACCTCGTCGAGCAGTAGCGCAGGTACTTCCCATTTGTGTTTTTTGCGCAGCCCGTTCAGTTGCTGATGCACTTGGGTGGGTTTGAGTTCGCGCAGGGCTTCGGGACTTCCGTAAAGCTCGGTCAAGGCGCCGATCCAGACGGGGTCCAATACCCAATCGGCAAATCCCGAGCGGGCCGAAGACGCCGCCGGAGCCTCGGGGCGCATTTGCGGGAAAAACAACACCTCTTGAATCGAACTCTGGGCCGTGAGCAACATCGCCAACCGGTCGATTCCAATGCCCATGCCCGCGGTGGGCGGCATCCCAAATTCGAGCGCGCGCAAAAAGTCGTGGTCGATAAACATGGCCTCGTCGTCGCCTTTTTGGCTCAATCGAAGCTGTTCTTCGAAGCGCTCTCGCTGATCGATGGGGTCGTTGAGCTCCGAATAGGCATTGGCCAGTTCCTTCCCATTGATCATCAGCTCAAACCGCTCGGTATAGTCCGGATCGTCCCGATGCCGTTTACAGAGCGGGCTCATCTCGATCGGATAATCAGTAATAAACGTCGGCTGAACGTAGTGCTTTTCACAACGCTCCCCGAACAAGGTGTCGATCAACTTACCCTTCCCCATTTCAGGGCCCACCTCGATGCCCTCTTGTACGCAGAACGTTCGGATTTCGTCCTCGCTCTTGCGATGGATGTCAAAACCCGTGTGCTCCAGGATGGCTTCGCGCATGCTGACCCGGGCAAAGGGCGCCGACAAACGGATCGCCTTGCCATCGAGGGTCACTTCAGTCTGGCCATTCACGGCCCGAGCCGTGTGTTCGATCAGTTGTTCGGTAAACTCCATCATCCACCGATAATCCTGATAGGCCACGTAAATCTCGAGAATGGTGAATTCGGGATTGTGCGTGCGGTCCATGCCCTCGTTGCGAAAGTCGCGGGCGAACTCAAAAACGCCTTCAAAACCACCCACGATCAATCGCTTCAGGTACAGCTCGTTGGCGATCCGCAAATACAGCGGCACATCGAGCGCATTGTGGTGGGTAATAAACGGCCGCGCGGTGGCCCCCCCGGGGATGGGTTGCAGCACGGGTGTATCGACCTCCAAATACCCCCGCTCCAAAAAGAATTCGCGCATGGCCTGCACCATCCGGCTGCGCTTCAGGAAAACAGCCTTGACCTCCGGATTGACGATCAAATCCACGTACCGCATTCGGTAGCGCAGTTCGGGATCGGTAAATCCATCGTGCACATGGCCCTCGGCATCGGTTTTAACCACAGGCAGCGGCCGAAGGGTCTTGGCCAGTACGGTCAAATCGCGCACATGAACCGAACGTTCCCCGGTCTGGGTCGTAAAAAGGAATCCCTCGACCCCAATCCAATCGCCAAAATCGAGCTGCTTTTTAAAGACCTCGTTGTAGAGGACCCCATCGCCTGCGCTGCCTAGATCGTCTCGGTTCAAATAGAGTTGAATCCGTCCGTGGGCGTCCTGCAGTTCGGCAAACGAGGCTTTGCCCATGATGCGCCGCTCCATCAAACGCCCGGCGAGCCGCACAGTCTGCTGGGGGCCGAGTTCGCTGGCTTCGGCAAGGAGCGAGGCCGTATTGTGGGTGCGCTGAAACGCCGCCGCGGGATAGGGATCGATGCCCGATTGCATCAGTTGGAGCCGCGCCGCTTGGCGCAATCGTTCTTGTTCGCTGGCCATAATGAGTTCGAATGGGGTGGCAAAGATAACAGGGCCTCAAATGGACTAGATTTGGGGGAGTAAAGCCCCTTTTCCGATACCCCGATGGAGGAACTCATTCTGCATTTTCCCGACCACCTCGAAAGCGCGCTCCAAGAGGCCGATCGAGCTGCCCAACACTGGAAATTTCCCGCCCGTCGCTTTGAGTCGATTGTCATTACCGGTTTGGGCGGTTCGGGTATCGGCGGAAGTATGGTGGCCGACTGGGTTCAATCGACGGCTCGCTGCCCGATCGTCGTCAATAAAAACTACGACCTCCCCGCTTTTGTCAACCGAAACACCTTGGTGTTGGCGTGCAGCTATAGTGGGAATACCGAAGAAACCCTGTCGGCAACGCGTCAGGCCGCTGCGGCTGGGGCCGAAGTCGCCGTGGTCAGTTCGGGGGGCGCCTTGTTGGCCATGGCCCGCGAACAAGGGTGGAATGCGTTCGAGGTCCCTGGGGGCAATCCGCCCCGCAGTATGTTGGGTTGGAATCTCGGAGGGTTGATGCGGTTGCTCGACTATTACGATGCCGGGGTTCCAGATTACCGCACCGCTTTTGCCCAAGCCATTGCGGGGATGCGGGCGCATCAAACGTCGATTCGGACCGAAGCAGAGACCCAAGCCCTGGAATTGCAAGGGCGGTGTTTGGTATTCTACGCCACCGAGGGGATGGGGGGATTGGCGATGCGGCTGCGGCAGCAGTTCAACGAAAACAGCAAAATGCTCGGGTGGTCGGCGGCCATCCCCGAAATGAACCACAACGAATTGGTCGGTTGGGCCGGCGGAAGCGAACACTATGCGGTGGTCTTTATGCGCCACGGTTTTGAACATCCGCGCAACGCCTATCGGGCCGAACTCAATGCCGATTTGATTCGGCGGTATACGCCCCATCTTCAACATTGGAGTGGGCCCGGCGACAGCCTGATCGCTCAATCGCTTTGGCTCAGCCACTGGGCCGACTGGGCGAGTCTCAAACTCTCGGAACTCAACAGGGTCGACATTCTCGACATCGCCGTGATCGACGACCTCAAGACCCGTCTGGGCGCCCGGGCTGAATGAATTCAGAGCGAACCGTTCGCGTAATCGATCTGGGCACCCTCGGATTTCGCGAGGCCTGGGATCTTCAAAAATCGCTTTTTGCGGAACTCACAGAGCGCAAACTGCGCAACCGCCATGCGGCCGACCCCGAACCGCGGGTGCACTATCTGTTGTTGTGCGAACACCCCCCCGTCTTTACCCTAGGGCGCAGCGGCAAACCCGCGCATTTGCTCGCCCCTCCTGAACAACTCGAGCGCGAAGGCATCAAGTGTATTCCCATCGATCGGGGGGGCGACATTACGTTTCACGGTCCGGGGCAAATCGTCGGCTATCCGATCCTCGATCTCGACGATTTTTTTACCGATATCCACCGCTATCTGCGCTTGCTCGAAGAAACCATGATACGCAGTCTGGCGGACTTTGGGATCGAATCGGGGCGATCTGCGGGCGAAACCGGGGTTTGGCTGGAACCCGATGGACCCGGTGCCCGGAAAATCTGCGCCATGGGCATCAAGGCCTCTCGTTGGGTAACCCAGCATGGATTTGCATTCAATCATTCTGTGGATTTGAAGTATTTTGACTACATTGTGCCCTGCGGCATTCAGGGCAAAGCGGTCGCCTCGATGCATGCCGAAATGGACCCACTCCCGTCCCGAGCCGATGTCGTAGACCGCATTCTGTATCACTTTCAAGACCTGTTTGAATGCCTATGCTCAACGCCCGAAACCTCCTTCGCTTTTCGCTCTGGACCAGCCTTGTCCTGAGTCTGGCTGCCTGTGTCTGGCTCTGGGCTGGCGACCGGGTCTACTTAATCAAAGGACTGAGGGCCACCTACCTCAGGGGGATTTCGAGTCCCGCCATCGACGACTATCCGCTGTGGTCGTTGCGCTCGGTAGAGGTGGGGGCGCCTCAGCCCCACTACCGCTCTACCCGCTTCGGGCAGATAGAACCCGCTCCCACATTGTTGGATACGCTGCAGACCTACGGCACCACGGCCTTTCTGGTTTTTAAGGGTGATAGTTTATTGTATGAATCGTACTGGGATGGATATGGTCCCGACTCGGCTTCCAATCCCTTTTCGGCTTCCAAGACCATCACCGTGCTCCTTGCCCAAAAAGCCCTCGAACTCGGACATTTTAACGCTTGGGATCAAAAAGTGGTCGAATTTCTGCCGGAACTCCAAGGAGAATATGCCGGCGAACTCGAGTTGAAACACCTGGCGACCATGAGTGCGGGCCTCAATTGGGACGAAAACTACGAGAGTCCCTTTACCCTTACGGCCCGAACCTATTATACCCATCGACTCGAGCGCGATATGCTCCGCTACGTTTCGGTTTCGGAACCCCCTGGACACCACTACGAATACCAAAGTGGGAGCACTCAACTACTGGCAATGTGCATAGCCCGGGCCACGGGGCAAACCCTGAGCGACTTTGCCTCTACCCACTTTTGGAAACCCCTAGGGGCCAACAAACCCGCGCTCTGGCAATTGGATCGCGAAAACGGCACCGAGATCGCCTATTGCTGCTTTAACACCAACGCCTCTGATTTGGCGCGCTTTGCGCTGTTGGCCCGCAATCGCGGTCTTTGGCGCGGGCAGCGCTTGCTCGACTCGGGCTTTTTCAAGGTGGCTACCCGAGGTGACCTTGTGCCGCATTACGGGTATTCGTATTGGATCGATGCCCCGGGTACCGAGCGCGAAGTGTATTGTATGCGGGGCAAAAACGGGCAGTATGCCGCCGTGCTCCCCGCCCACGATCTGGTTTTTGTCCGCCTCGGCTGGACCCAAGCGCCTTCGGGCGAGGCTCCGCACAGCCCGTTTTTTCTGTACGTCCGCGATCAAGTCATCGAACACTGGGGAAATGGGGGCCGCTAGCATTCAATCGATCGACTTGAGCCAAGTGCTCTTCTTGGACATCGAAACGGTTCCCTGCCAAGCCACGTATGCGGATTTGGAACCCGAATGGCAACAATTGTGGTCGGAAAAAACGCGTTGGCAACGCAAGGACGACGTCTCTGCCGAAGACTACTATCCGCAAAGAGCGGGCGTAATGGCCGAGTTTTCCAAAGTCGTCTGCATTTGCGCTGGCTATTTTGAACGCTCCGAAGGGACGCCGCGATCGTTCCGGATCAAGGCGTATCGGGAAGAAGACGAACGCGATTTGCTTGAAGCGTTTTGTGCTGATTTGGAGCGCTTTTCCGACTGGCGGCTCTGCGCCCACAACGGGAAAGAGTTCGACTTTCCGTTTTTGGCCCGCCGCATCCTCGTCCACCGCTTACCCTTGCCTCGAGCACTCGATACGGCGGGGCGCAAACCGTGGGAAATTCCGCATCTCGATACCCTCGAACTTTGGAAGTTCGGCGACTTTAAACACTACACTTCGCTCAAATTGCTCGCCCGTTTGTTTGGACTCCCTTCCCCCAAGGGCGACATCGATGGGAGCCAAGTTCAAGAAGTGTATTATGGGGAAGGCGACCTCGACCGCATTGTCGAATACTGCGCCCAAGACGTTCTGTGTTTGGCGCGTTTATTTCAAGCTTTTCGCGGCGAAAAACCCTTAGAAGAAGACGAATGGAGCCTGAAGGCCTGAGCCCGCTGCTGACGGTCCAGGGCTTGGTCATTGGGTTTGGACCCGATCGTCCCCCCGCGCTTCAAGGTATTGATTTCGAGATTGGTGTAGGCGAGAGCTTCGCGTTGGTGGGCGAATCGGGGTCGGGAAAATCGCTGACGGCCTTTGCTTGCATGGGGTTATTGCCCCGCGGGAGCACGGAGCGCAGGGGCGCTTTACTCTGGCATACGGACTCGGGTCCGCTCGATCTGCTTCGGCTCCCCGAGCCGGAGTTTCGCACATTGCGCCAAAGCCAGCTGGCCATGGTTTTCCAAGAGCCGATGAGTGCGCTCAATCCGCTGATGCGCTGTGGGGACCAAATCGAAGAAGCGCTCGATGCCGATTGGGAGATCCGCCGCACTCGCTGTTTGGAGGTTTTGCACGAAGTCCAATTGCACGATGCCGAACGCATGGCTGCGTCGTATCCGCATCAGCTATCGGGGGGTCAGCGGCAAAGGGTCATGATCGCCATGGCGCTGATCCGCAACCCGAGGCTGCTCATATGCGACGAGCCCACCACCGCGCTCGACCCCAGCGTGCAACAAGAGATTTTGGAATTGCTCCAAATGCTGCAAAAAAGCCGGGGCATGTCGCTGTTGTTTATCTCGCACGATCTCGGTTTGGTGGGTCAATTGGCCGATCGGGTGGCGGTGATGCGCCACGGACGCATTGTAGAAACCGGCCGGGTCGGAACGATCCTTCACGCCCCCCAAAACGCCTATACCCAAGCGCTGATTCAATGCCGTCCCAAATTGGGAAACAGCCCCGAGCGCTTGCCCACCGTAGAACATATCGAAAGCGGAACCCGGCCAGAAGTACCGGACCCCGCTCCACATACCGCTCAGACTCTCGTAGCGCGTTTTCGCAATGTCGACTTTGGTTACAACCCCAAATCCCTGATTTTAAAAAACATCAGCCTTGAAATCCACTCAGGCGAAATGTTCGGTCTGGTCGGGGAATCGGGGAGTGGCAAAACCACTCTAGGCAAACTGCTCTCGGGATTGTACCGCCCTTTGAGCGGGGACATCGAAATCGAAGGACAGAGATGGGGCACGGGGACCACGGCAGAACAAAAGAAGCGGAGGCGGAGCGTTCAATATGTCTTTCAAGATCCCTACAGCTCGCTCAACCCCAAGATGCGCATTGGACAAGCCTTGACCGAAGCCTTGGTCTATCACGGCCTGTGCACCCCTTCCGAAGCACGGCTTCGCGCCACCGAATGGCTCCTCCAGACGGGATTGGACCCGGAAATGATGCACCGCTATCCGCACGAATTTTCGGGAGGACAAAGGCAGCGCATTGTCTTGGCCCGCGCGCTGATGCTCGATCCCACGGTGGTGGTCTTTGACGAAAGCGTGGCGGCGCTCGATGTTTCGGTTCAAGCGAAAGTGCTCAATCTCATCAAAGACCTCCAAGCCAAATTGGGCTTTGCCGGCTTGTTTATCTCCCACGATCTGGCCGTAGTCGAGTTTCTGTGTTCGACCACCGCGGTTATCGAAAAAGGGGGGATCGTCGAACGGGGCGAAACCCGGGCCCTGTTCGCCAACCCCCAGCAGCCGTATACCCGCCAATTAGTCCGCGCGGTTTCGGTCTAATTCGAGTTGATAGTTGACCCCGACAAAGACAATGCGGCCCATCACCGGCCCCCAAATCAGCGTCGCGTCAAACCCCGGTTCGTACGGATTCTCCGGTGCCACGATGGGGTCGTTTTGGACAAAATCGAAGAGGTTTTCGGCGCCTATATAGGTCTCCCACCGATCGCCCCATTGCTTTTTTACTTGGGCGTTGAACACGACAAAACCCGGAGAAAAAGCGTTGAATTCCACAGGATTCGAAGTCACCACCCGCTGTGCCCCCCTCCATTGAAGCGCGGCATCAAATCCCCAGCGATTTCGGGTTTCGTAAAACCATCCCATCAAGGCTCTGTGTCTCGAAACAAAAGGGGTTTGCACCCTCCCTTCGGGCCGTTCAATCCACGGCTCGGTGTACTTATAGGCCAAGCGAATGTCCATGCGCCGTTTGATCTGCCATTCGACTTGAAACAAGGCCGAGAGATTGCCCGCTCCGCCGAGATTCCGCAAATGCAGCGCATCCGGGGCGACTTCGCGATCGGCCCACACCATCGCGTCGAACCAGGTTCCGAAGACATCGAGGGTCAGCGTGGCTTTTCGGAAGTCGAGCGCAAAATCGCGCACCCACGACCCTCCTACATTCCATGCTGATTCTGCCTGAGACGGGGCCGTTGGGGTCAACCCCGGTTCGTCCCAACGCACGCTCCGTGCCGAGGCCAGCAATTCAAACTGTTCGACCCAGGGCTGCGCCGCCCTCCAGCCGCGTCCGGCGCTCAAGCGAATCCACGACGAATCGGAAACGGCATAGCGGAGGTGAATTCTCGGGCTGAGCCGCGTCCCCAGAAATCGGTGCTGATCGGCCCTCAACCCCAGCAAAAGGCCGAAAGTCTCGTTCGGATTCCAGCCCCATTCTCCGAATACACCCCAATCGGTTTCGGTGCGCAAGCCCGCATAGTCGACCGAGTCCATTCGGTGGTGCAAATCCCAGCGATCGACGGTGGCGGTGCCCCCCAATCGCCAATCCATCTTGCTTTGTAGATCGGCCGATGCGTAAATCAGGTTGGCGTAATAGGCGCCTTGCTTGGCATCGACCCGGTTGTGACCGGCAAACGCCCATTGTTGCGTCTGCGTTCCGCTGAGCATCAATCCAATACTCCGCTCTGTGCGGTCCGATTCCGGAAAGAGATAGCCCAGCTTTCCCGAAAACCCCAACAGTTGCTGTTTTCGCTCCAATCCCCACAAGACTTGGACGCTCTCGGATTGATCGAAATCGTAGTCGCTTTGCCCGCCTTGTTGCACGTCTTGAAGCGCGCGGAGCATAAGCTTGGCTTCCCACGACCCGTTGTTGTAGTTCCATCGATTGAGCACGTGCACCAAATGTCCCGAGCCCTGATCGGCAAAGCGGTCTCCGTTGCGATCGATGGCCTTGGGATTGTTGGAACCGTGAACCAAAAAGCCCGTTTTCCAATGCGCATCGACCGGAAAAAAGGTCGTGGCATTGAATTCGGTTCGTCCGGTTTGGTTGGCGTAGATATTGACCCGACTGCCCTCGGCGGTTTCGGGGTCGAGGAGTTCGATGTTCAACTGACCCGTGGTGCTTTCGTGACCATAGACCACACTGCCTGCGCCTTTGGACAACTGCATGCTCGACACCCATACCCCGGGAATCTGGGCAAAACCCCGCTTGAGCGACAACCCCCGAAACAGCGGAAGCAAATCGAGCTGGGTTTGCATAAAACGACCCGATAAACCGAGCAATTCCAGTTCTCGGGTGCCCGTAACGGCATCGGTTATGGAGACGTCGATCGACGGGTTGTTCTCAAAACTCTCGCTCAAATTGCAGCAGGCTGCTCTACGGAGCTCCTTGGCGTTGATCTGCTGACGGAAATCGAGCGCTTTGGCATCGATGCGAACGGCTTCGACGGCTTCGACGACCTCAACGGCATTCAACACCGTGGATGCATTCAAGCGCAAAACAATTTCGCCCTCCCCTCGATAGGTAAATTCCTCCGATTGCGAACCCACAAAAAGCGCTTTGATTCGATCGCCTTGAACGGCCGTGTTCCACAAAAACACTCCATCGCGATCCGTGACGCCTACGGCCGTATCGTTGACCACCACCATGGCCTGGGGCACCGTACTGGCGTCCTCGCCCCCCTCGTAGACCGATACCCGAACGGGCTGAGCCTGAACGAAAACGGAGGCAAAAACCAAGGCGAAGAGGCCCCTGTCCCTAATGGTGTCCATGCCCCTCGTGGCCATCGTGCTCGGGCTCTTCGCGATACTTGCAGCAGCCGTGGACTTTGGCGTAGGCCTCGTCGGGAGCTTTTCCACAATCGGTATCGTGACCGGCATTCTGAACGAGCCGGTGCATTTCCGGAATATCGATTTTCTTGGGATTGTAGACCACCGTCACCTTGTGGGTGTGCTCATCCCACTCGGCCCGGACAACGCCTTTGACGTCTAGGGCGGTTTCGATGCGCTCTTTGCACATCTCGCAAACCCCATCAACGATGAATTGGGTTTCGGCTCGGTTCTGGGCCGACACAGATTGGGTTAACGCCAAGAACAATAGGGCGCCCCAGAGCGGACGCAGTTTTAGAATGAAACGCATGGAGCAATGTGTTAAGGGTTTGTTAACATAACGACGAGAAACCGCTTGGGGTTGTGTTCAACCTACGGTGTTTCTCAAATCGTCCATCGCTGCAATCGCGCGAGGCGGCGCAGCGTACCCCCTGTAACCCTATGGGTTTTTGAACCGTCTGCCCGAGACTGGGCTTCGTACACCGGCCCCTTTTTGGGATCGGGCAACGCGTCCGGCGATCCGTGGGCAAACCGCAAATCTTCGGTCGGCTGTTCCGGGGTGGCTGGCGACTCCGATCCGCAACATTCATGACCACAGGAGTGGTCTTCGCCTTCTCCTGCCACACACCCACAACAGGCCTCTTCGAACCCCCCGAGCATCGGAGTCTCCGACTCTGGAGTCGGGTTCTGCCGTACGGCCCGTTCTTCCGTTGGCGTACCCGAATGCACTCCTTGCTCTACCGAGGTAGAACAACACTCGGACTTTGCGGGATCCGTGCAGGCATCGGTAGATCCAGCCCACACAACTCCGAAAAGGGTGAGCCAAACCGCTGTCCAAAACCGGGAAGCGTTCATTTCAACAAAGTACGGGAGTTTTCTGCACACCGTCCGCATTGGATTCCACGGCCCCGAATGAGAACCGCAGACCCCCAACCCGTGTTCCTTAATTTTGAACATGCGTTCGCTCCTCCTTCGCGCTGCTTTGGTCTTGGTGGTCTTCGGTGGAGCCTTGGGCTTTGCCCTGTGGAAGCTCACCCCCCAACCTCCGCTCCCGGTCTACAACCCGAGTCAAGTGAATGACGAATTGGTGTCGGCCGAGATTCGTTCTGTCGGGCGAAACCACCGCATCGGACCCTACGCCTTGACCGATCAATACGGACGCCCGTTTGGACCGGAAACCCTCGGCCGACGCATTGCGGTGGTCGATTTCTTCTTTACCACCTGCCCCTCCATCTGCACAGACATGGCCCGGGAAATGCGGCGACTCCAAGAACACTTTGCCGACGATCCCCGGATTGCCCTGCTTTCGCATACGGTGATGCCCGAGGTGGACAGTGTCCCCGTGTTGTTCGCCTATGCAGAACAGCAGAACGCTCTGCGCGATCGATGGTATTTTCTCACCGCCACTCGATCGGAAATTTATTCCCTTGCGCGCTCGTCGTATCTCGTGGCCAAGGAGCCCGTTGAGGACAGCGAAGACCACAGCCTGATCCACACCGAAAGCTTTGTGTTGGTCGACCCCGATCGCCGTATAAGGGGTTTTTACGACGGCACTTCCGCGGCTTCGGTCGATCAATTGATCGAAGACATCGATCGGTTGTTGCACGAGTATCCCGATCTCAAAAAACCATGAGCGCGCTCCGAATTGCCTTGGTGCAAGACCATCCGATATGGGAACGGCCCGAGGCCAATTTAGAACGGCTAGAGGCTCGAATTCAAGGCATTCGCAACTCGGACCTCATCGTATTGCCCGAATTGTTCAGCACGGGATTTAGTATGCATCCAGAGCGTTTTGGGGAAGCCAATCTCCAGTTTGGACTGCCCTGGATGCAGCGGCTTTCGTTGAAAACCGGTGCGGCCCTGTGCGGCAGCTTGGCCGTTCCCGACGAGGCGGGCCATTGGAGGAACCGTCTGTATTTCGTCGAAGGGGGCGCTGTTACCGCCGTATACGACAAACGGCACAGCTTTGGCCTGGCGGGAGAACAGCAGGTGTACCGCAGCGGGAATCGCTATGTGCAACTGCGCTACCAATCGTGGAACATCGCTTTATTCGTGTGTTATGACGTGCGATTTCCCGCCTGGTGTCGGCAGACCGATGCCATGGGTACGCCGGCCGACCTGATGATCTTTGTCGCAAACTGGCCCACCGAGCGCATCGAGGCGTGGAACACGCTGCTCCGAGCGCGGGCTATTGAAAATCAGTGCTTTGTGGCAGGAGTAAACCGCGTCGGACCCGATGGAAACGGCGTCGACCACTGTGGGCGGTCGGCTTTGGTGGACTACACTGGTCGGCTAGTGCTCTCGCTCGCCGAGTCCGAAGGGGTGCTGCGCGCCACGCTACACCCGGACCCGTTGCTCGATTTTCGCAGAGCCCTGCCTTTTCTTGAGGACCGAGACCACTTTACTTTTTCGGATTAGGCGAGACCGGTAACAACGCGCCCCACTGGGGTTTCCAGGCCATTTCGACCTCCCAATTCGCCTTGAGTTCGATGGCCTCTGGGTTCCACACCAGCCGCTCGGGCTGACTCCGGCTCGGCCAGTCGACCGGGTCCCATTGGCCATTCTGATTGCGGTCCTCAATGTAGCGCATCCGATAAGCGCCCGGAGCGATCCACCCCAACATCAAGGTCGTATCTCGCTTTACGGAGGTGGAATAAAACAAGGTCCCGTCGGGCTTGGTCAATTCCAGAAGGCCACGGGCCGTCGAGTCGGGAACCTCGAGTTTGATTTTCAACTCGGCTCGTTCGGCGGCGCTCGGGACTGTTAGTTGGAATTCGAGACTGTCCGAGGCCTGCCCTTGCCAGTCGGTCACCACCCCAGGCAACCACCGCCACGAATGACTCCCGGGTTCTTTGTTTGGAATTTCGAGGGTGTAGCGCAGGGGCGAATGCTGAATCCACCGAGGCTTCCACACCAAGCTATCGCCCGACGGGCCGATCCACAGCGTGGAGGCTGAGGTATCCGGCCAAAACGGAAGATTCGCCTCGAGGACCATCTGCTCTACGGGACCAAACGACTCCACAGGATTCAGCGCATACTTGGGGGTGAGTACCCTGTTTCCGCGGGGAGCCAACTGCACCGTGTCTGGTGCAACCCCTTGGGCCGACACCACAAAACGAATCGAGTCAACCCCTTCTCCGGCGTAAAAAAACCGAAGTGTGTCAATGGTTCCTGTGGTGTCTGCGGCCCAACGCGCTGGGATTCCTTCAGGCCAAAAAACGACTCCTTCTATGCGCACCCGTTCGACCGGAAGAGTGAGCGGAAGATCGATGCGCCCCTGATAGCGCTGGCGCCCTGGTCGAAAGGCGGGTTTGGGACGGGCGGTGCTCAACGCCAATGGCGCATAGGGAATGCTGTCTCCGGCCTCGAGTTGAACGAGTTCGTCGACAAATCCAAACGACTCTTTCAAAGGGTCGTATTGAAAGTCGGAATTGGCATCGACCCAGGCGGCGATTCGGTAGGTTCCGGCCGACAGAAAGTCGAGGACAAAAACCCCCTTTTCGTTGCTCAGGGCATAGGAATCGGGAAGTCGATGGTACACCGCGGAATCGGTCCAACTGCTGTCGTTTCGGTACAGCATGGCGCGCACATTCGCCAGTGGTTTTTGTTCGAGCACGTCGATGGCGACGCCCGGTATTTCGAGCGAATCGATGGTCGACCCGGTCGAGAAAACGTAGCGCAGTCCCCTGTTGGCATTGCCCGCGGTAAAATCGACCACGGCATCGCCAAAGGACAACGCATAGGTGGTATTCTCTTTCAAATCCGCTGGCAACTCTACCCGCAGGCGTTTGCCGCGCACTTCCGCTTTGGGTCGCTCTACCGTAGGCGGCGACATAAAAATTTGCTGAGCGGGATTCTTCAACGCGATATACTCGTCAAAAACCAGTTCAATCTCTGAAGCAACAAACTGTTTTTGAAAGGGTTCGGGCCATACCGACAAAACAGAAGGCGCCAAAGTGTCTTCGGGTCCACCCCCTGGACTGCCCACCGAGGCACAACCCGTGCCGACCCACGTCAAAGCCATCGCCATCGCAAAGAACAGCGCACCTCCGCTCAATCCCCCTCCTGACTGTGTTAAAACCGTTGTCCTGCTTCGATTCTCCATCCTTTTTTGAGCGAAATCCACTATCATTGTTGTTCAACTGTACAAAACTCGAACAATCGCATGCGAAAAAGGTTACTCCCCCTGATTTTCGGATTGGCCTTGGCTCCCTTCTCGGCGGTACACGCCCAGTATTGCCCGGCCGGACCTAGTTCCTCATTCGACTCGGATATCGAAGATGTCATCCTGCTGGGCGACAATTTCGGCATCTCGAACCTCGGCACCTGTCCGGGTGGAACGGGAGTTGAAAACTTCACAGCGATCGACTCCGCGGATGTTAGCCTTGGGAGCGCCTACAATCTCTCTGTAAAATTCACGAGCTGCTCGGGATTTTTCTACAATGGGGTAGGCCAAGCCTGGATCGACTGGAATCAAAACAACACTTTTGAGCCCGGGGAATCGGTGGGTCAGGCTACGTTCCCAAGTTCGTCTCAACCCCTGGTAGCCAATATGAGCTTTGTGGTTCCCGCCAATGCGGTTTTGGGCGAAACCCGGATGCGCATTATGGACTGGGAAGGCGGCACCTTGCCTCTGAACCCCTGCGGAACCTATACGTGGGGTGCTGTAGAAGACTACAAAATCGTAGTCACCAACACTCCACCACCTTGCCCCAACCCGCCATTTCCCGTCGTCATCAACTTGACTTCGACCTCGGCTACGTTCTACGTCGGGGGCACCGGCACCGCCTTCAACTTTGAATGGGGTCCCGGTGGATTTACCCAAGGAACGGGTACCACCTTTAGCGCCACCAACGATACGGTGACCCTGACGGGTTTGACGCCCAATACGACTTATTCGATCTACGCTCAAAACAACTGCGGACCGCTGGGCAACTCGCTCTTTGCCGGTCCAGCCACGTTCACGACGCTGTGCGCTCCCTATAATGCGCCCTTTGTCGAAGGATTTGACGCGTTTCCCACCAACCAACCCGCCAATTGCTGGGAGGTGTTTTCGAATGGAGGGGCAACACAAACGGTGACCTCCAACAGTTTCTCTGTGGCACCGGCGAGCGCACCCAACCACCTAGAGTTCTACAGTTTCTTTGCCAACCATGCCTTTTTGGTCGGCCCCGAATTGACGGGACTCGCGAGCAACATTTATCAGGTCACGTTCAAATTGGCCGGGCAATTCGGCGACTACGATATCACCCTTGGCTCGACTAATTCTTTGGGCGATACCACCACCTTCTTCCCGCTCGGAACCTTTAACGCGGCCAACGGGCAGTACACCACCTACACGGTGTATTTGGCGAACATTCCAGCAGGTCATACCCGCTTGGCCTTTAAGCACGACGATCAATTCACTTTTTCGACGGTCTACATCGACGATTTCGACTATCAATTGGCGCCGGCCTGTATTCCGCCAGTGGGGGTCACCATCAACCCCGGTTCCTTTAGCGCGGATATCTCCTACGTGTTCAACGGGGGCAGCCAGGTCGCTTTTGAATGGGGACCGGTCGGCTTTACCCAAGGCACCGGCACCACAGGCACATCCGGAACGTCGCCGATCAACCTGACGGGTTTAAGCGCCAATACCACCTATTCCATTTACCTCCAAGGCAACTGCGGAGCCAATGGAATCAGCCCATGGGTTGGGCCGTTTACGTTTACGACCAACTGCGCCCCGTTTACCGCCCCGTACCTTGAAAATTTCGATGCGGCGACGGTGTTCCAGCCCATCAACTGTTGGGATGTGGTGAGCAACGGCGCTGGCTTTAACGCCGCCACGCAACAGGTTGACAACAGTACTTTCAGCGTACCTCCGGTTTCGACGCCAAACCATCTCAGTTTCTACAACAGCTTCTCGAGTCAGGCGTATTTGCTGTCTCCCGAATTGCAAGGGCTTTCGAACAACCTCTATCAGGTGAGCTTTTCGATAGCCGGTCAGTTTAATTCGGCCGACATCGAAGTGGGTACGGTCGATGCCTCGGGCGACACCGCGGGTTTTTATTCTCTGGGCGTCGTTCAGGCGGCGAACAACAGCTATTCGAGCCATACGTTTTATGTGGTCGGCATTCCCGCCAACCACAGCCGCTTCGCCTTCAAGCACGACGCAAGCGCCCTGTTCACCACGGTTTATATCGACAATTTTGCTTTCGATTTGGCGCCTTCGTGTATTCCGCCTGTGGGCATCAACATTGCGCCTTCTGCGACGTCTGCCCAAGTGGCCTACACCTTTGTCGGCGGAAGCCAAGTGAGCTTTGAATGGGGTCCCATTGGGTTTACCCAGGGCACGGGAACCACGGGAAGCTCCACCTCCAGCCCCATGACCCTTGGCGGCTTGACGGCCAATACGGGCTATGACGTGTATCTCCAAGGCAACTGCGGCGCCAACGGCCTGAGCCCTTGGATCGGTCCGTTCACCTTTTATACCACCTGCCTGCCTTTCACCGCCCCGTACACCGACAACTTCGATGGAGGTACTTGGGACAATGGCACCTTGTTCAGTGCTGAAGATTCTCAAATCGACCAGTGTTGGTCTGCCAATCCTGCCCCAAATCCGAACAACTTCGACTACGGATGGAGGGTGCGCCAAGGCCCTGTAGGGTCGTTCGGAACGGGTCCTCTTGCTGACCATACAACGGGTACCGGCAATTATGTGTATACGGAATCTTCTGGGGGGTCTTCAGGCAGCACCGCCAGCCTTACTTCTCCGCAAATTGATATCACTGCTTTGACAGCGCCGCCTCAGCTTTCGTTTTGGTATCATTTTTACGGAGCACAAATCGGCAGCATGAACGTTCAGGTCTCGAACAACTTTGGACTGACGTGGACGACCTTACTGACCCTTTCCGGCCAACAACAAACTTCCAGTTCGGCGGCGTGGATTGAGCAAACCGTCGATTTGACGGCCTACCAGAATGACAGCATCCTGACTTTCCGATTTATTGGAAATAGCCTCGGATGTTGCTCGGGCGATATGGCCATCGACGATTTCAAAGTCGAGAACCTCCCCGCCTGTCCGAATCCTTTCTCGCTTTCCACCTACAATGTGTTGAGCACCCAAGCTGGCCTCACGTGGACGAGCAGTGGAACAGGCTTTAACGTAGAATACGGCCCTCAAGGCTTTGGTCAGGGTTCGGGCACGGTGCAAGCCAGCGCCAACGACAGCTTGCTTTTGACCGGATTGACCCCCAATACCTGTTACAGCTATTACGTTCAGAACAACTGTGGTGCTGCGGGAACATCTGCATGGGTGGGTCCGTTCAATTTCTGTATGCCTTGTGTGACCGCCGCTCTCCCTTATCTGCGCGACTTCAACACCTGGCCGCCTTCGTGCTGGGATTTGTCTGGGGGTACGCAAACGGCAACCCAAAACAGCAATGCCCTGTATATGAACTTCTGGAGTTGGACCAATGGCAATTGGGCGAGAGCGCGCACCGAGCCCATTTTGATCAACCAAGATGCCTTTGTCAGTTTTAAGTGGTCGCACCTGTATCAGACTTTCTATCCGAACGACCAACTCTTGCTGATCGCGCGGAACGTTACGACCAACGCTACCGATACCTTGATCAATTTGATCGGCTCGACCTTTAACTCGCCCGGCGCCGGTACGACCACCTTGGGTACGTATATCACGGAGAACATCACCCTGAACCCGGCGGCCTATACGGGCCAAACGGTCGTATTCGAACTCCGGGGCAACTCCGGTTTCGGTCCCTCTGTCTTCGTAGACGACTTCAAGGTCGATTATATCCCTGCCTGCCCGGATCCGACGCAGGTGAGTGTTTCGGGTGTCAATACCACCACGGCCAACTTCGCTTGGACCAATGGAACCGCAGGTGCCTCGGCATGGGTCATTGAGTATGGAGCTCCGGGCTTTCAACCGGGCACGGGCACCTTGGTCGGTGTGAATACCAATCCGGCGACCCTTTCCGGTTTGACCCCTTCGACCAACTATTCCGCCTATGTCTATGAAATCTGCGCCAATGGCATTGACACCAGCAATGCGGCAGGACCGGTAAGCTTTACCACCCTCTGCACCACCGCCAACATGCCGTATTTGCGCGATATGGATACCTGGCCGCCGATTTGCTGGGATTTGACGGGCGGCACCTATCAGGCCAACCATGCGGCGGGTTCGTATATGGAATTCAACTTCTGGAGTCAGACCAACGGCAACTGGGCTATTTCGACCACGGAGCCGATCACCATCAGCCAGAATGCTGAATTGCGGTTCAAATGGTCGCATTTGTACAGCACTTTCTACCCCAACGACCAGTTGATCGTGATGGTTTCGATCGCAGGTTCTGGGGTGTGGGATACCGTGAGCAACTTGATTGGCACCTCGTTTAACACCCCCGGCGCAGCCAACACGGTACCAGCACCAGCGAACAGCTTTATCACCGAGGTTGTTGCCCTGGATCCCGCCACGTACAACAGCCAAAACATCCAGGTGCGCTTCCGCGGCAATTCCGGCTTTGGCCCCGACCTCTACATCGATAGTGTTCAAGTGGTGCCTTTGAGCAGCGCAACCTGCCCTTTACCGACCAACCTCGCTGTGACCGGTACGTGTAATTCGACGACCGTTACTTGGTCCGGCCAGAACACCGCTTTGGTGCAGTACGGCCCCGCCGGATTTACACCGGGCACGGGTACCATTGTCACCGCCAACAACCAAACGACTACACTAACGGGTCTGCCCGCGGGCGTCGCCTACGACTATTGGGTCGCCAATGTCTGCTCTGGCGATACTTCGGGCTACGCGGGTCCGATTGCCTACACCCAGCCTTCCGCACCTACTGCGGCCTTTACTTCGAGTGTCAATGCCAGTACGGTCCTCTTTAACGCCGGCACTTCGGTCGGAGCGGTATCCTATGCATGGAACTTTGGCGATGGCAACAGCGGAACAGGGGTAATGCCTACGCATACCTATACTGCCAGCGGCAGCTACACGGTGACCTTAACCGTGACCGATGCCTGCGGCAATACGGCTACGGTTACCCAAACCGTTGTGATTGCTACTGTGGCCAACTGTCCTCAGCCCTCTGGTTTGAACACCGTTTCGGTTCAATGCACCCAAGCCACTTTGGGATGGGCCAGCATTTCCGGCAACTCCTTGATTCAGTGGGGTCCAGCTGGCTTTACCCCGGGCACGGGTACGGTGGTCAACACCATCAGCCCCTATGTACTCTCTGGTTTGAGTGCCGGGACCAGCTACGACTTCTGGGTCGCCGACATCTGCTCTGCTTCAGGAGATACCTCGGCCTATTCCGGTCCTGTGACCTTTACTACGGCAACGGCACCGCTTCCGGTCTTGAATAGCGTCAACTGGACGCAAACCGCCACCAATGCGACCACAGGAGAAGTGACCTTTGTGACCAACGCCAGTCCTGCAGGGGTGAGCTACCTCTGGGATTTTGGCAACGGCAGCAGCGCGATTACGGCCAACCCGGTAGCGACCTATACCCAGAATGGTCCGTACAGCGTGACCTTGCAGCTTACCAATGGTTGCGGAACTTTTGACACCACGTTTACCGTCAATGTGGTGGGTATCAGTCTCGGCGAACTTCAAGTGGGCCGCAGCCTGATTCTCTTCCCGAACCCGACCTCGGGCGATTTGCAGGTCTCGTTTGACGACCCGAATGGAGCCACCTACGAACTGCAATTGCTCGATGCCACCGGACGCGTGGTAGAGTATCGCGACCTCGGATTCCGCCAAGGGGCGGTTCGCGAGCAATTCGATCTCGAGTCCTTGTCTAAAGGCGTCTATTTGCTCCGACTCAGCTCGGAAGGACGACACGCCACCCGACGCGTAGTGCGCGAATAAGCGATGTATTTTGACACCGTACAAAGGGGGCCGAAGCCCCCTTTTTTTATAGATCAAGGTCGCAGGCCAAAGCCACTGCAGAGATGTGTACAGCCCCGGCAGCGCGCAAAGCCCGGGCGCAAGACTCGAGGGTCGATCCCGTGGTGATCATATCGTCGACCACAATCCAGTGGGTGTAGGGGTCGGCCGGTCTGGTACACTCAAACTGCTGGAGCGCATTGCGTTGGCGCTCTTGCGAAGTCAACTTCGTTTGAGATCCCGCTTCGTGGATTCGATGGAGCAATTCCGTATCCACCTTCCACCCCAGCACCGACTCCATGCCGCGCGCAATCCACTCGGCTTGATTGTAGCCCCGTTTTTTTCGCTTGTTTGGGTGCAATGGGACAGGGACCAATCGACCCGGTGCCATACCCCTTGCCGCACAGCCTCGACCCAGGTCTTGTCCCAGTCCATAAGCCCGCTGAAAACCCCCGAGGTACTTGATTTCGTGGAGTATCTTCTGAACCCTTCCCCCTGAAGAGAATTTGGCGAGCGCCAAGGCCGACGCAAAAGGGAATCGCTGCCCCAGCATGGCTTCCAATCTGTTCTGCAAGGCGGGGGTCAGCGCAGAGGGCAAATGGAGCCGGCACCACGGACAAGGCTGTTCCGCCGATTCGGAAAAAGGACAACCACAACCGGGACAGACCGTTGGTGAAAAAACGGTTGAGAAACCCTGAAAGAAGGAGGCGAACAGCATCGCAACAAAAATTATATTTGTAAGTAAATCAATTCGAGCACAAAATGCAAGAAAATTCGCCCAAAAAAGACAACCGCGGTTTAATTCTCATCCTGCTCTTGCTCTTGGCGGTCGCCGTCTTGGGATGGTTTTATGCGAATTCGCGCAAGGAATCGGAGTATCTGGAGAAAGGGAAAGAGCAACTGGTGGCCGAATTGCGCGATTTGATGGGTCAATACGACCAGCTTGAATTGGCCAACGACAGTTTGATCGATGTGGCCGATGCCGAACGCGCCAAGTTGAACGCGGCCATCGACTCGATTATGTCACTGCGCAGTGGCGATTTGAAAAAACTCGATTCCTACAAAAACCAGGTCTTCCAACTCAAGGTGGAAAACAAAAAGCTGATGGGCCGATTGGATTCGATGTCCAACCGCATTTCCTCTCTAGAAAAAGAGGTGGAAGTGGTTACGGAGTCGCTTCAGCAAGAAAAAGCCCGGGGCCAGAATCTCGATAAAGACAACCAGACCCTGCGACAAGAAGTGGCCAAGGGCAGCACCCTGACCGCGAGCGGTATTCGCGCAGGGGCCATCAAGCGATGGAAGAGCGGCAAGGAAACCGATACCGAGAAATCGAGTCGGGCCGACGAAATCCGGGTGTGTTTTACGCTCAACAAGAACGTCTTGGCACCCAAGGGAGAGCGCACCCTCTTTATTCGCGTTATCACCCCTGTAAACACCGTGGTCTCGATTCCAGACGGGGCGCAAAACTCGTTTGACGCCAATGGAAGCCCCTTGCTCTACTCCACCAAAAAAGTGGTGTGGTTTGAAAACGAGGCCCAAGAAATTTGCATGTACGTGAGCCGCGAAGATTTTGAAGACGGCACCTATTCGGTAGAGCTCTACACCGAAGGGTACAGTTTGGGAACCGCCACGTTTACCCTCGACTAAAAAACGGCCTTGATCTGCACATTCCCGGTGTGAATGGTGGGCGCATTGGCTGAACTGCGCCCTTCGTACCGAAGATCGAGCTGGAGAAAGTCCAAAATGCGCTGACTCCAGGAGCACGACCACAGTGCATTTCCACCCGTTTGCAGCCCATCGAGCATGGCATAGCCCAGCGGAGAGGTTGAAGGACCGGAGAATCGATTGTTGACCCAAGTAACCTCTGCACGCAAACTGCTGCGCTCGATTTGATTGTGGATCCATTCGGCTCCCAGACTACCGGCGTCCAATTCGGCCGATTCGTCTCCCACCGATACGGCCGAACGAAATCCGACTTTCAGTAAGCACTTCCAGCGATCGTTGAACTGATAGGCGGGGGTCAGTTCTATTCTGGGACCTTGGAATTCATAGTTCCGCCCGGCAAATCCCGGATTGATGCGGCTATTTTGGGTCCACAATCCTTGGCCCAACAAACTCCATTGTCGGCTTTTTCCCCATCGCACATTGAATTCGTGCTGTTTCAATCCAGAACGCTCCAAACCCACGCTCTGCAAGGTTTGTTCCGAGGTGGTTTGGTAGTGATAGTCGCAGCCAAAATCGAGGCGGCTGCGGTTGTAGAACACGCTCCACCGATGGGTCCGATTGCGCCCGAGCAAGGTGCTGTCTGCGCTATTGCGAAACGGATTCAAGGCGTTGAGCCCCGTGCGCGCCACTTCGCGTTCGCTCCAAGAAGCATTCCACCGCAGGTCAAAACGAGCCCAGAGCGGCTTGTGGGCCGAAGTAAACCAAACCCCCGGCGAAAACTGCAGGGTATGGGACCAAAGGGTTTGGGCCGAGCGCACCAAAGCAGCGGCCGGGGTTAACAAGCGGGCATAGTCCGCTTCGTCGGGAAACCGGGCCGGTTCAAACTCATCCAGTTCCTCTAGTCCATTGGCATTGTAGTCGATCCACGTGAGGGTCCCCGTTCCGTCCGGGACCCTCACATAAACCACATCGCGCACTGGTTCGCTCCCCGTCGACGCTTCGTAGAGCACGTTGCCATCGAGCGCACGCTTCCAAAACCGATCGGACCAGCCTACCCTACTGGTGGCCGTCGAAATCCGCGCCCGATCGACGGCCTCTAGAATTCGATATTGCGCCGCCCATTGCCACCGTCGATCGACGTTCGAAAAGTGCATCCCCTGGGTTCCCAGACCGTAGGACAACGAGCGCGGTTGCAAAGACCCATCCACCACGCTGTCTTCGGCCCGCACAAACGATCGGAATTGGACGTATTGTTCGATGGAATCGCCCCATGCCGTGAACCCCTCGGCTTCGTGAAAACCGTAACTCGACAAGGCCCGCACCGCATTGACAGACCGTTGATTGGCCTCGCCCAATCCCCGAATTCCCGAACCCCATTGCGCGCTATGCGCATGCTTCCAGAGCGCTGAATAACGCACAAACAACGCCTGGGCCGTGGTGTCCCTATTCCACAAAACCGACCCCGCTGCCACCCACCGTTCGCGTCCCGATCGAAGATCGAGCGTTGCAGAAGGCTTTATACCGGAATAGAGCGAAGCCGATCGGAGCGCGTCCAATCGAAGGGTGGCCCGACTGTTCTGCGCATCCTTGTACCCCACTTCTACCCCGGCCAAACCCAACTCCCGATCGGCCGTGGGCAGGTTCCAATCGCGGGCAAACTCCACATTCCGGATGCGCTCAACCGTGCGAAATGACGCATCGTTCCATTGAACCTCTGCGCTCAAACCCCAACGCGTGTCCAGCGCCCGGGCCCAAGTGCCCGAAAATCCCAACCCGACGTCGTTGTCCCGATCCAACTCCGAGTATCGATTGAGTACATTTCGGCTTGCCGCCGCTTCGAGGCTGAAGCGGTTGGGACCCTGTTCCGAAGAGCGATATCCCACATCGGCCACCTGCAAGAGCCCCGGTGTCGCCACTACGCGGATGGGCTCATGGGTCCCCGATGGAATGCCCCCCACAGGCGGAACCCACTGATAAACCGCGCCCGATGCCAGTTGACGATCGAATACATAATGGCCCTTACCAGCACCCACCTCGAGAAATTGGGCCGTATATCCACCCGGCTCGCCGTTTTCGAGAAACACCAAAACAGAATCTTGCCCTAAACTGTCGACCAGGGCATAGCGCAATTCGCCTACCGCTCCGGTGGCCGGGCGTATACTGCTCAGGCCTGTAACCGAAGCGGCATCGCCGGCAAGCGACAACGTCAATCGATCGGCGTCGGTCAAATCCAGACTCAAAGGGCGGTCCGGATCGTCTTGTTCAGAAAACAGCGACGCTTCCCACCGACCTTCGGGGGTTTCTCGAAATCCCCTTCCATAAAACGCCGAGCGGACATAGTTCTGGTCGGTGTACTGAAATTCGACCACGATGCGGTTCTCTCGCCGAATGGGTCTGAGATTGGTAAACCGAAGTTCCCCCGTCAAGGGGTCGAGCAAATAGTCTCGATCGGCCCCTCGCTCCAGCAACATCCCATCGATGTACACCCGCTCTGAACCCGATATAACGCGAATGGAACGCTCGCCGTTCGATCCGGTCAAAGCATAGGGACCTTGATTTCCCTCTGCGCCAAAAAAGGACACTCGGTGGAACTGACCCCGGGCCAAAGCCCCCGTGACCAAAACGCCCGACTTGGCGCGAGCCGTTTTCCACTCGGTTTCGACCAAACCGCCCGTGACGCGCTTTTCAAAACTCAAAAACCGGTTCGACGCGCGGGTCAAATCCAAATCGCCCGCCCGGATTCGGCCAAATTCCGGGTTGCGGAGTTCGATAAACAACTGATCGTATTCGCGCAATGTTTGGGATACCCCAGAACCGGGATTGGGCAAGCTGCTTTCGGCTATTACGGCCTCGAGTTCGGTTCCCGAACCAATATTGCCGCGCAATTGCAGGTTGAGACTCGAGTTCAGCACCGCGCTTTGGGCATTGCCCACGCTCAAACTCCGACCGATCGAGCCGCTGCGTTGCAGGCCTTCCAGAGGATCCTTGCCCCCAGGCTCGCTCAGATTTTCCACGGCTTTGGGCAATTCTCGGGTACCATAGACCGCCCTCGAACGCAGAAAAAGGGGAGCGCTCAAATCGACGCTCAATGCGCGGAAATACACCACCCCTGATTGAGCAGCGGGAGGATCGAAAACAATTCCCTTGGCATTGGCTGTGGCGGAAAACGCTCCCGCCGGGAGGGTGTCGGTCCCCATCACCACGACCACATCGGGCCCATACACGGTGCGCTCGCTCAGCCAAACGGTATCGGACCCCGATTCAAAGGGTTGTGATTCTTGAGCGCACAACAGCGTCGGCACCCAAACCAGTGCCCCAATCCAACCCCTTCGCAAAAGACGGCTCAGCGTGTCCAAGTCTGACAAACTAACCCCAAATGGGTGGTATTCGTATGCATGTGTACCTTCGGCTGCGTGAAGATTGTCTCCTACAACGTAAACGGAATTCGTTCAGCCTTGTCCAAAGGTCTGGGCATTTGGCTCGAACAGGAACGGCCCGATGTGCTTTGTCTCCAAGAGATCAAAGCCGAACAATCGCAGGTCGATACCTCCTTGTTTGACCATCTGGGGTATCGGCATTTTTGGCATTCGGCCGAAAAAAAGGGCTACAGCGGAGTGGCCCTGCTCACCCGTTTCGAGCCCGATCAAGTGGTGGTGGGCACGGGTATCGACTATATCGACCGAGAGGGGCGGGTCATTCGCGCCGATTATGGCGACCGCAGCTATTTGAGTATCTACTTTCCCTCGGGCAGCAGTGGCGAAGACCGACAAGCCGTTAAAATGCGGTTTCTCGACGACATCGGAGATTTCTTGAATCGTTTGCGCCAAGAAAGACCCAATTTGGTGGTCTGCGGCGACTTCAACATTTGTCATCGCCCCATCGACATCCACGACCCGGTGCGCAATGCAACGGTTTCGGGGTTCTTGCCCGAAGAACGCGCTTGGATGGACCGCTACTTTTCGGGTGGATTTGCCGATGGATTTCGATTGGTGGTTCAAGAGCCTCACCACTATTCGTGGTGGACGTTTCGGGCCAATGCGCGCGCCAACAACAAGGGCTGGCGCATCGATTATACCACGGTAAGCGATCCCTTGATTTCCCAAGTGCGCACCGCGTCCATTCAACCGCAGGCCATTCATTCCGATCACTGTCCTGTGGTTCTCGAACTCAACGATTGAGCCGACCCCTTGTCTGCCTTTTGATCCTTCAACCCTGCCCCCCTATGCGCCTTCGGTTTTCTTTCGCCCTCATCTCTTCCTTGGCCCTCGGACTGACCTCCTGCGTCAGCAGCCAAGTGCACAAAGACCTGCAATCTCGATACGACGCGCTCGAAGCCAATCATCTAGAGGCCTTGAGACTCAAACAGGACTGCAAAGACGCGCTCGAACTGGCCGAGCGTCAGAGAACCGAATGCGCAGAAGAACGGACCGCCTTGATCGAAGACACGGTTTCGCTCGGTCGCAGCGTGCGCCGTTTGGAGAAAAACTATGCCGACCTGAACAAATCGTATGATTTCTTGCTCGAAAACAACAACAGTTTGCTCGCGAGCAACGCGCGCGAAAATCGGGCCATGCTCGAGCGACTGCGCGATTTGGACGAGGCGATGCAGGACAAACAAGACTCGCTCCAACTCGAGCGCGAAACGTTGGAGCAAACCAAAACCCGTCTATCGGATCGCGAACGGCGCATCGATGAATTGGAACGCCTGATCGACCGTCAAGATTCGGCCAACCGAGCGGTCTTTCAACGCGTCGCTTCCGCGCTTAAAGCCTATGAAGGCAAGGGGTTGAGCGTCGAAGAGCGCGGGGGCAAGGTGTACGTCTCGATGCAAAACAGCCTTCTTTTTCCCTCGGGTAGTTGGACGGTCAATGCCGAAGGCAAGGCCGCCTTGGCTGAATTGGCCACCGTATTGCGCACCCAACCCGAATTGCGCATTTTGGTCGAAGGCCACACCGACAACGACCCCTATTTGGTCAAAGGGGCGCTGGCCGACAACTGGGATTTGTCGGTGATGCGGGCCACGGCCATTATTCGTGTATTGACCCAAAGCGGTGGCGTGGAACCTGTGCGCTTTACCGCCTCGGGTCGGGGAGAATTCGATCCAGTTCGACCGAACGATTCGGCCCAAAACAAAGCGCTCAATCGGAGAACCGAAATTATTTTGGCCCCGGACTTCGAAGAAATCTCCCGGCTGCTCGAAGAAATGGGAAGCGGGGCTGCGGAGACTAAAGAACCCTAAAATTCGGGCTGCTTTCAATCGCCTCGAACTTGGCTTGCCACTCTTCGGGAAGGGCACTGAGCTTGCGCTCTTGAAGATTCATCCAAGCGCCTTCTACCTCGAGTTCAGCACACAGGGTTTCCCCTCGCCAAAAGCGGTGGTCAAAAGCAAAGCGGGCACCCCCATCGCGCATGCCCGAAAGCTGCATATCAATGCGGACCGCATCGCCAAATTGGAGTTCGCGTTTAAACAGGCATTGTTCGCGAAACAAAACGGGTGCTAAACCCGCTTTCTGCATGGCCTTGATGTCGATGCCCAGCGCGTTCATGGCCCGGGTCCGCAGACTCGCGCACAAGTCGTAGTACACGGTGTGCCGCACATGGCCGAGCACATCGAGGTCAGACCAGCGAAACTGCACTTCGGTTTCCAAGGCATTGAGTTTGGGAGAACGCGACATCGTCAATCGATTCGCAGACCTCGGACCAAGACTTCCTCATCGTGCAGCAAACGAACCTCTGCATTGGCAAAATCGATGCGGTTTACGGTCCCCAAGACAATGAAAAACTCTTGTTCCAATTCGAGTTGGTCGCAGGCCATTTCGGTGTGTTCCAAAACCCCGACCGCGATGCCCTTATAAAACGAGTCATACAGCCGGAAGGGGGCGCTGAACTGATTGCACCCACCCCTGCCCAAAACCCTTTGTGTGCGTTGATTGATTTCGAAAAAGATGTTTTCGGTCTTTTGGAGCGGGCGTCCATTGAGCTCGACCACTCCCCAGCTATCGTTGATGACCCCATCGAGTTTCTGAACCCGGTGCCGAGCCGTTTCCCGCACTTGGATGTATCGAATCGAAGAACCATCGGCCGGGGGATTTTCGACGCGCTCGGTGCGCACCTCTAACTCCACGGCATAGTTTGGATCGTACACAAAGCCCTCGATCCCATCGTACAGCATCGACCACGCGCCCGAAGCGGCATCCCGATAGACCAAACACTCCATCGGGCCGACGCCGGTACAGGCTTGTCGAAGATCGGAAACCAACCAGCGAACCGAGCCGTCTGGAGCGCCGCCCGAATTCGGGGTGGCCGACTCGGTTCCTGCATTCGTTCTGGACGCGCATTGATTCATTCCCAATAAAAAAAGGGATGAGGCAACGAGGGGCACTATTCTCATGCGTTTTGGCTGAGTTCGAACAACTGGGCTGGCTTGTGGAGAACGCCCGTTTGCTTTTCGGGCAAGGGGGTAATCAAATTCTCCTTCAACACTTTTTTGCGGAAGTTTCGCTTGTCGAGTTTACGGTCCAAAATGCACTCATAGAGCGATTGCAACTGGCTCAGCGTAAACTTTTCGGGCAACAATTCGAACCCGGCCTTGCGATTCTCGAAATCGGCGCGCAGCACTTCGATGGCCTCTTCGGTTATCCCATTGTGGTCGAACGCCAAATCCGGAATCGAGTGAATGTCCTGCCAAAACACCCGGCTCGCAAACGAGGAGGCCTCGGGTTCAAAATCGGCCATCCGGATAAAGGCGTAGTAGCCAATCGTAATTACCCGCGCCTGGGGCTGCTCTCGGAACGAGCTCAGCCAATCGAGGTCCTTCACGTCCCGAACCCGATTCGGATCGCCAAAGGCCTTGAATTGCTTCAAGAAAATCCCTTCGAGCGAGGTGAGCTCTTTGAGAACCCGGCTCGCAGCTTCGTCCAGACTTTCGTCTTCCCAGACCAAATCGCCCGGAAGCGCGGTCTTGATGCGCAAATCGCCCTGCTCTCGCTTGCGCTCGATCAGCAAGACGTGCAGTGCAGAACGGTCGAATCCGAAGATGACACAGTCGACGGATACATGGGGATTCAGGGTGTGTAGCACGGGTTGAATATAGGGGTAAGGCGGCAATCGTTCACAGACCCATTCGGAAGCACCCCGCTGCCTGACAGTCGAAGTCTTAACTTTGCCCCGTGACGATCGAAGTTCTCAAATCCAAAATACACCGCGTTCGCGTAACCGACGCCGAACTCCACTATATCGGGAGCATCACCATCGACGAAGCGCTGATGGATGCCTGTGGTTTGGTGGCCGGCGAAAAAGTAAGCGTGGTGAACATCCACAATGGCGAACGGCTCGACACCTACGCCATCCCCGGCATTCGGGGCAAGGGCGAAATTGTGCTCAACGGACCCGCTGCGCGCAAAGTGCAGAAAGGCGACTTGGTCATCATTTTGTCGTACGCCCGTATGACTGTAGCCGAAGCCAAGCAGCACCAGCCTTCGATTATTTTTCCGGACGAGCACACCAACCTCCTCTGATTCGCGTGAACACACGGGTCAAAAGTGGGTTGCGCTATGCCTTGTTTGCGGGCTTGGGCCTTGGGCTGCTCTATCTCGCTTTTGGAAAGACCGACCCGAAAGAGCTGCTTTCGGTGCTGCACAAGGCCGACTATCGGTTTATTCTCCTCTCGATGGCCATGGGCTTTGTGGCCTATATCGCTCGGGGGCTGCGTTGGTTGATGCTGCTCAAATCCCTCGGGTATACCGCCAAGCCTTGGTCGTCCATCCACAGTGTTTCGATTGGGTATTTCGCGAATATGGCCGTGCCCCGCGCCGGAGAAGTAGCGCGCTGCACCACCTTGAGCGGATTGGAAAACATCCCGGTAACCAAACTGCTCGGAACGGTGATCGTAGAGCGCGCCCTCGATTTGGTACTGTTGCTCTCGATGTTGGCGCTGGCCTTTGGGACCTCGTTCAGCAAGATGCAGGCCTTTTTTAATCAGGCCTTGAACAGTTCAGAGCCGGCATCTGCGTCGAGCGGGATTTCTGGGACAGGAATCGTTCTGGGCGCGGGAGCTGCCTTGTTGCTGGGGGTTGTTTTGTTGAGAAAACGCATCGGAAAGTTGCCATTCTTCGACAAAATCCGGCATTTGGCCCGAGAAGTGGGCGAGGGCATTGGCTCTGTTTGGAAAATGCCCAACAAAGGGCTGTTTGTGTTTTATACGCTCACCATTTGGGCCATGTATTATTTCATGGTGCACATCTGTATCTATGCCTTGCCGGAAACGGCGGGTTTGAGCATGGCCGATACCCTATTTGTAATGGTGGCTGCGGGCATGGGGATGGTCGTTCCCGTTCCTGGTGGCGTAGGTGCCTATCACTATTTGGTGGTGTTGAGTATGGGATTGCTCGGGATTGAGGCGTCTCTGGCCCTCGGCTTTGCCACCTTGGTGCACAGTGGACAAGCCGTAATGGGTATTGCCGCCGGTCTCGTTGCCTTACTTTATATTTCTCTTTCCAAACGCAGACAAGCCGCAGTGTCATGAAGGCCACAGAAATCATCGATCACAAAGTCATGGACCGGGTTATTTTCCGGTATCGCCGTGCCATGTGGGAGTTTCAACGCCACTCGGTGGGGCTGGCCGTCGTAGACGCGGAAGGTCTTCAACACTCTACTGTGGCTTCGCTCAATGCCATGGCCGATCATGCCGACCGGCTCATTGTCTTGTGTACAAGCAGCGCTGATATGGCCCACAGCCTCGCATCGCTCCACCATGTCGATGGAGTGCATCTTTTGGCTCCAGCAGAAGTGGCCGACTTGGTGTTTGAACTCAAACCCGAAGTGGTCTACAGTGCCCCGGGATTGGTCGATCCCGAACTGCCAGAAGACTCCGTTCGCATCCGACTGCTCTAATTCCGCACCATGGCCAAACTGCGCACGCGCTTTGTGTGCCAACACTGTGGCAGCACCCAAAGCCAGTGGATGGGTCAGTGTCCGCGCTGTGCTACGTGGAATAGTTTGGTCGAGGAAAGCGTGCCTGTGGCCAGCACCCGGGGAGGTCTGGGCCGAACACAAGGAGCCCACCCGGGAACTGCGGTTCGGCTAGACTCCGTACACTCTGCTCAAAATGACCGTATTCGGCTTTCCGATACCGAACTCAACCGGGTACTCGGTGGGGGGTTGGTCGCGGGGAGCGCCGTGTTGTTGGGGGGAGAACCGGGCATCGGCAAATCGACCTTGATGCTCCAATTGGCGCTCGATATGGGGGCCCAAACCGTGCTCTATGTCTGTGGCGAAGAGAGCCCGGAACAAGTGAAAATGCGGGCCGAACGACTCGAAGGACAGGGCTTGGAACTGCATTTGTTGCCCGAAACCGACACCTCGATCATTCTCGGCCAAACGGAACTGCTCAAACCAGGGTTGCTGATTGTCGACTCGATCCAGACCCTGTTCAACCCCTTGCTCGAATCGGCCCCCGGAACGGTCGGTCAAATTCGAGAATCTGCCCACGAACTCATTCGACACTGCAAGAGCCGCGGTATTCCGCTGATTCTGATCGGGCACATCACCAAGGAAGGGACTCTGGCCGGACCCAAACTCCTCGAACATATGGTCGATGTGGTACTCCAATTTGAAGGCGATCGCAACCACGTGTACCGCTTGCTCCGCGCCCAGAAAAACCGCTTTGGCTCGACCGCCGAAATCGGGATCTACGAAATGAACGAGGCGGGGCTGCAGTCGGTCAAAGACCCCTCTCAATGGCTGGTCGGTCAGCGCGAAGACCGCTTGAGTGGTGCGGCCGTAGGCGTCATTGCCGAAGGCGCTCGTCCGTTGCTCATCGAAGCCCAGGCTTTGGTCAGCAGCGCGGTCTATGGAACCCCGCAACGGAGTTCGACAGGCTTCGATGGACGTCGATTGAATATGTTGCTCGCCGTGCTCGAAAAGCGCTGTGGTTTTCGCTTGGGCGCCAAAGACGTCTTTCTGAACATCACCGGGGGGCTCCGCATCGACGACCCCGCAGCCGATCTGGCGGTGGCTGCCGCCATTTTGAGTTCGAACGAAGACCTGCCCATCCACCCGCGTTATGCCTTGATCGGCGAAATTGGATTGGGAGGCGAAGTGCGGGCCGTCAGTCATTTGGGTCAGCGGTTGGGCGAATTGGAGCGCTTGGGCTATCAAAAAGTGTTTTTATCGGCCCAAAACAAAACCGAGGGGCTGCGCACCCAAATTGAGCTCGTGGCTGCCCGGCGCATTGATCAGATGCTCGACGTTCTCTTCGCTTAGCAGAAACGTCCTACTTTCGCGGTTTCGATTAAAAAACGTAACAGCATGCGGGCTCGCGTACTCTTTTTGTTGCTATTCATTGGCTTGGGGTCCATCGCCCGTGCCCAAGATGTGACCAAGGAAGCCAAGCGGCTCCAGGATTCCTCCAAAGTCGCGCTCGCCCGTTTGGGGACCGTAGAAAAACCCTTTTGGGACAAAGGCGCCTCGGGGAGTTTGCTGATGAATCAGTCCACGCTTTCGAACTGGCAAGCGGGCGGGCAGAGTTCGATCAGCGGGGCGGTCAATCTCAGCTTTTTTGCGAATCACTATACCCGACATTGGCGCTGGGCCAACCGGCTCGATTTGGGGTATGGTCGGCAATGGCAGTCGGGACTGGATGTCAAAACCGACGACCGCATCGAGCTCAATTCCCGACTCGACCGGGTTTTGAGCAAAAACTGGAGTCTTTCCGCCAACTTGACCTTCCGGACCCAGTTTACCGAGGGTTTTGAAAAGCCCGAAGACTCGCTGCCCATCTCGGATCTTCTCGCCCCGGCGTATACGCTGTTTGGAGTGGGTTTTACGTACAGCCCCAGCACCTATTTCAGCGCCTTTTTGTCGCCGGCTACGCTCAAACACACCTACGTAAACGATCAGCGACTGGCCGATCAAGGGGCCTATGGTCTCGATGGGGCCGACCTCGATGCGGAGGGAAATCCCATTGCCGGAACCGGTACTCTGTCTCGGATGGAAATTGGAGCGTATATCAACGCTTTCTACAAGAGAGAAATTCTCAAGAACATTGTGTTTCAATCGCGTTTGGACCTGTATTCCAACTACTTGAACAACCCTCAGAACATCGATGTCAACTGGGAAAACCAGTTCTTGATGAAGGTCAACAAATACGTCACCGTCAATTTGGTGCTCCACGTGATCTACGACGACGATATTCTGTTCACCGATTCCAAGGGCACGGGACCCCGCACCCAGTTTCGGCAATCGCTCGGGGTTGGTTTGAGCTACGCGCTTTAATCGATCAAGGCTTCGGTCAGCAAGGCGCGCAGCGGAGCGGTGGCTTGGTGGTGGGCTACAATGGCCTCGACACCCGCATCGCCGAGACTCTGTTCCGGCGACAGTTCGGCCCACCAATACCACTGCTTTTTCCAGATCAGCGGTTCGTTCTCGGAGAGGTTCTCAAAGCCGGGTGGCAGTCTTTTCCACGCTTCGCCGATCACTCCATCGGGAAAGAGCGACACAAACTCCGCGCTTGACAGTGCTTTTTTCCACCGCGGATAAGCGTCGCGGATATGGGCCCTAACCCGCTCCTGATCGGGTCTTTCGAGAAAATAGGCCCCTCCCCCGATATGGAATCCTCCCGGACCGACCTCAAAATACAAGCCGGGCCATCGACTGATTTTTTCACCGCCTGGATTGATCGACGCCCCCATTTGGGTTTTGTACGGTGTCTTGTCTTTGGAAAAACGAATGTCGCGGTTGATGCGAAAAATGGCCTTTTTGGGATCGACCGCATAGGCGGGCTCGTCCGCCTTGAGCCGCGCCACCACCTCCGCGACAAACCCTTCAAAAGGACGTTTGACAACGGTTTCGTAGCGCTTTCGGTGGGCATCGAACCACTCCTTGTGGTTGTTGCCCGCCAATTCGATAAAAAAATCCAAGAATTCTGGGGTTATCCGGGACATAGATGGAGATTGAAAAGGGAGAATGTGCTCTCGAAAATACCCGAATCCCAGTATTGCAGCGCAGTTTGCCCCGGGAGATATTTACTTCTGCCCACAATGGGGTATGCGGTTCTCTGAGGTTCGTTCTTTTCTTTCCCTTTTTTTATTCGACACCGCAATACGGTCGTGTGGGTTGGGCGCTCCTTCGTCCACTGGTTTGCCCGGACTCCTTGTTCAGAGTCCGGGTTTTTTTTGCTCGCACCCGAGGGTCAAGGCCTCCGGGGGAACGCTACTTTTGTCCGCCAACCCAATAACGGAGGCGAGCTATGGACGATTTGTTTAAAAACGTGGTGTCGCACAGCAAGGAATACGGATATGTATTCCAGAGCAGCGAGATCTACGACGGACTTTCGGCGGTGTACGACTTTGGTCCTTATGGGGTCGAGCTCAAAAACAACCTGCGTGCGTATTGGTGGAAATCGATGGTGCAACTGCGCCCAGACATTGTCGGCATCGACAGCGCCATTTTTATGCATCCCACGACCTGGAAAGCGTCCGGGCACATCGATGCATTTAACGATCCCCTCATCGACAACAAAGACTCGAAAAAACGCTATCGGGCCGATGTCTTGATCGAAGAACGGATTGCCTCCTACGAGCAAAAAATCGACAAAGAGGTCGAAAAGGCAGCCAAGCGGTTCGGCGATTCGTTTGATTCCGCTTTGTTTGTACAGACCAACCCGCGCGTGGTCGAATGGGCAGAGAAGAAAAATGCCCTACACCAGCGCTTTGCCACAGCCCTCGAACAATCCGATTTGGAAGGGCTTAGGAACATCATCGTAGAAGAAGAAATCGTCTGTCCGGTGTCGGGAACGCGCAATTGGACCGAAGTGCGCCAATTCAACCTGATGTTTGGCACCAAGCTGGGATCGGTGGCCGAAGACTCGCTTGACCTCTACCTCCGCCCCGAAACCGCTCAGGGGATTTTCGTCAATTTCCTGAATGTCCAGAAGACCGCGCGGATGCGGATTCCCTTCGGGATTGCCCAAACGGGCAAGGCCTTTAGAAACGAGATTGTTGCGCGTCAGTTTATTTTCCGCATGCGCGAGTTCGAGCAGATGGAAATGCAGTATTTCGTGCGCCCCGGCAGCGAAATGGAGTGGTATGCGCACTGGAAGGAGGCACGCATGAACTGGCACAAAAGCTTGGGATTGGGCGATTCCAACTACCGCTTTCACGACCACGAAAAGCTGGCACACTACGCGAATGCCGCCTGCGACATCGAGTTCAAATTCCCCTTTGGATTTAAAGAACTCGAGGGAATTCACTCGCGTACAGACTTCGACTTGTCTCAGCACCAGCAATTTTCAGGAAAAAAACTCCAGTTCTTCGATCCCGAGCTCAACGAAAACTACGTGCCCTATGTGGTCGAAACCTCGGTCGGCCTCGATCGGCTGTTTTTAGCCGTTTTGAGCGCGGCCTATCGCGAAGAAACCCTAGAGGATGGCAGCCAACGCGTTTTGCTCAAAATCCCCGCGCCCCTGGCCCCGGTAAAGGCCGCCGTACTTCCGCTTATTAAAAAAGACGGGCTGCCCGAAAAAGCGCTCGAAGTGTTTCGCGCACTTTCCGTGGACTGGTCGGTCCAATACGACGACAAAGACGCGGTAGGTCGCCGATATCGGCGACAAGACGCCATTGGCACCCCGTTCTGTATAACGGTCGATCACCAAACACTCCAAGACGGAACGGTCACCGTGCGCGACCGGGACACCATGGAGCAGATTCGGTTGCATCAAAGCGAACTCTCGAACAACCTCAGCGCACACTGTAATTTTTCGGCTTGGTTGAAAGCGCTTTAACAGTTTTTGCAGGGTCTTGTTTTGTATGTGTTTTTGGTTATAATTTCGCGCCCTGTTTAACACCACTCACACCACATGAAAAAGTTCAACCTGTTCTTGCTCGTTGCCGGCCTCGGTTTCACCGTTGCTTGTGGCAATTCGGCCGCTGATGCCGAAGCCGCTGCTCAAGCCACTGCAGACTCTCTGGCTGCCGTTGCTAAAGCTGACTCCATCGCTGCTCACGAAGCCGCTGCCGCCGCTGCTGCTGCCGCTGCCATGGACAGCACTGCCATGGACACTGCCGCTGCCGCTGTTGAAGAAGCTGCCCACAGCGCTGGTCACTAAGAGACAAGTTCAGTACGGATCTGAAACCCGTTCGGCCCTGGCCGAACGGGTTTCTTTTTGACCTCTGGCCCCGTTTTTACGGGGTTTTGTTTTTCAACAATTCGAGTGCTTTTTGAACATCGGGGTCTGTTTTGAGCTCGAGGACGGCTCGTTCCTCGTGCGCAAAGGCCCGATACAGGACTTCTTGCTTAAAGCGCTCAAATGCCCATGGGTGCAATTCAAGGGGGAGGGCACGCGCCAACAAGGTCCAAGTCGAAGAGTTCCAAGCGGTCATTTCGGTGCGCTGGGTTCTCATCCACGCCTCTGCCCCAGTCCGGTTCAAGGCCATCCGGTTGGCGTCCCAAAAGCGCATGGAGAGGCTTTGTACACTGTCGGGAGGAATCTGTGCGTAGAACGTCCATTCTTCAGGACTCAGGGTGTCTGGCACAAAAACATCAGGGCGAATTCCCCCCAATTCAACCCCACCCGTATCGAGTCGATTGCGCACGGCCTCCTCGTAATACGCTTGATCTCCTTGTTCATAGGACCGCTGGAGACTCCTTCCCGATGGGGTGAAATAACGCAAATGGGTGAGGCGCACCTTGGATCCATCGCTCAGCGCCACTTCTTCTTGCACCAATCCCTTGCCAAAACTGCGTCGCCCCACCACTGTTGCGCGTTCGTGATCTTGCAAGGCTCCGGCCAAAACTTCGCTGGCCGAGGCACTTTCTTCGTCCAAGAGCACGGCCATGGCCCCGACTTCAAAAAACCCGTTTTGGGTAGCGCGGTACTCGCGCTGCAGGCCTTCCCGATTTTCGGTGCGCACAATGACCGCGTCGCCGGCCAAAAATTCGTCGGCGATGCCTTGGGCCGACTGCATATATCCTCCGGGGTTGCCGCGCAAATCGAGAACCAATTTGCGCATGCCTTTGTGCAGCAATTGCTCGAGTTGGTGGCGCATCTCAGGATACGCATCTTCCGAAAAGCGCTCCAACCGGATGTAGGCAATATCGGACTCGAGCATCAAGGCGCTCGAAACACTCGATTGTTGCATCCGATCGCGCTTCAGTCGAAGCGTTTGCTTTTGATGTCGAGAAGCCCTGCGGACGGTGAGTTCGACCGTGGTTCCCTTGGGACCCCTCAAGGCATTCACTAAGGCATCGGTGGAGAGCAGCGGGCCTGTATACGTGTTTTTGTCGATCCGATAAATGCGGTCTCCGCGCTGCAGACCTGCGCTTTGAGCAGGCCCCCCTTCGATCAGCTCCATCACGACGGCAGTGTCTCGGTAGATGCGAAACTCAATGCCGATGCCCTCGAGTATGCCTTCTAACTCGCCCGTTGCTTCTTCCGCGTCGGCACCCGAGAGATACACGCTGTGGGGATCCAATTCGCGAAGCAGTCCATCCATTACCACATCGAGAAGACTGTCGGTATTGATTGGTTTGAGATAGTCGCGGTCTATGAGATTGAGCAGCTCGTCGATCCGCGCGCCCCGATAGGGGGTTTCAGAAGGGGTTTGACTGCGCTCTAAAGCCATACCCGCGATCATTCCTAGCGCCAGCGCCAGAAAAAACAAGGGCGGCAAATAGCGCCGGTTCATTCGAGCGCCACTTTATCGATCTGGACCCCGGCTTTTTCGAGAAATTCGAGCCCCGAGGTGTCTTTGTAGGCCTCGAGATAGACAAGGCGAACAATCCCCGCCTGGTGAATCAACTTGCTGCAGTCTCGGCAGGGCGAAAGTGTCAAGTACAGCGTGGCGCCTCGGCAACTGTGGGTACTTCCGGCCACCTTCAAAATGGCATTGGCCTCGGCGTGCAACACATACCAACGCGTCAGCCCCTCCGCGTCTTCGCAGTCGTTTTCAAAGCCCGAAGGCGTGCCGTTGTAGCCATCGCTAATAATCATCCGATCTTTCACGATCAACGACCCGACCTGTCGGCGCCGGCAATAAGACAGCTTGGACCATTCGAGCGCCATGCGCAAATACGCGCGATCGTATTGCTGTTGTTTATCGACGGAAGCCCCTGATTCCGCGGTAGGGCTCTTTTCCGGCTTCATCGGATCAGCTTCATGACAAACGGTCTTCCCTCTGTATCGATGCGCGACAGTAGATATACCCCGGCAGGCAAATCTGACGCGTCAATCCAGCACGATTCCTGACCCGAGTGCTCCTTCGACGAAGAGCGCTGAACCCTTCCGGACAGGTCGTTGAGGTTCCAGGACGATACGGGCGACGAAAACTGTACCCGCCACCCTTGATTCACACTGTCATATACAGCCAAATCGACCTGTTCTTCCGCTCCTTCCGGAACCCCTACTGGAGCCCCAAACAACCAGTCGAATGCCGGGCCAAATTCCCGGGCCCAATACCATTCGCTGTGTTGCCCATCGACGTGGATTTGAGAAAAGACCTGAGAGGAGGCGTGTCCTGCCCCAGTGAGCGATTGTACCATTTGCTGCACATCGGCGGCCACCGAACCCTGCCCTTCCAATTGTCCGGCAATGAGGTAAAAACGCTGGGCCACCGCCGATGTGCCCGCTTGTTGCACATAGGTGTAGATGCTCGGATTGAGCCAATAAGCCGGAGAAAACAAGCCGATTTTTCCAAACACTGTCGCGTCTCGGGCCCCGGCATAGGACGAAATCAAGGCACCCATCGAACTTCCCATGATTCCGGTAAACTCGGGCTCGGGCCGGGTGCGATAGGCCGAGTCGATATACGGTTTGAGATAGTCTTTCACGAAATCGAGGTATTCATCGCCCTCGCCGGCAATAGCGGTCCCCTGGTAATTCCAGGCCCAGGGTGCATATTCGCTCGTGCGGTACGACCCTCCGTTTTCGATGCCGACAACGATGGCCAACGATTGGCCCTGGGCTTCGCGCTGATCGAGGGTCTCGTCAACCTCCCATTCGCCGGCAAAAGCGGTGGACTCGTCGAAAAGATTCTGCCCGTCGTGCATATAGAGCACCGGATACCGATCGGTGGTTTGGGCGTATTGTGCGGGCAACCACAGCCAAATCCGCCGGGTGCGGTTGAGCGGGGGCATGGCAAACTGTTCGATTTTGACCACCTGGGCCGAGGCCGTAGAAGCGGGGCCACCGCCCTCCCATGCCACGATGCTCAACCGAATCGTGTCTCCCGGCACATTGGGATGCACCCGATTCGGCAAATACTGACCCTGCGCATTGCCTTCGACCGTGGCCCAAGAGCCGCGGGTAAATTTGAATTCGAGGGGATTCAGAGCACTGACCACCGCGACCCGATACACTTGGGTTGTGGCATCCCAGACCAAGACATCGGCCAAATTGCCGGGATTCCAGGTGTTGAAGTTGCCCGCTGCATAAATCGGGTCGCCTTGGGGGGTGTTGGCGGGAATCGATTCGACCTCGAGATACATCTGAGCGCTTCCCACGAGGGGAATGAGCACCGCCATCGAAAACGCGGCTGCACGAAAAAGGCGACAGACAGAGAAGCCAACAGTAGGAGTCATGGTCTAGTTCGGGTAAGTTCTAAAGATAAAACCCCCGAAGGTGTTTTGCGAACACGCATCGGGGGATTTTTGCGAAAGTACCCAGGACCGGGGTCGAACCGGTACGAGTTGCCTCACTGGTGTTTGAGACCAGCGCGTCTACCTATTCCGCCACCTGGGCGCGCTAAAAGAGGGGGCAAATTTAAGCGCAGAACCCACTCGTTGTACATCAACCTTATAAAATACCCCTCAATCGCCTGAAATCGAACAGAAATTTCATTAGATTTGCAGCCCTTTTGGCGGACGAAAAACCACGTCCCCCATTCGCTTTGTTCCTCATTTCAACGCTTCGCCATTTCTCGTCTGGATATGTCCATGGAGCCACAAGCCAAAATTTTTGCCGGTAGGGGTTCGGAAGACCTTGCTGAGCGCATTGCGGCTGCCTATGGGCTTCCGTTGGGCAAGGTGGTGATGACCGATTTCTCCGACGGCGAGTTTCAACCTTCGTTCGAGGAAACGGTTCGGGGCGGACGGGTCTTTTTGATTGCCAGCACCCACCAGCCCACCTCGAATTTGATGGAGTTGCTGTTGATGTGCGATGCGGCCAAGCGGGCTTCTGCCAAGCACATCACCGCGGTGATCCCCTATTTTGGCTGGGCGCGTCAGGACCGCAAAGACAAGAGCCGGGTGCCGATCGGGGCCAAACTCGTCGCCAATCTGCTCACCGCCGCCGGTGCCACCCGAGTGATGACGATGGATTTGCACGCCGATCAAATCCAAGGTTTTTTCGAAGTGCCTGTAGACCACTTATTTGTCTCTTCTCTGTTCGTTCCCCATATCAAGGAGCGGAACATCCCCAATCTCACCATTGGTTCTCCCGACATCGGGGGATCGAAGCGGGCCAACACCTACGCCAAGATGCTGGGTTCGGAGATGATCATTTGCTACAAACAGCGCAAAGAGGCCAACGTAATCGACAAGATGACGGCCATAGGCGATGTGCGCGGGCGGAATGTCATTTTGGTCGACGATATGATCGACACCGCGGGCACCCTGACCAAGGCTGCGGATATGTTGATGGAAGAAGGTGCGCAAAGCGTTATGGCCTATTGCACCCACCCCGTGCTTTCCGGCAAAGCCTACGAGCGCATTGAGCAATCCCAGCTCACCGAATTGGTCGTAACCGACACCATTCCCTTGAAACAAGCGAGCCCCAAAATCAGCGTGATTTCGGTGGCCCGTCATTTTGCCGAAGTGATGCAAAAGGTTCATCGCCACGAATCGATCAGCTCCCACTTCATTCTGTAAGTTCACCCGTCTCTCCCTGAAATCCTCCGTTTCCATGAAATCGCTCCACATTCAAGGCCAAATCCGCGAAGAACTCGGCACCAAGGAAGCGGTGCGCCTGCGCCGCCTCGACAAAGTTCCCTGCGTCATCTACGGCGATGGCGAGGCCGTTCACTTTACCGCCGATGCCAGCAGCTTCCGCACCTTGGCCTATACGCCCGAGGTCTATGAAGTACACATTGCCATCGGGGACCAAACACACCGGGCCGTGTTGCAAGACTTGCAATTCGACCCCGTCCGCGACCACATTCTCCACGCGGACTTTGTTCGCTTGGTCGACGACAAGCCCGTCAACATCGACATCCCCATCCATTTGCTCGGCAACGCCCGCGGGGTTCGGTCCGGGGGTAAACTCAAGCAGAACCTGCGCAAATTGACCGTGCGCGCACTGCCCGCCAACTTGCCCGACGGCATTTCGATCGACATTTCCAATTTGCGCATCGGTCAGAGCATCAAGGTCGAAGATGTAAAGACCGAGGACTACGAAATCCGCAACTCGGGTGGGGCGGTAATCGTTAGCATCAAGACTTCGCGGAACGTCGTGGCCGACGAAGAAGACGAAGCGGCAGAAGCGACTGCGGCCGAAGCTTCAGCAGAAGCCTAAGGTAGATGGAGCGATTCTTGGTCGTAGGGCTCGGCAATCCGGGCTCGGAATACGAGGATACGCGCCACAATATCGGATTCAAAGTGCTGGAGGCCTTCGCGGAGGCTTCCGGCCTTTTTTTTGGCACGACCCGACATGGAGAATCGACCGAGGCCCGGCTCAAGGGACGATCGATTCGACTGCTCAAGCCCAATACGTATATGAACTTGAGCGGCAAGGCGGTGCGATTTCACCTTCAAGACCTCAAGCTGCCCAACGATCGCCTTCTCATCGTGACCGACGACCTCGCGCTTCCCTTCGGAAAACTGCGACTGAAGCCCCGAGGCAGCGATGGCGGCCACAATGGGCTCAAGAGCATCGAGGCCGAATTGGGCACTTCGGAATACGCTCGTTTGCGGGTGGGCATTGGCTCCGATTTCCGCAAGGGGGGGCAGGTTGATTACGTCCTAGGGTCCTGGAATGCCGAGGAATCGGCGGGTATGGCCACCCTGCTCGAGCGGGGTGTTCAGTGCATTCAGAGCTGGGTCCTCGAAGGGATGGAGCGCAGCATGACTCGGTTTAACGGATAGGCTGAGCGCAAGGGGTGGGCAACGGATTCCGTACGCAATCGTTGACATCTTTTCCTTGTTTTTTCGGCTGCGCTTTTCGAACTTTGCTGTGGCGGTGGGGGCGGGATTGTGAGGGCCCACCCAGTCGGGAAAAAACCGGACTTCCGCAAATTTTAGAATATAAGATTTTTCCGATTTTTTAACAGGGCACGACGATTTCCGTCTTTCCTGTCCCATCACTATTCCCAGAGACCACCTTTAGCCCCTCTTTCACGGATTCGATAAATCAACACCCGAAGACCGTTTCCGTCGTTTCACAGCCCATCTCGGGACCTTACGCCCCTTCTTGCCGCACAAAATGGTCCAAGGTTGAGAAACCCGGATGGGGTCATCGGTATCCATCGATCGCGATTATATTGCCGCAGTCAACTGTTCATTTCTGAGGTCATTCCTTCTAGTACACGAGTCTAGCCCTCCCCCCTTTTCCGCCACAGCGGAAATTTCTGGGGACTAGGTGAAGATGGGCAATCTAGTTGTAATGACATCCTTTCAATGAGAAACCCCAAGCGACAGACTCAAGTTGATTCGAGGGGTTTTCTTATTAGTTACCGTAACAGAATGACTTATTTCTACTAAAGATCAACGAGTTGCCCGGTTATCAAGGTGTCTAAGGCCTCTCGACTTGGGGTCCCAGCGACGCCGAGTCGCACCAAGCCGCAACGGCCAGTGAGCCTTGCGGCGCGACGTCGGCCAAAGCGCTCCTAAAAAAATAAGGAACGGGGTGGACAAGAGAGCGCACCCGACAGTCAAATGAAATTCGGCAATACAACAGAGCCACGAGCTCTCGTGGCTCTACACTTTCTTTGGAGCAGCAAAGAAAGAAGCCCACCGCGGGAGCGGAGTGCACATTAGAGTCGCAGAGAGGGAATGAACAGCGCAGGCCAACTTTGAATGCTCATCGGCGTAGCCGGAAGGCATCGTCCCGAAGACTCAAAAATATTTTGGAAGACCCTCGTTTATTCAAACAATCATAAGTCTTATTCTGACAAAATGCAGAACCTTGGAATGATTGAAGAAGCTTCTCTCCCCAGAAATATCCTGTGATCCCCTTTTCCGCCATTTTCGTTGTCTTTCTATGCGGTCGAGGTATCGATTTTCAACAGAAGGTCGCCGTTTGGAGTCCTACGAAGAGACAGTACCACATTTCCCATCAAACTCCAATTCCCCTGTCTATCAACATTATCCCATATTCGGATTGCGGATAAGGGATGAAGCCGGTCGCCCTAGCTCGGATTACAACATTCTACCGAAATTCCTCATATTCCCCTCACTATCAACATTATTCCATATTCGGATTGCGGATAAGGGATGAAGCCAGTCACCCTAGCTCGGATTACAACATTCTACCGAAATTCCTCATATTCCCCTCACTATCAACATTATCCCATTTTCGGATTGCGGGTACAAAAAGATTAGGTATCCTTTCGAACGCTCCGTCTATGCGAACTCAAGATTCAGAATTTCAGGATAGTTGAGGATTGCCATCCCATTGAGTTCTATTCCCTGTTCTCGTTCTTCAATCCGGTAGACTCGCTTATCGCATGCCTAGATGTCCCTCGTAGAACTTGTCCGATGAACGAACATCCACGATCGAAAGAACCGTATGCACTTCCCTTACTCTCTCTATCCGACCCCTTTCCACCCCAAGGGCGGCATGCTTTGAGAGTCCATCGCCAACGATCCTTTCCGCAACCGTTGTGCCCCACACCACGCCATTCAATCGCACACAACCCGCACCTTACAACACCCTCGGCACCCGGAAATACCCCCCGTCCGAATCCTTGGAATCGCGCAAGGCGACCGCTGGGTCGATGGGCTCAGAGGGACGGTCTTCGCGCAAGGGCTGTCCCTCTTCGTTCAGATAGACCAAGGGTTCGACCCCTTCGAGATCGAGTGCCTGAATGCGCTGCACAAACCCAAGCATCTTGTCAAAGTCGTTCACCATGGCGTCTAATTCGGCCCCGGTAAATTCCAACCGGGCCAAATGCGCCAATTTTTCTACATCTGCTTTTTCGATTCTCATTCTGCCGCCTCGAGTTGGTGTTCTATAATGCCCCGAATGCGCTGTTTCATTTCCCGAGTCGCCTCTGCCTCGGTGCCCACCGGCCACTCCAACCGCCCAATTCGGGCCCGGAGACGCATGGGACGCCCCTCGTACAACGCATAGGGAAACGCGCGTTTGTTGTCGACAAAGGTAATGGGCAAAATAGGGATGCCATTGCGGACCGAGAGCCGGAACGCCCCTTCCTTAAAGGGCGCCAGCCGAATGTGTGGATCGGGCACCCCCCCTTCGGGATAGATGCATACCCCCAATCCTGCAGACAAGCGCCGATCCGCCTCCAGAAAAGAACGGTGGGCCGAGGCCCGCGAACTGCGATCGACGAGGATATTGGTGCGGCGGTAAAAAAATCCAAACAAGGGAACCCGGGCCAATTCGATTTTGCCGATAAACAAAAACGGGGCATCGACGAGCAAGAACGTACACAGGATGTCGATCATCGAGGTGTGGTTGGCCACCACGATGCAGGGCTTCTTACGGTCTTCTGGCGCCTCGTACACCGGGCGAAGCCGCAATCCCATGGCCCAGAGCACGCATCGCGCCCACACGCGGCACAGCCGAAAAAACCACGGATAATCGCGTTCGCGCAGGGTCGAAGCCAATAAAAACGGGAACAACAGCGCGATCACCAGCGCGTTAATCAAAACGAACCAGGCCTTCCAACACAGCACTCCCAGCCGTTGTATGCGCCTCACCGTGCAAAATTAGGGGGTACTCCTCCCCAAAACTACTTTTGGCCGCAAAGCAGCCCAACTCCATGAAGCGCATACTCACCGGGATCCAAAGCACGGGTCGACCCCACTTGGGCAATCTACTGGGGGCCATCTTGCCCGCCATCGAAGAGAGTCGGCTCCCCAATCGGTCTTCGTTCTTTTTTGTGGCCGATTTGCACTCCGTCACCACCATCAAACAAGCCGATCTGAGACGAATCAACGGACATGCAGTAGCGGCCGCGTGGTTGGGCTGTGGTTTCGACCCCCATCAAAACACGTTCTACCGACAGAGCGATGTGCCGTCAGTGGCAGAATTCGCTTGGTATCTGGGGTGTTTTACGCCTTTCCCCATGCTGGCCAATGCGCATTCGTTCAAAGACAAGAGCGAGCGACTCAGCGACGTCAACGCGGGCCTTTTTACCTATCCCGTTTTGATGGCTGCGGATATTTTGATGTACGATGCCGATCAGGTACCCGTCGGAAAAGATCAAGTACAGCACCTCGAAATGACCCGCGACATCGCCCAAACCGTCAACCGAATTCTCGGAGACGAGGTGCTTCGGCTTCCCGACGCCCAATTGCGCGAGGCCACCAAGACAGTTCCCGGCACCGACGGGCAAAAAATGAGCAAGAGCTACGGCAACATCATCGATGTATTTGCGCCTGAGAAGGAACTCAAGAAACAAATCGGTTCTATTGTGACCGACAGCACCCCGCTCGAAGACCCCAAGAATCCGGACCAAGACACCGTATTTGCGCTCTATTCGCTCTTGGCCCACCCCGAACAAATCGCCCATCTCCGGGCCCGATACGAGGCGGGAAATTTTGGATACGGGCACGCCAAAAGCGAATTGCTCGGTCTTATTCTCGACCGATTCGCCCAGGAACGCATCGAATTCGAACGCTGGATGAACGCGCCTTCCGAGCTGGAAGCCGTGCTCAAAACAGGAGCGCAAAAAGCAGAAGCCGTGGCGACCACGGTGCTCGACCGGCTGCGCACCGCGCTTGGATTCTGAAAATGGCCGCTATTGTTCCGCGTGGAACCTCGACGCGGGACGCAGCATTTCTCGATGGAGGATGCCGTCTTCCCAAACGAAGGGACCCTCGACCTCAAATCCATACTGGGCATAGAAATCCCGTAGATAGGCCTGCGCCAAAATGCGCACGGGAACCGGGCCGAATCGACGGAGTACCTCTTCGAGGGCGGCAGACGTAAGTCGGTGCGCCCAGCCCTTTCCCCGGGCCTCGGGAGCCACCGCAATCCGCCCAATCGACGCTTCTGAATAAGGGCTTCCCGGTGGGAGCACCCGGGCGCAACCCACAGGAGGTTGGCCCACCCACGTATGAAAGGCCACCGGATCGTAGAGATCGGCATCGACGTACACGCTGTTTTGATGCAACACAAAGACCTGTTGTCGCAATCGGTAATAGGCGTGGATCTCTCCCGGACTCAGCGCATCCCAAGCCCGAAACACCAGCGCCGGTTCGGTAGCTTCCATGGGTTAAAAGTAAAAATCCCCGGGGCGTTCGGCTCCGGGGACCAGGGAATCGTCGGTTGAACAGAGTTTAGAACGACCAGCCGAGCGTCAGTGCCAAATTGCGGTACTCCGGCGCTTTATCGGTATCAAAGAAGGGGTTGAGGTCGTATTGGGCCGTGATTTTGAAACTGTTGTAACCCACCTGCGCCAGCAATCCATACCGCCAAGGATTGGCATAAAAATCGCCCCTCAGCTCTTCCCGAGCATCGTCGTTCTGCGCGTCCGAGAATTTGATTTCGCGCTTAAAGTAGGTACACAACCCTCCGTAGCCCCCCAAGCCCAGGGTAAAGGCCTTGTCCATTCCCCCGTCGCTCAGATCGAGCTGAAACATGACGGGGATGTTGAGGTATCCATTGCGGTATTCCGTGTGTTTGACGTTGTATTCCGCGTCGGCTTCGGTAAAGTAGACACTGTCTTGGGCCTTGGCGATAATGTTCTTTCCGCGCAGCGTGAAGTCGTGCCAAGTATAAGAAAGACCATACTTGACATAGAACTTGCTCTCGGGGCTTCCCAGCCGCGTTTTCCAATGCACCCCAAATTCGTAGATGTTGGATTTCCATACGTCCAGTTCGCCTTTGCCGCCAATGGGCTTAAAATCGGAGTCGTAGAGATTGTTGATCCCGAGGTGAAAGTCAACCAACACATTGGTCTTTCTCGGGCTGTTTTTCTTGTCGTACCAATCCCATTCAAAATCGTCTTCATCCATATCGAAATCGAATATTTCGATGTCGTTGGTATCCGATTGATCAAATCGACGGGCTTCTTCTTCCCATTGGCGCGCCCAGGCCTCCGATTCGCCCTCGCCCATTTGATCGGCTTTCTGGCTCATTTCTTCGGCATCGCGCTCCATTTGCTCTTCGATGCGCTCGAGTTCTTGTTCGGTTTCTGCCACAATCTGAGCGCGGGCTTTTTGGGCTTCTTCCAACGTCAGGTTGCCTTCGGCCAGTTTTTGGTTGACCTCTGCCATCTTCTCGTTTTGACGCTGAACGGCCCTTTGCATTTCAAGCGCGGACTCCTTCATGCGCTCTGCGAGCAGTTCGAGCTCTTTGGCGTCCTTGGACATCAGGGTGATCTCCTTCTCTGCCCCGGCACCGCCGTTTTGGGTCGTGTCTACCTGCGCATGGATGCTCAAGGTTGTCGCCGAGAGCAGTGCGCCGCACAACAGGGTTTTGATCGTTGCATTCTTCATGGTTCCGGTTGGGTTTGAGGTTGATCCGCTTTGTTGCGGGGTTGGGTGAAACGCTTGCTGAGATCGCGCTGCATGGCGAAGAGTTCGCGCACAGGCTTTCGCAGTTCTTCTAGGGGAAGTTGGGGTTTGGGGGCCGCGTCGACGGGTTCTCCGCGCAACAACTGCACAATGCTCCGGGCGGCATAGGTCTTGAGCTGCTCGTCGTATGGCTCAACCTCTTGAACTTCTAGAGGGGCAATCACATCTTCTGCGCTCGGCAATATCAAGCGAAACCGAATTGGGGTTTCGGGTTCCGCGAGCTGAGGAAGGGAAAGGGAAGCCAAGTCCACGGGCTCCGCCGATGTTTGAGACAAGGGTGAATGCGGAGTCTCGGTCGAGGCCGTTTTCTTCGAACCCGACTTTTGGACCGGGCGCCATCCTCGAGGGTCGGGCGAGCTGAGTACGGGGCGGATCGGCCGCGCTTTGGTTTCCAATGGGGCCGAAGTTCCGGAAAGCGTTTCGGTGGACAAAGGAGTGGGTTGGGGTACGGAAACGGCCTCTTCTTGAACCACTTCGAGCACAGGTCGATCCGAAAAGAAACCATATTGCGCCAGCCAGCCACCGAGACCGATCATCAGCAAAAATCCCGCCGCTCGTCTCCAAGGCATCCTGGAAGTCGCGGGCTTCTGCACCTCGAACCGGGCCCAAAATTCGGGACTCGGTGCCGTTCGATGCTCCTCGAGCCCTCGGCGGAAATACGCATCGATGGGATGCTCTGAGGGGTGGTTCTCTTTTTTCATGGTGTTCGGGATGGGGCGCGTTAGCGGACCTGTAGTTTTGGGTATTCCAATTGCGCTTGAAGCAGTTTTCGCGCCTTGTGCAATTGAGATCGAGATGTGGTCGGGTCGATGCCGAGCATATCGCCGATTTCGCGGTGGTCGTAGCCCTCGATGGCATAGAGGTTGAACACCACCCGATAGCCCGTGGGCAAGGCATTGATGAGTCGAAGGAGTTCTTCGGCTTCAAATCCGGTCGGCATTTCAAAACCCGAAGCGGTTTGCGCCTCATCCGACTCGTCCAGCGCTACAAATACGTTTTGGCGATACCGAATAAAGTTGAGCGACTCGTTGGCCGCAATTCTTCTCAACCAAGGCTCTATCGAACCGACCTCGACCAAGTCTGAGAGTTTGTCCAACGCTTTTAACAAAGCGTTTTGGAGCACCTCTTCGGCATCTTCCAACGAACGAACATAACGACGGCACACAGCCAGCATACCCGGGGCATAGCGCTCGCAAAAGGCGCGCTGGGCCCTCCGATCGCCTTGGCGGCAGCGCTCTAACAGATCGGGTGTATGGGTGGGCAATCGGAGAATCCGCATCGGGCCTTGGGTTTCCAGGTCTACACTCTTAAGACACTATAGCGTCTCCCCTGCGTTGCCTGGGGGAGGAAAATTTTATTAATCTCAAGGTTAACGCGCTTATTATCAGTTGATTTAATTTCAGATTTCCGAAAAGGCACTTCGTACCTTCGTCGAATATGTCGAAAAAACGCAAGCTGCCGCATCTGCCGCGCAACAAAGGAAAGTTCAGCACTGCCTTTAAACAGGATGTGTTGAGCGCCCTCGGAAGGCTCAAAGACCATACCGCTCAAGTCGAACAACTCGCGCAAACGCTCGGTCAGGACGATCCTGGAAGCCGACAAAAGATCTTAACCGCCCTCGAAGCCTTGGTGGCCGAAAATCGGGTCCGCAAATTGCCCGAGGGGGGTTATCAACTCCTCACCGTCGATCAGCACTTGCTCGGTCGGGTCGAGATGACCTCTACGGGGGCCGCCTATGTGGTCTGCGAGGGCAGTGCCGAAGACATTTACATCCCTCCCCGGCGGGTGCGCCACGCTTTGCACGGCGATACCGTACGCGTCATGCTTTACGCTCGGCGCAAAGGGCACAAACCCGAGGGCGAAATCGTCGAAATCGTGACGCGCAAGCGCATGGAGTTTGTCGGTGTATTGCAAATGAGCGGTCACTTCGGCTTTTTGGTGCCCGACAACCGCAAGATGAGCGTGGATTTGTACATCCCCAAAGAAGCCCTCAACGGGGCCGTCGATGGACAAAAATGCCTTGCCCGGATTACCGATTGGCCCGAAAAGGCGAGTTCGCCCTTTGGGGAAATTGTCGAGATTCTCGGTCAGCCCGGAGAGCACCACGTCGAAATCCACTCCATTTTGGCCGAATACGGTTTGCCGTATCGGTTTACGGACGAAATCGAATCCGAGGCCCAAGCCATTCCTCGGGATATCACCGAAAAAGACGTGGCTGCGCGCCGCGATTTTCGGAATGTGACCACGTTTACCATCGACCCCTTCGATGCCAAAGATTTTGACGATGCGCTCTCGATTCGGAGGCTCGAAAATGGCCGTGTCGAAGTGGGGGTGCACATTGCGGACGTAACCCACTACCTCAAAGCCGGCAGCGCCCTCGATCGCGAGGCCGAGCAGCGCGCCACTTCGGTCTATTTGGTCGATCGGGTTGTGCCAATGCTGCCCGAGGTGCTCAGCAACGATTTGTGTTCGCTTCGCCCGAACGAAGACAAATGCTGTTTTTCGGCGGTTTTTGAACTCGACCACCGGGCTGTGGTCCACGAGCGCTGGTTTGGCCGGACCCTGATCCACTCGGACCATCGCTTTGCCTACGAAGATGCCCAGGCGATTATTGAAGGGGGCGAACACGCGTTGCAAAACGAAGTGCTCGAACTCCACAAACTCGCCGTTCAATTGCGGGAACGCCGCATTAAAAAGGGCGCTTTGTTGTTTGATCGAGAAGAGGTGAAGTTCAAATTGGACGAAAACGGCACGCCTTTGGGGATCTATTTCAAAATGTCCAAAGAGGCCAACCACCTGATCGAAGAATTCATGTTGCTCGCCAACCGCGAGGTGGCCGAATTCATCGGACGCAAAAAGGACGGAGGGCCCACGGGCAAAACGTTTGTCTATCGGGTGCACGACGATCCGGACCCGAGCAAACTCCTCGACTTGAACAACTTTGTCAAGCAATTCGGGTATCACCTCAACCTCGGCAGCCGCAAGAACGTGACCGACAGTCTCAATCAAATGCTCGCCGACGTCAAAGGCAAAGGAGAGGCGCGGATGATCGAAACCCTCGCGTTGCGCAGCATGGCCAAGGCCGAATACAGCACCCGCAATGTGGGGCACTATGGGCTGGCCTTCGACTACTATTCGCATTTTACGTCGCCCATTCGGCGGTATCCCGACGTCATGGCGCACCGTCTTCTTCAACACTACCTCGACGAGGGCCAGAGCGTGCCTTCCGATGTTTGGGAAGCCCAGTGCAAACACAGTTCCGAGCGCGAAAAGCTGGCGGCCGAAGCCGAACGGGCCTCGATTAAGTATATGCAGGCCAAATTCATGGCCGATCGCGAAGGCCAGAGCTTCGACGGAATCATCTCCGGGGTCACCGACTGGGGCGTTTTTGTAGAGATCACCGAAACGCACTGCGAAGGCATGGTGCGCATTCGCGATTTCCGCGACGACTACTACGTCTTTGACGAAAAGAACTATCAAATTGTAGGCGATGCCACCGGACGCCGTTATCGACTGGGCGATCCGCTGCGCATCAAGGTTCGAAAAGTCGATGTGGAGAAAAAGCAAATCGACCTCGAACTCGACGATCCCTACGGGCGCAAGAACAAAGGAGAAGAGCGCAACTAAGGCTTGACCCAGCGGTTGTTCTCGAGGTGGAGGTCGGCGGTGTATTCAAGCGGATCGAGCTGTACCTCGACGAGATTCTTGAAGTTTCCTCGAACCGTGCATTCGTAGCGAGGGGCATAACCATTCCAAAACGGAAGCGGTTCTGCCGATCCTGGGGCGGCTTCAAAACACCAATCGAGGGGCACTTTGAGCGCACGTCGGCTTCCGTCTTCGAACACCAAAACCAAGTCGAGCGGCATGGGAATGGTGCCTTTGCGCTCCAACACCATCCGAATTTGGTCCCGACCCACGGCCCGAACCTCGACAATTCCGTGGTCGATGTTCTGGGTGGTCCCGGTCCACATATCGCTGAACCACTGCAGTTGCATGCCCGAGCGCCGTTCGAGAATGCGCACCAGGTCTGAGGGCTCGGGATGAGTAAACGCGTGTTTTCGATAGAATTCGCGCAAACCCGCTCGAAATACGGGGGTACCGACGATCCCCTCCAATTGCCATAAATACAACTCGCCCATCACATACGCACCCATTCCATAAGACTTGTTGCGGGTGTAGAAGTCGGCCGGGGTGCTGAGGGGCTCTACCAAACCGGCCAGCGCGGCCTTTCGATAACTGTTCACGGCCGAGCGATGCGGATTGGGGTCGCCCGTGGGAAACAGCCCCTCCATCACCACCGATTCGGCATAGCTCGTAAAACCCTCGTCCATCCAGGGATAGCGCTGTTCGTCGGTCGCGATAATGCCATAAAACCAATTGTGCGCGGCCTCGTGCACCATCAACCCCACAAAACCCTCGATATTTTCGGGCTTGGCGGCACCGAGCACCATGGTGCACATCGGGTATTCCATACCCCCGTCTCCGCCTTGAATCACCGTAAACCGCGGATAGGGATACGGGCCGATCAGGGTGTCCATGGCGTCGAAAAAACGGGCCGTATACCCTTGGAGCGCCTTCCAGCTCTCCGCTTCTGACTGTTTGCCCCGGGCGAAGTACAAATCGGTTCCTCTGGAGCTTTGGGTCGCCTCAATTCGGTAATCGCGGTCCGCGGCCCAGGCAAAATCGTGGACGCGTTCGGCCACAAAATGCCATTCGACCCCATCGGTCATCGGTCCCTTTGCCTCTGGGCAATAGGCCTGAGCCAGGGGAGACTCCAGCGCACAGGCGTTCACCAATACCCCGGTACCCGCCAGCACCAGCGAACGCGGCGCCCGAATCCGAACATCGAAGTTTCCAAAAATCCCAAAGAACTCTCGGTTTACGTAGGGCAATGTCTTCCAGCCGTAGCGGTCGTATTGCGCCAACTTCGGATACCACTGCGTGCAGGTATAGTTGATGCCTTCGCGGTTGTCTCGACCCGACCGACGAATTTGCACCGGAATCTGGGCTTCGAATTCGGTTTCGATGCGGACCTGACCGCCCGGCGGAATCGGTTTGTCGAGGTAGACCTTGAGCGTGGTTTCGCGGGTCTCGGTGCGCTGCTCGACTCCGTCTACCTTGAGGGTGTTCACCCTATTCCATCCCTGCTCTGAAGGCGACAACGACTCGAAGCGCCCCTTCATTCGACCATCGGGATCGGGCAAAGCCGCCGTGCGCTCCGCCATGGCTGTACCGGGTTGAAAGGCGTTGAAGTAGAGGTGAAAAAACAACTCGTGCAGCGTATCAGCCGCCCCCGATTGGAAGACAATTTCCTGGGTGCCCTTGATGCGGTGGTCTCGGTCGTCGAGTGTAACCTTCATCGTGTAGTCGGCCTTCAATAGCGCTTGAGCGTTGAGCAGTGATGGACCGCAAGCAACCGATGCCAAACACCAAGACAGACTCCATCCCCTTTTTTTCACGTTCATGGTTTTTCAGATACTCAAGAAGGTTGGTTACCACAAATCGGCCAAACGACCAGCACTCTGTAATCGGATTCCTTTTTCGGTCTGGGCAACTCGAGCGCATTCGTGGATGGGGTCGTGCTCAAAAAAGAGCAACCACTCCCCTGCAGCGGCTTGTTCGAGCACGGCCGCTTTTTCTTCGAGGGTGAGCAGCGGGCGGGTATCGTAGCCCATGACCCAGGCCAAGGGAATATGCGCCGCCGAAGGAATGAGATCGGCCAGATACACCACCGTTTTTCCATCTACCTCCAACAACGGCAGCATCATGGATTCGGTATGCCCGCAAACGCGCAAACAATCGAAGCCCAAAGGCGTGGAGACCCGATCCAAAACCCCCGCAGTTTCCGGGAGCGCAATCCACTCGAGTTGTCCGGATTCACGGATGGGCAAGATGTTCTCGGCCAAGAAACTGGCCTTTTCGCGGGGGTTGGGCTGCGTGGCACAGGCCCAATGTTCTGTATTCGACCAAAATCGCGCCCGTGGAAACGCGGGAGCCCAGTGGTCGCCGGAGCGTTCGATGGCCCCCCCGCAATGGTCAAAATGCAGGTGCGTCAAAAACACATCGGTAATGTCGGCCCGCTCAAATCCCTTGGAGCGCAGTTGATTGTCGAGGTTGTCTGGACCGTGGAGATGATAGTGGCTAAAAAATTTGTCGTCTTGTTTGTTGCCGATGCCCGTATCAATCAAAATCAACCGATCGCCGTGTTCGATCAACAAACTCCGCATGGCCCAAGAGCACAAGTTCAAATCGTCGGCGGGCTGGCTCTTTTGCCAAAGCGATTTGGGCACCACGCCAAACATGGCGCCTCCGTCCAATTTAAAATGTCCCGTATTGAGGCTGTGGAGTTTCATGGTTCTTTTTGCGGGGTTAATAGCGGGTTTATACCACCTTTGCAGCAAGCCACCAAGATAAATGAAGCCCACCCGTTTCTTTCTCCTCGTACCCGTGTTGTTCGTGGGGATGCTGTCGACCCCTTCTTGTACCTCCTGCCAACCAGAGTCGGACTCCACCGCTGCCCCCGATACCTTGGTCTATGCGGTGAAAACCCTCGACAAAGTCATGGGAGCCTGCGATTCGCTCAGCACGGAACCCTGTGCCACGGTGCACATCGAATACTTCGAACCCACAGGTGGGGCAACAGATTCTGTCCTCAAGCGCATCCAAGCCATCGTTCAGCGCGATTTGGGTCAATACGACAGTCCCGAATCCGAAGGCGCTGCTGGAATGTTTGACCACCTCTCTGGACCCGAGCGCACTGCGGCCCTGTTTATCGAAGAATACAGTGCGATGGTGAAAGAATTGCCCGAGTTTGTTACGCCTTGGGAATTGGACATCACCGCCTCGGTTCACTTTAACCAAAGCGATTTTGTCGGATATTCTATTCTGGTCTATGCCTATACGGGTGGTGCCCACGGCAATTCAGCCAGCCGACATCGGTGCATTCACCTCCCGAGCGGAGATACCCTCGGATTGATCGATCTATTGGCTTCCGATCAAATCGATGCCTTTGCTCAGATCGCAGAACAACAGTTTCGCACCCAAAACGAAATTGCCGAAGCCCGTCTCAGTGCCGCGGGGTTTTGGTTTGAAGAGGACCGATTCTATGTAAGCAAAAATTTCTTCTTGGCCCGGGATGGTGTTCATTTTCAGTATTCTCAATACGAAATTGCCCCTTACTCCATGGGTCAACCCGAGTTTGTGGTCGACTGGAAAACCATAGCCCCCTACCTCGGTTCCCGATTCCAGCCACTGGCTGCTGCGTTCCAGACTCCTACAGAGGGTTAATAGGATCTTTTTACAATTCGATCTTTTCGACCCGACCTTGATGCCGGCCGCCTTCGAATTCGGTTTGAACAAACGCATCAAACGAATGCGCGGCTTCGTCCAAATCCATATAGCGACCGGGTAAGCTCAGCACATTGGCATCGTTGTGACGGCGCCCCATCTCGGCCATAATCCGATTCCACGCCAAAATGGCCCGTATACCGCGATGGCGGTTCAACGCGATGTTGATGCCATTTCCGGATCCACACACCGCAATCCCCAAATGCACCTCGGCACTCAACACCACGCGTGCCAGCGAATGCGCATAATCTGGATAGTCTACACTCTGGTCTCCATCGGTTCCCAAATCAATGACCTCGTGGCCCTGATGGAGCGCGTAATGCACCAAATGCTGCTTCATGGCATATCCCGCATGGTCCGAGGAAAAGGCAATTTTCATGGTTTCTCAAATAAGATGCTACAAAGGTCGCATCCCAGTGAATAGGGTGTTGATGAATTTCGTTTGAGCCTGATCGTCAGATAGGAGTTGTTCACATTGGGATAACAATACCGCATCGACCGGGCTGAAAACCGCTGATAAAAAGGGCTTGCGACAAACCACCCAACCCCCTAAGCAGCGCACAAGGGTGTCATGTCAAGAAAAACTCTTCCTTTTTTATCCGCTCTTTGTTCACGGTTTGAGGTCGCTTTTCGAACAAGTTCAAACAGGCGAGTTACGCACCATGGCATTTATCCACGGTCATTGAACAACTGTTGGAAAGCGGGCTATACCTTTGTTAGCGTGGTCACTTCGCATGCAGAGGGAGTTTATAAATTGTTCATCCACGCGCATCTCCCGTTCAAGTCAAGCATCGCAAAGAGAAAGTTTCCACAGTATGAACCGAACATGAATACCATTATACTCTTTCCTTTTAAAAAAAGAAGAATACAGTATAGTATACTGCTGTGTGCATTGATTTCGAGACTCCCGCTCTGGGGTCAGAGCGATACGGTTCGCTATTACCACGAAAACGGACAGCTCAGTGCCAAAGGGCTATTGAAAGACGGCCAGCCGACGGGCTACTGGAGAAGCTACCACCTCAATGGTCAACTGAAAACCGAAGGCAACCGGGTTGATTTGGACTTGGATGGACCTTGGCGGTTTTATGACGAAACGGGGAATTTGACGGTGCAGATTGAATATGCAGAAGGAAAAAAGCAAGGCAACCGATCTACCTATGCTGCCGGTATTTTAATTCGTTCTGAGCCTTTTGTACAGGATCAGAAACAAGGGATGATGACCGAATACGACAGCACAGGAACCTTGATCCGCGAAGTTCCCTTTGTTGAAGACCGCGAACAGGGTTTGGGCTACGAGTGGTCCGGCGGGCTTATTCAGACGCTATTGACTTTTAAATCAGGTGTATTGGTGCGCAAACAGCCCATTAACCGCACCGATCGGTTGGGGCGCAAGCAGGGTACGTGGATGGAATTCCATGCCGATCGCTCGATTGCCATTGAAGGCACCTACCAAAACGATTTGAAGCATGGGTTCTGGAAGTATTATCGGACCAATGGCAATCTGATTCGCACCGAGCGCTGGGAAAATGGGGTGCTGATCGTCGATGCTCCAGAAACGGCCAAGGTGGAAATACGTCGAGAAATCGATCCCAATACAGGCAAGGTCACTTCGGTGGGGTCGTATTTGGATGGTAAGCCCAATGGCATTCATCGGATGTACAATGCGGCAGGAGAGCCGGAGCGCTCGATGATTTACCTCAAAGGACAGCTTATCGAAGAAGGAGGGATCGTCGACGAACAAGGCCGGCGACAAGGACATTGGAAACGTTTTTATCCGTCGATGGCGGTGATGCACGAAGGCGATTATGTAGACGACCTGCGCAGTGGGATCTGGAAATATTATTTCGAAGACGGGGCGTTGGAGCAAACCGGTTCCTACCGTTTAGACCAACCTGAAAATCAGTGGATTTGGTATTATCCAGGGGGAGCCGTTTGGAGAGAAGAGGAATACATCGGGGGTTTGGAAGACGGGCCCTCGGTGGAGTATGCAGAAGATGGAACCGTGATTACCCAAGGCGAGTACATCGAAGGGCTCAAAGAAGGTCCTTGGATGTGGGCCTATGGGGATCAGCGCGAAGAAGGCGCCTATTTTGAGGGAGAACGCCAAGGAGAGTGGAAACATTGGTATAGCGATTTAGACCGACTGAGTTTCAAAGGCTCGTTTCTCAATGGGTTGCCAGATGGGGTACACGAGTTTTATCACCCGAATGGAACCCTCCAACGAAGAGAGCGATGGTCGAATGGCAGCAAGCGGGGTATTTGGGAGTACTTCAGCACCGATGGAATGCGCTATTTGACAGTCGAATACGACAACAGCGGTCGAGAAATCCGCTACAATGGCATTAAGTTGAAATATGGAAGAAGAATCGACCGCGAATCCGTGGACCGTGAAACATCGGACAACGGCCTATGAGAATCAGTGGATCCGTGTGGAACACCACGAAGTGCTCAATCCGTCAGGAGGCGATGGCATTTATGGGGTGGTGCGGTTTAAAAACCTCGCCATAGGAATATTGCCCATCGATGAGCAAGGCTACACCTGGATAGTGGGTCAGTATCGCTTTCCTCTGGGCGAATACAGTTGGGAGATTCCCGAAGGCGGCGGAAAACTCGATGTAGATCCGCTGGCATCGGCCCAGAGAGAACTGCTCGAAGAATGTGGGCTAAAAGCCGATCGCTGGACGCTGATTCAGTCGATGAGTTTGAGCAACAGTGTTTCCGACGAGCGGGCTCTGATTTACTTGGCCGAAGGGCTCAGCCAACACGCCGCCGAACCCGAGGAAACCGAGCAACTTCAAGTCCGCCGAATTCCCTTTGCCGAGCTCTATGCCCACGTCCTCGACGGAAGCGTTCACGACAGTCTTACGGTCGCCGCCACCCTCCGATACCGACTCCTACAATTGGAGGCCGCAGAACGCGCCCCAGGACCCTAGAGCAAGGGCCTACAGGTTGAACTCAATGCCCTGGGCCAAGGGCAGGGAAGTTCCATAGTTGAGCGTATTCGTCTGCCGACGCATATAGGCTTTCCATGCATCGGAGCCCGATTCGCGTCCACCACCCGTTTCCTTTTCGCCCCCAAAGGCCCCGCCGATTTCGGCCCCCGAAGTCCCGATGTTGACATTCGCAATGCCGCAGTCGGAGCCCGTGGCCGAGATAAAGCGCTGGGCCACCCGGAGATCAGAGGTCATAATGGCCGAGCTCAATCCCTGAGGTACCCCATTTTGGAGCGCGATGGCCTCGTCCAAATCCGAATAGCGGATCAGGTACAAAATCGGGGCAAAGGTCTCTGATTGAACGGTTTCCATGTCGTTGCGCGCTTCTACAATCGCAGGACGCACATAACAGCCACTTTCGTATCCGGCTCCTTTGAGCACCCCACCGGGAACCACCACTTGGCCCCCTTCGGTCTGAATGCGATCGAGGGCATTTAAATACAACTGAACCGCATCGCGGTCGATCAGGGGACCCACATGGTTCTGCGCATCGAGCGGATTGCCAATGCGCAGTTGGGCATAGGCGTGTACCAAGGTGTCGCGCACTTTGTCAAAGATCGAGTCGTGTACAATCAACCGTCGGGTGCTGGTACAGCGCTGACCCGCCGTACCCACGGCGCCAAAAACGACCGCGAGCGTTGTCATTGTCAGATCGGCTTCCGGGGTCACGATGATGGCATTGTTTCCACCCAACTCGAGAATGCTCTTGCCAAATCGCTCGGCGACCGCCACTCCGACCGCCCGGCCCATACGCACCGAGCCCGTGGCGGAAATCAGGGGAAGACGCGCGTCTTTGCTCAGCCACTGACCTACTTTGTAGTCCCCGTTGATCAGGACAGAAATGGCCTTGGGATAGCCGTTGCGCTCCAAAACCCGGTGGACAATGCGCTGGCAGGCAATGCCGCAAAGGGGCACTTTTTCGCTGGGTTTCCATACAGTTACATCGCCGCATACCCACGCCAAGGCCGTGTTCCAAGCCCAAACCGCCACGGGAAAATTGAAGGCCGAAATAATACCCACAGCGCCCAGGGGGTGCCACTGTTCGCGCATCATATGCTCGGGACGCTCCGACGGCATGGTCAATCCATACAACTGACGCGAAAGCCCTACGGCATAGTCGCAGATGTCGATCATCTCTTGGACCTCGCCCAGTCCTTCCTGAAGCGATTTGCCCATTTCGTACGAGACCAAGGCGCCCAGTTCAGGCTTGAGACCGCGGAGTTCGTCTCCAAATTGACGCACCAGTTCGCCCCGCTTGGGGGCGGGAACCGTTCTCCAAAAAGCATAGGCCTCGATGGCTTCAGACACCACGCGGTCATAGCCTTCGCGAGAGGTGGACCGAACCCGGGCGATGTCCAATCCGTCTACAGGCGATCGGCTCACCAGCGTATCGGCCGTGTCCAAAGACCAGTGATTGCCCGAAGTCCCGGGATTTTCGGGGGCGATTTCGAGCTTGGCCAGCGTTGCAACCATATCGATGGAAAGCGGGGTCAGGGTAGAGGCGCTCATGGGGAGACAGATTTTGTGCAAAGAAAAGGGCCAAAGACTTAGTGGAGTGTGACCTGGGTCATCTCCTTTTTCAGGTGCTCAAGGCTTATTTTTGTCGATTCCAAATAAGCCGTATCGCATTGATCGCTACACTTCGCAGATGGGCCGGGCTGGGACTCGGGTTGTTGTTCGGTTGTTCGCCTTCCCCCACCCAAGAGGGCCCCGCAGAAACGGTGTCCATTCGCGTTGTGGCCACCACCAGTTTGGCCGCCGATCTGGCCCGCTCCGTTTTGCCCGAAGTCTTTGTAGTAGAAGGGTTAATGGGGCCAGGCACCGACCCCCACCTCTACAAATCGACCCAAGGCGATCTCAAGGCGCTGCGCGAGGCCGATGCCTTGGTCCACACAGGGCTACAGTTGGAAGGAAAGCTGGGGCAGATTTTTGAGAAGCAACGGTCAGAAAAGCCCGTAAGCCGGCTCTCGGACGGAATTCCCGTTTCGGCCTTGATCAAAAGCAGCGGTTTTGCCGATGGATACGATCCGCATTTTTGGATGGATCCCCAGCGCTGGGCCGATGCCGCCGCTCAATTGTCTCAGGATTTTCAGAAGGCCTATCCGGAACATGCTCAGTCGATTGAGGCACGCTTTCAACGCTATCGGGCGGAACTGGAAGCCTTGGATCGGGAAGTAGAAACCGCGGTGGCGGGGTTGCCTGATTCGGCGCGGTGGCTGGTGACCACCCACGATGCCTTCAATTATTTCGGGAAGCGCTACGGGATTCAAGTGCGGAGTCTGCAGGGTTTTTCGACCGCGGCTGATTTTGGCGTCAAGGACGTACGCGATCTGGTCGACTTTGTGATTGCGCAGAACATCGCCGCCGTTTTTGTCGAGAACATCGTTTCTTCTCGTTCCTTGGATGCCGTCGTCGAGGGCTGCCGAAGCAAGGGTTTTATCCTGAATTTGGGCTCCTCGCTCTATACCGATGCCCTGGGCCCCACCGGAGCCGAGGCCGATACCTATCTCAAAATGATTCGCGTCAATACCCGTTCGATCGTGCACGCACTTCAATCGCCGTCGATCGAATCCTAGGGTTCGAGACCGTTCCCGATCTCATGGATACCAACTTCGCATACGTTCTGGCCGGATCCATGCTGCTGGGAGCGGCCGCCGGAGCCGTAGGGGTTTTCGGTTTGTTGCGCAAGAATAGCTTGGTAGGGGAAACGGTGGCGCACAGTATGTTGCCGGGCATCGGGATGGCGTTTTTGTTGTCTGGTCTAAAGAATTCTTGGATTTTGCTCTTGGGTTCGGTGGTATCCGCCGCCTTGAGTCTGGTCTTTGTCCGATGGGTACGTCGTTTTTCGGGTCCCCGACCCGATGCCGCGCTCGCCATTGCACTCAGCGGATTTTACGGCGTGGGGATCGTGTTGTTGACGTTTATTCAGAACCGAGGAACGGGAGATTTTAGCGGCTTGGACCACGTGCTCTTTGGTCGAGCGGCGGCCATGCTCCAAGAAGATGTATGGGTTTTTGGCGGTCTCGCCTTGGTGGTGTTGGTCATGGCACTGTTGGGACATCGATCGATGGGTTTGGTCGCATTCAATCCCGATTTTGCGCGCAGCATCGGATGGCCGGTTCGCTTCTATGAAGGCGCTATGGCTGGGCTGGGTATTTTGGCCATCGCAGCGGGCATCCGAGCCGTCGGCATTGTGTTGATGGCCGCTTTGTTGGTCATTCCCGCGGCGACGGCACGCTATTGGACCCACCGCCTTGGGGTCACGCTCGTTTTGTCCGCCTTGTTTGGGGCTTTGGGAGGGGCCATGGGAACGGTATTGAGCAGCGCATCGAGTTCGATGCCGACCGGGCCGTTGACCGTGCTTTCGCTGTGTGCGCTGGCGTTGTTGGGAATCGTGTTTGCGCCCGAGCGGGGTCTGCTGAGCAAGGTGCTCCGGAAACACCGCAAGCGTTTGCAGAGCGAGCGAGAGAATTTTGTGAAAGGGGTTGTGCAGTGTTTGGAAGAACGACCGGGTACCCAAACCGTCTCAGGGTCTGTGCTCCGAAGCCGAATGGGTTTGAGCGCTAGAGAATACTATCGAAATGTGCGGCGAACCGTGGCGGCGGGTTGGATTCTTCCTGTGGTCGGAGGGCTAAGACCAACCGAATCGGGTTGGACCGAAGGCCGACGAATCAATCGGTTGCACCGGCTGTGGGAGGTCTATCTCAACCGCAAGGCCGGTGTGCCCATCGACCGCGTCCACGAATCGGCCGAGGTCATAGAGCACCTTCTTACCCCAGAACTCGAGCGCGATATTTTGGCCGAGTTGGGCTTGTGCGAGCACTATGCGCCCACGGTCGAGATTCACCTCCATTCGGCAACAGGCGCATGAGTACAGACGGATGGTGGGTTGTGGGTATGGGGGCTTTGGTGGCGGTGTTGTGCGCTGCGCTGGGCACGTTTCTCTATCTGCGTCGTTTGAGCATGTTGGGCGATGCCATTTCGCATGCCGTGTTACCGGGTATTGTATTGGCGTATTTTATCTCAGGAGCCCGAGAAAGCGTGGGGTTGCTGTTGGGTGCGGCTTTGTTCGGTTTGTTGGTCACCTATTTGATTGACTGGCTCACCGAAAAGGCGGGTATGCAGCAGGACGCTTCGATCGGACTGAGCTTCACGTTGTTGTTTAGCCTCGGAATTGTCTTGGTGTCGGTTTGGGCCAGCCGTGTGGATATCGACGCCGATTGTGTGCTGTATGGGGATATCGCGCTCCTGCCTTTTGATACATGGTCATGGAAGGGGCAGTCGATGGGTCCTCGGCATTTTTCAATGCTGTTGGGCTTGGATGTCCTGGTCGGGTTGCTGTTGTGGAGGGGCTATAAGGGAATGCAGCTCTTGGCTTTCGATCGGGTCTTTGCCGCGTCTACGGGTATGGCTGTCGGCTTGTGGCATTGGCTCCTGATGGGAGGGGTTTCTCTGGCCACGGTGTTTTCCTTCGAGGCCGTTGGCGCCATTTTGGTGGTGGCATTTTTGGTTATCCCCCCGGCCATCGGGCATTTGTGGTCGTTTGGCAGCCTGCCGCGTATGTTGACCATCGCGATGCTCGCCGGGGTGGTCTCGAGCTTTTTGGGTTATGGTCTCGCGGTATGGCTCGATAGTTCCATCGCGGCGTGTATGAGTACAGCGGCTTTGTTGTTATACGGATTGAGTTGGATTATTCATCCACAGAGAGGTGGCTTGGCCCTCTTGCTCAAGAAAAGACGAGTACCCCACGCGCCCATGATGGGGCGAATGCGCTAAGCGATCGGGAAAGAAAGAAGAGAATTGGTGCGAAAACAGAGGGAAACCCAAGCGTCTCTTGTATGACCTCTTGTTTGAGGTCCCGAGCGGATTCGAACCGCTGTACGAGGTTTTGCAGACCTCTGCCTAGCCACTCGGCCACGGGACCCTATACCATCCGGTTCAAAGTCCGGGGGGCAAAGATAATGCGATTGGGCGAGGTTACTGCGCTACTCCGCAAGCCGCGGCACAACCAAGTTCGGTCGTTCGCGCTCGAGCACAATGGCCACGTGGTGTACATCGCCGTCAATCGGAGGATTGATTTTGCGCAGCTCGAGCCGGAGCCAAAGGATCCGAGGTTCTTCGGCGAAGAGGCGTTGCACCATCCGGCCGGCTACATGTTCGATCAGGGCGCTGCGCCGCAAGAGCTCTTCGCGAAGGCAGCGTTGCAACAGGCTGTAGTCGACCGTGTCCACCAGATGGTCCGAATGCATACTGGGGCCCATATCCACGTGCACATCGAGGTCCACCTCGTAGGTTCCACCCACAACAGCCTCTTCCGGTAGACAACCGTGATAGGCGTGGGCGCGGAGTCCCCGGAGCAATATCGTCCCGGGTTCCACTACGCCGGCAGGGTGTCGAGCGCCCTCTGCAGCCGGCGAAGGGTTTCGGGTTTGCCCAAAAGATGGGCGATGGCAAAGGCCGAGGGGCCGGTAAAGGTTCCCGTCAGCGCAATGCGGAGCACTGGACCCAAGAACCCAAATCCGACGGCTTGTTGGGCGAGGATTTCCTTAAAAACCGATTCGAGAGGCTCGGGGTTGAACTCACTCTCAGGCACGTTGGCGTACGCTTGGCGCAAGGCTTCTAAGTGGACCGAGACCCCGGGCTTCCACTTCGATTGAACCGCCGCATCATCAAAGGCGGGATCTTTTTCAAAGAAGTACCGGCCTTCCGTCAACAAATCGCTGCTCAAATGCGCGCGTTCTTTGACCAAGGCGCAGATCTCCTCGAGGTGATCGGGCGCCGACAGACCTTCTTTGGTCAACCAGGGCTGCAGATCCTCGGCGAGTTCGGCGTTCGAGCGCATCCGCAAATGTTGTTGGTTGAACCAACGCGCTTTTTCGAAGTCAAAACGGGCTCCCGATTTGCTCACGCGGTCGAGGTCAAATTGGTCGGCGAGTTCGTCGAGCGAGAAGATTTCTTGCTCCCCGCCCGGATTCCAACCCAGAAAGGCAATCATATTCACAAAACCCTCGGGATAGAACCCCATTTCGCGATATCCGTTGGCGGTTTCTCCGGTTTCAGGATGGCTCCAAAAGAGCGGAAACACGGGAAAACCGAGTCGATCCCCATCGCGTTTGCTCAGTTTGCCGTTCCCGTCGGGGCGCAGCAACAAAGGCAAATGAGCCCATTCGGGCATGGTTTCTTCCCAGCCAAAAGCGCGATACAACAAGACGTGCAAGGGGGCCGAGGGAAGCCACTCTTCGCCCCGGATCACATGAGAGATGTTCATCAGGTGATCGTCGACCACATTGGCGAGGTGGTAGGTCGGCATCCCGTCGCTTTTAAACAGGACTTTGTCGTCCATGTTTTGGGTATTCACCGTCACCCAACCGCGGATGCGGTCATGGAATCGCACCTCTTCGTTGCGCTCGAGTTTGAGCCGGACCACATACGGATCTCCGTTGTTCAGTCGGCTTTGGACTTCGGTCGAGGGCAGCGTCAGGCTGTTTTTGAGCGATCCCCGCGTAATCTGGTTGTACTGAAAGTTGGGATGGCCCGCGGCGGCAGCGCGCTCGCGCAGGGTTTCGAGTTCTGCCTCGGTGTCAAAAGCCATATAGGCCTTGCCGTTGTCGAGCAGTTGATCGACCCAGGGTCGATACAGCGCTTTGCGCTCGGATTGGCGATAGGGGCTAAAGGGCCCTCCAGACCAGGGCGATTCCGCGGGCTCTAGACCGCACCACGCCAAAGAGCGCTGGATATAGTCTTCGGCACCAGGGACAAAGCGGTTTTGATCCGTATCTTCAATGCGCAGCAAGAAGGTTCCTCCGTGTTTTCGGGCAAAGAGGTAGTTGTAGAGGGCCGTGCGAACGCCCCCCATATGCAAAGGGCCGGTAGGACTTGGGGCAAAGCGCACGCGAACAGGTCGCTCAGAAGATGAAGTCATGGAGATGGTTTCGTCGGGGTGGGCAAAGATAAACCCATGAGCAGCACCGAATCTTCGGCCGCGGCTGTGGTACTTTTGAGGAACAATGGAACAGTGGAGACAAGCGCTTAAGGACGTAGGGCGCAGGCGGACCCGTCAACGGCTTGTTCGCGCCGTGGTGCGCTTCGTATGGATGAGCGCGGCAATTTGGCTAATGTTGGCGGTTTTGGGCTATGTGGGGGTCGAACACCTCCCTTGGCGCAAAGGGTTGTTTGTGACAGCCGTGCTTAGTGGAATGGCCTTATTGACGGGGATTTTGGCCCCTTCGATTGGGCAATGGTTTCGACATCGGATGCGCTCTTCTTGGAGAGAGTGGGCGGCTTGGGCGGGAGAGCGAAACCCCGGTTTGGCCGAGACCAGTCGCAATTTGATGGATTTGGACGAATTGGGCGACAAGAATGGATTGGTCCGCGAAGCAATTGCAGAACGGGGCCAACAGTTATCGGCCCACCCGTGGAAGCGCGAGTTCCGGCTTTCGGAATTGCGCAGCGAAGCGCTGTGGCTGATCATGCCTTTCGGGGTCGTCTTGGCGTTGGTATTGAGTGGTAAGGGCGAGATTTTGCGCAAAGGCTCTGAGAGTGTGGTGGCCTACAACCGCGTCTTGGCCCCTCCGCCTTTTGTTTTTGAATCCGTTTCCGTCGCAGAGGAGTTGGTAGAAGGGGTTTCTACCGAAGTCTCCGTTGCTGTTGTGGGACGAGCCTTGCCTGAGCGGTTGTGGATGTCGATTGATGGTATGGGCCAAGTTCCACTAAGGCGCAAGGATCGTCAGCATTTCACAGCAGACTGGGTTCCGATCGAGGGTCTGCATCAAATCCAGATCTTTTCTGAGTCCGTGGAATCCAAGCCGATCGATGTGGAGGTTTATGGCGCATCGGGTTTATGGGTAGACGCTGTGGAGCTGCGCTATCCGGGCCATACCGGAATTGGAGTCCGCAAAGGAGGTTTCGAAAATCAAATTGTGGTTCCACGTGGAACGAAAGTGCGCTGGGGAGTTCAAACGCGAAACACCCAAGGATTTCGAGCTCGTTTCGACAAAGGTGACGGTCTCGTGAACGTCGATCCCGAAGGCTGGTTTGCCGGTCAATCGGGGAGAGTGGCGTTTGAATGGAAGAACCGGCAAGGCGAATGGATCGAGGCGGCTTTTCAAGACATCGAGGTGGTCCCCGATGGGCAGCCTCGACTGGAGGTGGTCGAAAACCGCAATCGCGATAGTGTACGCTATGGAGTTCATTTTGTGGACGATTATGGTTTCCAAGGAGTCTATATCGAGTATGAAACCGAATCCGGCGCGATCGAGCGTAGCCCGTTGGCCCAGCCCAGAGGCACTGAGGGAAGATTGGAGTGGAGCGCCGTGTTGGACGATTTGTCCGCTCGGGGTGTTCGGGCGCTTCAGTTTGTGGTAGCGGACAACGATGCGGTTTCGGGATACAAAGAGACCCGCAGTGCCCGATTCGCGTTTGAAGTGGTCGAAAATCTCGATCGGTTGGAGCAGGCTTCTACGGCTTTGGGCGCTTGGTCGGGTGCCGCTCAAAAGAGCGAGAAGACGCTTTCAGATGCGGAGAAAGTCGAAGAGGGCATGAAGATGCAAAGCGCGAGTGCGCTCGATTGGAAACAGCGCAATGCCGTGGAGCAGCAAAGAGCCTCTGTGGAGCGGGATCGAAAAGCCCGAGCGGATCGCATGGCGGAAATGGCCAAGGCATTGGACGAGATCGACAAGACCCGAGACCCTTCGGAGTGGGACGAGGCCTTGCGAAAGGAGCTCAACGAAGCCGCTCAACGGATGGATGCGCAATTGAAAAAGGAGGACCTAGAGCGGGCCAAAGAGAAGGCTTCCGAAATGCTGAAAAAGCTCAGCGAAGAGCGATCGAAAGCGGCCGAAGAGCGGATGACCGAGGAGCGAATGCTCGAATTGCTCAAGCGCGAGGCGGTCGATGCCCAATTTGGCGCCCTGCGCGAAGAGTATAAGCAATTGGCAGAAGAGCAAGCCCAGCTGGCCCAAGAACAGAAGCCGGAAGAATCGGCACAACAAGCCCAATTGGAGGAGAAACTGGAGGCCCTCAATCAGTCCTATGAAGAGATGTTGGAGTCGAACAAGACGCTGGAAAAGCCCTTTGAAATGGACGAGCTCAAATCTTCGCGCGCCGAGTCTGAAGCCAAGATGAAAGAGGCCAAGGAAAAGACGGGGAAGCAGGCTGATATGGAGGAAAAGGCGCAAAAAGAAAGCGCCGAAAGTCTGCAGAAATTGGCCGAAGAAATGGACGCCATGTCGGAGTCGATGTCTTCTCAGGGGCAGGCTGAGAACATCGAAGATGTGAAACAGATCTTAGACAATTTGCTCTATTACAGCCGTGGTCAGGAGGCGCTAAGCTATCGGTTGGCCGCGATGAACGCCTCCGATCCAGGGCTCCCGAGTCTGATGATCGAACTGCAAAAGCTCAATCAGGGCTCGGTCGTCATTCAAGACAGTTTACAGGCCCTCGCCAAACGAACTCCTTTGGTGGGGCAAAAGATCTTCGACGAATTGAAGAAGATGGATCGCGCGGGTCAAAGGGCGTCTGGCGAAATGGCCGAACGCGAGTTGGGCAAAGCCTCGTCGAGTACGCGCTATTCGATGACGGCGGCCAACGAATTGGCGGTTTTGCTCGATCAGAGTTTGCAAAATATGCAAAGCATGATGCAGCAGAATTCAGGAAAAGGCAGCTGCAATAAACCCGGAGGCGCCAAACCGAGTCCGGGCGAATCGAATAAGCCCAGCCCGGCCAAGATGAGCCAGCTGCAAAAAGAATTGATGAAGGGGATGGAGGGCGTCAAGGGCAAGGAGGGCGAGAAGGGAGAAAAAGACGGAGAAAAGGGCAAGGGGGGTAAGGACGGCAAGAGTGGCACCGAAGGGGTGTCGCGTCGCGGGGGGAGAGAACAGGCCCAAGAGTTTGCGGAATTGCTCCGGCAACAAGAAGAGCTCCGGCGCATGTTGGAGTCGCTGTTGGAATCGGAGGAGGCTGGAATGACGGGTGCCCAAGGCCAGAAAATGCGCGATATGATGAAAGAGAGCGAGCGAGAACTCGCGGAGCAACAACTGAGCCCGCGGTCGCTGATTCGGCAAAAGGAAATTGAGAGCCGTTTGTTGGAAAGCGAACGGGCCGAGCGCAGTCGGGGCGAAGACGATCGCCGAGAAAGCGAATCGGGAGGTCAGCGACAAGAGCAAACAGGGCCTTTGAGTCCGCAAGAGCGCGTCAAACTGGAAGAGATTGAACGGCTCAATCGGGACCCCATTCGATTTAGCCCCTATTATCAACAGCGCATTCTGCAGTGGCAATCGGGCTCGTGAACAAAGGCCGTATTCAGTGGGCTCCAAAAGACAAGTGGCAAGGGCGACCCCTAGAGCGCTACGAGGAGTGGATTCAAAAGCTGTGTGTTCAGGAATCGTTTCGGTTGAAGCAAGTACTCTATGTCGGCGTCGACGACCGCGATTTGGCCGAGCGCAACGCGGTGTTTTTGGATCACCACGATTGGACCGATGTGCTGACCTTTGCGTACGGTTCCGGTGCTGAGCGAATCGAGGGAGAGGTTTGGATGAGTATGGAGCGAATTGCCGAAAACGCCCGAAAGCGCAATTTGCCAGAAGAACAAGAACTGTTGCGGGTGTTGGCGCATGGACTGTATCACCTATCGGGCATGACGGACCACACGCTGGATGAAAGACAGGCTATGCGCGCAAAAGAAGACGAAGCCATTCGAATGTACCGTGCGATGTTTCACGTGGAACAATGAAGGAAGAACACTTTGATGTAATTGTCGTTGGAGCAGGTCACGCGGGGTGCGAAGCCGCCGCCGCCGCCGCTCGTATGGGGTCTGAGACCTTGCTCATCACGATGAATTTGCAAACCATCGGGCAGATGAGTTGCAACCCGGCCATGGGAGGCGTGGCCAAAGGACAGATCGTACGCGAAATCGATGCGTTGGGGGGATTGTCGGGCATTATTGCCGACCGAACCGCGGTTCAGTTTCGCATGCTCAATCGCTCCAAAGGCCCGGCTATGTGGTCGCCGCGCACCCAGAACGACCGTTGGCGCTTCGCCGAAGAATGGCGGCTCGAATTGGAAAAGCTCCCGTCGCTTTCGTTTTATCAAGACACGGTGGTCTCTTTGCTCCTCGAGGGCGACCGGGTCGTGGGGGTAACTACATCGACCGGCCGCAGTTATCGGGCCAAGGCCGTGGTACTGACCAATGGGACCTTTCTCAACGGGTTGATGCACATTGGCGATCGAAATTTCAAGGGCGGTAGGGCTGCCGAACGACCCGCAACAGGGCTTACAGAACAACTCAACGCACTCGGTTTTGAGTCGGGGCGGATGAAGACCGGCACCCCACCGCGCATCGATGGACGCAGTCTCGATTATGCCCGTTTCGAAGAGCAAAAGGGAGACGAGGAACCGGGTCGATTTTCGTTTTTACCGGGTACGCTTCCCGAACGCCAACTTAGTTGTTGGATCGCTTATACCGGCCCCGAAGTGCACGAGGTGTTGCGCACCGGCTTTGATCGTTCACCCATGTTTACAGGGCGTATTCAAGGGCTGGGTCCGCGGTATTGTCCGAGCATCGAAGACAAGATTGATCGGTTTGCCGACAAAGACCGGCACCAACTTTTTGTGGAACCCGAAGGCTGGCAAACCATCGAGATTTACCTGAACGGGTTTTCGACCAGTCTTCCGCAGGAAGTTCAGATCGAAGCCTTGCAAAAGATTCCGGGCTTTGAGCGGGTGCGGTTGTTTCGACCGGGCTATGCCATCGAATACGATTATTTCCCCCCGATTCAGCTCAGCCCAACATTGGAGACCAAGCGCGTCGAAGGGTTGTTTTTGGCCGGACAGATCAACGGAACTACGGGCTACGAAGAAGCCGCGGGGCAGGGGCTGTTGGCGGGGATCAACGCCCACCGAAAAGTGGTTGGACTGGGTCCGATCCAACTCGGGCGGGATCAAGCGTACATCGGGGTGTTGATCGACGACCTCATTACCAAAGGCACCGAAGAGCCGTACCGGATGTTTACGTCTCGAGCCGAATACCGCATTTTGTTGCGCCAAGACAATGCCGACCGCCGTTTGACCGAACTCGGACATGCGATCGGTTTGGCGGGGAACGACCGAGTTGAACGGCTTCGCAAAAAAGAAGCCGGATTGTCGGTTTTGGAGCGGAGTATGGGGAGTCTCGGGCTTGAGCCCGAACAGGTCAATCCCATTTTGAGCGAAATGGACAGCGCTCCCGTCGATCAAAAAACCAAGGCACTCGGTTTGTTGGGGCGCCCGGGAATGGGCTGGAAAGAACTGAGCCAGGCTGAGCCCGTCGACCGGCTGATCCGCGAATGGAGGCGTGATTTTGGCGCCGACGAAGCCCTTGCCACCGAGGTGCTTGAGCAGTTGGAAATCGGCTACAAATACGCCGGGTACATCGAGCGCGAGCGGAACAATGCCGAGCGAGTGCAAACCCTCGAGAACCTTTCGATACCCGATCGATTCGATTTCGATTCGGTGTCGGCCCTCAGCATCGAAGCCCGGCAAAAATTGGGGCGCATCCGCCCATCCACCCTCGGGCAGGCTTCGAGAATTAGCGGGGTGTCTCCAGCCGACGTTCAGGTGTTGATGGTGCGTTTGGGGCGTTGATGCGGTACACGCGGAATGTCGAACTTTGAGCCGTGATCACCCTAGAACAATGTCCGTGCTGCGGAGCCCGCGAATTTGAGCCGTGGACGGAGGCCACCGACTTTAGAGGCTCGCAGGAGTCCTTTCGCATCGAGCGCTGTACGCAATGTGGAATGGGCGCGACCCGTCCAAGGCCCGACGATTCCGAGCTCGGGCGCTACTATCCCAAAGGCAGCTACGTCTCGCATCAGGATCGAGCCCGCAGTTTGTTTGATCGGGTTTATTTCCAAGTGCAAAAGCGCAATCTCGCGTTCAAGGATCGGGTGGTTTCAGCCAAGGTGCGCATGGGTCGCTTGCTCGACTATGGTTGCGGGGCCGGGAGTTTTGCGGGTTATATGCGGGATCTGGGTTGGTCGGTATCGGGAGTTGAACTCGATCCGGAAGCCGCCCGGCTGGCCTCGGAGCGCATCGGTCAAACCGTACTCGCTCCTGCGGATTGGACCCCCGAACCCGATTCACAAGACATCATCACGCTTTGGCATGTCCTCGAGCACTTGCCCGATCCCGAAGACCGGCTCCGGTCGTTTTATCGCGCGCTTCGCCCGGGAGGCCATCTGCTGATTGCCGTGCCCAACACCGCTTCGCTCGACCGGGCCCATTACGATCGACACTGGGCGGCTTGGGACGTTCCCATCCACTTATGGCATTTCCAGAGCGTTAGTGTACGGGCGCTCTTTGAGCGAGCCGGGTTTGAGAATGCGGGATCCCAACCCATGCCCTACGACGCCTACTATATTGCAATGTTGAGCGAACAAAATCGGAAGAATCCTCTTTGGTGGGCCGCCGGACTGTGGCAAGGTTGGAGAAGCGCCGTACACGGAAAAAAGACAGGAGAAGGGTCGAGTGTCATTTGGTGGGCCAAGAAGCCCGAAATGGGCGCTTAAACGAACGAACCCCCTTCTGCGGCACTGCACCCCTCGGGCCCAGAGATGTGCGCGCTAACCCCCCTCAAACGAGGCGGAAAAATCCAAGCCCCGGACTACAAGAATTATTTTACCTCCTTGGGCGTGGTCAACCACTGACCGAGGGTTAGGCTCAGATCGAAAACCACCATTTTGAGGTACAGGTTTCGCTCGATGTCGTGCAGCGCTTTTTCCATGGCCCCAAAGAGCGCCTCGGTACGGGTCGCGTCAAAAAAGCCGATAAATCGCGCCCATTGCAATCCCGAATCGTGCAATTCAGGGGGAGGGGCTGCGGTTTGGAACAAAGAAGCACGCATAGCGGCCCGAAACCAATGGGTGGACTGGACCAAAAAGGCCTTGACTTCTTCTCGACCCCATCCCGCGATGGCCTCCGAGGTTCGGTGCATTTCCGCGAGGTTGCGGGTTGCACAAAACCGCATCCACTGAGCAAAGACCTGGGCGTGGTCGGGATTTCCAAATTGTCCGGAATACAACTCGAGTGCCCGAGCGGGAGAACCCTCGGACCACTGAGATAGACCGGGTTTGTATCGATCCATTTTCTGCAGCCAACGGTCGAGGACGGAGTCTTCTACCGGACCGAGTACGTGGATTTGGCAACGACTTAAGACCGTGGGCAACACCGATTCTACCGCTCCGCCCGCCAGCAAAAACACCAGACCTGGCTCGGGCTCTTCGAGCAATTTTAGGAGTTTGTTCGAGGCGCTGACATTCATCTTGTCGGGCATCCACAGCAACACGACCCGCATACCCCCCGAGAACGACTTGAGGGCGGCAATGGCCTGAATGCGTTCTGCTTCCGAGGCCCCAATCATGCCTTGTTTGTTCCCCAGCTCGGCCCGGTGCAAAAAGCCGGACAGATCCATCCACGGATTTTCGCGCAAGGCGGTTCTCCACAGCCCGTCCCAATCGGCCGATTTGCGCTCCTTTTCGTTCCCCGCCATCGGATACACCCAATGCACATCGGGGTGGCCGTAGGAATTCATCAACCCACAAGATGCGCATTGCCCACAAGCGTCTTCTTCTCCGGGCTGGGTGCACACCAAATAGCGCGCAAAAGCCAGTGCCAGCGGGAGGGCGCCGTAATGGGCTCGCTCGGAAAAAAAATGCGCATGGCCCAATCGTTCTGTCCGGCGGCTGTGGCGCAGGGCAGCGTGGAGGGCAGGGGCTTCGGGGAGATCTCGGAAATACATTGCGGTGCCAAAAGTCCGAAGAAACGCCGGGCTTAAGGTTAATTTAGGGGCAAAATACCGCACCCCATGCGTACTCCGGAATCTTTTGATTGGCAGGGCCAACGGGCTCTCGTTCGCGTCGACTACAACGTCCCGTTCGACGATGCGCTGCACATATCCGACGATACCCGCATTCGCGCTACGCTTCCGACGCTCAAGGCGGTGCTCGAGGGAGGGGGAAGTCTGGTGTTGATGTCGCATTTGGGACGCCCCAAATCGGGCCCCGAAGACCGATTCTCGCTTCGCCACCTGGTTCCGGCGCTTCAAGCGATGCTCGGTCGCCCGGTTCATTTTGCTACCAATTGCATCGGTCCCGAAGCAGAGGCCCTATGCGCCCGCATGGAGCCCGGAACCGTCGTTTTGCTGGAAAACTTGCGCTTTCACCCCGAAGAAGAGGCCGGGGACGTGGACTTTGCCCGTCAGTTGGCTCAATGGGGCGATGTGTATTTGAACGATGCCTTTGGAACCGCGCATCGGGCGCATGCTTCAACAGCGGTGGTGGCTCAGTTTTTTCCGGGCCGTTGCGGCTTTGGGTATGTGATGTCGGCCGAAATCGAAAATGTCAGCAAGGTGCTTGAAAGCCAGGATCACCCTGTTTTGGCGATTATCGGCGGTGCGAAGGTCTCTTCGAAGATTTCGATTCTAGAAAACCTCCTGGGTCGGGTTGACGCCCTGCTGATAGGAGGGGGGATGGCGTTTACGTTTCTGCGGGCCCAAGGCGGTCACACCGGCGCTTCGCTCGTGGAAGAAGAGTATATCGAGACCGCCAAGACCATTTTGGACAAAGCCAAGGAACGGGGTGTGGCCATTCACCTCCCCCTCGATAGTCTCAACGCCGATCGCTTCGCGAACGATGCCGAGCGCAGTGTTAGCGAGGCCAACGCCATTCCCGACGGTTGGATGGGTCTGGACATTGGCCCCAAGACGATAGAACGCTATACCCAGGTGGTAGAAACCAGCAAGGTCCTGCTGTGGAATGGTCCTTTGGGGGTGTTTGAAATGCCCTCCTTTGCCGAAGGGACCATAGCCATAGGAAAGGCGATCGTACGGGCCACCCAATCGGGAGCGTTTAGCCTGGTGGGCGGCGGAGATTCGGTCGCTGCGGCCAAGCAATTTGGACTTGAAAAGGGCGTGAGCTATGTCAGCACTGGAGGGGGGGCTATGCTCGAATACCTGGAAGGACGCGGATTGCCGGGCATCGACGCCGTGCTTGCCCAATCGGGCAAGGCCTCCTGAACCTGTTGCTCAGCCTCTTCGGGAGCGCGTTGAATCAGGAAGTTGCCCAAGGTTTCCATGGGATTGAAGAGGGCCGAATCGTCGAGAAAATGGCGGTCGGGCCATTCGAGTTTGCGCTGAAACAACCCAAATCCCACGGCCAAAAACGACATCAGCAAAGCCCATTTGGAAAGGCCAAATACACCGCCCAAGGCGGCATTCGACTGTCCCACATCGACTTTTTTAGCGAGTTTGGAAAGCAAACGGGCCAAGACATTCAACACCACAACGCAACCGACAAAACAAAGCCCGTAGGCCACCGAAGAATGGGTATACACCGCATCTCCCAAAGACTCTACCAGCCAATGTCGAACGGGTGCGTTGAATTGATTGGCCACCCAAAAAGCCACGGCCACCGCGACGAGCGACATCAATTCGCGAATCAGTCCCCGGTGCCAACCATGGACCGCCCCATAGACCAAGGGCAAGACGAGAAAAACATCAAGCACATTCACCGTTGAGCGAAAATACAAAAGAGCGTTGGGAGGAATTGGTCGAACGGCTTAGCGCGCAGTTTGGACAAGGCGAAGTATTGGACGTTACGGCCATTCTCTTTTTGATCGGCGTTCAGGAATCGGGCCAAGGACCGAAAAAATTCAAGAAAGACGAGAAACTCGACCTGATGCACATTGCCTTGTGCAAGGTGCTTGAACCCTTTGGTTTCTACGAGTTTGAGGGGTACGACGAACAAGGTTGGCCCCACTTTAAGCTGCTCGAAGAACTCCCACCGCTCAAACCGGGGGAGCAGAGTTACCTCGTCAAGCAAGGCATCGTGCACTATTTTGAGCAGGGGGGGTGGATGGCGCCTCAGCAGCCGCCTACGTTGGGGTCGTAGGGCTGGATAACGATCACCTTGCGCACCTCGGTATTGTTCTCGAGGCGAACAAAGCCACAACCGATCCAACTGGCCGGATTGCCGCGCGTGGCCTGCACCTTAAGCACGGCTTCGTACCGGTATTCAAAGCGAATCTCTCCGAACATATCGGTTACCCCCAGGAAATCGGGAATCGAATTGGGTACATCGGCGTTCGCTTGGACCAATACATTTTGGGCCGGGCGGCCATCTTCGGTAAGCACCTGAATAACAAACGGATAGCTTCGTTCATCTTCTTTGGTGCACCCCATAGACGACAGGGCAAACAGCAGCGCAAAAACAGGCCAATTTTTCATCGGAATCCGAAGGGGATTTGCGGAGGTTACTGAGGAGGACAGCCGTTGTTGGGATCGGAAAAGGGCTTGATAATAATGGTGGTTTCGACCAAATTGACGTCGCGGAGCTCGGCAAATCCGCATCCTTTCCAACTCCCTTTGACCGCGTCGAGTTGTAAATAGGCAGGATAGGCATATTCAAAAAGCGCGACCCCATCAAACCCCGTCGTCGCGTAGGCATTGATGGTGCCATCGGCCCCAACAGGGGCATACATTCGAATCAGGCAGTTTTGAATCGGAAGGCCGTCCTCGTTGACTACACGAACTTCGATGTCGTAGGGACCTTGGTTCTTTTTTTCGCACGAAAGACCGATGCCGAGCAGCCCCAACAGCCCCATCCACAAGAGCGGGCGGCGGACAACCAAAGGCAAAAGCGAGAAAGGGGTTTTCATCGGGGGGAATTCTCCAAATTTGCTCAAAATTAACCGAACTGTGCACAGCAACGGTTCGCAACCAGTCCCCAAGCATGAGTTTTAGCGAACGCATCGATCTATTGAGCCGGGAAATTCAAGAGGCCCATCCTCAGAACGCTACAGAGGCTGAGGGGTTTCGGCTTTCTTGGTTGGGTCGCAAGGGGGCATTTGCGGAAATATTTGAAGCGTTTAAATCGGTCAGCCCCGAAGAGAAAAGGGCTTTTGGACAGGTCATCAACGAGCTTAAGCGCCTCGCTGAGGAGCGAATTGCCACCTTTAAATCGGCTTTTGAGGCCGATACCCACCGCAATACACCCCGCGTCGACCTAACGCGTCCCGTGGCTTTGGGATTTGGCGGAAGCCGCCATCCCGTTTCGCTGACGATGGAGCGCATCACCGGGATTTTCCGCTCGATGGGCTTCGGCATTTCGGAAGGACCCGAAATCGAAGACGACTGGCACAATTTCAGCGCGTTGAATTTTCCCGAAGAACACCCGGCCCGCGATATGCAGGACACGTTTTTCGTGGCTACGGACCCCATGCTCGCGCTCCGAACCCATACCAGCAGCGTTCAAGTACGGGCCATGGAGACCCAAACGTTGCCCATCCGGACCATTTCTCCGGGGCGGGTGTTTCGCAACGAGGCCATCTCGTCTCGCTCCCACTGCATCTTTCACCAAGTGGAGGGGCTTTACATCGACAAAGACGTGTCTTTTGCCGATCTCAAACAGACCTTGCTCACGTTTGCGAGGGAACTCTTTGGGGCGCAGACGGAAATTCGCCTCCGACCGTCCTATTTCCCGTTTACCGAACCCAGCGCCGAAATGGACGTATGGTGGGGGCTCGAAACCGAAGCCGACCACCGGATTACCAAGGGAACGGGCTGGCTCGAAATTCTGGGTTGTGGCATGCTCGACCCCCAGGTGCTGTTGAACTGTGGCATCGACCCTGAAGAATACAGCGGGTTCGCCTTTGGCATCGGCATAGAACGCATCGCGATGAACCTATACGGGGTCACCGATTTGCGCTGGTTTTTCGAGAGCGATGTGCGCTTTGTGGGTCAGTTTGGCGTGTAAGCGGCCCGCAGATACTACGAAGCCTTGAACCGGGCGATGGCCTGACGCGTAAAATCGGAAAGTACGAGCCGTCCCGAAATGGCCGCGCGTTCGTACAATAGGGTTTCCCAGTGATCGGTTCCGAACCACAGCGCCTTTTTGAGCGCGCTCATCGCTTCTGGATTGGATTGATTCAACGAGCGCGTCAAGCGTTCTGCCTCGGCCTCGAGCTCGTCTCGGGTGGCCAACAAAGCATTGAACAGCCCCCGGCTCCGTGCCCATTCGGCATCGCGCCACGAAGCGGCATCGATGGCGAGTTCTGAGAAACCAGAGACCCCGACTTTGCGCTCCACGGCCGGGCCTACGACAAAGGGGCCAATGCCCACGGCCAGTTCGCTTAGCTTGACCGAGGCAGTCTGCAAGGCCAAGCAATAGTCGGCCGAGGCGGCCAGACCCACACCCCCCCCGACACAGCGCCCCTGCACCACAGCCACCACGAATTGGGGGCAACGGCGCATGGCCAAAATGACCCGTGCAAAGCCGCTGAAAAACGCGAGGCCTTGGGCGTCGTCGGCTATGGCAGCGAGCTCATCGAAACTGGCGCCCCCGCAAAAGGCCCGTTCGCCCGCACTGCGGAGCACGATGACCCGGACCGAAGGGTCGGCTCCGAGTTCGTCGAAGGCCTCGGCCAGACGGGCCAATTGGGCCCCGGGCATGCTATTGCTCTGGGGGTGGAAGAATTCGATGGACCCGATCCCTTCGGCTCGTTCGATGCGGACATAGGGTGTTTCTGTGCTCATGGTGTGGTGGTTGACAGGGCCTGTGCGCCCCCTTGAACATGCGATTCAACACGGGCCAACTGGGTGACATAGCGCCGATACCACTGGGTTTTGCCGAGCTGTTTGGCCCGCTGGTGCACCGCGTGGAGTCGCCAGGCTTCAATTGCTTCAGGATGAAGCCAATACGAGATAAACAGCCCCAAATGGCCCTGGTTCAGACTGGCATAGCCCAAATAGCCGGGTATGGTTGCCGCCAACTCGATCGTGGCCCGATCCATTTCTTCGTAGCCCTCAAGGGCATCGGAGCGCTCTGAGAGAAACAACGCAGCCCAATACGGGGGCTCTGGAAGTGAGGTCGGGAAATGGGGAAAAAAGGGTGGGGGCATCGAGGAGGTTTCGTTTTGGCGCAAGGCGAAGATGCGAAAGGGACGGTAATCTGCCATCCCTAGTGCACAAACCGTCCCTACATCAGAAGAACACTCCGTACGACGTCGATATTCTTCCCTATTTCCGCTGAAAAGGGATAACGCCTTAATTCTTTAAAATTCTGTATCGACTCACCCCATTTTCTGTGTGCAGTAAGAGCATATAAGCGCCGGAGCTCAAACCAGTCAGATCGATGGAGCGTTCCTTCAGTTCAGATCCAGCGTGGTGTTGTACCCATTTGCCCTCTATCGTAAACACATCCAAACCTTGAATTTCTATCGGACTGCGCACCGTTAAATTGTCGGTGGCAGGGTTGGGATATACTTCGAATAAATCGACGTCTTTAGGCTGTTCAGCCCGGAGAATGGCCGTATTTTCAAAAATGCGGATGTGACCGGCGTTGTTGCCTGCATCATCGTTCCCGATAGAACTGGAAACCACCCGGGTGCCGTTTTCAGAAATGGCCACCGAAAATCCGGCTTGATCGCCCGGCGCAACGCCCATAATAGGAGTGTCAATCAAGACCCAGTTTCCACCCAGTTCTTTGAAGACATAAACACTGCCCGGATCGTTGTTCGTCAAGCTAATAAATCGAGCGCCGACAGCGAGGTATTGTCCATCTCCAGTCAAGCTTAAAGAGAAACCAAAAGAATCGCCGAGATTGTTGCCCACAAGCGTGTTTCCCACAGGGATCCAAATTCCATTGACCCAGTCAAAAACCCGCACTTCGCTCTTGGCAAATGACCCAATGGCCACCCTGTTTCCCGCGGCGGACAAACGCACCGTAAACCCAAATTCATCTCTCCCTGCAGTGCCCCGTAGGGTATTCCCGAGTTGTATCCATTGATTGCCCACAAATTGATACACTTTTACCCGACCAGTGTCTTCGGGATTCGTATTGCTGGGGTCTCCGCTTTGACCAATCGCGATCGTATTTCCATCGTCGGATAAGGTCACATTGACGCCGAACTTGATAATGCTTCCGTCTCCATTGATGTCTCCCCCTTTTTGGACCCAGGTATTGTTTTGTAGTTCAAAAACCCGGACCTGTCCTGCAAAGAAGGCTCCATTGACGGTCGTGTTCGGGGCACCGTACGCCAAGGTCAAACCATCTGCGGACAGATCTACAGATCTACCCGCCTCGGCAATGGCATTGAGACCATACAGATCTTGCCCTAATGGCAACCAATTGTCGTTGACGTTTTGGAAAACCCGTACCTGGCCAGAGGTATAGCCGAGATCGTTGTTAAAGGGCTCGCCAATTGCCAAAACAGAGCCGTCGTGCGATAGGCTTACCGAGGATCCCGTTTGATCTCCACCCGATTCTCCCACCAGGGTCGCGCCAATCTGCGTCCAAGCGCCATCGGACAGTCGAAAAACCCGCACTTCTCCGAAATTGGAATTGCCGTCGCGGGCGCCAAAGGCGACAATGCTACCGTCAGCGGAAATCGCTGTCGAAGTACCACATCGGTCGCCGGCCGTTTGGCCTGGGATCGCATTGCCCAACGGTAGCCATTGGGCCAAACACAGCGTAGGCATCAAGGCGAAAAAAAGGATCGATCTGATCATGGCAGAGGGGTTTAGTTTGACGGTTCAAGGTTCGACATTCCGATGAGTAATGCTTCACGCGTTCTGGTGAAAATGCGGCGACGCGGAGGGTTTGTGCAGATCCGCCGGGGCCCTTGGCGCGAATCATGGAAAAAGAATGTCGCGAAGTTCTTAGGTCGCGCGTAGGAAAGGCATCGGCGTCCGAAGGGTCTCAGCCCTTGGGAAAGGGCGTTTTCACTCCTAGACGTGAAGCCGTATAGAATACGAGCGTCGACTTTTGGATCATCGCACCCTCAAAACGATACCCGATGAACCGGACTCTCGCACTTGTCATTTCCTGCATGCTGTTGGGCCCCCTAGGCGAAGCGCAAATCGCCAATGGTTCTTTGGCGCCAAATTTTAGCGGTATAGACCTTCAAGGCAACAGCTACGATCTCTATGCAATGCTCTCCTCGGGCAAAGGGGTGGTTATCGATTTCTCTACAGCGTGGTGCGGCCCCTGCATTGCCATGCATCGCACGCATTTTTTCGATGTGATGAACCAGAATTATGGGCCTGAAGGAACCGATGAAATTGTGGTTTTGTTTCTCGAAGCAGACGCTGCGACCGATCTGGCCGATTTGCAGGGAACGGGAAATTATACGGTAGGAGATTTTACCGCTTGTACCCATCTTCCGATTCTCGACAATATGCAATTGGCCGCAGGGGAATACCAAGTCCCCTTTTACCCCACTTTTTTTGTGATAGACCCTTCGGACAGTACGACACGGATGTTCAGTATTTTCGACCACGACAGCATGCTGAATTATATGGTCGGGGCGGGCATAATCAGCCAACCCGTCTTTGATGCTGGTTTCGGTTACGAGTGCGGAGCAAATTTGACCCCGCTCATTTGCGACCAAGCGAACACCTATACACCTGAATTTGAATTGTTCAACTTTGGCTCTGCCCCACTCACTTCGTTGAGCTTTGAGATCTTCATCAATGGGGCCTATCATTCAACTCAAAGTTGGACAGGCAATATCGCATCATTCCGGGGGGAAGAAGTGGTGTTGCCCGCTATACCGATTGTAGGCAATCCCAATGTCTCTGTGGTGATCGACCAAGTCGGCGATGGAAACGGAGGGAATGACAGCCTGAATTGGCAAATACAAAGGAGCGCGGCGATCACCGAAAACCTAGTGACCATCGAAATACAAACGGACTATCTCGGAGCCGAAACCTATTGGCAACTTACCGACCCGACTGGAAACGTTGTTGCGAGTGGTGGAAACCCTTGGGTTGGAACGGTTAATATTGGAATTGGGTTCGGAGCGACAGGACCACAGACTCCACCCGGCACCTATCAGAGCAATCAAACCTATACGCATACAGTGAGTCTGGGATCGGGAACGTGTTATGACTTTGTCATTACAGACTATTTCGGAGGGGGCATTCGCCCTTCAGAAGGAGGGTATTCCGTCACCGATCACCTCGGAAACCTTCTTTTTTCGGGTGCCGAGTTCAACACCCTCGTTGTTCATTCGTTTCTCAGTGCCTCGCCCGCTGGCATCGATGAATCATTGATCGAAAGCGGTCTGGGTCTCTATCCGAATCCCGCGAAAGATCAACTCCATCTTCGGGCAGCGGTCGGTCAAGCGGAAATAGCAATTTTCGATATGCGCGGCAGGCAAGTCTTCCGTTCCGAATGGAATCAGAACCCCATCGACCTAACCCCGCTGGGCATGGGAGCGTATATAGTTCAGGTTACTTCCGAGCAATATCGTTGGATTGAGCGTTTTGTCAAAGAATAAATCAGGACTTTTGGGGCGTGCGCGCTTTCGAGGGTTGTGGATCATTCCGTGCGAAGAAAAGGCATTGAGGGTGTGTGATCGGGTATTAGTTCAAGATCGGAGAAAAGGGTATTGGCATGACAGAATTGCGATGGATTTGTGGGATTACCCCCTGACCCACCAGGGATTTCGTTTAAAAAGCGCACCCCTTTTCTGATGAACCCTGCAAAGACCCCCCTTTTTTTGCCGGAATCGTCGGAGCAAGCGCTGTTGAGGGTGCTGTGGTATTTTCACTATTTTCAGCACGCACTGAATTTTGAAGAAGTCCACAAGTATCTCGGCATTCGGATGTCGGGACTTCAATTGGAAGTGTTACTGCGGGGGTTGGTGGCGCAGGGCCAGATTGTTGAACGAGAAGGATTCTATGCCTTAGAGAAGGGCGATCTCGATCATCGAATTGGCCATAGAGCGCTGAATCTACAATGGTTGGCAACGGCAGAGAAATACAGCCGATTTATCGAGCGATTTCCCTTTGTACGATCGGTCTTTATTTCCGGCTCTTTGTCGAAAATGGGCATTGACCAGGGTGCTCACGATATTGATTACTTTTTGGTGGTGGCACCCGGAAGGGTATGGACCGCTAAGTTCTTCTTGATGGCCTTTAAGAAGGTGTTCTTGTTCAATTCTCACAAACACTTCTGTATTAATCTGTTGAGGGACGAAACTCATTTGAAATTCGATAAAGAAAATATCTACATCGCCACCGAGATCGCATCACTTTTGCCCATGGGTCAGAATGGGCACCGTGAAGCCATGATCGAGAACAATTCTTGGGTTTTTCATTTTTTCCCAAATTGGACACCCCACCGGGATAGCGGTCCCATTCCAAGGCGGAAGAATGCTTTTGAACCGGTATTGGATTTCTTTTTGGGCAATCGATTCGAAGAAGGGTGTAGGAGGCTGTTTGAAGGATATATCAAAAAGCGACGGAGTCATCGCCTGGCCTATTTTGAAACGCTTCCGCATTCTTCGGCTTTTTTTCCGGAGAGTTTTGAAAGCAGGGTATTGGAGAATTACCGTTCAAAGTTCAACGAGTCATGAAACAGAGGGATTGGTGGATTGGGGCCTTGGTTGGACTGGTTTTTCTCGTGATTGGAGTGGTTCGTCCGCAGCATTACCAAGCGGAGACTTCGATTTTTGTACCCCTAACTCTGTTAGAAAAACAAATCGAACAGAACGGCATCGGATTTGGATCGCCTTCCGAAATCGATGCGCATGTGGAGTTGATGCGATCGCCCCGAATCGAGATGCTTTTGAAGAAGCGCTATGGTGCTCAGTATGTCCATCTCGAAGTGTCGAAAACGCGCAATGGAGCGGTTTTGATAGAGGCTACTGCCAGCGATTCTGAAGCGGCAGCCGGCATAGCCAATTCTGCGGTCGAACTCTGCGATTCGCTCAAACAAATTTTGCTGATTCAGAACGTAGGCCAATCTCATCGTTTTGTACAGCTGTCTTTTCGGGATGCGGAAACAGAAGTGAATCGACTACAGTCGGTTCTGGACTCGATGAGAGCCATTTACGACAGTACTCAAGTGTCTTTGGCGTCCGAAATCTATAAGTACAATGGTTTGTTTAGCGCCGAAGTGGGCGCTTTGAATGTGCTGAAGCAAAGGCTGAATCAACTCGATCATTACCTCAAAGCACCGGCACCGCAGTCGTATCGCATTTACCCAGCTACGCCGCCTGAGAATCCTGCGGGTATTCCGGCGGTAGTTATGGGAATCGCGACCGCCTTACTGACCTATTTGGCCCTGTACACATGGCGATTGTACCGGAGCCAGAGGTTGAAATGAAAGTCCGCGCCGGGGCGATTTTTTTTCTGATTGCCGCTTTGGGCGCGCTGGGGATCGCCTATTGGGTACACGAAAAGGACTTGATCTTTCTGTTGCTCTTGAGCGTGATTGTCCTAAGCGGATGGGTCTTTTTGTCCCAGGGAATCAAAACAGCCATGGAGATCGCGATTGCCAGCCTGCCGATTTCTGTGCCGGCGAACCTTCTACTCAAGGCCGAAATGCTCTTGCCCGGAGAGTTTCTCTTGGCCGTAGTGGCACTGAGTCTTTTGGTCTTTGTTATCGTCCATCGAAGGTTTGGCGTTGTGTTGAAATATCCCTTGCCTGCGCTGTGGGTCTTCACCTTGTTTCTGGCCAGTTTTTGGAGCGAAATTCCGATCGTATCGGTCAAGTTTGCTACGATTAATGGTCTGTATGTATGGGTATTCTATTATGGAGTTCAAATCTACCTTCAGGAAGGCGGTCTATTTTCAAAGCTCGTAGGCCTGTTTGGTCTGGCCATGATACCCGCAGGTGTCTGGGGGTTGTGGCAATTTGTTCAGTTTGAATTCAATCCCATAACGGTACGCGGACTTTTTGAGCCTTTTTTTTATTCACACACCTATTTTGGTGCCACAGCAGCGATCCTTAGTGGTTATTATGCAGGCAGGGCCTTTGAAGACCGAAAGTGGGGTATGATCGCGGTGTTTTGCATCTTCATCACCATTGCGAGTCAGTCGAGGGCGGCATTGTGGAGTTTGTTGTTTATGGGCTTGGTGACTTCGTACATGTTTCTAAAGCCTTGGTTGAAATGGGCTTTACCTATAGTGGGCATGGTTGCCATAGCAATTCTGAGCAAGCCGGAACAATGGGTAAAGCTGTTCGAGCAGAGTGCGTTTGAAAGCCACAATCCGCAGGCGTCGCTGGCAGAAAAAACCCTATCCGTGACCAATGTAACGACCGATGTCAGCAATGTGGAGCGGCTCAATCGCTGGATTTCGGCCCTCCGTATGTTCAAAGAAAGGCCCCATCACGGATTTGGTCCCGGCACCTATCAGTTTACCTACATTCCCTATCAGGAGCCTGCTCTTGAGAACCGTTTAACCGTAAAAAACCCGGACTCTCCCCCTGAAGGTTCGGGCGGGACGGCGCATTCAGAATGGCTCCTTCAACTCTCCGAGTGCGGGTGGCCCACCTTTGTTTTGTTTGTGGCCCTCATGATCCAGTGGTTTTTCATCGCTTTTGGAACGAAAAGTCCCAAGAAATGGGCTTTGCCTTTGGCCATGGGACTCTTGACATATTACTTCCATATGCACTTCAACAATTTCCTGAACCAAGCGGCCTTTGGATTTCTTTTCTGGTCCTTTGGCGGGATGCTGCATTATTCGTCGAATCCAACATCCATATGCACTATTACAGCGAAGTAGGCGCGTACTACGACAAAGATGCCATCGACTTCGAAAAGCGTTATTGGAAAAATGGCGTCCTTCAGCGAATCCGACAGGCTTTTCGAGAAGCCGTAAAGACCCAGCCCTTTCAGTCCGCCCTCGAAATTGGTTTTGGCCCCGGCTTTGATTTGGTCCACTTCGCGCATATTTTCCCCGAGTCGCAGTTGTACGGACTCGATGTTTCGGCAGAAATGGTGAAGATTGCAGAGGCCAAGATTCACGAAGCCGGTTGCCGCAATGCGCGCGTCGCCTTGGGCAGTGTAGAGGATATCGCGGCCCAATTTCCCGGAAAAAAATTCGATCTCATTTACGTGTTTTTTGGCGCGCTCAATACGGTAGAAAATCTTCCTCAGGCCTTTATTGAACTCGAAAAACACTTGGAAACCGATGGCCGGATGTGTCTGAGTTTTGTCAACAAGTGGTACCTCATGGGCATGCTGATCGAATTGCTCAAGGGCAAGCCCAAACGGGCCTTTGCGCGCTTAAACCGCGTATGGGGGGGCTATTCTCCGACCGCTTTTTTGGCCAGCAGGTGTTTTTCGAGCGGGGAGCTCAATGCCATGGCGCGAAAGGCCGGTCTGGCCACCGTTCAGCGCGCTGGATTCAGCATCGTGTACCCTGCTTGGTATTACCATCAAATGCACAAAAGGCTTCCGAAGAAGGTCTTAGATGGACTCTGGCGCATCGATGGCGCCATTTCAAAAGGGGTATTCGGTCGCTTCGGGGAATATGCGCTTTACGAATTCCGCCGGGCCAAGGATTGATTCAGCGTCTGCACCACGAGCGAATCGATATCCGCGAAATGGGGCACGCTGTGTTGCCGCCATTCAGGGTGAATGCTGCGTACGGGTATATTCGAGCACAAGGCCTCCATCACCGTGGTTCCATGTGCTTTTTTCAGCATCGAGCGGCTGATGGATCGCAAGGGCAAGCGGAGTTCACGGGCCAATATTGAGGAAAAAGCCTCTTGGGTGATGGGTTCGAAGCCATACAGGTTGTAATCGGTATTCGGCAACCCGTATTCAAAGCAATGGCGCAGTTGTTGGGCGCAATCGGCCAGCGAAATAAGCGACATCCATTGGTTTCCGCTTCCGTATACCGGAACGTAGCCCTGCTCGAGGGCAGGCCGCACAAAAAATTGATAGAACCACGAAGAGGGTCCGAGTATCCATGCGGGGCGCGCCATCCGCACATCCAAAAGCCCTTTATCGCGGGCTTTGATCCAAGGCAGCTCGGCCGCTAGATAGGGTTTGCCATAGGCCGTGGGATTGAGCGGACTGAACTCATCGGCAAATCCGATTTGTTCACCATACATCAACGTGCCACTGCAATACACGACCACGGGTTTTTGTGGCAAATGGCTCAAAGTCGATATCAACGATTGATTGGCGCGGGCCCCAGAGCGAGCGGCCCACCACCGGCCAAGACCGAAGCGACTGCCCATCCGGGCACAATGAAAGACGACTTTGGGAGAAAAACGCGCAACGAACGGAGTATCCAAATCGGACAACGATTTCATAAAGTGGTTCGTTTGCTCCATCAAATACGGATTCATCGTTTTATGCCCGACCGTAACCAAAGGATGCTCTGGGTCTTTGGATTGGGCCAACTGACGGCTGAGTTCGAAGCCGACAAATCCACTGGCCCCGAGAACCCAAGTGTAGGCGGATTGCATGGTGACGGGAATCAAAGGGGTGTTGAACAGGGGAGTGTATTTACGCAGTCCGATCGCAATTCGGATAAGAAGTTAAAGCTAGGTGGAGAAATGGAACATCCTCCTTGGGCACTCCATTTTTATGCGCGGAAAGTGCGATCTGTTTTGAAAGGAAATGGGATCGATACAGAGGGTAGGAGTTCGACTTTTTGGATGTGAAGGACTGTGTATAACGCATTCCGAGAATAAGAATCGATCGCAAAGAAAACGGATACACTCCGCTCTTCGGGAGGTTCATCGAAGTATATGTTGTTAGAACGATGGGTCTCGCGCTTTTATTTAGACAGCTGTATGGATTTCATGATGAGCGAAATTTTCTTGTATTTGGACTCCTTGATGTCGAAATAGACATACATCCTCCGCAACGAAGAACCAATGCCATCGACACTCCTAAACGCTTTGGCCGCAATATCCGCATTGGACAGCTCGGGCTCGGACAAGAGAATATTGAGAACAATCCAATCTGTCTCATTCAATTTTCGGTCGATGGCTGTTTCGATTTTATCCCGGTTGAGTTGAAGCTCGGAGGCATCGACAACAATTTTCTGGGGATCTGAAGATTTAAGGCGAGCGATCTCGTGGAGCAAATCCTCCCTCAACTTTTTATTGAACCGCATTTTCTTTCGGTACGAATGCGAGATGAAGAACAGTAAAATTAGAAAGAATGATACGAGTCCTCCAAGTAGAGCAAACTGTTTTTTCTTCAGACTTTTTTCGGATGTTTCATAGGATTGCTGAATCTTGGATAATTCCAATTTGAACTCTTGATTGACGGTTTCTTTTACGATCTCAAGATTGTTTAGATCGCGTAGAATACTGTCATTATATAGGACATACTTATCATACATTTTTTGGGATTGTTCCAAATCGTTGTTTTGTCGATAGGAGCGATACAGAACATGGTACAGGTCTGCTTTGGCTCGCTTATCAAATATGGAATCGGTAAAGGGCAGGACCTTTTTGCTTATTTCTAGAGCTTTTCTGTTTTCATGGGCTTGAAGATACAGTTCAGCGAGGACGATAGTGCTTTGAATCAAACGCAGATGACTTCGTATCGTTTGACTCATTTCGAGGCTCTTATTGGCAAAAGTCAGGGCCTTGTTAATATTGTTTATTTTAAGGTAGGATTTGGAGAGAGAAGTGTAACAATCAGTACTGAAGTATAAGTCGTTGTTTTTCTCAAAGATGGGTAGTACTTTTTCGATCAGTGCGATGGATTTAATATAGTTACCCTCGTCATAATCGATTTCCGCAATCCCCAGGCTTAAGTGCGCTGCCTTTTCCTGAAGTCCGTTGGACTCGTAAATATGAAGTGCTTCTTCGTAGTAATGTAGAGCGACGGGGTGGTTTTTAAGTTCGTAGAAAGTCAATCCCAAATTGCTTAGAATGGCCGCTTCTTTTTCTTGATTTTTGATGTCCTGAAAGATGTTCAAAGAGTAGTTGTAGTACTGTATGGTCTCAACGAATTTGCTCTGGGCCTTATAAATGGAAGCCAAATTCCCATAGAGACCGGCAAGGGCGTCTGGATCGTTCATCGACGATTGGATCCGAATAGCGGTTTTTAAAGCGCCTTCTGCTTTGTTTAGGTTTTCTTTGAGGAGATAAGCGTAACTCCTTTCATTCAGCGCTTTGATCATTTCATTTTTATTCCCTTTTTCTCGGGCCAAATTGAAATGAAAAAGGGTCAATGGAATGACGGAATCCGGCAGGGATTGGATGGTTTGTGCGTAGTAATCGTTGATGGAATAGAATCGGAGGGAGTCCGCGAGCTCCGTATTCTCCCAATCACGGAGCGTGTTGGATTGGGAATAGGAGGGGTGTGAGAGCGAGCATAGTGCGATGAGAATACAAGCGAGAAAACCGTTGGAGCTCATGGTTTCCGAGCACTCGAAATGGAGGGGAGTGATGTACAAGGTCGTCCAACGAGGGGTGCCATTGGAAGAGGAAATAATGCCGGAAGGGTCAAGATCGTTTGCGCACCTGCGTCAAAATGGTCGCCAAGGCCACGGTATCTCCCGTTTCGTCGTACACGTCGACAAGGAATTTTACAATGCCGCGGGGAATGTCTTCTTCGCTCCGCTGTTCCTGGTCGATTTTTTCCTTGACGGTAAATCGCACGCCCAGGGTCGCTCCAGGATAGACGGGCTTGGTAAACCGGGCTTCTTCGATCCCGTAGTTGAGCAAAACGGGGCCCTTGGCGGGATCCACAAACAGTCCCGCCGCTTTACTCAAAACAAAGTACCCGTGGGCCACCCGACCTGTAAACACGGTTCCTTCGAGCGAGGTAGCGTCCATATGCGCATAAAAATTGTCGCCACTCACATTGGCAAAATTGACAATATCCGCTTCGGTTACGGTGTGCTTATGGGTGTATACGGTGTCGCCAATGCGCAGGTCTTCAAAATGTTGACGGAAAACGTGCGGCTGGGCTTCGGGCTGATCGGCTCCTTTTTGAAACACCCCAATAACATGGGTAATCGTATTGGGATGCCCTTGAATGGCCGTGCGGTGCAGATAGTGTTTGACCCCCCGGATGCCCCCCATTTCTTCTCCTCCGCCAGCGCGTCCGGGCCCTCCATGCGTCAGCAGCGGCATGGGCGATCCGTGCCCCGTGCTCTCTTTGGCACAATGCGCGTCGAGGACCAAAATCCGCCCGTGCATCGGGGCCGCTTCGAGGACAAATTCGCGGGCGTGGTCTCGGTCGGCGGTTACGATCGAACTCACCAAAGAGCCCTTTCCCAAAGCGGCGATGGCCGCGGCTTCAGCCAGCGAATCGTAGGGCATAATCGTCGCCACAGGACCAAACGCTTCCAGCTCGTGGACCAGCAGCCGTTCGAAGGGCCGGTCGTTGCGGAACAAGACGGGGGCAAAAAAGCAACCTCGGTTTTTGTCGGCGCCCACGGTTTCAAAATCGCGGTCGGCATAGACGGTCTCGAGCTCGGCGGCCAGTGCATCGACGCGTTCGGCCACGCGTTCTACCTGCAGACGGTGGGCCAAAGCACCCATTCGGACTCCTTCGACTGCCGGATCGCCAATCCGGGTTTGGGCCAAACGGTCGATCAAGGCTTCCTGCACGGCATCGATGCGGTTTCGGGGCACGAGAATGCGGCGGACGGCAGTGCACTTTTGACCCGCCTTGACCACAATCTCTTTGTGTACTTCCTTGACAAACAAGTCGAATTCGGGCATTCCAGGCTGTACATCGGGACCCAACACGGCGGCGTTGAGCGAATCGGCCTCGAGGTTAAAGGGCACGCTTTCGTAATTCAAGACCGGGAGGGAACGGAGTTTTTGTCCGGTGGCTGCCGATCCGGTAAACGTCACCACATCGCCGCTCCGCACCTGCTCCACATACCCCCTACCCAGTCCACAGACCAACTGCAGAGCCCCTTCGGGCAGAATACCCGAGGCGATAATTGAACGCACCACCTCTTCGGTTAAAAAGCAGGTGGCTTCGGCCGGTTTGACGACGGCAGGAACCCCCGCCAGCAAATTGACCGCGATTTTTTCGAGCATCCCCCAAACAGGGAAGTTGAACGCGTTGATGTGGAGCGCGACCCCGCGACGCGGGACGAGCAAATGGTGCCCGATAAAACTCCCGCCTTTGGACAAGGGCACCGTTTCGCCTTCGTAGGCGTAGGGCAGGTTTGGAAACTGTTTGCGGAGCGAGGCGTTCGCGAACAAATTCCCGATGCCGCCTTCGATGTCGATCCACGAATCCACCCGCGTGGCCCCTGTGGCGGCGCTCAGCGCATAGAACACCTCTTTATGGGCACCCAAATGCAGGGCGAGGGCTTTGAGCATGCGCCCGCGTTCGTGAAAGGTCATCGAGCGGAGTGCCGGTCCCCCTACACGACGGCCGTATTCGAGCACGGCCCCAGGGTCGAGACCCGCCGAAGAGGCGGTACCCAATACCTCGCCGGTTATGGCGTGTTCCAATTGTACCTCGGTGCCCGTGCCGCTCATCCAGGAGCCCAGCACATAGTTTTGAAAATCGCGCATCGCGTCAAAGATTTCAGGATTCAATCAGACCATCGCGCATCCGCACCACTCTGCGGGCCAAGGCGGCGATGTCTTCTTCGTGGGTAACGACAATAATCGTGTTTCCGGCTTCGTGAATTTCGCGCACCAACCCCATGATTTCAATCGAGGTTTTGGTATCGAGATTGCCCGTGGGTTCGTCGGCGAGGATAATGGACGGGTTGTTTACCAGGGCCCGTGCCACGGCTACCCTTTGCCGTTGCCCCCCACTCAACTGATTGGGACGGTGGTCGGTTCGATCCGAGAGACCCACCATGCCCAGCATGGTCCGGGCCCTTTCGAGGCGTTCTTCCTTGCCCACCCCGGCATAGACCAACGGCAGCGCGACATTTTCGAGCGCAGTCGAACGCGGGAGCAGGTTGAAAGTCTGAAAAACAAAGCCGATTTCGCGGTTGCGCACTTCGGCCAATTCGTTGTCGCTCATGGCGCTGACGTCCTGACCATTGAGCACATAACTTCCCGAGGTCGGGGTATCCAGACAGCCGAGGAGGTTCATCAGGGTGCTTTTGCCGCTGCCCGAAGGGCCCATCAGCGCGATGTATTCGTTGCGGGCAATGTCCAGATCGATGCCTTTGAGGACTTCGAGTATTTCGCCCCCCATCGGAAAACTCCGGCGAATGCCGCGCAAAGCGATGAGCGGATTGTTCTGTTCCATGGAATTATCGGGGTTCTGCATATTGAAATCCGGGGTGAACGGGGTCGGTTTCGATGTTGCCTTGATGCACTTTGAGCCGGAGCACACCGTCTTCCAAAACGGCATAGGTGCGGTAGCGCAACCAGTCGCCCAGATTCAGATACCGGCTGTTGGGTTCGAGCGCGAGGTCGATGGGCAGGTGGCGGTGTCCGAAGATAAACGCATCGATGGCTCGGTGCTGCAATTGTTCGAGGGAATACTGAACCAACCACTCCCGTTCGGCCCCGAGGTAATCGGCATCCGAAAGCCCTGTATGCGATCGGCTCAATCGGCTCGATCTTTCGGCCAATCCAATGCCAAAATTCGGGTGCAACCGCGCGAAACACCACTGAAAGAAGCGGTTTTCGAAAATGCGCTTCAAGAATTTATACCCTTGATCGCCAGGACCCAAACCGTCTCCGTGACCGATCATTAAATCAAGACCCTGGAGGTGTCTCTGCACTGGGGCCCGGTGCAAAACACAGCCCAATTCCGAGGGTAAATAGTCGAAAATCCACAAATCGTGGTTGCCAGTAAACAGCTCGATCTGGATCCCTCGATCGGAGAGTTCGGCGAGTTTACCGAGCGCGCGAACCCCCCCTCGGGGTACGACTTGTTTGTATTCAAACCAAAAATCGAAGAGGTCGCCCACCACAAAGAGGTGTTCGGCCGTGGGGGCAATTTGATCGAGCCAAGCCACAAAAGCTCTTTCGCGCTCAAGGCTGGAGGCCCTGTCGGGAGCCCCGAGGTGCAAATCGGAAATGAAGTAGACAGCTGCCAAGGTGGAAAGGAATCCCCGGACGGGCTCTGGGTCATAAACAGGCCCATCCGAGGAAATTTCTAAAGGCTTCGGATGTCTCGATTAACGCCCTGCGGCGTAACGCTCGGCCACCGCTTTCCAGTTCACCACGCTCCAAAAAGCCGCGATGTAGTCGGGACGGCGGTTTTGATAGAGCAGGTAATAGGCGTGTTCCCAGACGTCCAAGCCCAAAATGGGCAAACCGGAGCAACCGACATTGGGCATGAGCGGATTGTCTTGGTTGGGGGTGCTGCACACCTCCAGCTTGCCGCCTTTGTGGACGCACAACCAAGCCCATCCAGAACCGAAGCGCGTTGCGGCCGCCTTGGCAAAGCTTTCTTTAAATGCATCAAAGCCGCCGAGGTCGCGATCGATGGCCGCGGCCAAATCGCCTTGGGGATGTCCACCGGCATCGGGCGCCATAACGCTCCAGAACAGGTTGTGGTTGTAGAAGCCGCCTCCGTTGTTGCGCACGGCGGGGACATCGCTGTGATCGGCCAAAAGGGCTTCGATCGACTTGCCTTCCATCGGGCTTCCGGCAATGGCGTTGTTCAAATTGGTCGTATAAGCCGCGTGGTGCTTGGAGTGGTGAATTTCCATGGTGCGCGCGTCGATATGGGGTTCGAGCGCATTGTAGGCGTAGGGAAGTGCAGGGAGTTCAAAGGCCATATTGAGGCGTTGTTTATGGTTTGGACTTCAAAGTTAAGCCACTCATTCGGGCTCAAGGGCGAAAGACGGATATTTGACCCCCATGCGCCGCAAACCGCGATTTAAGGTTTTCCAGAGGCTGCGGAACAAATACCGCCTCGTGGTCTTGAACGACGAAACGTTCGAGGAAAAGCTGTCGTTCAAACTCAGCCGACTCAATGTTTTTGTCGCAGGGGGCATTTTGGCGTTTGTACTCATTGCAGGAACCACGCTTTTGATTGCCTACACTCCTTTGCGGGAATATATTCCAGGCTATTCTTCGGCGGCCTTGAGGCGTTCGGCCAGAGCCTTGGCCCTGCGCACCGATTCGCTCGAAGAGCACTATCAGCAAACGGAACAATACCTCAACACGCTCAAGCGCATTATCGAACAAAAACCGCTGGACACCGTCCCTTCGCTGGTCACCGATCCCCCCAATCCACCGGCCGAGCGGAGCCTGATGCCAGGAGCCCGGGATTCCAACCTCCGCGCATGGGTCGAAGGAGAAGAACGCTACACCATCAGTCCGAAAACGGCCTCGAGGGCGATCGAGAACCTCTTGTTTTTCTCGCCGGTTAAAGGGATCGTTTCCCGCAAGTTTGAACCGGGTCGCAAACACGTGGGCATCGATATTCTCTCGGAAAAAAACGCACCGGTCAAGTCGTGTCTGGATGGGGTGGTGGTCTTCGCGGAATGGACCACAGAAACGGGCTACGTCTTGATCGTGCAACACGAAAACGAATTGATGAGCGCCTATAAGCACAACAGTGCCTTGCTCAAACGGCAGGGCGACCCGGTTCGGGCCGGAGAACCCGTCGCGATTATCGGCAATTCCGGAGAGCAGTCGAATGGACCGCATCTGCACTTCGAGCTTTGGCACAAAGGCTATGCGCTCGATCCGGAAACCTTGATGCGTTTTTGATATGGGATGGATGCGAAGAGCCTTGGCCCGGGCCTATGCGGACCTCAACCACCGCCGAGCCCAAGACTGGAAAAGCCGGGCCATTGAAACCCAAGCCGCCTGGAGACAGCGATTGTTGCGCGAGGCTGCGTCGACCGAATTTGGTGTGGAACACGGGTTTGACGGCATTCGATCGGCATCCGACTTTGCCGAGCGCGTTCCACGCCGCGACTATGAGGCCCTCAAACCGTGGGTGGACCGCATGGTGCAGGGAGCCCCTTCCGTTTTGTGGCCGGGTCGCCCGCTCTACTACGCCAAAACCTCGGGCACTACGTCGGGGACCAAGTACATTCCCATTTCGCGGGAAAGTATGCCCTTCCACATTCGCTCGGCCCGCGAAGCCCTGCTCGCCTACATCCACCACAGCGGGAATGCGCGTTTTACCGAGGGCAAAATGATTTTTCTCCAGGGCAGCCCGGAGATGTACCCTACTGAAGGCGTGCTTACGGGGCGTCTTTCGGGCATTGTCGCCCACCATATCCCCGCTTATCTGCAGAAAAACCGCCTGCCGAGTTGGGAAACCAACTGCATCGACGACTGGGAAACCAAGGTCGATGCCATTGTGCGCGAAACCCGAAGCGAAGACATGCGGTTGATTTCGGGCATTCCGCCCTGGGTCCAGATGTATTTCGAGCGTTTGCTCGAGGCGACGGGCAAATCGACGGTGCGCGAGGTGTTTCCGCATTTTTCGTTGTTCGTTACGGGCGGGGTGGCCTATGAGCCCTATCGGGCCACGATGGAGCGGCTGATCGGAGGAACGATCGACAAAGTAGAGACCTATCCGGCCTCAGAAGGGTTTATGGCCTACGACGATTCGAGCGGGGCTCCCGGACTGCAACTGCTCACCGACCACGGTATTTACTTCGAATTTGTGCCCGCCGACCGGGTTTTTGAACCCGATGCCCCCCGTTTGGGACTCGAAGAGGTCGAGCTGGGTCGCAACTATGCCGTGGTGATGAGCACCAATGCGGGACTTTGGGCCTACGAAATTGGAGATACGATCGAGTTCGTTTCGCTCCACCCCTTTCGAATCAAGGTGAGCGGGCGCACCAAGCACTTTATATCGGCTTTTGGAGAGCACGTTATCGGAAGCGAAGTGGAGGCGGCGATTCAAGAGGCCTGTACCCAGAGCGGGGCCCGAGTCCTCGAATTTACCGTGGCCCCCCAGGTGGCTCCTGCCGATGGGTTGCCCTATCACGAGTGGTTTATCGCGTTCGATCAGCCTCCAACGGATATCACCTTGTTCCATCGCGTCCTCGACGAAACCCTGCAAGCCAAAAACGCCTACTATCTCGACCTCATTCAAGGGGGCATTTTGCGGCCAGCAGTGGTCCGTTCTTTGGGTCGGGAAGTATTCAACGACTATATGCGCAGCCAAGGCAAACTCGGCGGACAAAACAAATTGCCTCGGCTTTCGAACGACCGCCGCATCGCAGATGCGTTGAAATACTAGCGTTTGCTGGGAAGGGGGTGATCGCGTTCGTAGCCCACATCAATCGAATGTGGACCCCCCTGAGCGGCCTGGACGGCGAGCCGATCGCATCGCTCGTTGTAAGGATGTCCATTGTGCCCCCGAATCCAGCGAAAGCGGATATTCAAGCTTCGGTGAAGCGGCAAATAGCGCTGCCATAAATCGGCATTGGCCTTTCCCGCAAATTGCTTGCGCTCCCAACCAAAGACCCAGTTTTTGGTGATGGAGTCAATCACATAGCGCGAATCGCTCACCACTTCGATGGGCAAGTCGGGGCGCTTGATCGCTTCGAGCCCAGCGATGATTGCCAAAAGTTCCATGCGGTTGTTGGTGGTATAGCGATAGGCGCCTACCAGCACTTTTTCCTTGTTTTCGTAAGTCAAAATGCCGGCATATCCGCCCGGACCGGGATTCCCCAGCGCGCTGCCGTCGGTGTAGAGTGCGATCAATCTTCGGTGTCCAGTTCGCTCACCACCCATTCGATGACTGAAGGGTAGTGGCGGTGCTCGAGTTCCTGCACTTTGTAGGCCACATCTTCTGGACTGTCCTCCAAATCGACCTCGACCGAATCCTGAAAAATGATTTCGCCTTCGTCGTACGCCTCGTTGACAAAGTGAATGGTGATGCCCGTTTCCTCTTCTTCGTTTTCGACCACGGCCCGGTGTACGTTCATTCCATACATCCCCTCGCCCCCGTAGTCGGGGAGCAGGGCTGGGTGGATGTTGACCACGCGGTTCGGGAATTCGGCGAGCACCTCTGCGGGCACTTTTTTCAAAAAGCCCGCGAGCACGATCAAATCGATGCCACTCGCCTTGAGCTTGGACAGCACCGTACCGCTGTTGAGTTCTTCGATGCCGAAGAACATCCCCGGAATCGAATGCTCTTTGGCCCGTTTTAAAATACCCGCATCCTTGCGGTTGCTCAGCACCAAGGTGACCCTCGCCACATCGCTGTCCGAAAAATGCTGAATAATGTTCTCGGCATTGGTTCCCTTGCCCGAGCCGAAGATGGCGATGCGCTTCATTTCTTTAAGTCAGGTGGCCTTGTCGGCAAACACGGCTCAAAAATAGTCGAAGCATCGAATGCAAAACATTGGGCGATGCGCTCCGATTCGCTTTCTTTGTTGGCTGTAATAACCAATTCCTGCAAAGGCATGTCTGATATCGCATCGCGCGTAAAGGCCATCATCGTTGAAAAGCTCGGCGTAGACGAGAACGAAGTGACCATCGAAGCCAGCTTCACCAACGACCTCGGAGCCGATTCACTCGACACCGTCGAGCTGATTATGGAGTTCGAAAAAGAATTCGACATTCAAATTCCGGACGACCAAGCGGAGAACATTGCCTCCGTCGGTCAGGCCATTTCGTATATCGAAGAGGCCACCAAAGGCTAATCGCGATGTCTTTGAAGCGCGTGGTCGTTACCGGTATGGGGATGATGAGTCCCATCGGTAATTCGCTCGACACTTTTTGGAGTGCGTTGATCGCCGGCACCAGTGGGGCCGGGCCGATTACCTTGTTCGATTCCACGCACTTCAAGACCCGCTTTGCCTGCGAGGTCAAGGGATTTGATCCCCTCGATTACTTCGATAAAAAAGAGGTCCGCAAAATGGACCGCTTTACCCATTTTGCCATTGCCGCCAGCGACGAAGCCATTCGGGATGCCGGTATCGACGAACACAATGTGGACAAAGATCGGGTAGGGGTCATTTGGGGCGCCGGCATCGGAGGTCTCGATACCTTTTTAACCGAAGCGGTCAACTACGCCGAAGGCGGGAAAATTCCGCGATTCAATCCGTTTTTTATTCCCAAGGTCATTTCGGACATCGCACCGGGAATGATCAGCATTCGACACGGTTTGCGCGGAATGAATTTCGCGACGGTTTCGGCCTGTGCATCGAGCACCAATGCCCTAATCGACGCCATGAACTACATCCGGCTCGGCAAGGCCGAGGTGATTGTGGCCGGGGGCTCTGAAGCCTCAGTGACCGAGGCAGGGGTCGGTGGGTTCAATGCCATGCACGCGCTGTCTACGCGCAACGACGATCCGCTTACCGCCTCGAGGCCCTTTGACAAAGAGCGAGACGGGTTTGTTCCCGGCGAAGGGGGCGCTTGCCTGATTATCGAAGAACTCGAGCACGCCAAAGCCCGCGGAGCCAAGATTTATGCCGAATTGGTGGGAGGCGGCATGTCGGCCGACGCCCACCACCTTACCGCGCCCCATCCCGAAGGACTGGGCGCCAAATTGGTGATGCAACGGGTGCTGGAAGACGCCCAAATGCGGCCCGAAGACATCGACTACATCAATGTGCATGGCACGAGTACTCCGCTGGGAGACATCGCCGAAATCAAGGCGATTCTCAACGTGTTTGGAGAACAGGCCTATCGGGTCAACATCAGCAGTACCAAATCGATGACCGGGCATTTGCTCGGAGCTGCAGGGGCTCTCGAAGCCTCGGCCGCGGTGCTTTCGATTGTGCACGGCATCGTCCCGCCCACCATCAACCACAGCACGCCCGACCCTGAAATCGACCCGCGTCTGAATTTGACCTTGAACGTCGCGCAAAAACGCGAGGTACGGGCGGCCATCAGCAATACGTTTGGATTTGGAGGGCACAACGCCTCGGTCTTGTTTAAGAAGTACGAAGCCTAGTGAACCTCAAGAGGCTGTGGACCGCCATTTTTCCCACGGCTCCCCATCCAAAGCAACCTGTGGGCGGCGCCCGTCGTCCTCCAAATGCACAGGGCAGCGGGAATCGGATTCCGACGTCGGCCCAAGCCGACAAGCCACCACTCGCTCAATTGCTCGGTTTTCGCCCTGGCAAACCGGAAATCTACCAGATTGCCTTTCGGCATAGCTCCTCGACCGATCCGGCCGCCAAGGCCTTGAACAACCAGCGGTTGGAGTATTTGGGCGACGCCATTCTCGGAGCCGCCGTGGCCGACTACCTCTATCAGCGCCTGCCCGGCCGCAACGAGGGCTATTTGACCCAAATGCGCTCGAAAATCGTCAGCCGTAGGAGTCTGAACGAAATCGGCTCGAAAATGCAACTGCATCGCTATATCGAGAGCCGTCTGCGCCGTCCAGAAAAGGGCGAATCGGTGTTGGGCGACGCGCTCGAAGCCTTGATTGGGGCCGTCTATATCGACAAAGGCTTTGAAGGAGCGCGGAAGTTTGTCGTAGAGCGCATCATCGAGCGATTTATCAATTTCGAGGAGCTCGACCAACAGGTGATTAGCTATAAAGGCAAACTCATCGAATGGGCGCAGAAGCACAAAAAGCAATTTCAGATCAAGATTGCGCAAGAAGAAGGCATCCGACCCGATCGTCCGAAGTTTCGGTGCGAGATATGGGTCGACGATCAATTGATTTCAGCCTCGACGGCGGGATCCAAGAAAAAAGCGGAAGAAAAAACCGCCGCCATGGCCTATTCCAAACTCGGTTTGGGTTGAAAAAGCACCGCTTAGATTGGGCCCCAGAGGCGGGATCGATGCGGTATTTGGCCTTGCGAACCCCCCTTGAAAACTATACGCTCGCCTTTCGGTTGCACCAGCACAGTGGAGTGGCTTTTGCGCGAATGGAAGAGGACCACGCCATCGAAGAACGAGGTCAAACGGCTTGTTTTGCCGTGTTTCGGGGCATTGATGCCCAGAGCGGAACAGCGGTGGTCCTCATCGAGACCCAAGGACGGTTTACCAGTGCCCCAGAAGTGCTGGAAAACCCGGGGTTGTTCGGACCCGACACGCTGTTTGAAACCCGAGAAGCCACGCTGCTCAAAGAGGGCGGTTCGGCCGATTTTTTGTTGTGTCTTGAAGAAGCCGAACCCGGCGAAGTGGACCGATGGTCGCTTTGGGCCAAGGCCTGTCAGGGCGTCGAGACTGTTTTTTTCTTTGAACCCACACATCCGCGCGATCAAGAGCGTTTGATGTTCGACTTTTGAACCGACCAACGACTCTATAAAACACCCCCAGCCCCATGCATTTCAACAAGACTAAAATTGTCGCCACCATTGGACCCGCCAGCGATTCTGTCGAAAAACTGCGCGAATTGGCATTGGCCGGGGTCAATGTGTTTCGCATCAACTTTTCGCATGGCTCGCACGACGAGGCCCGCGAAATTGTACGCCGCATTCGGCAGGTAGACGCAGAAACCGAAAAGCACCTCGCCATTTTGGCCGATTTGCAAGGACCCAAACTCCGGATCGGGATGGTCGAAGAGGGAGCCTTGCTCCAGGTGGGCGATCGAATGAGCTTTACGAATACCCCGGGCGTGGGCAATAGCAAGCGGGTGTACATGACCTACGAGCGGTTTCCCCAAGACGTTAAAGTGGGGGAGACGGTGCTGTTGGACGATGGCAAACTGCTGTTGAAAGTGGTCGAAACCAACGGGGTCGACGAGGTGGTCGGCGAAGTGGTTCAAGGGGGCCCGCTCAAGAGTAAAAAGGGGGTCAACTTGCCCAATACGCGCATTTCGCTCCCCTGTTTGACCGAAAAGGACCTGGCCGATTTGGAAGTAGCGCTCGAAATGGAGGTTGAATGGATTGGGCTTTCGTTTGTGCGCAATGCCCAAGACGTCTACGAACTGCGTCAACGCATTGAGGCCAAGGGCTCGAATTCGCGCATCATCGCCAAGATCGAAAAGCCCGAGGCGGTGGTCGACATCGACAACATCATCGAGGCCACAGATGGAGTGATGGTAGCCCGGGGCGATTTGGGGGTGGAAGTCCCGATGCAGGGGGTGCCGCTGATCCAGAAAATGATTGTGAGCAAATGCCACAAGGCCGCCAAACCGGTGATTATCGCCACCCAAATGATGGAGACGATGATTACCAGCATGACGCCGACGCGGGCCGAAGTCAACGACGTGGCCAACTCGGTTCTCGACGGAGCCGATGCCATGATGTTGAGTGGAGAGACCTCGGTGGGTCAATATCCGGTAGAGGTGGTCAAGACCATGCACAAAATCATTGCGCACATCGAGGAGACCAGCGAATCGAAAAACCGGGTGGAAAATGTGCCCCTTTATCGAAACGACCGTTTTATCACCGATTCGGTTTGCTACAATGCCGCCAAAATTGCCGACCAGATCGGGGCGGCGGGCATCTTAACGATGACGCATTCGGGCTATACGGCCTTTCGGATTTCGTCGCACCGACCCCGAACCAACATCCTGGTCTTTACGGCCAACCGCACCATTTTGAATACGTTGAGTCTGATTTGGGGGGTGCGGGGCTTCTACTACGACAACCACGCTTCGACCGACCAAACCTTCAGCGAAATCCTCCAAATGGTGGTTGACAAGTCGATTGTCCGCAAAGGCGATTTGGTGGTCAAAATTGCCTCGATGCCGATTGGCGAGATGGGTATGACCAATACGCTGAAAATCGGACAGGTACACTAAATAAGGGCAACGCCCTAGGGGTGCAACACCCCTGGGGCCCTACCCTACTGCTCAGCAATATTCCTCAAACGCCTGAACAAGGTTTTCCGCAATCATCTGGGCGGGACGGCCTTCGATGTGGTGGCGTTCGATCATGTGCACGAGCTCGCCATTGCGAAACAGCGCCATCGAAGGAGACGAAGGCGGGAAGGGGGCCATCAACTCGCGCGCTTTGTTAACGGCGTCCACGTCGTTTCCGGCAAAGGCGGTCACCATGCGAATGGGCTTTTTGGCCGAGGCCTGGAGCGCCATACGAACGGCGGGTCGCGCATTGGCGGCGGCGCATCCGCAGACCGAGTTGATCACCACTAGGGTGGTGCCTTCGGTGGCTTTAATGGCCGCTTCGGCGGTCGAAGCGTCTTTTATTTCGTTGAAACCCAGCGAGGTAAGCTCGCTGCGCATCGGGGCAATCAAATCTTCTGGATACATGGTCCGTTTTTTGCAAAATTAGACAATCGAAGCAGGGGGTGGAACAACAGTTCTGCGAAAGCCTGCTTTCCAACGCGTATGAACAACACCCATCGCCCCTCCTTGGTTCCGGTTCTGATTAGCGCTCTCGTGCTGAGTGTATTCCTCGCCGGATCCGCTTGCAAATCCAAGCCCGTGGCCGAAGATCCCCACGCCAAGATCGACAAAGCGCATCAGGAGCATATGAATCAGAACAAAGAGGAGTACAAAAAAGAGCCGAGGTAAAGGCGAAGGCCCATTCCATGGGGTGCGTTGCACCGTGATTCGCCAAATCACGCTATCGAAAATCGGGGAGACGAAATCTAAAAATCGAGCCTATTTTAGGTCCGCTTTTTGGATGAGTACACCTAATTTTTAGCCATTATGGTACGATTAGTGACTTTTCGTTTCATCGCACTCACCGTCTTGTTCTCCGCCGTGTTGACAACCCCGGGTTGCGGCCCTAAGGCCGAAGTACCGGTAACCGAGGCCGCTCCCATCGACACCTTGGCGGTATTGAAAGAGGCCTATGTTTTTGGCCTGCCGTTGATGCTGATGGACCTTACAAGGCAACAGTTGGTTCATCCCCAATCGCCCATGTATGCTCCGGCGAATCAATTCAAGCACAACAATTTTTTTCCCGACGCCAACTTTCGGAGCGTGGTTCGACCGAACGTCGATACCTATTATTCGACCGCCTTTTTAGACCTCGGCAACGGACCCCTGGTCCTCGAGGTGCCCGACACCAAGGGCCGCTATTATATGCTGCCCATGCTCGACGCCTATACCAATGTGTTTGCCGCTCCGGGAACGCGCACCACAGGCAATGGGGCAAAGAACTTTGTGATTTCGGGACCCGGTTGGACGGGTTCTGTGCCCGAGGGCATGGAGCACATTCTGGCTCCGACGCCGATGGTATGGATCATTGGACGGACCCAAGTCAACAGCAAGGCCGATGGCCAACAAGTAGTTCCGCTGCAAAAACAGTTGGTGCTTCGGCCACTCAGCCCCGATCAACCCGCGGTGGCTCCCCCCCAGACGCCCCCTTCGGCCTCTGATCCCAACAGCACGGTTCGGAACATGGACCTAGAAATCTATTTCAATAAACTCAACGAACTCTTGGCCGCCAATCCACCGGCCGCAGCCGACAGTGCCGTGGTACGACGCATGAGCGCCCTCGGCATTGGTGCGGGATTGCGCTTTTCGACCGAGGGATTTTCACCAACCGCCCAAGCGGGTGTGCGACAAATGCCCGAGGCGCTGTTTAAGGCGTTTGAGGAGGGCAAAGCCATGGGTGCCAACTCGGTGAATGGTTGGTCTTTGGGGAATCCCAAAACGGGTAAATTCGGGACCGATTACCTCGGAAGAGCGGGTATCGCCGTTTTCGGTTTGGGTGCCAATCTCTTTGAGGATGCGGTGTATCCGGTCTGCGGAGTCGATCAAAACGGGGAACCGCTCGTGGGCAGCCAGCGCTATGTGATTCGCTTTGAAGAGGGGCAAACCCCGCCGGTGCAAGCGTTTTGGTCGCTGACGCTGTACGATTCTGAAGGTTATTTTGTGCCGAATCCGATGAATCGCTACGCTCTGGGCGACCGCAGTGGTTTGAAGAAGTCGGCGGATGGCTCGATTGAGATTTATCTGCAGAAAGATTCACCGGGCAAGGACAAGGAGTCCAATTGGCTTCCGTGTCCCGAGGGGAGTTTCAATCTGTTGATGCGCCTCTATTGGCCCAAGCCTGAGGTGGTGGAGGGCAAATACGCGCCCCCGGCCATCGTCAAGGTTTCCTAATCCCCGGTCGTTCTCACCTGACCGTTCGACCCGACCGCACGTCGTCCAACCGACCCATTTATGGACGGGGGTCGCCGTATTTTTGCGGCTCCAAACCCCGCGGATGAGCGATCACTTAACCCACGAATGTGGCATCGCGATGGTGCGGCTCCTCAAGCCGCCCTCGCACTACCTCGAGAAATACGGAACTGCGCTCTACGGACTCCACAAGATGTACCTCTTGATGGAGAAGCAGCACAACCGCGGTCAAGACGGGGCCGGGTTGGCGAACATCAAATTCGATGTGGAACCGGGCCAGCGCTACATCAGCCGCTATCGGTCGGTCGAGAGTCAGCCGATTCAGGACATTTTTGGACGAATTCAACACCGCATCGAAGAGCGGGTCAAGGACCAGCCCGAAAAACTCAACGATACGGCTTGGCTCAAGGCGAATTTGCCGTTTACGGGCGAGCTGTTTCTCGGGCATTTGCGCTATGGGACCTACGGGGGCAACTCGATCGAAAACTGCCATCCGTTTTTGCGCCAAAACAACTGGATGACGCGCAACCTGGTGCTCGCGGGCAATTTCAACATGACCAACGTCGACCTGCTTTTTCAGCAGTTGGTCGATTTGGGACAACACCCCAAGGAAAAGGCCGATACCGTAACCATTCTCGAGCGGATCGGGCACTTTTTGGACGAGGAGAACGAAGACATCTACAAAGAGCTCAAGCGCAAGGGTTTGGGCAAGGCGGACAGCAGTCAGGAGATTGCGCGCAAAATCAATGTGGGGCGCATTTTGCGCAAATCGGCCAAAAAATGGGACGGGGGCTATGCGATGGCGGGTTTGTTTGGACACGGAGACGCGTTTGTGCTGCGCGATCCTTCGGGGATCCGCCCGGCGTTTTACTATGCCGACGACGAGGTGGTGGTGGTGGCTTCAGAGCGCCCGGTCATTCAGACGGCCTTTAACGTGGCCTACGAGGCGGTACACGAAATAGAGCCCGGTCAGGCGTTGATCGTTAAAAAGAGCGGCAAAATCAAGCATACGGTAGTCAAGGAACCGCTCGAGCGTACTTCGTGCTCGTTTGAGCGCATCTATTTTTCTCGGGGCAGCGATGCCGATGTGTATCGGGAGCGGATTGAGTTGGGGCGTCGGTTGGTGCCTGCGGTGCTGGAGAATGTGGAGAACGATTTGGAGAACACGGTGTTCAGCTTTATTCCGAACACGGCCGAAGTGGCGTTTTATGGGATGGTGAAAGGCATCGAAGATTGGCTCGACCGCTGGAAGGCGGAGCGAATCCGGTCTTTGCCATCGGTGGGCAGCGAGGACGAATTGGTGCGGATTTTGGCCCAGCGCCCGCGGGCGGAAAAGGTGGCATGGAAGGATGTGAAGATGCGCACCTTTATCAGTTCCGATCAGGGTCGAGACGATTTGGTGAGCCATGTGTACGACATCACCTATGGTTCGGTACAGCCGAACGACCGATTGGTGGTGATCGACGACAGCATTGTGCGGGGCACGACCTTGCGCAAGAGCATTTTGCGGATTCTGGCGCGTCTCGAACCGCGTTCGATTACGATTGTTTCTTCGGCCCCACAGATTCGCTATCCGGATTGCTACGGGATCGATATGGCGCGCATTGGGGACTTGGTGGCCTTTCAGGCGGCCGAGTCGCTCCACCGCGAGCGGGGCACGCGCGAAGCGTTGTTTGAGGCGGTATATCGGGATGCCAAGCGGGTGGTCGAAGACGAGAGCGCGGAGCGGATCAACCATGTACAGCGGATCTATGCGGACTTTACCGACGCGGAGCTATCCCAGCGCATTGCGGAGTTGCTGACGCCCGAGGATTTCCGCCCCAAGCTGGATATTTTGTTTCAAACGGTCGACGATCTGCACGCGGCCTGCCCCCAACATACAGGCGATTGGTACTTTACCGGCAACTACCCGACTCCGGGGGGGATCCGGGTGGCGAACAAGGCGTTCGTCTACTATATGGAAGGCCGCAAAGAGCGGGCTTATTAATTTTTGAGGTTCGATGAAGATTTACACGCGTTCGGGCGATGCGGGCGAGACGGGATTGTTTGGCGGCAAGCGGGTGCCGAAGTACGATTTGCGGATCGAGGCCTATGGCTCTCTCGATGAGCTGAATGCGTGGATGGGAATGATTCGTTCGGCGGGGGGCGATGCCTTGGATCCCGAATTGCCGGGCATCCAGTCGGTGTTGTTTACGTTGGGGTCGCATTTGGCGACCGAGGACGATGCGCTGCGCACTAAGCTGCCTGCGTTGAGCCCGGAGCCGGAAGTGCGGTTGGAGGGGGCGATGGATCGAATGGATGCGGAATTGGAGCCGCTGCGGAACTTTATTCTGCCGAGTGGAGCTCCATTGGTGGCGCATTGCCATGTGGCGCGTACGGTGTGCCGCAGGGCGGAGCGGAGGGTTACGGCCCTGGGGGCGGAGGTAGAGCTCGATGCGTTGATTGTGCGCTATCTGAACCGGCTGTCCGATTACTTGTTTGTGCTGTCGCGTTGGGCGGCAAAACAGACCCATTCGACAGAAGATATTTGGAAACCCTGATTTACAGTAAATTAGGTTTTCGCTTTGTCTTGATTCGAATCTTACTTTTGCGGAAATCTGAAACCGCCTGCCCATGTACTGGACTTTGGAACTTGCTTCCTATTTGAGTGATGCCCCCTGGCCGGCCACCAGAGACGAATTGGTCGACTATGCCATCCGCACTGGAGCGCCGCTCGAGGTGGTGGAGAACCTTCAGGCCATCGAAGACGACGATGGCGAGGCCTATGAGTCGATTGAAGAAATTTGGCCCGACTATCCGAGCGAGGAGGACTTTCTCTGGAACGAGGACGAGTATTGACCCCACCCTTCTAAACCCCATCCCGTTTCGGCGGGATTTTTTTTGTGGGGGGATATGGGGGTATTTTTCGTAACAGTTGGGTCTGTATGCTTCTCCAAAGTTCGGCCGATTAAAAGTGAACGGAAAAGTGCGCAGCGAAAACGGAGCACAGCCCAGTTTTAGGGGAAGCGCACGATGGCGGTCAACCCATCCCCAGAAATTTGCAACATCCTCTTTAAACCCCGAACTGTACCCTATTTACCCTGGTCCCCAGAAATTTCTGTTGTTCCATTTCACACTCTTTCAAACAGCACACCCTCGGCGTCACCCGACCTTATTCCACAAGGAACTGAGATAAAGACATAGCGCCGATGCACCCAATGCCAAGCCAAAGCTGAGCAGTGTGCCGAGCAAAACGTATTCCGTCCGCATGCGGTCTTGGGATTCGCGCAAATCGCCAAAGCGAAAAACGCTTTTGGCCGCGAGCAGAAACCCAATAGAGGCCAAAGACCCAGAGATCACAAAGAAAAAGATCAACAGCCGTTCAAGAGCCCCAATCCAAAAACCCGTTCTCCTGATCGATTCCTCGGGGGCTTTGTCGACGGTACCCAACGAATCGAGTAATTCCTGAATAAAAAATCCGGATGGGCGGGTCAAGAAGAGACCAAAGAAAACATACAGCATCGCGGTTTCGGGCGAGAAACCCAGAGGGATTAGGTCAGGAACCCGTAATTCGGCCCCCAAACCCACGCCGATCAAGACGGCTAAATGAAGCAACTGGTCCACCACAAACGAAAAAGCCCCTCGAGGTGCGAAGGTGGATTTGGCGCCATCGATCAACACATGGGTAACCAACACCACTGGCAAGGCCCAGAGGGCATCTGCTGAAGCTATAGCCAAAGCCGCAAGGAGACCATGGACCAATCCATGAAAATAAAGTGCCGGCGCCCGAAACCGAAGGTTATTCCGCTCCTCGACCCAAGCCTTGGGTTGGAATACAAAATCGCCCAAGAGGTGCCCCAACAACAGTGCCACCCAAATCCCCGCGTCGCTCATGGAATGGCAAGATAGCACCGCAGCATAGGCGGATAAAGCGCGCAAAGGGCTTCAAGGCCATCGAATTGGGCCGATAACATCCGTTGAGACACGGCGCTCTGGGTAATGCCCAGCTGTTCGGCCAAAGAGGTTTGCGTGTGGATGTGCGGCCAGCGGCCCAACCAAAGTTGCGCATCGAGGGCATCCCATTTCCGAACAATGGCATCGGCCGCCGTTCCGAGTTGCGAAAACCAAAGACTGGGGGCTTCCGAACCCACATCGAAAGCCAATCTCCCTTTACCCAAGTGGTCCAAGGCCTTTCCCGAACGCTCAAACGCCGCCCCCCGCCCATGCGCCATGCGCGCAAAGCCTGCATCAATCGAACCCAACCCCATTCCAATCCGAACATCTGTTGGGTGCCCGAAGGTCTGAGCCCGCATCCAAGCCCTTAAGAACAAGGCCACCCGGAACGCAAACTCTGGCAAAATCAACGCCTGGAAAGAATCGCCCCGAAACACCTCCCAACGAACCGGACCCTCTGGAGAAAAAGGAGTCAGCGCTGCAAAAGCCCGTTCCCATTCGGATTCCAGAGAAAACAATGGCCCCAGTTTCCGGCTATCGACCACATCGCCAGTCAGTACCGCGACCCATTCAAAGACCGCCTTCATCATAACCGTTCTAATAAAAGTCAAATATAAGCGTATCTATTATATGTTGGCATTATTAGAATTGGGCTAATTGAGGTCTTGGGGGATAGATTTTATTCCTTTGTACATAGTTTACAGTTTGGAGTTCTCAGTTTGCAGTTTGCAGTTCTCAGTTTGCAGTTTGGAGTTTAGAGTTTAGAGTTTGCAGTTTGTAGTTTGGAGTTTGGAGTTTGGAGTTTGCAGTTTAGAGTTTGCAGTTTGGAGTTTAGAGTTCTCAGTTTGCCGTTTGCAGTTCTTAGTTCAGAGTACCATGCCCATCACCCCCATCGCCGAATACCTCAGTCAACTCCCTGAAGAGCGGAGGCCTATTATGACTGCGTTGAGTCAGTTGATCGAGGACCGGATTCCGAAGGGATTCGCGCATACGATGAGCTATGGGATGATCGGTTGGGTGGTGCCGCATACGAAGTATCCCGATGGGTACCATTGCGACCCCAAGTTGCCCTTGCCGTTCGCGAATATTGCCTCTCAGAAGAACCACATCGCCATTTACCATATGGGCCTGTATGCCGACCCGGGGTTGTACCAGTGGTTTGTCGACGAGCACGCCCGCTTGGTTCCACAAAAACTCGACATCGGCAAAAGCTGCATCCGGTACAAAAAACCCGAACACGTCCCACTCGAGCTCATTGGAACCCTCTTCGAAAAAATGAGCCCAGACGATTGGATCGCGCTCTACGAGCGGAACTACAAACGCTGAAGGGAAAAGAGCCTAGAGAGAATTTCTGGGTATTGCCTAAATGTTGGTTTATACTATTCCCGTTTTCGGTGTGGAATTAAATTCTAAACATCACCGAGTAGTCCGGTCATTCGGGTGTTCATGGCCACTCTACTCCAGATCCCAGCGACGCCGAGTCGCACCCAGCCACTAAAGCCCTGTTCAACTGCGATACTTTGGGTTTCAAGAAAAGTGTGCAAAAATGACATTGCTGCAATAATGGTGACAGGCACTCGGCCGAAGGCCGTCAACCAATAAGTTCCGCTTAAAAAAAGCTCGTTTCTTTCCTTCTTTCTTTGGAGCAGCAAAGAAAGAAGCCCCCCGCGCTTTTTTTCCACCAACGGAGGTGAAGCCCCACACCATGGTGTGGGGCACCTGCAGAGTCGTAGAGAGGGAATGAACAGCGCAGGCCATCTTTGAATGCTCATCGGCGTAGCCGGAAGACTTCGACCCGAAGACCCAGATAAACCGTGCAGACCTGTTGTTCAATGCGTGAAATTGGCATCCTGCTGTTCGAAGAAAGAGCCCTAGGTTACTCAAAAGAACAACTCAATTCTGAGGCAACCTGTAATCTCTGAAAAGGCTAAAGCGCCATTTCCGGCACAAAGTCCGGCACCACCAGTTTCCCCTCGGTTTTAGCCACAATCTCCTCCACCGACACCCCCGGCGCCCGCTCCAACAAGTGGAACGCCCCATCCTTGATCTCGAGCACTCCCAGCTCGGTCACCACCTTGCGCACGCACCCCACGCCCGTCAACGGCAGGCTGCACTGCTTGAGCAATTTGGATTCACCCGCCTTATTGGTGTGCATCATCGCCACAATAATATTCTCTGCCGAGGCCACCAAATCCATCGCACCCCCCATCCCCTTGACCATTTTACCCGGAATCTTCCAATTCGCAATGTCGCCCGACTCGCTCACCTCCATCGCCCCCAACACCGTCATCTGAACATGTTGCCCGCGAATCATCCCAAAACTCGTTGCCGAATCAAAAAACGAAGCCCCCGGCAAAGCTGTAATCGTCTGCTTTCCCGCATTGATTAAATCGGCGTCTTCTTCTCCCTCGAAGGGAAAAGGGCCCATTCCAAGAATGCCATTCTCACTTTGAAACTCCACCGAAATCCCCTGGGGAACATAGTTCGCCACCAACGTCGGAATCCCGATGCCCAGGTTCACATAAAACCCATCTTGGAGTTCCTGCGCAATGCGGCGCGCAATGCCATTTTTGTCGAGCATACCTTAGAGTTGAGCCGTTTTGGAACGAACCGTGCGCTGTTCAATGCGCTTTTCGAAATGAGCGCCCTGGAAAATGCGCTGCACAAAAATGCCCGGCGTATGGATTTCGTTCGGGTCGAGCGCACCCGCCGGCACCAACTCCTCCACCTCGGCCACCGTAATCTTGCCCGCCATGGCCATCATCGGATTGAAATTCCGCGCCGTACCCTTGAAGATCAAATTCCCGGCCTCGTCGCCCTTCCACGCCTTGACAAAGGCAAAATCGGCTTCAAAAGCGTGTTCGAGAATATGCGGTTTGCCGCCGAACAACCGAACCTCTTTGCCCTCGGCCACTTCCGTGCCATGGCCCGCCGGGGTGTAGAACGCCGGAATCCCGGCCCCCGCAGCGCGACATCGTTCCGCCAACGTACCCTGGGGGACCAACTCGACCTCGAGTTCGCCGCTCAGCATTTGGCGCTCGAACTCGTCGTTTTCGCCCACATAGCTCGAAATCATCTTGCGGATTTGACGCGATTCGAGCAGCAAACCGAGCCCAAAACCATCGACCCCCGCATTGTTCGAAATGCAGACCAGATTCTGGATGCCGCGGGCGCGGATGGCGGCAATCGCGTTTTCTGGGATGCCGCACAGCCCAAAGCCCCCAAACATCGCCGTCATCCCGTCGCTCAGACCGCGGATGGCATCTTCGGCGTTCGAAACCGTTTTCTGAATCATGGTAGGGGAGACTAAGCGTTCTTAAAAATCAATTTCGTCGGTGCCCGTGGTTTCGGGGTCGAAATAGGTCGAACAATCCAAATGCGTGCTGATGGGTTGGTCGGGGCGGGCAAAGTCGCCCTGGCTCAGCCCGATTTTCGGGTCGGCATAACAACCCTTCATATACAGCGCCCAAATCGGCAAGGCCGTGGTGGCCCCTTGTCCATAATACGTATTCTTGAAGTGGGCCGAGCGGTCTTCGCACCCCGTCCAAACCGCCGTAATCAGATTGGGCACCATCCCGATAAACCACCCATCGGAGTTGTTTTGCGTCGTCCCGGTCTTGCCCGCAATCGGATTCTTAAACGCATAGGGAAAACCGGTCACCACATTGTAGCGATAGCCCCCGCCCCCCCCGTAGCGCAGCCGCAAACCTGTACCCGATTCGGTAACGCCCTTGAGCAAACTCGTAATCACATAGGCATCTTCTGCGCTCATCACCTCTCGGGTCTCCGGATCAAAACTCTCGAGCAAAACCCCATCACGGTCCTCGATGCGCGTAATCGCGATCGGCTGCGTATATACCCCTTGGTTCGCAAATGCCGTATACGCCCCAGCCAGCTCGTAGACCGACATATCGACCGAGCCTAGCGCAATCGAAGGCTGTTTTGGAATCTCGCTTTCGACCCCCAAATCGCGCGCCAAGCGCACCACCGCTTCGGGGCCAATTTGCTTCATCAAATAGGCCGTAATCGTGTTGAGCGACTGCGCCAATCCCTGTTTAAGCGTCACCGTCCCCCCGTATTCGTTTTCCGAATTTTCGGGACACCAAGGTTGCAACAATCCAAACATGCCCTTCTCGATACACACCCGCACATTGGGCACCCGCATACAGGGCGAATAGTGTTTTTGCCGGATGGCCGTGGCATACACGAACGGCTTAAACGTAGACCCCACCTGTCGTTTCCCCGTTTTGACGTGGTCGTATTTGAAGTGCTTAAAGTCGATGCCCCCCACCCAGGCCTTGATAAACCCGGTTTGGGGATCGACCGAAATCAACCCTGTTTGATAGAACCGCTTGTAGTAGCGAATCGAATCGCGGGGGCTCAAAAGGGTGTCCTTGTCGCCGGTCCAATGGAATACGCGCATCGGGATGGGCGTATCGAAGGCCTTACGAATGCTGTCTTTGCTGACCTTGAGCTTGTTCAAGGACTTGTAGCGCTGCGTGCGCTTTTCGGCCTGATCGAGCAAATCCTCGATTTGTTGCTTCGAAAGCCGGTTGAACGGGGCGTCTTTGCGGTTCCCCTCGGTCTTTTCGTAGACCGACTGCAAATTGGAGATGTGGCTGCGCACGGCTTCTTCGGCCGCCCGCTGCATCCGCGCATCGACCGTCGAATAAATCCGGAGACCGTCGGTGTAGAGATTGTATTTGCTGCCGTCGGGTTTGGGGTTTTTGTCGATCCACTTTTTGAGTTCGGCGCGCAAATACTCGCGGAAATAAGGGGCGATCCCCTCGTCGTGCCCCTCTCGGCTAAACTGAATTTCGAGCGGCAAGGCGGTGAGCGAATCGCGTTCGGCCTCGGTTAAAAAACCGTTGCGCTCCATTTGGGCAAAAACCACATTCCGGCGGCTCAGCGCGCGTTCGGGAAAGCGGACCGGGTTGTACAAAGACGGGTTTTTGGCCATGCCGACCAGCATTGCGGCTTGCTCGACCCGGAGCTGGTCGGGCGCGGTGCCGAAATAGATCCGGGCGGCGCTGTGAATGCCCACCGCCTGGTACAAAAAGTCGAATTGATTGAGGTACATCGCAATGATTTCCTCTTTCGTGTATTGGCGCTCGAGCCGAGCCGCGATGACCCATTCCTTGAACTTTTGCAACACCCGAAAAAAGAAATTGGAAGGCGGGCGGTGAAACATCATTTTGGCGAGCTGCTGGGTGAGGGTGCTGCCCCCTCCGGCCCGACCAAGACTGAGGACCGAGCGCGCCAATGCTTTGGAGTCGACTCCACTGTGTTGGAAAAAGCGTTCGTCTTCGGTGGCCACCAGGGCATTGACCAGGGTGGGCGACAACTGCTCGTACCGAATGTGGATGCGGTTTTCCTCGTAAAACTTCCCGAGCAATTCCCCATCGCTCGACAAAATCTGCGAGGCCGAATTCGATCGGGGGTCTTCGATTTCTTCAAACGAGGGCAGGGGACCAAAGGCGCCAATGGCCGCCAAAAGCACCATCAACACAACGCTGCCCACCGCGGCGAGCAATCCTTTCCAAAACCCCCGAACATAAGGGCTATGGTCGATGCGTGCTGTCTTCTTCAATGCGGATCAATCTAAGTCCAATGCGCTCAATGCCCGTCAACTGGGTGTCGCGCATCCCATGGGCAAAAGTAAAGCGATACGCTCCCGACTCTTCAAACCGGAGGAGGTTTTGGCGATAGGGAAACACCATTTCGCGCACCAACCCGCTCCCCTTGCCGTTCCATTCCCCATACTCGTCCGCCAGACTCAGTTCGAGGGTGTCGGAATACAGGGTGTCTTGCTCCAAAATGATGTTCCGGAACACAAACAGATTCGAATACGGATAGTCGACCGTGTGGCGAACCGCCATTTCGAGCGCATAACCCCGGTTGACCTCTTCGGGCTCTACGTTGAGGACCAGCGTGCTGTCGAGCGACCAGCCTTGGGGGTCGACCGATTGGAAACCACTCCATTCGATGTCGGCATCGGTGCAGGCCATCCCCATCAAGGAAAGGAGCCCCACCCCCAAACGCTTTTTAACGCGCTGCATCGCTGGGTCGGTTGCCGGGTTTGCGGGGGCCTTTTTTCTTGCGCCGTTTGTTCTTTTTTTGATGGTCGAAACGCGAAACATCTTCGACCTCGATGGCCGCCATCACGGGTTTTTCGACGGGCGCTTCGGCGGCGGCAAAGGATTCGAGCGCCTCGGGGACGGTTCCCTTTTGGGCCTGCTCAAACATGGTGCGTGCATCGGCCGCGGAAATCTTGATCCAATTGATGGTGTCGTGCTTATACGCATACCACAAAAAGCCCCCGAAGATGTCCATCTTCATCAAAAACGCATCGCCTTTTAGGGTCTTGATGCGCTTGTTCGACTCGGGAAACACTTTGAGCGCATCGACATAACTGTCGAGCTCGTAGTTGAGACAGCACTTGAGCTTGCCGCATTGACCGGCCAGCTTTTGTGGGTTGAGCGCCAATTGTTGATAACGGGCCGCGCTGGTACTCACCGAGCGGAAGTCGGTCAGCCAAGAACTGCAGCACAATTCGCGCCCACAGCTCCCGATGCCCCCAAGCCGCGAGGCTTCTTGGCGCGCGCCAATTTGCCGCATCTCGACCTTGAGGCCGAACTTCTGTGACAATTCGCGCAACAACAGCCGAAAATCGATCCGCTCGTCGGCGGTATAATAGAACCAGGCTTTTTGGCCGTCGCCCTGCATTTCGACGTCGGTCATCTTCATATCGAGTCCGCTGGCGGCCACCACCACGCGCGATTGCACCAACAAATCGTGCTCGCGCGCCCGGGCTTTTTCCCAGATTTCCACATCGCGCTCGGTCGCCTTGCGGTAGATTTTGGGCAGCACCTCGTCTTGAGACACCCCCTTTTTGCGCATCTGCAGACGCACCAATTCGCCGCTCAAACTCACTGTGCCGATGTCGTGCCCAGGGCTGCTTTCTACGGCCACGCAATCGCCCAAATAGACTTTGAGGGTTTCGGGTATGCGGAAAAACTCTTTGCGTCCGTTTTTAAAACGCACTTCGGCCGCGTCAAACGGCTTTTGCCCCTCGGGCATCCGCATATTCGAAAGCCAGTCGAACACCGGATAGGGACTGCACCCTCCGGCTCCGCAAGCCCCATTGTTTTTGCATCCCTTGGGAAGTCCTCCCCCACTGCCACAACTGCTGCACCCCATAATATTCGTATCCGTAAACGGTCTCTAAATCGGTCTGTCTTACTCCGGCTCCTGCCTCTAACCCCTCCTAAAACGGGGGGCTCGCGCCACGCATTGCCCAAGGGGCGAAGTTAATGAGTGCCGAGGGGCTTTTGACGCCTCGCAGGGGCTGAACAGGTTCGCTATCTTGGCCTCATGAAAGCCCCGTTCAACCTGAGCCGCTGGATCGAGGAAAACCGCGATCTGCTCAAACCCCCCGTTGGCAACAAGAATTTGTATCCCGAAGGGTCCGACTACATCGTCATGGTCGTGGGGGGGCCCAATGCCCGCCAAGACTATCACTACAACGAAACCGAAGAGCTGTTTTACCAGCTCGAAGGCGACATTGTGGTCAAGGTGCAAATCGATGGAAAGGCGGTCGAAATGCCGATCAAGGCTGGGGAGCTGTTCTTGCTGCCCGCCAAGACCCCGCACAGCCCGATTCGGCCCGCGGGCAGCGTAGGGCTCGTGATTGAATGCGTCCGCCCCGACGCCCAAGACGGATTGCTGTGGTTTTGCGCCCAATGCAACCACAAACTGCACGAAGTCTACTTTCCGCTCAACAACATCGAACAAGACTTTTTGCCCCGTTTCAAGGCGTTTTACGGGTCGGAAGCACTGCGTACCTGCTCGAACTGCGGTACGGTGATGGACACCGATCCGCGCTATGTGTGATGGGGGTCGCGATGGGCTGACCATCGACATCCACACCCACATTTTGCCCGAGCACATCCCGAATTTCCGGGCGCGGTTTGGGTATGGAGGGTTCGTCCACCTCGATCACCACGCTCCGTGCCGGGCCCGGATGATGGTCGACGACCGCTTTTTTCGCGAAATCGAATCGAATTGCTGGGATCCGCAGGTCCGAATCGACGAATTTGGCCGGCACTCGGTCGATGTCCAGGTGCTGAGCACCGTGCCCGTGATGTTTTCGTATTGGGCCGAACCCGCGCATGCGCTCGAACTCAGCCAATTTCTCAACGACCACATCGCCGGGGTCTGTGCCGATTTTCCGACGCGTTTTTACGGTTTGGGAACCGTTCCGCTCCAAAGCCCGGAACTGGCCATCCGCGAACTCGAACGCTGCAAACAGATCGGGCTCAAGGGGGTGCAGATCGGCACCCACGTCAATGACTGGAACCTCGACGCCCCGCCTTTGTTTCCCTTTTTTGCCGCCTGTGCCGAGCTCGATATGGCCGTTTTTCTGCATCCCTGGGATATGATGGGGAAGGAAAAAATGAGCAAATACTGGCTTCCCTGGCTGGTGGGGATGCCCGCCGAAAGCTCGCTGGCCATCTGCTCCTTGATTTTTGGAGGGGTCTTGGAGCGACTGCCCAAACTGCGGGTGGCCGTGGCGCACGGGGGCGGCTCGTTTCCCTCGACGTTTGGCCGCATTCAGCACGGATTTGAAGTGCGACCGGATCTGTGCGCGGTCGACAATCCCTTTCCGCCCTCTCAATACCTCGGTCGGTTCTGGATCGACAGTTTGGTCCACGACCCTGCGGTATTGCACCAAGTCGTTCAGATGTTTGGGGCCAACCGTGTGGCCTTGGGCACCGACTATCCCTTTCCGCTCGGCGAATTGGAACCTGGCAAACTGATTCGCGAATCGGGTTTGGATGCGGAAACCCAGCGGCTGCTGCTGGGCGGAGCTGCGCTCGAGTGGCTCGGTTTGGCTTGAGGCCGTATCGCCCCGGCTCCCGACCTTTGTGGACGGCCCATCGCCCGGCCTTTCTGGTATGATCCCCAACGAAACCCTAGCCCGCCTACTCAAAACCCTGCCCGAAAAGCCCGGGGTCTATCACCACCTCGACAAAGAAGGCAAGATCCTGTACATCGGCAAGGCGAAAAACCTCAAAAAACGGGTATCGTCCTACTTTTCCAAGACCCACGATACTGCGCGGATCGGGGTAATGGTCAAGAAGATCGCCGACATCAAAACCATCGTTACCGAGACCGAATACGAGGCGCTGTTGCTCGAGAATACCCTCATCAAGCAACACCAGCCCCGCTACAACGTCAGCCTGAAAGACGACAAGACCTACCCGTGGATTGTCATTAAAAAAGAGCCATTTCCGCGCATTTTTTACACCCGGAAAAAGATCAACGACGGCTCCGAATACTTCGGGCCCTATGCCTCGGTGCGTTCGATGAAAGCCGTGCTCGAGCTGATTCGGCAAATCCATCCCCTGCGCACCTGCAGCTTATCGCTCAAAGAAGACGCCATCGCCGCTGGGCGGTTTCAAAAGTGTCTTGAATTCCATTTGGGAAACTGCCTCGGGCCTTGCGAAGGGTTGCAGAGCCGGGCCGAATACGACCATGAAATTGCGCTCGCCCGGGCCTTGATTGGGGGGCGGTTGGGGCAGGTTAAAAAACGGCTGCACGAGCGGATGCTGGCCGAAGCCGAGGCCCTGCGGTTCGAAGAAGCCCAGCGGCTCAAACAGCGCATAGAATGGCTCGAGCGCTATCAGGCCAAGAGCACCGTGGTCAGCAATACGCTCGACGAACTCGATGTGTTTTCGGCCCTGATCGATGCCCAATTTGGGTATATCAACTACCTCAAGGTGATCGACGGAGCGGTGGTCCACAGCCATACCACGGAATACCGCCGCAAACTCGATGAAAGCGCCGAAGAACTGCTCGGGCTGTCGATTGCCGAAATCCGCGGACTGTTCCGGAGCCAGTCGAAGGAGGTGTTGGTGAGCCATGCGCTCGAACTGCCTTTGGAAGGCGTCTGGATCCACCAGCCCTTGCGGGGCGAAAAAAAGGCTTTGATCGATCTCAGCTTGAAGAACGCCCGCTCGTTCCGGGTCGAAAAGCTCAAGAACATCCAGATCGTCGACCCCGAGCGGCATGTGCGCCGCATTATGGAGCAGATGAAGGTCGATTTGCGATTGGCCGAAGAGCCCCGCCACATCGAGTGCTTCGACAACTCGAATACCCAGGGCAGCGACCCCGTATCGGCCTGTGTGGTGTTTCGCGATGGCAAGCCGAGCAAATCCGAATACCGCCACTTCAATGTGCGCGACATCGAGGGTCCAGACGACTTTGCGAGCATGGAACAAGCGGTTTTTCGGCGCTACGACCGCCTGATCAAAGAGGGCGCTTCGCTCCCGCAGCTCGTGGTGGTCGACGGGGGCAAAGGGCAGCTCTCGGCCGCACTCAAGAGCTTCGACGCCCTCGGAATCCGCGGCAAAGTGGCGGTTTTGGGTATCGCCAAGCGGCTCGAAGAACTCTATTTCCCCAACGACCCGATTCCGCTCTACCTCGACAAGCGCTCGGAAACCCTGCGCGTAATCCAACAGATGCGGGACGAGGCTCACCGTTTTGGGCTGACCCACCACCGCAAACGCCGCAGCAAGACCAGTTTGGGGTCTACGCTCGAGGGCATCGAAGGGGTCGGTCCCAAAACCATCGAGCGATTGTTGGCGCATTTCAAGAGCGCGAAAAAGGCCGAAGCCGCTACGCTGCCCGAATTGACCGAGGTTTTGGGGCTGTCGAAAGCACAACTCGTCTATGTGTATTTTCACGGAGATGTGGACGAGGCCTAGAACCCTACTTTTAACAATGGCTTTCTGGGGCCTTGGCTCTGCGAAAGCGCAGATCGCCATGTCCCAGATGGACACCACGGAAACCCGAGCGCTTAAAGTGGGCTTGGTTTTGAGCGGGGGCGGGGCCAAGGCCATGGCGCACATCGGCTTGCTCAAGGTCATGGAAGAAGAAGGGCTCCGGCCGGACCGCATCGCGGGCACGAGCATGGGCTCGGTAGTGGGGGCCTTGTTCGCCATGGGCTATTCGGCAGAAAAAATCGAAGCCGAATTGCGGTCCATCGATTGGACTCGCGTTTTGACCAACGAAAAGCCCTCGGCCTACTTGCCCTTGATCGATAAAGGGGCCGAAGAGCGCTATTTGATCAGTTTTCCGATCGAGGACAGACAACTCAAACTGCCCACCGGAATCAACTACGGCCAGAGCATTTTGATCAATTTGGCGCGGCTTACCGTACCCGCCCACGAGATCCGCGATTTTTCGAAGCTCCCGATTCCGTTCAGTTGTATGGCGACCGATTTGGAAACCGGAGCGCCGGTGGTCCTCGATACTGGACGACTGGCCGATGCCTTGCGCGCCAGCACTTCTTTTCCGACCCTCTACAGCCCCTACCGCATCGGAAATCGAATGTTGGTCGATGGGGGGTTGGTCAGCAATTTTCCGAGCTCGCTGCTGGCCGATTCGGTCGATATCATCATTGGGAGCGATGTGCAAGACGAAGCGTATAAGGCCGATGACCTGAACTCCATCCTCAAGGTGCTCGAACAAATTTCGAGTTTTGTCAATGCCGAATCGTACCACCGAGATACCGCTTTGGCGGAAATCTTGGTGCGGCCTTATGTGCCGGGGGCCGGCATAACGACCTTCGATTTGTTCGATTCCATTGTGCGCTCGGGTTATCGGGCTGCCGAACAACATCGATTGGCCATTCGGGCGATCGCCCAGCGCAAAAAGGCCCCGGTTTGGACGGCGCTTCCCTATCCTGAACCCGATGGAAAGTGGTATATATCTGGAGCTTCGCTTGAACAAGAAGAGGGCATTCCCGACCACTATCTCAAACACAAATTGGGGCTCAGCTTACCCGATTCGCTCACCCTCAGGGATATCGAAATCGGAATGAATCGACTGTACGGACGGGGCGTTTATCGAACGGTCGATTACCGTTTTAATCCCCTCCAAGGGGACTCCATTGAGCTGAAGATAAGACCTAAAGAGCGAAATCCAAAAGCGTTGCTCCGATTTGGGTTGCACTACGACATCGATTTTCAAACCGCGCTTTTGGTCAATTTTACCCGACGCGATTTCCTGATGGACTACGATCGGCTCAAATTCGATGTGGCCATTGGCACCTTGCCGCGCTTGTGGATCGACTACCGCCTCGATCGCGACTACATTCCCAGCGTCGGGTTTAAATTCCGCGCCTACCGACTCGAACCCCGATTGTATGCCGAGGGCAAGTCGTTTTTGTCGTTCGACTATTGGGATGTTTCGGCCAATGTGTTTTTTCTCACCCTGGTCGCCAATCGGCTCTCGTTGGAAGCGGGGGTGCAATACGAGAACATCTGGATCGACGATCCGTTGGATGTGGTTTTCGCCTCGAATTATCAAAACAACTATGTAAACTATTACGGGGAGCTTAAAATTGATTTTTTGGAGCGAATCAGCTTTCCGAGAAGGGGGTTTTTGTTTAAGTCCGAGTTCCGGATGATCACCCAGTCTCAAGACTATTCCGAGCTCTTTGAACCGGGCTCGGTGCTCGACCTCTCGTTTCTCCAAGCATTGCGCTTTGGCAAGCGGTGGTTTGCGCACGCCCGAGCCGAATTGGCCACCACCATTGGCCCCGATCAAAACTATGAGTACAGTTTGTTTTTGGGGGGATTGGGGCAGAATTACATTCAATATAGCCGACCGTTCGCGGGCTATCAATTTATGGAGTTGACGGGGCGCAACTTGATTACCGCGGGACTCGATCTGCACTACGAGTTCTATGCGGACCATTTGTTGATCGCCAAGGCCAATATCGGCAAGCTCGAAAACAACCTCGAAAGCCAGAGCGTGTCGAATGTGTTGCTCGACGGGTATGCGTTTTCGTATGCTTATTTAAGCCCGGTCGGGCCTTTGCAGTTGAGCGTGCACGGATCGACCAACCATCCTTGGGTCTATACCTATGTCAATCTCGGTTTTTGGTTTTGAGTCGTATCTTGGAGCATGGCTAAGGGTTTTTGGTATTTCGACGACGTCAACCTGTTCGAGGTGATGTGCCCGCACAAAATCCGGGACTACCGGGAAGAGGGGCATTATAAGGAATTCAAAAAGGGCGAGGTCATTTACTTCAACGAAGACCAGGCCAATACCCTCTACCTGATTGCCAATGGCAAGGTCAAGTTGCTGTCGTACACCGAGTCTGGAGAGGAGGCCGTACGCCACATCCTCGGTCGGGGAGAGTTGTTTGGAGAACGAGCGCTGCTCGGCGAAAGCACCCGAGACGAAATCGCCGAATCGATGGTTGAGGGCACTCTTATTTGTCCCGTGCGCATTGAAGAGGTCCACGAACTCATGAAGGACAACGCGGAGTTTTCCTTTAAGGTCTTTAAGTTTATAGGCCTCAAATTAAGCAAGTTAGAAAGAAGGGTTGAAGCCCTTGTTTTCAAAGACGTCCGCCAGCGGCTCGTGGAATTTATCGGCGATCTGGCCGAAGAGCGGGGCGAAAAACAGCCAGAAGGCTTGGTCGTCGACCTCAATTTGACACACAAAGACATCGCAAGCCTGATTGGGACCAGTCGGCAAACGGTGACGAGTATGCTCAACGAACTCCGGGAAGAGGGATTGATTGATTTCGACCGCAAGCGCTTCCACATTCCCGATCTCAAAGCCTTACAGCAGTCGGCTTTGGCTTATTGAGTTCAGGGCTCAAAAAACACCCCCAATTCGTCCAGCGGCTTGCGCACCAGATCGGGTACCGTAGCCCCTGGGGCCGGATAGCCGATCGGCATCAGCACATAGGGCTTTTCGTGGGCAGGGCGCCCGAGCACCTCCGAAAGGAACTGCATCGGGCTGGGGGTATGCGTCAAGGTGACCAGCCCGGCTTGGTGGATGGCCGCGAGGAGCAGACCGCACGCGATTCCGACCGACTCTTGGGTGTAATAGTGCTTGGACCCATCGGGCGCATGCGCTTGCCGGAACACCACGATCAGCCAAGGGGCTTCTTCCAAAAAAGGCTTCTGCCAATCGGTGCCCAAAGGGGCCAAATCGCGCAGCCACGACTCGCTGGCTCGACCGGAATAGAACTCTTTTTCTTCGGCCTCGGCGGCTTCTCGGATGCGGCTTTTGAGCGCGGGGTCCGAAACGGCCACAAAGGTCCAAGGCTGTTTGTGGGCGCCCGAAGGAGCGGTGCCTGCAGCCAAAATCAGTTCTTCGATCACCGCGCGTTCTACGGGTTCGCTCGAGAAAAATCTCAGACTGCGCCTCTTGTCGAGCCATTGCCGAAAGCCGCGGACGGCCTCGAGCGCCCCTGCTTCGGGACGGGGCGAGCTTTGATAGGGGATGTGCGGAAACGACTCCACGTGCTCAGTGCAATTTGGTCGACAATTTGGCCATTTCCTTTTTCGGGCTGCGGCCCTCGAACAACACCCGATACACGGCCTGGGCCACGGGCATCTTGATTTCGTGCTCGCGCCGGATTTCTTCGACCAGCCGGGCGGCATAATAGCCTTCGGCCACCATATTCATTTCGAGTTGGGCCGATTTGACCGAATAGCCTTTGCCGATCATGGTGCCAAACAACCGGTTGCGGCTGAACTGCGAATAAGCGGTTACGAGCAAATCGCCGAGATAGGCCGATTCGAGAATGTTCCGCTTGATGGGGTGGACCGAGCGGATAAACCGCTTGATTTCGCGCACCGCGCTGCTCACCAATACCGCTTGAAAGTTGTCTCCATAGCCCAAGGCATGACAAATCCCGGCCGCCACGGCATAGATGTTTTTAAGCACGGCCGAATATTCGGTTCCGTAAATGTCGTCGCTCACCAGCGTCTTGATATAGGGCCGCTTGAGCATTTCGGCCAAATTCCGCGCCAGAGCGGGGTTGGTCGAGGCCACCGTCAAATAACTGAGCCGCTCCAAAGCCACTTCTTCGGCATGGCAAGGCCCCGTAATCACGGCAATCTGGTCTTCGGGAATGTGGTAGTGGGTCAGGAAAAACTCGCCCACAATCAGGCGTTCGTCGGGTACAATCCCCTTGATGGCGCTGGCGATGAATTTGTCTTTGAGCGCATCGGGTTTCAATCCCGACAAGGCGTCTTTGAGAAAGGCCGAGGGAATGGCAAAGAGCAACAATTCGGCCTCTTCGACCAGGTGATTGAGATCGGTGGAGAGATCGATGTTTTCGGTGGCCAGTTCCAGCCCGGGCAAATAGCGGGGGTTGTTGTGGTAGCGCTTGATGTACAGAACGCTGTCTTCGGACCGCATCCACCAGCCTACATAGTCGAGGTTCTCGGACAGCACCTTGACCAAGGCGGTGGCCCAGCTTCCGCCGCCGATAACGGCCACTTTCGGAAAAGCGCCCATCAGAAGCGCACGGTGGCCTTTTGCGCAACCCCGGAGCGCTCGTAGGTCAGCTCGGCTTCGTCTCCCGTTTTGAAGGCAGCCAGCGCATTCATATAACTCATCATATCGACCACTTTGATGGATCCGAGCTGTACCACGACATCGCCCACCTTGAGACCCGCTTTGGCCGCGGGTTTGCCTTCGGTGACCCCGTCGATGCGCATGCCTTCTCCTGAATAGAGGTAGTCGGGCACCACGCCGAGCGTGACGCTAAAGCGCGGGGCTTTGTCGGACGAGGCGTCTTGGGTTGGGGTAAACTCGAGGCGGGGGATTTCGTCCATACTCTGAATCCAAAACGCAATGTGTTCCAAAACGCGCTGGGTTCCTTCGAGGTTGATGAGTTCGAAGTCGTCGGTGGGTTTGTGGTAGTCGGCATGGGTTCCGGTAAAGAAGTGGAGGACCGGTACTTTTTGATTGTAGAAACTGGTATGGTCGGAAGGACCTGTTCCGCTGGCGGAGGTTTTGATGGGATATTCGAAACAACCGTGTTTATCGGCGAATTCGGCAAAGGCCGTGCTGGTTCCTACACCGCTAATGGCGAGTCCTTTGTCTTCCGAAAGCCGCCCAATCATATCCATATTGATCATATAGCTGATCTGGCTCATGGGCAACCGGGTGTTTTTGACGAAATAGTTCGAGCCCAAAAGCCCCATTTCTTCGGCCGAAAAGCAGACAAACAAATAGTTGTGGTTGGGGTTCGGCTGGGATTGCAACCAGCGCGCGAGTTCGATCACCCCGGCGGTTCCGCTGGCATTATCGTCGGCTCCGTTGTGAACGGCGGGTTCGCCTTTGTACAGCGATCCTTCGTCTCCCCAGCCCAAGTGGTCGTAGTGGGCACCGATCACGACGGTATATTCTGCCCCGTTGTCGATTTGTCCGACGATGTTGACGGCGTCCAAAAACCGCTCTTCGACTTTGGCCGAGAGTTGAACGGTCTGTTTTTTCTTGAGTTTTTTGGCCACGGCCGGATCGGAGACAAAGTGCACGGGTACGCTGCTCCGGCGGAGTTTTTTGAATTTTTTAGCGGGAATTTGATCGCCTTCTTTGTTGACCAACAATACGGCGATGGCTCCGGCGTCGGCCAGCCGTTGCACGCGGAGGAGGAGGTCGTGTTCGGAGGCGTATTCCGAATGGGGATGAATGCCATCGGGCGATCCGGCGTCCATCACGGCGATTTTACCGGTTAGGGTTTTGCCCTTCAGGTCGTTGTGCTTTTTGGATTCGAGCACCATCCCGTATTTGACGTAGACAGTTTGCCCTTCGGCCCGGCCGTTGCGCGTGTAGGGAGTGGGGTTATATTGTTCCATCCGTGTCAATTCGACTCCGCCCACGACGAGTTTGTTGCCTTGTCCTACGACGGCCCAGTCGGCGACCTGAAAGGGTTCAAACCAATGGTCGACCCCGGCGGGCACGAGCCCGATTTCGGCGAATTTTTGGCTGATGTATTCTGCGGCCATGCGTTCGCCTTTGGTTCCGGGCGATCGCCCCGCGAGGTCGTCGCTCGAGAGATAGCGAATGTGTTCTGCAAGACCGGTGATGGCCTGGGGGCCGAGTTGGGGGCAGTGTTGGGCTTCAAGTGCTGTTGACAGGGCGAGGATGCCGAGGCCTAAGCCCATCCACTTCCGATTTGCCGCGCGCTTCAATTTCATGCTGTTGGGTTCTGGAACAGCCAAAAATACGACCCCGCGCTGTGGCGAAGGGGCCTAGCAATGACCTTAGGGTAGAAAAGGGGACCGTGGGAATTCTGGGGATTGAGGAGATGGTTTACAGTTTACAGTTCGCAGTTTTCAGTTTGGAGTGGACAGCGGAAATTTCTGGGGACTGGGGAGATCGTTTTCAGTTTGGAATTTTCAGTTCGCAGTTTTCAGTTTGGCGTGGATCGTGGAAATTTCTGGGGACTTGGTGAAAATGTGCGATCTGGCCGTAATGATATCCTGTCTTTGAGAAATCCTAAGGGTAGACTCACCTGCTGAGTCGTAGAGAGGGAATGAACAGCGCAGGCGAACTTTGAATAATCATCGGCGTAGCCGGAAGGCATAGCCCCGAAGTCCAAGGTACATCTTGTAAGACCGTCGTTCAATCCATTTTAGGCTTTGTTCTCCGAAATGACTGAAACTTGAAATTATTGAAAAATCATCTGTCCGTGGAAATTCCTGTGACCCACAAGTAATCTCCTTTACTCTCCCCTTTCCCCCTACTGCTCCCCATCCCCCTAACTTTGCGCGATGTCCAACCTCCGCCAGCTCGCGCAACAGACGGCCCTCTATGGACTGAGCAGCATCCTCGGAAGGGTGCTCAACTTTCTGCTCGTCCCCCTCCACACCATGGCGCTCGCCAAAGGGGAATACGGCGTCAACACCGACCTCTACACCCTCATCGCCTTCGCCATCGTCGTATTGACCTACGGCATGGAAACCGCGTTTTTCCACTTTTCCGAACACCGCAAAGACCAAGGCGCAGAGGTCCTCTCGACCGCCCTCTTCGGTCTGGTCGGCAGTACCCTGTTGTTCGCCCTCCTCTTCGAAGTCTTTTTGACCCCCCTCAGCAGCGCCCTGCGCTACACCGCCCAACCGCACTATCTGCGCATGACCGCCTGGATCCTCATCCTCGACGTGCTCAGCGCCATCCCCTTCGCCAAACTGAGGCGAGAATCTCGGGCCATTCGCTTTGTCTCGATCAAAATGGCGTTGATCGGCGCCAACATCCTACTCAACCTCGACCTCTTTCTCTGGGGCTACAGTGCGCGCTGGTTCCCCCTCCTCCAAACCCTCGACGGCCCCACCAAGATCTTGCTCGCCAATCTGGTCGCCTCTTCGCTCATGCTGCTGCTGCTCTTGCCCGAATACCGCCTCCCAAAAGGCGCCCGGTTTCGTTGGACGCTTTGGACCTCGATGGCCGGCTATGGCTTCCCGCTCATGCTCGCGGGCTTGGCCGGAATTGCCAACGAACTGGTCGACCGGCAGTTTCTCAAATATTTGCTCCCGGCAGACACGGCTTTTGAACAACTCGGGGTCTACGGAGCCGTCTACAAACTCTCGATTTTCTTGGTCCTCTTTGTCCAGGCCTTTCGGTATGCCGCCGAGCCCTTCTTTTTTAAAATCGCCCGAGACACCGGCGACCGCAGCATTCTGGCGCGGAGCATGAACCTCTACGCCCTCCTCCTCGGTGGCGTCTTTGTCGGTCTGTGCGCCGGTATGCCGATCCTCAAGCACTTTATCGACGCCAAGTTCTGGGAAGGGCTCGACATTGTCTGGATCCTCTTTCTCGCCAACTGGCTGCTCGGGCTCCACGCCCTCGCCTCAATGTGGTATAAACTCTCGGGTCAGACCCACTTCGGGCTCTACGTGACCCTGGCCGGGTTGGTGGTTACGCTGACGGTCAATCTCGCGCTCATTCCGCACTACGGAATCCGAGCCGCGGCCTGGGCCACCCTCCTCTCCTACACCACCATGTTGGTCCTGAATCTGCTCCTCGGACAAAGGCACTATCCCGTTCCCTATGATTGGGCCAAACTCGGCCTTATTCTTGGGCTCTGCACGCTTTTGGGCTACCTTGGCTGGGTCGTTCAGCAGCGGTTTGGCGTGCTTGCCTTGGGCGTTTTACTGCCCTATGCAGTGCTGGCTTACCGCTCAGAACGCGACGCCCTTCGATCGATCCTCAGCCGATGGAAAACGTAACCGTGCGCATCGTCAATCAGGGGGGGCAACCTTTGCCCGCCTATGCCACCCCCCAAAGCGCGGGCATGGACCTCTATGCCAACCTCTCGGCCCCCGTCGTGCTCGGTCCTTTGGAACGCACCCTGATCCCCACGGGGCTTCAGATCGAATTGCCCAACGGCTTTGAAGCCCAAGTGCGGCCCCGCAGCGGTTTGGCGCTCAAAAAGGGACTGGGATTGGTCAACAGCCCCGGCACCATCGATGCCGACTACCGAGGCGAAATCGGCGTATTGGTCGTCAACCTGTCGAACACCCCCCTCGAGATTGCCCCCGGAGAGCGCATTGCACAGCTGGTCGTAGCCCGCTACGCCTCGGTCCAGTGGCAGGTCTCGGACGATCTCAACCCCAGCGATCGCGGACAGGGCGGATTCGGCAGCACCGGAACCTACGGTCGTCCGGTTTCCACAGAACCCAACAACCCACCTATTCCATGAGAATCATTGTCCCCATGGCGGGCAAAGGCAAGCGGATGCGCCCGCATACGCTCAGCACCCCCAAGCCCCTGATCCCCATTGCCGGAAAGCCCATCGTACAGCGATTGGTCGAAGACATCGTGGCCATTTGCCACCAAAAAGTCGAAGAAGTGGCGTTCATTATCGGCGATTTTGGAGCCGATGTGGAGCGCGATTTGATCGCCATTGCCGAATCTCAGGGCGCCCGCGGCAGCATCTATTACCAACACGACCCGCTTGGAACCGCCCACGCCATTCTGTGCGCTGGTCCCAGTCTCGAAGGCCCCTTGGTCGTCGCCTTTGCCGATACGCTCTTTGTGGCCGACTTCGTCCTCGATCCCGAGAGCGACGGCGTTATCTGGACCAAGGTGGTCGAAGACCCCCGCGCCTTTGGGGTCGTGAAGAAAGCCCCCGACGGCCGCATCACCGACTTTGTCGAAAAGCCCCAGGAATTTGTTTCCGACGAGGCGATTATCGGGATTTACTATTTCCGCGACGGAGACAAACTCAAATCAGAGCTCCAGTTCTTGCTCGACAACGACATCAAAGACAAGGGCGAGTACCAGCTCACCAATGCGCTGGAAAACATGAAGGACCAAGGGCTGCGGTTTACCAGCGGCACGGTCGAAGACTGGATGGACTGCGGCAACAAAGACATCACCGTAGATACCAACGCCAAGGTGTTGCAGTATGTGCACGCCAAGGGGTTGCCGCTCAGGGCCCCCGATGTGGTGGTCGAGAATTCGGAAATCATTGAGCCCTGTTATTTGGGCAAAGGCGCGGTGGTGCGCAATTCCAAGATCGGTCCGGGCGTTTCCATAGGCGACCACAGTACCGTCGAAGACTGCCGCTTGGAACGTGTTTTGATGCGTGATCACTCGACGCTCAAAGGGCTCACCTTGCACAATTCCATGGTGGGCAGCCATGTGCGCTTCGATGGCGGCTTTACACACATCAGTCTTGGGGACTACAGCACACTCGAACCGTAAATCGGGATTGTTACACCGACGGGCCAAGGCCACCATGCTCTTTTGGGTGAATGCCCTGGGGTTGGTTATGGCTTTCGCTCAGCCCCAAGCCGATCCCCGAGCCGATCCTGATGTCGCTTATGAAGGGGCTTTTTGGGAGGCCCAGAAATACAAACTCACCGAACGCCCCGACGAGGCCATAGCGGCATTTGAACGCTGTGATGCACTCAAACCTGAGGGTACTTTGGCCAAGGTGGAACTCGCCAAGTTGTATTTCGAAAAAGGCCGTAACGACAAGGCCTTGGAATACAGCAGCAAGGCAGAAGCCCTACCCACCATCGACGCCCAAGAGCTCGAAGTTTTGGCCGAAATCCATGCCCAGCTGGGTTTGACGCGTTCGGCCGCGGGCTTGCTCGAACGGGCCAGTGCGCTGAGACCCGACGATCTCGAGTTGATGTATGCCCTGGCCACCGTGCAGATCGATGCCAGTCTCAACGAGGCCGCATTGGCTACCATACAACGCATCGAGGCCAAAGAAGGGTTGACAGCCCAAGTGGGGTTGGAAAAAAAGCGGTTGTATTTGATTTCGGGCGATGTAGAAGCCGCGGCCCAAGCGCTCGAAGACCTCGACGAGGCGTTTCCCCAGGGCCGCGTCTATGCCCTCGAACGAGCCGATCTCTATGCGGCCAACGGGCAACAGTCCAAGGCCGTCAAGATTTGGAAGGGCCTGTTGAAAGAGGATTCCGCCAACCCCCACGCGAATTTGGGTATGTCGGCGTATTATCAGCAACAAGGGCAATACGAGGAGTCGTATCAATCGCTCAAAACCGCCCTGCAAAGCCCCGAACTGGACATCGACGCCAAAATTGCTGTCCTCTTGGGTTTTTATGGGGCTTCGGAACAATCGCCGGCCTTGAGAGCCCAGTCGTATGAACTGCTCGACATTGCCGAACAGGTGCACCCCAACGAGGCCAAGGTGCAGGCCATGAAGGGCGATTTTTTGCTGCGCGACAACCGCAAGGCAGAAGCCCAAACAGCTTACCGACAAGCGGTTTCGCTTCCCGGGGGCTCGCTCTGGCCCATTTGGCAGCAATTGCTCGCCATCGACCTTGAACTGCAACAGTGGGACCGATTGTATTCCGATGCCGAGCCCGCGGCCCAAGCCCATCCCAATCAACCCATGGTTTGGTTGTTCTTGGGGTATGGGGCCGAACGCACCGAGCGCACCGCCGAGGCCCGCAAGGCCTTTGAAACCGGACGCGATTTGGCTTTTGGACAATCCGGTCTCCTCGCCCAGTTCGAGGCTTCGCTCGGCATGGTCTGCGATGCGCTCAAAGATGTGCCCGCCTCCGACAAACACTTTGCGAGGGCTTTGCAACTGGAACCCGACAACCCGCTGTTTCTCAACAACTACGCCTGGGTGTTGGCCGAGCGATCCGCCAAGCTCAACGACGCGCTCCGGTATACCCAGCGCTCGAACCAACTCGATCCCAACAATCCCAATTCGCTCGATACCTACGCTTGGGTCTTGCACAAAATGGGGCGAAACGAAGACGCGCTCGTCCAAATTGACAAAGCCTTGGTCTTGGCCTCTGATCCCGTGTATTGGGAACACAAAGGGCTTATTTTGGAAGCCCTCGAACGCCGTTCTGAGGCCTTGAGCAGCTATCAAAAAGCCCTGGAACTGACGCTTTCTCGCGGTCAGGAGCCCACCTCCGTCCTCCGCGAACGGCTCAAAGCGCTCCAGCCGTGAGGGTTTTGTACGTACCACCAAGTGTGTGCCTCTGGGGAATTGTGGGGCTGATGTCCCTAACCACCAGTTGTGGCTTGTTTCGAAAAACCGAAGCGCCCCAGGTCGATGTTCCCAAACCCACCGATACACCCCGTACCGCGGTCGTTTCCGATCAAATCGAACGCGCCCGGTTCCGCCCCGAACGCTTTGGCTACAAGGCCGGAGCCACCTTGGTGCAAAACGGACGCGAAACGGATTTCAAAGTCGAGATGCGCTTCGAGCGCGACAAACAGATCTGGATCAACGTTTCGGATCCCTTTATGGGTATCTCGGTGGCGCGTTTGCTGTTGACCCCGGATACGGCCTTGATGTACAACCGCATCGACCAAACCTATACCGCCACCACCCCCGAAGCCCTGACACGACGTTGGGGGTTGACTTTTTCGTTTGCCGATGTGCAGGATTTGCTCTTGGCCAATGTGCCGCAAACCCAACCTTCGGCTCAATGGATCGAAGATTCGCGCCATGCCTGGACGCTCGATTCCACAGGGGGTCGTTATGCGCTCGTCTCGGGGCCCGTGGTGCATCGTTCGGTCGTGAGCCCGCTCGATTTTCGCCCGACGCTGCTGACCCTATTGCTCGCCAACCCCCGCGTAGCGTTGGATTGCCGCTATGGCTATAACCCGAACAACCCCCCGGCATCGTTTCCAGAAACGCTCGAATACGCCCTCGGCTTGCCGTATCAAACATCGCTGAAGATCCGCGTTCAAGAAACCCTGTCGACCGTACCGAATTTTCCGTTCTCCATTCCTCAGAACTTTCGAAAAACCCCATGAGCCGTTTCCCGACACTGGTGTTTTGGGCGGTGATGGCGCTGGGGCTTTTGGGCGAGGTGTCGGCCCAAAACAAGAAGAAGCTGCTCGAGCAAAAGAGCAAGATTCAAAGCGAGATCGAATTGGCGAACCGGATTCTCAAAGAAACCCGGGCCAATGTGCAGACCAATTCGGGGCAGGTGGAAGCGCTGGCGCAGAAAATCGATTTGCGCGAACGGCTCGTGGCCACCATGGAGCGCGAAATTGACCTTTTGGAAGGCGAGATCGAAGAAAGCCAAAAAGCCATTGCCGAACGCGAAAAAGTCCTCGAGCAGCGCAAGGCGGAATACGCCGAGATGATTCGGCACGCCGAGCGCAGCCGTTCGACCGATACCCGATTGCTCTTTTTGCTCTCGGCCGAGAGTTTTGCCCAGGCCTATCGCCGCATGGAATACATGAAGGAACTGAGCCGGGCGCGCAAACGACAAATTGAACTGATCGAGGCCGAGCGCAAAGCGCTTGAAACCAATAAGCGGTTGTTGGAAGAGCAAGCTGCGTTAAAACAACGCCTCAGAACCCAGAGGGGGAAGGAACTCGCCGCTTTGGAATCGGATCGGGCCCAATCGGAAAAGGCCCTGCAACAACTCACCCAAAAAGAAAAGGAACTGCAGCGGCAGATTTCGGAAAAGAAAGCCCAGCAACAAAAACTCGAAAAAGAGATTCAGAAAGCGATTGCTGCCGAAATCCGCAAGGCCAAAGATGCGGCCGTTCGCAAAGAAATCGAAGACCGCGCCCTTGCAGCCGGGCTTAAAAAGGGCAAGGATTTCTCGACCAAAACCTCGAACGCCCAACTCGAAAAGCTCATCGCCGCTCGATTGAAGAAGACCGAAACCACAACCACGGCGGCCACCCCTGCCAAACCCGCGGAAAAACCCGCGTCCAATGTGATGGCGTTGACCCCGGAAGGCAAGCTCGCCGCCGCGGGATTTTCGAAAAACAAAGGGGCGCTTCCCTGGCCAGTCGAGCGGGGATGGGTCGTTTCCAACTTTGGCAGCCATCCCCACCCGATTGCGAAAAACGTGGTGGTCAACAACAACGGCATCGACATTGCCACCGAATCGGGCAGCGAAGCAAAATCCGTTTACGACGGAGAAGCCATTGTGATCCAAGTGCCCTACGGCAACAAAGCGGTCTTGATCAAGCATGGCAATTTCTTTACCGTCTACGACAATCTGGCTGAGGTCTATGTAAAAAACGGAGACAAGGTCAAGGCGCGTCAATCGATTGGAAAAGTGTTTACCGATCCCAGCGATGGCACCACCCGTCTGCACTTTGAGGTCTGGGAAAACGACAAGGTGCAGAACCCTGTACCTTGGTTATCCAAAAAATAGGAACCATGAGAATCGCCCTTGCAGCCCTATCGAGTTCCCTCTTGTTTGGCGCTTGCCAAACCGCGCCTCCCGAAAACGCCCCGGCTGAATCCACCGTTGAACCCACTATGGACGCCCCATTATCCACCCCAGACCACCAAGGTCCCGACGCCGAGCGATTGGCGAAGGGCATTGTCTTTTTTGCCACGGGCAACGAGCCGTTCTGGTCATTTGAGGTCGTACCCGGTCAGGCGCTGCGTTTTGTTCCCATGAGCGGCGAACCCATGAATACGCCTTATGTGGAGCCCGAAGAGCTCAAAAATCCGCGGGGATGGAAGTACCATGCCGAGGTCGAGTCTGGGATTTTGGATGTGGAAGTGATCCTGGAAACCTGCATTGATGATATGTCGGAGGCCCAGTCACCCTACCGTGTTGTGGCCACGGTCCGAGGGAAGAGCTACAGGGGATGCGGACATTTTACCGCCGATTCCCGCGTCTTTGCCAACGCCTGGAAGCTGGCTTCGATCAATGGAGATGACTGGTCGGGAAAAACCGGATTGCGACCATTTTCCTTACAATGGGATCCCGCCAAGGCCCTGATCTCGGGCCAAGACGGGTGCAATAACTTCTTTGGTCCCGGCGAGGTGCGGGGAACACAGGCGTTGATCGGTCCGAATTTGGGGAGTACGATGATGGCCTGTCCCGATATGGCATCGCCCAAGCGCTATCTCGATGCCTTGACCCAGGGAGGGGCTTTCGGGGTGGGTTTTGATGGGGATCAGTTGGTGCTGAAAAACGATTCGTCCGAGTTGATCTTTTCCGCGCATACCCCCGAGGAACCTAAGTAAGACCGGGACAGCGGCAATTTCTGAGGACTGTATATCAAAAGCGGAATAGATCTGTAATAACAACCCTTTCGTGAGAAATCCTAAAAGACTGACTTAAGCTGGTGTAGTGGGTCTCTTGGAAGAGACTGTTCCGCGACGACATAGTCCCATCAGAGATCAACGAGTTGTCCGGCTATCAAGGTGTCTAAGGCCTCTCGACTCCGGGACCCGCCAGCGACGCCGAGTCGCACCCAGCCGCAACGGCCAGTGAGCCTTGCGGCGCGACCTCGGCCAAAGCGCTCCTAAAAAAAATCAAGAACGGGGTGGACAAGAGAGCGCACCTGACGGTCAATTGAGATTCGGCAATACTACAGAGCCACGAGGCGTCGTGGCTCTACATTTTCTTTGGAGCAGCAAAGAAAGAAGCCCACCGCGGGAGCGGAGTGCACATCAGAGTCGTAGACAGGGAATGACCAGCGTAGTCCAACTTTGAATGCTCATCGGCGTAGCCGGAAGACATCTACCCGAAGACCCATATTGATCTCGTGCAACCCTAGTTCAATTTTCATTGAACACTTTTTACGAATCAAAGACTGAACCTGAACTCCTACAATAGTCATCGCTCGCCAAGAATATCCTGTGACCTATAATACTCGGTCTATCGACACAAAAAAGCCCCGGCATACCGAGGCTTCATAGGGAATGAGCGCATGGAGCGACTTACATCCCAGATTCCCCCTCCGGGCTTCCACCTCCGGGTTGTCCCTGGCCTTTACCACCCCGTTTGCCTCTCATTTTATGCGCATTCTCCTTGCGCATTTTCTGGTATTCGGCAAACTGTTCCTTGGTTAAGACCGCCTTCATCTCTTCACCTTGGCTCTCGGCCAATTCCATCATCGCATCGCGCTGAGGCTGACCCTGTTCGCGCAATGCCACAAACTGATGGGCATAGCGGGTATTGATTTCCAGCGCTTGGGCTTTTTGCTCTTCGCTCATTTTCAGCCGAGTCGCCATTTGCTCGGTTTGTTTGGCGGCCATGGCTTCCGGGTTGCGCGGAGCCTGGTTCGGATTTTGAGCGTGCGTGGGTTGGAACATCAACCCCAGACCGAGGGCGAGCAGACCGCTCAGAAACGACTTTTTCATAATAGGCGATTTTGACTGTAAGACGAGCCGTGCTCTTCGCGGTTTAATGCGACCCGGGTTATTAATAATTCAACAGCTCCTCCAATTTGATCCGTAGCTTGTCGGCATTCGGTAAAACGGCGGCTTCTAGGGTGGAATTCAGCGGTATGGCCGGAACATTTTCCGAACCCAGCACCCGAACCGGCGCATCGAGCGAGCGGAAACAGGCTTCTTGAATCCATCCGGCCACGTTGCGCCCAAAGCTATTGAGGACCGGTTCTTCTGTCACGACCAACACCCGTCCATGGCGTTGTACCGCTTCGGCTATGGCCGATTCGTCCAGTGGCGAAAGACTCCGCAAATCGAGAATTTCGACCCGACCCGCAAAGGACTTGGCGGCTTCGAGGGCCCAGTAAATCCCCATTCCGTAGGCCACCACCACCGCGCTGCTTTGATCCCTGTTCGGCTCCGCGCTCAACACCGTTCGCGCCTTGCCGATGGGCACCACATAGTCCGAAGAAGGCTCGAGGGTCCGAGCCGCTTCGGTTCCCTTGATCTTGCTCCAATACAATCCTTTGTGCTCGAGAATTACCACTGGATTGGGATCGTAAAAAGCGGCTTTGAGCAGCCCTTTGAGGTCGGCCCCGGTACTCGGATACACCACCTTGATGCCCTTAATGTTGCAGACCACGGTCTCGATCGACGAGCTATGGTAGGGTCCGCCAGAGCCGTAGGCGCCAATCGGCACGCGGATTACGGCCGATACGGGCCATTTGCCGTTGCTCAAATAAAGAGAACGGCTCAACTCGGTAAACAATTGGTTGAGGCCCGGCCACAAATAGTCGGCAAACTGCACTTCGACAATCGGCTTGAGACCCGCCGCGCTCATACCCACCGTGCTCCCGATAATAAACGCTTCTTGAATCGGGGTGTTGAAGACCCGTCCATCGCCAAACCGCTCGGCCAGCGTGGCCGCTTCGCGAAACACCCCGCCCAAACGACGACCTACATCTTGTCCGTAGAGCAAGGCTTCTGGATGTGCTTCGAGCAGTTCGCGGATGGCAAACAAGGCCGAATCGACCATTACAGTGCGCTCCCGGCCTTGGGGTTCGCGTTCGCCCCGCTCTTCGGTGATGGGGGTGGGCGCCAAAATATGATCCGAAATCGACTCGGGCTTTGGGTCCTCGGCCGCAAGGGCCTGTTCGTAATCGCCCTGCACCATTTGACGGGCTTCGAGGGCCATCGCATCGAGATCTTCGGGCGAAAAACCGCGTTCGACCAGCGTTTGCCGCAGGCGAGGGAGGGGATCGCGCAAACCGTGTTCGACCAAATCGTCCCGATACCACTCTTTGCGAACACCCGAGGTATGATGCCCCAACAAGGGTACATCGGCCCGCACCAAAATGGGCCCCGATCCAGCCCGGATGGCTTCGAGCACCCCGCTCAAACCCGAGTAGCAGGCTTCGAAATCGCTCCCATCGAGCTCGAGCACCCCGAGTCCTTTGAAGCCCGCAGCCAATTCGGCCGCGTTCTGGGCTCGGGTCTCGGCGGCATTGGCCGAAATATCCCAGCCGTTGTCTTGCACCAAAAACAGCAGTGGCAATTTGCGCAAAACGGCCATTTGCAGGGCTTCCGACACCTCGCCTTCAGTCATGGCCGCATCTCCAATCGAGCAGACCACCACAGGGGCCGTTCCGGGTTCCCATGCATCGAGCCCTTGATCGATCCGATATTGAATCCCCATGGCCAAACCCGCGGTGGGAATGGCCTGCATACCCGTAGCTGAGCTTTGGTGAATGATGCGCGGCATCCCTTCTCGATTGAGACTGGGGTGAGAATAATACGTGCGCCCCCCCGAAAAGGGGTCGTCTTTTTTGGCGAGCAATTGCAGCATCAGCTCGTAGGGACTCATCCCGATGCCGAGCAAAATAGAGTCGTCTCGGTAGTAGGGAGAAACCCAATCTTGAGGACGGAGCTGTAGACTCAGCGCCAATTGAATGGCTTCGTGCCCCCTCGAGCTCGCATGGACGTATTGGGCCGTGACCTCTTTGTAGGCCTCATAGAGCGCGGCCATGGCGGCCGAAGTGCACATCAGGGAATAGGCCTTGCGCAGAACCGGGGCGTCGAGGGTCTCGGCGTGTTTCATGCCCGAAAATTAGAACGCTTCGCCCGAAACACTGGGTCAAAATTGTTCCACCCCTTCGATTCGGCGGCTTTATTCGATGGGACCATTGTCGATGAGCCGAACCCCAGAGGCGTGCACCGCCGCAAACAAGCGCCAGCGACCCTGATGCAGATCCGGGGATCCGGCATACGGATGGAATTGGTCGCGGTCGGCAATTTCGAGGTATTCCACTTCGAGGGTCGAAAACTGATTCAACACATCGACCGAACGGGCCAATTCGGCCTGCCAATGGTCGGGGGTCAAGGACGTTGAAAGGCGGCTCAGTTCTCGGTATATGGCGGGGGCTTGGGCGCGGGCCTCGGGGGTGAGCCGCAGATTTCTCGAACTCATCGCCAACCCATCGGATTCGCGGTGGGTGGGGCCGCCCACAATGCGCACCCCGAGGGCTTCGGTCTCGACAAGCCGCCGCACTACGGCCAGTTGCTGAAAGTCTTTTTCCCCAAAAAACGCCGCCTCGGGTTCGATGCGTCGAAAAAACAGATCGAGAATGCGGGCCACGCCTTGAAAATGACCGGGTCGATGGGCGCCTTCCAGCGCGATTTCGAGCTCGCCCAAATCGTAGTGCTTTGGGGAGGGGCCGGGTTCAGACGATCCGTACACTTCGGCTACGTCGGGGATAAAAACCGCGTCGCAGGCGGTGTTGCGCAGCATGGCTACATCGGCTGCTTCGGTGCGCGGATAGTGTACCAAATCTTCGGAGCGATTGAACTGAGCGGGGTTGACAAAGATGCTCATCAAAACGCGGTCGCACTGTTTCTGGGCGAGTGCCACCAGCGACAAATGACCGGGGTGCAAAGCGCCCATAGTCGGCACAAATCCAAGACTCTGCCCGTGTTTCCGCAGGGTTTGCCTCCAATCTTCGATTTCGTTCCAGCTCCTCAGTACGTGCATTTGAGTCCTTGAAATACAGCGCCAAAGCTAGTGAACGGGTTCCGGGCTCGCAGAAAAGCCGTACCTTTGTTGAACCGCCTTCCAGTTAGTCACAATCTTCCAACGCGCAGCAAAGATGGCCAAGAAACGTATCCTCTACGTCTCCCAGGAAATCAACCCCTATCTCGAAGATTCCGAAATCGCGCGCGCCTCTCTCGCCTTACCGAAAAAAATGAACGAACGGGGACACGAAATCCGCGTGTTCATGCCGCGTTTTGGGGTAATCAACGAGCGTCGGCACCAGCTTCACGAAGTCATTCGGCTCAGCGGCATCAACATTATCGTCAACGATATGGACCAGCCGCTCATCATCAAGGTGGCCTCGGTTCCCTCGGCGCGTCTGCAGGTGTATTTTATCGACAACGACGAATACTTCAAGCGCAAAGCGGTCTTTTTCGACGATCGAGGCCAATTTTTTACCGACAACGACGAAAGAGCCTTGTTCTTTTGCCGGGGGGTGGTCGAAACCGTGCGCAAACTCGGTTGGGCTCCAGACATCATCCACTGCCACGGCTGGATGACCGCGCTGTTGCCCTTGTATTTGCGCCGCTTCTACGCCGACGATCCGCTCTTTAGCGAAACCCGCGTGGTGACCAGCGTCTACCACTTCGACTATTGCGACCGGTTTAGCGACAAATTGCTCAAGAGTTTGGCGTTTGATGGCATCCCCGCCGAAGACATCGCGCATTTGGCCGACGGCGACGTAGGCTGCATGAACAAACTGGGGGTGTTGTACAGCGATGCCGTTTTGCGGCACGGAATCCTCCCGAACGATTTGAATCAATGGGTGGAAGCACACCATCCGGACTCGATGCACGTTACAGACCTCAAGGAGCAGATGCCCGCCATCGAAGAATTGTATGCATCGGTGGGGGAGCGGGCGCTCGCGCTGTGAGAACGCATCGATAGGACCCCTATGAAATTTTTGTTGAAGCCTCGGCTTTGGGCCGGGATGGCCACGGCCTTGATGTTATTGGCGCTGTGGAGTTGTGAGAAAGACGGTGGCCTGCTCGGACTCGACTTGCTCGACGAGGAAAAGGCAGGCGTCGGTGTTCTGCTCCAGTTTCCGGTGGTGGCCTTTACGCTCGAAGACGATAGCGTTCTGTCGCGCAATCCGACCTACGGCATCGCGGGTTCTTACCAGGATCCTTTGACCGGGTTCCACTCTTCTTACTTCGTTACCCAGGTGTTGCTGCAGGCGGCTCAACCCAATTTCGGCACGAATGCCATCCTCGATTCGGCCCGATTGGTGCTGCGTTATCAGGGGGCTTACGGCGATACCAACAAACCCATGAGTTTTCAGGTCTATCGGCTCGACGAGTACCTCGATCCCGATGCCACCGAGGGTTATTACTCGAACCGCAACTGGGCGATTGGCGACTTGGTCGGACAGGCGAACTACAGCGAATTCCGACCCCGACAAGCCTTTGTGGAAGGGGGTGATACCTTGAGTCCGCGACTGGTTATTCCCCTCGATGTCAATTATTTGCAGCAAACCATCATCGACGCCTCTGCGGGCAACAACGCCGACTTTGCCAACAACGACGCCTTTATCCGCTATTTCAACGGGATTGTGATTCGCTCTGGGGACGAAGACGGGTCGATGTTCCAGTTCGACATCAGCTCGGGGATTAGCCGCATACAGCTGTTTTATCACAACGATACCGATACCGGCACCTTCGATTTGCGCACCGATGCGAGCACAGAGGGGGCCAACCACTTTGAACACGACTATTCTTCAGCGGCCTTTGATCCGGCCATGCCCGATACCATAAACGGGACGGAGTACACCTTTGTCCAGGCCATGGGGGGGTGCGTCACCGCTTTGGAATTTCCGACCCTGCCCGAGATCATCGACTCTAACTACCTGATCAACAAAGCAGAACTCAATCTCACCATCGAAATCGGCAACGATGCAGGGTTCGAGGTGCCTCGGTTTATGCTGATTCTCGAGCAGAACGATTCGGGCAAAGTGCTCATCAAGGACTATACTGTAGGGCGTTTTTCGGAAGAGGTTGTCAAGGATGACTACCGACAGAAGAAATATTCCTTTAACATTACCCGACATATTTTTGAGACGTTGTACGAGCGTGGTGGGAAGACGCGGGTGTTTTTGGTCAGCGGCAGCGGTGCCTCGTCCATGAACCGGGTGGTGCTGAATGGAAACCGACACCCTGGAAATCCCTTAACGCTCGATTTGTACGTCAGCCAGTCGCCTTAAAATTTCCGAGCTATGTGCGGTATCGTCGGCTACATTGGTAGCAAACAGGCCTATCCTATTGTGATCAATGGCCTGAAAAGGCTAGAATATCGCGGCTACGATAGCGCAGGGATCGCCCTGCTCGAAGCGGGCGCGTTCAAACTCTACAAGCGCAAGGGCAAGGTGGCCGAACTCGATGCGCTCGCTACCCAGAACGACATCGTGGCCACGCTGGGTATTGGGCATACGCGTTGGGCGACCCACGGGGTCCCGAACGATGTCAACAGCCATCCCCACCTAAGCCAGAGCGGTCGTTTGGCGTTGATCCACAACGGCATTATCGAGAACTTCAGCGCTTTGAAGGAGGCTTTGATCGATCGCGGCTTCTCTTTTAAAAGCGAAACCGATACGGAAGTCTTGGTCAATTTGATCGAGGACATCATGAAGGAGGAATCGCTCCCCTTGGATCAAGCGGTGCGAATTGCGCTCAATCAGGTCATTGGGGCTTATGCGATTTGCGTGATCGACCAAGAGCAACCCGACCGAATTGTGGTGGCCAAAAAGGGCAGCCCGCTCGTAATTGGCATTGGGGAAGGAGAGTACTTTATTGCCTCTGACGCCACCCCGTTTTTGGAATTTACCAAGAATGTGGTCTATCTGGAGGAGGAGGAAATGGCGGTGATTCAGCCGGGTCGCAGCCTCGAAATCCGCTCGATTGCGTCCAACCGCATGGTCGATCCCTATATCCAGAAGCTCCAAATGGATTTGGAATCGATTGAAAAGGGGGGCTATGAGCACTTTATGCTCAAAGAGATCTATGAGCAGCCGCGTTCGATTCGCGACTCACTCCGCGGGCGTTTGCAGCCCGATAAGGGGTTGGTGAAGATGGGCGGGGTCAACGAATACATCGAGAAATTCACCAAGGCCGAGCGGATTATCATTGTGGGCTGTGGCACGAGCTGGCACGCGGGTCTGGTTGCCGAATACATTTTTGAAGAACTCGCTCGGATTCCAGTGGAGGTGGAATACGCCTCCGAGTTCCGCTACCGCAACCCGATTATCAGCGAAAAAGACGTGGTGATTGCGATTTCGCAGTCGGGCGAAACGGCCGACACCCTCGCAGCGATCAAACTGGCCAAGAGCAAGGGGGCGACCATTTTTGGAATTTGCAATGTGGTGGGCTCCTCGATTGCCCGCGAGACGCATGCTGGGGCCTATACCCATGCGGGTCCAGAAATCGGGGTGGCGAGTACAAAGGCGTTTACCGCTCAGGTGGCCGTGCTCAGTCTGATTGCGCTCCGCATTGCCCACGACCGGGGGGCCATCAAGGAGTCGGACTACCACCGTTTGTTGCAGGAATTGGATTCGATTCCGGCCAAGATTGAAAAAATGCTCGAAAGCGATGCCCAGGTTCTCGAGATTTCGCGCATTTTCAAAGACGCTCAGCACTTTTTGTACCTCGGCCGCAGCTACAACTTCCCTGTGGCGCTGGAAGGGGCGCTCAAGCTCAAGGAGATCAGCTACATCCACGCCGAGGGCTATCCTGCGGCCGAGATGAAGCACGGTCCGATTGCGCTCATCGACGAGAATATGCCCGTGGTGGTCATTGCCCCGCTCAATACGCACTACGAGAAGATTGTGAGCAATGTCCAAGAGGTCAAGGCGCGCAATGGACGGGTGATTTGCATTGTGAATAAGGGCGATACCGAAATCCGCAAACTGGCCGAACACGTCATCGAAGTCGAAGACACCATGGATGTGTTTACGCCATTGTTGACGACCATTCCGCTCCAGCTCCTCGCCTACCACATCGCGGTGATGCGCGGTTGCAACGTCGACCAGCCCCGGAATTTGGCGAAAAGCGTTACGGTGGAGTGAGTATGATGAAGTTAGCCTAGCAGTGCATGTATCAAATTGATCGCGAGAACAATTCGCTTGTCCTGCTCGAGGCGAAGTCATTCTCCAATCTCGGTTTTCGTGAGCGAGATCATTTGCAAGAATGGATATGCAAGAATCCTAGTGTTTTGGCGGAGGAATTGTTGATTATTCAGAAAGAGTTCAATGGGTTCGACGACACCAAAGAACGACTGGATATTTTGGCGCTAGACAAACAGGGCAATTTGGTGATTGTCGAGAACAAACTCGACGATACGGGAAGAGATGTTGTCTGGCAGGCGCTCAAGTACACGTCCTATTGCTCTACGCTGAGTACCGCTCAAATTGTAGAGATGTTTCAGCAGTTTTTGCGCAAGGAAGGATCCGAAGCAGATCCCAGGAAAGTGATCGGAGAATTTGTTCATGGTTCCAGAGAAGATTTTATCTTAAACCAGAACGATCAACGAATTATTCTGGTAGCCAATACGTTCAGAAAAGAAGTTACTTCAACAGTGATGTGGTTGCTCAACCACAATGTGCGTATTCAGTGTTTTCGGGCCATCCCATACGTCTTGGAAGGGAGGCCCCCCACGGTTCTCCTTCAGTTCGAGCAGATTATTCCTCTGCTGGAAACGGAGGAGTATATCATTAAGATTCGAGAAAAAGTCAACGAAGAACAAGATCGTGTTCGCAAGAGATCTGATCAGATTTTGATGGACTTTTGGACAGGCCTGGTACGGGAGGTGTCGCAAAGAAAAGCGCTCAGTTTTGTGCTGAAAAGTGATCCTGTTCGGCCTCAGTTTTATTACAGCTTTGCCAAGGAAGGAGTGACCTTTGCTTTTTGTATAGGTGAAAAAGTTCCTAGATCAGAGTTGTACTTCAATGATGACCCTGACAAAAAGAAAATCGATTCGATGAAAGTGGCTTTGGAGGAGGCAAAATCTGATTTGCTTTCTAAGCTTATTTTCCAACGACTAGAGAATCGAAAGGCATCGAGAATTAAAATCGACATGTCGGTAGAATTGAACCAACAATTGAATATTGGTTGGAACGATCAATCCACATGGCCGGATTATTACGATTGGTACATTGAATCCATGGACCGCCTCTATCGGGAGTTGTTGCCAGTTTGGGTACGTGTCAAAAAAAACTTGTAGGTATGGAAAAGCCCGCTTCTTCGCATTCTTCCGATGCCGTTTTGGAATATGTTTCAAACCTTCCGGATGAGTGGAGCCTTGTTTCGAAACGGTTGACGGAAGTGATTTACGCGGGTCTTCCTCAAGCCACCGCCAAAGTCTGGCACAGGCATCCGGTGTGGTTCGATGGAAAGAACCCTTTGACGGGTTTCAGTCTCCAAAAAGCTGGGTTGCGGTGGATGTTTTGGAGCGGTATGAGCTTTGACGAGCCCGACTTGATTCCGGGCAAGGGGCGTTTTCAGGATGCCTCGGTTTTTCTTCAACCCGATTCGGTTCTCGATCCCGTTCAAACCGCTCGTTGGCTCGACAAGGCGTGGAACCTGCAGTGGAACTATGCCGAAATCGTCCGAAACAAAGGGGTTCTGCTTCCGTTGAAAGGGGTGGGGTGAGGGACTTCGAGTGCTCGGTGAACCAAGTACCGTTCTCGATAGGATCCTAGACCGCCCATTCAACGCAAATCTCACCCATTCAGAGGATGCGGTTGGGGTAAAGAGATACCAGACTGTTCGTGGGGTTGTCGAGCCTTGAAGATTCTGCGCTGCCGTTGGGCGTCAGCCAAGGCGACATGTTTCGTTGTGTACCGTACTCGACGGGTTGTTAGAAGATTCGGAGATGAAACAAGGGCCGGTGCGCTTTTCTGTTTACCTTACCCCGACACGATTGCATGGCGCGAGATATTTAAGGAAAAAGAAAATGAAAAGATACTTGGTGTTTGTGGTCCTTTTGTTTGGAATGATTGATTCCTGCTTTGCCCAACAAAGTGGGTCAGATTTAATCGATTCTTTGAAGGCAGAATTGTTGGACGAAAAAGCGGATACAACGCGGATCAAGTATCTATCCCAAATTGCTTTTGCCTACAGCCGCTCCTCTCCGGATTCGGGTTTGGTCTTTGCCAGCAGAGCATTGGTTTTTGCACGTGAAATACAATGGGAACGAGGCATTGCAAACGCATTTTATTTTAGAGGGGCCAATTATTTGGGGTTATCCCAACTTCCCGAGGCGTTGGATGATTACTTCAATGCAAGGCGATATTTTGAAAGTCTGGGAGACAGTAGTAAACTCGCCGGAACGCTCAGCAATATTGGGGTTGTCTATGCGCAACAAAAGAAAATAGACCAGTCGCTCGAGTATTTTTTACAGGCCTTACAGGTCATAAGAAAAGTAAAGCCAAAGAGCAATTTTGAAGCAGCCAGTTTGGGCAATATCGGGAATTTGTACTTTGAAAAAGGAGATTACCAAAAAGCCCTCGATTACAAACAGCAAGCATTCCTTCTACTCAAAGATCTGGGGAGTCCCGAAATGACCTCATCAGGGCTGATCAGTATGGCTAGCGTTTATCTAGAGATCAAGGATTACAAAAATGCGCTGGCCTATGCGAAGCAAGCCATGGAAGTAGCAGAGAAAGTAGAGTTTGAACCAGTAGTCGCCAATGCGCATCAACTCAAAGGGAGGGCATTGTACAAAATCGTAGCCGATGATGACAAAGCATTGCTCGACAGTATTTATTCTGGAAATAGGCAAAGGGCGCTGACCGAGTCTCGAATCAATTTGGACAGTGCCGTTGCGAAATTCAGACGGGTAGGTGATCAAGTTCAATTGGCTTCGACGTATGGGGGGTTTATTGAATTGGAGGAGCATGAAGGCAACTTCCAAGCAGCGTTGGATTATTTTAAGTTGAGCAAGGCCATCAATGATTCTCTTTTTACCGCCGACAATACGGAGGAGATGCTTCAAACATCCATGCAATATGAGTTCGACAAAAAAGAGGCAGAGAATAAACTCAAACAAGAGAAAAAGGATGCGATTCAGAGAAATGTTCGGAACTCGATTGCCGTTGGATTGGCAGGTACTCTGGTGTTTTTAATTGTCGTGTACCGTCAGCGAAACAAAATTGCGAAGGCGAGAAAGAGAAGTGATGAATTGCTTTTGAATATTTTGCCGGAAGAAGTGGCGGAGGAACTCAAGGAAAAGGGCAGTGCGGAAGCCAGGCACTTTGATTCCGTTACCATTCTCTTCACCGATTTTAAAGGGTTTACGCTAATTTCTGAACGACTGGCTCCGGCAGAATTGGTCTCCGAGATCAATTATTGTTTCTCGGCCTTCGATGAAATTATGGATAGGCACCGAGTAGAGAAAATTAAGACCATTGGTGATGCGTACATGGCCGTAGGTGGGGTTCCCAACCCCAATGCATCGCACGCGGTTGATGTGGTGAAAGCAGCTCTGGACATTCAAAGATTTATGAAGGAATATCAAGAAAGGATGAAAGCGTTGGGCAAGCTGTTCTTCGAAATACGAATAGGGGTTCATACCGGAACGGTGGTGGCGGGTATCGTCGGATTAAAAAAGTTTCAATACGATATCTGGGGAGATACGGTCAATACGGCTTCCCGGATCGAGTCCAGTGGTGAAGAGGGTAAGGTGAACATCAGTGGCAGCACCTACGAATTGGTAAAAAATCAATTCTCTTGCACACACCGTGGAAAGATTCAAGCCAAGGGCAAGGGAGAATTGGATATGTATTTTGTAGAAGCGGAGAAAAGTGACTAAGAAGAACAGTTTCGCAAAGGACGTTCCCCTCACGTCCATGGTTTAACCCACTCGACTTGGCGGCAAAACGGGCATCACAAAACCCTCAGCTGGCCCCCCTGTCCCAGTCGCTCGGTTCCTGCCGAGTGACCATAGAGAACACTTTCGGAGAGTGCAATTGGCGAAGTCACACCTGAAGTTTTACCCACTCGGCTGGAGCCAAGCGGGTAAAAGAGGATGAGAATGATGACCAACCCCGTGCTCCGCAGAAGCCGCTTGTTTCGGCCTTTGACACCGTTCGCTGTCTCAGTCGCTCGGTTCCTGCCGAGTGACCAAGGGAGTATTATATTCTCTGAAAACACAGGTTTTTTGGTGAATGCATTCTCCAATTCTATACAATATTCAGTGAATTAGAAAGCATATTGCGCTCGTTTCACCCACTCGGCCCGTCCCCAAACGGGCATCACAAAACCCTAAGCTAGCCCCTTCAGATTGCTTCGAGCAAAGCCCGCGCGAGTTTTTCGCGGTAGGCCGGGTCAGAGAGGCGAGCGCGGCCTTCGGCTTGGCTCACCGAGCCGATTTCGACCAATATCGCTGAAGCGGGGTAGTGCTTGAGCGCGTAAAATTGGTCGGAAGTCTTGGTGCTTACGGGTCCAAAACGCTCGACCGATGCGGCCAAGCGCACCGCAGCTTCGGCTCCGGCCCTATCGTTGGGCTGCGATATAAATCCGAATTGGTTGGGGTGATCGGCTCGGCCCCGGCTGTCGAGGTGGAGCGACAACACGCGGTCCGGGGCGATTTCGGCAATGCGTTCGGCCCGTTCCTTCAAACCCATATACACATCGCCTTCGCGCAACAACACCACCTTGAGATCACGCCGGGTGTTCAACTCCCGCATCATCAACGCGAGGTCGAGGATGATGTCCTTTTCCGCCAATCCATCCGTGTTCCAACCCAGGTCTTTGCCCCCATGGCCCGGATCGATGGCCAAGACAAAGGGCTCTTGGCTTCCGACATCCGAAGGGGAATGGGCTCCGGTCAAAAGCAGCAGCAACAAAGAGACGGGCAGGATGCGGAAGTTCATAACCATCAGATTTATCGTGAAGTACGACAAAAAATGTCCGGGGCGTCTCCCAGAGAACGCCGAGTTATTCACCACATTGTGCGAAACGGGAAGCCCGAAAGAATCGGATCAGTCCTCTACCACCCAAGCCCCCGTGCTCAACAGCGGCTCCGCTACTTTGTATTTGGCCGAGCGCTGTTCGCCCGTCTGAATGTTCCGAAGCGTCACCATGTCGTTGCGACCGTATTTCTTGCCGGTGTTGACTACGGGCGCCGTGCGAACGGGTTGGGGACGGGAAGCGGGCGGACGCGAACCCCGTTGGGCTGCCGATTCCGGGGCACCTGGTCCGCTGGTTTGCAGGGCCTCTGGACGCCGCACGGGCATCGGAGCCGCAGGACGCGCGGGGTTTTGCTGAATCGGGATCGAAGACTTGAACAAAAAGCTCAAAATCTCTGCGTTCAGCTTGGTCACCATCGCCTTGAACAACTCAAACGACTCGAATTTGTAGATCAACAGCGGGTCTTTTTGCTCGTAGACCGCACCCTGAACATATTGCCGCAAATCGTCGAGTTTGCGCAGGTGTTCCTTCCACGCCTCGTCGATCAGGAGCAGGGTGATGTTCTTCTCAAAATCGCGCACCAATTGCTTGCCCTTGCTCGAATAGGCGGTTTCGATGTTCGTCACCACCTGGAGCATTTTGACCCCGTCGGTAAAGGGGACCACGATGTTTTGGTACTGGCCTTTTTGGTTCTCGTACACATCCTTGATCACCGGGAAGGCCGAGCTCGCCATGCGCTCCGATTTGTCTTCGTAGTGTTTGCGCGCTTCGGCATAGAACCGCTCTGCCAGCTCCGCCTCGCTCGGCTTCTTCAGATCGAGATCGGCCGGAAGTTCGAGTCCAAAGACGCGGAAAAGTTCAAATTTGAGTTCATCCTCGTTCCGGGTGGCCACAAATTGGGCGGCCAAGGCCGTGGCCGTATCGTAGAGAATATTCGCCAAGTCGGTCGCCAACTTATCGCCAAACAGGGCGTTTCGACGACGGGCGTAAATGACTTCGCGCTGGCTGTTCATCACATCGTCGTACTCCAACAGCCGCTTGCGCACCCCGAAGTTGTTTTCCTCCACCTTGCGCTGGGCCCGCTCAATGCTCTTGGTCACCATGCTGTGCTGGATCACCTCGCCTTCCTTGAGCCCCATCTTGTCCATCAATCCCGCGATGCGCTCCGAGCCGAAGAGCCGCATCAAATTGTCTTCGAGCGATACAAAAAACTGAGAACTGCCCGGATCGCCTTGGCGTCCCGAACGACCCCGCAACTGTCGGTCGACCCGTCGAGAGTCATGGCGTTCGGTGCCGATAATCGCCAAACCGCCTGCCGCCTTCGATTCGGGCGTCAGTTTGATGTCCGTACCCCGGCCTGCCATATTGGTGGCAATGGTCACGGTGCTCGGTTTGCCCGCTTCCTGAACGATTTCCGCTTCCTTTTGGTGCAGTTTGGCGTTCAAAACGTTGTGGTTGATCTTCCGCATTTTGAGCGAACGGCTCAAGAGTTCGGAAATCTCGACCGAGGTTGTACCCACCAGTACCGGACGACCCGCCAAGGTCAGTTTTTCGATTTCTTCGATGACCGCGTTGTACTTCTCGCGCTTGGTTTTGTACACCAAATCTTCTTCGTCTTTGCGGACAATCGGGCGGTTGGTCGGAATCACGACCACTTCCAACTTGTAGATATTCCAGAGTTCTTGCGCCTCGGTTTCGGCCGTACCCGTCATACCCGCCAACTTGGCGTACATCCGGAAATAGTTCTGGAGGGTTACGGTGGCATAGGTCTGGGTAGCCGCCTCAATCTTAACGCTTTCCTTGGCTTCGATCGCCTGATGAAGCCCGTCGGAATAACGGCGACCTTCCATGATCCGGCCCGTTTGCTCGTCGACAATCTTCACCTTGTTTTCCATCACCACATACTCGACATCGCGCTCGAACAAGGTGTAGGCCTTGAGCAACTGATTCATGGTGTGGATGCGCTCGCTTTTTTGTTCAAAATCGCGGAGCAGGGCTTCTTTGCGCTCTGCCCGGTCCACGATGTCCGCGATTTCGCGATCGATGCGCGAAACCTCGATGCTCAAATCGGGCAAGATGAAGAATTGCGGATCGGTATCGCCCGAGAGCAGTTCAATGCCCTTTTCGGTGAGTTCGACCTGGTTTTGCTTTTCATCGATGACGAAGAACAAATCCTGATCGATTTTCCACATTTCCTTGCCTTGCTCCTGCATGTAGTAGTTCTCGGTCTTTTGGAGCAGGGTTTTGCGACCCTCTTCCGACAAGAACTTGATGAGTGCCTTGTTTTTAGGCAACCCCCGGTGCGCCCGCAACAGCCGTACACCCCCTTCTTTTTCGTCCCCTTGATCGATCAGCCGCTTGGCCTCGATCAACTCCTGTTGCACTACCGCTCTTTGGGCCTGAAACAGCTTGACCACAAAGGGTTTGAGCTGATCGAAATCCTGGTCTTCGCCCTTGGGTGTCGGACCGCTGATAATCAAAGGCGTACGGGCGTCGTCGATCAAGACCGAGTCGACCTCGTCTACGATGGCAAAGTTGTGCTTGCGCTGCACCATATCCTCGGGAGACCGGGCCATATTGTCGCGCAGATAGTCAAAGCCGAATTCGTTGTTGGTGCCGTAGGTGATGTCCGCCTGATACGCTGCCCGACGCTCGGGCGAATTCGGTTGGTGCCGATCGATGCAATCGACGGTAAGTCCGTGGAACTGATACAGCGGACCCATCCATTCCGAGTCGCGGCGCGCGAGGTAGTCGTTGACCGTCACCAAGTGCACCCCGCGTCCGGTGAGGGCGTTGAGGTAGACCGCCAGGGTCGCCATCAAGGTCTTACCCTCGCCCGTGGCCATCTCGGCAATTTTGCCCTGGTGGAGCACGGTGCCCCCGATCAGCTGCACATCATAGTGCACCATATCCCACACAATCTCGTTTCCGGCGGCCTTCCATCGGTTGGGCCAAATGGCCTTTTCCCCTTCAATCTGTACGAAGTCCCGCTGGCTCAAGGCTCGGTCGATCGGCCCGGCTTCCACCTCCAGTTGGCCGTTTTTCGACCAGCGTCGAGCGGTTTCTACCACTACCGCAAAGGCTTCGGGGCGAAGGGTTTCGAGCTCTTTTTCGAGCCGTTCACCGAGCTCTTTGTCGCGTTTTTCGCGATCGGCAAACAGTTGTTCGCGCTCTTCGAGGGCTTCGGTCTGCGCGAGGCGCTCTTGGATGGCGTCGATTTCGGTCTGAATATCCTGGGTTCCTTCCTTTAGGCGCTGTCGAAACAAGGCGGTCTGAGCGCGCAAACCATCGTCACTCAGGGCTTCGATGCGCGGATAGTGTTCCCGTACCTGATCGATATAGGGCTGCAGCGCCTTGAGGTCGCGCAGCGTCTTGGTGCCAAATACCTTGGCGAGTAGATTGCCGAACATAAAAATGGCCTCTTTAGAGGGGGGGTGTAAAGGTAAGCCGGAGCAGAACGTCGACCGGACTTTGACGCCGGAAAGCGAACAAGGACGCACAAAAAAACCGCGATCCAAACAAAATCGGACCGCGGTTGGGAGGTGTCCCGTCAGATTTAGTTCAACAGGACCCGCTCGCGGATGAGCTCTTGTCCAAACTGCTCGAGTTGAAGAACATACATGCCGCGGGGCAGCGTATAGGCTTCGAGTTTGACGCCTTCGGCGGTCGAGGCGACGCGCTCCAATCGGTCGAGCACCACACGGCCAGACAGATCGAAGAGCCGAACCCGAGCCGGACCGGCCACCAACTTGGAGTCGACCGCGGTAAAGGCCCCGGGCGAAGGATTGGGATAAATCGAACGGAACGCTTCTTGCTCGGTCAAACCGATGGACGGGTCGAGGGTAAACGTCGAGCTAATGGTGCGAATCACGTCTCCGTTGGTCGAACCGTTTCCATTGGCAAAATTGCCCGCTACGTACATCTTGATCTGCGCAGGCGGATTGGCACTGGGGGCGGTCCATTGGAAGGAATAGCGCCGACCGTTATTGGGCAAGGTGTTCGAGGCTGTACGGTGCGTCAAGAATTTGCCCTGTCCATTGGAACTGATGCTGGCCGGATCGCTCACCACCAAGGTGCCGATGTGGTTCCCGGAACCATCCTCTACACTGACGCTGAAACCACACAAGGGGCTGTTGTTTTGAAGATCATTCAAATCCACATCGACGGCATAGGTAAAGCCCGGTACATACCCGTTGATCGGAATGTTGGTCAAGATGGTCAATTGGTGGTTGGCTGTGGGGGCGGGTCCGTTGTGGCAACCGGCAGCGGCACAGGTCAGGTTGTTGCTGGCTTCCGAACCGGTACGCCCGGCAGGGGCTCCTGTCGAATTGGCCAACAAATGGAGCGCGAAACCGAAGGCCGAAGCCAACGGAATAAAGAGTAGCGTTTTTTTCATCGCGATAAGCCTTGGAGGTTGGTTGAGAAGGCCAATTTAACCCCAAGCCGGTGTTTTTGGAATGATTTGAGTGCCGTGCAGACTCATCGGACCTAGTTCCTCAAGCGGTGACGGACAACAACGATACCCTGAAGGGGTCAGGTTTCGGCTTTCCATGACTGCAATGCGATCAAAATCATAGTTCTTCCCTGCCGATTTGAGTACATTAACCAACCGAAAACCTACCGAGGATTAATCCGAACACCCATGGAACGTTCTGTTGGCTTGTTTTTGCATAAACCCATGTGGATCCTGACCCTGGCCGTGGGCCTTTTGGGATCGGTCCATGCCCAAAACGCTCGGCTGCACTTGCGCAACGGGTTGATGGAAGTGCCGCGTTCGGCCCGCATCGAGCTCAATGGGGCAACCGTCGATGCCCTCGACGGCCGTTGCAGAGGCATTCTGATCTTTGCGGAGATCCCGGATCCAGAAGCACAAAAGCGCTGGCAAGCTGCCGGTTTGCATTTCGACGCCTACCTTCCCGATCGGGCTTTTCAGGTTTCGTTTGCCCCTACACTTGCGCCCGAACTCCAAAGGCGCTCCTCGGAATGGGTGGCCTTTGTGGCCTTGGCTCCAGAGCACAAAATTCAGCCGGAACTCTTGGCGGGCGATGTCCATCCCGATGCGCGGTCTGCGGAGGGACACCTTCGGGTTTGGGTGCACGTCGATCGGGAACTCGGCGCACGCGGGGTGCTCGAGGCCGTTCAATCGGTCGGTGGTCGCCCCGATCCACTGCCCGGAAGCGAACCGCAGACGATGTCGGCTTGGATTCCCTCCACTCAATTGCGCGCTTTGGCCGCCTTGCCGCGGGTGCGTTTTGTCGAGGCCTTTGACCCGGTTCAAGAAGCCGAAAACCTCAATGGCCGCGCGATGCACCGGGTGGCTTCGGTCCAACCCGGCATCGGGGTCGGCTACGACGGGAGCACGGTGCGCGTGGGCTTGGGCGACGACGGCGCCATTGGTCCCCACCCCGACTATCAAGGGCGGATTGTGTACGATCGCAGCAGCGCGAGCAGCGGAGACCACGGCGATCACGTGGCCGGAACCATTTTTGGCGCGGGCAATGTCGATCCCGATGGAATGGGGATGGCGCCGGGGGCAGAAATGGTCTATTCGAGTTTTCCGGGCAACTACAGCAACATCGATGCGGATTACGTCAACTACAGCGTGCGCATCACTTCTTCGAGTTACGGCTCTACGTGCAACGGGGGCTATACCAGTACTTCTCAACAACTCGATCAGGACATCGTGTCCAATCCCAAACTGATGCACGTGTTTTCGGCGGGCAATTCGGGGAGTTCCGATTGCGGTTATGGGGCCGGAGCGGGGTGGGGCAATATTACCGGGGGGCACAAAGCGGGCAAAAACGTGATGGCCGTGGCCAACCTCAATTCGAGCGATGTGGTGAGTTCGAGTTCGAGCCGCGGACCTTCGGCCGACGGCCGTATTAAGCCGGATGTCAGTGCTTTGGGGACCAGCGTTTACTCCAGTGTTACCCCTCAGACCTATGCGTCCTATACGGGAACTTCCATGGCCTGTCCCGGGGTTTCCGGTAGTTTGGCCGTTTTGACCCAAGCGTTTAAAGTCACCCAAGGGAGCGAACCGGACGGGGGCTTGCTCAAAGCGATTTTGATGAATACCGCCCAGGATCTGGGCAATGCGGGTCCCGACTTTATCTATGGCTATGGCCGTATCGACGTTCACAAAGCCGTGGAACTGATCGAGAACGGACAATATCTGACGGGGAGCATTGGCCAGGGCGGGTCGCAAACGCACAGCATCCCCGTGCCCTCGGGGGTGGCGCGGTTAAAGGTGATGGTCTATTGGACCGACCCAGCCGGAAATCCACTGAGCGCCAAGGCCTTGGTTAACGACATCAACACTTCGCTCAGCAACGGTGGCGGGGCTCCGCTCTTGCCTTGGGTGCTCAATCCCACGCCCAATGCGGCGAGTTTGGCGGCTCTGGCCGTTCGGGCCGTCGATAGCCTCAACAATGCCGAGCAAATCACGGTCGACAATCCCGGGGTTGGATCTCGGACTCTAACGGTGGTGGGCAGCAGCGTTCCCGTGGGTCCTCAGACCTTTTGTGTAGTGTATACCTATGAATACGACGAAGTCCACCTCGACTTTCCCGCGGAGGGCTCGGTGTTGGAACCCGGGCAAACGACCCAGATTCGCTGGAGTGCCTCCAGCGGCAGCACGGCGTTTAGCATTCAATATTCGACGGACAACGGCGGCAGTTGGACCACCTTGTTTACGCCCGTTGCTGCTAGTCGATTGCAAAGTTGGACCGTACCCGCTACCGCTACGGCTCAGGCGCGATTGCGCATCACGCGGGGCAGTCAAACCCATACATCTGAGGCATTTACCGTATTAGGTCAACCCTCGATTGCTTTGAATTGGGCGTGCCAAGACAGCGTGAATTTGAGCTGGAATAGCATTGCTGGAGCAGTTGCGTACGACGTGCTGCGATTGGGCACGCGCTATATGGACTCCCTCGTTCGGGTTACGGGTACATCGACGGTGTTGCATGGTCAACCCACCTCGGAGCAATGGTACAGCGTGCGTCCGGTGATGGCCGATGGAACCCAGGGCAAGCGGGCTTATGGGGTTCGCCGCCCTTCGGGCAACTTCAACTGTGTGGCCATCTGTCCCGTGGCCAATTTGCCGTATCAATGCGACTTTGAAGCCAACGAATTCGACTGTTGGCAAGCGAGCAACACCACCTATGCCTACCTCAAGACCGATTGCCCCGGGACAGGAAACAACGAAATCACGGTCTTTGGCCAAGCGGGCCTTTATCTGCAGAGCCCGCAGATCAATGGAAGCGGACAGGGCACGGTGTGGATCAAATACCGCTATTATGACCCTACGGCCGCAGCCTGTGGCGAAAACGCCGATGCGGGAGACCAAGTGCAACTGGGCTGGGTCAATGCCTCTGGGGTTTTTGCGGCGCTGAAGACCTACGATGGCGCTTCGGGTCCGGCCAACCCGACCTGGGACAGCGTTCAGGTCAATGTTTCCGGGAATGCCACCTTCCGGGTGCGGGTTCAGATGCTAAGCGGCAGCGGGTCGAGTTTCGACAACTGGTCTTTCGACGATTTCAGGGTGCGCTCCAATGCGCCCATTGTGCCTGTGGTGGCCCACGATTCGGTCGTGGCCGTCAGCGCCAATATGGCGATGGCCTATGGCCATCTCTCGGTGCCGGGCACGGGTCTTACCCAATTGGGCTTCTGTTGGAACACCGCTCCGCTGCCCACTACGGGCAATGCCACGGCGCTAACGAATCCGGTAGCGGGTCCGTTTTCTCTGCAAATTGTGGCGCTGCTGCCCAATACGACCTATTACGTCCGTCCTTTTGCGGTCTACAGCGGGGGCGTGGTGTATGGAGCCGAGCGTTCGGTTACGACCTGGTGCACCCATCCCATCAGTGTGGATGTCATTGAAGTCGAAAGCCCTTTCTGCGAGGGCGACGAGGCGGTGGTCCGCATGAGCTATAGCGGTGGTCAAGGCGATAAGAGCATTCTGTGGAGCAACGGGGTCACCACCCGCTTCAATACCTATACCGCGGGCAACCATTGGGTTGAAGTCACCGATACGGCCGGATGCACCGGGCGGCGCGACTTTGTCGTCAGCGACCCTGCCGGAACGGCCCAGGCCACGACGCTGTATCAGGTCTACAAATTGAGCCCTCAGAGCTATCTACTCAATTGGCAAATAGCCTCGCTTCCGATGGGTTCGAGTTTGATTGGCTATCGGGTGGCCTATCGCCTCCGCGGAACCCAGACCTTTAATCAACTACCGCTCACGACCTTAACGAGTGCTGTGGTCGATTTTACAGGCTTGGGGCTGTGCAGCGGCAACTACGATTTCACGGTGTATGTGCGCTACAGCGAATCGGGTACCCCAAAGACCTCGGCTCCGGCCTGTTTCCTGTCCAAAGGATACAATGCGGGCAGTTGCAAGTCCGAAGGGGCAGACTTTGATGCCGACGAGGCCTTCGATGAAGTACAGCTGTTTCCGAATCCAAGTACCGGACGCGTGGTTTTGACGGATGCGTTGGGCGCGGAGGTGCGCATTCTCGACGCGGGCGGACGACTGCTCTGGCGCGGCATTCCGGAATCTACGGTGCTGGAATGGGATTGGAGTCATTGGGCCCGAGGGGTATACGTGGTGCAGGTAGAGGGCGTCAACGGACCTCAATCGCTGCGGATGATCCTTCAATAGGGGGTTTCTCGAACAACGCCTCCATTTCTTAGCTTCGCCCTACAGCGACATCCCGCTGTAGACGCAACGACCGACCCAACACTGATGCAACAACCGCATGCCAAGCCAAAACCGCGTTTGGGTTTTTGGCAAATCTGGAATTTGAGCTTCGGCTTTCTCGGAATCCAATTTGGATTTGCGCTGCAGAATGCCAATGTGAGTCGGATTTTCGAGACCCTCGGAGCCCGTCCGGAAGAGATTCCCATCTTGTGGTTGGCGGCACCGGTCACGGGATTGATTGTGCAGCCCATCATTGGGTTTATGAGCGACCGCACCTGGCATCCCTTCTGGGGAAGGCGCAGACCGTTTTTCCTGATCGGGGCGGTCTTGGCTTCGATGGCCTTGGTCGTAATGCCCAATTCGGCCGTGCTTTGGGTGGCCGCGGGCACTTTGTGGATGATGGACGCCTCGATCAACATCAGCATGGAGCCGTTTCGGGCGTTTGTGGGCGATATGCTGCCCGAAGAGCAAACCACCCGGGGCTTTGCCATGCAGAGTTTCTTTATTGGCATCGGAGCCGTAGTCGCCTCGATGCTGCCCTATTTGCTCAGCAATGTGCTGGGTGTCGAAAACACCGCCCCCGAAGGCGAGGTGCCCCCCTCGGTCAAGTGGTCGTTTTATCTGGGGGCGTTGGCGTTTTTATTGGCCGTAGCCTGGACCGTGTTTACCACGAAAGAATATCCCCCAGAAGAGGACGAACCCAAACCGGGAGAAGAGCCTCTGGAAATCCGCTATTCGCCTCGTTTTTATGCACTGGTGGGCATCAGCTTGCTCGCTTTGGCAGGGGTATTGGCGTTTGTATTTCACCAAAGGGGCTACAAGCAGGAGTTGTATGTGCTCTCCGGCATTCTCGGGCTGTTTGGGTTGGCCTATGCCGTGTCCTCGATTTGGATGAGCCGGGGTTTGTACCGCAACGGATTCGTCCAAATTGTCCGCGATTTTCAGAACATGCCGCGCACTATGATCGATCTGGCCTTTGTCCAGTTCTTTTCGTGGTTTGCGCTCTTTGCCATGTGGATTTATACCACGAGTGCGGTCACCTTACACGTTTTTGGCAGCAACGATCCGAGTTCGAAGGCCTACAACGAAGGGGCCGACTGGGTCGGGGTGTGTTTTGCCGTCTACAACGGGGTCGCCGCTGCGGTAGCCCTGCTTTTGCCTGAATTGGCCAAGCGCACGAGCCGTCGGTTTACGCATATGCTCGCGCTGATGTGCGGGGGGCTGGGTTTGGTGTCGATGTACTTTGTGCGAGACCCCAATATTCTGTTGTTGAGCATGGTGGGTGTAGGGATTGCGTGGGCTTCGATTTTGTCGATTCCCTACGCCATGTTGGCCGGGTGTTTGCCCGGGAATAAAATGGGCTACTATATGGGCATTTTCAACTTCTTTATCGTGATTCCGCAAATCGTAGCGGCGAGTTTGCTCGGGTTTATGGTCGAACGGTGGTTTGCGGGTTCTACGGTCCACGCCTTGATTGCCGGGGGCGTGTGTATGGGGATTGCGGGGTTGCTAACGCTCCGGGTCCACGACCGGGCCGATGTGCGTTTGCCGATTTAAGGGGTAGAGCATCCAAATACAAAGGAATTCTCAGAGAAAATCGAAACTCTGGTTTATCGAATGAACTTGGAAGTGATTCGATGCGAACCCTCTTTAGTGAATAGTTATGCTTAAAATGTTTGGAGTTCTGCTCATTTTCCAAGAAGGGGTTTTTCATCTTAGAATCAACGAGCTGTCCGGCTATCAAGGTGTTTAGGGCCTCTCGACTCCGGGTATAACGATTTAGAATGCCCAAGGGCAGCGACGCCGAATCGGACCCAGCCGCAACGGCCCTTTAGAACCGCGAAATTCGCGGTTCTAACAAAATGGAAATAGAGGACTTCGCAAAAGTGATTGAAGGGACCTCGGCCAAAGGCCGTCAACCCATAAGTTCCGCTTAAAAAAGCTCGTTTCTTTCCTTCTTTCTTTGGAGCAGCAAAGAAAGAAGCCCACCGCGGGAGCGGAGTGCACATCAGAGTCGTAGAGAGGGAATGAACAGCGCAGGCCAACTTTGAATGCTC
>Ga0247831_1000074_pt1 | contig 196147 bp, 180 predicted proteins | sample LaCruzMarch2015__9_FD_192406 | JGI IMG/M metagenome (GOLD analysis project Ga0247831, IMG submission 192406) | Freshwater microbial communities from meromictic Lake La Cruz, Castile-La Mancha, Spain - LaCruzMarch2015_1m | ecosystem: Environmental > Aquatic > Freshwater > Lake | place: Spain... | reverse complement strand
GGTTGCTATCCTACATCTGTGCAGTTGGGTTTTGCTCCGCTCTTGTCGCCGAAATCGACGGGCGGTAAACGCTGGATTGATGGATTGCATTTAATTTCTGACTCCAAGTCAGGTACCTCTGGTGCCGGCCGTAAAGCGGAGGTGGGCACTTTGATGGCGGAAGCCAGCGATAACTTTAAGGCCTATGCCGTTAAAGGCCATCGCCATACCCCTGAAATCACCCAAGGCTTAAAAGCCATTGCGCAATCCGATCAGATCGGCTTGACCTTTGTACCGCACCTCACGCCCATGATTCGGGGCATTCATTCGACCTTGTATGCGCGCATTACCGAAGAAGGCAAAGATGTAGACTTTCAGGCGGTTTTTGAGCAGTTTTACCAAGACGAGCCCTTTGTGGATGTAATGCCTGCCGGTAGTCATCCTGAAACCCGCTCGGTGCGGGGCAGCAATGGCCTGCGTATCGCGATCCATCGTCCTGGTAATGGCGATACCCTGGTGATTTTGGTGGTAGAGGACAATCTCGTCAAAGGGGCCTCAGGCCAAGGCGTACAGTGCCTCAATTTGATGTTTGGTCTGCCGGAGACCCTTGGCTTGACCCAAATTGCCCTCTCGCCTTAAAGTGGTATTAGAGTGAATAAATGCCCTTACACCGTAGCGGGCATTTAGAGCCTAAAATAGAGAAACACTTTTTGAACTAGGAGTCATTTATGACACAAGTTGCTACAACCCAATCCAACGACCTTGCTGAGCCACCCATTCCATTGGTCTTTACGGATAGCGCCGCAGCAAAGGTAGCGGACCTGATTGCCGAAGAAGGTAACCCTGAATTAAAGTTGCGCGTATTTGTTCAAGGCGGCGGCTGTTCTGGTTTTCAGTACGGCTTCACCTTTGATGACGCCGTGAATGAAGACGACACCGCTTTTGATAAAAATGGCGTAACGCTCTTAGTAGATTCAATGAGCTTTCAGTACCTCGTTGGCGCTGAGATCGATTACAAAGAAGACATCAATGGTTCGCAATTTGTGATTAAGAACCCCAATGCCACAACCACCTGTGGTTGCGGATCGTCTTTCTCCGCATAAGCGATTACTTTTAAGCAGGGTAGCAAGCACCTAAGATTCGAGGTCCACTTGCTCCCGTAACGGCCGGCAGATTTGCTGGCCGTTTTGTTTTGTGCGCCCATGCGAGCCATGCAAAAGCGAGTGCCTCAACCAGTTGCGGATCAATTCCGCTTGCTTCACTACTCTGAATTTCAAGACCATGTTGGAACATCGCTTGTGCACGCTCGCGTAGCTCACCCAGCAGTGCCGTATTACGAACACCGCCACCACAGACAATCAGGAGTTCGGTTTTCGGTGCGTAGAGGTGAATGGCTTGCAGAACTGTAGTGACGGTAAGTTGCAATAGCGTTGCTTGCACATCTTCAGCCTTCAAGGCATTGCCACCCAGTTGCTTTTCCAGCCACTGCAGATGAAAGTCATCCCGGCCCGTGCTTTTGGGCGGAACCTTGGCGAAAAAAGGATCAGCTAACATTTGCGCAAGTAGGGAATCATTCACCGTCCCTTGCGTAGCCCAGGCACCATCTCGATCAAAGGCTTTACCTTGGTGTTTTGCAATCCACGCATCCATCAGCATATTGCCGGGGCCGCAATCAAAGCCAGTGACATCTCCTTTCTGGGGAAGGAGCGTGAGGTTGGCGATACCGCCGAGGTTTAGTACGGCAGTATTTTTATCACTGGCAAATTGCTGCGCATGAAATGCTGGTACTAAAGGGGCGCCATGACCACCTGCAGCCAGATCACGGCTCCGAAAGTCAGCAATTACATCAATGCTAGTTAGTTCAGCCAGTAATGCGGGGTTTAGGGTTTGGTGGGTATACGCGAGCGCGGTATTAGAGCCTGCTTGGTGTCGTATGGTTTGTCCATGTGCGCCAATGGCGCTGATCTCGGAAGGCTGCCGTTTACTATCCGCCAATAGCTGCTTAACAATGTCTGCATAGGCCATTGCCAAGGCGTTTGCAGCCAGATGCTCGCGGTGGATCTCATTCTCACCCGGAGTTTGGAGCGCCAATAAGGCGTCACGGAGCGAGGGCGCAAAGGGGGCGCTCACCGCCCCGCGGAGTTGGGTTTCGCCATTAGGACCAATTTCGGCGAGCACTGCATCAATCCCGTCTAGGCTCGTGCCAGACATCATGCCGATGTAAAGGGAGGAGGACGTATGCATGCGGTAGGCGGGCTCTATTCTGAGGAATGCGACAATACGATTATCGTAACTGAAACCCTAATTTAACCGAACTCGATAACTGAATCAGTATGGCGGCTACCCCAGAACCCAAATACCCACTAACCCCTGACGTTTTTGCTGCCTTAGAGGTAACAAAACGGGGTTGTGATGAGCTGTTAGTCGAAGCCGATTGGCTTGCCAAGCTCGCCCGTAGCCAGGCTACAAAAACACCGCTGCGAATTAAGTTGGGTCTCGATCCAACCGCGCCAGATATTCATTTGGGCCATACTGTGGTTCTGAATAAGCTGCGCCAACTGCAAGACTTGGGCCATACCGTGATTTTCTTGATTGGCGATTTCACGAGCATGATCGGCGATCCTTCGGGCAGAAATGCAACGCGCCCACCGCTAACAGCGGAAGCCATTGCCAAAAATGCCCAAACCTATTACAAGCAAGCTAGCCTCGTGCTCGACCCGAGTAAAACCGAAGTGCGCTACAACAGCGAGTGGTGTGATCCGCTGGGCACGCGCGGCATGATTCAGCTGGCGGCCCGCTATACCGTCGCACGCATGCTCGAGCGCGATGACTTTACGAAGCGCTACCGCTCAGGTGTACCCATCTCAGTTCACGAATTTCTCTATCCACTCATGCAAGGCTATGACTCGGTTGCCTTAAAGAGCGACTTAGAACTCGGCGGCACTGATCAAAAATTCAATCTTCTGGTTGGCCGTGAGTTACAGCGGGAGTACGGCCAAGAACCGCAGTGCATCTTGACTATGCCGTTACTGGTTGGTCTTGATGGTGTTGAGAAGATGAGCAAATCCAAGGCCAATTACGTTGGTATCAGTGAGCAGCCAAACGAGATGTTTGGCAAGCTCATGAGCATTTCCGATGAATTGATGTGGAGCTACTTCACTTTGCTGTCGTTTAGGCCTCTTGCGGAAATTGATTTAATGAAGCAAGAAGTGGCGGCCGGCCGTAATCCGCGTGACTGCAAAGTACTCCTTGCCCAAGAAATCGTGACCCGCTTTCATTCGCAGGCGGCAGCAGATAAAGCCCTGGAAGACTTCAATCACCGTGCCAAAGGCGGTATCCCAGACGATGTCCCTGAGGTGAGCTTATCGGGCGCGCCACTCGGCATTACTGCATTAATCAAGATGACTGGCTTAGCGCCATCAAATGCAGAAGCCAATCGCAATATTGAGCAGGGTGGGGTACGGATTGATGGAACGGTGATTAGCGATAAAGGCCTGCAAGTCGCTGCTGGATCCTTTGTATTGCAAGTGGGTAAGCGTCGTTTTGTAAAGGTGACGCTGAGCTAAATTCGCCTATGTCAGTAGGTCGAGGTTATTGCTTGGCGGCGTTAAGCCAAAGTGCTCATAAGCCAAGCGTGTAGCAATGCGTCCGCGCGAGGTGCGCTGCAAATACCCCTGCTGAATCAAATAGGGCTCAAGCACATCTTCAATCGTATCGCGCTCTTCACCAATGGCTGCAGCTAAGTTGTCAATACCAACTGGGCCACCATCAAACTTATGCAAGATGGCTTCGAGTAATTTACGGTCCATCACATCAAACCCACTTGGATCGACATCGAGCATAGCCAAAGCAGCATCGGCCATGGCTTTGGTGATCACGCCAGTGCCTTTCACTTCAGCGAAGTCACGCACCCGTCGCAACAGGCGATTGGCAATCCGTGGTGTACCGCGGGCGCGCTTGGCGATTTCAGTGGCACCGCTAGGATCAATCTTGGCTTTGAGTAAGTTGGCGGAGCGCTCCACAATCAGGGTGAGCTCATCGGCTGTATAAAATTCAAGGCGCGCCACAATACCAAAGCGATCGCGTAAGGGATTAGTGAGCATGCCGGCACGTGTCGTTGCGCCAATCAAGGTAAAAGGCTTGAGATCCAGTTTGACGCTCCGGGCGGCAGGGCCTTCGCCGATCATGATGTCCAGCGCATAATCCTCTAGGGCGGGATACAGAATTTCTTCGACCACGGGCGATAAGCGATGAATCTCATCGATAAAGAGAACGTCATTCGCTTCTAAATTGGTGAGTAGGGCCGCCAGGTCGCCAGGACGATCTAGTACGGGGCCGCTGGTTTGGCGCAAGTTCACGCCGAGTTCGCGGGCGATGATGTGTGCGAGTGTTGTCTTGCCTAAACCAGGTGGCCCAAACAGTAAGACGTGATCGAGTGCTTCATTGCGGGCACGCGTCGCGCTAATAAAGATCTCGAGCTGCGAACGGGCTTTGGTTTGGCCAACGTATTCATCGAGCTGGCGTGGCCGTAAGGCGCGCTCAAAGACGGCTTCTGCATTGCCAGCCGAGCCACTCACCAGACGATCGCCTTCTACCGGAAGATCATCCGGTAATGCGCTTAAATCGTCGGTGTGTATGGCCATGGTGAGAGTGTATTCGCTTCGTGCAATTTACACTTTAGATAAATACTTTAAGCCCTGACGAATGCCCTCAGAAACCGAGGCATCAGCACTGATTTGCTTAATTGCTAAAAGTGCTTCTTTCTCGGAGTAACCCAAGGACAGCAATGCCTGCAAAACTTCACTGCTGGGTTGCGCAGTAGAGGCTGCGCCCACGCCTTGACCTAAATCAGGACCCAGTTTGCCTTTGAGTTCCAACAAGAGGCGCTCAGCGGTTTTTTTGCCAATGCCGGGAACTTGGGTGAAACGACCAGGCTCTTGGAGGGCAATTGCTTGGGCCAGTTCATTCACACTCATCCCAGATAAAACGGCAAGTGCCGTACGCGAGCCAACGCCGCTAATTTTAATCAGCGCCCGAAAGGCCTCGCGCTCCGACTCCGTGGCAAAACCAAAGAGTTGCTGCGCATCTTCACGTACCTGAAAATGCGTCAGTAAGGTAATGCTGTGGTTGATGCCCGGCAATTGATACAGGGTGCTCATGGGTACATCGATTTCATAACCAACGCCATGGCAATCCACCACTAAGCGCGGTGGATGTACAGCAATTAAAGTACCTTGAATGCGTCCAATCATGGGGTGATCTTACTCTTTGCTGGAGGGCTTGGGTTTGAGGGCTGCAGGCAAGCGATAGTGGTGCGCAGCGCAGATGGCGACGCCCAGCGCATCGGATGCGTCGGTACCGGGCGCGCGGCTTAGGCGCAACAAGCGTTTCACCATCTCTTGTACTTGTGGCTTAGTGGCCCGACCCGTACCAACAATCGACTGCTTGACGCGCAAGGCGCTGTATTCAGCCACGCTGAGCTTGGCAGAAACAAGGGCGGCGATGACCGATCCCCTGGCTTGCCCCAGCATTAAGGTAGAGCGTGGATTGACGTTTAAAAAAACTTCTTCAATCGCAGCTAATTCGGGATGGTAGGTATCCAAGACTTCTTTAACGCCGCTATACAAGGCGCCTAGGCGTTCAGGCAAGCCCTTCTTCGGGTCGCCGCTTTCAATGGTTCCAGAAGCGACGTAGGTCATTTTTTGACCATCGACATCAATGATGCCAAAGCCCGTCGTGCGAAGTCCAGGGTCAATTCCGATCCAGCGCATGGGTTCTATCAATACCCGTTTCGTTTTAGTGACGGAAGTGGCGGGTGCCGGTGAAGACCATTGCAATGCCATGCTCATTGGCGGCGGCGATGATTTCCTCATCGCGCATGCTGCCACCGGGCTGAATCGCGCAGCTTGCACCTGCAGCAACCACGACATCGAGGCCATCCCGGAAAGGAAAGAAGGCATCGCTGGCAACTGCCGAGGATGCGAGACTAAGGCCGGCGCTTTCAGCCTTGATGCTAGCCATGCGGGCCGAATCAACCCGGCTCATTTGGCCAGCACCAATCCCTAAAGTCATGCCATTGGCGCAATACACAATCGCATTCGATTTAACAAACTTTGCAACCCGCCAAGCGAACATCATGTCCGTGAGCTCGGTTGGGGTTGGCTGGCGTTTTGAAACCACGCGTAGCTCGGATTGCGCAACATTTTTAAAGTCGGGCGACTGCACCAATAAACCACCGCCCACACGCTTCATATCAAATGCATTAAATCCATGACCAAGCGGAATTTCAAGTAAACGTACATTTTGCTTGCTAGCAAAAATGGCTTTGGCTTCCGCAGTAAAACTAGGTGCAATGAGGACCTCAACAAATTGCTTGGAGATCGCTTCGGCCATTGCGCCATCGCAGGGGACATTCAATGCAATGATTCCGCCAAAGGCAGAGCTTGGATCGGTTTTAAAGGCTTTTTGATAGGATTCAAGGCCGGTTGTGCCGGTAGCTACGCCACAGGGATTGGCATGCTTGATGATGACGCAGGCTGCTGGAGCAGTTGAGTCAACCGAAAAGCTTTTGACGCATTCCCATGCCGCATCTGCATCGGCAATGTTGTTGTATGACAGCTCTTTACCCTGAAGCTGGTGATAATTAGCGAGAGCGCCAGCAACGGTAGCGGTATCACGATAAAACGCAGCCGATTGGTGCGGGTTCTCACCGTAGCGCATCTCTTGCACTTTAGTAAATGCCAGGTGCAGCGTCTCTGGGTAGGGCGAGCGGCTGGTATGACTTAAATCACTACCCAGCGATGAGAGGTAGTTTGCAATCGCGCCATCGTATTGAGCGGTATGCGCAAATACTTTTTTAGCCAGGCGTAAATTCGTTGCATACGAAACCGAGTTCTGATTGGTCTTCATTTCAGTCAGAATGGCTTCGTAATCTTCAGGTGAAATCAACACCGTCACATCCTGGTGGTTTTTTGCGGCCGCACGCAGCATCGCCGGCCCACCAATATCAATGTTCTCAACGGCTTCGTCAAACGAGCAATCGTCTTTCGCTACGGCCTGATTGAACGGGTATAAATTAATCACCAGCATATCAATCGGTGCAATGCCATGTGCCGCAATCGAATCCATATGCTCCTTGGAGTCGCGACGCGCGAGCAAGCCTCCGTGCACCATCGGGTGCAGGGTTTTCACACGGCCATCGAGCATTTCTGGGAACTGGGTGAGGGACGATACCTCGGTAACCGGCAAGCCATTTTCTGCAAGCAGCTTGGCTGTTCCACCAGTGGAAATGAGTTTGACGCCCAAGACATGCAGCGATTGGGCAAAAGGAATAATGCCTTGTTTGTCGGATACAGATAAGAGTGCGGTGCGAATCATGATGGTGTGTACGTGTTCAAAGTAGGGGGTATGAGAGCAGCGCTTTAAATCAGCTGATGCTCAGTTAATTTTTTATGGAGGGTATTGCGGTTGATACCGAGGTACTGCGCAGCCAGGGATTGATTTTGCTTGGCGTGTTGCATCACCACTTCGAGCATGGGCTTTTCCACCACACTCAAAACCATGTGGTAAACATCATTTGGGGGATTGCCATTGAGGTCAGCAAAATAGCGTTGCAACTGGGTTTGAACGCATTCGCTAATGGGGTGTTTATTGGGCATCGTGTAACTCAGTCTATTTAAGCAGCTTCTAAAAATAACAGGCGATCCGAATGGGATTTCATCTCATCAAAAAAATCATTCACCATTTGCAATTGGGTTTTGCAGTCATCGGCCGTGTTCATGCGCTGGCGAAAGGCATGCGAGTCTCGCAAGCCTTTGCAATACCAACCAATGTGTTTGCGGGCAGTTCGTAGCCCAATGTATTCGCCATAAAAGGCGTAGTGATCAATCAGGTGTTCATTCATGATGGTCTGAATTTCAGCCACTTCCGGAACATCTAATTTTTTTCCCGTCTTCAGGTAGTAATCAATTTCCCGAAAAATCCAAGGGCGGCCTTGAGCAGCCCTGCCAATCATGATGGCATCGGCTCCCGTTTGCTGTAAAACAAATGCGGCCTTTTCAGGCGAGTGAATATCGCCATTGGCGACCACCGGAATGCGTACTGCGGACTTTACGGCAGTGATGGTTTCGTATTCCGCCTCGCCGTGATAGAGATCCGCGCGGGTACGACCATGCACCGTGAGCATGCTGATGCCCGATTGCTCTGCAAGGCTTGCAATGGCTATGGCATTTTTATGTTCCCGGTCCCAGCCGGTGCGGATTTTTAATGTCACGGGTACTGCATCTGGCCCAGTGCCAACGGCATTCACCACGGCCTCGAGAATCTGTTGCACCAAGGGTTCGTCACGTAATAGGGCAGAACCAGCTGCAACGTTACACACCTTCTTGGCAGGGCAGCCCATATTGATGTCAATGATTTGCGCGCCATGGTCCACATTGATCCTAGCCGCAGCAGCCATCATGGCCGGATCGGCGCCGGCAATTTGCACTGCAATCGGTTTGAACTCACCTTGGTGATTGGCGCGGCGCTGGGTCTTTTCACTATTCCACAGTAGGGCATTGGATGCGACCATTTCAGAAACGGCATAGCCTGCCCCTAGTTTTTTGCAGAGCTGCCGAAATGGACGATCGGTCACGCCAGCCATAGGGGCTACGAAGAGTCGGTTGGCTAATTGGTGGGGGCCGATTTTCATAAAAGCCGTAGCGTCAATGGAAACATCAATGGGGGGATGTAAATGCTGCAATAAATGAACATTCCATTGTAGCGTAGGCGAGGGGTAATCTGCCTAATTTTTAGGCAGAACGTGACCGCATAGAAAAGCTGAAGGTGGGCGCGTAAGGATTTGCTTTGGGGGAACTGCTTAGCGGCGACCAAACATCATTTGACGCGCTAAACCCGTTTTGAAGGGTGGCAACCACTGCAGTAGCGATAGCGCCGCGCCACGGGCTGCAATCACGGGAGTGAGTGGCGACGTAAATACGCGTGCTAAAAAATCAGTGACGCCAATCGTTGCTTTTCGATCGACTTGCCTGCTAGTGCTGTATTCATGCAAGGCATTATCAATCGCATTGCGTGATTTAGTGGAGTGCGATTGCTTTGAAAACAAACCACTGAGTTGTTCTGCTAGCAGGTAGGCATCACGCAAACCCAGATTTAAGCCTTGACCAGCGACGGGGTGGAGGGCTTGCGCTGCATTACCAATCCACACTTCATTGCCTTGCACAATCTCTTTGCGGTAGTTCAGGCCGAGTGGATAAAGGCGCCGATCCCGAATCGATTTAAATTGCCCTACGCGCGAACCAAAGGTTGATTGAAGCTCACGCAAAAAATCCGCATCTGAAATACTGTTTAGTCTTTCTGCGGTAGTGGGCGAACTGCACCACACCATATTGAGTACATTACTGCCGTGGTGGCTAGGTAGTAAGGCCAAGGGGCCTTCGCTAGTAAAGCGCTCCCATGCATGGTGAGGCTGGGCATTTTCCACTTCAACCAGACCAACGAGAGCCGATTGCTGGTAGTCACGGCCGGACTCCACCCAGTCTTGCTGGGTAAAGAGGCCGCCTTCCGCATGCACAATGCAGCGGGCGCGGGAATGGCTCTGATCATCATCTGGGTCCGTGTGTTGCCAAATGAAGTGCGGCGCCTTTTTTTGTAATTGACGTAAGGCCTCTCTGAGTGCGAGGTGAATGCCACGGTAGCGCACGATATGCCCCAAGGCTTCTTGACCTAATTCATCGTGGGTCATCAGCGCGCGACCAAATTGACCCACATGCGATACATGGACCGAATGGATTGCACAGGAATCACTGGGCCATGCCTGAATCGTGTCTAGTAATAATTTGCTGCCATGGGATAAGGCAATGCCTCGGGTATCACTGGCAACAATGTCGCTATCGTTTTCTGGATTGCGATCAATCAGATGAAGCGAGAGCTCCGGAAACTTCTGTAAGCACCATGCAGCGCAAGCTAAGCCTACTGGGCCGCCGCCGACGATTTGCACATCCACAGACATATTCGATAAAGACATGCTTAGCCACGCATCACTGCTTCGATCTCGTCGGCTTTGACAGGGACGCCTCTGGAAATCAAATCACAGCCATTTTTAGTTACTAGGGCATCGTCTTCAATCCGAATGCCGATGTTCCAAAATGCTTCTGGCACATCGTCTGCTGGGCGGACATACAAGCCGGGCTCGATGGTCAACATCATGTTCTCTCGAAGAATGCGCCATGGCTTTTCAGTAGAATTATTACTACCCGCTTCGCGATAGGAGCCGACATCGTGCACGTCCATGCCCAGCCAGTGGCTGGTGCGGTGCATATAGAAACGACGATAAGCGCCTGTTTCGATGGCATTATCGAGTGAGCCTAACTCATGCAATGAAAGAAGTTTTTCATCCAACATGCCTTGCGTGAGAACACGTACCGCAGCATCGTGGGGCTGCATAAAGGTGTTACCCGGCTTGGTGGCAGCAACCGCCGCTTCTTGTGCGGCTAAGGTGATGTCATACAAGGCCCGCTGCGCCGCTGAATAGCGCCCATTGATTGGAAACGTACGCGTGATGTCAGAGGCATAGCCATCAAGTTCACAACCAGCATCAATCAAACATAAATCCCCAGATTGCAGTTCAGCAGCACTGGCGCGGTAATGCAAGATGCAGGCATTAGCGCCGGCAGCAACGATGCTGTTATAGGCTACGCTTTGCGCGCCGCTGTGACGAAACGCATGCAGTAACTCGGCTTCAATTTGGTATTCGCGTTGACCAGGTCGGCAGGTACGCATCGCGCGTAAATGGGCCTCTGCGGAAATCGCTGCAGCACTGCGCATGGTTGCAATTTCGCTAGCATCTTTAAATAGACGCATCTCGTGAACCAGTGCATCAATGTCACGAAACTCCGATGGGGCATTGACCCCAGAGCGCGCTTGGCCACGAACACGATCAATCCAATGGCGAATGCGGCGATCGGTTTCAGCGCTGCTAGCTAAGCGAATGTAAAGCGCTGTTTGATCGGCCAGCAGCTTTGGTAACTCCTGATCCAATTCGGTATTGGGATATGCATGGTCGACCCCCAGATGGTCTGGAGCGGCTTCTGGCCCCAAGCGCAGGCCATCCCAGATTTCCCGTTCAGCATCTTTAGGGCGGCAAAAGAGGTGCGCTACAACGGTATTGCGGTCAACCTGCAGAACTAGGGTTGCGCCAGGCTCATCAAATCCAGTCAGGTAGAAGAAATCACTGTCATGTCGATAGGGAAATTCACTATCGCGATTGCGCAATTGCTCTGGTGCTGTGGAGAGGATGGCAATTCCGCCACCAGACTGCGCTCGAATACGCTTGGCCAACTCAGCGCGGCGCTGGCGGTAGAGATCGGCCTGAAAGACAGGGGGGTTACTTGAGGTCATAGGATTGATTTAGTTCGTATAAACGCTGTGGCGTACCTACATCGTGCCACGGACCGGCATATTTTTCACCGAAGACCTGATTTTCGGCCATAGCCGAGCGCAGTAAAGGGGCTAATTTCGCAGCCGCGCCTAGCTGTAGGTCCTTAAATAGGGATTGGTGATAAATGCCAATGCCAGAAAAGGTCAGCTTCGCTTCCTGCGATTGGGAGATGATTGGCTTATCGCTGACTTGATCGCCACGCAAGTAAAAATCACCTTCCGGGTGTTGTGGGGGGTTGGGAACCAGCGCTAAATAGGCAAGTGGTTCAGCGCCACTATTGAGATGCGTCTGAAACCGACTGGTAAATGCAGCAATGGGAAAGCCAGGACAAAACACGTCACCATTGATCACCAAAAAGTAGGGCTTTGGATTTAGCAGCGTTAAGGCCTGACGAATGCCCCCGGCAGTCTCAAGGGCGGTTTCTTCTGGCGAGTACTGTATTTCTACCCCCCACTTAGCCCCATCACCCAAAGCCAACTCGATTTGCTCGCCGAGCCATGCATGGTTAATGACGATCCGATTAGTGTTTGCGGCAACTAACGCTTCGATATGCCATTGCAATAATGACTTACCTTGAATCTGCAGAAGTGGCTTTGGCATTATGTCCGTTAACGGACGCATGCGCTCCCCACGTCCTGCGGCCAACAACAAACAAGGTAATGAATCGAGGGTAGGAGGGCTATTCATGGAGCAATTATTTTATTGAGCTAATCGAATTAGCACGCTCTAATATTCTGGCCAGCGGTTTTAATTCAATGTAACGATTGGCAGTAGCAAGAGCGTACTTCAAAACCAATGGAATATCCTTGAGATAGGCATCCTTGCCATCGCGATGATAGAGGCGTGCAAAAATTCCCAATACCTTAATGTGGCGCTGTAAACCCATCCATTCAAAGTCACGATAGAACTCGCCAAAATCAGCGTGTACTGGCAAGCCTTTTTTGCGACCTAATTCCCAATAGCGCGCAAGCCAATCGATCACCCGTTCTTCGGGCCACTCAATGTAGGCATCACGCCATAGCGATGCAGCATCGTAGGTGATCGGTCCATAGACAGCATCCTGAAAATCCAAGACGCCAGGATTATGCTTTTCAGTGCGCATTAAATTGCGCGAATGGAAATCGCGATGGACATAGACCTGCGGCTGCGCCAGATTATTTTTTAGAATCAAATGAAATGCATTGCGCATAAATTTTTCTTCATCTGCAGTCAGTTCAAATTGCAGGTGTTTTTTTAAATACCACTCTGGTAACAGATCCAATTCGCGTTGCAATAACGCTTCTGAATATTCTAGCAATACCCCGGGGTGACTAGCCAATTGCATTGCCACTAATGCATCGATTGCATCTCCATATAGCGCATCTGCATTGGCATCATTTAGGAGGGCAGTTAGGTACGTTGTCGAGCCTAAATCGCTGAGCAGTAAAAACCCATCGGATATATTTTTTTCTAGAACACGCGGTACATGTAGTCCCGCTTTTTGCAGTAATTCAGCGATCGTAATAAAGGGCTCAATCGGTTCGGATTGCGGGGGCGCATCCATCACAATCAGGGTGGGGTAAAGGACATTTTGGCTATAGAGCCGAAAATAGCGCCGAAAGCTTGCATCAGACGACGCGGGCTCCAGCGATGACAGGTCAAGCTCCCAGCTGCTAGGGAGGCCTTCTAGCCAGTGGTGGAGGGTATCAAGGCGGGTATTAGGCATATCGATTCGTATAATAAGTGGGTCTGGATCTATGAGTCATTATCGCCGTCGCGCTGGTCTTTGCGCCCCCCTTATTTTTACCCCATTTTTACAAGTAACGATGGGGTGTTTTTGGCTGTATTTTTCATCTACAGCATTTGCTCAGGCACCCGTCTCCGGCCTCTCGTCCTCGCAGCGCATTAACCCTAATTTTGTCTTGATTCCTGATCGCGGTAATGTCAGTGTTTTAAAGTTAGATGATCAATTGCGCGTTGGAAAACCCATTTCAGATAACCAAGCATTAACCTTTACGTTTAGTGATTCGATCCAAGGCATTGTTGACCGTGAAATGAAACTCAAAGGCCGCGCTCAAATTCGGCGCAACGATACCGTTCTTAAGGCCGATGAAATTATTTATCACCCCGATACCGATATTGCGGACTTGATAGGCAATGTTGAAATGATTAAAGGTAACTCTACATTTCGTGGACCTAAGGCCAGTTTTAAAGTAGACGCGCGACAAGGTGAAATGCAAGAGCCTACTTATGAAATGCGTGATAACCGTTCAAGCGGTAAAGCCAAAAAATTAACCATCGAATCATCTGATATTTTTGTATTTAATAAAGGCACCTACTCAACCTGCTCGCCTGATAATCTAGATTGGTATTTCACAGCCGATCGCATGGAGGTCGATAACGAGCAGAAAGTAATGACGGGTACTAATGGAGTGATGCGCTTCTTTGATGTACCGATTGCATACACACCTTACTTTAGTTTACCCACATCAAATCAACGTCGTTCAGGTTTACTTGCACCGATTGCAGGCTACAGTTCGAATAATGGTGTTGATGTAACGCAGCCTTACTACTTTAATATTGCACCCAATCGTGATTTGCTCTTTATGCCGCGCTACATGACGTTTCGGGGTACTCAATTGGGTGGCTCGTATCGCTACATTGATCCGAAGTATTCAGGTACGGTTGCAGGAGAATATCTTCCTTATGACAAGTTACTTGGTCGCGATCGCTGGAAGTACGATTGGCAGCAGCGTCAAAGTATTGCTCCGAATTGGAATGCCTATGCCAATATTGCACGGGTATCCGACAACACCTATCCGATTGATTTTTCAAGAACCCTGGCCGGCGGCATTACCAATCAATTTAGACAAGAGGTGGGAACCACATCCCTGATAAAAGGCTGGAATGTTTCGGCCAGGGCAATGACCTTCCAGACGCTACAGCCTGATCCAACAGTCACAGTGCAATCGCCGTATAACGTATTGCCACAAGTTGTTGCGGCATACAACAGCCAAAATGCCTTGCTGACTCCTGATCGCAGTCGGCAATTCGTTAGCCTACCTACTGGCCCACAAGTCAGTTTTTCAAGCGATTTCACGCGCTTTGCATACAACATCGGTGGCAATTTAGCGGCCACTGCACCAGGCATTTTCAGCCAAGCCGATCGAACCGTACTCAAGGCAGCAGTAGGCATGCCAAAGATAACGCCCGGTTATTACATTAAGCCAAAGCTGAGTGTGCAGTCGAATAATTACAATGCCACGGCTTTTGTACCCGGTTATCCGCCGGCACAGGGCTTCACCATACCAACTTTAAGTTTGGATTCGGGTTTGGCGTTTGAGCGCGAGGCCCGTGAGCTTAAAGGATTTTTTGGGCGCGATATGCTGGTGACGATGGAGCCGCGGGCTTTCTACGTCTTTACCCCATTTCAAGACCAATCATCCACCCCCTTGTTTGATACCGCTAATGCCGGTTTTGGTATTACGCAAATCTTCAGTGAAAATACCTTTGTGGGCAATGACCGTATTGCCGATAACAATAAGTTAACTATGGGCGTTACTAGCCGAATGATTGAAGCTGCAACTGGGGCGGAGCGTGCTAACGTAACCTTAGCGCAGCGCCAGGACTTCACTGGGCAGCGAGTGGGCTTAACCAATACCATACAAAACCCAACCACCTACTCCGACACTTTAGGTGCTGGCTCGGTTCGGCTGATGGGAAACTTTAATGTGGATGCATTTGGTCAATACAACACCCAACTCAATCGCCTGGTTCAGACTACGGTTGGGGGTAGCTGGCGACCCACCATGGGCCGTAGCCTTAATTTTGGCTATCGCAATGTGTGGAGTCCGCCAGTGTCAGCATCGCCCGAAAATAACATATTGCAACCGATTCCCGGGACTACAACTACTGACCAATACAATATTTCCGGGCAATGGCCAATAACGCGCAAGATTTCGACGCTAGGCCGCTGGGGATACGACGCCCTGACCTTAAATACCCTCAATTTATTAGCGGCTTTGGAGTACAAAGAAGACTGTTGGACCGCTCGATTTGCTTACTCTCAGGTACGCAACACCACCCAAATCACAACAACCCAAGTCCTTTTTCAAATTGAATTTAGGGGATTTGGTGCTGCTGGGAGCAATCCAGTTGATATCATGAGGTTAAATGTTCCGGGATACATGCCAACTACCAGAACAATACCGCCCTCAATTTATGAGAACTACCAATGACGTTTTGCAAGAACCGCAGCATTAAATTAATCAGCAGACTTTTTATGCTTGCCTGCGTGGTAGTAGCATTGCCAAGCTATGCACAATCGGCTGCGCCTGCAATTGTGGTAGATAGCAAAATTCGCGATATTGATGGAGTGGCTGCAGTAGTCAATACTGGGTTTGTGACTCGTAAAGAAATTGATGACCGTATAGCAACGATTGCAAAACAGGGCAGCGGCGCAGCGATGCCAGATAAAGAAACCCTGCGGAAGCAAGTGCTAGAGCGCCTGATTGTAGAAAAGATTCAATTACAAGATGCTGAACAAAGCGGTATTAGCGTGAGCAATGCGGAGCTCGATAAAATCATTGCCGATATTGCTGCTCGTAATAAATTAACGATGACTGAATTTCGGGCAACCATTCAGAAGTCAGGATCTAGTTTTGAGCGTTATCGTGAGATGTTACGCGATGACATCATTGTTACGCGCTTTCGGGAGCGGGAGGTTGACTCACAAATCAAAATTTCAGATGCCGAAGTTGATAATTATATTAGTGAGCGCACTCGTGCGATGAATAACCCAGCAGCCAACCCCACTGCTGCTGGCGGACAAGAAGAGCTGGATGTAGCGCAAATTTTTATACCAGTCGACACCAACGCAGGACAGGGAGCAATTGCAGAAGCGCGTAAACAGGCCGATGCTTTATTACGGGAGGCACGTGGCGATGTGGATTTCTTGCAGCTTGGCGCAAAGGCAGCAAAAGAAAATCCACGTATCAAGTTTCAGAATTTAGGCTATCGCACACCAGACCGATTACCCCAACTCTTTCTTGAGGCAGTCCGTAATATTGGTACGGGACAGCTAGCTAATACAGTAGTCAAAAGCCCTGCCGGTTTTCATGTGCTGAAAGTACTTGATCGCCGTGTAATGGCGGTGGCAAGCCAAGCTCCGACTCCAGAATTGGCGGGCGACACCACACCACGAAACATTACGATTACGGAGACCAATGCACGGCATATCTTGTTGCGTAATCGAGCAGGACTAACCGATGCCGATGCAGAGCGGCGTCTTGCGGGATATCGTGATCAAGTCCGTGCTAAGGCAGCTGACTTTGGAGATTTGGCTAAGAAACACTCCGAAGATGGCTCTGCAGCGAACGGTGGCATCTTGGGCTGGATGTCGCCTGGCCAACTAGTGCCTGAGTTTGAGGTTGCCATGAATCGCCTCGACATTGGTGAGGTGAGTAATCCAGTAAAAACAGAGTTTGGCTGGCACTTAATTCAAGTCCTTGAGCGCCGTGATGCTCAATTAACTGTTGAAAAGCAGCGCGAATTCGCGCGTGCTGCCATACGTGAGCGTAAGTTTGAGCAGCTATATCAAGATTGGTTGCGTCAATTACGCGATACCGCAACCGTGCGCATTCTTAACTTAGATAATGTCACCCGTTGATTTAGTCATTACAACGGGTGAGCCAGCTGGAATTGGTCCTGAGGTATCACTTCAAGCGGCACAATACTTTTTACAAGAGCAGACCAATGCCCGCATCACATTAATTGGTGATCCTGCACTGCTAAGCCAAGCTGTGCAGCATGAACACTTACATATTGAGCCAGTCCATCTCAATACTAAGGCGGTGCTCGGCCTGCTAGATTCAAGCAATGCAGCGTACGTCCTTTCCACGATCGACGCCGCAGTTGCTGGTTGTCAAGCAGGGCGCTTTCAGGCCATGGTGACTGCCCCCGTTCATAAGGGAGTCATCAATCAGGCAGGCATTGCCTTTACGGGACACACCGAGTATCTTGCTGCTGCATGTGGAGTGCAGCGCGTCGTGATGCTGTTGTGCGCTAACTTACCTACAGGCTTAATGGGCTTGCAGCATGGCCTTCCATTACGCGTGGCTTTAGTCACGACCCACGTACCACTTACTTCTGTTGCAAGCCAGATTACAGTGAAGTCCGTATTTGAAACGATTAAAATTTTGCATGCCGGTTTAAAGACTCAATTTGGCATTGCTGAGCCACGCATTTTAGTGGCGGGATTAAATCCGCATGCGGGTGAGGGCGGCTATTTGGGTTCGGAAGAAAAAACCACGATAGAGCCCGCAATTGCACAGGCGCAGCAGTCTGGAATTCATGTGAAGGGGCCTTTCCCGGGGGACACCCTATTTGATCTGCGTTCATTGGATCGGGTGGATGCGTATTTGGCGATGTACCACGATCAAGGTTTAGCCCCATTTAAATTCGTGGCATTCAATACTGGCGTAAACGTGACCCTTGGCCTGCCCATCATTCGTACATCGGTAGATCATGGCACTGCGCTGGATATAGCCGGTAAGGGATTGGCTGATGCGGGCAGCATGCTTGAAGCTTTGCGCCTGGCATATCAGCTTGCCCTGCATCGAAAGGCTGCGCTATCCCATGCATCAGGCGCGTAAACGCTTCGGTCAAAACTTTCTGCACGATGAAGGCATCATTCATGCGATTGTGAGTTTGATCGGGCCTTCGAGTGATGTAGCCATTTTAGAAATCGGTCCAGGCCTTGGGGCACTAACTAAGCCTTTATTGGCTAATCTAGAGAGCTTGGACTTACTCGAAATCGATCGCGATTTAGTCGCCTATTGGCGTAAGCAGAATTTACCGGGTTTAACTATTACGGAAGGTGATGCCCTTAACTTTGATTTTCTGGGGTGGGCTCAAGAAAAAAAAGCCCGTGGATCGAAACACATCAAAGTCGTTGGCAATTTGCCCTACAACATTTCATCTCCCTTGCTGTTTCATTTGGTCGGTGCCGCAACGGAGATAGATGAGCAAGTATTTATGTTGCAAGCAGAAGTAGTTGAGCGCATGGTGGCCGATACAGGCTCCTCCGAATACAGCCGTTTATCCGTGATGTTGCAAGCGCGTTATCACTTAGAAAAACTCTTGGATGTACCGCCGGAATCATTTGATCCGCAGCCTAAGGTTAATTCTGCAGTGGTTCGCATGATTCCACGTAGCAACTTCAATGCGTCCCCCGCAGAGTGGCGGGCCCTTGAAAAGGTGGTAGCAGCTGCATTTGCGCAGAGACGTAAGATGCTGCGCACTAATTTGCAGGATTACGTTGGGCGTTTGGGACTACAAGAGGATGAGCTTACGAAGCGAGCACAAGATATCTCAGTTGCGCGCTACTTGGAGTGGGCTTCCGTCTTGGCTAGGTGCTCGTAGGCGCTGGGATCAATTATCCGCATTTCAGTTTCGATCCAGGATTCGACGGCACTATTGAGCTGCCCGCCTGTTTTACCTTCAGATGCAATTACGGGGCCAATGGAAATAATCACCAATCCTGGGTATTTTAAAAAGCGATTGCGTGGCCAAACTCGGCCCGCATTGTGCGCTACTGGAATCACTGCTGCACCAGTGGCAGTTGCTAGGCGAGCACCGCCCTTTAAATAGGGCTTGTGCGATCCAACCACAGTCCGTGTGCCCTCTGGAAAGAGCATGATCCACTTGCCCTCTTTCAGGCGTGCTCGACCCTGACTTACCACTGAAAGGGCCGAAGTCTCACGGTTGTTGCGATTAATGTGAATCATTTTCAGTGCGGCCATGACCCAACCAAAAAATGGGATCCACAATAATTCCCGCTTGAATACATAACAGAGCTGCTTAGGAAATAAAGCAATGTAAGCAATGGTTTCCCAGGCGGACTGGTGTTTGCTAAGAATGACGATGGGTTGGTCAAGGGCCCCCAGCATATGTTCCATGCCCCGAATTTCATAGCGAATGCCACATAGCCATTGCAGAACCCAAATGACGGTTTTATTCCAGCCACTGACAAAACGATAGCGAGCTTCGCTGCGCATGAACGGAAAAACCGAGAGGCAAATAATCGCCCAAATCGGTGTAAACACCAGCAAGAAAAGTGCAAACAGAGTGGATCTCAGGTAAATCATGGCTTCGATGTAGTGCCAAGCAAATGTTTGGTAAATGCCATTAAATCGGTGTGCACTTTTGTTCCCGCTGGTAATACGCCCGCGTCCACCGTCTTCTGCCCTTTGCCGGTAAGAACCAAATGGGGGCTTGCACCTAAGGTAGTTGCGGCCTCTAAGTCACGTAAGGAGTCGCCCACAATAGGTACGCCAGTTAGAGGTAAGGCAGAGCCGGTTTTGCGGTAGCGGGATGCAATATCACGCATGAGGCCTGGCAATGGCTTACGGCAATCGCATTGGTCTTCGTCGACATGGGGGCAAAAGAAAATACTGTCCACACGACCACCCATAGGAGCCAGTAAATCCATCATCTTTTGATGCATACTGTGCAGGTCATTGATCGTGAATAGACCGCGCGCCAAACCCGATTGGTTGGTTGCTACCGTGACTTGATAGCCGGCTTGATTGAGTTCCGCAATGGCCTCTAGGCTCCCTGGAAGGGGGATCCATTCGTCAGCCGATTTAACGTACTGATCGCTGTCAAAGTTAATCACCCCATCGCGGTCGAGAATAACTAACTTGGACGCGCTTGAGCTCATGCCAAGGTGCCAAGATCAGCAACTAAATTCATCTGGTGGTGGAGCTGCTGTAGCAAAGCCAGGCGGTTATCGCGTAGAGCCGGATCTGAATCCATTACCATGACGTCGGCAAAGAATTGATCAATCGGCTGGCTTAGATCAACTAGTGCTCGAAGTAAGGTGACAAATTGACGTTGGGTATAGGCTGCATCAAGTAAGGGGATGGCTTTTTGTAACGCTCCATGTAAGGCAATTTCAGCCGGGAGCTTTAAAGCTGATTCTGAGCACTGCGCTGGTATGTCTGTGGTGGTCTTTTTTAGAATATTACTGATGCGCTTATTGGCTGCAGCCAATTGGGTTGATTCGGGCAAGGCATTAAATTCACGTACTGCACGCAGCCGATCCATTAGGTCATTGAGTTGTTTAGGCTCTTGACTCAGTACCGCATCGATCTCGGCAGCAGTAAATGGTATACCGGCTTCGGTTTGATCCCGTAAATAGGCACGCAAGCGATCAAGAACAAAGGCATAGATTGCAGCTGGATCCGCTTTTTCTTGCACGCCAGCTTGATTAAATTGTCCGCGAGTCAGCTCGATGAGTTCGGGCAGGCTGCAGGGTAAATTCTTCTCGAGTAACAGTCTGCAAATACCTAGTGCATGGCGGCGTAAAGCGTATGGGTCTTTATCTCCAGTAGGAGCAAGGCCAACACCCCAAATGCCGATTAAAGTTTCGAGCTTGTCGGCAATCGCCAATACCGTACCAGTCATGCTGCTGGGAAGTGCATCGCCAGCAAAGCGCGGCTGGTAGTGCTCACTGCATGCGGCAGCCACTTCGGTATCCTCGCCATCGTGCGCGGCATAGTAGTTGCCCATGATCCCTTGCAGTTCCGGAAACTCACCCACCATATCCGTGAGTAAATCAGTTTTAGCTAATTCGGCAGCGCGTGCAACGTGTTTTGGATCAACCTTGGCGCCCTTACTTTGCAACTCACTTGCGATGCTAGTTGCAATTGCACCAACCCGCTTGGTGCGATCCAGCTGCGTTCCCAATTGATTGTGATAAACCACCTTGCCTAAATCAGCGACGCGCGATGATAACGGTCTTTTTTGATCCTGCTGAAAGAAAAACCGCGCATCCGATAGGCGGGGGCGCACGACGCGCTCATTGCCTTGAATAATGGATTGCGGGGTAGCAGTTTCAATATTCGATACGATCAAAAAGCGATTACGCAGCTTTCCTGCGGCATCAGTTAATGCGAAGTACTTTTGATTGGTTTGCATCGTCAGAATGAGGCACTCTTGCGGCACCTCTAAAAATTCCGCATCAAAATGGCAGGCATAGACTGCGGGCCACTCGACCAATGCCGTAACTTCATCCAGTAAATTGCTCGGCATTAAAACCGCATCGCCTTTAGCTGCCTTGAGGAGATTGGCTTCGATATAGGCACGACGCTCATTGAAGTTGGCCATGACCTTATGTTTGAGTAGTTCAGCGGCGTACTGATCGGCATGTCCAATCGTTAACACGCTAGGAGCCAAGAAACGATGCCCTTCAGTTTGATTTGCGGCATGAATACCCAGCGCATGAACTTGCAGTGGAGTACTGCCATGCAAGGCCACAATGCGATGGGCCGGGCGCGCAAACTCAACATCTTCTGGAGTTCCATCTGCCTGCTGCACTTGGTAATGCATCATTTTGGCAATGGGTAGGGTTTGCAAGGCATGAGCCAGAGCAGTCTGTACGGTGTTCTCTAAAACAGCGCCGCGGGCTTGTACATTGAGGTAGAGTGCTTCATTTTTATCTTGCCCCGATCGCTCCAAGCTGGCGATGTCGATATCGGGATAACCCAATGCACTCAGTTTTTTTAATAAGGGTGGCGTTGGTTTGCCATTGGCATCAAATGCAACGCTGACCGGCAACACTTTTTCACGTACCGGAAAGTCTGCTGCTTTACTCAGTACGTGTGTAATCTGTACCGCTAAACGGCGTGGGCTCGCAAAGCTGGTGATGATGGATTCAGAAGTGCTTAAGCCCGCTGCCTGAATAGAGGTAGATATTGCTGCGGCAAATGCGTCGCCGAGTTTGCGCAGAGACTTTGGGGGTAGCTCTTCGGTAAATACTTCGATTAAAAGCGTTGCCGAGGAAGATGAAGGGGAAGGAGTGCTCACAATAAACCTTACGCAGTGATTTGCTGTTGGCACATTGGGAAACCCAATTGCTCACGGGATTCAAGGTATGCCTGTGCTACCAAGCGAGAGAGGGTGCGAATACGGCCGATATAAGCAGCGCGTTCAGTGACCGATATGGCACCGCGGGCATCGAGCAAGTTAAATGTATGGGCAGCTTTTAACACCATTTCGTAAGCAGGTAAGGCGAGCGGTACTTCCATTAAGCGTTTGGCTTCGCTCTCATAGTTACTGAAATTCGTAAAGAGCATTTCGGTATTGGAGTATTCAAAGTTATAGCGCGACTGCTCCACTTCATTTTGGTGGTAGACATCGCCATAGGTCACGCCATCGGTCCACAATAAATCGTATACGTTCGAGCAATTTTGCAAGTACATAGCAAGGCGTTCGATGCCGTAGGTGATTTCACCCAAGACCGGCTTGCAATCAATGCCGCCCACTTGTTGGAAGTAAGTAAATTGCGTGACTTCCATGCCGTTGAGCCAGACTTCCCAACCCAAGCCCCAAGCACCTAAGGTTGGATTTTCCCAATCGTCTTCCACAAAGCGAATGTCATTTTGTTTGAGGTCTAAACCTAAGGCGCTGAGCGATCCCAAATAGAGTTCGAGAATGTCATCCGGCGCTGGCTTGAGAACAACTTGGTATTGGTAGTAGTGTTGGAGGCGGTTTGGGTTTTCACCATAACGCCCATCTTTTGGTCTGCGTGAAGGCTGTACGTAAGCTGCCTTCCATGGTTCTGGGCCAATGGCCCTCAAAAAAGTAGCGGTATGGGATGTGCCCGCGCCTACTTCAAGGTCAATTGGCTGCAATAAGGCGCAGCCTTGTTTATCCCAATAGTCTTGAAGTGTGAGAATGATTTGCTGAAATGTAAGCATAGTGAGTCAGTGCCAATCGATCTAAGTGATTGATTTTACCTGCCAATTACGGTGTTTTTCCTAAAAACGCTGGCGTTTAAAGAAGGCCAAAGCGAGAAGCAAACTAGCCAAACTCAAAATCGGCCAATTTCCCCAGATAACAAACGGGGTCTTGCCTGCGAAGCCCTGCACTGAGGCGCTTAAGGTCGCTTGGATAAATTGCGGTAATTGATGTAACACACGCCCGTCCGGACCAATCACTGCGGTGATGCCCGTATTGGTGGAGCGAATGCTGGGCAGCCCCGTCTCGATCGAGCGCATTTGCGATAAGCGCAATTGCTGGCTGGGGGCTTGAGATTGGCCGAACCATGCCAGGTTCGTCATATTGATTAATAAATTCACGGGAGTTTCACTACGGCGTATTCGGCTAGCCAGCTCATTACCAAACACATCTTCGTAACAGATAGTGATGGCGGCGCCAATGCTATTTTGACCCAGGCGCTCAATTTGAAAGGGCGGCTGCGACATGCTGCCTCTAGCAAAATCACTGAGGGGTACTTTGAACGCATCCACAAACCACTGAAAGCCAGGCGGAATAAATTCCCCAAACGGAACCAGATGGGATTTGTCGTAGTGGTAGAGCTCATTTCGCGTTGACGAGAAGCCCAGCGCACGATTGGAGTAACGTAAATCCCCATTGGCTTTTGGTACTACGCCGATAATTCCGAGCAAGACATTGCTGTGGCTTGCTTGAACAAATGCCCTAAGCTTAGGTAGGGATTCGCTTGGGAGGTCTTTTTCGGGCCACGGAAATGCAGTTTCTGGGGTTACGATCAGATCTGCCGCTTGCTGCTCAATAGCCGCACTGTAGAAGCGAATTTGCTGTTGAATCGCGCTGGGGTTCCAGCTTAAGCGTTGCTCAAAATTACCTTGAATCAAGCGAACGCTAATCGGGCTAGCGACGGCTTCAGTAAAACGTAATTGATGGAGACCGAGCATCAACGCAATCGATAGTCCAACTGGAATGGTGGCACGTAATAACGATTGACGCCATGCGCTCAGCTGCATTGATGCCCACACCACTAAAAAGGTGGATCCTAAGCCGCCAAGCAGTGGGGCAATGGCTGCAAAGGGGCCGTTGACTTGTGCCTCGGCAAAGCCAATCCACGGAAAGCCGGTAAACAGCTGGCCGCGCAGGTATTCCATTAAAACCCAAGCCGCCGCCATTGTGATGCAATTGAGGGTAAGGGAGGTATGGCGAAGTTTGCCGGCGATGGCGCAGGCCAAGCCAAAAAAGAGAGCCATGTAAGCTGATAGTAAAACCACGGCAGCAACAGATAGGGCAGCATTCATACCGCCAATGTCGTGAAGGCTAATGTATATCCACCACAGTCCCACTACAAAATAAGCAAGGCCAAACAAAAAACCACCGGCAAAGTGCGGCAGTACTTGCGTTGTATTGATTAAAGAGAGTCGCCACCACAAGAGACTCAGCAAGGGTATTTGCAGCCAGCCGCCTGAGGGGAGCTCGCCTGCAATCGAGACCGCAATCCCGAGGGCGATGCAAAAGAGCCAGTGTGTGTAGCGAGTATCGCTGCGCAAGCTCTGACTAAACAAGCGTTGCCTTAGGCTGATAAAGGGATATCAGATGCCAGGCGCCTTGCTAGCAATACATGAATTTGCCGCGGGTCAGCGCGCTGCACTTCAAACTCGATGCCCTCAATTTGCACGCGTTCACCTAGTCTGGGTATACGTCCTAAATGGTGGGTGATTAAGCCCGCTACGGTTTCGACTTCGTCATCATCAAACTGCGTACCCAAGGTCGCATTCAGCTGATCTAGTTCGGTGATGCCTTTGAGGCGAATGTCACCATTTGCTAGGAGCAGAACATTATCCGCATCTTCATCAATGTCGTGCTCATCCTCAATGTCGCCCACAATTTGCTCAAGTACATCCTCAATCGTCACAATGCCTGCAACGTTGCTGTACTCATCGACAACGATGGCTAAATGATTGCGGTTGGCTCGAAAATCCCGCAGCAAGACGCTCAGGCGCTTAGATTCGGGGATAAAGACTGCAGGCCTTAGCCAATCGCGCAATTGAAAGTTGGCTTCACTGGCGTGGCGTAATAAATCTTTAGCGAGCAAGATGCCAACGACAGCATCTTTACTGCCGTCATAAACGGGGTAGCGCGAGTGAGCTGCGGAGATAACGGTTTGAATTACCTCTGTAACCGATGAATCAATATCAATCCAGTCGATTTGCGCGCGGGGTACGAGGATGTCCCTGGCGCACAATTCACCGACCTGAAAAACCCCCTCAATCATGGAAAGGGCATCTGCATCAATAAAACCCTCTGCCTGAGCGGCACGCAAGGTTTCAATTAATTCTTGGCGTCGCTCGGTTGCGCTGGTGGGTTGTGGCGTTAGAAATTCAGCAAGGCGCTCGAGTAAGGATTTATCGGGGTCAGGCATACAAATAGAATAGCGTAGAACAAAGTCAACTAAAAAAGTGTGCCTGAAATTAGGCGTAAGGGTCTGAAAAACCTAGGTTTTTCAGAATAACTACTTCACGCGCCTCCATTGCCTTGGCCTCACGCTCCGTTATATGGTCAAGGCCAGCAGCATGCAGGCAGCCATGTACAACCAAATGCGCTAAGTGGGCCTTAACTGCTTTACCTTGGTCCCGCGCCTCGCTGGTGACCACTGGCATGCAAATAACAATATCGGCTGCCAGCTCATTTTGGCTAATCCCATACAAGAAGGTAAGCACATTCGTAGCGTAGGGTTTCGTTCTAAATTGGCTATTAAGCTCTTGTCCTTCGGTGCGATTCACAAAACGCACCGTTAGGTTGCCAGGACGATTGATGCTGGCACGGGCCCATTTTTTTATGAGGGCACTGGAAGCGAATGCGCCCACTTTTTTCTCGAGTGCGGGACTGGCATATTGAATCTCGACAGCACAGGCTTTTGCTTTAGATGAATTAGCGGTCTTTGGCATGCAAATTAATGTACGAGTGAGTTGACACGCTCGCCACGCAGGGTGTGTGCCAACACTTCCGTGATCCGAATATCCATCATCGTCCCAATTAAGGCATCCATCTCCGAAATGGCCGCTGGAATATGAATCACGCGGTTGTTTTCAGTGCGACCTTGCAAGTTAATACCATCTTTTGCAACGCCTTCAATTAATACGCGCTCTTCTTTGCCTAGCATTGTTTTACTAATCCGCTCTGCCTGAGAATCAATTAGCGCCAATAAAGTCTGCAGGCGTTTCAGTTTCACAGGATAAGGGGTATCGTCCGCTAGATTGGCTGCCGGGGTACCCGGGCGGGGGCTGAAGATAAAGCAGTAGCTATTATCAAATTGCAATTCACTGACCATGCTGAGGAGTTTTTGAAAATCAGCTTCGGTTTCACCGGGGAAGCCGACAATAAAATCACTGGAGAGGCAAAGATCGGGGCGTACGGCACGCATGCGGCGAATGATGCTCTTAAACTCCAAGGCGGTATAGCCTCGTTTCATCGCTGATAAAACCGAATCGGAGGCATGCTGCACCGGCAGGTGCAGGTGGCTTACTAATTTAGGTACTTTTGCATACACATCGATTAAGCGCTGCGTAAATTCTTTAGGGTGGCTGGTAGTGAAGCGAATACGCTCGACTCCCGGTATTTCTGCGATGTATTCAATCAAAAGGGCAAAATCGGCAAGCTCGTTCGTCTTGCCCATCTTGCCGATGTAGGCATTGACGTTTTGACCCAGCAATACGATTTCTTTTACCCCTTGCGCGGCTAAACCAGCAACTTCGGTCAATACATCGTCAAAGGGACGCGATACCTCTTCACCACGGGTATATGGCACAACGCAGTAGCTACAGTATTTAGAGCAACCTTCCATGATGGAAACAAAGGCAGAGCCACGGGTTTGCCGCGAAGCCGGCAAGTGATCAAATTTCTCAATCTCTGGAAACGAGATATCCACCTGAGAAACGCCACTCGATAACCGTTTAGCAATGAGGTCGGGTAAGCGATGTAGGGTTTGGGGTCCAAAGACGACATCCACATAGGGTGTGCGACTAATGATTTGCTGCCCCTCTTGGCTGGCGACGCAGCCGCCCACACCAATTAATAATTCGGGTTTTAGTTTTTTTAGTTCACGCAGACGACCAAGATCGGAAAATACTTTGTCTTCGGCCTTTTCCCGAATCGAGCAGGTATTGAGCAGAATGACGTCGGCTTCGGCGGGGTCATTGGTGGTCGTCATGCCATCGTTGGCATGCAAGACGTCGGCCATCTTTTCCGAGTCGTACTCGTTCATTTGACAGCCAAAGGTTTTGATATAGAGCTTTTTCATATGCCGTTTCAGGTTTATAACTGGGGGCGATTCACAATTTTACGGGAAAGTAGACCCTGGCTAGCAAAAAGACAGCGACTGCCCGTAAGATAGCAACACCATGATCAGATTAGCTTGCATTTGCATAGTGGCTTTCTTTGCCGGAAGTGGCATGGGGGCGATGGCTGCTCCCATCTATATCACCAGCTATCCATCCGAGGCCAATGCCAAGGTATTTGTGACGCAATACAAATCCGAAGCCAATTGCATTGTGTATGAAACGCCCTACCAAAGTGAGAACGACCCGGGAGTTTGGTTCTTTACCAAATACAAAAGCAATGCCAGGGCCCGAATTTATTACACCCAATACAAATCAGAGGCGGATTTAGTGGTGTATTTCACTAAATACAAAAGTGAAGCGCGTTGCCGTTACTAGTTATGAAATTGATTTCGATTAATGCTGGCAAAGTAGCCCCCTTATTTACCAACCAGCACCCAGACCATGCCGTGGTGATGTCGGGTATTAAAAAGAACAGCATCAGCAACCTAGACCAAGCAAGTCCGGTCGACATCAATCTACTCGGCGTACTGGGCGATGAGCAGGCCGACTTGAGTGTCCATGGTGGACTTGAGAAGGCGATTTACGTTTATCCACATGAGCACTATCCATTTTGGAATGTACTGCTATCGCGTGAACTAAAAACGCCATTTGATTTGCAGCCCGGAGCGATGGGCGAAAACTTCACCATTACCGGCCTATTGGAGACGGATGTGTTTGTGGGCGATAGGCTGCAGATTGGCGATCTGGAATTTATCGTGACTAAGCTACGCGAACCGTGTTTTAAGTTCAACGCAAAAATGCGCTACAAAGGCGCTGCCAAAGCAATGCTGCAATCGGGGTATTGTGGTTGGTATATGCGCGTCATCACACCAGGAAAATTGATGGCTTGTAGCACAATCAATCTCCAACCAGGAAAGCAAGAAACCGCGATTGCAGATCAAGTGCGCGCAATTTTGAAGCGAGACATACAGCGCGATTTATGGGACTAGCACCCCAAAGAAAAAAGCCACTGCAGCGTAGCAGTGGCCTTTGAGTATGGTGGCGATTCAGGGATTCGAACCCCGGACCTGTGGATTATGATTCCATCGCTCTAACCAACTGAGCTAAATCGCCAAGCTTTAAATTGTAGCAAATTCGGGTCATTTCCCCCTATCAGGCTTCCCAAAGCTGTTTTTACGGCGTTGGGACGTATAAATTGGGCTTTATGGCCTTATAGGGCAAGCATTTGGATTAATGCAAACCACGCCGTGCCTGAATTTTCTTGAACACCTCTTTACTAAAGATCCAGAGGGCTGGCAGGCCAGGAATAATAATCATCGCCAGGGCAACAAGAGAGAAGTTGGCTTTCACCCAAGGATGCTCACCAATCCAGTAGCCCAATGCAGTTAAGCTGCAGACCCACAGAATGCCGCCAATGACATTGTAAAAAGCAAAGATGGGGTAACGCATGTGCGCAACGCCAGCAACAAAGGGAGCAAAGGTGCGGATGAAGGGCATAAAGCGACCCAAGACAATCGTGATGGGACCATACTTTTCATAAAAGGCGTGCGCTTGATCAAATGCTTTGCGATTAAACCAGCGTGAGTCCTCCCACGAAAAGACTTTATTTCCTATAAATCGTCCGATGGAATAGTTGAGGGCATCGCCTAAGATAGCTGCTGTGGTGAGCAATGCCATCAGAACATATAAATCCATGCCGCCGACTGCGCACAGCGCACCTGCTACAAAGAGTAAAGAATCCCCTGGCAAAAAAGGCATCACCACAAAGCCGGTCTCGACAAAGATGATGGCAAACAGCAGGATATAAATCCAAACGCCCCATTCATTCGCAACGATTGCTAAATTTTTATCGAGGTGAAGAAATAAATCGATGAGGGTAGAAAATTCCAAGACGATCCTTTGGTGAGCCGTTACATCGCGTTACGTAGGTAATGCGGCTAGCACGTCATTTAAGTTAGCGCCAGTATAAGTGGGCTTGGGACCGATTTCTTCAAAAGGTAGATTTTGGCGATTCACCCAAAACGTCGTCAGCCCAAACCAGCCAGCGCCAATCACATCCCAGGCATTGCTGGAAACAAACAAAATGTCTTTGGGCGCACATCCAAAATGGCTGGTTAATAAACCATAGCTTGCAGGACTTACTTTGAATTGGCGCACTTCATCAACCGAGATGACGCGATCCAATAGGGCATCAAGTTGATTTGCCTGCAATGCCTTAGACAGCATGGCTTGATTGCCGTTCGAGAGTACTGCCGTAGCGATTCCTGCTCGTTTAATCTGACTCAGCGTTGCTTGGCATTCCGGGAAAGCGCTTAACTTGGTGTATTGCCCCATCAGCTGTGCTTCCTGATCTTGGTTTAGTGGAATAGCGAGGCGCTTGCAGGAAAAACGCAGCGCTGCAATGGTGAGATCCCAGAAGGATTGATAGTGCGTTGATCCCGTAGGATCGCTCATCGTAATTAGGCGGGTGTATTCAATTTGGCGATCACGCCACAGCACAGTTAAAGACTGCCCCTGACCCGGAAACAGGGTTTCCGCCAACACCCCCATCGAATACACATCGAGGAGGGTGCCGTAGGCATCAAATGCAATCAGCTTAGGCATGGGGCAATACCTTAAATAAAGCGGAAGGCAATGATGGCAATGATCGTCGGCGGTACAGCGTATAAAAACAGATACAGCGGATTAATTGCACCTTCATGAAAACTTGATTTCAGAATAGAGTAGCCAGCAGGATTGGGTGCATTGGCGATCACGGTTAAGCCGCCGCCGGTGAGGGCGCCCGCTACCAGTGAATACTTGAACTCATCGGACAAACCTTCGACCAGTGAGCCTAAATAGGTGAGCGCCGCGTTATCCGTGATGGCGGTTAAAACCGTGGCGCCATAGTAGACCGTCGTTGAATCGAGATTAACGAGGAGGGGTTGCAGCCACCATTTTTGTTGGCTACCTAATACAACGAGTCCTGCTAAGAAAAATGCAACCAGCAAACTCTCGCGAATGATGAGCTTATTTTGATAGCGTGCATAGGCTGTGGTGTAGCCCACAAAGAATAAAAACAAGCCCATGAATAACACCGAGTGGTGTACTGAAATGACTACTGCCACCAAGAAGGCTAAGTGAATGAAAATCACGCTCACTGGAATGGCATCAATTTTCTTTTCATTGGGCTGGATATTGAAGCCACGCAATTCTTTATAGAACAATAATGCCAGCAAAGTAGAGTTGGCACTTACTGCAACCGCAGAGCGCCAGCCAAAGTTTTCCAGCATGAACCACAGATCCCAATTCCAAGTGCTGGCCACCATCAAGATGGGAGGCGCTGCGTAGGGAGTGAGGGCGCCACCAATCGAGATATTGACAAAGAGTACTGCCAGTCCCGCGTACATCAACTTGGGTGAAATGCGTTTAGAAAAATAGTAGTCACGCAGCAGTAATGCGGCAACCGTCATGGCGGCCGGTTCAGTAATAAAGGAGCCTAAAAGGGGGACGAGAGTGAGTGTAACCCACAGAAAACCCACCGACTTTTTAACGGGCAGAATGGCTGTGATGCGTAATACCAAGAACAAGCAAAACTCCAAAACCGGTTTGCTTGCTGCAATGATCATGATTACGAAGACAAAGAGTGGCTCGGTAAAGTCGAGTTTCTCTAAATAAGCAATCGTGGCATCGGATCCGGTGTAAATAAAAAAGAAGGAAACCAGGACCATGGCCCAAAACCCAAACACCACCTCCACTTCACCCAGTAAATGCCAAGTCCCTGCATGGTTGGGTTGCTTGTGCGCTAAACCCTGAAAAAAGGCGGTGGAAAAGGTATGAATAATCGCCAATGCAAAAATGACACTGCTGACGATGTTGACGGTGGTCGGATTCATGGTGTGGCTACCTGGTTATATCGAAGTGGCTCTATTGTATTGATAAGTCAATCAAATGAACATATGATGATTTGTAAGGGCTCGATTATGTTGAGTTTGATTTGAGGATATTTCCCGTAGACAAGTGATTTATGAACAAGCACATTGACCGATGACAGGGCAAGGCACTCCGCACAACTCTTCTTCCCATAGCCTGGTGCAAAACTTACGGCAACAGGTGATGCAAAGCTTGCCATTTTCAAAAATGGCTGAAGCCGACGTCGATTTTTTTCTGAAGCAATCGCGTGAGGCCTACTTTGCGCCCAAAGAGCGCATTCTCGGGCCGGCCGATGGCCCTCCTCAATTCCTCTATTTAATACGGCAGGGCCGCGTATCGGGTCGTCGTGATATCCCTGGGATTGAAGAAACCGCTTTTCTATTGGATGCAGGGAGCTTGTTTTCGATTGGATCGGCGTTTGCAAACCGGCCTGTCTCCACTATTTATAGTGCCGTAGACGATTGTTTTTGTTTGCTCTTCCCGGTCACGGCAATGCGCCAATTACAAGCGCAGTCTAAGCCCTTTAGTGATTTTTTAAGTAATCGGATTTGGGGCTTGCTGCAAGAGTCCCGAACGGCCCTGCGCAATTCCTTTGCCTCACAGGCCCTAGCAGAGCAATCGCTGGAAAGTCGCCTGGGTGATTTGCGTTTAAAGAAGCCCCTCACGACTAGCCCCAATACTTCCCTGCGCGAAGCACTGACTCTGATCAACGAGAAAAAAGTTGGGTCGATCTTAATTTGCGAGGATGATCAAACCATCGTTGGCATCTTGACCCGGTATGACGTGTTGTCACGTGTGACCCTGAGCAATTTAGATCTCAATACACCCATATCAGCCGTGATGTCGACTGGAGTAAAGACTCTAAGCGTTGATGACACCGCCGAAATGGCTGGTCTGTTGATGTCGCGTTTTAATATTCGCCACTTACCGATTTTGGATCACGGCCGCTTAGTTGGAATTATTTCAGAGCGGGATTTGTTTTCTTTGCAGCGTTTATCGCTTAGCAATATTAGTAGCGCTATTCGTGCTGCCGACGATCTTCCCCTTCTAAAAAAATGCGCCGATGACATTCGGACCTTTGCGCGTAATCTCTTGGGGCAAGGCGTTCAGGCGCGCCAGCTAACAGCTCTGATTAGTCACTTGAATGATGTACTGACTGAGCAGCTGATTAATCTGATTGCCCAGCGCTATCAATTGAATCCCAGTCGCTTTGCTTGGATTGCCTTAGGTTCCGAGGGGCGCAGCGAGCAAACCATTGCAACCGATCAAGACAATGCCTTGGTCTATGCCGATGGGGATGATGAGGCGCAGCGCGCGATCTACCTGCAGTTTGCACGGGAGGTGAATGAAGCCCTCGATGCGTGCGGATATCCGCTGTGCAAAGGCAACATCATGGCCAGCAATCCAGAGCTTTGTTTATCGCAGCAGGAATGGCTTAATCGTTTTGATCGTTGGATCGAACAAGGCAATCCAGAAGACTTATTAAGAGCCAGTATCTTTTTTGATCTCCGTGCGCTTGCTGGCAATGCTGATTTATTGATTCCGTTAAAAGAGCTAGTACGCGTAAAAGCCGCGGCCATACCGCGCTTTATTAAATTGCTGGCCGAAAATGCCTTAAATTCACGGGTGCCGCTGAATTGGCTTGGCGCGATTGAGCCGACTGAGATCGATGGTCAAGAAATCATCGATCTGAAATTGCAAGGCACTGCATTGATGGTCGATGCGGCGCGTATTTATTCTCTAGCGCATGGTATTGAGGCGGTTAATACGCGGGAGCGTTTGGCTGCAGTAGGGCATGCCTTGAATGTGCCCGAGGCAGAGAGTGCTGCTTGGATTACGGCATTCGAGTTTTTACAAACCCAGCGCTTGGCTGTTCAGATTGGTGAGGTGACAATTAACGGCAATCCTAATGTGATTGACATCGATCAGCTGAACTCCGTGGATCGCAGTATTTTAAAAGAGTCGCTACTCAAAGTGCGCTCCTTACAACAGCACTTGCAGCTGGACTATGTTCGCTAATCTAAAGGATGTACCGCTATTTGATGGATTGCGTGCCTTGTTTAAGACAAAGCAACCTGAAGTGCGTCGCTGGATTGTGCTCGACGTGGAAACGAGTGGCCTTAACCCCCACTCTGATCGTCTTTTGGCAATTGCTGCGGTTGCGCTAGACGTAAGCCCAGATTTTGAGCGCATCTCGATTGTGATTGGCGATAGCTATGAGGCTGTCCTCAAACAAGATCTCCCCAGCACTAAAGACAATATTTTGGTTCACCACATTGGCGCTCAGGCGCAGGCCGATGGCAGACCTCCAATTGAAGTCTTAGAGGAGTTCCGGGCTTGGCTTGGCGATTGCCCATTACTGGCTTTTCATTCGGCATTTGATGAGGCCATGATTAATCGAGCTTATGGCTTATATGGGTTAGAGCCGCTGCAAAATGACTGGCTCGACATCGAGCCCTTGGCCAAAATTACAGGGGTAAACCCTAGTTTGCGTGCATTAGACGATTGGCTGGGGCATTTTGGGATTGAGTGTGCAGTCCGCCATCAGGCAGCAGCAGACACCTTTGCCACTGCCGAGCTCCTGATGCGCCTGTGGCCTTATTTAAAGCGGGAAGCCAGTTCATGGTCATCCTTGCGGAATATTGCCCGTCAGGCGAACTGGATTCCGCGCTAGGATAGGCTCAAAAACCCTCATTTTTTCACGGTTTTATAGGGGAAAGCCCCGATTTGGAGACCTTGCCATAAGCACCATAATCCTTGTACTTCTAAGTGTTCCGAGTCGGAATGTAACTTTTAGGATTATTAGTGCTTTTATTTTTAAATATCGCTCAGTTGATTTTGTACATCGGCGCCTTAGGTCTGATTGGCCAAGGCTTGCTTTATGTATTGGCTGGACAAAAGCGCGACACCAATTTGTTCTACCAATTGATCGGCATTATTAATAAGCCATGGACGCTACTTGCGCGCTTCATTTCGCCCAAGCAAATTCTGGATAGACAAGTGCCCTTTGTGGCGTTTTGTATTGTGAGCGTTCTCTATATAGCTGTGACCCTAGCTAAGATTGAGCACTGCATCTCCATCGGGATTGAAATATGCCAGTAAACAAACGCAATCTCGATTGGTACCTGTTGAAGTTACGTGCGAACGCATTAATCACCTTTGGTTTAAAAAATCAAGCAATGGATGTATTTGAGGAAATGAATCGCCGTTTCCCGCATGACGACTATGTCATTACGAGCCTGGCCTATATGAAGACCCAGCAAGGCGATAAGGCGGGCGCGATTGCGGACTACAAGCGCTTGACGCTGAAACCCGATGTGTCCGAAGCCATTTGGTACAACCTCGGTTTCTTGCAAGAAGAGATGGGGCAAGTTCAGGATGCGGAACACAGCTTTCGCCAAGCCATTAAGATCAATGAAAATTTAGACCAAGCCTGGTACGGACTTGGCTTGGTACTCATTCAGCTGCAGCGATTTGATGAGGCCATTAAGGCGCTCAAGAAAAATACTAAATTGCAGCCGATGAGCCCCTATGCGTGGTACCAGCTGGCCCGGGTGTATGCCGAGCGCAACCAGCCCGAAGAAGCCACCAAAATTATTCGTCACCTCAAAGAATTTGAACCCAAATTTGCTAAGCAGCTGGAGCGGGAAACTGGTTTAGGTGTTTAGTGGTTTTTAGTAGTGTGTATTAAGTAGTGCATTAGTAGTAGATGTATTTTTTTAACTAAAGGAGAAACTGTTATGCAATTAACAGAATCGCATAAGCAATATTGGTCTAAGAACCTACGGATGACAGCAATTCTGTTAGCCATCTGGTTTGTCGTGACCTTTGTTGTGGGCTATTACGCCCGTGATTTAAGTTTTAATTTTTTTGGATGGCCGTTTAGTTTTTGGGTCGGTGCACAAGGCGCTTTAGTGACTTATGTTCTGATCATTGCCTACTACGCGCACTACATGAACAACTTGGACAAAGAATACGATTGCGCTGAAGTGGAGGAGGACTAATCATGGCTGGAATGACACCTAGTGACGGCAGTATGTTTGGTGGCGGCGGAAGTAATGCCGACTTCAAAAGAGGCCTTAACAAGATTTATACCTATTACACCCTCGGCTTTATATCGTTCGTTCTGGTTTTGGGTATTGCAGAACAAATGGGCATGGGCCGCGCGATGATTGGTTACGTATTCTTAGGCGCAACGATATTGCTCTACGCTGGTATTGGCGTAATGAGTCGTACCAATGACGCTGCGGAATACTATGTGGCTGGTCGACGCGTACCTGCGATGTACAACGGTATGGCAACGGGTTCCGACTGGATGTCGGCCGCGTCGTTTATCGGTATGGCAGGTACTTTGTACTTGACCGGTTACGGCGGCTTAGCCTTCATCATGGGCTGGACCGGTGGTTACTGTTTAGTAGCGTTGTTCTTGGCCCCTTACTTGCGTAAGTTCGGTCAGTTCACGATCCCTGACTTCTTGGGCGCGCGCTATGACGGTAATCTGCCTCGTTTCCTCGGCATTATTGCTGCGATTTTGGTCTCGTTCACCTATGTGGTTGCGCAGATTTACGGCGTTGGTTTGATTACAACCCGTTTGGCTGGCGTGCCATTTGAGATCGGCATCTTCTTGGGCTTGGCTGGTATTTTGGTTTGCTCCTTCTTGGGTGGTATGCGTGCGGTTACTTGGACACAAGTTGCGCAGTACATCATCTTGATCATTGCTTACATGGTTCCAGTGGTTTGGTTATCCGTTAAGCAAACTGGCAATCCAATCCCTCAGTTTGCTTATGGCCCACAGCTTGAAAAAGTGACTGCCAAAGAAGCTGAACTGATCAAGGATCCAAAAGAGCTCGAAGTTCGTGCGATTTTCAAAGCACGTGCTGACGCTCTTGGCGAGAAGCTGAAAGACGTTCCTGCTGCATTGGCTGCGGATAAAGCAGCTGCCGAGCAAAAGGTTGCTGATTTGAAGGCTGCAAATGCACCTGCACCTGAAATCGCAGCAGCTGAAAAAGCATTGGCTGCAGTTCCAAAGGATGCAGAAGCAGCGAAAAAAGCATGGACAGCACAACGAGCCGGGGCAACTACCCGTTCAGCTCCGCTTGCTGGTATGCCACGCCATGCACAGCAGTTTGCTGGCGACCCTGCAGGTGACGAAAAGGCCCGTACGGCTTTCGATACTTCACGTCGCAACTTCTTAGCCTTGATCTTCTGTTTGATGGTGGGTACAGCGGCATTGCCACACATTCTGATGCGTTTTTACACGACTCCGTCGGTAAAGCAAGCGCGTGAGTCGGTGACATGGTCCTTGTTCTTCATCTTCTTGCTGTACTTTACTGCGCCTGCTTTGGCAGTCTTAGTGAAGTATGAGGTCTTTACAGTGCTCGTCGGAACGCCATTTGATCAATTGCCGGCCTGGATTTCATCATGGGCTAAGGTAGATCCTGCTTTATTGTCGGTTGCTGACATCAATAAAGACGGTATTTTCCAGTTGGCTGAAATGACCATTGGTGGCGACATCATCGTTCTGGCAACCCCAGAAATCGGTGGCTTGCCATACGTGATCTCCGGCATGGTGGCAGCAGGTGGTTTGGCTGCTGCTCTGTCGACTGCTGACGGACTCTTGTTGACCATTGCTAACGCACTGTCACATGACCTGTACTACAAAATGATCGACCCAAATGCACCTGCAAGCCGTCGTGTTGCGATCTCCAAAGCATTGTTGGTATTGGTTGCTCTGGCAGCGGCGTATGTTGCGGCTCAGAAACCAGCTGACATCTTGTTCTTGGTTGGCGCGGCGTTCTCCTTTGCTGCTGCAGCGTTCTTCCCAGCACTTACCCTCGGTATTTTCTGGAAGCGTGCAAACAAAGCGGGTGCTTGCGTTGGTATGGTGCTTGGTTTGGGTATCACCATGTACTACATGATCATGACACAGCCATGGTTGCGCGGTGTATTCGGCGTAACATCACCAGTTGAACTTTGGTACGGTATTGCGCCAATTTCAGCCGGTGTATTTGGCGTGCCACTCGGCTTTGCTGCGATTATCTTGGTGAGCTTGGTAACCCCAGCCCCACGTAAAGATATTCAAGAGCTGATCGATCACGTACGTTATCCAACCTTACGCGGCGACACAATGAATACGCAATCCAGTTAATTTGCGTATTGAATGACCAAGAGCAATCTTGGTTGTTGACTAACCCGCTCTTCGGAGCGGGTTTTTTATTGCCTAAAAATGGGTTGCCATGGGGAAGTGCTTTAGACTGCACCCTATGGAAAACCTCAGTTTTTGGATTGGCATCATTGCAACGATTGCATTTGCAGTTACTGGCGTACTGGCGATTGCCGATCGCGGCGTGGATTTATTTGGCGTGATGGTATTGGGATTAATCACCGCAATTGGTGGCGGTACCGTTCGCGACCTGATTTTAGAAACTCCGGTTTTTTGGGCAAGCCTGCCGATTTATTTGTGGGTAGCCTTGGCGGCTAGTGCCATCGCTTTCTACCTAGAAGCCTTTTTTACGCAGCCACAGATTTACCGCTGGATGCTTTATTTGGATGGATTCGGTGCGGCCTTGTTTGGTATTCAGGGGGCCGATAAGGCCTGGAATATGGATTTCGGTTTACCGCTCGCCCCGGTGATCCTGGGCGTGATTACTGCGATTGGTGGCGGCCTGATTCGGGATATGGTAGCGGGCAGAAAAAACCTCTTAATGTCGCATGAACTCTATGCCATTCCAGTATCGCTCGGCTGCATTGTCTACGTCTTGATTTTGGAATACGCTCCCGCCTATACAACGCAGGGTGCGATTGCCTGCATGCTACTGATCTTTGGTTTTAGAGCGGCCGCCATTTATTGGAACTTACGCGTACCGAAGCGCTTTATTACACGATCACGTTAATTCTTTAATTCTCACCATCTTTTTTATGAAGTACTTTCTATGAAACCCCGCCTCTACAGTTTTTGGCGAAGTTCGGCAGCCTTTCGGGTGCGCATCGCGCTCCATCTCAAGGGAATTGATTACGACACCATCGAAACACACCTAACCAAAAAAGGTGGCGATCAATTGCAACCCGAGTACGGCGCAAAAAATCCCAATCGCTTGATTCCGCTGTACGAGGAAGGTGATGTGCGCATCCACCAATCGCTTGCGATTGTCGAGTACTTGGATGAGGTCTATCCCGAACCGCCACTTCTACCTAGCAATCCAGTGGATCGCGCTTGGGTACGAGCGTTGGCCCTAGACATTGCTGCCGACATTCATCCGATCAATAATTTACGGGTGTCGCGTTATTTGCTACGCCAATTGGAAGTGACTGAAGAAGCCCGCAGTACCTGGTATCGGCACTGGGTTGCTACTGGCCTTGCCGGTCTTGAGGCGCAGATCAGCAGGGATGTGCGATCAGGGCGTTTTTGTTATGGCGATCAAGTCACGCTGGCGGATATTTGTTTGGTGCCACAGCTCTTTAATGCGCTGGATGCCAAGATGGATGTAACGCCGTATCCTCGCTTGATGGCAATATTTCTGGAGTGCATGACACTGCCGGCTTTTATCGATGCCTCGTGGGAAAAACAAATCGACGCAGAAGGGCCGAATCCCTCTTTTTAATCGCGCTCTTTAGCTTGTCTGGTTAATCCACCAGATGATCATGGATAGGGTTACGATCGAGCCCAGCGTGGTTTGTAAAACCACACGTGAGATGGCGGAGCCATCGGCTTGGTAATACTGCGCGAGCATAAATGGACCGGTGCCGGTGGGCAGGGCGCTCATGAGGACTGCAGCCTGAACCCAAAATAAAGGTAGGCCGAGAATAGGGCCTGCAACTAGCCAAGCCACACCGGGTTGCACGATTAACTTGATGAACGTTAGGCTCCAGACCCCACTCACCTTGCCATCGCTCTTTTGCATTAGGAAAAGGCCAATCGAAACCAGTGCGCAGGGGCTGGCTGCTGCAGCCAGGAAAGATAAAAATTGCTGCGCGGGTTCCACCATCTGCAGTCCGCTGGCAGACCACGCCGCCCCCGCAATCGGTGCGACCAATAAGGGATTTTTTACTAATGAGCCCATAACAATACCAATGATTGCGTACCAGGGCTTATGCCCTTGTTTGCCGAACTCAATAAAGACAATGGCGAGGGCAAAGAGCCCGCAGACCACCACCAAGGTTGCAATTACCGCGGGTGCCAATCCGTCGTCGCCCAGAGCCAAGAGGCAGAGCGGAATGCCCATGTAACCAGTGTTGGAGTACGAGCCACTGAGTCCCGTGAAGCTGGCCGCCGCCCAGTCGCGCGTGTGATACCAGCGATACAGGAGCAGGGTGAAGTACACCGCAAAACAGCCTGCACTGAAGGCAATAATGAAGCCGGGTTGCCACAGGGTTTGCCAATCGCTATTAGCGGTGAAGTTAAAGAGTTGCGCCGGTAGTGCTAACCAAACGACAAAGCGGTTGATTTCAGTTGAAGCGTTGGGACCGAGCTTGCCGGTTTTGCCGGCGATAAAGCCCGCGAGAATCAGCGCGAAAACCGGAACGACAACACTGAGGACGGGTAGCAAAGTAACTTAGCCGATCTTTTTTAAGCCAGCCCGAAAGCGCGCGGCGTTCTCAACATAATGATCGGCAATGCGTTCGATGTTTTGTATATGTTCTGGACTGAGTTGTTTGACTGCTTTGGCAGGTGAGCCCAGAATCATCGAGCCATCCGGAAATTCTTTGCCTTCGGTAACAAGGGCTCCAGCACCAACCAAGCAGTGCTTGCCAATCTTGGCGCCGTTCAGCACAATTGCTCCAATACCAATTAAAGTGCCATCACCAATCGTGCAGCCATGCAGCATGACTTTGTGTCCAATCGAAACCCGCTTGCCAATGATGAGTGGGTATCCAGGATCGGAATGGAGTACGGATGCATCTTGCACATTGCTCTCATCGCCAATGGTGACTTGATCATTGTCACCGCGCACGACGGTCTTTGACCAGACGCTGGCGTTTTTACCTAAGCGGACATGCCCAATCACTTCGGCGCTGTCTGCCACGAAAGCGCCTTCTTCTAATTGGGGCTCAATACCATCGAGTTCATAAATAGCCATACCTCATTATAGAGAGGCTAATTAGACAGGGCGGCGATGCGCTTTACCAGCTCGATTCGCGATCGGGGGTTGAGGAGATCCGGTGAATGCTCAAATCTGCCCCATCGAACTCTTCTTCTTGGGTTAAGCGTAGACCCATCACTAATTTGAGCAGGCCATAAACTACAAAGCCGCCGACCAGCGCAACGCTGACCCCCAGAAAGCTTCCAATGAGCTGCCCCGCAAGGGAAATACCACCAAGTCCGCCGAGCGCTGTAGAGCCAAAGATGCCGGCAGCGATGCCACCCCAAAGCCCGCATAAGCCATGCAATGGCCAGACCCCAAGGACGTCGTCGATCTTCCAGCGGTTTTGCGCAAGGGTGAAGGTGTATACGAATAAAGCGCCTGCAACCAGGCCAACGATTAAGGAACCCAAGGGGTGCATCAGGTCCGAGCCGGCGCAGACTGCAACTAAGCCAGCCAAGGGACCGTTGTAGGAGAAGCCCGGATCGTTTTTGCCAATGAGCCAGGCAGATAAAGTGCCGCCCACCATTGCCATTAAGGAATTGAGAGCAACGAGACCGCTGATCTTATCGATGGTTTGCGCGCTCATCACATTAAAGCCAAACCAGCCTACCGCCAAAATCCAAGCCCCAAGTGCTAAAAATGGAATATTGGATGGCGGGTGTGCCGAGACGTTACCGTCTTTGGTGTAGCGACCACGGCGCGCACCAAGGAGCATAATAGCGGGCAGAGCAATCCAACCGCCCATGGCATGAACCACGATAGAGCCGGCAAAATCATGGAACTCTTCACCAGTCAGTTCTTTGATCCAGGCTTGGATGCCGTACTGTTGGTTCCACGTAATGCCTTCAAAAAACGGATAGATGAATCCCACCAATAAAAAAGTGGCGATCAGTTGTGGATTAAATTTGGCACGCTCGGCAATGCCGCCAGAAACAATTGCCGGAATTGCTGCAGCGAAGGTGAGTAAGAAAAAGAACTTTACTAATTCATAACCGCTTTTTTGAGCTAGGACTTCGGCCCCAGAAAAGAAGTTAATGCCATAAGCAATGCTGTAGCCAATAAAGAAATAGGCAATGGTGGAGACGGCAAAATCAACTAAGATTTTGACGAGTGCATTGACTTGATTTTTCTTGCGCACCGTACCCAGCTCTAAAAATGCAAAGCCTGCATGCATAGCCAGCACCATAATGGCACCCATCAAAATAAACAACGCATCACTACCGGTCTTAAACGAATCCATGGTTCACCCTTTTAATTGTTGCCATATTATGGGGAATAGCGATGGGATTCTTGGCCATTTTTGCACCGTAATAGTGCAAAATACGGTTTATCTTGGTTTATTATGGAGTGATATTCACTCTACAGAAAAGCCATGAAAAAACTCATTCCAGCCCTAATCGCCGTTTTTGTATTTTCTGGTGCTGCCCAAGCCCAAGAGAAAATTCCAGTGCTTAGTACCCAAGAGTTAGTCAATGTGTGCAAAACACCCGCTAGCCCAGAATCACGTAGCTTTTGCGTTGGCTATGTCACCGCAATCTATGACACCTATTTAGCTACCCGAAACCCAAAAACATCTGCATCCAATATTTGCATTAAGCAGCCTGCGCCAACGCGTGACGAGGTTATTACAGGATATACACAGTGGGTTCAAGCGAATCCGCCGGCAGCCAGTGGCCCTGCGTCGGGAACTTTCCTTCGATTCTTGACCGTTCGCTTCCCTTGCGCACGCTAATCCACTTAATGAATGTTTGAAGGAGTTCAATCCATGAAAAAAATAATTGCCATTAGTTCAGTAGTGCTTCTCGCCGCAGGTTGCTCGAATATGAGTAACACAGAGCAACGTACCCTTTCCGGTGCCTCAATTGGTGCTGCAGCGGGCGCAGTGGGCACAGCCATTTTCCACGGCAACCCAATTTGGGGTGCGGTTGGTGGCGCAGCAGTAGGCGCAGCATCCGGTTATGTTTACGATGCCTACGAAAAAGAGAAGCAAGCGCAATACAACCAGGGCTTTAAAGCAGGTCAAACATCCGGTTCGAGTTCAGGATCTTCGACTACCACGAAGTAAAGCCAGTCAACGAGTGGATCAAACCCGCTTGCGCTACGGCACAAGCTGGGTTTCGATGGCAATCGTACCAATCAGTGCTTTATGGACTGGGCACTTATCAGCAATATCCAGTAGGCGCGCAGTTTGCTCTGCATCTAAATTGCCAACGAGGGAAATCGTGCGCGTAAAGCGTTCGACATCATCAACGCGCGTAATGTTTACCGCCACAATCGCATTCTCAAGCCCCCAGCTTTTACGGCTCGCATACATTTTGAGGGTCATGCCTGTACAGCTTGCTAAAGCAGCAGCAAGGAACTCGTGGGGCGATGGTCCGCTATCGCTGCCAGCCTTGCTAGCGTCGACATCCGACAGCATCTGATGGCTGCCAATACTAACGCGTTGCTCATAGGGCGCTTTACCAAATTGCGTTTCTACTGTTCTCATGTTGTTTTTAGCCTAATAGCATTTTGTTCATGCGTTTTACGAAATTCGCTGGATCACTTAAGTGGCCGCCCTCCGCAAGCAGCGCTTGATCAAAGAGTAAGTTGGCCCATTCATCAAATGCTGCATCGTCATGCTTAAGTTTTAAAACCAAAGGATGATCGGGGTTAATTTCCAAGATGGGTTTGGTGCTCGGCGCATCATGACCAGCTGCTTTGAGCATGCGCAATAAATTGCCCGAGAGTTCGTTTTCATCAGCAACTAAGCAGGCAGGGGAATCCGTTAAACGAAAGGTCACGCGCACGTCTTTTGCTTTTTCGTTCAAGGCGGTTTTCATCTTCTCAAGCAAGTCTTTGAATTCTTTTTCGGTCGATTCTTGTTCTTTCTTTTCGGCCTCATCGGCAAGCTGACCTAAATCCAATCCACCTTTTGCAACGGAGGTGAGCTTTTTGCCCTCAAACTCAGGCATAAAAGACAACATCCACTCGTCCACCCGATCGGAAAGAAGTAGCACTTCGACCCCCTTCTTACGGAAGATTTCCAGGTGGGGGCTATTTTGGGCGGCATTGAATGTTTCGCCGGTTACGTAAAAGATCGCCTCTTGACCTTCTTTCATACGGCCGATGTAATCCGCTAGGGAGGTTGTTTGCTCGGCAGTATCGCTGTGGGTGCTGGCAAAGCGCAGTAGCTTCGCTAGGCGCTCTTGATTGCCTTGATCTTCACCAATCCCTTCCTTAAGTACTTGCCCAAACTCAGTCCAAAAGGTACGGTACTTTTCTAACTTGGCAGTATCTTCGCTGTTTGCTAATTCCTCCAGCATGCTGAGGACGCGTTTGGTTGAACTTTCGCGGATAACCTTGACGTCACGTGACTCTTGCAGAATTTCCCGGGAGACATTGAGTGGCAGGTCGGTTGAATCAATCACCCCCGTCACAAAACGTAAATAGGTTGGCATCAGTTGCTCGGCATCATCCATGATGAAGACGCGTTTGACGTAGAGCTGAATGCCGCCCCGCTTATTGCGATCCCACAAATCAAATGGGGCGTGTGCGGGTACGTAAAGTAATTGGGTGAATTCACTACGGCCCTCTACGCGGTTGTGTGAATAGCACAAGGGGCCTTCAAAGTCATGGGAGAGGTGCTTGTAAAACTCGATGTATTGCTCATCACTGATTTCGGATTTAGAGCGTGACCAAAGGGCGCTGGCTTGATTAATCGCTTCAAACTCATCTTTGACCACCTGCTCTTTTTTCTCTTCATCCCACTCTTCTTTGCGCATCTGAATCGGCAAGGAGATGTGATCCGAGTATTTGCGGATGATCGACTTGAGTTTGTAGGGTGACAAGAAATCATCTTCCCCTTCGCGCAGGTGCAAAATGATGGATGTGCCGCGCTCGGGCCGATTGATGGGCTCGACGGTAAATTCGCCAGAGCCATCGGACTCCCAGCGAATGCCGTCGCTGGCGGGTAGACCAGCCCTGCGGGTTTCCACGGTAATGCGATCAGCAACAATAAAGGCCGAGTAAAAGCCAACACCAAACTGACCAATCAGGGCGGCGTCTTTTTGCTCGTCACCAGAGAGCTTGGAGAAAAATTCTTTGGTACCCGATTTGGCGATTGTGCCTAAATTACTGATGACTTCATCGCGGCTCATGCCAATGCCATTATCGGAAATGGTCAGCGTACGGGCTGCTTTGTCTAATTCAACCTGAATCGCCAAGTCTGGATTAGCCTCATACCAGTCGGGGTGGGTCATGGCCTCAAAGCGTAATTTATCGGCCGCATCGGATGCGTTCGAGATGAGTTCGCGCAAGAAAATTTCCTTGTTGGAATATAAGGAATGAATCATCAATTGCAGTAATTGCTTTACTTCAGCCTGAAAGCCTAAGGTTTCTTTTTGGTCAGTCGTCATAGTGTGTCAGTACTAAAAAAGGGGTGGGTAGGGTTGGGCAGCAGATGTTACATAAGCAAACAATGCAATCCGCCTTAGGTAAAGAGGTGGGGGCAGAACTTGGTTTTTTCAAGGGGACTGAGCTTAAACGCATCCATCCATTTAGGCAGAGTATTGCAGGGGTAATACAGGGTATTAGGCGGCCGCGGGTTTACTGGGCTTCTCTGCTACTGGCAGACCTGCTTTTTTCCAGGCTGAAAAGCCTCCTTCGATGTGGCAAACCCGGGGTACGCCCATGCGTTGCAGTATTTCAGTGGCTAAGGCAGAGCGCCAAGCAGAGCCACAGTACAACAACAGGCGCTTGCCAGAACCAAGCTCGGGTTTGTAATAGGGGCTCTCGGGATCAGCCCAAAATTCCAGCATGCCGCGCGGTGCATGAAATGCATGCGGAATCATGCCTTCGCGCTCCAGCTCACGCACATCGCGAATATCCACAAATAATGTGTCGGGATCATCCAGCAGAGCCATTGCTTCTGTTTGATCGAGGGTATCAATTTTCTCCATCGCCTCTGCAATCAGCTGCTTGTAACCTAATTTCAGTACCATGGGCTTGCTTTCATTCATAGGTGGTTGGGGACTTCATGCCGTAATGCCGATAAGGTATTGTAAGCAGAATCAGTGAAACTTCGATATGCTTGAATCATGACTATTTCGCATTCTTTTCCGCTTACCCAGCGCGCCCGCGCCGTTATCTTGGGAATGCTGTTTCTAGCGGCAACACTGCTCTTGATTGCCCCAGCGCAGGCCAAAGAAGCCTTGGATCCTTATGTGAAGGGACTGCAATTGCAGGGGCAGGGCCGACTAACATTTTGGGGTTTTGATGTCTATGACGCACGCCTTTATGTTGCTGATCAGCGCGGCCAAGCCGGCTTCGCCTTGGATCTCAATTACTTACGAGCGCTGAAGGGCACAGATATTAGTAAGCGCACTATGGAAGAAATGCAGCGCCTTGGGATCAGTGAAGTCGACCGCAATGCGTGGGAAAAAAAATTGGATGTGATTTTTCCCGATGTGCTCCCAGGCAGTTCACTAACCGCAATTTATGTGCCGGGGCGAGGCACTGTTTTCCTATACAACGGCAAGCTAAGGGGCGAAATGGTTGGTGAGGAGTTTGCCAAAGCATTCTTTTCCATTTGGCTTGACCCCAAAACAACCGTACCAAAGCTGAGAACCGCCCTAATCGGGCAGGCATGCGCCCCTGCGATTCTTGCCCCAACCTGTGAGACCCCTAAATGAAATCCCTACTCCGTTCTGCCGTGTTGTGTTTTGCGATGCTTTTATTCATAGGCGGCTGTTCTGCACCCCAAGTGTCGATGTACGCCAAAGAAAAGCCAGTTCTGGATCTGACGACCTACTTCAATGGCACGATTGATGCGTACGGTATTTTTACCAATCGTAGCAATGAGGTAGTGAAACGGTTCAAGGTAGTCATGAAAGCCAGCTGGGAGGTCAAGGACGGTAAACGGGTAGGCACCTTAGATGAGGACTTTTTCTATTCCGACGGCACAACCCAAAAACGCATTTGGACCTTGACGGAAACCGCCCCCGGCGTCTTTACCGGCACTGCCGATGATGTGGTTGGGTCCGCCACTGGCCTGATGGCAGGCAATGCCTTGAACTGGAAATACACCTTGGCCTTGCCAGTGGATGGTAAGGTTTACAACGTGCAGTTCGATGACTGGATGTATTTGATGGACGATAAGGTCATGATCAACCGAGCCCAAATGAGTAAGTTCGGGATTTACCTGGGCGAAGTAACACTGGCCTTTTACAAGCGGTAAATCACCTTTTTCTGGACTCTTCTGTGCGTAAACTGATCAACTTTGTTTTGTTCCAGCTCGGCTGGTTTGCCTGCATTTTGGGCGCGGCTTATGGTTATGTGACTGCGGCCGTGTTTTTTTGCCTAGCCGTAACTGCCTTTCATTTGTGGCAATCGCCTGCCCGAACTCAAGAAGCGAGCTTGCTACTGAAGATTGCGCTGCTGGGCATTTGTGCCGATACCCTGCTGTTGCAAACGGGTAGTCTAGTCTTTGAGTCAAAAGGGCTTCTGCCAGACCTTTCCCCAATCTGGATGGTGTCCTTGTGGGTCATTCTGGGGTGTACCTTAAATGAATCGATGTCTTGGCTGCGGGGGCGATACCTCCTGGCTGGGGTATTGGGGGCCATTACTGGACCATTGTCCTATCTGGCGGGCGTAAAATTAGGGGCAGCGACTTGGGGTAATGAAACGCAAGCCCTTGTTTTACTTGCACTAATTTGGGCTATTGCGATGCCATTGCTGTTTTGGTGGGCAGCTAAAGTGCCCCAGAACCAGGCCCCATCAAGAGCAAACTAGGCAGCAACGTGAGCTGAAATAAACAGCACTTGCAATAACCACTGTTTTTATATACAGTAGATCCCAGATTGATTAAAGCAGCGCAACAGGTGAAAAAGAGGCGGGTTGTACCCCCATTGAAGGCAAAAGACGAAAAGGCAAAAGCAAAGGATGGCAATGGACGATAAGAAAAAAACAGCATCATCGGAATTTGATGGCATGAGCGGCGATAAGCAAAAAGCCTTATCGGCGGCATTGGCACAAATCGAAAAGCAGTTCGGCAAGGGCTCCATCATGCGTTTGGGCGATGCTGAAATCAATCAAGATATTCAGGTGGTCTCTAGCGGTTCTTTGGGCTTAGATATTGCCCTCGGAGTCGGCGGACTTGCACGTGGTCGAGTGATTGAAATTTATGGCCCTGAGTCATCTGGAAAAACAACCCTGACATTGCATGCAATTGCTGAAATGCAAAAAATTGGCGGTACCTGCGCATTCATCGATGCCGAGCATGCACTCGATGTGCAGTACGCCTCCCGCCTGGGTGTGGACGTGAATAACTTACTCATCTCCCAGCCAGATACAGGCGAACAAGCGCTTGAGATTGCAGATGCCTTAGTGCGTTCCGGCTCAATCGATTTAATTGTGATTGACTCCGTGGCAGCCCTAGTTCCGCGCGCAGAGATTGAAGGCGATATGGGTGACTCATTGCCTGGTTTGCAAGCGCGTTTGATGAGCCAAGCCTTGCGTAAATTAACCGGCACGATCAAGAAGACCAACTCCATGGTGATCTTCATTAACCAGATTCGCATGAAGATTGGCGTGATGTTTGGTTCCCCAGAAACAACTACGGGTGGTAATGCATTGAAGTTCTACGCCACCATGCGTTTAGATATTCGCCGTATTGGTAGCATCAAAAAGGGCGATGAAGTAGTCGGCAATGAAACCCGCGTGAAGGTAGTTAAAAACAAGGTCTCACCGCCATTCCGCGAGGCTATTTTTGACATCATGTATGGCGCAGGCATTTCACGTGAGGGTGAAATAATCGATATGGGCGTAGAAGCCGATCTCGTAGAGAAGTCTGGTTCTTGGTATAGCTATAACGGCGATCGCATTGGTCAAGGCAAAGATAATGTTCGCGAATTTTTGAGGGAGAATCCTGAAATTGCGAAAGACATTGAAGCCAAGATTCGTGCCAAGCTGGGTGTGAAAGCTGGTATTGCAATCACCAATGCGGTAGACGATGCGGAGATTGAATCGGCAGATGCCTGATTCCGTCGGCCGCAAAAAACAAAGCCCGAGTCTTAAAGCTCGGGCTTTGCGCCTTTTATCGCAGCGTGAACATAGTCGTGCAGAATTGGCAAAAAAGCTTAGCGATTACCTGAGCCTCCAAGCAAAAGCAGACCGGGCGAGCAATCCGCAGGAGCACGATCAAGAGAGTAAGCAAACAGATCCCTCAGGACTATCGCGCGAATTGCAGATTGAGGCGGTATTGGATGACTTTGAGAAGCGCGGCTGGCTTTCCGACGTTCGCTTTGCCGAGGCTTTAGTAAGGCGGCGCAGTGAGCGCTATGGTGTGCGTAAGATAAAAGACGAGTTGCAGCGGGCGGGTGTGGCAAGCGATACCTCGCTCGCTTTGTTGGACAGCCTAAAAACGACCGAGTTTCAGCGAGCCAAAGAGCTCTTTGAGCGGAAATTCGGCAGCATTGCTGAAGATCAGAAATTACGGGCTAAACAGTACCGGTTTTTGGTATCAAAAGGTTTCAACCCGGAAATCGTCGCCAAGGTCATCGGCGGGCGTCAAAAAGGGGCTGAATAGTGCAGAAAATGGCAAATGATGCACTGCAAAATGATAGACTTACATTCGTTTGCCAATAACCTAATTTTTTTAAGTTGACTGCGGTCAAATCTGTGAAATTTAGCTAAAGGCAAAATAGGTCCTAATTAACCATTGGCAGCACGCACAGACAGTTTCCGGAGTAACGATGAAAATTCACGAGTATCAGGGCAAGGCGCTGCTGCGCCAATTTAATGTTCCAGTCCCCAATGGCATTCCAGCGCACAGTGTAGAGGAAGCAATGGATGCTGCCGCAAAACTAGGCGGTCCAGTGTGGGTGGTTAAGGCTCAGATTCATGCGGGTGGTCGCGGCAAGGGCGGCGGCGTGAAATTGGCCAAGAGCATGGATGAAGTCAAAAAATACGCCAGTGAAATTATGGGCATGCAGCTTAAAACCCATCAAACCGGCCCGGAAGGTCAAAAAGTACGCCGGCTCTTAATTGAAGACGGCGCTGATATTAAAAAAGAGTACTACTTCAGTATCGTGACTGATCGCGGATCACAGAAAAACGTGATCATGGCTTCCAGCGAAGGCGGCATGGACATTGAAGAGGTAGCAGAGCATTCCCCTGAAAAAATCATAAAGGTCTTTGTCGATCCATTGGTCGGCTTAACCGATGCCCAGTGCGACACCATTACCCATGGCATTGGTGTACCTGATGGTTCTGTTGCAAAAGCCCGCGAAGTTTTTAAGAATCTTTACAAAACCTATTGGGAGACCGATGCCTCACTTGTCGAAATCAACCCACTGATTTTGGAGGGCAATGGCAATATTAAGGCCTTGGATGCCAAGTTCAACTTTGATCCCAATGCTCTGTTCCGTCATCCGGAGATCGTCGCATATCGCGATGAAGACGAAGAAGACCCTGCAGAGATCGAAGCGTCTAAGTTTGATTTGGCGTACATCTCACTCGACGGCAACATTGGTTGCCTCGTCAATGGCGCTGGCCTTGCCATGGCTACCATGGATACGATTAAGCTATTTGGTGGACAGCCAGCCAACTTCCTCGACGTAGGCGGCGGCGCTACTGCAGAAAAAGTAACGGAAGCATTTAAGATCATGCTCAAAAATAAGAGCGTGGAAGCCATCTTGGTCAACATCTTCGGCGGCATTATGCGCTGCGATGTGATCGCTACTGGTGTGGTGACTGCTTGTAAGGCAGTGAATTTATCTGTGCCACTGGTTGTGCGCATGAAGGGTACCAACGAAGATTTAGGCAAGAAGATTTTGGCTGAATCCGGTTTACCCATCATCAGCGCCGACTCCATGGCAGAAGCGGCAACCAAAGTGGTTGCAGCGGCTAAAAAACAGAAATAATCAAGGAAATCACCATGTCAATATTGATTAACAAAAATACAAAAGTAATTACACAGGGTATTACTGGCAAGACCGGGCAGTTTCATACTGAGAAATGCCAAGAGTACGCAAACGGAAAAAATTGTTTCGTAGCCGGTGTCAATCCCAAAAAAGCCGGCGAGTCGATTTTTAATATTCCCATTTACGGCACTGTTAAAGAGGCTGCGCAGCAAACCGGCGCAACGGTTTCGGTTATATACGTACCGCCTCCAGGCGCTGCTGCTGCCATCTGGGAGGCAGTCGAGGCTGATTTAGATTTTGTGATTTGCATTACCGAAGGCATTCCGGTGCGCGATATGCTGGAAGTGCGCAATAAGATGGCGCAAAAAGAAGCCAAGGGCGGCAAGAAGACTTTACTGCTTGGCCCTAACTGCCCAGGCATCATTACTCCCGATGAAATCAAGATCGGCATCATGCCTGGTCACATTCATAAAAAAGGCCGCATTGGCGTTGTCAGCCGTTCGGGCACTTTGACCTACGAAGCAGTGGGTCAATTGAGCGCCATTGGTTTAGGTCAGTCGACCGCAGTCGGTATTGGCGGCGACCCAATCAATGGTCTAAAGCACATCGACATCATGCGCATGTTCAATGACGATCCTGAAACCGATGCCGTCATTATGATCGGTGAAATTGGTGGACCCGATGAGGCCGAAGCAGCCCTCTGGTGCAAAGACAATATGAAAAAACCCATCGTCGGCTTTATTGCTGGTGTAACAGCTCCTCCCGGAAAGCGCATGGGCCATGCCGGCGCTCTGATTTCTGGCGGCGCTGATACGGCAGATGCCAAATTGGCAGTAATGGAAGAATGCGGCTTTAAAGTCACACGCAATCCATCGGAGATGGCTAACTTATTAAAGGCAATGATTTAGTCTTAGGCAGTTGCTTTACCCGCAGTAGTTGTTCAACACACAATAATTATTAGAGGATGACATGGAATTTCTTGCAATGTTAGATTGGTCTGTAGTCTTACAGATCATTTTGATTGATATTTTGCTGGGTGGTGATAATGCGGTGATCATTGCATTGGCCTGCCGTAACTTACACCCCAACCAACGACGCGCTGGTATTTTGTGGGGCACAGCAGGCGCGATTGCTTTACGCATTGTCTTAACAATATTCGCGGTGACGCTCTTGCAAATTCCGTATCTGAAGGTAGTTGGCGCTTTGCTGCTACTCTGGATTGGTTACAAGCTGTTAGCCGATGCCGGCGGTCACGACGAAAATGACTTAGAGGCACCAGATAAGTTGTTTGCAGCGGTAAAAACCATCATCGTTGCTGACTTGGTCATGAGCCTAGATAACGTCTTGGCGATTGCAGGTGCCGCAGGACAAGTTGACGATCAGGCCCATCAGTTTGGTTACATCGTCTTTGGCTTAATCGTTTCAGTACCTATCATTATTGCTGGTAGCCGCCTCGTGTTATTCCTGATCGATCGTTTCCCGATCATTGTGACGGCAGGCGCTGGATTGCTCGGCTGGATTGCGGGCGGTATGCTGTTGACAGACCCAGGCATGATCAAACACTTCGGTGAGGGCATTCAAGACTACGGCTTAATTGCTGGCATTATTGGTGCGCTTGGCGTAATGATTGTTGGCGAGCTTGCGAAGCGTAAAGCCAAAAAGGAGCATTAAGAAGCAGTAAAGTCGTACACTAAAATCAGAGCAATCTGATACGGCCAATCCCCTAGTCAGTGGGCTCTTTGTTAGATCATCGAGCTCCATTCACTAGGGGATTTTTATTGATATGACACTACAGAACAAAAACACCATCGACACCGCTGACAAAAATGGCTTCACCCTGATTGAGGTCATGGTGGTCGTTGCCATCATCGGTATTTTGGTTGCCGTTGCGGTTCCGCAGTACCAAGATTACATTGCTCGCAGCCGGATTATTGAAGGCATGAATCTGTCATCGAGTGCCAAGTTAGCTGTCACCGAAGCATTTGCAAGTGGGGGCGTCGCACCCATGAATGATGCAACCCAAGGGGCTTTTAGCTTTTCTCCCACACGCAGCGTCAAGGACATTGAGATCTTGCAATCCGGTGCAATTGCGATTGATTTTCAGGCAACGGTTGCACCGCAAGGGACCAACAGCCTAGTGCTCATTCCAACCAATTACCCCGATGCCGCAATGCCAACGCCACTCGACTTATCCAAGCCGGATGGGGCAACATGGTCTGGAGGCTGGTCTTGTCGCTCGGCCATGAGTAATTTGCCTCAGCCCTTATTGCCATCGGAATGCCGTACTTCAAAGTAATGTAGTTAGGACTGGCGGCTCTTTCCAAAAGGATTAGCCGCCACTAATTAATACTCACAATTGAAAACTTACATTTTTAATTACTTGCGTCGCTTCTTCCACGAATAATCGATTCCGTCAGGGCACTTGCCGTTCGCAACCCCAGTGGCACCAAATACACCCACCACCTCTTTGCCATCAAACTGAATGGTCACGAATTCGCCTAACTCTTTTGCAAAGGCCATGGCCTCATCCAAAGAGTTGAATTCATGAATTGCTTGATTGTGTTTAACTAAAACCAATGGGAGTTTTACTGAAGTAAAAAATGGTGTGCGGTGAACTATTTATCTGCAGTCCACGTACCACTCTTGCCGCCACTCTTCTCCAAGAGCTTCACATCACCCATCACCATGCCACGGTCTACTGCTTTGCACATGTCATAGATTGTGAGGAGGGCAACTTGGACGGCGGTGAGGGCTTCCATTTCAACGCCAGTAGGGCCAGTGGTTTCGGCTTGTACTTGGCAGCGAATGCTGCTCTTGGCCCGGTCTAGCTCAAATTGCAGGCTGACATGGCTGAGGGCTAATGGATGGCATAAAGGGATCAGTTCAGAGGTCTTCTTGGATGCCTGAATGCCGGCAATGCGAGCGATGCCTAAAACATCCCCTTTTTTGTGGTTACCAGCCTCCACCAAGTCAAATGTGGCTGGCAACATCGAAATGCTGCCTGTAGCAATGGCTATGCGGTGGGTATTAGGCTTGTCGCCAACATTGACCATGTGGGCTTGGCCTGAGGAATCAAAATGAGTCAGTGGGTTCATGAAATAGGTTTTACCATAGAGGGATGGGGATCGTAAAACCAGCCTATCTTAAGTGGATGCAAAAGCCGGTGCTCTTGGGCATCGGACGGAAGTGCTTGGCCTTGCAATTGATCTTTGCTATGGGCCTTGCGGGTGCCCAAACACCCCTGCCGAAGGCGCCAGCCTCTGAGGTGGTGGTCGAAGGCAATTCCGCAGCACTTCAGAATTTGGGGCGAGCAGTGCAGTCGCAAGAAGCCCAATCCCCTTTTCTGCCGAATAAAAATACACTGCGCACGCAGCCTAATTTAGTCCTGCCTGATATGGGTGATCCGGGTGGTGATGCCTTAAGTCCGGTAGATGAGCGCCGTATTGGCGAGCGCATCATGCGGGAAATCCGTGCTGACCCGGATTACTCCAATGACTTGCCCATTTATGATTTTCTGAATCAAATGGATCGACGCTTACTGCAGGCAGCAAAGCGTTTGCAGTTGGGCGGGGCCAATACTTTAGGCAGTGCTCAATACAACTTTGAAGTTTTTGCAGTCAAAGAGCCAAGCATTAATGCGTTTGCTCTACCCGGGGGCTTTATTGGCTTTCATACGGGGCTCTTGGTTGCAGCTGAAACGGAGTCCGAGGTTGCCTCCGTTATGGGCCATGAGATCGGCCACGTATTGCAGCGGCACATTGCGCGCTCCATGGATAAGCAGGCCATGAATACCATGATTGCCATCGCCGGAATGGTGCTAGGCGCTTTGGCCGCCTCTAGCAACCCATCGGCAGCAGTCGGCTTAATGCGTGGCGGTCAGGCCTTATCGATTCAGAATCAGTTGGCTTACTCCCGCGATGCCGAGCGCGAAGCTGACCGCATTGGCTTTTTAATTTTAGAAGGCAGTGGTTATGACGTCAACGGCATGCCTGCTTTTTTTCAGCGCTTACAAAAAGCCAGCAGCATTATGGACAGCGGTGTGCCAGCTTACGTTCGAACACATCCACTAACCATTGACCGTATTGCAGATATGCAAGACAGGGTACGCATGGTTAATGCCAAAATCGTTCCTAGCTCACTCGAGTTTTATTTAATTAAGGCGCGCTCCCGTTTAGATCAACAAAAGGGCTCCAGTGGCTTGTTTGATGCCCGCAATACCTTTGAGAGTTTTAGTAAGCAAGGATCCCCCACAAAGCAGATGGAAGGATTCTATGGCCTCGCTTTGGTTGCGCAGCGCCAAGGCAAAGTGGATATTGCAGAGGGCTATTTACAAAAAACCCGGCAGCTGATGCAGGCTGCCGCAGCGCCGGGATCCCCTTTACTGCGCCAGAGTGTCTCGCTGGATACTACTGCATCGGAATTGGCTTTGGCCAAAGGTAAATCACAAGAGGCGCTGCAGATTGCACAGGCGACATTGCGGGTATACCCAGAATCCTTTGCGGCAGCAGTGGCGATGATTCAGGCGGAGCTCAAGCTGGGCAAAACCACTGAAGCGATTGCTTGGCTTCGAGGCCGCACCAAACAGCAACCCAATGAAACCATTTGGTGGACTTTGTTAGCGGATGCCTACGACCAAAGTAATAACGTCGCTTTACGGCATTACGCTATGGGAGAAAAGTTTGCGCTGACCGGTGCTTGGCCTTCTGCAATTGAGCAGTTGCGGATTGCAAGGGCGGCTGGCGGCAATAATTATTACCAAGGCTCGACGATTGATGCACGCCTTCGGGAGTTTCAGAGAATGTACCAAGAAGAACAGCGGGATGACGCTAAAAGCAGAGGCGGCTAACCCTATATCAGCTACTCAGGGGTGTGGGTGAGTTTGAAACTGGAATCGGCGCGCTATTTCTGCGCTAGCAATGGGCTCCAGCTTTAGATCATGGTCATGCCAACGCCAAATTCCTTCCAGCGCGCATGCGGTATTGCCCAGAGTAGTAAGTCCGGAGAACAGTTCGATGTCATGGTCATGCAACAACGCAATGCTGAGGCGCTCTATTTCAGTGAATTGATTTGAGGTAGCTCCAGTACAAATGGTTTGAGTGAGCTTTCCTTCAATCAAGATATGCCCCGCTTCATCCATGAAGGCGGCAGTGGGTAGAAGTAAGCTTTCGCATTGCGTCTGCAATTGCCAAGGATGTTCTGCAGTGCCCGTGGGCATCATGCGTAGTACCCAGGGCGTTGCATCGAGATTAACGTAGACGCGCTGCGGCCCATTCTGAAAGAAATACCGACCCTCCTTATCGCTAGCGTAATTGCGCGCAATGAAGGCATTGAGCGCCTCGTGTTTAATGGTATCGCCGGGTAATCCATGGACTTGCGCATAGTCGTCGCGCATACGCCACGCGCCACGCCGATCGAGCGCTAGCCAGCCAAAGCAATTTGCTACTGTTGGCCACTTAACTAAGGACCGAACAACGCTGTCATCCATTGGGTTTAGTGCAAACCATGCTGCGTAATGGGTGCATTGGAGCTAATGTCAGTGGAATGGCTTGCGTGCAGGTGGGCAATACGCCAGCCTTGACTATCTTGTAAAACAACTAGGGTAATGTTCAGAAAGAACGCCGACTCGACTTGGTCGGCGCGCAGGTGAACTGCTTCAGTGGTGTCGTAGATCGCCGTACCTAAGGTCGAATGCGAGATGCAGGCAATCGGCTCCAGAAATAGCGCCTGCTTAGCCAGCAGGCGCTCAAGTCCGCCGCGAATCTCGGCATGGCCACTCAGGCGTTGGCCTTCAGGCAGTACGCAGGTAATCGAGTCATCATCTAACCATAGCGCTAAGGCTGTCACGACGTCACGGCGCTTAAGGGCCTCCCGCCAGGCATCGACTACTTCATCGGCATTGTGAAAGAGTCTGGCAAGGTTGGGCATGACTGAATTCCTTTGCGGTAGGGTAGTGCTGCTGTGCAAATTGTATTACTGGATTGTGGCAAATACCTGCTCTGCGCTAATTTGATTTAAGCAATTTAAATGCCCTAGTGGGCACTCACGTTGATGGCAGGGGCTACAGGGCAAATGCAAATAAATGATTTTTGCTTTTGCAGAATTGGGTGGGGTATGGTTTGGGTCGCTTGAGCCAAATATTGCCACTTGGGGAACCTGCAGTGCGGCAGCGATGTGCATCAGGCCAGAATCATTACTGACAACATTACTGCTCATGCTAATAATGGCGATGGCCTCATCCAGCGATGTGGCTCCGCACCAGTTAAATATGTGATCCTGAGAAGCTGCCGAAGGAATAATTGCATCGCCAATCGCGCGGTCCGATGGGCTGCCTAATAAAACTACCGAAGCAGTAGGCTTTGCATTCAGAATTGACTGCGCAAGCACCGCAAAGTGCGTAGCAGGCCAGCGTTTGCTGGGACCGTATTCTGCGCCGGGGCAGAGTATAACGAGTGCATCCGTTTGAACACCAGACGCCTGCAATCGAGCACGCGCTGCCTCTAGTGCGGATGCGGTTGGTGTTAATTGCGGTATAAGCATTGCAGGATCTAGATTGCGTGCGTGTTTGTCCAAATTGGCGTAGTGTTCCACCATCGGGATGCGCTGGGTTTTTGGTGAATTGGCTTTGGTCTCAGTGAGTAAGCAGCGGCGGAGCTCACCTTGATAGCCAATCCGTACAGGAATGTTAGCGAGCCAGGGAATGAGGGCGGATTTCAAGCTATTTGGTAGAACATAGCAGGCCGAGTAGCCGCGTTTTTTAATCTGACTCGCAAGCGCGCGTCGCAGACCCCACTGCAATTGCCCATGCCGCAGATCGGCTTCAATTAATTCAGCGACTTCGCTGCAGGCCCGGTATACCGGTGCTACCCAGGGGGTGGCTAAGACATCAATTGCTGCATCGGGATGGGAGGATTTGATTGCCGCTAGCAGGGGCTGAGACATCACAGCATCGCCAATCCAGTTCGGGGCGATGATCAGAATACGATGCATTTGCAGATCCTCGCCTCGGTTGATGGATGCAGGGATGGGGTGATTAATGGCCGAGGGGTTCCGTGCCCGGAATCAAGTGGTACTCGGTACCGCAGTAAGGGCACTTGGCCTGACCGGTATGGATGATGTCTAAAAAAACACGGGGGTGTAAATTCCAGCTGGGCGTATCACTCGTTGGGCAATGCAAAGGCAAATCAGCGCCATTCACCATGACGGAGGTCTGCGCTGAGGTGTCTGCTTGACTCATGACGGATCCTTTCGTGTGCTGTCTTACTTGACTGGGGTGAGCCAATCACTGTAACGGTCATTCTTGCCATACACCGTATCAAAAAATATATCTTGAATTTGCTTGGTAATGGGACCTTTTTTGCCATCGCCAATCATGCGGTCATCGAGTTCGCGAATCGGCGTTACTTCAGCTGCGGTGCCGGTGAAGAAGGCTTCATCCGCGGTATAGACTTCATCGCGCGTTAAGCGTTTCTCACGAACCTCAAATCCCAAGTCCTTGGCAATTTGAATAATCGAGTCACGGGTAATGCCATCCAGGCACGATGCTAAATCGGGGGTATAAACAATGCCATTGCGCACCATGAAGAGATTTTCGCCAGAACCTTCAGACACATAGCCTTCGGTATCGAGGAGCAAGGCTTCGTCGTAGCCGTTGGCAGTGACTTCTTGGTTGGCCAGGATCGAATTGATGTAGTAACCCGATGCCTTGGCGCGCACTAAAGATGAATTAACAAAGTGCCGCGTGAACGACGATGTTTTAACCCGTATGCCTTTATTCAGGCCATCTTCGCCCAAGTAAGCGCCCCACAGCCAAGCTGCAATGATGGTGTGAATCGTGTTGCCTTTAGGGGAGATGCCGAGTTTTTCTGAGCCAATGTAAATCAAAGGTCGTATGTAGCACGACTCCAATTCGTTGGCATTAACAACCTCAATGATCGCTTGCCGAATTTGTGCTTCGGTGTAAGGCAGTGTGATTTGGAAAATTTTGGTGCCATTGAATAAGCGCTTGACGTGCTCATTTAAGCGAAAGATCGCAGTGCCTTTGGGTGTCTTGTACGCCCGGATGCCCTCGAATACGCCCATGCCGTAATGCAAGCTGTGCGTGAGCACATGGGTTGTTGCTTCGCGCCATGGAATGAGCTTTCCATCGGACCAAATAAAACCATCGCGGTCGGACATCGACATGTTTTCTACCTTTTGCGTTGAATTAATCGGAGCCTTCAGTCCCGCAATCGACTTGCAAAACCAAGCTACCTAACATGGGCTTTATTGTAGAGCAGGCGGCAGGGCTTCCTATAATGGGGATCCAATGTCCAAGCACCCTCAAGCCCCTTTGATTCTGAGCCATTTGCCGTATTTTGCTTGGCCGCGCGACGAGCAGCTGGCTTTTCAGGATGGTTTGCGCACCATGTCAAAGTCGGTAGTGACCATCTTTACCTGGGCCTTAGTGACTGGCTTGGCCATGGGGAAATCCACTTTGACCCTGTGGCAGGCTGTTAGCATGAGCCTCTTGGTTTTTGCGGGAACAGCCCAATTAGCGGCATTGCCCTTAATAGCCTTGGGTCTGCCGATTTGGACCATCTTAATTACTGCATTTGTCGTTAATTTACGTTTTGTCATCTTCAGTGTGGGGATGCAGGCCCATTTTTACTCATTGCCGCTGTGGCGCCGCGCCACCTTGGGTTACTTCACGGCTGATTTTGGCTACCTGATGTACACCTCAAGGCACCCTGAAGCCCATCCGCCCGAGGAAAGCCTTGCCGCCCGTCAATCTCGCATTGCGTTTATGTACGGGCTGACCTGCGGTAATTGGAGTATTTGGCAACTGGGCTCCTTACTCGGTATTGCCCTAGCAGGGCAAATTCCGCAAAGCTGGGGACTCGAGTTTGCCGGTACTTTAGCCCTAATTGCGATCATTGTGCCGATGTTGGATCGCGCTGCAGCACGCTGGGCAGCTGGCGCTGCGGCCTTAGTTGCCGTTCTCAGCATGAGTTTACCCTTTAAGCTCAATATTGTTCTGGCGATCATTGCTGCAATTGTGGTGGGTATTGTCAGTGATCGCCACCCCAATGACCCCCAAACCAACTCAGTTAGCGCAGGGGATTAAGTATGCCCAGCCTCACTTCCCTTGAAATCGGTGCACTCATTGTGGGCATGGGCCTAGTGACATTAGGTACACGGGGCTTTTTTATGTTTTGGGGTGATCGGGTGCGGATGCCGGAGATTATTCTGCGTTCGATCCGCTATGCACCCCTAGCAGCGATTGTGGCTATTTTGGCTCCAGAGATCCTAATGCCAGCAGGCGCTACTGAATTCACCCAGTTTAATTGGGCCTTGCCCCAGATTTGGGCTGGTCTGGCTGCTTTTGTCACCTTTACCTGGCGACGCACCATGTTACCGACCCTGGTGGTAGGGATGCTAGTTTACAGCGCCCTGCGCTACTGGTTTTAGAATGGGGGACTGTTCTTTAATCCCACCTTACACCCATGTCCGATACCCTTTTTAAAGTAAAACGCCTCCATGACTTGGCAGCAGCTGGATTGTTAAAGGGCAAGCGGGTACTGATCCGTTCGGATTTGAATGTGCCGCAGGATGAGGCTGGCAATATTACCGAAGACACCCGCATTCGGGCATCTATTCCAGCCATTGAAATTTGCCTACAAGCTGGGGCTGGAGTGATGGTGACCTCGCATCTTGGAAGGCCAACTGAAGGCCAATTTAAACCAGAAGATAGCTTGGCTCCGGTAGCTCAGCGCATCGCAGAAATACTAAACCGCAAAGTACCCTTGATAAGCAATTGGGTCGATGGCGGCTTTGACTTACAGCCTGGCGATTTAGTGCTGCTGGAGAATTGCCGGGTCAATGTGGGTGAAAAGAAAAACAGCGAAGCACTCTCGAAAAAAATTGCTGCACTGTGCGATGTCTATGTTAACGATGCGTTCGGGACTGCCCACCGTGCTGAGGCGACTACCCACGGCGTGGCAAGGTTTGCACCGATTGCCTGCGCAGGCCCACTGATGGCTGCTGAGCTTGATGCTTTGAGCCGAGCCCTCGCCAATCCCAAGCGTCCCTTGATCGCTATCGTCGCCGGATCAAAAGTATCGAGCAAGCTAACGATTCTGAAAGCCCTCGCCGAAAAAGTCGATGAGCTGATCGTGGGCGGCGGTATTGCCAACACCTTCATGCTGGCCAAAGGCCTGTCAATCGGTAAGTCTTTAGCCGAACCCGACCTTGTTCATGAGGCCAGAGAAATCATGGATCTGATGGAAAAGCGCGGTGCCCATGTACCCATTCCGGAAGACGTAGTCGTTGCCAATGAATTGTCTCCATTGGCGCGTGCCAATCGGGTGCCAGCCAATGAGGTAGCGGACGACGACATGATTTTGGATGTTGGCCCCAAGACGGCGGCACGCCTGTCGACAATGCTGGCCCATGCAGGTACGATTGTTTGGAATGGCCCTTTGGGCGTTTTTGAGATTGATCAATTTGGTGGCGGTACCAAAATGATTGCTGCAGCGATTGCCCACTCACCTGCGTTTTCGATTGCGGGCGGCGGCGATACCTTGGCAGCGATTGCCAAGTACGGCATTGAAAATCAAGTGGATTACATATCTACCGGTGGCGGCGCTTTCCTGGAGTTTCTGGAAGGCAAAACATTACCGGCGTTTGCAGTATTGGTTGAGCGAGGAAGTGAATAAAAAGGAGCTTTTCATGTTACGAGCCACAAAGATTATTGCAACACTAGGACCCGCTTCCGAGAATCCAGCAGTTTTGCGAGACATGATCCGCGCCGGATTGGATGTGGTTCGACTGAACTTTTCCCATGGCACTGTCGAAGACCATCGCGCACGACATGATCTGGTTCGATCAATTTGCGCTGAAGTGGGTCGTGAGCTCGGCATCATGGCGGACTTACAAGGACCCAAGATTCGGGTGGGTAAGTTTGCCGATGGCAAGGCCATGCTTAAGGAAGGCGCTACATTTATTTTGGACGTGGCTTGCACCCTTGGCAATGAAGAGCGCGTTGGACTCGATTATAAAAATTTACCCAATGACGTTCGTGCCGGCGATCGATTGCTCCTCAATGACGGCTTGATCGTATTGCGTGTGGAGTCGGTGAAGGGCGGTGAGATTTATACCCGGGTGGAGCTTGGTGGGGCACTTTCCAATAACAAAGGCATCAATCGTGCTGGCGGTGGTTTGACTGCTCCGGCATTGACAGAGAAGGACATTCTCGATTTGGATGCGGCGATTGCAATGGGCGTCGATTTTGTTGCCATTAGCTTTCCAAAAGACGGTGCGGATATGGCCTACGCTCGCAAATTAGCGGATGCGGCGAGTGCTAAGCACGGTGTGCATAAGGTCAAATTGATTGCCAAAGTGGAGCGTGCCGAAGCGATTGAGCCCGATGCCCTCGATAGCATTATTGCTGAGAGCGACGGCATTATGGTCGCGCGCGGTGACCTTGCAATTGAAGTTGGCAACCCTGCTGTGCCAGCCCTACAAAAGCGCATGATCAAGCTGGCCCGCGAAGCCGATAAATTTACGATTACGGCCACGCAAATGATGGAATCGATGATCAATGCGCCGGTACCGACTCGCGCCGAGGTGAGCGACGTTGCCAATGCGGTTTTGGATGGAACCGATGCGGTGATGCTGTCAGCAGAGTCGGCCACGGGAATGTACCCCGTCAAGACCATTGAACAGATGTCAGAGATTTGCATCGAAGCAGAAAAATCAGATCAGGTGCGGCTCGATACCGACTTTTTAGATCAGACCTTTACCCGCATCGATCAGACCATAGCCTTGGGTGCCTTGTTCACTGCCCACCATTTGCATGCCACTGCCATTGCCGCATTAACGCAGTCGGGCTCGACACCAATCTGGATGAGTCGCCATAACATTCATGTACCAATTTTTGCTTTAACACCGAACATTTCAACCCAGCGTGTACTTAGTACCTATCGCAATGTCACTCCCCTCGCTTTAGCGCTGAGCAACGATCGTGATACGGCATTGGCACAGGTTGAGGCACGCCTTAAAGAGCTCGGTGCCGTTAAAACAGGCGATACGATTGTGTTGACGATTGGTGCGCCGATGGGCTCCCCTGGTGGCACTAATACCTTAAAGATTGTCAACGTAAAATAAGACCATGAATTTTTACCCTTTTAAATAGAAGAGACTGTTATGCCCCTTGTATCCATGCGCCAACTGCTAGACCATGCTGCTGAACACAGTTACGGATTGCCTGCTTTTAATGTCAATAATTTAGAGCAGGTACAGGCCATCATGATGGCGGCCGATGAAGTCGGCGCGCCCGTCATCATGCAAGCATCGGCAGGGGCGCGAAAGTATGCGGGCGAAGCATTTTTACGCCACCTGATTTCCGCAGCTATAGAGGAATATCCGCATATTCCAGTAGTGATGCACCAAGACCACGGTCAAAGTCCCGCTGTATGTATGGCGGCGATCAAAAGCGGTTTCACCAGCGTAATGATGGACGGCTCACTCGAGGCCGACGGTAAATCGGTTGCAAGTTATGACTACAACGTCGCCGTATCGCAAGAGGTGGTGAAGTTCTCCCACTCGATTGGTGTCACGGTAGAGGCAGAGCTCGGTGTTTTGGGCTCCCTTGAAACCATGATGGGTGATAAAGAAGACGGTCACGGTGCCGATGGCGCAATGACCCGCGAGCAGTTGTTAACGGATGTAGAACAGGCTGCTGATTTTGTGCGAGCGACCCAATGCGATGCCCTGGCGATTGCGATTGGCACCAGCCATGGTGCATACAAATTTACTAAGAAGCCAACCGGTGATATTTTGGCCATCACCCGCATTAAAGAAATCAACCAGCGCATTCCGAATACGCATTTGGTCATGCACGGCTCCTCGAGCGTTCCGCAAGAGTTGCTTGCCGAGATTCGGGCGTTTGGTGGCGATATGAAAGAAACCTACGGCGTACCCGTAGAAGAAATACAAGAAGGCATCAAGCACGGCGTACGCAAGATTAATATCGATACCGATATTCGTTTAGCTATGACGGCTGCGATCCGCCGCTACCTGTTTGAGAATCCCGGCAAATTTGATCCGCGCGACTACCTCAAGCCAGCACGCGAAGCGGCAAAAGCTATCTGCGTTGCACGCTACACGTCCTTTGGTTGTGCCGGTCAAGCAGCCAAGATTAAACCGATGGCACTCGAAAAAATGGCTGAGCGCTATCGCGCAGGTCAGCTTGCTCAGATTGTGAAGTAGTGCAATGAAAAAAGCATTACACGCAACTTCGATTGCCTCTTTACCTTTGCTCTCCAAAGGCAAGGTGCGTGACGTATATGAATTGGGTAGTGACCGTTTACTGATGATCACAACCGATCGCTTATCGGCCTTTGATGTGATTTTGTCGCAACCCATTCCTGAAAAAGGCATCATCCTCAATCAAATGGCGAATTTTTGGTTTGATAAATTAGCCCATGTGATTCCAAACCACCTCACTGGTATTGATCCGGCCAGCGTAGTAAAGGCGGACGAAGTGGAGCAGGTGCAAGGGCGTGCGGTGGTAGCGAAGCGACTCAAGCCCATTTTGGTTGAGGCTGTAGTGCGGGGTTATTTGGCCGGCAGCGGCTGGAAAGACTACCAAGAAACCGGCAGTGTATGTGGAGTACCTTTGCCGCCCGGCTTGCAAAACGCCCAAAAATTAGATCGGCCTATCTTTACACCCGCTGCCAAATCGGCTGTAGGTGAGCACGATGAAAACATTTCATTTGAGGAAGTAGTAAAGCGCATTGGTGCTCCCCTAGCCAATCAAATTCGCGATGTCAGCATTCGTCTATATGAGGAAGCATCGCGCTATGCTGCAACCCGCGGCATCATCATTGCTGATACTAAGTTTGAGTTTGGTTTAGACGATGCTAATCAGCTGGTTCTGATGGACGAGATTCTGACGGCAGATTCTTCCCGCTTTTGGCCGGCAGAGACCTACCAGCTTGGCACCAACCCCCCATCGTATGACAAGCAATTTATACGCGACTGGTTAGAGCAAGTGCGGATTGACGGTAAGCCATGGCCTAAAACCGCGCCAGCCCCCGATCTGCCCAATGAAGTGATCGAAAAGACCGCAGAAAAGTACCGCGAGGCCCTCACACGCCTGAGCCAGGCAGTCTAATTGGCAGTCATTCTGCTGGAGTCCCTGCCAAAAGGCTGGGATAATAGACCCTCTTTTCGTATCCAGCATAAGTGGAGCAGGTCATGAGCACAGGTTCGAACGCAACAGCAGTCGTTGGCATTGTGATGGGTTCCAATTCCGATTGGGACGTCATGCAGCATGCTGCCCAGATGCTCGATCAGTTTGGCGTACCGTATGAGGCGCAGGTTTTATCTGCACACCGTATGCCCGATGATATGTTTGTGTATGCAGAAGCAGCTCGCAGTCGTGGCCTGAGGGCGATTATTGCCGGCGCAGGTGGCGCTGCCCATTTGCCAGGCATGCTTGCCTCGAAAACCTTGGTGCCTGTTTTTGGCGTGCCAGTTCCCAGTAAGTATTTGCGTGGTGAAGACTCCTTGTATTCGATTGTGCAAATGCCCAAGGGCATTCCGGTAGCTACTTTTGCGATTGGCGAGGCGGGCGCTGCCAATGCGGCTTTGCATGTCATTGCTATTTTGGCTGCGCACAATGTTAATTTAATGGCGGCTTTGGAATCCTTTCGCAGTAAACAGACTGCGCTAGCGCAGTCTATGGAATTAGCGGCAAAGTAATTAATGAGCATGGACGTAGCCCCTTCCTCAAGTATCTGTAAATCGCCGGCGTGGCTTGGTATTTTGGGCGGCGGTCAGCTTGGGCGCATGTTTATCCATGAAGCCCAGTCTTTGGGATTTAAAGTCTGCGTACTGGATCCTGATCCCCTGAGTCCAGGCGGATCGGTTGCTGAAAAGCATTTATGTGCCGATTACCTTGATACGGCAGCTCTTTCTGAAATGGCGAGCTTATGTTCTGCGATTAGTACCGAGTTTGAAAACGTCCCGGCGCAAGCACTCGATTTTTTTAAAACCTGCGGAATCTTTGTTGCTCCGGATAGCAGCTGCGTCTCGATTGCACAAGACCGCATTAAAGAAAAAGTATTTTTGGCGCAGTGCGCTCCTATCTCTAGTGTCGGTCCGGTACCCTATGGTGTGATTAATGGCGAAGCCGATCTGGCCTTAATTGCAGATGATCTCTTCCCCGGTATTTTGAAAACAGTACGCCTCGGTTATGACGGCAAAGGCCAAATTACAGTGCAGTCGCGCGATCAATTGTCAGCGGCTTGGGCTGATTTAGGCCAGGTTGCTTGTATATTAGAAAAGCGCATGGCATTGGCTTTTGAGGTGTCAGCAATTGTTGCTCGTGGGTATGACGGTGATTTCCGGTCTTTTCCTCCGGCAGAAAACATCCATCGCCAAGGCATTTTGCACACCAGTACCGTACCTTCGCCATCCTTGCAGCAACATCCCGCTTTACTTGAGCGGATTCAAAAAGCGACCAGCGCCATTGCGCAGGAGATGGGGTATGTCGGCGTGCTTTGCGTCGAATACTTTGTTCTTACCGATGGCAGCATCGTTGCCAACGAAGTAGCTCCTCGTCCCCATAATTCAGGGCACTACACCATGGATGCCTGCGTTACCAGTCAGTTTCAGCAGCAGGTTAGGGCAATGGCCCGCCTACCGCTGGGTGATACGCGCTTATTAAGCCCCGTTGCCATGCTCAATATTTTGGGCGATGCGTGGTTTATTAAGAACGGCAAGCAGCAAACGATTTCAAGCGAACCAGCTTGGGAGTGCGTCCTAAGCCACCCCGATGCAAAATTGCATTTGTACGGCAAGGCATCCCCTTTGCCCGGTCGTAAGATGGGCCATGTCAATTGCCTTGGCCAATCCCTGGATGAGGCACGGCAGAATTGCTCTGCGGTTGCTGGCGATTTAGGCATCGCTCCTTAAGTGATGTTGTAGTAGTGAAGACCAATCCGCAGCCCGCCATCGCCGCAGCTGAATTGCAGCAAGCAGTAGAGCAAGCAGTGCAACGCCTGCAGCAGGGCGGTTTGGTTGCGATTCCGACGGAAACGGTTTATGGACTGGCGGCCGATGCGAGTAATGAACAGGCAGTTCGAAGCATCTTCTCTGCTAAAGGCAGGCCAGCCGATCATCCCCTGATTGTGCATCTGGCAGCACCAGCAATAGTAGAGGCATCAGAAATTAATCAATCGGATGCCTGGTTTAAATTGATTGCGCCTTGGGTGCGCGATCTTCCGGAAGAGGCATTGCGATTGGTAGAGGCCTTCTGGCCTGGCCCCTTAACGCTAGTATTAAAAAAAGACAAACACGTGTTGAGCGCGGTGACCGGAGGTCAAGACACCATTGCATTGCGCTCGCCAGATCATCCCGTCGCGCAAGCCCTCTTGCAGGCCTTTGGCGGCGGCTTAGCTGCGCCATCGGCGAACCGTTTTGGTAAGGTATCGCCCACCCGAGCTGCGGATGTCAGCGCTGAATTCAGTGACCAAGCTGATTTATTGATCTTGGATGGCGGCGATTGCATTGTTGGTATTGAATCGACGATTGTGGATCTGTCATTGGGCACCCCAGTCTTGTTGCGCCCTGGTGCGATTACGCCAGAGCAGATTGAGCAGCAAACAGGATTGCGTGTATTGCAAGCGGGCGCACGTGCAGATTCAGACAAAGTTACTCCACGCGTTTCGGGTAGCCTTAAAGCCCATTACGCACCCAACACACCATTGCGTTTGTATGCGCCTGGCGCAGCGCTCGATTGCATTTCGCAATACCCGGATACCAAATCGCAGGTAGCTCTGGTGGTGTGGGAATCAGAACAAATGCGTGACCCACAGGTATTGGGCGTATTGCAAATTCAGCAGGTCCCGATTCCCGAACAGAGCGATTTATTTGCAAGCCGGCTATACCGATTGCTGCGTGACTTAGATGACCATTCGTGGGATTTAATCGTGATGCCCGAGCCGCCCATGGGGCAAGAGTGGGATGGGGTACGGGACCGACTTCAGCGCGCTTGTTTTGGCTCGGGGCCGCCCGTTAGCAACCAGGTCAGCAGTTGATCGTGGGCATCCATGCCACGAAAGGCATTGGGGTGATTAATAAACGAACTAACGGCATAGGTCTTGCCAGATTGGCTAATGACGTAGCCTGAGATCGTTCGTACTTCCGCAAGCGATCCCGTCTTAATGCGCGCCTCGGGTTTCGTCTTTAGGTGCAAGAATTGCCGCAACTGCCGTATCAGTCGATTTTTCATGGTGCCATCGGATCCGGCCAATGGCAAAGACTCCACAAATAGATCTCCGGATGGAAGTTGGCGGGCAGTAATCAATAGATCATTGAGGTGGCGTGCGCTAATCGCTTCGTTACGCGATAAGCCAGAACCATTTTCTAATACCAATTCAGGAAAATGCAAACCCCGCTGCTTGAGCCATGCTTGCATCACCCGATCACTAGCCGCAATCGATGCTGGTTTACCTAAGCGCTCTAAGCTCAGCGTTAAAAAGAGTTGCCGTGCCATGACATTATTAGAAAATTTATTGATATCGTTCACTGCATGAATCAATGCCCCGCCTTGAAACTCCAACAAAGGGCGTGCAAATAGGGGAACTTCGCCACTTCTACCTTGCGGCTGCCTGACCCAGGAGCCACCGGCTAATTCCCATGCCGCTGCAAATCCCAAGGTTAAAAAAGTATTCGCATCCAACGCAACTACGTTGTAGGTAATATTTCGACATGCGCTGGGGAACTCGCCCGTAAACAGGGCACTTAATTGATCTGAATTGCTTGACTCTGAACCGACATTTTTAACTAGCTCGAACTGCATCTTTCTTCGCCAGTCATCGCAATTTTGTTTACTGGTGCGCAGACGATTGTCAATCTTAAAGTAGGCAAGAGTAGGGGTATACGAAATCGTAATACCATTCTGATTGCTCGTTTGATTCAGCTGAAATGATAATGTTCTAAAGGCGTACAACAATGGATCCGGCGGCACGTTATAGGCCCGCATCGATTCCCCATCAATGGTGGTGTGTTCCATCACCTCCGGGCTATAGGCGCTGCGGTCAAAAATCAAATTGCCATCAATGCGTTGAATGCCTGAGGCGCGTAGGCTTTTCATCATTTGCTCGAGCTCTTCCGGCACTAATTTCGGATCGCCACTGCCGCGCAGGTAAAGATTCCCTTTGAGGAGGCCATTTTTGATCTGGCCATCTGTATATAGATTGGTGTTCCAGCGATACTGTGGACCCAGTAAATCAAGCGCGGCTAAGGTGGTTAGCAACTTAATTGTGGAGGCGGGGTTCATCGTTTGTTTTGCCCGCCAATCCAATATCTCGCGCACATCAGCGCCTGGAGCGCTGGGCAACTCTAAAACAGAAATACTGACGGCATCACGCGGAATTTGATTTTTGGCCAGGGATTGCAAAACTCCAGGCGGAATATCGATCGACTTTGGAGGGCTCGATGCCAATACGGTATGGCCAGTCAGCCAAAGGAATAAAGCCAGGCACAGCGATTGAAGGCACTGTATCGCCCCCTGAAATACGGTGCGGTGAACTGGATATGGGATGGAAAATACTGGCACCGAGCAATGGTAAGCCAAAATCAAAAATTCCTAAAAAGATTGGCCTTTTTATTACTTGCTTGGGTAATTTAATCAGCTACTTTCAAAATATTTGTTTTGTTAATGTTGATTTGGCTTTGCGCCAAGCTTACTCACAGGAGTCGCGACTTAAAAAGGCATCAATTACGCAATTTTGTTTGAGTAGTAATTCTTTCAAGATTGCTGCTCGCTTTTGAGGGGTGTCAGTGCGATTAGCAGCAAGGCCGTCGAGGCGATTGGCGAAGTGCAGACCATTCATTAATAAAGCGCCTCCTTTGATTTTATGAATCAGGCTCCCCAGCTCCGATTCAGTTAGGGCCTTGTTCGATAGCTCGGCAATTGCTTGGTGGTGTACCTCCATGATTTCATGCAAGATTAGCCTACCAATTTGGTTTTGATCCTGACTCCCATTGCCGAGGTGTGGAAAGGCAATGTCATCCTCGGCATCATCTGATTCGATCTCCACAATCGAGAAATAGCGGCTTAATTCATTTTCAAGGGTAGCCAAATTAAGCGGCTTTATCAAAACAGCGTTCATACCCGAGGCAAGTAACTGGTGCCGAATATCCAGGACATAGATATCAGCAGTGACCCCAATAATAATAAGATCTGCAAATCCATCCGCCCGGATCGTTTGCGATAAATCGGCGCCATGCATACCTGGCATGGAATGGTCGGTGAGCATGACATGAAAGACCCGCTGCTTTAACAAGGCCAATGCTTGCTCTGCATTTTCACAGACGGTTACTTTTGCTCCAAGCGCTTCTAACTGCAGGGAGAGTACTTGACGGCTAGCAGGGTGATCCTCGACTACTAAGGCGTAGACGTGTTCACCACGGTATTGCATGCGCTGAGCATAATGTACGGTTGACTCAGTAAGGAGTCGATTAGAGGCAACTTGCGTTGTTCTGGGAAAAGCGGCAGAAAAATAAACATTACTCCCCATGCCAGGTTCACTATCAAAGTAAAGACGGCTATCCATCGATCGAATAAAGTGACTGGTGATGGTTAAGCCTAGTCCGGTACCCTGATGGATATCAGCATGGTGCTGACTGTGTTGGGCGCGAAGCTGTTCAAAGGGTTGAAGTGCAATCGCAATATCAGCCGGGTTCATGCCAATGCCTGTATCAATAATCCGAAACTCAATCAATTGACCTGCATGGTCGTCGGCCAAGATGCGTACTGAAAAATGAATCGATCCCGCATTGGTAAATTTGATTGCATTGCTTAATAAGTTTTGCAGTACTTGACGCAGGCGCAGAGAATCAACCATCAGCACCTCAGCAATGCGCAGGTCTATATGGGTATGCATAGTGAGTTGGCGATTGCTAGCAAAGATTGAAAAAGCAGCATCGATTTCTTCAAGCAATGTTTTAAGGCAACAAGGCTCGGGTGTTAAGATGAGTTTGCCTGCCTCAATCTTGGAGAGATCTAATACCTGATTTAGCATACCGAGAAGCGATTCAGCGGATGCATGGGCGCTCTGCAGTAAAGGCTTTTCGCTATCGGGTAAGCGCGGACTTTTTAATAGAAGCTCTTGAACACCTAAAATGGCGTTCATCGGCGTCCGAATTTCATGGCTCATCTCAGCCAAGAAAGTGGATTTGGCATTATTAGCCCGCTCCGCATGCTCTTTTTGAATTAATAGTGCATCGCGTTGCAGTGCCTGTTGCTTTCGGTGGCGCTGCAAATGAACAATCCAAGCGAATCCACCTAAGAGCATGGTGCACAAAAAACCAAAAAGCGTATGGCGTCGCCAAGGGGCCTCATGCTGATGGGTGAAATCAAGATCAGATGCCCCATCAATATAGGACGGGCTCAGGCCAAAGCCGGGGATTGAAAAGAGCGCCCGCGAAGTTACTGGGTCGAGCGCGTGCAAGGTTTTTTCTAGAATGCCTTTGAGGGGCTGGGCGTGCTTGCCAATAAACCAGCGGTAGGCAAAAGGCTCACGGCCGTATAAGCCGTTGAGCTTTAACTGCTGTCGGTGCTCTGCCAGCATGGCATACCGGGCAAGGCGAATCGGCATTATTACGGCATCAAACTCACCGCTAAGTAAAGCGGCAAATAAATGCGTGGGTGATTCTTGATCGCGGGGAATGGGCGTCTTTCCAAAGAAAGCGGTTTTTTGAGCAAGCACTGGACTTTCAAGCAAGGTCTCAGCACGGGTTACTACAACCTCATGGCCCCAAAACAAGGGCTCTGACCACAGGCCTGCCTGAATTTGCTTTTGAGAGGCCAGAGGCGGATCAATCACAAAATCAATCGATTGCCTACTGAGTAGTTGCGTTAATTCAGCATCACTACTGCGCCAAATAGGTTCATATTGCTGGTGAGTTTGCTGCTGAAGTGCATTCAGGACTGATTGGTAAACTCCAACTGCCCCAACCTGATCTTGGGGTAGCAGATAGGGTGCGTGTTTCTCGTGAATACTGAAATACACCACCGGCCTTGCTTTTATCCAAGCCCGCTCTGCCGGACTGAGTTCTATGTGATGTGCGAACGCCGTACTGCAGTAAAGCAGTACGGCACTGCAAGCGATTTGACCGAATGCAGTTGCTCGCATCATCCCTCAATGATGTGGTTATTACGACAAAACATAATGAGGTCAGCAATGTTATTGATACCCAGCTTCTCAAATATGCGCGTTTTGTATGTCGCTACGGTTTTATTGCTGATGTGCAATAAGTCGGATATGTGTTGATTGCTATTGCCCTTGCCCAAATACTTCATCACCTGTAATTCGCGATCGGAGATGAGGGCGAGTTTTTCTTGGTCGCTGAGCGAGCTATGCCCATTGCGAGTGTGGGAAAAGCACGCATAGCCCTGGGAGATCGCCACGCAGGCTGCCAAAATAACATCTGACCCAGCCGTTTTGTTAATGAAGCCATGGGCACCTAAAGAGCGTACACGTCCGCCATACACATGCTCATCTAGGCTGGATAGAACCAGTAAGCGGATATCGGGGTAGGTCAAGCTAATGCGGCGGATTACATCAAACCCGTCCGTTTTAGGCATATCGAGATCGAGAATCACGATATCAGGATTCATTTGCTTCATACTTTGCAAGCATTCTTCTCCATTGCGGCATTGACCAACTACCTCAAACAACAACTGATCCTGCAGCATGCTTTTTAGGGCCATGAGCATGGCGGGATGATCGTCTACCAACATGACACTTTTCTTCATTGCTTATCTCCGTTCTGGTTTGGACTTCCGTGGGGTTTCACTGCAAAAATAGCCTTCGCAATTCGACTGTCGCTGATATGAAGAATTTGGTGTCTGCTGACGGGCGACATCATGAGTCCGCCGTAACAAAAATCGACGGGTAAAAGCCGTGCGTTTTCGAGGTCTTTAATTAAGGTGATGCCAGTGGCATAAAGCGTAGCTCCCAGGGTGCGTGCCATGGCCAGAGCATCGAGTAACTTGGCTTGTTGGCTTGCTTCGGCAATATCATCACTCCGCAATTCCTGAATAGAAAAATGGATGCCATCGAGTTTGATTTCTTCTAGCCACTGGGGTTGGATCGATTGCGGACTGGCATTCATTAAGTGGAGCAGTACTCCGATGCGGCGCAAGCGCAATAAACCTTCTTTGCAATTGGCTCTAATCGCCTCCGGCGGTATTGCAGTAATACCCACATGAACTAAGCCAACAGGTAGTCTGGAATTGAGAATCAGATCGCATAAGGCATCAATCCGCTGGGCGTTTGCCACAATATCGGGCGACAAAGGGAGCACGATTTGAATAGGCCGGTTGCAGCAATGCCAATAACTTGCGGCATCCAACCCCTCCATAGTTAAGCGCAATACCTGGGAGTCGCTTGCGCTTAAGAGTGGCCTAAAGAGGGCGGCTGGCATGGAATTACCCGCTGCATTGAAAATAGGTTCGTAACTAACGGTTTGCCGCTTAGACCAGTTGGCATTGCTGCCACCATCTTGGGTTTCATGGGCTAGATTGGGTAGATGGGTGCCTTGGACATCCCGCAGCTCATGAAAAGGCTTGTTCTTCCACGCATGAACAAGCGAATACAGCCGAGATTTGGGACTCATATGGGGTTCTCCAGTCGATGACTGTCCAGTCTAGGCAGGACAGGTCCGGGAAGTAAGCAGGCGAATCTGATTTGTGTGTAGGAAAAGACCTACAGCAGGCTTTTATTGGGCCACCCCTTGAAATCGATGGGAATAGACCTATATAATCAGCACTCACTGCAATCGAGTGCTAAAACGACCTTGACCAGTCAAAATCGTTTTAACTTGATATGTAGAGATTATAACCCGACGATTTATATCGATTTTTATGTAGTTAACACTCACTAATTTAGGAGAAGGAATGAATCTACGTCCTTTACATGATCGCGTGATCATCAAGCGTATGGATCAAGAAACCAAGACTGCCTCAGGAATCGTTATTCCCGATGCAGCAGCCGAGAAGCCAGATCAGGGCGAAGTACTAGCCGTAGGTCCTGGCAAGCGCGATGACAGCGGCAAATTAAATGCCCCTGATGTCAAAGTAGGCGACCGGGTGTTGTTCGGTAAATATGCCGGACAAACCGTCAAAGTGGGCGCAGATGAGCTTCTCGTCATGCGCGAAGAAGACATCATGGCCGTTGTTCAGAAGTAATTGAGAACATAAGAAAGGAATTCAATCATGGCAGCAAAAGACGTTGTATTTGGCGATAACGCCCGTACCAAAATGGTCGAGGGTGTCAATATCCTCGCCAACGCAGTTAAAGTTACCCTCGGACCTAAAGGCCGTAACGTGGTCATCGAGCGTTCCTTCGGTGGCCCCACCATCACCAAAGACGGTGTGAGCGTAGCAAAAGAAATCGAACTCAAAGACAAGCTCCAGAACATGGGCGCGCAGATGGTCAAGGAAGTGGCCTCCAAAACGGCTGACATCGCTGGTGACGGCACAACCACTGCAACCGTACTCGCACAATCGATCGTGCGCGAAGGCATGAAGTACGTTGTTTCTGGCCACAATCCAATGGATTTAAAGCGCGGTATTGATAAGGCAGTAACTGCTGCTTTAGAAGAGCTCAAAAAAATCAGCAAGCCATGCACCACCACCAAAGAAATTGCCCAAGTCGGTTCAATCTCTGCAAACAGCGATGTGAGCATTGGTCAGCGCATTGCCGAAGCCATGGAAAAAGTGGGTAAAGAAGGCGTAATTACCGTTGAAGATGGCAAGTCACTCGAAGACGAACTCGAAGTAGTAGAAGGTATGCAGTTTGATCGCGGCTACCTCTCGCCTTACTTCATTAACCAGCCAGAGAAGCAAGTTGCTGTATTGGAAAGCCCATACATCCTCTTGTTTGACAAGAAGATCAGCAACATTCGTGATCTCTTGCCAGTACTCGAGCAAGTAGCAAAATCGGGTCGTCCATTGATGATCGTGGCAGAAGATGTTGAAGGCGAAGCATTGGCTACCTTGGTTGTAAACAACATCCGCGGAATTATTAAGACCTGTGCTGTAAAGGCACCTGGTTTTGGTGATCGCCGTAAAGCCATGCTGGAAGACATTGCCATTTTGACTGGCGGTCAAGTGATTGCTGAAGAAATTGGCTTAACCCTTGAGAAAACCACCCTCGAGCATTTGGGTCAAGCCAAGCGCGTTGAGATTGGTAAAGAAAACACTATCTTGATCGACGGCGCTGGTGATGCAAAAGCCATCGAAGCACGCGTTAAAAATATTCGCGTTCAAATCGAAGAGGCAACTAGCGACTACGATCGTGAAAAATTGCAAGAGCGCGTTGCCAAGTTGGCAGGCGGTGTTGCAGTGATTCGGGTTGGCGCTGCTACCGAAGTCGAAATGAAAGAGAAAAAAGCGCGCGTTGACGACGCTCTGCACGCAACCCGTGCAGCAGTGGAAGAAGGTATTGTTCCCGGCGGCGGCGTGGCACTTATTCGTGCTAAGCAAGGCATCATGGGCCTCAAAGGCGATAATCCAGATCAAGATGCCGGTATCAGCATCGTTTTGCGTGCCATGGAAGAGCCACTGCGCATCATCGTCTCCAATGCAGGTGATGAAGCCAGCGTTGTAGTGAATGCAGTGATGGCCAGCAAGGGCAACAACGGCTATAACGCAGCCACCAGTGAGTACGGCGATTTGGTAGCTCAGGGTGTTATCGATCCTACCAAGGTAACTAAAACTGCGTTGGTTAATGCAGCCTCGGTTGCAGCACTACTCCTCACAACCGATTGTGCAATCTGCGAGTCTCCAAAAGATGACGGCGCAGGCGGCATGCCTGATATGAGCGGTATGGGCGGCGGCATGGGTGGTATGGGCGGTATGATGTAATGATCTAGCCTAGCTAGAACAGAAAAGGGCAGCCTAGCTGCCCTTTTTCTTTGCCCAAATAAAATCGGCGCTTAAGCGAAACGCATATAAGCATATTGGGTGGGGGGCAACAAAAAAGCCACCCGAAGGTGGCTTTTTATTCAACAGAAAGACTTGTTATTCAACAGCTTTGACCATATCTTCAATGACCTTCTTCGCATCACCGAAGACCATCATGGTTTTATCCATATAGAAGAGTTCGTTATCTAGGCCAGCGTAACCAGCAGCCATCGAGCGCTTGTTGACAATGATGGTTTTGGCTTTAAAGGCCTCCAGAATTGGCATACCAAAGATGGGGCTACCAGGTGTACGCGCTGCTGGGTTAACCACGTCGTTGGCGCCCAGAACGAGAACCACATCAGCTTGACCGAAGTCGCTGTTGATGTCTTCCATTTCAAATACTTGGTCGTACGGCACTTCGGCTTCTGCTAACAAGACGTTCATGTGGCCTGGCATCCGTCCAGCAACTGGGTGGATTGCATACTTCACGGTGACGCCGTGGTGAGTCAGCTTCTCGGTTAACTCTTTGAGTGCATGCTGCGCGCGGGCCACTGCCAAGCCGTAACCTGGAACAATAATCACGGTATCGGCATTGGTCATTAAGAATGCCGCGTCTTCAGCTGAGCCCGTTTTGTAATTCTTAGCTGCGCCATCGTCATCGCCACCAGCAGCTGCTTCAGCGCCGAATCCGCCAAGCAATACGGCGAGGATCGAGCGGTTCATCGCCTTACACATGATGTAAGACAGAATCGCACCCGAAGAGCCCACGCAGGCGCCAGCAATAATCAATACCGGGTTGTTCAATGTGAAGCCAATACCTGCCGCAGCCCAGCCCGAATAGCTATTGAGCATCGATACCACCACTGGCATATCGGCACCACCAATGGGGATGATCAAGGTCACGCCGAGCACCAAGGCAACTGCGCACATGGCGAGGAAGGCTGCATGGCTGTCGGTTAAGAAATACACCACTCCAGCCGCAACCATCAATATAGCCAGTACCAAGTTCAGCATGTGCTGGCCAGAGAAGGTTACTGGCTTGCCACTGACTTTGCCGGAGAGCTTACCAAAGGCAATGATCGAGGCAGTAAAGGTAATTGCACCAATGAAGGCGCCAATAAAGAGTTCGATCTTCTGCGCGCCCGAGTGGTCTTGTGCGGGGTTGATTACCGCTGCAATCGCAATTAACACAGCGGATAGACCAACAAAGGAGTGCATCAAGGCAACCAGCTCAGGCATCTTGGTCATTTGCACGCGTTTAGCGGCAATTGAACCGATGATTGCGCCAGCCACAATGGCCACGCCAATCAGCCAATAGACTGGCTTAAATGTGGGAATCAAGAATGTGGTGATGACGGCGAGCAGCATGCCGATCATTCCATAAACGTTACCTTGACGGGAGGTGGTCGGTGACGATAAACCCCGCAGCGCGAGGATAAAGAGTACCGAAGAAATGAGATATGAAATCGCTGTGATATTTGACATGGTGTAGTTCTCTTACTTGGTGCCAGCGGCTTCGGTTTTAGGAGCCTTCTTTTTAAACATTTCCAGCATGCGGCGGGTGACCATAAAGCCACCAAAAATGTTTATCGAGGCCAGGAAGACAGCAAGTGCACCAATCATACTGGTGAGGGTGATTTCATCGCCGTTGATGACTTCGGTTTGCAGCAAAGCGCCGACGATGATAATTCCAGAAATGGCATTGGTAACCGCCATCAGGGGTGTATGCAATGCGGGGGTGACGTTCCAAACCACGTGGTAGCCAACAAAAATGGCCAGCACAAACACCGTAATGTTTTGGACCGTAAGAATACTTTGAATTGCAGCTGCATCCATGATCATTCCTTCAATAATTAATTTTTACGGACAGCTTGGCCATCACGACACATGAGGCAAGCTGCAACAATGTCATCATCGGCAGCAGCTGGAATAGCGAGCTGTGCTTCTTTATTGATGATGAGTTTCATAAAGTCCAGTACGTTGCGCGCATAGAGTGCCGACGCATCTGCTGCAACCATGCTGGGTAAATTCGTATGGCCAACAATCTTCACGCCATTCGCATCGACAATTTGGTCTGCGCGAGTGAGGGGGCAATTGCCAGAACCGTTTTCACCACGGCCGGCGGCCAAATCGATGACGACGGAACCGGGTTTCATCTTAGCTACGGTCTCGCTGTGCAATAAGACGGGCGGCTTGCGCCCCGGAATTAAGGCAGTGGCAATCACAATGTCCGCTTGCATGGCGCGCTCAGCAACCAAATCAGCTTGGCGCTTCATCCACGACTCGGGCATCGGACGCGCATAGCCACCAACTCCTTTGGCGATCTCGCGCTCTTCATCGGTCTCGTAGGGCACATCCACAAACTTAGCGCCAAGCGATTCGATTTGTTCTTTTGCGGCAGGGCGCACATCAGAAGCTTCAATCACAGCACCTAAGCGCTTTGCTGTCGCAATGGCTTGTAGGCCTGCAACGCCAGCACCCAAAATGAGTATGCGTGCTGCTTTGACGGTACCTGCAGCGGTCATCAGCATGGGCATAAAGCGCTGATATTCATTGGCAGCGATCATCACGGCTTTATAGCCTGCAATGTTGGCCTGAGAAGACAGCACGTCCATGCTTTGGGCGCGGGTGGTGCGTGGTGCTGCTTCAAGGGCAAAGGCGGTAAGGCCTTGGCTAGCCATTGCCGCAATCGCCTCGTTATCAAATGGATCCAGCATGCCAATTAGCACGGTACCCGATTTAATTTGTTTGAGTTCAGCGGCTTGTGGGGCACGAACCTTAAGCACCATCTCCGCCGCAAAAGCGTCGGCAGCGCTACCAATGGTGGCACCAACGGCTTCATAGGCTGAATCTGGGACGCTGGCACCGATACCGGCACCGGATTGAATAATGAATTGATGACCTTGGCTGATCAGCTTTTTGACCGTCTCCGGTGTGGCTGCAACCCGAGTTTCCCCCGGTCTGGTTTCTAGTGGCACTCCAATGCGCATGGCATGTCTCCGAAAGCAAATAATTTAGAAAAGCGGTAATAGTTAAAGTAGCTTGGCCTTGTGAGCGCACTTACCCATTGCGTCAGTAATTTCTTTTTATTGGTGTGTATCCAACGTAAGACTTTTACAATAGGGAACCGGTAACTTAAGTGTAATTCTCTCATTTTTCGATGCTCGACCTTCAATCTTCCGCAATTCCGCTGTCTCGCCCCTCCAAAGTCGTGGTGGGGATGTCTGGGGGAGTGGACTCGTCCGTAACGGCTTGGCTTTTAAAACAGCAAGGCTTTGAAGTTATTGGACTTTTTATGAAAAACTGGGAGGACGACGACAACAGCGAGTATTGCTCGAGTCGCCAAGATTGGCTTGATGTGGTCTCGGTAGCGGACCTAATTGGGATTGATGTAGAGGCAGTGAACTTTGCTGCAGAGTACCGGGAGCGGGTTTTTGCTGAATTTTTACGCGAATACAGCGCCGGCCGCACCCCTAATCCCGATGTCTTGTGCAATGCCGAAATCAAATTCAAGGCCTTTTTAGACCATGCCATGGCTTTGGGCGCAGATGCCATCGCCACCGGTCACTACGCCCGCGCAAAGCATGCCGCGGAGGGCGTTCAGCTACTCAAGGGGCTTGATACCAGTAAGGATCAAAGTTATTTTTTGCACCGCCTGAGCCAGCAGCAACTGGCAAAGGTGATGTTTCCACTCGGTGAAATGGCCAAAACCGAGGTGCGTACCCTGGCAGATCAAATCGGCCTGCCCAATGCCCGCAAAAAAGACTCCACCGGCATTTGTTTTATTGGCGAGCGGCCGTTTCGGGAGTTTCTCAATCGCTACCTACCTACTGCCCCGGGGCCGATTAAAACCCCGGATGGTAAGACCGTTGGCGAGCACATGGGCTTGGCGTTTTTTACCCTCGGTCAGCGCAAAGGGATTGGGATTGGTGGCAGTCAAGATGGCAATGGCGATGCTTGGTATGTTGCGCGCAAAGATATGGCGAGCAATACCCTGTATATCGCTCAGGGCCACGAGCACCCCTGGTTGAGTAGTTCCCATTTAAACGCAATCGATGCCAGTTGGATTAGTGGTGCAATGCCATTAGCAGGAGCCTATGGGGCCAAAACACGCTATCGCCAAGCGGACGCCAATTGCACCCTCGCGATTGGATCTGCTGGCTTTGCGCTGCAATTTGCGGATTCGCAGTGGGCGATAACTCCCGGTCAATCAGCCGTAGTGTACGACGGCGATATTTGCTTGGGCGGCGGCATTATCAGTACTAGCCCGGAATAAACATACTGAAGTTGCTAAGACTTAGGCCGCTGGCGGAGCGGTATCTATAAAGGACTGCCGCTGCATGAGCCGCTGATGCAGTTGGTCTAAATTGGGATACGGCGCGCGCCAATTCAGGGACGGAAAGCGAAAATCCAAATACCCTAAGGCGCAGCCCACCGCAACATCTGCCAGACTAAATTGATTGTTGTGACAGTAGTTCGATTCGCCTAGCCCAATCGACATGCCTTTGAGGGCTGCATCGATTTTGCTCATCTGACGCTCAACCCAAGCCGAGCTTTGTTGTTCTGCTGGTCGCCAAGTGGCCTCGAGCCTTGCCAAAATACCGGCATCCAAAAGTCCATCAGCCAAAGCTTCCCAGGTTTTAACCGCGGCACGCTCACGGCTATCAGCCGGAATTAACTTCCCAACTGGGCTCAAGGTATCGACGTACTCCACGATTACCCGTGAATCAAAGATGGCGCTGCCGTCGTCCATGACTAGGCAGGGAATCTTCCCCAAAGGGTTGTGTTGCCCAATGTTGGTTTCTGGAACCCAGACGTTTTCAGGCACAAAATCGGCCTCAATCTTCTTTTCGACTAGGACAACCCGTACTTTACGGGCGTAAGGGCTGGTAAGTGATCCAATTATTTTCATAGCGGTGGAGTATAGCTCTGCGGCAGGGATGACTCAATAACGCTTTAAAATGGGACTTTATTGATTACCTCCACTAAAGGCAGAACCGTGAGCCAGCCCATCAGTACCCTAAACGCCTTATCTCCACTCGATGGACGCTATGCCAGTAAGTTAGATGCATTACGACCCTGGTTATCCGAGTCGGCGTTCATGAAGCAACGCGTCTTTGTGGAGATTCATTGGCTCTTGGCGCTGGGGTCTGCAGGTCTTGCGGATGTGCCCGCCATTTCCAAGGCCGATGCGGATTTTTTATTGTCCTTAGCGAATGCCTTTACCGATGCCGATGCACAGCGCATTAAAGAAATCGAAGCCGTCACCAACCACGATGTGAAGGCGGTCGAATATTTCTTAAAAGAAAAAGTATCAGGCCGGCCTGACTTGCTTAAAGCAAGCGAGTTCATTCACTTTGCCTGCACTTCGGAAGACATTAACAATACGGCGCATGGCTTGATGCTGCGTGGTGCGCGCGATACCGTGTTACTGCCCCAGTTACGCAAAATCCATGATGCTTTAACGGAATTGGCACTGGCCAATGCTACTGTGCCAATGCTCTCGCGCACCCATGGCCAGCCCGCTTCGCCCACTACCTTAGGCAAAGAGATTGCCAATATTGCTAAACGATTGGAGCGCGCCATTGCTGCAATTGCAGCAGTCCCTTTACTCGGCAAAATGAATGGTGCAGTCGGTAACTACAACGCGCACCTTTCGGCTTATCCGGATTTTGATTGGGAGAAGTTTGCGCGCGAAGTCGTGGAACAGCGCCTGGGCTTGCAGTTCAATCCGTATACGATTCAGATTGAGCCGCACGATGGCATGGCGGAGTTGTTTGATGCGATTGCACGCGCCAACACCATCTTGCTCGACATGGACCGCGACTTTTGGGCCTACATCTCTTTGGGCTACTTTAAGCAGCGCACCAAGGCTGGTGAAATTGGTTCTTCCACCATGCCGCACAAAGTCAATCCAATTGATTTTGAAAACTCCGAAGGTAATCTGGGCGTTGCTAATGCGCTCTTGCGCCACCTCGCTGAAAAGCTGCCACTCTCACGCTGGCAGCGTGATTTAACCGACTCCACCGTATTGCGTAATCTGGGCCCTGCATTTGGACACAGTGTTTTGGCCTACGACAGTGCCATGCGCGGCATTGGCAAGCTTGAAGTCAATACGGCAGCGATTGCAGCTGATCTGGATGCCTGCTGGGAAGTCTTGGCGGAGCCAGTGCAAACCGTGATGCGCCGTTACGGCATCGAAAATCCCTACGAGCAGTTAAAAGAATTAACCCGTGGCAGAGGGATTAATCAAGCAGATCTGCAGGTCTTTATTCGGGGCTTAGCGATTCCGGAAGATGCAAAGGCTCGTTTACTGGAAATGACACCATCCAGTTATCTGGGCAAAGCAGTCGAGCTCGCTCAGCGCCTCAAAAAGTGACGCCAGCTAGCCCAGAGCCTAAATTGCCGCAGTCAACGGTCAATCGCCCTTGGCTCTGGTTTGCTGGCTATCAACTGGGATGGCATCTTCTCTTGCCAGTCGCGCTGCTGCGGCTGTGGTGGCGAGGCCGTAAGGACTCCGGCTACCGCCAAGCGATTGCGGAGCGTTTTGGTTTTAGCCAAGATATTCGACCTGGAGCCATTTGGATACATGCGGTATCGGTGGGCGAAACCAGAGCAGCCCAGCCTCTCATTGAAGCCTATTTGCAAGAGGGCAAATCCATTTTGCTGACGTGCATGACGCCCAATGGGCGGCGCACTGGCGCTGCCATTTTTGCCGATGCTATAACCCAGGGCCGTTTGCAGCAAGTGTATTTGCCCTATGACCTCTGCTGGTCCGTAGAGCGGTTTTTAAAAGCAGCCAAGCCCACGCTGGGTTTATTTATGGAAACCGAAGCATGGCCAACCATTGTGTTTCGTGCTGCCGAAATTAAGTTACCGGTCTATTTAATCAATGCCCGTTTATCTGAGCGTAGTGCGCGCCGCGTTGCGCGCTTTGGTGCTGCAGGCCGTTCTTTATTTCAAGCATTTGCCGGTATTTTGGCGCAGACTGAACTTGATGCAGGCCGTTATCGTGCCCTTAGTGTGAGGCATTGTGAAGTCGTCGGTAATTTGAAGTTTGATGTGGTGTTAGATCCCGTCCTAGTCGAGCATGGCCTCGCATGGCATGTGCATTTAGAAAAAAACAATCGCCTGATGGTTTGCGCTGCCAGTACTCGCGAGGGTGAAGAGGCAATCATCTTGGAGGCATGGCAAGCAGTGCTGCAAATGCATGCTGAAGAGTCAGAATCAGCATTAGGATCAGCATCGGCATCAATGCCACAGCCTTTGCTGTGCATCGTGCCACGCCACCCCGAGCGCTTTGCTGAAGTGGCTGAGCTCATTCGTGTTACCGGGCTGACTGTATTGCGTCGCTCTGAAATGAATTTGGACGCCGCGGATATGCAAAATACGATTAATCTGAAAACGGTAGTTGTGCTGGGCGATTCGATGGGCGAGATGCCTTTGTATTACAGCGCCTCTGATCTAGTCGTGATGGGTGGAAGTCTGCTGCCACTCGGCGGCCAAAACCTGATTGAAGCCTGCGCTGCCGGCTGTCCTGTCCTCTTGGGAGAGCACACCTTTAACTTTCAGCAGGCAAGCCAAGATGCAATTGACTGCGGCGCTGCAATGCGAGTGGATGGTAATGGATCGCTTGCGAGTGCGCTGGCAACTGCGATGAGTCGCATTCTGCAAGATCAGCAGCAGCGTAAAGCAATGCGGGAAGCGGCTTTGCGGTATGCCGCACATTACCAGGGCGCGACCACTAGAATCATGGCCGCACTCAAAGGGCAAACTGCTTAAACAGTGGCGCCGTAGTTGGGATCGTCTTTACGGGTTGGATCGTCTGGCTTTTTATCGTTCTTGATAAGATCTTCACGCTTAATTCCAAGCCACATTGCAATCGCAGCAGCCACGAATACCGACGAGTAAATACCAAACAAAATACCGATGGTTAATGCCAGCGCAAAGTAAAAGAGGGTGGGCCCACCGAATAAAAGCATCGCCAACACCATCATCTGCGTACTACCGTGAGTAATTACGGTGCGGCTAATGGTGCTGGTAATCGCGTTATCAATCACTTCAGGAGTAGTCATCTTCCGGTACTTGCGGAAGTTCTCGCGCACCCGGTCAAAGATAACCACCGACTCGTTTACCGAATAGCCTAAGACAGCCAGAACTGCGGCAAGAACCGAGAGTGAGAATTCCCATTGGAAAAAGGCAAAAAAGCCCAAAATAATAATTACGTCATGTAAGTTGGCGATGATGCCGGCAATCGCAAACTTCCACTCAAAGCGGAAGGAGAGGTAAATCATGATGCCAATTACCACGAAGGTAAGAGCCTTTAAGCCATCGATTGCTAGTTCTTTGCCGACCTGAGGGCCGACAAACTCAACCCGTTGCAACTTGGCCTCTGTACCGTCCTCTACCAGGGCTTTCATGACCGCTACGCTTTGATCTGCTGAGGAGATGTTTTTTCCTTCCGCATCCTTTTGTAATGGCAGGCGGATCATGACATCGCGCGAACTGCCAAAGTTCTGGATTTGGGTATCGGTGTAACCGAGCTTTTCAACCTTTTTGCGAATCGAGTCGAGCGGCGCTGTCTGCTGATAACTCACTTCCATGACCGTACCCCCAGTGAACTCAATCGAGAGGTGAAGGCCGTTTTGCCACAGGAAAAATACCGACGCAAAAAATGTGATGAGTGAGAATGCATTGAGCATCAATGCATGGCGCATGAAAGGAATGTCTTTTTTGATGCGGAAAAATTCCATGGCTTATTTCTCCTTTGCGCGCCAGATTTGGCCAATCGAAATTTTCTGCAACTTTCTCTGTTTGCCGTACCAGAGATTTACTACGCCGCGCGAGAAAAACACTGCCGAGAACATCGAGGTCAAAATACCCAAGCAATGGACCACCGCAAAACCGCGGATGGGTCCTGAGCCAAAAACTAGGAGTGCCAAGCCTGCAATTAGGGTCGTGATGTTGGAGTCCAAAATGGTTGCCCAGGCCTTATCAAAACCAATCGCAATCGCGGTGCTAGGGGCAACGCCATTGCGCAGTTCTTCACGAATACGCTCGTTAATCAGCACGTTCGAGTCAATCGCCATGCCCAGTGTCAAAGCCATCGCCGCAATGCCAGGCAAACTCAAGGTGGCTTGCAACATCGATAGCACGGAAATCAATAGAACTAAATTGACGGCCAGCGCAATCACCGAGAAAAATCCAAACAGCATGTAGTACACGATCATGAAAACCGCGATTGCAATAAAGCCAAAGATAAGTGATTTAAAGCCTTTCTCAATGTTCTCAGCGCCTAGGCTTGGGCCAATGGTGCGCTCTTCAATGATTTCCATTGGGGCTGCCAGTGAGCCTGCGCGCAATAGCAGGGCAAGGTCATTGGCACTCTCGGTGGTGGGCTGACCCGTAATCTGAAACTTGGAACCAAACTCACTTTGAATGGTGGCAATTGTCAGAACTTCACCTTTGCCTTTTTCAAATAGGATCATACCCATGGGCTTGCCAATGTTTTCACGGGTGACTTCTTGCATTACGCGGCCACCGGCCGCATCGAGTGAGATATTGACCGAGGGGCGTTGATTTTGATCAAAGCCGGCACTGGCGTCCGTAATCCGGTCACCACTAAAAATAACCGACTTCTTAAATACACCCAGACGGCCTTCGCCAAAGCGGAAGACATCCATGCCAGGAGGAACGGGATCGCCCACTGCAATGGTTGATACCAGTGGATCAGCTAATCGTGACTCGAGGGTTGCGGTGCGGCCAATAATGTCTTTGGCACGAGCGGTGTCTTGTACGCCGGGCAATTGCACAATGATGCGATCAGCACCTTGCTGTTGAATCACTGGCTCTTTTACAGCCAATTCATTCACGCGTTTATTGAGTGTAGTGATGTTTTGTTTTACCGCACTGTCTTGCACTTCTTTGAGCGAGCTCGGTTTGAACTGGCCAAGAAGGCGAGCCCCACCGGCCTGGGCATTCAGTTGCCAAGTCAGGTCAATTTGCGAGGCGGTGAGCAGTGTCTTGGCTTTTTCTGCTTCCTCGGTGCTTCCAAACTGAATGGTGATGGATTCATTGCCGCGTTCAATGCCTTGGTGGCGAATGTTCTTTTCACGCAATTGGCTGCGAATGTCGCCCGCAATAGCCAGCACTTTTTTCTGTACCGCGCCTGCCATATCGACTTGCAGCAGGAAATACACGCCACCGCGCAGATCGAGGCCAAGTGGCATTGGTATGGCATTGATGGAGCTGAGCCAATGGGGCGTGTTGGAAAGTAAATTTAAAGCAACGGTAAAGCTAGGATCATTTGGATCGGAATTCAGTTTTTGCTGTAACAAATCCTTGGCTCGCAGCTGAATGTCGGTGCTATCGAAGCGAACCTTTACTGACCCCACATTGCCGGTGCGCTCATAGAACATTCCCGTGCTAGGAATCGAGGCATCGGCTAATATTTTTTCAACACGCGCTTGCGTTGCCAGCTCAACCTTGACGGTTGGTTTGGCGGCTGAGACTTGAACCGCTGGAGCCTCTCCAAAAATATTCGGTAAGGAGTAGAGTGCGCCAATGAGGAGCGCAACACCAATTACAAGGTACTTCCAGAGGGGGTAACGGTTCATAGTGTCTCGATGACGCGAATGCTAAAAATGAGATTAAGCAGCTTTGAGGGTGCCTTTAGGCAAGACCATGGTGACCGCACCTTTTTGCATGATCACTTCTGTGCCCGCTGCAATTTCAACGATCACGTTTTGATCTCGTATTGCATTGACTTTGCCAAGAATTCCACCGATGGTAATAACCTCATCGCCAACCGCTAATGCTTCGAGCATGAGGCGCGTTTCTTTTTGACGTTTCATTTGTGGGCGAATCATGATGAAGTACAGCACCACAAACATCAAAAGGATGGGTAAGAAACCCATTAGGCCGCCGCTGTCTGCGCCTGTGCCAGTTTGAGCAAATGCATTGCTAATCCACATATTTAAAGCCTCCATATAGAACCCTAATTAAAAAGCCAGAAAGATCGGCTAAGGTGCAATTCTAAACTGTAGATGGGGGTGGATAGGCTAATCCTGACCTGGCTCGACGCCGCGTTGCCGATCGGCATAAAACTGCTCGCGGTAGGCGCTAAAGCGGTCCTTTGTCAGGGCTTCCCGGATTTCAGTCATTAGCCCTAGGTAGTAGGACAAATTGTGGATGGTATTAAGCTGTGCCCCGAGGATCTCATTGGCTTTTTGCAGGTGGTTGAGGTAGGAGCGGGTAAAACGCTGGCAGGTGTAGCAGGAGCAGGTTGGATCTACCGGGCGATCATCGTCTTTATAACCGCTGTTGCGCAGCTTCAAATCGCCAAAACGGGTAAAAAGCCAGCCATTGCGGGCATTTCGGGTGGGCATCACGCAATCGAACATGTCGATACCATTGCTAACCCCCAGCATCAGGTCTTCGGGAGTGCCAACGCCCATTAAATAATGAGGGGCTTTTTCTGGAAGTTTGGGGGCGGTAAAGGCCAAAATACGCTCAAACTCGGGCTTGGGCTCGCCTACCGAAAGGCCGCCAATCGCAATGCCATCAAAACCTTGCTGGCTCACTTCGGCCAAGGAAGTCTCTCGCAGCGATTCAAACATGCCGCCTTGCACGATACCGAAGAGACCATTGCTAGTCTCAAGCTCCCGAAAGCGCTTGAGTGAGCGGGCACCCCAGCGCAGCGATAGCTCAAGGGATTGCCGCGCTGCTTTTTCGGTAGTGGCCTGCCCGTGCGTCTCATAGGGAGTGCACTCATCGAATTGCATGGCAATATCACTGTTGAGTACAGCCTGAATCTCCATCGAGACTTCGGGCGACATAAATAATTTATCGCCATTAATGGGCGAAGCAAAGGTCACACCCTCTTCTGAAATCTTGCGCAGCGCGCCCAGGCTAAATACCTGAAAGCCACCCGAATCAGTCAAGATGGGCTTATCCCACGCTATAAAGCGATGCAGTCCGCCATGTTTTGCAATGACATCGAGTCCAGGTCGCAGCCACAAATGAAAGGTATTGCCCAAAATAATTTGCGCCTTAGCCTCTTCAAGATCACGTGGGGTCATTGCCTTGACCGTACCGTAGGTCCCGACTGGCATAAAGATGGGCGTCTGTACGCTGCCGTGGGGTAGATCAAGTCTGCCGAGTCGCGCCAAGCTTTGCGAATCGCGCTTGATTAATTCAAATTGAATGGGTGAGGTCATTAGGCTAGTTTAAGCGGATCGACTCAGGAACATGGCGTCACCATAACTGAAAAAGCGGTAGCGCTCAGCAATCGCATGCCGATAGGCCTCCCGAATGGTATCCATACCGGCAAAGGCGCTGACCAACATGAGTAAAGTGGATTTGGGAAGGTGGAAGTTGGTTACCAAAGCATCAACGGTCTTAAATTCAAAGCCAGGGGTAATAAATAAATTGGTATCCCCGGTGAGTTGTTGATTCAGGGCATAGCTCTCCAGTGTGCGCAAGCTGGTAGTGCCAACGGCAATCACGCGCCCACCCCTTTGCTTAGTCTGCGCAATAGCCTCAATGGTTTTTTCGGGGATGCTGTACCACTCGTAATGCATTTGGTGCTGACTTAAGTCTTCGGAGTGAACCGGTGTGAAGGTGCCGGCACCCACATGCAAGGTGATGGTCGCTCGTTCCACTCCATTCTTAGCCAGTTGTCCCAAAACCAAATCATCAAAGTGCAAGCCTGCAGTAGGCGCTGCTACCGCGCCGGGGTTACTTGCCAAAACAGTTTGATAGCGCTCGGCATCATCGCGATCCGCTTGGTGCTCTATGTAGTGCGGCAGGGGTAGTTCACCAAAGCGATCGAGTAATTCCAATACGTTTTGCTGAAAAGCAATTTCATAAAAGCGATCCATGCGCTGCAAGATCTCGACATCAATTTGTTCCCCGAGCTTATTTTGAATGGTGATTCGGCTACCGAACTTAGGCGTCTTCGAGGCTCTAATTTGCACCCAGGCTCGGTTTTCGCCAGTGATGCGCTCAATTAAGAGCTCCACTTGCCCCCCGGTTTCTTTCTGACCATGGAGCCTTGCCGGGATTACCTTCGTATCATTGAAGATGAATAAATCGCCAGGCTTGGCTATTTGGCAGATATCGACAAATGCACGATCATGTAAGCCGTTGCTAGCCACCTCCAACAAGCGGCTGTCGGAGCGATTAGCAAGGGGGTGCTGAGCAATTAGCTCGGGCGGAAGGTCGTAATTGAAGTCGGAGAGTTGCATAGCGTTACCATCGAAGTTGGAATTCTAACCATGACGAAACCCCGACCACCAAATGCACTCGAAAAAATGGGCTTAAATAGCCCCATTGCGCTGGCATTGCATCTTCCAAGCCGCTACGAGGACGAGACTGTGCTGTACAGCATCGAAGACGCATTAATTAAAGGGTCATTTAGCGCAGTACAGACCCAAGGGAAAGTGATTCGCAGTCAGGTACTGTTTCGGCCACGACGCCAGTTGGTGGTCACCATTGAGGATGAAACCGCTGTGCTGCAGTTGCGCTTTCTCAATTTTTACCCAAGTCAGCAAAAGCAAATGGCCCTAGGTACCCACGTCCGAGTACGCGGCGAGGTACGCGATGGCTACTCTGGACCGGAGATGGTTCATCCCACCGTCAAAGCAGTGCCGCCCGACGCGCCACTACCAGCAAGCTTGACTCCAGTCTATCCCGCCAGTGAGGGCGTGACTCAAACGGTGATTCGAAAGGCAGTGCAGCAGGCCTTGCGATCGACTGACATCAAGCAATTTCTGGCCGAGTTGATTCCCACAGCTGTGACGGCTGATCTATTGCCGCAGGGCGAGTGGATGCCTTTACACGATGCCATTCACTACCTGCACAACCCAACGGCAGATGCGGATACCGCTGCATTAATGGAGCGTACCCACCCTGCATGGCGACGGGTGCAGTTCGAAGAATTGCTGGCGCAGCAGCTCTCACTAAAGCGGGCCCATGCACTGCGCCGTCAGCGCAATGCACCTTCGCTGGCTCGCAACACTAACCCATCCAACAAGGGATTTCAATTGATTGAGCAAGGCCTTTTGGCAGCCCTGCCATTTGAGCTCACGGGCGCGCAAAAGCGGGTGTGGGCACAAATTGAGTCGGATCTAAGTCGTGCATTCCCGATGAATCGCTTATTGCAGGGTGATGTGGGTAGTGGCAAGACAGTAGTCGCAGCCCTTGCTGCAGCCAGGGCAATTGATCACGGCTACCAGGCCGCCATCATGGCCCCCACTGAAATTTTGGCGGAGCAGCATTACGCCAAAATGCAAGAATGGTTTGGCCCGCTTGGTATTGAAATCGTTTGGCTATCGGGTAGCCTGAAAGCAAAAGATAAAAAAGCAGCGCAGCTGGCAATTGAATCTGGTAGTGCGCAATTGATTATCGGTACCCATGCCTTGATTCAGGAAAGTGTTTCGTTTGCGAAATTGGGCCTCGCGGTAATTGATGAGCAACACCGCTTTGGGGTCCGTCAACGCCTAGAGATATCGCAGCGCATCGGCTCTGAATTGTTCTACTGCCATCAACTGATGATGTCCGCAACCCCAATCCCCCGCACCTTAGCAATGACCTACTATGCCGATCTGGATGTGGCTGTAGTGGATGAGCTACCGCCGGGACGTAAGCCCATTACGACGAAGGTGGTGAAGCACAGCCGGCGGGATGAAGTCATCAATGGACTGCAGGACTGGTTGAGTAAGGGCTTGCAAGCCTACTGGGTTTGTCCCTTAATTGAAGAGTCCGACGCCCTGCAACTGCAAACTGCAGTGGAGAGTTATGCGCAGTTAGAGCAGCACCTGTCACAATTTAAAGTAGGCCTGGTGCATGGGCGATTAAAGGCGGAGGAGAAGGCCGCCGTGATGGCAGCATTCAAGGCTAATCAAATTCAATTACTGGTAGCGACTACCGTGATTGAGGTTGGCGTTGATGTACCCAATGCAGCATTGATGGTGATTGAGCATGCAGAACGATTTGGCTATGCGCAAATTCATCAATTGCGTGGCCGAGTGGGGCGCGGTACTGCTGATTCCGTTTGTATTTTGCTGTATGCAGAGCCACTTTCGGCGGCAGCCAAGGAGCGCTTGCAAACCCTACGTGAAGTATCCGATGGTTTTGTGATTGCAGAGCGGGATTTATCACTGCGAGGTCCGGGTGAACTCTTGGGCGCTAAGCAATCGGGCGATACCATGCTTCGTTTTGTTGACCTGCAACGCGATGCTTGGCTGATTGATTTAGCCCAGCAGGCAGCAGAGCGCCTTCTAGCAAATTACCCTGATGTGGTGGAGCAGCAATTGGAACGGTGGCTCGGGTCGCGCGCCGATTTTCTAAAAGCCTGATAATTGGTCCATGACATTAACTGAACTGCGCTACATTGTTGCCGTTGCCCGGGAGCGCCACTTTGGGCGTGCTGCAGAGGCATGCCACGTTTCGCAACCGACCTTATCGGTTGCCATTAAGAAACTCGAAGAGGAATTGGGCGCGCAGATTTTTGAACGCACCAGTGCTGAGGTTGCAATGACTGCTTTAGGAATCTTGATTGTGGAGCAAGCGCAGCGTGTTTTAGAGGAAGCCAATGCGCTCAAGCACCTCGCAAAGCACGGACAAGATCCATTGTCGGGGCCATTACGCCTCGGCGCAATTTATACGGTTGCACCCTATTTGCTGCCTAGCCTAGTGCGGGTTGCGCGTAAATCGATGCCAAACGCCCCTCTATTTTTAGAGGAGAATTTCACGGTTCGTTTGCTGGAGATGCTGCGCCAAGGCGTCCTCGACTGCGCTATATTGGCCGACCCATTTCCGATGGCCGGCCTTGAAGTCGCTGAGTTGTATGATGAGCCATTTTATGTGGCCGTTCCGCAAGATCATCCTTGGACCGATCGCCAATTGATTGGTCATGACGAATTAAAAGAACAAAATACCTTGCTCTTGGGCGCGGGACACTGCTTTCGGGATCATGTGATTGGCGTATGCCCAGAGCTCAATCGCTTTGGGCCAGGACCAACGATAGGTGAGCAACGCAGTTTTGAAGGATCCTCTTTAGAAACCATTCGGCAAATGGTTGCGGGCGGTATTGGCATTACCGTTTTGCCGCTCACCTCGATTCCGGACCCCAAAACACGCGAGGGTTTAATTCGCTACATCCCATTTGAAGAGCCCATGCCAACGCGCCGCGTGAGTTTAGTGTGGCGTAAAAGTTATCCGCGTGCTGCCGCGATGGCCGAGCTCGCAAAAACAATCCGGCGCTGCGATTTGCCTGGAGCGAGGCTGGTCTGAATTTGCAGCGCCTCTATGCTTACGCCCGTTTAATTCGGCTCGACAAGCCGATCGGTACGCTGTTATTACTATGGCCTACTTACTGGGCGCTTTGGCTATCCAATCAAGGCATGCCGCCATTGGATTTATTGATTATCTTTACGCTGGGTACTTTTTTGATGCGTAGCGCGGGCTGTGCAGTGAATGACTATGCTGATCGGGATTTTGACCGCCATGTCGAGCGTACCAAAAATCGCCCCATCACCAGCGGTCAAATTAGCGGCAAGGAAGCCGTAGCGATTGCTGCTCTTCTGGCCTTATTTTCCTTTGCCTTAATCCAGCCACTGAATTTACTCACAAAACAATTATCTGTTTTTGCGGTTATCGTTGCCGCAATCTACCCATTTACGAAGCGTTTCTTTGCAATGCCCCAAGCTGTATTAGGGATTGCATTTGGTTTTGGTATTCCGATGGCGTATGCCGCAAGTCAAAATCAGGTGCCGCTGGAGGCATGGGTTTTATTTGTAGGTAATATTTTCTGGACGATTGCCTATGACACGGCGTATGCCATGGTTGATCGCGATGACGATTTGCGTTTGGGCTTGCGTACTTCGGCTATTACGTTTAGACGCTATGACGTGCTAGCAATTGCAGTGAGTTATGCACTGCTTCTCTTTAGTCAATTATGGGTTGCCTACCTAGCCCAGCTTAATGATTGGTTTTGGCTTGGTTGGATTGGCGCACTGGTCTGTGCGATCTACCATTTATCACTGGTACGCACTCGGCAACGGGAAGCTTGCTTTAAGGCATTTCGCCACAATAACTGGCTAGGCGCATTTTTATTTCTGGGGATCGTACTGGGACTATTGGGCTAACTCATCGCCCATGGCTTTGCCGCGCTTGGCTGCAGCAGCCAGAGCCGCCTCTAAAATGCCTTGCCAATCCTCCTCCTTAAGAACGGTTAAAGCGGTGGCCGTTGTACCGCCCTTGGAAGTGACCTTTTCTCGTAAACTACCAGCTGATTCAGTCGAATTGACGGCAAGCTGCGCAGCACCTTGCAGGGTGGCATAAGCGAGGGCTCTGGCGCTTGCTGGATCAAGACCTAGTTTTTCTCCACCGCTTTGCAGCGCCTCTAAAAACGCAAAAACATAAGCAGGCCCACTGCCAGATACCGCAGTAACCGCATCAATTAAATTTTCTTCAGGCACCCATACGCTTTGCCCCACAGCATTACACAGCGCTGTTGCCTTAGCGCGCGCTTGCATATCAACATTATTGTTTGCACATAAACCCGTAATACCCATACCGATGAGCGCAGGGGTGTTTGGCATCGCGCGTACGCAGCGCGAATGACCTAACCAGCTTGCCATGCTGCTAAGCCGAATACCGGCTGCAATGCTGATGATGAGTAAGCGATCTTCAGCGATGGTTTTTAAGTGGGGGGCTAGCGATAGGGTTACTTGCTTAAAATCTTGTGGCTTTACAGCCATCACGACAACATGCTCGAGCTTTGAATCGAATTGCAATTGGTCGATTGAATTGACGATGGCCAGGGAAAAATCAGCCTTGAGCTTTTCTGCAGTAGCAGTAAATGGCTCTACGACAGTCATTTGTTTGGTAGAGAGGCCACTCGCCAGCAAGCCGCCAATCAGAGCTCGACCCATATTGCCGCCGCCAATAAAGGTGATGTGCGTTTGGGCCAAAGGGGAATGAATGGAATCAGTCATAAACAGAATAGTACTAGGCCTTGGTGATAGGGCGCTGACCAAAGATGGCGGTGCCGATTCGAACCAAGGTACTGCCCTCGGCAATCGCTGCCTCGAGATCGTCGGACATGCCCATGGATAGGGTATCAAAATAGGCGTAACCCCGATCGTCCAGGCGAGCTTGCTGAATTTGCCCAAACAGCGCTTTCATTTTGGCACATGCGGCGCGTTGTTCTGCGGGGTCAGTGCTGGGCGCGGGAATAGCCATCAGTCCACGTAAAGTTAGGCCCGGTAATTGCGCAACTGCATCGCATAGTGCCGCTGCCTCCTCAATGAGGACGCCACTTTTGCTTTCTTCATTGCTGACATTAACTTGCACACAGACTTGCAGAGGCAGTACCTCGGGCAGCTCTAGGCGCTGCGCTGACAAACGCTCCGCGATTTTTAGGCGATCAATGCTTTCAACCCAGTCAAAATTGTGGGCTACTTCCTTGGTTTTATTGCTTTGCAGTGGCCCAATAAAATGCCATTCAAGCCAAGGACGTAATTTGGCGAGTTTCTGTATCTTTTCAACGCCTTCTTGTACGTAGTTTTCACCAAAGCAAGTCTGGCCTGCATGCATCGCTTCTTCCACTGCGCTTGCAGAAAAAAGCTTGCTCACCGCCATTAACTGAATTTCTTCGGGCTCGCGTTTGGCGGCGATGGCGGCTAATTCAATGCGGTCTCTGACCTGAATTAAATTAACGGCAATTTCCCTCATGCCGAAAGGATCTGCGTTTTTTTAGCAGCGTCTGTCAGTAATTGATCGACAATTTCAACCCAATGCAAGACTGGCATGGTGTCTTGTTGTAAGTGCGCGATGCAACCAATGTTGGCAGAAACTACGGCTGTAGCCTGATTGTCTTCAAAGGTTTTATGCAAATGGTCTAATTTTTGCTGACGCAGTTGACCGGATAGTGCTGGTTGCAAAACGGAGTAGGTACCAGCAGAGCCGCAGCATAAATGACTATCTGTACATAGGCGAACGGGAACCCCAATGCTTTCCAATACCCCTTCTACTTTCCCCTTAATTTTTTGACCATGCTGCAAGGTGCATGGAGGGTGGTAGACCACACCCGATTTTGGATTACTGCCCAAATGGCCGATCAAGTCCTCGGTATAGTCTGGCAGAATTTCCGCTAAGTCCTTTGTGAGCTCAGAGATGCGTTTGGCCTTGGCTGCATACTGCGGATCCTCCGCAAGCAAATGACCATAGTCTTTCACCATGACGCCGCAGCCCGATGCCGTCATCACAATCGCGCTGATTGGGTTATTACTATCAACATAGGGCCACCACGCATCAATATTGCGCCGCGCATCATCCAGTCCGCCGGCTTGGTCATTGAGGTGATAGCGCAGGGCGCCGCAACAGCCTGCCTTAGGGGCGCTAATCAGGTCAACGCCGAGGCGCGATAAAACACGCTGGGTCGCTTGATTGATATTGGGCAACATGCCAGGCTGTACGCAACCTTCCAGAATAAGCATCGTGCTACGAAGGGACTGCTTTACTGGTGCCGCACTCACTGCATTGCCTGTTTTAATTTGATTGACGTACATACCATTGACAGGCACTTTGCGTTTTAGTTCACTTGGTAGCAGTGGACGCACCAACCTACCCAAGGCCATGGCTGAATTAAACAGCGCAGGGCGTGTTAAGCCTTCCTTTAAAAGCCAGCGCGTGAGACGCTCACTGGATTTGCGTGGGGCAGTACTTTCTTCAGCCCATTTACGTCCAATGTCGATCAGCTGACCGTATTGAACGCCGCTTGGGCAAGTGGTTTCACAATTGCGGCAGGTTAAACAGCGATCCAGGTGGAGGCGGGTTTTTTCAGTGACGGCTTGACCTTCTGCCATTTGCTTGATGAGGTAAATGCGCCCACGCGGACCATCGAGTTCATCGCCTAATAATTGGTAAGTGGGGCAGGTAGCCGTGCAAAAGCCGCAGTGCACACACTTTCCTAAAATACGCGCAGCTTCATTGCCGTCGTGGGTATTAATAAACTGAGGGGCTAATTGGGTTTGCATATCAATGGCTTATTTAGGGAAGGCGACCGGTTGCAAAGACCCCGGATGGATCAAATGCCTTACGTAATTGATTTTGTACGGCAACGAGCGCTTTACTGTGAGCTTGGTCACTTAGCAAGGTGAAGCGCTGGTCTACACCATGACTACCAACCCGAAAGCAGCTCGCATGACCGCCATGCTCAATCGCTTTGGCTTTCACTTTGGCTTGGGTCGCTGCATCGCCCGGCCCATACCACCAGCGCTGCTGCCCATGCCACTCAAGTATGCGCTTGTGCGAAGCAGCACTAGACGAAAATCCAGTAAATTGAATTGCGGGACAGATGGCAGGGAGCGCTAAGCGATAGAGCACTTCATCGCCGCCCAGATCATGAAAGCAATCCAATTGCTGTTCACGCAAGTTATGCCAAAACACATCAGCAGTAGCGGGATCGAGCTCACTCGCACCCAGCGTGGTTTTCATTAGGGCAGTGGCTGAGTGGACTGCGGCAATGGCACCCGCAAGGCGAATCGTGAGCTCCCCATCGGTGTTGGTATCGCCCGTACCGATCCAGCAGCTAGCCGATAAGGGCAGGGGTTGACCTGCCCATTCATTAAGAACCGTTAAAGCGCGTGCCTCTGAAATAGAGCAGCGTAAGCTTGCGGTAGCGGCGGGTTTTGGTAACACCTTAACCGAGGCCTCGAGTATTAAAGCAAAGGTGCCCAAGGAGCCAGGAAGCAGTCGCGAGACATCATAGCCAGCGACGTTTTTCATGACCTTGCCGCCAAACGATAAATCGTGCCCCTGTCCGTCCATCAAGCGCGTGCCCAATACATAGCCACGTAAGTTGCCACCACTGATCCGCCCCGGACCAGCAAGGCCGGCGCTAACTGCGCCACCAAATGTCGCATGCCCCCCAAAGTGCGGGGGCTCAAATGCCAACATCTGATTTTTTTCCGCCAGCGCAGCTTCAATTGTGCTGAGCGGTGTTCCTGCACGCGCTGTGATGACAAGCTCTTCCGGCTGGTAGTCGAGGATTCCGTGAAACGAGCTAGTCAGTAACTTTTCGTGCGTGTTGGGATTGCCGTACCAGGCTTTCGAACCACCCCCTTCAATCGATAGTACCGTATTAGCATGGGCCGCTGTTTGAATTTGATCGCGGAATTGCTGAATCTGCACATCGCTCATTAAAAACGCTCCAACTCAGGGTGCGGTAACTTGCCACCACTGATACGCATGCGGCCGTATTCGGCACAGCGATTGAGGGTTGGAATGGCTTTATCTGGATTCATAAGCTGGGCTGGATCAAAGGCTCGCTTCACGCCCCAAAATAACTCCCGCTCATGCTCGCCAAATTGCACGCACATGGAATTGATTTTTTCAATGCCAACGCCGTGTTCGCCGGTAATGGTACCGCCCAGTTCAACGCAGGCCTCAAGGATATCGGTACCAAACTCTTCAGCACGGTGCCACTCATCCGCATCCGCGCCATTAAATAGAATCAGCGGATGCATATTGCCATCGCCTGCGTGCAAGACGTTGAGGCAGCGAAGGCTGTATTTCTTTTCCATCTCCTGAATGCGAAGTAACAGGGTTGCGATGTGGCGCCGCGGAATCGTGCCATCCATGCAGTAATAGTCGGCAGCAATCCGGCCTGCTGCTGGAAACGCATTTTTGCGACCACTCCAAAACCGCAGGCGTTCATTTTCATTTTCGGAGACCCGAATGCCGCTGGCACCGGCCTTTTCTAATACGGTAGTCATGCGCCCAATCTCTTCGGCAACCTCTTCGGGCGTGCCATCGGACTCACACAGCAAGATCGCTACCGCATCTAAATCGTAGCCCGCATGTACAAATTCTTCCACCGCACGGGTGGTTGCTTTATCCATCATTTCAAGGCCCGCTGGAATAATGCCGGCCGCAATAATGGCTGCAACCGCATTGCCCCCTTTTTCGATGTCATCAAAACTGGCCATGATGACTTGAGCTAATTTAGGCTTGGGAACGAGCTTTACAGTGACTTCCGTAATGACCGCCAACATGCCTTCGCTACCCATCACAATCGAGAGCAAATCCAGACCAGGCGCATCTGGAGCTAAGCTGCCAAATTCGACGATTTCACCATTCATCAAAATGCCGCGGACACGCAAGACATTGTGCAAGGTGAGGCCGTATTTCAAGCAGTGCACGCCGCCCGAGTTTTCATTGACATTGCCGCCAATGGTGCAGGCGATTTGCGAAGAAGGGTCTGGCGCGTAATACAAACCCAGATGGGCAACTGCCTCTGAAATCGCGAGGTTGCGAACCCCAGGCTGAACAACAGCGGTACGCGTAAACGGATTGATGTCCAGAATCTTTTTAAGCTTAGCTAGCGACAAAACGAGGCCCTGCGATATCGGCATGGCCCCGCCTGATAAGCCTGTCCCAGCACCACGAGGCACTACGGGTATGCTCATGGCATGGCAGATTTGCAAAATACACGACACTTGCGCTTCGTTTTCAGGCAAAGCAACTGCCAAAGGCATGCGCCGATAGGCCGCTAAACCATCACATTCATAGGGGATTGTGTCCTCGGGTTCCCATAAAAGACCATCCTCAGCCAAGATGGGCTTGAGCGCAGCAACTAATTTAGCCTGCAAAGCCTGAATTTCAAGGAGATCGGGTGGGGGGGCGACAGTATTCATCATTCCATTTTAGCCATTTACCTATAATCTGCTGATGGGAAATCGACTTTCAAAAATTACAACTCGAACCGGCGATGCCGGCATGACCGGTTTGGGCGATGGTAGCCGGGTCGAAAAGGACCATTTGCGTATCTGCGCCATGGGCGATGTGGATGAACTCAACTCCGAAATCGGTGTTTTGATGACCGAAGCCATCCCTGAGTCCATTAACGGCGAGATGCAGGCACTGTTTTTGCGAGTGCAACATGATTTATTCGATTTGGGTGGGGAACTCTGCATTCCGAATTACACCTTACTCAAAGAAGAGCAGGTAGCGCAACTGGATACGTGGCTTAAGCAGTACAACGATAACCTGCCGCCGCTGACCGAATTTATCCTACCAGGCGGTACGCGCGCAGCAGCGCAAGCCCATGTCTGCAGAACGGTGTGCCGCCGTGCTGAGCGTTCCATCGTTAAGCTCGGTTGGCACGATACCCTGCATGACTCGCCGCGCCAGTATGTGAATCGCTTGTCGGATTTGCTGTTTGTGTTGGCGCGGGTTTTAAATCGCGCTGCCGGTGGCCAGGATATTCTCTGGAAAAATCAGAATAAATCCAATTAGTCCAGAGTCACTTCAATTGACTTAGCTACGTCGGCGTTTCTTGACTGCTTGCGCTAAGCGCTCAAGGACCTTGACTGAGTCATCCCAATTAATACAGGCATCAGTAATGCTCTTGCCATACTCAAGTGCGCTCGCATCGTCTTTGCCGGGGGTAAATTTTTGCGCGCCACCATTGAGGTGACTTTCAATCATGACGCCAAAGATATTGCGTGAGCCCGATTCAATTTGTTTTGCAATGTCATCAGCAACGGCAATTTGGCGCTCATGCTGTTTGCTCGAATTGGCATGCGATAAATCAACCATTAAGGTAGCTGGTAACTTTGCGGCCTCAAGCTCAGCGCAGGCCGCATTAACAAATTTAGCTTCGTAATTAGGCTCTTTACCGCCGCGCAGAATGACGTGGCAATCTTTATTGCCATTGGTTTCCACTATCGCAACTTGACCATTTTTATGGACCGATAAAAAGTGGTGGGCTCTGCGCGCCGCTTGAATTGCATCCGTTGCAATGCGGATGTTGCCATCCGTGCCATTCTTAAAGCCGATCGGAGCAGACAATCCAGAGGCGAGCTCGCGGTGCACTTGACTCTCGGTAGTACGCGCGCCAATTGCGCCCCACGAGATCAGGTCAGCAATGTATTGCGGCGAAATCACATCCAAAAATTCGCTGCCGGCAGGCATGCCCATGCGATTAATTTCCATCAGGACCTGCCGCGCAATTCGGAGCCCTTCTTCGATGCGGAAACTCTCATCCAGATACGGGTCATTAATGAGACCCTTCCATCCAACCGTGGTACGGGGTTTTTCAAAATAGACCCGCATGACAATTTCTAGCTCGCCCGAAAAACGCTTACGTTCAGTTAGTAGACGTTGGCAGTATTCGAGTGCTGCTCTGGGATCATGAATCGAGCAGGGGCCGATGATGACTAAGAGGCGATCATCTTTACCATGAATTAAATTACGGATTTTGCCGCGAGTCTGACTGATTAATTTTTCAATCGCGGTTCCGGCGATGGGAAAAAAACGAATCAGGTGCTCCGGTGGCGGCAGTACCGTAATGTTGTGAATGCGTTGGTCGTCGGTATCCGAGGTTTTATCCACGCTGGCATACCAATTTTCGGGGGTAAGGTTGGTTCGATTGCTCATATCTGTATTTTAAGCTGATTAGGCTGTGCCGCCAACCGTCATACCGTCAATGCGTAGGGTTGGCTGGCCAACGCCTACCGGTACACTTTGCCCCTCTTTGCCGCAAACGCCAACGCCGCTATCGAGTTTGAGGTCGTTGCCAATCATGGAAACCTGCTTAAGGGACTCTGGGCCGTTGCCAATGATGGTGGCACCTTTGACGGGGTATTGAATTTTGCCGTTCTCAACCCAGTAGGCTTCCGATGCCGAAAACACAAATTTTCCGCTGGTAATGTCCACCTGACCGCCACCAAAGTTCACCGCATAAAGGCCCCGTTTGATGCTGGCGACAATTTCTTGGGGGTCCTCTTTGCCAGCCAGCATGTAGGTGTTCGTCATACGCGGCATGGGCAGGGAGGCAAAACTCTCGCGCCGGCCGTTGCCAGTTAGTGGCATTTTCATTAGGCGGGCGTTGAGGCTATCTTGTATATACCCTTTCAAGATACCGTCTTCAATCAAGGTAGTGCATTGGGTTGGTGTGCCCTCATCATCGATATTGAGGGAGCCACGTCGCCCAGCGAGGGTGCCGTCATCCACCACCGTAACGCCCTTAGCAGCGACCCGTTGGCCAATGCGACCCGCAAAAGCAGAAGACCCCTTGCGATTAAAGTCGCCCTCTAGGCCATGGCCAATCGCTTCATGCAGTAGTACGCCAGGCCATCCAGGACCCATGACAACCGTCATCGGGCCGGCGGGAGCAGGGCGCGACTCTAAATTGAGGAGCGCGCTATCCACGGCTTCATCAACCCACTGATTTACTAGGTCTGAGGTGAAATAGCCGTAATCATGGCGAGCGCCGCCGCCAGCAGAGCCCGACTCGCGACGGCCATTTTGCTCGGCAATCACATGAACCGAAACGCGCACGAGTGGCCGAATGTCAGCGGCGAGTAAGCCGTTTGCGCGAACGACAAGCACCACATCAAATTCACCAGCTAGACTGGCCATGACCTGAATTACCCTTGGATCACGCGCCTTAGCACGCCGCTCAATCGCCTCTAATAAGGCGATTTTCTCGGTGGGGCTGAGGGAGTCCAGGGGGTTTAGTCCTGAATACAAGGTATTTGCTGCTGGAGTCGACATGGTTTTGGTGATGGCGTTCTTACCGCCGGATGGACCGATTACCCGGGTTGCTTTAGCGGACTTCAGCAAGGCGGGTAAGTTGATTTCATCTGAATAGGCAAATGCGGTTTTATCACCATAGATGGCACGCACACCAACGCCTTGATCAATGCTAAAGCTACCGGACTTAACGATGCCCTCTTCTAGGCTCCAGCTTTCATTACGCGTGTGCTGAAAGTACAGATCAGCATCATCCAAGCGATGGGCGTACATGACTCCAAAGGTATCCTGCAAATCAGCCTCAGTGAGTCCGCTGGGCTCAAGCAAAATGGACTTCGCGATTTGCAGTAAATCACTCTGCTGTTTGGGCTGAGCCTGTTTAGGCGCTATGCGAACATCATTCATAAATGCAGTGTCTTTCAAAAAATCATAGGATACGGTGTTGAAGTGCAGGTAATTTAGAGCGTACCGCGTTTAACTGTTCTTTGCTCAGAATACCCTGTACTAATCCCTCGCCCTGATCCAAGGCCTCCATAACCTTCCCCCACGGGTCAATCAACATCGTATTGCCCCAGGTACGACGCTGATTCTGATGAAGTCCCCCTTGGGCTGATGCCAAGACATAACATTGGTTTTCAATCGCTCTAGCACGCAATAAGATATCCCAATGGTCTTTGCCAGTGGTGTAAGTAAAGGCCGCTGGAATAAGGTGGCAATCCACCAACCCAATCGCACGATAAAGCTCGGGAAAGCGCAGGTCGTAACAGATGCTTAAACCAAAACACCATTTCACCCCAGCAACCGAAATCGACACACTTCTTGGCTGATCCCCAGGCGCAATCGTTTCGGACTCTTGATAGCGCTCTTCGTTTGTCTGAAATCCGAATAAATGAATTTTGTCGTAGCGGGCAATTTGCACGCCATCTGGATTAAATACCAAGGTTGTGTTGAGTACCTTGTTTGGGTCGCTGCATTCCAGTGGAATGGTTCCCGCAACCAAATAAATACCATGCTGTTTTGCAAGGCTTGACAAACAATCTTGGATCGGTCCTTGGCCTGGTTTTTCCCTTGCCTTTACTTTGTCGGTATCGGTCAAGCCCATGAGGCAAAAATACTCCGGCAAAAGCACAAGCTTTGCACCGCTGTCCGCAGCCTGTGCAATCCAATAGCTCGCCCGATCTAAATTTTCGTGCAGCAGGGGTGTGGATACCATCTGAATCGAGCAAACGCGCAGTTCGGACATAGGAATTTATGAACTAAAAGTAGTAATGAGGCAATCGTACTACTTAAGCTTAATTGGGGGTCGCAGTAACGCCAGAGCCTTTAAGGGATTCGATTGAATTCTGACCGCTCCTTGGTACCGGCTGGGGCATTGGGCTGGGTGCATCAGGCTTTGACTGTTCTTTGAGGAGGCCCTTCGCACGAATACTATCGAGGACTTTGGGATCCAGTGGCTGCCCTTGCTGATTCAGTGGAATGATTTCTGGATCAGCCCAAGAGCCCTGGACTAAGTAATCGGATTGCATTGCCTTGTTGATTCGATTGGTGACCAGGTATTGACCAACCAATGCCCCAAGTCCTGCAATCGGATTAATCGCAAATACCGCTAAAGCGCCCGAAGTTGCATCAATGCTCGGGAAAACCGTAATACGTAAATCTTGTGTTTCTTTGGGAGCATCAATCGAGCCGGTCATGGCAACGCGCGCCTGATCTAGTTGCATCAAAAAATTATCGGTTTTAGCGATTCCATTCTTTACGGCAAAATCGCCTGTAATGGTTTTAAAAGCGGTACCTTGCGTTACTACAGTGCCAAGGCTGCCTTGTAAGTCCAGCGTCGCAAAGCGTAAGAGGCTTTGCAGGCTGAGTACGCTAAACAGTTTTGCAGCCGTAGTATCGACCTTCAATAAGCGTCCTTTTTCAAGTGCTACGTTCACCTTACCAGAGAGGGTTGTCAGCTGTGGCTGAAACGGCGAGCCATTCCACCCTAATTTTGCAGTGATGCTTCCGTCCCCACCCTCGATTGATTTTGGGTTGCCCCAGCGCGCTGCAATAGGACCTAAGTCTTTAATTGCCATATTAATATTTATATCAGAATGCTCTTTTTTCGAGTCCTCGCTCCCGTGCCAAGTGCCAGTAATCAATGCCGTGTCCTGCGGGTTGGAAATTTGCAGTGCATTAATTGACATGGAGTTGATCGAGCGACTTGCTTTCAGACTTACCTTACCCAGTGGCTTATCGCCGTAATTAAAATCTGCAACAGCAATATCAATATTGGGAAAGTCACTGACTGCCATTTGCAGTGGGTCTTGTATTTTTACCGCCGGATTGACTGAGTTTGAACTGTCAATCGCATCGGGAATACGAAGGACGCTTAGCTTGCCGCTGAGCTGCCCAGCAATACTGGTTTTTTTCTTAGGCTGCCATTGAATTTGTCCTGCCGCCAGAGGCGATGTAATTTGCAGTTCTAATTGCGCATCGTTTTGAATTGCGCTCAACTGGAGATCAGGCCAAATCCGATTGAGTAAGGTCAGTTTTTTAATTTGCGCGTTAACTTGAATAGGGGCCTTGTTATTAATAATCGGTTGTGAGTGCAGGCTAGACTCTTTTTGATTCGCTGCGGAAACTGGACTAGTTGGCTTTAAAAAAGATTGCCATGCATCCAGATCAAGCTCATTGGTGTTCAATGCAAATGCAATGCCGTTTTGCGGAAGGATAGCGGGGGTGCCAATACTGTAGGCTTGCCGAGCAGGACTGCCAGTATTTGAGCTGCCTTCTGTAAAAATACGATCGCCAATTTGACTGGACCAAGTGATGGCGGAGCTATTATTTTTTTGATCTGAGAAACTCTTTATATTCAAGCGCCCAGCCAATGGCGTATTAATTACCTTTTTTAGAGGTTCTGGCGCAGCCAAGTCAAAAGCATTTAGATTCAATCGTAAATTGCTTTCGATGTTTGAATTTTCTAAGCGAACCTGCCCCTCGTAATTGATGCGTCCAGTCATTGCATTGATCAATGGGATAAGGTTTGAATCGCTCATATTAATCAGGTGTTTTTTTAATTCATTCGTGTTAACGCCGCCAACGATGGTGAATAGCTTTTCGGCCCCTTTGGAAGGCTGACCTGTTGCCTTGACTTCGCCGCCTAAGAAGTCTGCACGGAGGGTTTCTGGTATTGGAAAATCATCTGTAATGCGTAGACTACCTTTTGCATTCAGAAGTGGCGGATGATCAGACCACTGTATTTGATTGCCCAGTAGCGTTAGGCGAATATCAAGGTCAGGATCTTTTGACCCCGATAGCGGAATAACGAGATCGACACTTAAATCAGCTGGACCACGCACGGCAAGTGATTGCGCAATAGCGGGCCGCTTGAGGAGGATCGGTGTCGGTTTAATGTAGTCCAGGAACTCGCCAAGATCACCGCTAGCTAGGCCCTGCACTTTTAAATCCGAGTTGGTGGCATTGATGTCATTGATCTTGGCTTGAATCGATTTCAATGTGACGTTTTTATAGCTTGCCTTTTCAACCTGTACTTGGAGTGCCGCCCCCTTCATAGTCACCGTGCCATTTATGTTGGTGAATGCAGACCAAATACCCCGCGCGGTCGGCAAAGTGGGTACTGGGCTGAAGCTGGCATTTTTAATTGGAAGATTAAGCGCGAATTGACCGGGATTCTTTTCGGAGTAGGGAATTTGATCTGGATCTCCCTTAATCAACAAACTTCCGTTTTGAATTTCACCAGCAGTAAATGCTTTGCTGAGGTAGGTGCGGGCATCGCGATCCATTTCCACTGGCAGATAGCGGTGCGCCTGTGCGAGGGTGGCGCGATCAAATTGCATATTGAGGGTGAGTGAGTCAGTTAACTTTGGATCACCAAATAAATAGCTAGCCGTTAGGGAAGCACTGACATCGGCATTGCTAAACGCGACATCACTGCCATTGATTTGCCATTGATTCTTTTGCTTTTGCCAACGAATGCTGCCGTTTGCAGTATTTAGCTTGAGTTTGGGATCGACTAAAAAGCCGCTGATATCCAGCTCTAAATTGGGGGAGTTAAATAGCAGGCTGCCTTGCTTTTCATTAGTTTCTAGCCGCCCAGTCAAATTGGTTACGCTAGGCAAAACATTGCGGGGTCCGAGAAAGCGAAAGTTGCTTAAATCAGCCTTGATTGAAAAAGCCAAATTGGTATTTGGAAGCAAGGTTTTGGATAGCGGTAAGGCCGATTTTTTTTCTGCCCACTGAATATCCACATTTTCTAATAGCCCGCTTGCTTTGGAGCCGGCAATAATGCGGTGCAATTTATTGGGTAGTGGCAGATTAAGCGCAAACCGGGTGGCATCATCCACGCTAATGCGTGGCGATGAAAAACCGAATTCCCTAATTTCTTCGCCTGCTTTTGGTGGCGTCCAATAAAACGACATTGGGCTCAATTCTTTAAGTGGGGTATTTTTGGGGTTGCCAAAATCACGCCACGCTAGTTTCTTGGTGGTAACGGATCGGGTTTTACCTTTGGATGTTTCTTGAATTTCGGCCTCAAGCCGACCAAACTCCAAAAGATCACGCTCTGGTTTAAATTGAATCCGTAAATCGTCTGCCAACAAAATGGCATCTGCGCCGTTTAGGTTTCCATTACTGAGGCCAATAAGGCCGCGCGACTCCACAATACCCTCCAGTATGGGCAGGGGGAATTTGAAGTCCAGCGCAAGGCGATTTAAATTGACTCCTTTAAAGTCCCAAGTAAATTGCCCGCTCCAGTTTCTCCAGTTACCTGGTTCACTACCGAGGCCATGTTGAAAGTCTGCACTTAAGCGAACTGGGTTTGGATCCCCAGGTAGGTAGCCAACCATCTGGGCGAGGTGACTTCGCAAGCCATTCGTGAGCCCAAAGGACTCAATTCGAACATCGGTATTTAACTTCTTCTTTTCAAGATCTCGCCAATGAATGACAACATTGGTGAGCTCGATGGTATTTTGTGCCAAGAGCCAGTTACTGCTTGCATAGCCACTTTCATTGGGATCGAGTGCGATGCCGGCAATGGAAACAACACCAGCCTGATCTCGCACTGCAGTCAGGTCAGCATCTCGAATAGTTAGCTTCTGAAAGTAGGGTGCGAGGTGGTAAAAGGAGAGCAAGCTAAGTTCACCTGATATGGATTTAATTTCCAGGACAGGCATATTGCGGGCAGAGCTACTTACATTGCTTGTGCCCCGTTCAAAAAAACGCAATCCATCAATATTGAACTCAGGTCGTAGACCATCCCAGCTGACCCGAACATCATCCATCGTGACGGTAATGCCGAGTCGGGATCCAATTAATTTTTCAAGCGCTGGTTTGGATGTTTCAATCTGCGGCCATATGAGATAGCGCACCCCAAAGTGAAGGCTAACTGCCAGCACGGCCACTGCAAGCAGGACCTTTATTAAGCGCTTAAACCAGCGCGACCATTTTGGGATGACAAAGCTGCCTTTAATGCCGCTAATTAGGGAGCTCAAGGTAAATTTACGCAACATATACCCTATTATCCGTCAGCCCAGCCCGGAATGGCTATGATTCGGTATGGATTCGTTCGGTCAAAAAATGGAATTTTTAAAGCGGCATTCCCTATTTGCCAGCCGTTGCTTATTAGCACGCCCAGATTGGGCCCCATGGCTTGCTGAGCAAGAATCTCGGCCAGTCGATATGGCTGCGATTAAGGCCTTGCTTGAGCCGGCGCAAGGCATCGCCGCCGAGCCGGAATTGGACGAGGCTAGGCTCATGACAGAGTTGCGCCTAGCCCGCCAAAAGCTGATGCTGCATTTAGGTCTGCGTGACTTAACCGGTCAGGCATCCTTAGCCGAGGTAACGCAAGCCCTAAGCCTCTTTGCTGAGCAAGCCGTAGCCATAGCCCTAGATGCGATTAGAGCCGACTTAAAAATCCGCTTTGGCATTCCTTGGTCTACGGAAACCAACTGCGAAGTGCCACTGATGGTGGTTGGTATGGGCAAGCTTGGCGGTTACGAGCTTAATCTCTCTTCCGACATTGATTTAATTTTTCTGTATGAATACGAAGGCGATACCCAGGGCGGTGAAAAAAGCCTTTCGAACCACGAGTGGTTTACCCGCTTAGGGAAGCGTTTAATAAAAGTTATTTCTGAGCACGATGCCAACGGCTTTGTTTTTCGAGTTGATATGCGCTTGCGCCCAAATGGTGATTCTGGGCCTCTGGTATGCAGTTTGGATATGCTCGAAGTCTATCTGACGGTACAGGGCCGCGAGTGGGAGCGCTACGCGTGGATTAAAGGCCGGTTGATTTATCCCTTGACTGGATCGCCTGATCATGTCCGCTGTGAAAAAGCATTGGATCAACTCATCCGCCCTTTTGTTTATCGGCGCCACTTAGACTACGGCGTTATTGCTGCCATCCGTGATTTGCACTCGCAGATTCAGCGCGAAGCTGAAAAGCGCAGCGCTAATCGGCATGGCAGATCGCACGACATAAAGCTGGGTCGTGGCGGTATTCGTGAGATTGAATTCCTAGCGCAGATGTTTCAATTGATGCGGGGTGGTACAGACCCGCGCTTTCGGATTCGACCAACGCTGCAAGTACTGCAGTTATTAGGACAACAAAATCTGTTGCCGCTAGACGAGGTGCATGATCTGACCGAGGCATACATTTTCCTTCGGCGCCTTGAGCATCGTATTCAGCTATGGGAAGATCAGCAAACCCACTATTTTCCCGAAGAGGCGGAATCCCGATCTCGCCTGGCAGAGGCCATGACCGGACCGGATGGCAATGCCAGCAACGACTTACCGCGATTTTTGGAAGAGCTAAATCGCCATCAAGATCGAGTTGCACGCCTCTTTGAAAAGGCGTTTGTACTGGATGACAAAACCCGCCTGGATACGGAATCGATTGCGCCTGATTGGGAGCCAAGCTGTGAGCGCTACCCTGTGGCATGCCAGCGTTGGCAAACATGGCTTGACAGCTCAAAGCACCGCAGCCTGCCTGAAAAAAGTCGGCATATATTTAATAATTTGATTTGCAAGGCGGCAGAGCAGTTAAATAATGATGCAATTAGTTCTGCATTGGCAGATCAAACCTTGCTGCGCTTTTTTGATTTGCTTGAGGCAATTGCCCGGCGCAGTGCCTACCTGTCTATCTTGGCCGAATACCCCAGTGCCTTGCATAATATTTTGGCTTTATTACAGGCCTCACAATGGGGCGCGAACTACTTAAGCCGCCATCCTCATTTACTGGATTACTTGCTTTCCACTCGCTCTGAATCCGAGCTAGTGAATCACCCCGAGGCCTACTGGAAAGGCGTTAAAACAGACCTGGACATGCGCCTCGATGATGCGCTGGCAGACGGCGATGGCGCGGCCGAGCATGCCATGGATATTTTGCGGGTCACGCACCACACTGAGACTTTTATTACCCTCTTGGCGGATCTGGGCATAGGAATTACCAAACCCCTGAGCGTGGAAGCAGTCAGTGATCGCTTATCTGCATTAGCAGATTTAATGCTGCAAGCCAGTTTTGAGCGAATTTGGCCGGGCGTGGCTAATAAATTTGATTTGGAGGTCACTCTGCCATCATTTGCAGTCATTGCCTATGGCAAATTGGGCGGCAAGGAATTGGGCTATGCCTCGGATTTGGATTTAGTCTTTTTATACGACCAAGGCGAAGCGCAACACGATACCCTAAGTTTAATGGCGCAAGAAGTTTTTTCATTGCTAGCCAAGCGCATGATCAATTGGCTTACCGCACATACTGCAGCAGGCACCTTATTTGAGATTGATACTCGCTTGCGACCAAATGGCTCAGCCGGTTTTTTGGTAACAAGCCTTGATTCCTTTCGCAAATACCAATTTAGGGAGGGCGATAACGCTGCTTGGGTATGGGAGCACCAAGCACTGACGCGCGCCCGTTGTGCTGCCGGAAGCCCGCGTGTGGCACTGCAGTTTGATGCTATTCGCTCGGATGTCCTTAGTCAGGTACGTGACGTTGCGACCTTGCGCTTCGAGATTTTAGATATGCGTCGCAAAGTGCATGCAGGACACCCCAACCCAAGCAGTCAATTCGATCTGAAGCACGACGCTGGCGGCATGGTTGATATTGAATTCATAGTGCAATTTCTGGTATTAGCGCACGCACACCAGCATCCCACCCTGATTGGTAACCTCGGGAATATTGCCTTGTTGGGCATTGCTGCAAACGCAGGCCTTATTTCAGCTGCAGCAGCAACTGCCGTAGCCGACGCCTATCGTTTACTACGTGAACAGCAGCACCGACTACGCCTTGATGGGGCTGAAAAGACGAGAGTAGATATCAATCTGCATCCAGACCTACTCGAGGCGCGCGCTGCAGTCAGCGCACTGTGGGAAGACATCTTTCAAGATACATCGAATAGCTGAATCAAGCGCCGAAGCTAAATAAACTGAATTAATTCTGCTCGAGTAACTCGCGGGCATGGCGCCGGGTTGTATCGGTAATGGTCGCACCACCCAGCATGCGGGCGATTTCTTCCACGCGCTCATTGCGGCCCAGGGCGCTAACTTGGGAGAGTGTTTTATTACCTGCCTGGGATTTACTGACTTTGAGGTGGTGGTTGCCTTGGGCTGCAACCTGGGGTAAGTGGGTTACACAGATAATTTGATGGGATTCACCTAGCTGACGCAACAGCTTTCCAACCGTTTCGGCAACAGCGCCACCAATGCCCGCATCGACTTCATCAAAAATTAAAGTGGGCGTAAAGGAAGCTTTGCTGGTGATGACGCTGATAGCTAGGCTAATGCGGGCAAGTTCACCGCCAGAAGCAACTTTCGCAAGCGAGCGTGGGGTGCTACCAGCATGTCCCGCCACTTGAAACTCAATTTGCTCAAGGCCGCTAACCCCACCCTCGGATAGCGGCAGGAGGGCGATTTCCAGTTGACCGCCAGCCATCGATAGATCTTGCATCGCTAAGGTCACTGCTTTGCTGAGTTGGCTTGCTGCTTTACTGCGTTTCTGTGACAGTTGCTTTGCGGCCTTGAGATAAACCTCTTCCGCTTGCTTTACTTTATTGCGGAGCGCATCGATGTCTTGCGCTGCAGTTAAGGCTTGTAAGTGCTCTGCGGTATTAAGTAGTAATTGAGGTAATGCATCAGCATCCACTTTGTACTTACGCGCTGCACTGTGGAGATTTTGCATACGGGTTTCCAGCTCTGCCAAGCGATCGGGATCGAGATCTAATTTTTGCAAATAGCGGTTAAGGCCATGCACCGCCTCATCGACTTGAATTTGTGCGGACTCCAGGGCGTCCGCAATATCTTTTAAGTTGGCATCGTGTTCGACCAAGTCCTGCATCACGCCATTCATTTTAGAAAGGGAGGATTCGACTGAGTTATCGGATTCGCTTAGGATCATGATTGATTCTTGGCAGCCGCTAATGATTTTTGCGGCATTCGCTAATCTGGCATGATCGGTTTGGATGGTGAGCCATTCTCCCGAAATCGGTGCAAGCTCAGTTAATTCCTCCAGTTGCCACTCGAGGCGCTCGCGCTCGCGTGCAATATCGTGGCCAGCATTTTCGGCTTGGAGTAGTTGCTTGCGTAAGTCATGTAGTGTGCGAAAGGCCTTAGCAACATCTGCTACCGCTGGAGTAAGGCCAGCATGCCGGTCGAGTAAATCGCGCTGAGCGCCACCTTTGAGTAATAGTTGATGGGCATGTTGCCCGTGGATATCCACCAGCTGATCGCCCGCCTCACGCAGTTGGGTGAGCGTAGCGACACTGCCATTAATAAAGGCTCGACTACGCCCATTGCTTTCGATGATGCGTTTTAAAAAAAGACTCTGGCCCTGGTCCTCACTGGGAAAGCCGCATTCATCTAGCCAAGCAGCTATGGCTACTTGCGCATCACCATCCATTTGGAAAAGGGCGCTGATTTCAGCGCGGTTGCAGCCTTCGCGGATTTGACTGCTATCGGCACGCTCACCCAAGACAAGGCCGAGCGCATCCAGCAAGATCGATTTGCCGGCACCGGTTTCACCGGTTAGCACGGTAAAGCCCGATGTGAAATCAAGCTCAAGCGCGTCAACAATGACAAAGTCGCGAAGGGCTATGGTTTGCAGCATGGATCTAGAGTACTGAATAAAGTGGTTTCAGAATGTCGATGGATACTCATTCCAATGTAGCTTTTCACGCAAAGTCCTGTAGTCACTGTGACCGCGTGGATGCAACAAAGAAATCGTCTTGTCGGACTGACACACTTCGACGCAATCGCCTACCTGCAAGTGGGTTAGTGATTGCATATCAAAATTGACAATGACCTCACGGCCGCTAATAACTTCAATGCTGGTTTTTGCATCTTGCGGTAGGACGATGGGTCGATTGGAGAGGGCATGGGGTGCAATTGGTACAAGCAAAATACCCGCAACCCGAGGGTGCAATATCGGGCCTCCCGCAGATAAGGCATATGCAGTGGACCCCGTTGGCGTAGACACAATCAAACCATCGGAGCGCTGGTTGTACATAAACGAGTCATTGACCTTAACTGCCAACTCCACCATGCCAGATATTCCGGAGCGGTTGACGACAACGTCATTTAGGGCAAGGGCGCGATTAATTACTACACCATCGCGTAAAACGACGGCATCCAAAAGAGAGCGCTCGTCTGCCTCATAGTGCCCCGCAATGATTTCTGTCAGGACGGTTTTGACATCCTGAATTGGGATGTCGGTCATGTAACCCAGGCGTCCTAAGTTAACGCCCACTAATGGGACTTGACTGCCAGCGAGTTGACGCCCAATGCCCAGCATGGTGCCATCACCACCCAGCACAATCGCTAAATCAATCGATCCAGCAAAATCCTCTACTTTTTTAAGGGGATAGTTACTGATTTGCGTATTTTCAGCGGTTGATGCCTCTAGAAAGACTTCGCATCCACGCCCCAGCGCCAACTTGGCCAGTTCGTGCAAATGATCCGCAATGCCATCCGCCTGGTATTTGCCAACAAGGGCAATCCGGCCGAAGCCTTTTGGGTGATTTGGAGAAGAAGGGCTTACCATATCAAGATTAAACCATAGGCATAAAATAAAGCCCACCATGGATGACCGCTCCCGCGCCCTCTTAAAAACCCTCATTGAGCGATACATTGAGGAGGGGCAGCCTATTGGCTCAAGGACCCTGTCGCGCTTTTCAGGACTAGACCTCTCAGCAGCGACCATTCGGAACGTGATGGCCGATCTTGAGGACATGGGTTTCGTTACCAGCCCCCACACTTCCGCCGGCCGTGTTCCAACCCCTCGCGGGTATCGCCTGTTTGTGGACACGATGTTGACAATGCAGCCACTAGAGGCGATAGCAGCCCGCGACTTAGAGCAGCACTTAATGCCGGACTCGCCGCAACGCATGATTAATTCGGCCGCAGAAATCTTATCCAGCCTCACTCATTTTGCGGGTGTAGTGACGACCCCCAAGCGCACTCAAATTTTTAAGCACATTGAATTCTTACGCCTGGGTGAGGGCAAAATTTTGTTAATCGTGGTGACGCCAGAAGGCGACGTGCAAAACCGCATTTTGCCGACTAACCAAGACTACAGCCCAAGCCAATTAATCGAAGCTGGCAATTACATCAACTCCCAGTTTTCAGGAAGAAGCTTTGATGAGGTTCGCCTGCGCCTCAAGGCCGACTTGGACAATTTACGAACCGACATCTCTGGCTTGATGACCTTGGCCCTGGATAGCAGCTCAACCATTGGTGATATGGGCTATGGCAGTATGGTGCTTTCGGGCGAGCGCCGCCTACTGAATGTCGGTGACCTTAGTTCCAATCTCGATAGACTCCGCAAGATGTTCGATATGCTCGAGCAAAAATCCGTCCTCATGCAATTGCTTGATGTATCGAGTCATGCCGACGGTATTCAGATATTTATTGGTGGTGAAAGCGATTTATTGCCCTATGAAGATTTGGCTGTCATTAGTGCACCCTATAGTGTTGACGGCACCATTGTAGGTACCTTAGGAGTGATTGGACCAACGCGTATGGCTTATGATCGTGTTATTCCGATTGTTGATATCACCTCGAAATTGCTTTCTGGCGCCCTCAGCCATACCTAAGGATTTGTCTTGAATCAAAACCCCCATTTGCGGCCAAGCAAGACAGCCATTTTGCTGCTGAACTTAGGTACACCGTCTGCACCTACGCGCAGTGCGGTGAAAACCTATTTGAAAGAATTTCTATCGGATCCGCGGGTTGTGGAAATTCCACGCCTCATTTGGTGGTTTATTTTGAATGGGATTATTTTGCCCATTCGGAGCGGCGCTTCTGCAAAAAAATACGCCACGATTTGGTTGCCTGAGTTGGGCTCGCCACTCTTGCATTATTCGCGCCTGCAAGCCAAATCATTGGCTACAAACTATGCCAATCAACACCAAACCGTGTTAGTGGACTTGGCGATGCGCTATGGCAAACCCAGTACACAAGAGGCCTTAGAGGCATTGCAGGCCGAAGGAATGGAACGCTTACTGCTGCTTCCCCTTTATCCGCAGTATTCGGCAACGACGACGGCATCGAGTTTTGATGAAGTGTTTCGTGTGCTGCGTTCATGGCGCAATCAGCCGGAAGTCCGCATGGTCAAGCACTACCATGACCATCCCGCCTACATTGAGGCATTGCGCCAACAAGTAACGGAGTTTTGGGAGAAAGAAGGTCGCCCTGATTTTACGAAAGGCGAGCGCCTGGTTCTGTCTTTTCATGGTCTACCTAAACGCAATTTGTTAAAGGGCGATCCCTATCACTGTGAGTGCCTCAAAAGTGGCCGCTTGCTGGGCGAGGCCTTGGGACTCATTCCAGGGCAATACATCGTTACCTTTCAGTCCCGCTTTGGTAAAGCGGAGTGGCTTAAGCCGTATACGGCGCCCACCCTCGAGCAGCTCGGCAAAGAGCAATGCCCTCGGGTCGATATTTTTTGTCCTGGATTTCCGGCCGACTGCTTAGAGACGCTCGAAGAAATTGCGATGGAAGGCAAAGAAATTTTTATTGAGCATGGCGGTAATGATTACCGCTACATTCCCTGCCTGAATAACAGTCCAGCGTGGATTAATGCGCTGCAAGCGATTGCGGCGGATCACCTGGCTGCCTGGCCCCTGACCGACGAGACGCCCGAGGTCTTGGCAAAGCGTAATGCCCTGGTTGCGGTTGCCGAGGCACATATTGCTAACCCTACCGCCCCAGCATCCCCTTGAAATGGCATGATTTATGCCCATATACAGATGAAATAAGTAGCAGTAAGTGCGCTTAAAGCGACTTCCTTTCTGAATTTACTAAAGCGATTTAGACCCATGACCCAAGAAAAACCCAATCCAGCAGTAGAAAATCCAGCAGAAGCAAGGCCAGTGGATGCGGCGGCTAGCACCTCAGAAGTAGCGATAGAGCCTACTGCCGAGCAGCAGTTGGCCGAACTGCAGCAAAAATTGAGTGAAATGCAAGACAACTTTTTGCGTGCCAAAGCCGAGGGTGAAAACATCCGCCGACGTGCAGCAGAAGACATTGGTAAGGCGCATAAATTTGCCATTGAAGGATTTGCTGAGCACTTAGTGCCGGTTGCCGATAGCCTTTATGCCGCCCTCAGCGCAGAAGCAGTGGATGCCAAGGGGTTTAAGGAAGGCTTAGAGATCACGCTTAAACAGTTAATGAGCGCCTTTGATAAAGGTCGCCTAGTGGAAATAAACCCCGCTAGCGGCGATAAATTTGACCCCCATCACCATCAAGCCATCTCAATGGTTCCGTCGGACCAAGAGCCCGGAACCGTGGTGAGCGTGTTGCAGCGCGGCTATTCCCTGGCGGATCGGGTGTTAAGGCCTGCCTTGGTCACCGTGAGTCAGTCGGCTTAGTAACTAAAACCAGCATTTAGGTCAAAAAAAGAGAATAAATTGGTTTTTTCTGGGTTTTTGACCCTTGAATTGGCCTTTTTTGACCCCAAATACCTTTCATCAGACGTAATAACGCAACTTTTGCGCACACCTCATTTTTAAGCGGAGTAGATATGGGAAAGATTATTGGAATTGACTTAGGAACCACCAACTCGTGCGTTTCTGTAATTGAAAACGGTACCCCTCGGGTGATTGAAAACGCCGAAGGTGGACGTACAACCCCTTCGATCATTGCCTACATGGAAGACGGCGAAGTGCTTGTTGGCGCCCCTGCAAAACGCCAATCGGTTACCAATCCACGCAACACCGTGTATGCGGTGAAGCGCCTGATGGGCCGTAAATTTAGCGACAAAGAAGTACAAAAAGACATTAGCCTGATGCCATACAAAATTATTCAAGCGGATAACGGCGATGCATGGGTTGAGGCGCGCGATAAAAAAATGGCGCCACAGCAGGTTTCTGCTGAAATTCTGCGCAAGATGAAAAAGACCGCTGAAGATTATTTGGGTGAAGAGGTCACAGAAGCCGTGATCACGGTACCGGCCTACTTTAACGACAGCCAACGCCAAGCTACCAAAGATGCGGGTCGCATCGCAGGCCTTGAAGTGAAGCGCATCATCAATGAGCCCACTGCAGCTGCTTTGGCATTTGGCCTCGACAAACAAGAAAAAACCGACCGGAAGATTGCTGTATATGACCTGGGCGGCGGAACCTTTGACGTCTCGATTATTGAAATTGCCAACGTCGATGGTGAAAAGCAGTTTGAAGTACTTTCTACCAACGGCGATACCTTTTTGGGCGGCGAAGATTTTGACCAGCGCATCATCGACTGGATCATTGATGAGTTCAAAAAAGAGCAGGGCGTTGATCTCAGCAAAGACGTCTTGGCATTGCAGCGTTTAAAAGATGCAGCAGAAAAAGCCAAGATTGAATTGTCCTCATCGCAGCAAACCGAAATCAATTTGCCTTACGTCACCGCTGATGCCAGTGGCCCTAAGCATTTGAACTTAAAACTCACCCGCTCCAAACTCGAGTCCTTGGTGGAGGAGTTGATTGAGCGCACCATGGGCCCATGCCAAATGGCACTCAAGGATGCGGGCGTATCGGCATCCGATATCGATGACGTCATTTTGGTCGGCGGTCAAACGCGCATGCCAAAAGTACAAGACAAAGTGAAAGACATCTTTGGTAAAGAGCCACGCAAAGACGTAAACCCAGACGAAGCCGTTGCTGTTGGCGCCGCGATTCAGGGATCGGTTTTGTCGGGCGACCGCAAAGACGTTCTGCTGCTGGACGTAACGCCACTCTCCTTGGGTATTGAAACCTTGGGCGGCGTGATGACCAAGATGATCCCCAAAAACACCACCATTCCAACCAAGCATGCTCAGGTCTATTCCACAGCGGAAGATAACCAGCCTGCGGTCACGATTAAGTGTTTCCAGGGTGAGCGTGAGATGGCCAGTGCCAATAAGCTACTGGGCGAGTTCAATTTAGAAGGTATTCCACCGGCTGCGCGTGGTACCCCACAGATTGAAGTTACCTTCGATATTGATGCCAACGGTATTTTGCATGTCACCGCCAAAGACAAGGCTTCTGGTAAAGAAAACAAAATTACCATTAAGGCAAACTCCGGCTTAACCGAAGAGGAAATTCAGCGGATGGTAAAGGATGCTGAAGCCAATGCAGCCGAAGACAAAAAAGTGTTGGAGCTCGTCACTGCCCGTAACACGGCAGACGCCTTGGCCCACTCAACCAAGAAATCTTTGGAAGAGCATGGCGCCAGCTTAGAGGCGGCTGAAAAAGAGGCAATTGAAAAAGCCTTGAAAGAGCTCGAAGAGGCCATTAAAGGCAGTGATAAAGCAGCCATTGAGGCCAAAACCGAAGCCCTGGGTACGGCAAGTCAAAAGCTGGGCGAGAAAGCCTTTGCTGCTGAGCAAGCCAAAGCCGGCGGCGCTGCCCCTGGTGCTGCTGGCGCGAGCGCATCGCAAGGCGGTCCTGCCGATGCAGACGTAGTCGATGCCGACTTCAAAGAGGTGAAAGAGGATAAGAAATAATCCCCTTTTTACATGGGTAGTAAACACAAGTCGGCCTAGAGCCGACTTGTGTCGTTTTAATGATGCTGAGAGGAATAGGCTGTGGCTACGAGTAAACGCGATTTTTATGATGTATTGGGCGTTGGAAAAAATGCCAGCGACGAGGAGTTAAAAAAGGCGTATCGCAAATTAGCGATGAAGCACCACCCTGATCGCAATCCCGACAATCCCGGCGCTGAGGCTAAATTCAAGGAGGCAAAGGAAGCCTATGAGATGCTCAGCGACCCGCAAAAGCGCGCTGCCTACGATCAATATGGCCATGCTGGCGTTGATCCGAATATGGCCGGCGGTGGATTTGCAGGCGGCGGTTTTGCGGATGCCTTTGGTGATATTTTCGGGGATATTTTTGGTCAAGGCGGTGGCCGCAGCGCAGGACCTCAAGTCTACAAGGGCGCCGATCTGCGTTACAACATGGACATTACTCTTGAGCAAGCAGCCGAGGGTTATTCCACTCAAATTCGGGTGCCCAGTTGGAGCAATTGCAAGCACTGTAGCGGCAGTGGTGCTGAACCTGGCAGCAAGGTCGAGACTTGCCCAACCTGTAACGGTCAAGGCCAAGTCCGCGTAGCGCAAGGCTTTTTTTCAATGCAACAAACCTGCCCCAAGTGCCGCGGTACGGGTCAATACATTCCGAAGCCTTGTAAGCAATGCCATGGCAGTGGCAAGTTAAAAGAACAAAAGACATTAGAGATTAAGATCCCGGCTGGTATTGATGACGGTATGCGTGTGCGCTCCGTTGGCAATGGTGAGCCCGGCGTGAATGGCGGTCCCAGTGGCGATTTGTATGTCGAGGTGCGCGTGAAGCCGCATCCCGTATTTGAGCGCGATGGCAGCGACTTGCATGTGCAAATGCCGATTTCATTTGCAACGGCAACCATCGGCGGTGAGATTGAAGTGCCAACATTGACTGGTCGGGTGGAGTTTCCGATTCCGGAAGGAACGCAAACGGGCAAAACATTCCGCTTGCGCAATAAAGGCATTAAAGGATTGCGCTCAGCCGTCGTGGGCGACCTGTTTGTGCATGTGATGGTAGAGACGCCAGTCAAGTTGTCCGATGAGCAAAAGGACTTACTCAAGCAGTTTGATGAGAGCCTGCGTACCGGCGGTGCTAAACACAATCCCCACCAAAAAGGGTGGTTTGATAGCGTAAAAGGCTTTTTTAGTTAAGGACTGAAATTGACTAAGAGGCGAAGCCGTGTTCCGGACCCGGAAAACGGCCTGCTTTTACGTCACGAACATACGCTTTGACTGCCGCCTCGATGGAGGGTTTGCCTTCCATAAAATTCTTAACGAACTTAGGGGGCTTGCCAGGGCTAATTCCGAGCATGTCCGGTAATACCAATACTTGGCCTGAGCAGTCTGGCCCAGCCCCAATGCCAATCGTTGGAATGGATACCGCTTCTGTAATTTTTTTCCCTAAAGCCGATGGTATGGCCTCTAAGACCAGCATTTGGGCGCCGGCAGCAGCACAAGCCTGCGCTTGTTCCAGCATCAGCGCTGCAGTATCTTTATTTTTGCCTTGTACTTTGTAGCCACCAAGCAAATGCACGGATTGTGGCAACAAACCAAGGTGAGCGCATACAGGCACGCTACGCTCGACCAAGTGGGCAATGATGTCCACTTGCCAATCTCCTCCCTCGAGTTTGACCATGTCTGCTCCGGCGCGCATCAGTTCAGCGGCGGACTCCAAGGCAAGGTAGGGATCGCCATAGCTGGCAAAGGGTAGATCGGCTATCAAAAAGGCTTTTGCATTTGCTCTCGCAACGCACTGGGTGTGATAAGCCATCTCGTCCACGGTAACCGGTGTGGTGCTGTTGTGACCCTGAACCACATTACCAAGGGAATCGCCAACCAAAATCACATCGATATCACAGCGATTAAGCAATCCAGCCATGGTGGAATCGTAGGCCGTCAGGACAGCAATTTTTTCCTGCTCCGCATGCATCGAGAGCAGTTTAGAAATCGTAATGGGCTTTTCGCCTTGCAAATAACTCATACCGCGAGTGTAATGAATTAATGGGCCGAGGGGCGATATTCGGCCGCATCATCGCTTGCGCAGTGGCGGCAAGTCAGTTTTTCAATGCGCTGATGCGCTACTTTAGGCAGGTAACTTTTGAGTGCGCCAAACTCCGGCAAAAAGAAATCAGGTGCAATTTCCAAGAGGGGCAGCAAGACAAACGAGCGTTCGGTAATGCGGGGGTGCGGCAGAGTGAGCTCGGTGTCGCCTTGCGCAATACCCTCAAAGTATAAAATATCGAGATCTAGGGTACGCGGCGCATTTTCGTAGGGACGCTCACGACCAAATTGCTGCTCAATGGTTTGGCAGACATGCAAAAGGCCATACGGCGTTAGTTCAGTTTCAATTTGTACTACGGAATTAATGTAATCGCCACCCATCGCTTCGACTGGCGCGCTTTGATATAAGCAGCTTTTGTGGATGATTTGCAGTTGATTACGCAATGCGAGGCAGACAATGGCATCGGTGATGATCTGGCGTGTATCGCCAACATTGCCACCAAACCCGATAAATGCTTTTGCCATAATGGCCCCTAACTGAATATACGTGTACTTTACTGAAGAATTTTAAAACGTGCTTGCCGATCTCAATTTAGTCGCTTGTCGCCTGATCCGGGCTTGCGGCAGGGGCCGTCTTAGGCTTACGCCGTCTGCGGCGCTTGCTTGCTGTGCCCCCTGCACCAATCAGTGGCACCTCGTCCTTGACGGCGAGCAATAAAGCCTCCTGACCAGATGGGTCGGCGTCAATAAAGTCAGTCCACCACTGCCCCAATGTGGCTGACCGCTCTCCTGTAGCGCAGCGAAGCAACATGAAGTCATAGCCCGCCCGAAAGCGTGGTAGCTCCAGCATCCGTTGTGGGAAGCGGCCAATGCGTTTATCGAACCGAGGCTGCAGGGCCCAAATCTCCCGCATATCGGCCTCGAAGCGCCGTTGAATCATCATGCCCTTGCTTTGGGTTGCGATCACGTCGTCCATGGCAGCATGTAAGGCTGCGATATTAGCCATGCCGGCAGCCAGATTTTTTTGCCATGTACTGAGTAGCTCAGGCCACAGCAGGGTAGCAAATAGAAAGCCGGCAGAAACCCCTTTGCCGTTCTGAATGCGTTCATCGGTATTGTTTAAGGCTAAGCGTATAAATGCTTCGCTGCCAGGAACACCTTCTTTGGGGTCCAGTGCGGCATCCAATAAGGGCAATACTCCATGGTGCAGCCCTGCTTCCCGCAAACCCTGAATCGCTGGCCACGAGTAGCCCGACATCAGCAGTTTGAGGATTTCATCAAAAAGGCGGGCAGCAGGTACGTCATGAATTAGCTTAGCCAGTTTGGCAATGGGCGCCCGCGTTTCGGGGGCCAGGGTAAAGCCGGTTTTGGCAGCAAACCGAATCGCCCGCAGCATGCGCACGGGGTCTTCACGGTAGCGCTTACTGGGATCGCCAATCATGCGCAAGGTACGCCGCTGCATATCGGCCATGCCACCGTGGTAATCGAGTACGGTCTCAGTAGCGGGATCGTAATACATGGCATTAATCGTGAAGTCACGCCGCGTAGCGTCTTCTACTTGAGTGCCCCAAACATTGTCACGCAGAATGCGGCCGCTGTCAGCGACATGGTCACCCGCGTTTTCGAGCAGTGCCCGAAAGGTCGATACTTCAATGATTTCAGGGCGCTCTTTGCCAAAAAAAGTAACGTGCACAATCTGAAAGCGACGACCAATTAGGCGTGACTTACGAAACAGCTTTTGTACTTGCTCCGGCGTAGCATTGGTTGCTACATCAAAGTCTTTTGGGCCAATGCCGAGCGCAAGATCACGAACTGCCCCGCCAACGATGTAAGCCTGATAGCCTGCCTGCTGCAAGGTATGGGTTACTTTGACGGCATTTTTGGAAAGGAGTTGAGGGTCAATTCGATGGGCTTTTTTGTTAATGCGCTTGGGAGCGCTGGCGGCAGTTGATTGCGTCACCTTAGCTCGGGGGCTGCGGCGGAAAATACGCTGGATTAACTTGGTAATCATGCGAATAGTTCCAAAATAGGCCATTGCCTTTTTTTCGCTTCTGCACGCAAGCGGGAGTCTGGATTGGTTGCGACGGGATGACTCACTTGTTCTAATAGGGGCAGGTCATTGAGTGAATCCGAATAAAAATAACTCTTCTCCATCTGATCCATCGTGTGACCCAAAGAGGCTAACCAATCCTGTACCCGCTGAATCTTCCCCTCCCGAAAACTGGGAATGCCATGCACTGCACCGGTAAACAGTTGCGTTGCCTCATTATTCACAGTGGCAGGCTCCGTTGCCACTAAATGCGTAATCCCAAATGCATTCACAATTGGGCGCGTTACAAAGCTATTGGTCGCAGTGACAACGCAACACAAATCACCCGCATCTTGGTGACGTTTTACTAAAGCAATGGCGGCTGGATGCAGTTTGCCAATAATCACTTCTGCCATAAACGCATCGTGCCATTGCTGCAATTGGGCCCGCGGATGCTCGGAGAGCGGCTTTAAAGCAAAGCGCAGAAAAGCATCGATGTCTAACTTACCGAGCTTGTAGTCCGCATAAAACTGGTCGTTTTTCTGCGCATAATCAACCGCATCAACAACCCCTTGGCGAACTAAAAATTGCCCCCACTCGTAATCACTATCGAAGGGCAACAGGGTGTGGTCTAAATCAAATAAAGCAAGTTGGGTCATCGGTTCATCAATTCGTTATTCGGGCTGCTAGATAGCTGCAGTAGTTCGCGCACCAATGGCAAGGTAACCGCCCGTTTTGTTTCCAAGGAATAGGCATCAAGGGCATCGAGTAGCGCCATGAGGTTGGGCATGTCGCGGTAAAAACGACTCAAAAGCCATGGCAGCACATCCGGCGAGAGTACCAGTCCACGATCGCTCGCCGCTTGCTCTAGTGCCTGTATCTTCTCATGATCGCTAAGTAAGTGGGTTTGGAATACCAGGCCCCAAGCTAAGCGCGTTCGCAGATCCTCCCGCAATTTGAGGTTGCTAGGCGCATCGCTGCCGGCCATAAAAATATACAGTTGCTGGCTATCCCGGACTGCATTGAGAACACGAAAGAGTGCGCTACTTAGGCGCTCGTCAAGAAGGTCCACGTCATCTACCGCAATTGCGGTTGGCATGGCTGCCTCTAGCTGTTGCGGCAGCTCTGCTTCTAGCCTGACCCAAGCACTCGGATCATCACTTCTTAAATAATGGGAGTTGAGTGAGGCGCTTTGGGCTGCATGTATAAGGGCTTGCAGTAAATGGCTGCGCCCCGACCCGGGCGGGCCCCACCAGTAAATCCAGCGGTGGTTTAAAGGGTTTGCATCCATCGCTGCCGAAATCGCGGTAGACGAAGTCCACTGCTCAGCCACTTTTTGCAGTGTCGAAATCAGAGCACGATCACCACCAGGTAAAAAATTACTAAGGGACGCTTGGTGTGTGCGACCAAGGTCTAAAGCAAATTGCCGCGGCAGGGCATTGGAGCTCATTTCCCTTGGTACCACGCACTCTTGATATACAAAGACCAGCCAAATTGAATGAGTACGAGACTAACGGCACTTGCCGGCAGGGCGAGCAAGACACCAAAAAACCCAAAGAGCTTGCCAAAAATAATCAAGGCAAATAAAACGGCGACGGGGTGAAGTCCAATTCGCTCGCCCACTAAACGCGGCGTAAGAAAAAATCCTTCTAGAAATTGCCCAGCGCCGAAGATCGCCAATACCCACAGCAATTCAGAACCAAAGCCAAACTGCAAAATGACGGACATGATGCCGATCGTGAACCCCAAGGCGATACCAATGTAAGGAATGATGATCATTAGGCCCGTGAAGACGCCTAATGCAATTGCCCCTTCCATCCCAACAACGCTCAGGCTAATACTATAAAAGGTGGCCATGATTAGGATGACGAGAATCTGCCCGCGCAAGTATTGCGACAGTAGTCCATCGGTATGCATACAGAGATGGCGCGCTGTAGCGGCAAAGCGGAGAGGAATGAAGCCCTCCAGCAGTTTGAAAAAGTGATTCCAGTCAATTAAGAGATAAAACAAGACAAACAAAATCAGCACTAAATTAACAAAACCGTGCATTACCGAGCTACCCGATAAAAGAATCGTATCAAGCGTCGAGCTGACTAAGGCATCGGCATTGCTACTGAGGTGACTTGTTATTTTTTGCGTTACGGTTTCGCGCAGCGCAGCCCAATCAAAATCAATGTGGTACTCGGTCAGGATGGGCTCGAGCCACGCTTGGGTGTTTTGCACCCAAATGGGCAACTTGGTTTTAATCAGGGGAATTTCATGGCCAAGGAGATTTATTAGCAGCATGAAGAGCCCGGTAACCAGGCTGAGGCCAAAAATAATCGTTAAGCTTGCTGCTAGGGCGCGTGGAATGTGTAGACCCTCAAGCCTGATTGCTATTGGGCGCAGAGCATAGGCAAGAATAAACGCAGCTAAAAAAGGGGTAAAAATTTCTGCCATGGGGCATTGATCCTCTAGAATTCAATGATTCTACCGACCAACGCATGCTTTCTCCTTATTTCTAAACCACTGCCCATGACCCCAACCCCTGATTCCAAAGCCCAAGGCCTCTCCTATCGCGATGCTGGCGTTGATATCGACGCAGGCGATGCGTTAGTCGACCGCATTAAGCCCTTGGCAAAGAAAACCATGCGTGACGGCGTTTTGGCTGGTATTGGCGGCTTTGGCGCCTTATTTGAGGTGCCCAAGCGCTATAAAGAGCCTGTATTGGTGTCGGGTACCGACGGTGTGGGTACCAAACTCAAATTGGCATTCGAATGGAATCGCCATGACACCATTGGCCAGGATTTGGTCGCCATGAGTGTCAATGACATTTTGGTTCAGGGCGCTGAGCCCCTGTTCTTTTTAGATTACTTTGCCTGCGGCAAGCTGACGGTGGATACCGCAGCAACGGTGGTTGGTGGCATTGCTACGGGCTGTGAGCTGGCCGGCTGCGCCCTAATTGGCGGTGAGACCGCTGAAATGCCTGGCATGTATCCCGACGGCGAATACGATTTAGCCGGCTTTGCTGTCGGCGCAGTGGAAAAATCCAAGATCATTAATGGTAGCCGCATTGTGCCGGGCGATGTCATCCTGGCCTTGGGCTCGAGTGGCGCACACTCCAATGGCTACTCATTGGTCCGAAAGATTATTGAGCGTGCTGGCGCCAAGCCCAGTGATGATATTGGTGGACGCCCATTAATTGATGTGGTGATGGCGCCGACTGAAATCTACGTCAAGCCATTATTAAAGTTAATTGGTGAAGTCGACGTCAAGGGCATGGCTCACATTACGGGCGGCGGGTTAGTCGATAACGTACCCCGCGTTTTGCCTGAGCATACCCAAGCCATTCTGCATCGCGATAGTTGGGTGTTGCCTGATTTATTTCGCTGGCTGCAAATGAAAGGCGGCGTCGTTGATGCAGAAATGGTCCGCGTTTTTAATTGCGGCATTGGCATGGTCTTAGTTCTTGCCAAAAGTGAGGCAGATAAAGCCCTCGCCTCTCTTCGAGCCCAGGGCCTTAAGGCATGGGTCGTTGGTGAGGTTGTAGAGCGCGCGCCCAATGCAGCGCAAACGATTGTTATTTGATCGAATTAAGCTGTTGTAAACAGTATTTGAGGGCGGCTTGGTGGCCGCTCGCATCAAATGGATTAAACACTTGTCGGCCTTCAATTGCCCTGAGCCAGGTCAGTTGACGTTTACCCAGTTGCCGCGTTGCTGCTAAAGCCTTGTAACGCATTTGATCTAAGTTGATTTGACCATCTAAAAACTCCCATACTTGACGGTAGCCCACTGCGCGCATGGCAGGTAGGTCGGCATGCATATTAGGCTGGGCGCGTAGCGAACGCACTTCATCAATTAATCCAGCATGCAGCATGGCATCAAAGCGACTCTCTAGGTTTTGATGTAACTGCGCCCGCTCCATGGGCTCTAATGAAACCAGGCGCAGCCAACTCGGAATCAATGAGCCCGCACGACCATCATCGCTGGGTGACTCCGCTAGCCAGACTGACATGGGTTTGCCTGTGGACCGCATCACCTCTAAGGCACGCTGAATGCGCTGTGAGTCATTGGGCTCTAAGCGCGCCGCTGTAATCGGATCTACTGCCATGAGTTTGGAGTGCATGGCTGGCCAGCCGAGCGCTTTGCCTTCGTCATCGAGGTGCGCACGAATTGCTGGATCGGCTGGCGGAAGGGTGGATAAGCCGTAAGCAAACGCACGCCAATAGAGCATGGTGCCGCCGACGATGACGGGCGTATTACCGCGTTCTTGTATTTCGGTAACGAGCCGCTTTGCATCGGTGGCAAAGCGCGCTGCAGAATAGGATTCGCTTGGATCCAAAATATCAATCAGGTGGTGCTGTACTGTGGCGCGCTCCATCAGAGTGGGCTTAGCACTACCAATATCCATGCCGCGGTAGACTAGGGCCGAATCCATGCTGATGAGTTCGACTGTGATGCCGCGTGCCTTAGCTTCAGCCGCAAGGGCCATAGCGAGATTCGTTTTGCCAGATCCAGTCGGGCCTGCTATCGACAGAAGGGGTGAACGATGCGACTCAGTCGACATGACGGGTTGAGTGCAGTGGATTTAGTGTTGGCGAGTTTGGCTTTCGAGGGTAGCAATGTGGCTGCGAATTTCTTCTGCATCCATCGCCTCCGGCACTTCACTGATATAGTGCTGCATGTCTTTGAGGGCTGGGCGGACGTATTCCAATTGGGCAAAAATGAGGCCCCGATCGCGTACCTCTTCAATCGAGTCGGGTAACAAAATAACCAAGCGCTCCTGAATGCCTAGCAAGCGTTCCCAGCGTTCATGTTCGGTGTAAATCAGTTTTAAGTTTCGTAAAAAGCGCGAGAGAATTTCACGGCTACTGGAGGCGCGCAAGAAAATACTCAAGGGAAGCGCAGCTTCGCCCCGGTAGCCCTTGGCGTCCAGGTAGGGATCGAGCATGGCTTGTAACTCATCTTTAGAGTAGGTAGCGCCATTGAGCGGGTCCATGATGATTTCACCTTGGGGCAGTGAGACGCGCATCATGAAGTGATTCGGAAACGAGACCCCACGAATCTTCAAGCCAATTTGCTGGCCGAGCTCGATCATCAAAATAGCAAGGGAGATCGGGATACCGCGACGACTTTCGATCACATGGTGCAGATAGGAATTCTCGGGCGCATAAAAATCATTCGCATTGGGACCAAACCCTAATTCGGTGTAGAAGAAATGCTTCAGTAATTGCAGGCGTTGTACTTGTGAGGTATCGGCACTAATTCGGGATTTTAGTTTACTGCCCAACGCATCGATTTGATCGAGTGTGTGCTGTACATCCAAGTCAGGGAAAGCATGCTGCGCAACCGCAATCGCTGATTCAGTTAAGGGAAAATGCTCGTCTTCCGCAACCAGGGAAGTAAAGTAGTCAAGTTGGCGTGTTGGCATACGGTCTATTTTGCATGACGCCGAAAATGCTGCCAGCGAATTCCCACAACCCAGAGTGCAGCAAAGTAAACCACGGCTGCAGCCAATATCCACATACCTAACAAGCCAACCCGAGTCCATGGCTCACTCTGCATGGCAATCCACTGGTGCAGATTAGCGCCATAGTGCAGTAATAGTGCTAAGGGGATTAAGGCAATCGCGAGTTGCAAGAGGTATTTAGTCCAAGCAAAACCGGGGGCAATTGCACCTCGACGGTGCAGGCCAATCCAAAGCAAAGCCGCATTAAGGCAGGCGCCCAAGCCAACGGAAAGGGCTAGGCCAGCGTGGCCCAGCCAAGGGACTAAAACAATATTGGCTAATTGGGTCGAGATAAGCACCAATAACGCAATCCGAACTGGAGTGCGAATGTCTTGGCGGGCATAAAACCCAGGGGCTAGAATTTTGATCAGAATCAGGCCAATGAGACCAACGCCATAGGCAGCCAATGCTTGCTGGGTCATGACCACATCAAAAGCCGTAAAGCGGCCGTAGTGATAGAGCACTGCTGCAATCGGCTCACCAAATAGGAGTAATGCAACAGCGCAAGGCGCGGCGAGTAAAAAGGTCAGCTGCAATCCCCAAACCAAAAGTTCTCCAGCGTGCTTGGTATCTTGCTGCGCATTGGCGCGGCTTAGGCTGGGTAGAAGCACGGTGCCCAGTGCCACCCCCAGCAAAGCGGTTGGGAACTCCATCAGGCGATCGGCATACGACAGCCAAGAAACACTCCCGGTTTGTAAGCGCGAAGCAATATTGGTATTAATGACCAAGGAAATCTGCGCGACCGATACTGCAAAAACGGCGGGACCCATCAACTTCAGTACTCTTCGGGCTTCGGGATTTTGCCAAGCATTGCGAATGGCTTGAGGCAGGATGCCAATACGCGGTAGGAGGCCAAGCTGGCGTAGCGCAGGAATCTGAATCGCCAATTGCAATACGCCGCCTACAATCACGCCGAAGGCCAGGGCGTAAATTGGCTGATCCAGCTTGGGAGCGAGCCAAACCGCACTGCCAATCAATGCCAAGTTGAGCAAAACGGGGGTGAAGGCTGGGATGGCAAAGCGCTGGAATGTATTGAGAATGCCGGCGGAGAGCGACACCATCGAAATCAGCCCAATGTAGGGGAACATGATTTGCGTCATGACGACGCTGGCTTCGTAAGCAGGGCTCCCACTAAAGCCGGTGGCAATGGCCAGAATCAAGAGCGGGGCACCGACAATACCCAAGCCTACCGTGATCAGTAAAGCCCAAAACAGGAGGGTTGCAACGGCATTAATGAGGACTTTAGACTGGGATGGATCATCTTTACTGGAAACTTCCCCTAAGATCGGCACAAATGCCTGGGAAAATGCCCCTTCGGCAAACAACCTACGGAGCAGATTGGGTAGCCGAAAGGCCACATTAAAGGCATCCGTCCACTCGGATGCGCCAAAACTGCGGGCAATTAGGGTTTCACGTAAAAGCCCGGTTATGCGCGACAGCATGGTGAAGGAGCTGACCTTGGCGGCAGCGGAAAGCAGATTCATAGGCTAATTTTCACCTATTTATCAGTCAACTGGGCTTTTTAACTCCTTTCAGGTAAAATCTTGGGTTTTGGTGAGCTGACTAAAGAGAATCGCGGAAAACCGCAAGAAAACCCTCTAAAGAGGATCTACCTTGTAAAAGTGCTTTACTCAGTTTGCTGTTGAACGAATTAACCCATTGAAATGACATAGGCAGGTTTAAACATGGCCAATACCGCACAGGCACGCAAGCGCGCCAGGCAAGCAGTGAAACTGAATGAGCACAATTCCAGCTTGCGCTCGAAACTACGTACATCCATTAAGGCTGTCCGTAAAGCAATTGATACTGGCGATAAAGCAGCCGCTGCAAAGGTGTTTGTTGCAGCCCAAGCTACGATCGACAAAATTGCTGATAAGAAAATTGCACACAAAAATACTGCAGCTCGTCAAAAGTCTCGTTTGTCTGCCGCAATTAAGGCAATGGCTGCGTAAGACGTTTTGCTTGGTTTGTGTAGTACCCAGCTTTAGCCCGCTCCTCATTAGGGCGGGTTTTGCTTTTTAAGTACGGGTTTGTGGACTTGGCTCAAATTCGCACGCTTCTTCGATCGCCAAATCATTGTCTTTGGCAAAGTTAAGAACAAAGTCGAGGGCGCGCGGGTCGAGCTCATGCAACCGGGTGTCAATCACTACGCATTTGATTTGAGCTATTTGTACCGGCCTGGCATAAGGCGAGTAGGTAAAGCGTGGATCGGCGTGATCACCTGGCGGCCTGAATGTGGCCATAACCCCACAGAGGCGTTCGGCCCAGTCACTTGGTCGAAAGGGCTTACCTGAAGAGGTAACGCCTTGAATAAACAGTTTTTTGTGTTTCAAATGGATGGTATTTAGGTTCGAGCATCAGCACCGGATTACCCTATAGCTTAACAGTGCTGATCGCATTTGATAGACCGATTGATGTAGGCATATAGTTTTGAAAATAAATTTAGTGAACCCTTCCTGGATAATCCAATGAATAGCTCCTTGGCAAAACCCCAAGTACCGGGTCAGCTCAAACATTATTTGCAATTCACTGATCTCACGCGCAGCGAATACGACTACCTGTTTGCACGCTCCGCTTGGCTAAAGACTAAGTTTAAGAGTTACGAGACCTGGCATCCCTTGCACGATCGTACCTTGGCGATGATTTTTGAAAAACAGTCGACCCGTACTCGGCTTTCATTTGAAGCAGGCATCCACCAACTTGGCGGTCACGCGGTTTACCTCAATACGCGCGATACCCAATTGGGCCGGGGCGAGCCAGTCGAGGATGCTGCTCAAGTGATTTCTAGAATGACCGACATCATCATGATTCGCACCTTTGGACAGGACATTATTGAGCGCTTTGCTGCTAATTCTCGGGTACCGGTCATCAACGGCTTAACCAATGAATTTCATCCATGCCAAGTGCTAACCGATGTGTTTACCTTTGTGGAGGCGCGCGGACCCATTCAGGGCAAAACCGTAGCGTGGGTAGGCGACGCCAATAATATGGCCTACACCTGGATTCAGGCGGCTGAAGTATTGGACTTTCAGGTCCGCTTTTCAGCTCCCACTGGATACACCCTTGATCCTGCGCGCTTAAGTGCAGCTGCAGCCAAGCACCTCACGGTTTGCAATAGTCCCGAGGATGCATGCAAGGATGCAGACATCGTCAGTACCGATGTCTGGACTAGCATGGGCTTTGAGGATGAAAATACTTCTCGAATGGCGGCGTTTAAAAACTGGATGGTTTCGGATCGTTTGATGGCCTTGGCTAAACCCAACGCGCTCTTTATGCACTGCCTGCCAGCCCATCGAGGCGAGGAAGTGGCGGCTTCGGTAATCGATGGTCCGCAAAGCGTTGTCTGGGAAGAGGCAGAAAATCGCTTGCATGTCCAAAAAGCATTAATGGAGTACCTCTTGTGTGGCCACTTGGATTAATGCATTGCTGTACTGGCAGTCCTTTTTTAGAATGGCATTTGAATTAAAAAATTACCTTAAGTGAATCAATACATCATGTCGGAAATTAAAAAAGCAGTTTTAGCGTACTCGGGTGGTTTAGATACCAGTGTGATCTTGAAGTGGTTACAAGACACCTACCAGTGTGAAATCGTGACCTTTACTGCTGATCTGGGGCAGGGTGAAGAGTTGGAGCCCGCCCGCACCAAAGCCCTGCAATTTGGCATTAAGCCAGAGAATATCTTTATCGATGATTTACGCGAAGAGTTTGTGCGTGACTTCGTGTTTCCGATGTTCCGCGCAAATACCGTATACGAAGGTGAGTATTTATTAGGCACCTCAATTGCCCGCCCTCTGATTGCCAAGCGGCAAATTGAGATTGCGCGCCAAGTCAAAGCCGATTCGGTTTCGCACGGCGCAACGGGTAAAGGCAACGACCAGGTTCGGTTCGAGCTGGGTTATTACGCCCTTGAGCCAGGAATTAAAGTGATTGCGCCATGGCGTGAATGGGATTTGTTGTCGCGCGAAAAGCTCCTCGCTTACGCTGAAAAACATGGCATTCCGGTTGAGATGAAGCACAAGCAAGGCGGCGCTCCTTATTCCATGGATGCCAACCTACTGCACATTAGCTTCGAGGGCCGTCACCTTGAAAATCCTAATGCGGAAGCCGAAGAATCAATGTGGCGCTGGACGGTTTCCCCCGAGAGCGCACCCGATGCAGCAGAGATCATTGAAATTGAATTCCGTGCAGGTGACCCAGTAGCCATTAATGGCAAAGCCTACAAACCCCATGAGCTCTTGGCTGAACTCAATACGCTCGGCGGAAAGCACGGCATTGGCCGTTTGGATTTGGTCGAAAACCGCTTTGTCGGCATGAAGAGCCGTGGCTGCTATGAAACCCCCGGCGGCACGATTTTGCTCAAAGCCCACCGCGGCATCGAGAGCATTACGCTCGATCGCGAAGTGGCCCACCTAAAAGACGATTTAATGCCACGCTATGCCAGCTTGATTTACAACGGCTACTGGTGGTCGCCAGAGCGCTTAGCGCTGCAGACCTTAATTGACCATACCCAAACGAGCGTCAACGGTGTAGTGCGTTTGAAGCTCTACAAAGGATCTGTCTCGGTGATTTCACGGGACTCTGCCAACACTCTGTTTGATCAAAACATTGCTACCTTTGATGACGATGGCGGCGCATACAACCAAGCCGATGCAGGCGGATTCATCAAGCTCAAAGCCTTGCGCATGCGCATTGCTGAAATTGCAAAACGCAAACGCGCAGCCAAGCAGTGATTGAGCACTTCCTTAATATTTATTTAACTTCAGATAAAGAACATCACCATGCAATTTGATCATGTCTCCGTGGGAAAAAAAGCCAACGTTTACTTTGATGGGAGGTGCGTATCGCATACTGTTACGCTGGCCGACGGGACGCGTAAATCGGTGGGCGTTGTATTGCCGAGCACCCTTCGGTTTGACTTGAGTACCCGCGAGGTCATGGAAGTGGTTGATGGCACGGCCTATGTGAGTATCAACGGAGCGCCTGAGCAAACCTTCGCTGCAGGCCAAAGTTGGGAGGTTGCCGCAGGAGGTTACTTTGTGATTCGCGCGGAATCACCCGTACATTACGTTTGCCACTTCGACTAATTTATTGACGCGGTAAGCCCTGGATCACGCTGCCAGGGCCAATTGCCCGCTGACTAAACCATTGCCGGTTCATCTCCAAGGCATAACGAATGGGCGCCTTAGGGCAGTGGTTATTCAATGTTTCCGCCTGCATCTCTTCAATATTGACGATCTTGCCGTCGTCGGCTAGAAAGGCAATCGCTAACGGTATCTTGGTATTGCTCATCCAAAAGCAATGCGTCGCTTTTTGATCAAAGATAAAAAGCATGCCGGAGTCGGTTGGCATGAAAGTGCGATTCATGAGTCCAATCTGCCGTGCTTGCTGCGTGCTGGCTACCTCTGCCTGTATGCGGTAGATCCCCGTTTTTAACTCGACGATGGGAAGACTGGTATTACTATTTTGCGCAAGGCTCAGGTTTGCAGTGAGCGCGAGTAATCCAGCAAAAAAAGCATGGCGAATGAGAGTCAACATGGCTTCATTCTAAATAAGGAAGTTATCAAACAAAAAAATGGACGAAAAAAAACCCAGAGATCACCCTGGGCTTTTAATTTGATCAAGGACAGTGATCAAGCGCCTTGAATATTGGTCGCCTGTTTGCCTTTAGGACCTTGGGTAATGTCAAACGTTACCTTTTGGCCTTCTTTGAGGGTTTTAAAACCGCCCATAGTAATCGCGCTGAAATGCGCGAACAGCTCTTCTTCACCATCATCAGGTTTAATAAACCCGAAACCTTTTGCATCATTAAACCACTTAACAACTCCGGTCGCCATGCGAACTCCATTACATAAACTTGAAACAACCGTGAAAATGGGGGGAATACCTTTTAATCAGTCTCGCTCCAAAACACGCCTAATAGAACCTCAACTAGAAGCACTACCCTGATTGTTTGCCCTTTTCGCAGGGGTGTCAAGGAGTTATGGTGTTATTCGTACTAGGAGAAACCCCTTTATATCTTCGAAAGTGCCCCAATATGATCATTAACCCCAGTTTCTGCCGTTTTTTTGCAACATAACGTGGTTTGAGTCAAGGTTTCTGCCTTGTGTTTAGAATGGTTCATATGAGTCGCGCAATCAAAATTCCAGGCAATACCAACCCCCTTGTTCCGGGTATTGGTGACACCGCATTACTCGAAAAGCAGGCCGAGAAACTCAAAGCCCCTGCCATGTTTAAAGTCATGCTTCTGAATGATGATTACACCCCCATGGAGTTTGTGGTGATGGTGATTCAGGAATATTTTAATAAGGATCATGAGACGGCTACCCGGATCATGCTTCAGGTTCATTTGGCTGGCAAAGGCGTTTGCGGAATCTTTACCCGTGACGTCGCTGCCACCAAAGTGCACCAGGTTGTTGAACTGTCCCGTGAAGCGGGTCACCCACTGCAGTGCACTATGGAGGAAGTATGATTGCCCAAGAATTAGAAGTGAGCTTGCATATGGCGTTTGTCGATGCACGGGCTGCGCGGCACGAGTTCATCACCGTCGAACACCTTTTGGCTGCGCTCTTGGATAACGCGACTGCAGTTGAGGTTCTCAAGGCGTGTTCAGTCAATATTGCTGAATTACGTGCTCAGCTTAAAAACTTTATTAATGACAACACTCCAGTTGTGCCCGGCACTGAGGAGGTTGATACACAACCGACGCTGGGATTTCAGCGGGTGATTCAGCGCTCGATCATGCATGTGCAATCGACGTCCAATGGCAAGAAGGAAGTGACCGGTGCGAATGTCCTCGTCGCTATTTTCGGTGAAAAAGATTCACATGCGGTGTATTTCTTGCAACAGCAAGGTGTTACCCGCTTGGATGTAGTCAACTTTATTAGTCACGGTATTCGTAAGGATCAAGTCGAGCCAGCAAAAGCGGCCGACTCTAGCCAAGAAACCGAAGAATCAGCAGCCAGCGGCAAAGAAAGCCCACTGGATCAGTTCACGCAAAACCTGAACACCATGGCACGCCAAGGCAAAATTGATCCGCTGATTGGGCGCGACAGTGAAGTCGAGCGTGTGGTGCAAGTCCTCTGCCGTCGTCGTAAAAATAATCCGCTGTTAGTGGGTGAGGCTGGCGTGGGCAAAACTGCCATTGCAGAAGGTCTAGCATGGCGCATTACCAAAGGCGAGGTGCCCGATATTTTGGCCAATGCCACGGTCTACTCGCTGGACATGGGCGCACTCCTTGCCGGCACTAAATACCGCGGTGATTTTGAGCAGCGCTTGAAGGGTGTGCTCAAGGCCCTCAAAGACAATGCCAACGGCATTTTGTTTATTGACGAAATCCATACCTTGATTGGTGCGGGCGCCGCTTCGGGCGGCACTTTAGACGCGAGTAATTTACTCAAGCCCGCTTTGTCGAACGGTCAGCTCAAGTGCATTGGTGCCACCACCTTTACCGAATACCGCAGCATTTTTGAAAAGGATGCAGCACTGGCGCGTCGCTTCCAAAAAGTCGATGTAGTTGAGCCGACGGTTGATCAGACGGTGCAAATCTTGCGTGGCCTGAAGTCCCGCTTTGAAGAGCACCACAGCGTGAAATACGCTTCTGCCGCCTTGGTTGCTGCTGCTGAGTTGTCCTCACGCTACATAAATGATCGCCATTTGCCGGATAAAGCAATTGATGTGATTGACGAAGCAGGCGCTGCCCAGCGGATCTTGCCTAAATCAAAGCAGAAGAAAACCATTGGCCGCCCTGAGATTGAGGAGATCGTGGCTAAGATTGCCCGCATACCGCCGCAATCAGTCACCGTCGACGACCGCAGTAAATTGCAAACCTTGGATCGCGACATTAAGAGCGTTGTCTTTGGTCAAGATCCAGCGATCGAGGCATTGGCTAGCGCCATTAAGATGACGCGCGCCGGTCTTGGCAAGATTGATCGTCCCATTGGCTCCTTTTTGTTCTCGGGCCCAACTGGCGTCGGTAAGACTGAGGTTGCAAAACAACTGGCTTACATCCTCGGCATTGAGTTACTGCGTTTTGATATGTCGGAGTACATGGAGCGCCACGCGGTAAGTCGTTTGATTGGCGCGCCTCCAGGCTATGTTGGCTTTGATCAGGGCGGTTTGTTAACTGAAGCAGTCAATAAAAAACCCCACTGCGTTTTGTTGCTCGACGAGGTTGAAAAAGCCCATCCGGATATTTTTAACATTCTCTTGCAGGTAATGGATCACGGCACGCTGACGGACAACAATGGCCGTAAGACCGATTTCCGTAACGTCATCATCATCATGACCACCAATGCCGGTGCGGAAGCCATGCAGAAGTCAGTGATTGGCTTTACCAATGCACGTGAGTCTGGCGATGAGATGGTGGATATTAAGAAGTTCTTCACGCCAGAGTTCCGGAATCGTTTAGATGCGATTGTGTCCTTTAAGGCGCTCGATGAGACCATCATCATGCGGGTAGTAGACAAGTTCTTAATGCAGCTCGAAGAGCAGTTGCATGAGAAGAAAGTCGACGCTATCTTCAGTCCTGAGTTACGGGCGCATTTAGCGAAGCATGGTTTTGATCCGCTAATGGGCGCAAGACCAATGCAGCGGATTATTCAGGACACGGTCCGCAAAGCCCTTGCGGATGAATTGCTCTTTGGACGCTTGGCGCAAGGCGGTACGGTTGCGGTTGGGATTGATGCGGATGGTAAGGTACTACTGGATATTCATCAGGCTACCCCACCAAGTAAGGCTAGCAAGACCGATGTAGCGCCTGCTGAGGAAATCTAACTTCTAAGTTAACTACTTTTTAATGAAAAACACCAGCTCTTAAGCTGGTGTTTTTTCTTTTAGGCTCGACCCGTACTTCCAAACCCACCCGTCCCACGACTGCTTTCAGCGAACTCCTCTACGATCTTGAGCTCCACCTGCTGTATGGGCACGATCACGAGCTGCGCTAAGCGCTCCATGGGCTCAAGGGTGAAGGGCGTGCCGCTGCGATTCCAGGTACTGACCATGAGTTGCCCTTGGTAATCCGAGTCAATTAAGCCAACGAGGTTTCCCAAAACAATCCCATGTTTATGGCCCAGGCCTGAGCGGGGCAGGATGAGGGCGGCGTAGCGTGGATCTTCGACAAAGATGGATAAGCCGGTCGGCACCAATACCGTTTGACCGGGAGCAATCACCATAGCGGCATCGATACAGGCGCGTAGATCCAGACCGGCGCTACCGGGTGTTCCATAGCTGGGCATTTGATTGCGCATGCGTTCATCAAGGATTTTGACTTGCAGTGTTTGCATTGTTTTTTAGAGTTGGGTTGCAACAAACTGAATGAGTTGACGCGCTAGCTGCAGCTTTGGAGCTTTTGCTAGTTTCTTGCGGCCCCGCTCATGAATCAGGAGCAATTGATTTTGGTCGCTACCAAAGGTATCGGGACCAATGTTGCCAACAATCAGTGGGATGCCTTTACGCTTGCGCTTGTCATCTGCATGCTCTTCGAGTTTGGTCGACTCGGCTGCAAAACCAATACAGTACGGATGTGGCTTGCCTTTCGTCTTTTTGGCAGACTGCGCCATGGTCAGCAAAATATCCGGATTAGGGGCGAACTTAATATCTGGCGCCGATTTTCCTTGGCGCTTCATCTTTTCTTTAGCGGGGTTGGCGATGGCCCAGTCTGCGACTGCGGCGACTCCAAAAAACAGATCGCAATTGGGTGAGGCCATGACTGCTTCATACATCTCTTTGGCAGAGACCACATCGGTTCGCTGGATTTTTCCTGTAGCAAGAAGGGGGGTATTTAAATCACAGGGGCCAGCGATCAGATGTACTTCCGCACCAGCCTCTAGGGCGGCTCTCGCAATCGCAAAGCCCATCTTGCCGGAACTGCGGTTGGTAATGCCACGCACCGGATCAATTGCCTCAAACGTAGGGCCTGCAGTAATTAATACCCGTTTACCTGCCAGTACTTTTTTTTGAAAGAAGGCAATTAGCTGTTCGGTGATTTCAGCGGGCTCGAGCATTCTGCCCATACCCACTTCACCGCAAGCTTGAGCACCACTCGCAGGACCGAGTAATTCAACTTGATCACCCCGCAAGCGCTCCGCACTGCGGACGGTGGCGGGGTGTTGCCACATTTGCAAGTTCATCGCGGGCGCCAAGAGTAAAGGGCAGTCGCGCGCGAGGCATAGGGTAGTGAGGAGATCATCAGCGAGACCAAGGGATAGTTTGGCCATCAAATCAGCGCTAGCAGGCGCAATCAAAATCGCGTCGGCTGCGCGTGATAACTCAATGTGCGCCATGTTATTGCTAATACGTGTATCCCATTGATTCGTGAACACGGGATTGCCAGTTAAGGCCTGCATCGTTACTGGAGTAATGAACTGGGCCGCAGCGTCGGTCATGACAACCTGAACACTAGCCCCTTCCTGCATCAATAGGCGTGCTAGTTCAGCGGACTTATAGGCAGCGATTCCGCCAGAGATGCCGAGAACAATTTTTTTATTGAGAAGTGACTGCATAGTCGAAGATTAAACGGGTTTGAGCAGAATGGCTAGATTAGGTGGGGGTTGATGCTCTTTTGGGACGGATTTCCCCCCAGATGATTAGGGCTGCACCCAGCACAATGGCGCTATCGGCCAGATTGAATGCAGGCCAATGCCATTGTGCATAATGCAGATCAATGAAGTCCACGACAGCGCCGTAGACAAGGCGATCAATTACATTACCGACTGCGCCGCCCAAAATAAAGCTAATCGCAAACGCAATTAAGGTGTCGTGTTGATGGCGGCGTAAATACCAAACCATAAAAATGGCTGCCGCAATGCCTAGTACAGTGAAGAACCAGCGCTGCCAACCGCCACTACTGGCTAAAAAAGAAAACGCAGCACCTGGGTTGTAAATCAAGAACCAATTCAAAAAACTGGTAACGGGTACCGGTACGGCAAATTGGAGTGTTGTTTGCGCCCATAACTTCGTTGCTTGATCTAAAACAAGTACCAGGCATGCCAAGCTAAGCCAGCCATAAAAACGGCGTGCATCCGTGGAGTGGGTAGGCTGGATCATGAGGCGTTTGACTGATTAGGCAAAAGAGCGATTCTCACCGGCGCCAAATACGTTGTTGATACAGCGACCGCAGAGTTCGGGGTGCGCAGGATCAGCCCCCACATCTGCAGTATGGTGCCAGCAGCGCCCGCATTTTTTGTATTGGCTGGCACGGACCAGAACCTCCAGCCCCGCTTTGCTGAGTTCAATATTGGCACTGGACGTGATCGTGACAAAGCGCAGATCATCTTCGAGAGAATGCAAAATGGCAAAGTCAACGTCATCGACTTTGATGGTGAGTTCTGCTTGCAGTGAGGAGCCAACATGACCTGCTTCGCGTTCAATTTCAATCGCTTTAGTCACCTCAGAGCGAATCTCCCGAATGCGATCCCATTTGGCAAGTAGTTCTGCTGCATCGGCGATCTCGGGGAATGCGCCGAACTCTTCGATGAAAATCGAGTCCTTGCCTTGGTTTGTAGATCCATGGGGAAAGGATGCCCATGCCTCTTCTGCTGTGAATGACAGGAAGGGAGCAAGCCATTTCAGTAGGTTGCGAGTGATGTGGAATAAGGCATTTTGCGCCGCACGTCGCTCTTTGGAATTGGGCGCGCTGGTATAGAGGCGATCTTTAAGGATATCCAAGTAAAAGCCGCCGAGGTCTTCGGAGCAGAAGGTCAACATGCGCGCCACTGCGGGCTGGAATTCATAGGCCTCGTAGTGCGTCTGGACCTCCGCTTGCAATTGATTTGCAAGAGCGACTGCATAGCGGTCAATCTCGAGCCACTCTGTGCTCGGCATGCTGTGCTGCGTTGGATCAAAGTCAGCCAAGTTCGCCAGCAAGAAGCGCAAGGTATTGCGCATGCGGCGATAACTTTCAACTACCCGCTTTAAAATTTCATCGGAGATGGTCATCTCACTCGAGTAGTCGGTAGAGGCAACCCAAAGGCGAATGATTTCAGCACCTAATTTATCTGCCACCTGTTGCGGGGCGATCACATTGCCAACCGATTTGCTCATTTTGCGGCCTTGGCCATCGACCGTGAAGCCGTGGGTCAGCAATGCCTTGTAGGGCGGCTTGCCATCGAGCATGGCGCCAGTGAGTAGCGACGAATGAAACCAGCCACGGTGTTGATCTGAGCCTTCTAAATACAAATCAGCCAAACGACCATCGGCATTCTCGGCCTCAAGGCGATAGAGCTCATTACGGTGTGAGCCACGGATCACATGCCAGTGGGTTGTCCCTGAGTCAAACCACACGTCTAAGGTATCGCGGTTCTTTTCATAGAGGGCGGCTTCTTCGCCGAGCAACTCAGCCACATCGAGTTTTTGCCAGGCTTCAATGCCGCCAACATCCACCCGCTCTGCGATTTGCTCGAGTAATTCACTGGTACGAGGATGGGGTTCGCCAGTTTCTTTGTGCACAAAGAAGGCCATCGGAACGCCCCATTGGCGTTGACGCGATAAGGTCCAGTCTGGGCGGTTGGCAATCATGCTGTGCAGGCGCTGCTTGCCCCAGGCAGGATAGAACTCCGTATTGTTGATGCCTTCGAGTGCTGCTTCACGCAAGCTGGCTTTGCCATCGGAAGGTTTTTTATCCATGCTGGCGAACCACTGTGAGGTGGCACGATAAATGATGGGTGTTTTATGGCGCCAGCAATGCATATAGGAGTGGCTATACGATTTATCTTTTAAAAGACTGCCTGCGCTGCGCAGCGCTTCCACGATTTTCGGGTTGGCTTTCCAGACAAATTCATTGGCAAAGAGCGGCAACCAGGATGCATAGACGCCATTGCCCATCACTGGATTCAGAATATCTTTGTCGATTAAGCCATTAGCTTTACACGACTTAAAGTCTTCCTCGCCGTAGGCCGGTGAGCAGTGCACTAGGCCAGTACCCGTATCGAGCGTAACGTACTCTGCTGGATAGATCGGGGAGAGGCGACGGTAGCCTTCATCTAAAGATGCAAGTGGATGCCAAAAGGAGATACCCGCTAATTTTTGACCGGAGCAGGTCGCAATGACCTTGCCTTCAAGACCGTAATCTTGCAGGCAAATTTCGACACGGTCTTTAGCCAAAATAAGCAGCGACTCTGCGGTCTCCACCAAAGCGTATTCCAGTTCCGGGTGAACATTGAGCGCCTGGTTGGCGGGAAGTGTCCACGGTGTGGTGGTCCAGATTACAACCATGCCTTTTTTCTCGGGCAAGTGCGGGATGCCAAATGCTTTCGCTAAATTACTACGCTGCGCATCATCAAAGGCAAAACCAACGTCGACTGCAGGATCGGTTTTGTCTTGGTATTCCACTTCGGCTTCAGCAAGCGCAGAGCCACAATCGAAACACCAGTTAACGGGCTTTAGGCCACGAAAGACATACCCCTTTTTCCAAATGGCGCCCAGTGCACGAATCTCGTCAGCCTCATTGCGGTAATTCATGGTGAGGTAGGGGTTGTTCCAGTCGCCGAGAACGCCCAAGCGCTCAAAGTCGATTTTCTGTTTTGCAATTTGCTCGCTGGCGTACTGGCGTGCTTTGGCCTGCACCTCAGCCGTTGGTAAATTTTTACCAAACTGTTTTTCAATTTGGATTTCAATCGGCATGCCATGGCAGTCCCAGCCAGGAACATAGGCGGCATCAAAGCCCATCAGCCAGCGGGATTTAACAATCATGTCTTTGAGAATCTTATTGACCGCGTGACCAATGTGAATATCGCCATTGGCGTATGGGGGGCCATCGTGCAAGATGAATTTAGGCTGCCCTGCATGCGCTGCCCGAATGGCTTCGTAGAGTTTATTTTTTTGCCACTGGGCTACCCATTGCGGCTCGCGCTTGGGCAAATCACCCCGCATTGGAAAAGCAGTTTCCAGAAGGTTAACGGGATAAGAATTGGATTTATCAGACATATACTTTTTTCTGGAAATAATCACGCGCACATTGCGCATCGTTTTGGATAGCAGACTGCAGCGAGTCGAGGTCAGGGTATTTTGCCTCGTCCCGTATTTTTTCTAAGAGTTCAACGCGAATAATGCGGCCATACACTTGAGCATTGAAATCAAATAAATGCACCTCAAGTAAAACACGCCCTGCATCTTCTACTGTTGGTCTAACCCCTAAGCTGGCAACCCCCGGCAAGGGTGTGTCTCCAAGGCCGTGAACGAGGACGGTAAAAATACCGGTCATAGCGGGCTTACGCTCATGCAGGTGATTTGCTACAGCCAGGTTCAGGGTAGGAAAGCCCAGTGTTCTGCCGAGTTGACGGCCGTAAATCACGTGCCCAGAAATTAGATAAGGTCTGCCCAGCAGCAGGGCCGCCTTGGGCATATCACCTTCTGCTAATGCACTACGCAGCGCTGAACTAGAAATGCGTTCTTGATTTTCTACAACGGTGTTGATGTTGGAAACCTCAAAACCAAATTCCTTACCGGCGTGCTTAAGGCTAGCGAAGTCCCCTGCGCGTTTTGCGCCGTAACAGAAGTCATCGCCAATCAAAATCCATTTGGTGTTGAGGCGCTTGAGCAGAATTTCAGCAACAAATTGTTCAGGGGTCAATTTGGCATAGGCGGCATTAAAGCGCTCAATGACGACGCGATCAATACCAATGTCGGCAAAGGCAGTTAATTTATCTCGCAAATTTAAAATGCGGGGTGGCGCTTCGGCGGGAGTAAAAAATTCTTTGGGGTGTGGCTCAAACGTCATGACACAGGAAGCAAGACCCCTTGTACGTGCACCCGCAGTGAGCGCCTGGAGCAAGGCGTGATGACCCCGATGCACGCCATCGAAATTGCCGATGGTAAGGGCACAAGGGGGTGCGGCACGAAGGTGGGCAGAGCCTCGGAATACGTTCACTGGTCGCTTTCAGGGTAGCCTTGAATTATATTGTGGGCATGCACTCCATCGTTACCTTAATCTCCGGACGCGGATCGAATTTCGAAGCCATCGTCAAAACAGCCCAAAAAGAGAATTGGGCAGTCCAATTTAGTGGGGTAATAGCAAATCGCCCTGAGGCCAAGGGCCTTGATTTTGCTCGTTCTGAGGGTATTCCTGCGCTGGCCCTGGATCACAAAACCTACCCAGACCGGGCTGCATTTGATCGGGCATTAATGCAGCAAATAGACCTTCTCAAGCCAGATTTAGTGGTTTTGGCTGGCTTTATGCGCATCTTGACGCCAGAGTTTATTCGGCATTACGCCGGAAAGTTGATCAATATTCATCCCTCCCTGTTGCCCAGCTTCCCTGGTTTGCATACCCATGAACGGGCTTTGGAGGCAGGAGTAAGTACGCATGGAGCCAGCGTGCACTTTGTTAGCGAGGGTGTAGATGAGGGTCCTATCATCTGCCAAGCCACTGTTCCTGTACTTCCGGGTGATTCAGCAGCGCAATTGGCTGCACGGGTTTTGCAAATGGAGCATCTCATTTACCCGCGGGCCGTAAAATGGTTCCTTGACGGTCGATTGCGAATAGAAGGAAATCAAGTGAAGGTGCAGCCCCCAGAGTCGCAGTTGTTTACCCATGAGTAAGGCCAGACCCGAGCGCGGCACCAAGCTGACCCGCAATAGAGCATCCGATCGATCCCCATCCTCTGGCGCTAGGACGCAAAGCCGTCCCCAGCGACGAGGCCCAGAAGTTGCGCCTGTGAGTGGGCAGAAGAATTTCTCCCACGCTAAAGCGCTGCCGCAGCATGCTGCTCATTTGGAGCGCCTTCTTCCTGAGCTCTTAAGCTTTGAGCAACCTTCTGACCGGGTGGTCAGTCGCTACTTTCGTGCTGAGCCTCAGCTCGGTAACCGCGATCGCGCCTTAATTGCCGAGAGTGCCTTTGCTATCTTGCGCCGTAAAAATGAGATGTCGCAATTTGCCTCGAGCGGCAGCGGAACCCAAGCCAGGCGCCTAGCTTTGCTTGGTATGATGTCCGCATTGTCGGAGGGTGGTCTTGGCTCTGCTAATCGCCCTGAGAGCGCGCTAGCTGACTTGGCCCACGTTATTCAGCCTACAGAATATGACTGGCTCAAACGCTACTCCGAACTCGATCGCGATACCTTAGCGCCGATGGTGCGCAACAACTTACCTGAGTGGCTTTGGAATGCATTTGAGTCAGCTCCGGGCGAAGCCCAGCGTCAAGAACTTGCGATCGCTCTGATGCGCCCAGCGCTATTGGATTTGCGCGTTAATACCATTAAGGCCAATCGCGATACGCTGCTCGAAGAAATGAATGCCTTAGGCGGACGTTATCAAGCCGTGCCAACGCCTTTTTCGCCGGATGGCATTCGGATTATTGGTAAGCCTGCATTGCAGAATTCCAGTTGGTTTAAGGCAGGTCTATTTGAAGTGCAGGACGAGGGCAGTCAATTGCTTTGCCATTTATTGGGTCCCAAGCGCGGCGAGATGGTGGTGGACTTTTGTGCGGGCGCTGGCGGCAAGACCTTGGCCTTGGGCGCTTTAATGCGCTCGACCGGGCGCCTGTATGCCTTTGATACGTCGGAGCGTAGGCTGGCTAATTTGAAGCCCCGCCAAGCCCGCAGTGGTCTTTCGAATGTGCATCCCGTTTGGATCGATAGTGAGAATGATTCGAAGGTCAAGCGCTTGGCCGGCAAGATTGATCGGGTGCTGGTAGATGCGCCGTGCAGTGGTATTGGCACCTTGCGCCGTAACCCCGATCTGAAGTGGCGTCAAACACCTGCTGCGGTTGCCGAGCTCAATGCAAAGCAGGTCAGCATTTTGGCGTCAGCCAGTCGTTTGCTGAAACCCGGCGGTCGCTTGGTTTATGCCACCTGCAGCTTATTGCCCCAAGAAAATCAGGCTATTGCTTTGCAATTTTTAGAAAAGCACCCTGAGTTTGAATTAATCCCCGCAGCTGAAGTGCTGAAAGACCACTTTTTAGATGGCACGCAGCCGATTGGGACGAGCCCAGATAACCCCTGGTGGCAGCTATGGCCACACCTTCATGGAACCGATGGCTTCTTCGGGGCAATTTTTAGGCGAAAAGCTTAAAATACAAGGTTACTGATTCCGTTTAGGGGATGTTTTGAACTCCAGCTTTGATATAACTGCTTTGCACGATGCTTTGATCCAGTGGCTAGCCCATGGCTACCTTGATTGGGCTTGGTGGCAAATTGTGCTGTTTACCTTGGCGGTAACCCACATTACGATTGCGAGCGTTACTATTTTCTTGCACCGCTGCCAGGCGCATCGTGCGCTCGACCTGCATCCAATTCCCTCGCATTTCTTTCGTTTTTGGTTGTGGCTGACCACCGGCATGGTGACCAAAGAATGGGCTGCCGTTCACCGCAAGCACCACGCCAAATGCGAAACCATCGATGATCCCCATAGCCCTCAGGTACTGGGAATTAAAACCGTGTTATCGCGCGGCGCTGAACTCTACAAAACCGAGGCAAGTAATCAAGAGACTCTGCAAAAGTTTGGTCATGGCACTCCCGATGACTGGATTGAGCGCAATATTTATTCCAAGTTTTCGTGGCAGGGCGTTGCGCTCATGATGATCGTCGATCTATTCTTGTTTGGTGCGATTGGAGCAACGGTATGGGCAGTACAAATGCTGTGGATACCGATTACGGCGGCAGGCGTGATAAATGGCATCGGCCACTTTTGGGGTTACCGCAACTTCAATAATGAAGACGCTTCCCGCAATATCGTGCCCTGGGGCATTTTGATTGGCGGCGAAGAGCTGCACAACAATCACCATACCTATGCTACGAGCGCGAAGCTATCGAACAAGTGGTACGAGTTTGATATTGGCTGGCTCTACATTCAGATGATGAGTGCAGTTGGCTTAGCCAAAGTAAAAAAAATCCCACCCAAGCCAGTGTTGTCTGAGGTGCGTCCTGCAGACCAAGATACATTAGAGGCGATTATTGCCAATCGCTACGAAGTGATGGCGCGTTATAGTAAGTCCCTCAAGAAGTTCTTCACGACCGAAGTCCAGCACATGCAAGAGTTGGCCGCTCATCTGAATGATGCACGTACCTGGCTCTGCAAAGATGAGGCTCAACTAACGACCGTTGAGAAACGTAAGCTAGAAGAGTTAACGGAGCAAAATGCGCAACTGCGCAAAATGATTGAGATGCGTCGTGATTTGCAAGCACTGTGGGGTCGCTCCAACGCGACTGGTGAGCAACTCTTAAGCCAACTGCGCACTTGGTGTCAGCGAGCCGAGGACAGCGGAGTATCGAACTTACGTGACTTCTCGATTCGTTTGCGTCGCTACAGTTAATCATCCGCATAAACGAGGTAATAAAAAACCCGCATCTAGCGGGTTTTTTATTGAGATGAAACTGAAATTTACTTCAACTTAGTCTCTTTGTACGATACGTGCTTGCGAACGGTAGGATCGAATTTCATGATCTCTAACTTCTCAGGCTTGGTACGCTTGTTTTTAGTAGTTGTATAGAAGTGACCAGTACCTGCTGATGACTCTAACTTAATCTTTTCTCTGCCGCCCTTAGCCATTTCAATATTCCTTTAGATTTGGCCGCGTGCGCGCAAGTCGACTAAAACGGCATCAATGCCATTCTTGTCAATGACACGCAAACCTGCGTTGGTTAAGCGAAGGCTGATCCAACGATTTTCTGATTCAACCCAAAAACGGCGATTTTGCAGATTGGGCAAAAAGCGGCGCTTCGTTTTATTGTTTGCATGGGAAACATTATTGCCAACCATCGGCTTTTTCCCAGTGACTTGGCAAACTTTTGCCATGACACGACTCCTTAATTGCGAAAAAAGAAGATTGTAGCAGGCGAATGGCTAAATGAGCTAGCCCTTTTGTGGAAGACCGACTAGCACCCGATTATTCTGGCAATTTCCCATAATAAGTTAGTGATTACTACTAATTTGGACCAACATTCATAATGCCAGCCTCTTGAAAAGAGAAGAAGCTATTCTGACTGACGATGCAGTGGTCTAAAAGGCCAACGGCGACCCATTGCAATGCCTGTTGCAGAAGGTGCGTTAACTCAATGTCTTTTTTGCTGGGATACGGGTCGCCACTAGGGTGGTTGTGTGCCACGATCAGGGCGCTGGAATTACGCATCAGGGCCTCTTTGACGATTTCCCGAGGGTAGACGGCAGTCTGTGCCACTGTGCCCCTAAAGAGCTCCTGACATTCGATTAAACGGTTTTTCGAGTCCAGATGAAGGCATAAAAAGACCTCATGGGGTAGTTGCCCGATTTTGGCCTGAATCAGCTCCCGCATTTGGGCTGGCGAACCCAAAACAGAGTCGTGTGTGAGTTCATGCTCCAAACTGCGCTTGACTAGCTCATAAGCAGCTTGAATTTGTGCCCATTTGGATATTCCCATGCCGTAGCAACGGGTAATTTCCTCAGCGCTTGAGTTAAGTAACCTCGGAAGGCTTCCAAAGGTCCCCAAAAGGTCTTGAGCAAGGGTTACAGCGGTTTTTCCCTTGACGCCGACCCGCAGGAAGATTGCCAGCAATTCGGCATCTGAGAGCGCCTCAGGGCCGCTAAGGCGCAGTTTCTCGCGGGGTTGCTGGCCTTTGGGCCATTTGGAAATCGGAGAATGCACTCCGTTCGCCGGTCTAGCTACAATATTCCGATGACTACGCCGACTGTTCAATCCGACTCCTACTTGACCCTTAACTACCGCTTGGTTTTGCCGGGCGGGGAGGACTACATCAACACCTTTGAGGACAACCCTGCGACGGTGATGTTTGGCACTGGTCAATTTGCCTCCTGTTTTGAAAAGGCACTACTTGGTATGAAAGTAGGAGAGCGCAGAACTGTCGTCATCCCCCCTGAAGAGGGCTTTGGATTACCCAAACCCGAATTAGTGCAGTGGGTCACAATGGATACCTTGAAAGAAAATACCGATGAAACCCCAAGCTTCTCTCCGGGGGATGTGATCGAGTTCAATGCACCTAGCGGCGCTCAATATGCCGGCGTTTTGCAATCGATGACCGATGAAGGGGCATGGTTTGATTTCAACCATCCCCTGGCAGGTAAGCCCATTACTTTTGAAGCAGAAATCGTAGCTATTATGTGATGCGCCATGAGCCAAAGTGATCCACTCGAAATTTTGTTGGCACAGCCCAGGGGGTTTTGTGCAGGCGTTGATCGCGCGATCAACATTGTGAATGAAGCCTTGAGCCGCTTTGGTAAACCCATTTACGTGCGCCATGAAATCGTCCATAACAAATATGTGGTGGATGAGTTGCGCACCAAGGGCGCGGTATTTGTGGAGGAGTTGGAAGAAGTGCCGCGCGGGGGGATTGTGGTGTTTAGTGCCCATGGCGTTTCGCAAGAAGTGCGCCGCGATGCCGAAGCCCGCGGCCTGCAGGTCTACGATGCAACTTGCCCGCTGGTCACCAAGGTGCATTTGGAAGTGGTCAAGATGTGCAAAGAGGGCTTTACGGTGTTGATGATTGGTCATGCCGGCCATCCCGAAGTGGAGGGCACCATGGGCCAAGTGGGCCAAGGCATTCTCTTGATAGAAGACTTAGCTGATGTCGCCAAACTCAGTTTCCCAGCCGATGAAAAGGTAGCGTTTGTTACCCAAACTACCTTGTCGGTTGATGAAACAAAAGAAATCGTTGACGCCTTAACCACCAAATTTCCCCACATTACAAAGCCGCGCAAACAAGATATTTGTTATGCAACGCAAAATCGCCAAGATGCTGTCAAGTTCATGGCGCCGCAAGTTGATCTCGTTATTGTGGTGGGAAGTAAGGCAAGCTCTAACTCCAATCGCTTGCGGGAACTTTCTGAAAAGTTAGGCGTGCCTTCCTACATGGTGGACGCACCCGAGCAGCTGGAGGAAAAATGGTTTGAAGGAAAAAAACGCATTGGTTTAACTGCAGGCGCTTCTGCGCCAGAGAGCCTGGCGCAATCGATCGTTGCGCGCATTCAAGAGTTTGGTCCGCGGCAAATCCGTTCATTACCCGGGGTAGTGGAAGACGTTACGTTCTCCCTACCCAAAAACCTAACAAATTAAGTTTTTAATGGATTTGTTTTAACAGGCTGCGCAATATGCGGCACATCTGCCCAATTTCATCATCCGTTACTGCAAGCGATGGCATAAAGCGCAGTAAATTAGGCTTCGGTGAGTTAATTAGCAGACCTTCGGGACCATGGTCGCGCGCCATTTCAACGAGTTTAGGTCCGATATCACTGCCCAGCATCAGGGCCCGCAATAGGCCTTTGCCCCGCTCACCTTCGAGATTAAATTCGGTTGCAAGGGTTTGTAGTTCACGGCTGAGCAATTCACCCTTGCGAACCACTTCACTTAAAAAACCCGGAGCTAGTAGTTGTTCGATCACGCTGATCCCGACGGCCGTCATGAGCGCATTGCCGTTGTAGGTACCGCCTTGATCACCCGGGACAAAACAGGCGACTGACTCAGTCGCTAGTAAAGCAGCCAAAGGAACGCCGCCACCAATGCCTTTACCCAAGGTCATGATGTCAGGTTTAATGTTGTAGTGCTGGTATGCAAATAGTTTGCCGGTGCGTCCACAACCTGCTTGGACTTCGTCAACGATGAGCAGCACGTTGTGCTCTTGTGTCAACGCGCGTAAGCCTTCCATAAACGCAGCATTGGTGGGTATTACCCCGCCTTCACCTTGCACTGGTTCGACCATCACTGCAACGGTTTTCTCGCCGATTAACTGCTTGACGGACTCAAGGTTATTTAATTCCGCTTTTAAAAAACCGGGGACCTGCGGTGCAAACATCGTGTCCCAGCCCGGTTTACCGGAAGCGCTCATGGTCGCTAAGGTTCTGCCATGAAAGGAATGCTCAAAGGTAATGATTTCGTGCGCGCCAGACTTATGGAGTTGCCCCCATTTGCGGGCTAACTTAATTGCGCCCTCATTGGCCTCGGCACCACTATTGGCAAAGAAGACGCGATTAAAGCAGCTGTGTTCGGTGAGGAGATTCGATAAGCGAATCATCGGCTCGTTATAAAAGGCGGGACTTGGATTAATTAATTTACGTGCTTGGGTATTCATCGCGGCGATCATGCCGGGATTACTATGGCCCAAGCAATTGACAGCCCAGCCTTGCAAAAAGTCGAGGTAGCGTTTGCCGTTGTTGTCCACTAGCCAAGAGCCCAAGCCCTCCGTCATCACGAGCTCAGGGCGCTGAGTGATAAACATCACGGAGTGACTGTCCACCGTAGTTGGGCTCAGTGGAGTAGAGGGAATGTCGTACGGCTTATTCATGGCTCCATCATACAAAAAGGCAGGGATTGTTGCAGGGGTTTTTTAAATTAGGCGCTTGCAGGAAGCAAATCGGCAGCGGTAGTAAAAGAATCGGCAAAGAAGGCATCGCTGGGCAGTTGGCATGCCGCGACAAAATCAGCGCGCGCTGCGTTGACCACGACGGGCGCTCCGCAGGCATAGACTTCAACACTGCGCATGTCAGGGAAATCAGCCATGGCCGCCTGGTGAACAAAGCCGTCTCGGCCAGTCCACTGGTCTTCTGGCAGCGCATGGGAAACAACCGGAACGTACTTAAAGTGGGGCATGCTCTTGGCCCAGCTGCGACAAAGGGCATCTAAATACAGGTCATGCGGCCGGCGCCCTCCCCAAAACAGGGTCATCGGGCGCTCTATTTTTTGGGTTTGCATGTGTTCGATGATCGATTTAATGGGCGCAAAGCCAGTACCTGCAGCGACAAAAATGATCGGACTATTACTGTCTTCGCGCAAAAAGAAGCTACCCATGGGCCCCTCAAAACGCAAGATGTCTTTTAGTTTGAGTGTGGGTTTATCGGGCACGCCAAAGACAAAATCGGTAAATAGACCACCAGGGGTATGGCGAATATGGAGCTCCAGTGGTCCCTCAGCCTCTGGCGCCGAGGCAATGGAGTAGGCGCGCCGTTGCCCGTCTTTGAGTAGAAATTCAAGGTATTGGCCGGCTAAAAACTGAAAGCGCTCGGCAGCCGGCAGTTGAAGCTTCAGGATGGCGACATCAGGACTGGGGCGTTCCATTTCATTAACGCGGCAGGGGATTTTCCGGATCGATAGATCGCCACCACCCTGCACCTCACGCACTACAATCACCAAATCGCTTTGCGCGTGGGCGCAGCAAAAGAGGGCACTACCTGCCGTTTTTTCAGCGGCAGTGAGGGCGCCTTCATTGTGGTCACCATGGCCAACTAGACCCTCGGTAACTTGACCCTTGCACGAGCCGCAGGCGCCATTTTTACAACCATAGGGCAGGGTGATGCCTTGCCGCAGTGCGGCTTGCAAAATGGTTTCGTCTTGGTTGGCATCAAACTGTTTGCCGCTGGATTTCAGAGTAACTTGGTAAGGCAATCTCATTCCTTTAAATAAATCGGTACGATAGTAGGTATGCCATCGTTACATCATTCTTTAGCAGTCCCGTTTCAGCGCCCCCGGGTTTTAATCGTGGGGTGCGGCGATATCGGTATGCGGGTACTGCAACAGCTCACTCGCTTTCAGGCGTACCGCGTATTTGCATTGACTTCGCAAAGCAGCCGTTTTCCAGAAATCAGGGCAATGGGCGCGATTCCGATGCTGGGCAACTTAGACCAAATAGATACACTTTGGCGTCTGCGTGGTTTAGCCAGCACGGTAGTCCATTTAGCACCGCCACAACAAACCGGCGCAAGCGACCTGCGCACCCAAAACCTAATACGGATTTTATCGCAAGGTGGAGTCGCTGTCAGGCGGCTAGTCTATGTCAGTACCACCGGGGTATATGGTGACTGTGGCGGTGGTGATGCGATTGAAACAAGCACAGCAAAGCCACAAAGTGAGCGGGCTAAACGGCGCTGGGATGCTGAATGGCAATTGCGCCAATGGGCCCTGCTGCACCATGTGCGACTAACCATATTAAGGGTGCCCGGAATTTACGATGCCAATCGATTACCAATTGATCGATTAAAGGCTGGCACACCCGCTTTATTGCCCGAGGTAGACGCTTATTCGAATCACATTCAAGCCGACGATTTGGCGCGGATTGTTTGCGCTGCCATTTACCACGGCAAGCCGCAGCGTCTAGTAAATGCCTGCGATGGCGCGCAAACCAAAATGGGTGACTACTTTGATCAAGTAGCCGATGCATTCGGCTTAGAGCGTCCGCCGCGTTTGCCAGCAGACCAAGTCGAGCAGTTGGTCAGTCCTATGCTGTGGTCTTTTATGCGTGAATCCCGGCGTGTGGGCAATGACCGCCTGAAAGAATTAAAAGTGCAGCTGCGCTATGCCAGTACCCAGGATTTTCTGAGCGAACTTACTTCCAGGAATCCTTTAGGCTAACCGCACGATTGAAGATGGGTTTGCCTGGTTTGGAGTCGACTGCATCCACTACAAAGTAGCCATGCCGCTCAAACTGAAAGCGGGATTCTGCCAAGGCATCGACCATCGACGGTTCTAGGTAGGCAGTGATCACTTCTTTGGAGTGGGGGTTGAGGTAGTCTAAGAAATTCTTTTCACCACTATCGGGATGAGGGTCGGTGAAGAGGTGCTCATACAAACGCACTTCTGCTGCCAGCGCATGCTGCGCACTAACCCAATGAATATTGCCTTTGACTTTGTAATTATCGGAGCCGGGCGTACCGCTCTTGCTATCCGGAAAATAACGCGCATGCACTTGCTTCACTTCGCCGCTGGCATCCAGTTCAAAGCCAGTACATTCAATCACAAAGCCGTAACGTAAGCGCACCCGACTGCCCGACTGATCGCCAATCGGTGGATACAGTCGGAAAAAGCCTTTGACCGGCTCGACCATGAAATCGTCGGCTTCAATCCAGAGTTCGCGCGTAAATGGAAATTCACGGCGCCCCCAGTCGGGGTGATGGGGATGGCGCGGCGCTGAGCAGATTTCGCTAGCGCCAGCATCCATGTTTTCAATCACCAATTTGAGGGGCTTTAAGACTGCAATCGCCCGCGGTGCCTTTGCATCCAAGTCATCGCGCAGCGCGCCTTCGAGCGTACTCATATCAATCCAGCTGTCAGCCTTGGCTACACCAATGCGCTCGCAAAACAACCGAATGCTTTCGGGGGTGTAGCCCCGGCGACGAATGCCCACAATCGTAGGCATACGCGGATCATCCCAGCCATCCACTTTCTTTTCTTCGACTAATTGCAAGAGCTTGCGCTTGCTAGTCAGGGTGTGCGTTAGATTGAGGCGAGCGAATTCATGTTGGTGGGGTAAGGGCTCCGTGAAGACGCCAAGTTCTTTAAGTGCATTCAGAATCCAGTCATACAGGGGACGGTTGTTTTCAAACTCCAGCGTACAGATCGAGTGCGATACATTTTCAAGTGCGTCCGAGATGCAGTGCGTGAAATCGTAAAGGGGATAGATACACCATCTGTTGCCGGTACGGTGGTGCTCCACGTGCCGAATTCGGTAAATCACCGGATCGCGCATCACAATATTGGGGTGAGCCATATCAATCTTGAGGCGCAACACATGCGTGCCATCGGCAAACTTCCCATCCCGCATATCGCGAAAGAGTTGTAGATTTTCTGCGGGACTGCGATCGCGAAATGGGCTTGCAGTGCCGGCTTCATTAAAGTTACCGCGATTGACATGAATATCTTCAGCGCTTTGGCTATCGACATACGCTTTACCACTCTCGATTAAGAGTTCGGCAAATTCATAGAGGCGATCAAAGTAATCGCTGGCGTGATACAGGTGTTCTTCACCTTGCGCGTTCCAGTTAAAGCCAAGCCACTGCACCGCATCCAAAATACTATCGGCGTATTCCACGTCTTCTTTAGTTGGATTGGTGTCATCGAGGCGCATATTGCAGCGAGCACCTCCAGGTAGGACGCTGTAGTCTGCGGCTAGACCAAAATTAAGGCAGATACTCTTCGCATGGCCGATGTGCAGATAGCCATTGGGCTCCGGCGGAAAGCGCGTAATGATCGCGGGAACGCTTGCGCCGGCTCGATTGGTTCGGCTTTGGTAGCGATCGCTTGCCAAATCGGAATCGATGATTTGGCGCAGAAAATTAGACGGCTCTGCGGGCGGCGTGGTCGATTTTGGGGGTTTGCTATCAATAGCCATGCCCCTATTGTAGAGAAGAAAATACACCTCTCCAGAAAGACAAAGCCCGCAGGGTGAGTGCGGGCCTTATCAGCAGATGCGGTAGTGAGGCTTATTCTTCGACAAAAACCTGTTCGCGGCTTTTCTTCACCGCAGGAAGAGTCACAATAATAACCAGCAAGGCAGCCGCGATAAGGAGACCAAGGGATAAGGGGCGCGTTACAAAGGTCGTGAAATCACCACGCGACAGCAATAAGGCGCGGCGGAAATTTTCTTCCATCATGGGCCCAAGTACAAATCCTAAAAGTAGCGGCGCGGGTTCGCATCCCAACTTAAAGAATAAGTAGCCAATGATGCCGAATGCAGCAGTGATGTAAACGTCAATAATCGAGTTATTAACGGTGTACACACCGATACAGCAGAACACCAAAATAGCAGGGTAGAGGTAGCGATACGGAATTTGCAATAACTTGACCCAAATACCAATCAGCGGCAAGTTCAGCAAAATTAACATTAGGTTGCCAATCCACATTGATGCAATCAAACCCCAGAACAGGGTTGGGTTGCTCGTCATCACTTGAGGTCCAGGCTGAATGTTGTGAATGGTCATGGCACCGACCATCAAGGCCATCACCGCATTGGGTGGAATACCTAAAGTCAGCAGTGGGATAAAGGAGGTTTGGGCGGCTGCGTTATTGGCAGCCTCGGGACCGGCAACACCTTCAATCGCACCTTTGCCAAATTCATCGCTGTGTTTTGAGGTTTTTTTCTCAACCGAGTAAGCGCCGAAGGCCGCAAGCGCAGCGCCACCACCAGGCAGGACACCTAAAAGCGATCCAATCGTAGTGCCACGCAGAATCGACGGAGTCATGCGCTTAATATCGGTCCAGGTAGGAATGAGAGTGGTCACCTTATTGATAAAGGATTCACCGGTGCCCTTCTTTTCTAGATTGGTCATGATTTCGGCAAAACCAAACACACCCATGGCGACAGACACAAAGCCAATGCCGTCAGCGAGTTGTGGCACATCGAAGGTATAGCGCGCCACGCCAGAGTTCACATCAGTACCAACGAGGCCCATGAGCAGGCCAAGAATAATCATGCCAATCGCTTTAATTAAGGAGCCAGACGCCAGCACAACCGCACCAATTAACCCGAGCACCATGAGTGAAAAATACTCGGCTGGCCCAAACTTAAATGCCACTTCAGCCAATGGCGCAGCAAAGGCTGCCAAGATTAAGGTGGCGACGCAACCGGCAAAAAACGAACCCATACCGGCAGTGAAAAGGGCCACACCACCACGACCACGACGGGCCATTTGGTAGCCATCAATCGCAGTTACTACAGAAGAAGTCTCACCCGGAATATTGAGCAAAATCGCCGTAGTAGAACCGCCGTACTGAGATCCGTAATAAATACCCGCAAGCATAATGAGAGCGGCAATTGGAGGTAGCGCATAGGTTGCAGGCAAGAGCATCGCAATGGTTGCAACCGGACCTAAGCCAGGCAATACGCCAATTAAGGTACCCAGCAAGCAGCCGATAAAGCAATACATCAAGTTTTGTAGCGTAAACGCCGTTTCAAAACCAAGCGATAAGTTTGCTAATAATTCCATTTTATTTAATCTCGTCCACTTAGTTCATGAAGGCGGGCAATAAGGGGAAGGTGAGACCCAAGCCCTTTACGAATGCCAAATACGTGAATAACATCAAGATTACAGCGTTCAGTAAGCTTCCTTTCCAGCCAAAATCATGACCGGCAGAAGCGGACACGAGGACGAGTGCAAAAATCGCGACAAAAAAGCCCATGGTTGGTAGTAAAACGCCATACAAGACAACGGATCCTGTGATCCACAGCATGATTTTGAAATCCCACTTGGGCATTTTTTCTTCAGTGGCTTTTTTGGAGAGCGAATTAAATAGCAGAAGCAAGCCGATGAATGCCATCAGAATACCTAGCCAGAACGGAAAGTAGCCCGGTCCCATTTTGGCTGCCGTGCCCATGCGGTATTGCGTGGCGATCAGTGCGAAGAAGATGCCGACCAATATAAACATGACGCCAGCACCAAAGTCCCTTTGGTTGCGAATCTTCAAAACAATGCTCCTTTTAGCTATTAGATGATTTCTCTAATTTTTTAGTGATAGGCGATTGTAAGGCAGAGAATCTGAGGGATCTAAAGGGTTTACCCTAGATATCGGTCAATGCCATAATTGAGCCTATGAAAGTTACTGAAATTCGTCAAGCCTACCTTGATTTTTTTGCTGCCAAAGGGCATCAGATTGTGCCCTCTAGTCCGGTGGTTCCTGGGGATGATCCGACCCTGTTATTTACCAATGCGGGGATGAATCAATTTAAGGATGTCTTTTTAGGATTCGATAAGCGTGCTTATCAGCGTGCGACCTCTGCACAAAAATGCATTCGTGCTGGCGGCAAACACAATGACCTAGATAACGTAGGGTATACCGCGCGTCACCATACCTTCTTTGAAATGCTGGGTAATTTTTCCTTTGGCGATTACTTTAAAGAAGATGCCATTGCATTTGCATGGGAATTCCTCACCGGTGTCTTGAAGTTACCTAAAGAGAAGTTGCTGGTTACGGTGTATGCCGAAGATGACAAAGCGTATGACATTTGGAACAAAGTGATTGGCGTTCCAGCCGACCGCATTATCCGCATTGGTGATAATAAAGGAGCCCGTTACGCTTCCGATAATTTTTGGATGATGGGCGATACCGGACCTTGCGGACCTTGCACTGAGATTTTTTATGATCACGGACCGGAAATAGCAGGCGGCCCTCCTGGTAGTCCCGACGAGGATGGCGATCGTTACATCGAGATTTGGAATAACGTGTTTATGCAGTACAACCGCGATGAAGCGGGCGTAATGCATCCGCTACCCAAGCCCAGTGTCGACACCGGCATGGGTCTGGAGCGCATAGCTGCAGTGCTGCAGCAGGTGCATTCCAATTATGAGATTGATTTGTTTGTGCATTTATTGCAAGCTGCTAAAACAGCTGTAGATAATGCCGGCGGCGGCAATTGCGATGCGACCAGCCCGTCCTTAAAGGTCATTGCAGACCACATTCGTGCTTGTAGCTTTGTGATTGTGGATGGTGTAATCCCAGGTAATGCGGGCCGTGGTTATGTGCTGCGCCGCATTGCACGCAGAGCCATTCGCCACGGCTACAAATTAGGTGCACGTAAACCATTTTTCTATCAGTTGGTTCCTGCTTTAGTGGCGCAGATGGGCGACGCCTATCCCGAGCTGCGCCAAGCCCAAGAAAAAGTGGCTGCGGTAATCCAGCAAGAAGAGGAGCGCTTTTTCCAGACCATTTCCAATGGCATGGAAATTCTAGAGAGTGCTTTGGCCGGCGGCAGCAAAACGCTCGATGGCGAAACCGCATTTCGCTTACATGACACCTTTGGCTTTCCGCTCGATTTAACCGCGGATGTATGCCGCGAACGCAATGTCACTGTCGATGCAGCTGGTTTTGAAGCAGCCATGCAACAGCAGCGCGATCAGGCGCGCGCAGCAGGCAAATTCAAAGTAGCGCAAGGATTGGAATACAAGGGAGCGCCGACGAAATTTCATGGCTACGAGGGATTGCGCCATGAGAAAGCCACCGTGCTTGCCTTGTACGTCGATGGCGCTGCCGTGCAATCGATTCAGGCAGGCGATGCTGCGGTGGTTGTTTTAGACAATACGCCGTTTTATGCCGAGTCGGGCGGTCAAGTCGGCGATCAAGGCGAGTTGCGTAATGATGCGGCCCGCTTTGAGGTGGCCGATACTTTTAAAATTCAGGCGGACGTTTTTGGGCACCAAGGTGAATTACTCGAGGGTAAATTAAGTATTGGTGATCACTTGAATGCCGTGGTGGATACGCAGCAACGTTTTGACACCATGCGTAATCACAGCGCTACCCACATCATGCACAAAGCCTTGCGCGAGGTCCTCGGCGATCACGTACAGCAAAAGGGTTCTTTGGTAGACGCCAATAAGACCCGCTTTGACTTTACCCATAACGCTCCCGTAACCCAAGAGCAGATTCGTCGCATTGAGACAATTGCCAATGACGAGATTTTGCATAACGAGGCGACGTCTGCGCAGGTGATGGCCTTAGAGGATGCACAAAAAACCGGTGCCATGATGCTCTTTGGTGAGAAGTACGGCGATTCGGTGCGGGTGTTGGAAATTGGTACATCGAAAGAATTGTGTGGTGGCACCCATGTGGCGCGCACAGGTGATATTGGTAGTCTGAAGATTGTGTCGGAGAGTGGCGTCGCTGCAGGCATAAGGCGTGTTGAGGCCGTAACCGGTCGTCATGCACTCCACTTTTTGCAGTCTCTGGAAGATAGAATCAATGCTACCGCAGCGGTTCTGAAAACCAATCCCCATGAATTAACCCAGCGGGTAACGCAGTTGCAGGATAGTTTGCGTCAAGCAGAGCGTGAGCTAGAAAAACTCAATTCCAAATTGGCTGCTAGCCAAGGCGATGAGTTGGCAGCACAAGCCATCGATGTGGGTGGCTTGATGGTCTTAGCTGCTCGAATGGATGGTGCCGATGCACAGGTTCTGCGTGAGACCATGGATGCCCTTAAAGGCAAACTGAAAACCGCAGCGATTGTCTTGGCTTCAGTACAGGGCGATAAGGTCAGTTTGATTGCCGGTGTTACTACGGATGCAACGAGTCGAATCAAAGCGGGTGATCTCGTGAATTTTGTCGCGCAGCAAGTCGGCGGCAAAGGTGGCGGCAAGCCAGAGATGGCAATGGCGGGAGGCACCAATCCATCGGCCCTGCCTGCCGCATTAGCGGGTGTAAAAGAGTGGGTTATTCAGGCAAGTAAGTCTTAAAAGAGGAGCAGGACATGAGCGAAGTCATCATCCCCGAAGTCAATCGTGAAATCGATGCGATTGGTATGAACTGCCCCTTACCCATTTTGCGCACTAAAAAAGCCTTAGCGGAGATGGAGTCGGGTCAGATATTGATGGTGAAGGCAACCGACGCTGGCGCTGTACACGATTTTCCAGTCTTTGCGAAGCAGACCGGAAATGAACTCATTGCTACCGCCACGGAAGGCGATACGCTGATTTTTTACCTCAAGCGCCGATAAGCACTTCGATCTACGATCTGTTTTTTAGGTAAGCAGCGAACTCAGCACCTAACTCCGAGTGGCGCAAGGCAAACTCAACCGAGGCTTTCATATAACCGAGTTTGCTGCCGCAGTCGTAACGCACGCCATCGTATTCATAAGCAAATACGGACTCTTCCTTCAGAAGGGCTGCAATCGCGTCAGTCAGCTGAATCTCACCGCCAGCACCTGGCTTCAAATTTCGAATGTGGCCAAAAATGGAAGACGATAAAACATAGCGGCCAACCACGGCCAGATTGGATGGCGCATCTTTGGGTTGTGGCTTTTCCACAATCCCATTTAAGCGATAAATGCCCTTACCAACTTCGGCTCCGGCAACAATACCGTAGGAGCTGCTTTTGGCAGGATCAATTTTCTCCACTGCAATCACGGAGCCTTGTTGTGCTTCATGTACCTTGAGCATCTGATCTAATACCGGCGGCTGGCCATCCAATAAGTCATCGGCCAAGATGATGGCAAAGGGCTCATCGCGAACCAGTTTTTCGGCACAGAGCACGGCGTGACCTAAGCCTAGCGCCTCTGGCTGACGGACGTAGACGCAATCCACGTGACTGGGTTTAACGCTGCGCACGATTTCTAATAAAGCGTGCTTATTTTTTGCCTCAAGCTCGGCTTCCAGTTCATAGGCTTTATCAAAGTGGTCTTCAATTGCACGCTTACTACGACCAGTGACAAAAATCATTTCAGTGATGCCTGCTGCGATTGCCTCTTCTACCGCATACTGAATCAAGGGCTTGTCCACGACATTGAGCATTTCTTTTGGACTGGCTTTGGTGGCAGGCAAAAAGCGCGTACCCAAACCAGCAACCGGAAATACAGCTTTTGTTACGGGTTTAGTATGGGGCGTAGTCATAGCAAGTCCAATTAAAAAAAGAATGAACTGATTCTAGCGGACATCAACCATGCCAACTAGGCTTTACCAAGTCGATCAAGCTGGGCAAGCAATTTTTCATGGTTTTGCTCAAATCCAGCCATACGCAGCTTTTCCTGTGCAACCACCTCCACGGGGGCGCGAGCTACAAAGCTCTCGTTATCTAGCTTACTACGCGCTTTACTGATTTCATTGGCAAGCCGGTCAATTTCTTTACGCAGGCGTATGCGTTCTGCATCGACATCCACTTCGATCTTGAGTAGCAACTTGAGGTCACCCACTAAAGCGATTGGAGCCCCAGGTGCATCGCGCTCAAGCAAGGCTTCATCGCTGTAAATTTTGACTTCCGATAATTTTGCGAGGGCTTGCAAATAGGGGCTCGCCTTTTCCAAGAAAGCAGCGGGCCCATAAATCCACAGTGGCACTTTTTGCGCTGGAGAAATTTGCATCTCCCCCCGAAGGTTGCGGCAAGCATCGATAATCGCTTTGACTTGACTGACCCAAGCCTCGCTTTGCTCATCCAGCTTTGAGGGTTGTGCCACGGGGTAGGGTTGCAGCGCAATCGACTGCCCTGCTTGTTCAGTAAGGATCTTGCCAGTCTTGGGGCCAACCGTTTGCCACAGGGTTTCGGTAATAAATGGAATTAACGGATGGGCCATGCGCAAAATGGTTTCGAGTACACGCAAAAGGGTGCGGCGGGTTGCGCGTTGCTGCGCCGGCGTACCCGTTTGTAGCTGGACCTTGGCGAGCTCTAAGTACCAATCGCAATACTCGTCCCAGGTGAATTGGTAAATGGCGCTGGCGATGTTGTCAAAGCGGTATTGCGTAAAGCCTTTCTCAACCTCAAGCTCCGTGCGCTGCAGGGCCGACACAATCCAGCGATCAGCTGCTGAAAAATCGAGATGACCATCGGGGCCGCATTGCTCGTTGCAGGGGGCAAAGCCATTGTCTTCGTCCGATCCAGGGCAATTCATTAAGACGAAGCGGGTGGCATTCCAGAGTTTGTTACAAAAGTTCCGGTAACCCTCGCAGCGCTTCTGATCAAAATTAATGTTGCGACCCAATGAAGCAAGGGAGGTAAAGGTAAAGCGCAGGGCATCCGTCCCAAGGGCAGGAATGCCTTCCGAAAATTCCTTCCGAGTCTTTTTACTGATGGTTTCAGCTTGCTTCGGGTTCATGAGGCCCGTGGTGCGTTTGTCGATGAGGGTGTCAAGCGTGATGCCATCAATCAGATCGATTGGGTCTAAGGTATTACCTTTGGACTTGCTCATCTTCTGGCCTTCTGCATCCCGCACCAGGCCATGAACATAGACCGTATGAAACGGTACCTTGCCCGTGAAATGGCAGGTCATCATGACCATGCGCGCTACCCAAAAGAAAATAATGTCAAAGCCAGTAACGAGTACAGAAGAGGGCAAGAAATGCTTGAGCTCTGGGGTTTCTTTGGGCCAGCCCAGCGCACTAAAGGGAACGAGGGCAGAGCTAAACCAGGTATCGAGTACGTCGGGGTCACGCGTGAGTGTGCCGGTATAGCCAGCAGCCAGCGCTTTTGCTTTCGCATCGGCTTCGGACCGCGCTACAAAAATTTGCCCAGCATCGCCATACCATGCTGGAATCTGATGACCCCACCACAATTGGCGCGAAATGCACCAATCCTGAATATTCTCTAACCACTGGTTGTAGGTACTGTTCCAGTTTTCAGGAACCAATGTAATGTCGCCACTAGTGACGGCATGCAATGCGGCGCTCGCAATCGATGCGCCTGGTTTGTACGCATTATCTTGCGATGGCTTGGACACCGCCACAAACCATTGATCGGTCAGCATCGGCTCAATAATCACTTGCGTACGATCGCCGCGCGGCACCATCAATTTATGGGGCTGCACCTTCTCTAAAAAACCGCCCGCCTCTAAATCAGCAACCACGCGCTTTCGAGCCTCAAAGCGATCAAGGCCTTGGTATGCGCTCGGTGCGTTCTCATTGATCTTGGCATCGAGCGTTAGAATATTGATGAGGGGAAGATGATGGCGCTGACCAACGGCGTAGTCATTAAAGTCATGCGCTGGCGTCACCTTTACAACACCAGTACCAAACTCCAGATCAACGTAATCGTCGGCGATGATGGGGATGCCGCGATCACACAGCGGCAGGCTGACCGATTGACCAATCAGATGGCGATAGCGCTCATCATTGGGATTGACCATTACGGCAACGTCACCCAAGAGGGTTTCTGGGCGAGTTGTTGCCACCACGAGCGTGCCTGAACCATCGCTTAAGGGGTAGCGGATGTGCCACATGCTACCGTCTTCCTCTTCGCTCACCACCTCGAGATCCGAAACGGCTGTGCCCAACTGCGGATCCCAATTAACGAGACGCTTACCACGGTAAATTAAACCTTGCTCATGTAAGCGCACGAATACTTCTACAACCGAGGCCGACATTTTGTCGTCCATCGTGAAATACTCCCTACTCCAATCAATCGATGCACCTAAGCGCCGAATTTGCCGAGTAATGGTCGAGCCAGAACTTTCTTTCCATTCCCATACTTTTTCTAAAAAAGCAACGCGACCTAAATCATGGCGGGATACTTTTTGCGCATCGAGCTGGCGCTCGACGACGATTTGAGTGGCAATGCCAGCGTGGTCGGTTCCCGGAACCCACAAAGTGTTTTTGCCAGACATGCGGGCATGACGGATCAATCCATCCATGATGGTTTGATTAAACGCATGACCCATATGCAAGGTGCCGGTGACATTGGGCGGCGGCAGCTGAATGCTGAAGTCTGCTTTATCGTCGTCAAGGGTGGCATTTGCTATGCCGCGCTTTTCCCATTCCGGACCCCAAAATGCTTCGATTGGGGCGGGTTCATATGATTTGGCTAACTCGGATCCAGCAGGTAACTCTGCTTCGGACCGGGCTGGGCTTGATTCAGGGGTATTCGGGGAGATTGGCATAAGAGTCAAATTATAATTGGCGTAATGTATTCAGACCTACTCGCGAACCTAAACCCAGAACAACGCGAGGCAGTGACCCTACTTCCGGTTGCCGAAAATGGCCATGCCCAGTCCGCCCTGATCTTGGCCGGTGCTGGCAGCGGTAAGACGCGGGTACTCACCACCCGCATCGCTTGGCTGATCCAAACCGGTCAGGTTTCCCCCATTGGTGTTTTGGCGGTGACATTCACCAATAAAGCAGCCAAAGAGATGATGATGCGCCTGAGTGCGATGCTGCCGATCAATACCCGCGGGATGTGGATTGGTACTTTTCATGGCCTCTGTAACCGCTTACTGCGAGCGCACCACCGCGATGCCGGCTTACCCTCCACCTTTCAAATATTAGATACCCAAGACCAGTTGTCGGCAATCAAACGCCTCCTCAAAGGCCTCAAGGTCGATGATGAAAAGTATCCACCCAAGCAGTTGCAGTATTTCATTGCGCATGCCAAAGAACGGGGCATGCGGGCGCGGGATCTCGAAAGTAGCGATGATTTTCAGGCGCGCATGGCACAGCTCTATGACGCCTATGATCAGCAGTGCCAACGCGAGGGTGTGGTTGATTTTGCAGAGCTCTTATTGCGCAGTTACGAACTCTTAAAGCACAGCGAAGCGATTCGTAACCATTACCAAGAGCGCTTTCGGCACATCTTGATCGATGAGTTCCAAGACACCAATGCCTTGCAGTACGCCTGGTTAAAACTCCTATCGGGCCACGATGGCGGCCGCGCCAAAGCGGATGCGAGTGCTGTCTTTGCGGTAGGGGATGATGATCAAAGTATCTATGCCTTCCGCGGCGCAGATGTGGCCAATATGCGCCTCTATGAAAATCAATTTCAGCCGATCATGGTCAAGCTCGAGCAGAACTACCGCTCGCACGGGCATATTTTAGATACTGCAAATCACTTAATTGCCAACAACACGGGTCGCCTCGGAAAAAATCTACGCACCGATGCCGGCCATGGTGAGCCGGTTCGTATTTATGAAGCGGCAAGTGACGGCATGGAGGCAAGTTGGCTGATCGATGAGATTAAAGCCCTTGTCAATGGGGGCTTGCGGCGCAGCGATATTGCGCTTCTCTATCGCAGCAATGCCCAGTCGCGCATTATTGAGCACGGCTTATTTTCATCCGGGATTCCATACCGAGTCTATGGCGGCCTGCGCTTTTTTGAGCGTGCTGAAATTAAACATGCGCTCGCTTACTTGCGCCTATTAGAGAACCCCAATGACGACACGTCATTTTCTCGGGTGGTTAATTTTCCAACGCGTGGCATTGGCGCTCGCTCGATTGAGGCATTGCAAGATGCGGCACGGCAGCAGCAATGCTCACTCTATTTAGCTGCCTCCAGTTTGGAAGGAAAAGCCGGAGCAGCTTTGGGTGGTTTTGTGCGCCTAGTGGATCACATGCGTGAGGCAACCCGTCGCAATACCCTGCCCGAAACCGTTGAGTTTGTGATTCAGCACAGCGGACTAATCCAGCACTATTTGACCGAGCGCGAAGGCCAAGATCGCGTCGAAAACTTACAAGAACTTGTCAATGCGGCCACTGCTTTTATTGCCGAAGAGGGCTACGGGCAAAATGCCGAAGCCGCATTGCTACCGGGAGAAAACGATCCGGGTACGCTCGAAGCATCGCCGCTCGCTGGCTTTTTATCTCATGCATCGCTTGAGGCGGGTGATAACCAAGCGCAAGCCGGACAAGATGCGATTCAGCTGATGACGGTGCATTCCGCTAAGGGACTTGAGTTCACTGCCGTGTTTATTACGGGCCTCGAAGAAGGTTTATTTCCCCACGAGAACAGTGTTAATGAGGCCAATGGCTTAGAGGAAGAACGCCGTTTAATGTACGTGGCGATTACGCGCGCGAAAGAGCGCCTATATCTATCGCATACGCAATCCCGCATGTTGCATGGTCAGGTGCGCTACAACATGCCGTCGCGCTTTTTAGAAGAGCTCCCTTCTGACTCCCTAAAATGGCTGACACCCAAAGCAAGCGATGCGCGCTGGGGTGGTAGTCGCAATACCGGTTCTAGTTGGCAGAGTGGTGGCTATACCCGTCAACGTGATAACGAGGGCATGGATACCTTTGATATGGAGACGCCGCGCTTAGGCAGTCGCAACAAAGCCACGGAGACCGTCAAACGGATGGCTGCACCGCCGCGTTCAGGCTATCCCTTTGCCATTGGGCAAGCCGTCTTTCATACGAAGTTTGGCGAAGGCCGTGTTGTTGGCTTGGAAGGCCTCGACATTGAAGCGCGTGCCCAAGTGAACTTTAAGCGCCATGGCGTGAAATGGTTGCAGCTCAGTATTGCAAAACTAACGGCGATTGATGCCTAAGCTTGCCAAGCTTTAGGTAGACAACTGCTCAACGTTGTTGTCTGTAAAGCAGCCCTTCCAGGTTGCAAAGAAGGAGCAATACATGATGGTGAGACCACCCATCGATATGGGCGCAACCACATAAGAGGCGATGCTCGCAAAACCCAAGGCCTCGAGCATGCCGCCAATCAGCATAGGTACCGCTACCAAAACGATGCTCCATATCAGCAAATAGTAAGCAAACGCACCGCGATTTGACCAGCAAGCCATCCAACTCGAGAAGATGGCTTGCATTAGGGGCATTTCAGCCCAAGCAACGAGTAGGGGCGCGAACCACATCAGCATCGCAATCGGAATGTACAGTAAGCCACCCACAAAGACTAATTTATATAACTGTTGCATTGCTTCAACGCTCGGGGCTTGATCACTCGTCAAAAGCGGTAGTAGTGCTTCAAAGTCGACGATGAGGCTAGCCAAAAAACTCAAGATCAAGATGCATGCGGTATAGACCAGACCCAGCTGCAATATCCGTTTACGTGCCAATGTTGATGGTAGTCTGAATGCAGCCAAATACGCAGTTGGTAGAATTCGTTCCTTCTGAATGGCCTGCCGGCAGGCAGTCATAAAACCAACCGAGAGTGCGGGGGTTACTAAAAGCACAACAAAGACACCAATCACTGGAATCAAAATAGAGAGCTGGGCAAAAAAAATGTACATGAAGACCAGCATTAAAAATCCCAGCGGATTTTGTTTAAAAAGCCAGAATCCCTGGCGAATCCAGGTAATGGCTTCTTTGTGGCTGACAAGATTGAGTTTCATCTAAACACTTTGTGGAATCGATTTTGAAAAGGCGGTGGCTATTGTGGATTGACGCCGATGACGTAATATCCGCTCAAAATGACTTGGGTCATGGGCCGTGAGCATTTCCGCATCCCGGGGTAAATAAAAATCCCATAGTCGCGAGATCCAAAAACGCAGTGCAGCGGCTCGCAGCATCGCTTCCATGCTTGCCAATTCATCGGAGCTGAGTGGGCGAATGGATTGATAGGCATCAACTAATGCTTGCATGCGACCAGAATCCAGCGCACCACCATCTAAGAAGCACCAATCATTAATAGTAACTGCAAGGTCAAACAACCACTTGTCGTTACCAGCGAAATAGAAATCAAAAAATCCACCCAGGCGCAAGCCTGAGCCTTCGTCTTCGAATAGGACGTTATCGCGAAAGAGATCGCAATGGCTTGCGCCTTCTGGAAGTGCGCGGTACGCATTTGATGCAAAAAACGATTCTTGAAATGCCATTTCATCGACCAGCAGATTGCGTTGATCGGTATTGAGGTGGGGCAATATCGCAGGAACCGTCACGCGCCACCAGTCCAGGCTGCGCAGATTGGGTTGATGCTTGTCAAAATCAGCGCCAGTCAAATGCATTTTTGCCAGCATGTCTCCCACCATCGCGCAGTGGGTGGCGGTAGGTTGCATGCACGATGCCCCAGCGAGCTTACTGACGATGGCAGCCGGCTTGCCTTTGAGCGCAAACAAAATGGCGCCGGCGTGATTCGTAATTGGCTTAGGTACCGGAATGCCTTTTTCTGCCAGGTGGCGCATCAGCTCCAGGTAGTAAGGCAGTTGCGTTGCAGATAGGCGTTCAAAAATGGTGAGCACGTACTCGTGCTGGCAATTGTTTTTTTGGGTATCCAGAAAAAAATTGGAGTTTTCTATTCCGCCTTGAATGCCACGAACAGCCGTTGCCACTCCGATATCAAAGTCGGTCGAAACCCACTCGGCGATATCGCTCAGTTGGACGGGTGTGAAAACGGCCATACGTAAGGAGATTTAAAACGGAATACTAATGCTGGGAACGCTCAGCAAATTGTCATTGGCTTTATTGCTCGGTCCGGGCATGACGGACGTAGGCGGTGACATTTCATAGGTTCCTAGGGGACCTTTGACTTGTACCTCCGTTGGTGCATTGGCATCACGAAATTCCTTGACTTGAGTGCCGCCTGGATCGGTGTACTCAAAGGTGGGCTTTCGGGCATCGGCATTGCCCATTTGACCTGGGTTACCAACCGGAGCAGCAATCGGTTGATTATTTATGCGGTTTAACTCTGCAGGACTCAGGGCTTGGGAGTTTCCGGCTTGGGCAAGGGCAGAACCCGATGTGGCCATGAGGCTGGAAACGAGGGAAGTTGCAAGAAGGTGCAGGGTTGGGCGCATAAGGTGATCTTGGTTTTGGTTAGCTCAAGCTAGCCCCTCAGCCCATAGAGCAAGGAATTAGCAACAAGTAAGTCACTAGATTGTACGATTGCGGTATGACTAAACATAGACTCTTGTTGGTAGACGGCTCTAGCTACCTGTATCGGGCCTTTCATGGCATGCCAGACCTCCGTAATGCGGCTGGGGAGCCTACTGGGGCGGTCTATGGCATGGTCAATATGATGCGGCGGGCTAGGGCCGAGATCCAGGCAGACCACTTGGCCTGCGTTTTTGATGCCAAAGGCAAGACCTTTCGGGACGAGCTCTACCCCGAATACAAGGCAAATCGCAGTTCCATGCCAGAAGACCTGGTGGTTCAAATTGAGCCAATTCATGAGTTGGTTAAGGCCCTGGGCTGGCCGATCCTGGTCGTTTCGGGGGTAGAGGCAGACGATGTGATTGGTACCTTGGCCAGGCAAGCCACTGAGGCCGGCTGGGACACCATCATCTCGACTGGTGATAAGGATTTGGCGCAACTGGTCAATTCTTCGGTATCGCTGATTAATACCATGACCGATGAGAAGCTTGATGTGGATGGCGTAACGCAAAAGTTTGGCGTGCCGCCCGAGCGCATTGTGGACTACCTCACCATCATTGGCGATACCGTGGATAACGTTCCTGGGGTACCTAAGGCGGGCCCAAAAACGGCAAATAAGTGGTTAGCGGAATACGGCGATTTGGATCAACTCATGGCGCGCGCAGATGAAATCAAAGGCGTGGTGGGCGATAACCTCCGTGCTAGCCTGCCCTGGCTATTGCGAGCAAGGGAGCTGCTCACCGTGAAATTGGATTGTGATCTGAATGAACATATTCCTGGTCTGGACGATTTGCATGCCAAGCCAGAGAATTTACCGGTATTAAAAGAGTTCTTTGAGCGCTTTGCATTTAAAACTTGGTTGCGTGATGTGGAGAAGCGATTAAGCGAAGAGGGCGCTGCACAGGTAAGCGGCGCCGCACAAAATGATGTGCCCGCATTTGATTTAGTGGGTAACTCGGCTTCATCGCCGAGCGCAGTCTCATCAAAATCAGTTACTCCACCCGCACTTACACCAACGATTCCAGCAAAAGATGCCGCGGAGCAACATGCGATCGAGCGTCGATACGAATGCGTGGTTGATCAGGCAAGACTGGATGCATGGCTGGCCAAAATAGCCGCTGCGGATTTGGTGTGCGTTGATACGGAAACGACGGGGCTTGATGCCTTGGTAGCCGAGCTGGTTGGCATTTCACTCAGTGCCGAGGAGGGCGTTGCCTGTTACATCCCACTGGCACACCGCACTGGCGAGGATCAGCTCGATCGCCAATCGGTCTTGGATCAGATGCGCCCCTGGTTAGAGGACCCCAAGCGTCACAAGCTTGGGCAGAACCTCAAGTACGACGCCCATATCTTTGCGAACTACGCTATTACCTTACGCGGGATACAGCACGACACCTTATTGGAGTCCTATGTGCTGGAATCGCATTTGGCCCACAATATGGATAGCTTGGCGGAGCGCCATTTGGGCGTTAAGACTATCCGCTACGAAGAAGTGTGCGGTAAGGGTGTGCATCAAATTGGCTTTGATCAAGTCGACCTGGCAACGGCAACCAACTACGCTGCAGAAGATGCCGACATTACCTTGCGCTTGCATCATTTCTTATGGCCACAGATTGAAAGTAGCCCAGGCTTACGCTACGTATACGAACAGATCGAAATGCCAGCCATGCGTGTATTGGGGGTGATGGAGCGCAATGGTATTCGGATTGACTCGGCGCGTTTAGCGGCCCAAGGGCTCGAAGTGGGCAAACGACTCTTGGCCTTAGAGGGTGAGATTCATACGCTTGCAGGGCAGCCATTCAATATTCAGTCGCCCAAACAAATTGCCGAGATTTTATTTGGGCAACTGCAGTTGCCGGTGATTAAAAAAACACCGTCGGGCGCGCCATCGACTGATGAAGAGGTATTGCAAAAACTAGCGGAAGATTTTCCCTTGCCGGCGAGGATTTTGGATTACCGCGGCCTTGCAAAACTGATGTCGACCTACATTGAAAAATTACCACGCATGGTGAATCCCAAAACCGGGCGCGTGCATACTAACTTTTCCCAAGCTGTGGCAGTCACCGGCCGCCTGGCATCGAGTGAGCCCAATATGCAAAACATTCCGGTGCGTACCGAAGAGGGTAGGCGGATACGCGAAGCCTTTGTGCCAGCGGCGGGCTGCAAGTTATTGTCTGCCGATTATTCGCAAATTGAACTGCGCATCATGGCGCACATTGCGGAAGACGAAAGTCTATTAACGGCATTTGCTGCTGGGAAGGATATTCATCAGGCAACTGCCGCTGAAATTTTCGGCATACCGCTCGAGCAAGTATCGTCAGAGCAGCGTCGCTATGCCAAGGTGATTAATTTCGGTTTGATTTATGGCATGAGCGCCTATGGCCTTGCTGGTAATTTGGGTATTGAACGTGCTGCTGCGCAAAAGTACATCGCCACGTACTTTGAGCGTTACCCCAGCGTGGCGCAGTACATGGAAGAAACCAAGCTGCAGGCGCGGGAGCAAGGTTATGTCGAAACGGTCTTTGGTCGGCGGCTTTGGCTACCCGAGATCAAGGGCTCTAACGGCCCCCGCCGGCAGGGCGCCGAACGCGCTGCCATCAATGCGCCGATGCAAGGGACTGCAGCGGATTTAATTAAATTGGCGATGGTTGCAGTACAAAATTGGCTGGAGGCCGAAGGCTTAAAGACCCGCATGCTGTTGCAAGTGCATGATGAACTGGTCTTTGATGTCCCTTTGGATGAGCTGGATTACGTGCAAAAGGCCCTACCAGGCTTGATGTGCTCGGTTGCAACACTGAAGGTACCTTTGCTGGTGAGTATCGGTGTCGGTGATAATTGGGAAGAAGCGCATTAAATCAAACGCAAACAGGAGACGAATATGAGCACCAATCGAAGAGACTTTATGAAGGCATCGGCTGTAACAGCAACTGGCCTTGGCGTCGGTTTTGTTGCAGCATCCCAACCCGTTCTGGCGCAGGTCATTAAAACTGACTTTACAGGTATCAAGGCAGGTGAACTGTCGATCCCATCCGGCAACATACAAATGCCAGCCTATGTGTCACGCCCTGAAAAGGCTAAAGGGCCATTGCCAATCGTGATTGTCTGCAGTGAAATTTTTGGTGTGCATGAATACATTGCCGACGTCACTCGTCGGTTTGCCAAGATGGGTTATATGGCCATTGCCCCTGAATTTTTTGTGCGGGCCGGCGATCCCAATACCTATGGAACCGTAGCTGAAATCTTCACCAACATCGTTGCAAAAACGCCGGATACCCAAGTTTTGGGTGATATTCGGGCAGCGATTGCGTGGGCTGGCGCCAATGGCGGTGATGTGAAGCGCGTTGGCGTTACCGGTTTTTGCTGGGGCGGTCGGATTACTTGGCTCTCCGCCACCATGCCCGAAGTGCGCGCAGGCGTTGCTTGGTACGGCCGCTTAGTCGGTGAAAAAACAGCTGGTAACCCACGCCATCCAGTCGACATTGCGGCAGAGCTCAAAGCCCCTGTACTTGGTCTATATGGTTCAGCCGATACCGGCATTCCACTGGAAAGCGTTGATAAGATGCGTCAAGCATTGGCCGTGGCAGGATCAAAAAATCTAGAAGCAAAAGCATCGCGTTTTGAGATTTACCTCGATGCCCCCCACGCGTTTCATGCGGATTACCGGGAGACCTACCGTGCTGGACCGGCTGCCGATGGCTGGGTAAAGTGTTTGGATTGGTTTAAACGGAACGGAGTGGTATGACCACCCTGCAGCTCATTATTTTAGTAACAGCAGGTGCGGGTGTATCGAGTGTTCTGATTGCGGCAAGCTTATCGCTAGGTGTTTTAGCGAAGCTGGTCGACCGAATGGTGAGTATTTCGGTCGGTATTTTGCTTGCCGCTGCATTGCTCCATTCTTTACCAGAAGCATTTGAAATGCCTGGAGTTGATCCCCATGTGTTGTTTGCGATTTTGCTTGCAGGCCTTCTGGGATTTTTTCTTTTAGAGAAGGTGTCGTTGCTACGCCATAGTCATCACCATGAAGGCGATGGCCATGATCACCACCATGGGCACGATGCAGAAGAGGCTGGTCAAAGCGGTTGGATGATTTTGATTGGCGACGGACTGCACAATTTTGTCGATGGCGTTTTAATTGCTGCCGCATTTATGGTGGACTTTGAAGTCGGTGTGTTTACGGCAATGGCGATTGTGGCGCATGAGATACCGCAGGAAATCGGTGATTTTATTGTGCTGATTAATGCTGGTTTTTCGCGGGCACGTGCATTGCTTTATAACTTAATTAGCGGTGCTCTGTCGGTATTGGGTGGTGTGCTGGGGTATTTCTTTTTAGAAAAAGCCAATGCCGCAATGCCCTATTTGCTGGTGATTGCCTCCAGTGGATTTATCTACATTGCCGTGAGTGATTTAATTCCGCAAATGCACCGCAGATCCCATTGGCGGGAATCCTTGCGGCAAATTACCTTGATCGGTTGTGGCGTGGGCTTGATTATCTTGCTCTCGCGCGGACACTAAACCGCCAGCTTAGAGGGTTTTCTCAGGTGGCAATCGGCCGTTTTGGATCGGTGCACCATTCGCTCCAGCTACCAACGTATAAACGGGATCCCGCTAAGCCCGCCACCTCCATTGCCAACACATTATGGCAAGCACTCACACCAGAGCCGCATTGGTGAATTACATCATGCGTAGCCGTGCCACCCAGTAAGGATTCAAATTCAGCGCGTAAGACCTCAGGTGATTTAAATTGCCCTGCACTGAGATTGTGTTTAAAGAAGCGATTCAGTGCTCCCGGGATATGCCCGCCAATCGCATCTAGAGTTTCATTTTCCCCACGAAAGCGATCTTCAGCGCGCGCATCGATCATGCAATGGCCCAGTAAATTCGGATCTGCAATGCACTCTTCGATGACGTCCACTGTGACTGCGCCTACCCACTCCTGCGGAGCCGGGATTACTTTTAAGGGCTCAATCATTGGTGGAATGGTGCCAATCGAGCCATTCCATGCGGATAGGCCACCATCCAATACCTGAACGTTCGCGTGTCCGCTGGCTTTGAGCATCCACCACAAACGGCTTGCATAGACCGAGCCATGATTATCGTAGGCAATGACGGTTGTCTTGGGGTCTATACCGAGGCGCTGCTTTGTTGTTGCCCATTCTTCAGGGCTAGGCAGCGGATGACGGCCGTTGCTGCCGGTTTTTGCTGCAGAGAGATCGCGACCTAGATCGACGTAAATGGCACCCAAAATATGACCTGCGTTATAAGCTTCACGACCTGCGTTTGGGTTTACTAAATCAAAGCGGCAGTCACAGATGAGAATATCTGCGCCCGTATTAACGAGCTCTTCTAACTGATTAGGTGTGATGAGTGGGTTCATAGCGCAAGCTCCTTGTGGGTGGTCGGCAAGAAAAAATAGTCTACCGTGAATGCATCTACTCGCCTAGTTAAAACTGCATCTCCCGGCGATACCATTCATGAAAATGCTGCATCCCGTCTTCCATTGGGCTTTGGTATGGCCCGACTTCGTTTACGCCTCTAGCGAGGAGTGCGGCGCGACCCGCGTCCATGCGCTCGGCAATCTCATCATCTTCGATGCAGGTTTCCATGTACGCGGCCCGCTCGGCCTCGACAAATTCACGTTCAAATAGGGCGATTTCTTCGGGATAGTAAAACTCCACAATATTGCGGGTTTTATTAGGGCCCATGGGGTGTAGTGTAGAAATGCACAGCACGCCTGGATACCATTCAACCATCACATTGGGGTAGTAGGTCAGCCAAATAGCACCATGCCGCGGTGGTGTATTGCCATGGTGGCGCAGCACTGCCTCATGCCATTGGCGATATACAGGAGAGCCTGGGTTAGCGAGGTTTTTATGGATACCCACCGTTTGTACGCTGTGCCAATCGCCGAATTCCCAATGTAAGTCTTCACAGGAGACAAATTGACCAAGCCCCGGATGAAAGGGCACCACATGGTAATCCTCGAGGTAAACCTCAATGAAGGTTTTCCAGTTGTAGTTACACTCATGCACCTCAACGTGATCGAGCATGTAGCCGGTAAAGTCTAAATCGTCAGCCACACCCAATTTGCCTAAGTCTTTACGAACATCGCGCGGACCTTCAAACAGCAATCCTTGCCAGTTTTGCAGTGGCGATTTTCCTAAATGAAGGCAGGGCTTATCGCCAAAATGCGGAGCCCCTAGTAATTGACCATCCAATCCATAAGTCCAGCGGTGCAAAGGGCAAACAATGGTATCCACTTGACCCGAGCCATTGAGCATCAGGGCTTGACGATGGCGGCATACATTGGAGAGGAGTTCAACGCCTGCTGGGTTACGAACCAATACGCGACCTTCGTTTTCTGCGCTTAGGGTGCGATAGGAGCCTTGTTCGGGCACCATTAATTGATGGCCCACATAGCCAGGCCCCTGCTTAAATAGCAGAGCCATCTCGCGCTGATACAGATCAACGTCAAAGTAAGCCGAGACCGGCAACTGCAGATTGGACGGCGCAAGTTGCTGCGCGGTAGCCAGATTAGTCATTCTCCCCACCCCCGAAAAAGTCAGCCGAAGCTAAGCGGAACAACCAATCCAACCATCGAAAGATCGATATTGGATAGGAAGGAAGGCGATTATACCCATCGAATCCAGCCCTAGCTCGAATGCGAAGGCCCTGCCTTAGTGGAAAATCAGGCATGATTTAGGTAAATCAGCCTCACAACCGCCATTTATTTCCGGAAAACTCCGCATGCCAGCAAAAAAATCCGATGCCACTCCCAGTGGTACAGAGATCCAAATTGACCCAGCCCTACGCTATGAGCAGGCTGTAAAGGAACTTGAAAAACTGATTGCCGATATGGAGTCAGGCCAGTTTTCATTGGAAGAAACCTTGGCCGCTTATCAGCGCGGCGCTGCTTTACTACGCCATTGCCAGGGTGTCTTGGCGCAAGTGGAGCAGCAGGTTCGGGTATTCGAGGCCTAATTCAATGACATTTGATTTTGGAGTGTGGTTACAGGCTGGCTCAGCGCGTGCCGAAGCAGCCTTGGATCTTCGTCTGGATTCTGCCCAGTTACTACCGCAACGCCTGCACGAGGCTATGCGCTATGCAGCCCAAGGTGGCGGTAAACGGATTCGTCCTTTATTGGTGTTTGCTGCGGGTGAGTTGGGGAACGCCAATCCCAAAGTGCTGGATGCTGCTGCAGCCGCCATCGAGATGATTCATGCCTATTCCTTGGTGCACGATGATCTGCCGTGCATGGATGATGATGATTTGCGTCGCGGTCGTCCTACCGTACACAAAGCATTTGATGAGGCAACGGCGCTTCTAGTTGGTGATGCCCTGCAAACCAAAGCATTTGAAGTATTGGTGGACACCCAAGGCACGGCGGAGATGCGTTTATCCCTGATTGGCGAGCTGAGTAAAGCCTCAGGCTCGCTTGGTATGGCTGGTGGTCAAGCGATTGATTTGGAGAGCGTAGGTCAAAAGATTGATCTAACTGCCCTCAAACAAATGCACGCCATGAAAACCGGTGCATTGCTTAGCTGTGCCGTACGCATGGGCGCGATTGCGGCCGAAATGGATGCAACTGCATTGACTCAATTGACGCAATACTCCACTGCACTTGGGCTAGCCTTTCAGGTGGTAGATGATGTGCTGGATGCAACCGCCGATAGCCAAACCCTCGGCAAGACTGCGGGCAAAGATGCGGCAGACGATAAGCCAACCTACGTCACGCTGATGGGTTTAGACTACGCCAAAAAACAAGCTGCAGAGCTGCAAGTTCAAGCATTAGATAGCTTGAGCCATTTTGGTTCAAAAGCAGACGCCCTGAGAGCACTCGCAAAACTCGTGGTTGAGCGAAAAAATTAATGAACGCCCCTATAAATATGATCTTGAATACGATTAATGATCCTGCTGATCTGCGCAAACTCGAGCGCGAGGCGCTGCCGGCATTGGCAGATGAGTTGCGTCAATTTGTGATTGATTCGGTATCCAAAACCGGCGGACACTTATCGTCCAATTTAGGCACAGTCGAGTTATCGATTGCGCTGCATTACGTGTTTGATACGCCGCGTGATCGCATTGTGTGGGATGTGGGCCATCAAAGCTACCCCCATAAAATCTTGACGGGTCGCCGCGAGCGCATGAATACCTTACGTCAATTTAATGGACTCTCGGGATTTCCGCGGCGCGCAGAAAGTGAATACGATACCTTTGGTACCGGCCATTCATCCACCAGCATCTCTGCCGCCATGGGGATGGCCAGGGCGGCCCAAACCAAGGGAGAGCAGCGCGTCGCAATTGCAGTGATTGGCGATGGCGCCATGAGTGCTGGCATGCCATTTGAAGCCATGAACAACGCCGGTGTCTACGATGATCTGCCCTTGATTGTGATTCTGAACGACAACGACATGTCGATTTCTCCGGCGGTGGGAGCGCTCAATCGCTACCTTGCGCGCCTACTGAGTGGCAATATTTATTCGGCAACTAAAAAAGGCATTGATAGCGTTTTATCGATTGCGCCGCCATTGCGCGAGTTTGCTAAGCGACTCGAGGACCATGCAAAGGGCATGGTATCGCCATCCACGATTTTTCAAGAATTTGGTTTTAACTATTTTGGTCCGATCGATGGCCACGATTTAGATGCTTTGCTGCCCATGCTGCAAAATGTTCGACGATTAGCTTTAGAGGGCGGCGGCCCTCAGTTTTTGCATGTCATCACGCGCAAAGGCCAAGGGTATATGTTGGCCGAGGCCGACCCAGTTCTGTATCACGGCCCTGGTAAATTTAATCCCTCCGAGGGCATTCAAAAAACAAGCAATACCAAACAAACCTTTACCCAAGTGTTTGGCGAGTGGCTATGCGATATGGCGCATGCCGACCCGCTACTGGTTGGTATTACGCCGGCCATGCGCGAAGGATCGGGTCTGGTTGAGTTTGAAAAGCGCTTCCCCGATCGTTATTACGACGTTGGCATTGCAGAACAGCATGCTGTCACTTTTGCTGCGGGCATGGCCTGTGAAGGCATGAAGCCGGTAGTGGCGATTTATTCCACCTTTTTGCAGCGCGCCTATGATCAATTGATTCACGATGTGGCGATTCAGGACTTGCCGGTGGTGTTTGCGCTCGATCGTGCTGGTTTGGTCGGAGCCGATGGCGCAACCCATGCGGGCGCATATGACATTCCTTTCTTGCGCTGCATACCGAACATGCTGGTCATGACCCCGGCCGATGAATCCGAGTGCCGCGATTTGCTCACCACGGCCTATCGTCAGTCGCACCCGAGCGCCGTGCGTTATCCGCGCGGATCCGGGGTTGGTGCTAAACCATCGGCGGAGTTACGGACTTTGCCTTTAGGTAAGGGCGAGGTACGCCGTGAGTCGACTGCAGTTGCGGGTAAACGACTTGCCATTTTGGCGTTTGGAACCTTGCTATACCCTGCACTCGATGTGGGTGAGGCACTTAATGCGACCGTAGTGAATATGCGTTTTGTAAAACCCTTGGATGTGGATTTACTAAAAGCAGTTGCAACTAACCACGACTACCTCGTCACGATTGAGGACGGCGCAATTATGGGGGGTGCTGGTAGTGCTTGCCTTGAGGCGCTGATCCAATTGAATATCAATAAGCCGGTATTGCAATTGGGCCTGAAAGATGAATTCATTGAGCATGGTGATTACAACTTATTAATGTCACGTTGCGGTCTAGATGCCGATGGCATTAAGACGTCAATTACCACTCGCTTTCCGGACGCCGTACAGACTTAAGCAGCAGTTAAATCCCAGCGTGGCTTGACGTCAAAAGCGGCGGTATCGCCGTCTTGATGTCCTGCGAGTAAACGCAAAGCCCCCGCAAAGGCAATCATCACGCCGTTGTCGGTGCAGAGCTGCAGCGGTGGGTAGTGCACCTGAAACTGATCGCGAAGGGCGCGCGCATGGAGCGCCGCTCGCAGTTGTTTGTTAGCGCCCACTCCGCCTGCTAAGACCAAATCACCGTAGCCCGTTTGCTTCATCGCTTTGGCTGACTTCTGCACTAATACATCCACAAGAGACTCAACAAAGGCATGGGCTAGATCGGCGTCAAACTGGACTTTATCGTTTGGGTTCTCTGGGCTAAAGCGATTGACTTGATTGAGGACGGCTGTCTTGAGACCTGAGAAGGAAAAATCCAAATCCCCTGAATGCAGCATGGGCCGCGGCAAATCAAAGCACCCCGGTTTACCACTCTCAGCCAATAACGATACCGCGGCGCCGCCGGGGTAATCCAAGCCCAATAATTTGGCCGTTTTATCGAATGCCTCACCCGCGGCATCATCGACTGTTTCACCAAGGAGCTCATATTGACCCACCCCTTCTACACCCATAAGCTGGGTATGGCCACCCGATACCAAGAGGGCAATAAATGGAAATTGGGGGGCAGATTCACCCAGTAGAGGGGAGAGCAGGTGACCCTCGAGGTGGTGCACTCCAATCGATGGCTTTTCTAAAGCGAGCGCCAGAGACCGACCAAAGGCCGTGCCGACCAACAGGGCGCCAGCAAGCCCCGGGCCTTGGGTATAGGCAATGGCATCAATCGAATCTAGGGGTAGGCTAGCCTGCGCTAAAGTCTCTTCGAGGAGGGGTAAAACCCGGCGAATATGGTCTCTAGAGGCTAATTCAGGGACAACACCCCCGTATTCACGGTGCATGGCCACTTGAGAGTGGAGGGCCTGGCCTAATATGCCTAGGCGGGCGGGTTGTCCGGCTTCCCAGTTTTTAGTGTCATAAACCGCTATTCCGGTCTCATCACAGGAAGTTTCTATGCCCAAAACGATCATTTTTAGCTAAGCCGTGCTAGAATCCGAGATTCAGTTAATTTCGATTATTCGAGCATATACGAGTTAAACCAGCATGACTACAGTCCGCCTCCGCGAAAACGAGCCTTTTGAAGTGGCATTACGCCGTTTCAAGCGCACCATTGAAAAAAACGGTCTTTTGACTGACTTGCGTGCCCGCGAGTTTTACGAAAAGCCAACTGCAGAGCGCAAGCGCAAAAAAGCCGCTGCTGCAAAACGCCATTACAAGCGTATTCGCAGCCAGATGTTGCCTAAAAAGCTTTACTAACAGGGCAGCCCGAATACAGGCACTCCATTCATGGAGTGGCCAACAAGCCCGCTGACGGTAAAACGCAGCGGGTTTTTGTTTTTTTGTTGTGGTACTAATAGACACCAAGACATTCAATAATTGCAAGGAAATGCCATGAGCCTGAAAGACCAAATCACCGAGGATATGAAAAACGCCATGCGCGCGAAAGAGGCCGAGCGTTTAGGTGCGATTCGCCTTTTGCTAGCAGCCATCAAACAGCGTGAGGTGGATGAGCGCGTGGTGGTGGATGACGCTGGCGTGATTGCGATTGTCGAAAAGTTAATCAAGCAGCGCAAAGACTCCATTAGTCAGTTTGAAAAAGCAGGCCGCGCTGATTTAGTGGCGATCGAAGCAGCTGAGATGGCGATTATGCAAGCCTACTTGCCAGCACAGTTATCCGATGCCGAGGTCGCTGCCATTGTCACTGCAGCCATCAAACAACTGGGCGCCAGTGGACCGCAGGACATGGGTAAGGTGATTGGCGCGCTCAAGCCCCAACTGGCAGGCAAAGCCGATATGGGCGCGGTATCTGGCCTCGTGAAAGCGGCACTCGCTCAGTAAGCGTAAAGCAAAGCGCACCATGGGCATGATCCCTCAATCGTTTATTGCGGATTTACTCAATCGGGTCGACATCGTCGATGTCGTTGGGCAGCACGTTAAGTTAAAAAAAGCAGGGGCCAACTACCAAGGCCTGTGCCCATTCCATCAAGAAAAATCCCCGTCGTTTTCCGTATCGGCAACCAAGCAGTTCTATCACTGCTTTGGCTGTGGTGCCCACGGTTCTGCCATCGGCTTTTTAATGGAGTATTCGGGGCTCGGTTACGTTGAAACGATTGAAGAGCTTGCGCGCTCTGCTGGACTCACCGTGCCACGTGAGGAGCGCACTGCCAACGATGTAGCGAGGCAACAGCAGGCACTTGCCCTAAGTGAGGTAATGGGTTTGGCAGCCGATTGGTATAAAACTCAGTTAAAGGCGGCGCCGCGCGCGATTGATTATTTAAAAAGCCGCGGCCTTACTGGTGAAGTTGCCAAGCGCTATTCACTGGGGTATGCGCCGGATGGCTGGCAAGGCCTCGAGGCGGTATTTGGAAGTTATGCTGATGATGCTACTGCCAAGCCGCTACTTGAGGGTGGTTTGTTAATTCAAAGTGAAACCAGTGAGTCCAATCAAACGGCACGGCGTTATGACCGCTTTCGCGATCGCGTGATGTTCCCCATCCGCAATCACAAAGGTCAGGTGATTGGTTTTGGTGGACGGATCTTGGATCAAGGCGAGCCCAAGTATTTGAACTCACCTGAAACGCCCCTCTTTTCTAAAGGCAATACCTTGTATGGGTTGTTTGAAGCGCGTCAAGCGATTCGGGCGCAAGAGTACGTCTTGGTTTGCGAAGGCTATATGGACGTAGTGGCCTTGGCGCAGTTGGGCTTTCCCAATGCGGTAGCGACCTTAGGCACAGCCTGTACAGCCAATCATGTGCGCATGCTGCTGCGCCAAACCGATCGGATTGTATTTTCGTTTGACGGCGACGCTGCCGGCCAGCGCGCAGCGCAGCGCGCGCTCGAGGCCTGCTTGCCCTTGATGTCAGACGATAAAGAAATTCGTTTCTTATTTTTACCAACGGAACATGACCCCGATAGTTACGTTCGTGCCTACGGCGCGCCTGCGTTTGAAAAAGCCGTTAAAGAGGCTACGTCGTTTTCCGGATTCTTTTTTAAGATCGTCAGCGAAGGCCGCGACTTAACGACGCCGGAAGGGCGGGCGCAAACCCACCATGCTGCCAAGCCTTTGTTTTTATCGATGGCACCGATTGCCTTGCGATCGCAAATGCTGCGTGAAGTAGCAATACGAACCTCCTCTACCGCAGCTGAGTTAGAGGCATTTTGTGGGCTGACGGTTGCACCTGCTGCACGCAGCAGTAATCCAGTACAAGGAATGTCAGCAGCACAAATGGGTGCTGGAGCACGAAGCCAATCCAGTACGTGGCAGCCTAGTAAGGGCTATAGCAAAAAACCAGCAGGACCGGTGATTCCACCACCCAATGCGCCGATGGATTTAGCCGAGCAAATTTTGCGCGTGCTGATTCAGTTTCCGCATTTGGGCAAGGGCCTGAATACCGAACAACGGCAATTGGTCTTGGTAGCAGCGGAGCAGCGCTCAGCCAACGCATTGATGCTGATGACCGATTTAATTAAGCAATGCGATCAATTGGATTATTTGCCCAATACATCTAGCGCATCCGGCACAGAATCAAGCCCAGGCGCCGGTGCATTCGCATTGTTTCAGGAACAACTCTCCCGCAGCGAGCTTGCATCGATGTATGAGGTACTGCGCAAACGGGTGATGGAATCGGATTTGGATGCAGGCGGCGCTGCGGCTGATCTAGACGGCGCCCTAAAAAAGCTCGGCATGCTCCAATTAAAAAATGAAATGACTGCCATTACCCAGCGTATATCCAGCGGCCAAGCATCAGATTTGGATCGGGCGCGGTATCGCGAGCTGGGCGAGCGCCTGAAGTTTTCCTAAAAAAGCCCTTAAGTCCTTAAAAAGTAGCTGTTTAAGCCCGATTTATTGCTTATTTCAGCGTCAGAAAATACTGAATCGACTATAATCCTCTGTTCAGAGAAAAAATACGATGTAATTCAGTCACTTGCGTCATTAATTTGAATTGATTGACCGTAGTGGCCCAGGCAATTGGTCTGACCCATTGAAACCAACAATTAAGTAAGTGAGCGTAAACCTATGCCCAGCAGCAAAACCAATAAAAGCGCAAAACCCGTGAAAAATACTCCAGCAGCAAGCAAGTCCAAACCCCTTGCTAAGAAAACAGCCGCCCCAGTCAAAGGCAAAGTCGCTATTAAAGCACCAGTCAAGAAAGCCGCTCCAACAGCTAAAGCCAAAGCACCTGCCAAACAGTCGGCGCCCCTTAAGTCCAAGCCAGCATCTAAAGTAGCCCCCAAAAAAGCGACGGCACCTGCAAAGACAGCAAAAAAGCCAATCGCAAAGCCTACAAAGCCAGCAGCAAAGAAGGCAGCATCAAAAGTTCCAGCGAAGGCAGTTAAAAAACCGGCGAAGCCAGCAAGACCAGTAGCAAAGGCGGGCAAGCCTGCGGCGAAGACGCCAGCCAAGGTAGCTGCAAAAGCAAAGCTAGTGGTGAAGGCAAGTAAAAAAACAGCAGTCGCTGCAAAAACAAACAAAGACGTCCCAGCTAAAAAAGGCAAAGCAGTTGAGCCTGAATTACCAAAAGGCAAGGGCAAGTCCAAAGCAGCAGCGTCCGCTGATGCCTTGCAGGATGCAGATCTGGCGGTAGAGGGTAAAAAAACCAAAGGGCGTAAAGCCAAGGCTGAGGCCCCTGTAGTTGATTCGAATGAAGACAATCGCACCGATCGGCAAAAAGCCCGCGACCGCAAGGCCAAAGAGAAGGCCCTCTTAAAAGAATTTGCAGCACAGCAGTTGGGTTCTGAAGAGCAGCAAGAATTACGCCGCGCCCGCCTGAAAACCCTGATTAAGATGGGTAAGTCGAAGGGCTACTTAACCCACGGTGAAATGAATGACGTCATGTCCGATGAGTTGTCGGATGCCGACGCACTCGAAACCTTAATCGGTTTGCTTAATGACATTGGTATTACCGTATACGAGCAAGCTCCTGATGCCGAAACCCTACTCCTGAATGAGAATGGGATTTCGGGTACGTCCGATGAAGAAGCGGAAGAAGAAGCTGAGGCCGCTCTCTCCACAGTGGATTCGGAATTTGGCCGGACGACGGATCCTGTGCGCATGTACATGCGCGAGATGGGAACGGTAGACCTGTTGACCCGTGAGGGCGAAATTGTGATTGCCAAGAAAATTGAGGCAGGCCTCAAAGACATGGTGATGGCTCTTTCCGCATGCCCGGTCACCATTGCTGAAATCATTGGCAACGCAGACAAAATAGTCACCGGTGAAATGGAAATTGATCAGTTTGTCGATGGTTTAGTAGATCCCAATGCCGAAGACATTCAGCTCGGACCCGATGAGCCAGAAGAAGACCTCGAAGCTATCGAGGGCGATGAAGAGGGCGTCGAAGAAGATACTGGTGGCGGCGGTGGTGGCTCAAGTACGGCCAGTGCCAAGCAACTCGAAGAACTCAAGCAGATTTCTTTAGAAAAGTTTGCCATCATCCGCACGCAGGCGGACAAGATGCTCCGTGCGTACAACCGGGATGGATACAACTGCCCTGCCTATATCAAAGCACAGGAAGCCATTCGGAATGAAATGCTCGGTTTCCGTTTAACGGCGAAGAGCGTTGAAAAGCTTTGCGATACCATGCGCTCCCAAGTAGACCAAGTCTGGAAACTCGAGCGTGGCATCGTTAGCTTGTTGGTGGACAAAATTGGCGTATCGCGCGGCGAGGTATTAAAAGACTTCCCCAAGATGTCCATGAATTTAAAGTGGACGGCTAATTTACTGAAAGACAATAAGTCCTACAGTGCGCTCTTGGAGCGTAACGTTCCTGCCATCCAAGAGCTGCAACAAAAGCTGATTGATATTCAAACGAAGGTTGTTTTGCCTTTGCCTGAATTAAAAGAAGTGAATAAGCAAATGATTGCCGGTGAGAAGCGTGCGCGTGAAGCCAAACGGGAAATGACCGTTGCCAACTTGCGTTTGGTGATTTCAATTGCCAAGAAATACACCAACCGCGGTCTGCAGTTCCTCGATTTGATACAAGAGGGCAATATCGGCCTCATGAAGGCAGTGGATAAGTTTGAGTATCGCCGTGGCTATAAGTTCTCAACCTACGCGACGTGGTGGATTCGTCAGGCCATTACTCGCTCCATCGCTGATCAGGCCCGTACGATTCGTATTCCGGTCCACATGATCGAGACCATCAATAAGATGAACCGAATTAGCCGTCAGATTCTGCAAGAGACTGGACATGAGCCCGATGCAGCAACCTTGGCCTTGAAGATGGAGATTCCGGAAGACAAGATCCGTAAGATTATGAAAATCGCCAAAGAGCCTATCTCGATGGAAACACCGATTGGCGATGACGAAGACTCCCATTTAGGTGACTTCATTGAAGACGGCAACACCTTGGCTCCAGCCGAAGCAGCTTTGCATGAATCGATGCGCGATGTCGTTAAGGATGTTCTCGACTCATTAACGCCGCGCGAAGCGAAAGTATTGCGTATGCGCTTCGGTGTAGAAATGAGCACAGACCATACCCTCGAAGAGGTGGGTAAGCAGTTTGATGTGACGCGTGAGCGCATCCGTCAGATTGAAGCCAAGGCTTTGAGAAAGATGCGTCACCCAAGCCGCAGCGACAAGCTTAAGACCTTCCTCGAAGAGGATTGATCGAAAGACTAACGGGCCCATAGCTCAGTTGGTTAGAGCAGAGGACTCATAATCCTTTGGTCCCAGGTTCAAGTCCTGGTGGGCCCACCAGAAAAGCAAACCCTCATCAGAAATGGTGGGGGTTTTGTCTTTTTAAGCGTTACTTTAAGTAACGGCTATAACCAGGAATGCTTCCAATACCTATTCATTATTGTCGAGTAGATAAATTGAACTAAATCTGGGAGTATTAATTGGGTTAATTGCGTTATGAAACGTATCTACGACATTGGGGGGGTACCATATCTCGTTTACATCATTAGATGACTGCAAAAAAGATCATATCAGTCTGCGGTAGAAATCTTTCCAGCAACAACTCACAACATAAAGTCATCAAACGAAAAGGCGAAATAAATTTGTCATAAGCCTGAAATATGCTGTATTGATAAATATTTAGTTCATCAATCTGATCTATCTTCATCACAAGGGATTTGAAGTATATGTTGATTAATTGCGCTTCGTATAAAGACGGCCGAAAAATAGCTGACTTAGACCCAAACTCCATTCGTTCACATTTAAGAAGCCCGAAGGAATTTGTGTGGGTTGCCTCATTAAATCCAGAGCTTGATGAGATAGGCCAAATGAAGGATGCCTTTAATCTTCATCCCCTTGCTGTTGAAGATGCTCTAAATGGTCATCAAAGACCAAAGATTGAAGAGTACGGTGATAGTTTATTTGCAGTTATACAAATACTTAGTCTTAATGAGGAAATTGAAGTTGGTGAAATCGATATTTTTGTTGGTGAGCACTACGTCTATTCTGTCCGTAACCGATCAGAGGTGAAATTTTTAGGTGTTCGTGAACGATGTGAGAGGGAGCCGGAATTGCTAAAACAAGGCTCAGGATTTGTAATGTACGCCCTGATTGATGCAGTAATTGATCAATATTTCCCCATTGTTGATCATCTAGAAACTGAACTTGAAGAAATTGAAGATAAATTATTTGAAAGAAATGTTACTCAGGATAATATTGAGAGACTTTATGACCTCAAGAAGAAGGTCATGATTGTTAAGCATGCGGTTACTCCACTAATGGAGGCGGTAGGAAAATTTTCCGGAGGGCGTGTTCCACCCATTCTCGTGAATTCAGTTGAATATTTTAGAGATTTGTATGACCACTTATCAAGAATTAATTCAATTATTGAAGGCATGCGGGATGCAATCGCCACAGCAATTCAAGTCAGTTTTTCACAAATTACTCTAGAGCAAAATATAGTGCAAAAAAGACTCGCAGCTTGGGCTGCAATTTTTGCAACTGCAACAGCCTTCGCTGGTATTTGGGGCATGAATTTTGAGTCAATGCCAGAGCTAAAGTGGCACTACGGTTATCCATTAGCAATCGGAATCATCGTGCTAGCGTGCTCACTTTTGTACGTCCGCTTTAAACGTGCCGGCTGGCTCTAGTCGATACTTTTTCATAGCATGTTAATAATTTCATTAACTTGACATTTATTGAACGTATCTTGTAACTTTAAATTTTAAGTTGAGGTGAATCATGCTTAAATCAAAAGTTGCATTAATAACTGGCTCTACGAGTGGAATTGGTTTAGGTATTGCACATTCTCTGGCAAAACAGGGGGCCGATATTGTGCTCAATGGTTTTGGTGCCATCAGCGAAATTGAGGAGTTAATAGACACTTTGTCGATGAAATACGATGTAAAGGTTTCATATCATCCTGCAAATATGGCAAACCCAGATGAGATAAAAGAAATGATTTCTTTTGTTGAGACAAATCTGGGCGGTGTAGACATATTAGTTAATAACGCTGGTATTCAGCATCTTGCCCCTGTCGATGAGTTCCCAACGGAAAAATGGGACGCAATTATTGCAATAAATCTATCTTCAGCATTTCATACGATTTCTTGCGCATTACCAAGCATGAAAAGCCGTGGATATGGACGGATTATCAACATTGCTTCAGTTCATGGGCTGGTTGGATCTGAGCATAAGTCAGCTTATGTTGCTGCAAAACACGGGTTAGTTGGTTTAACTAAAGTGGTTGCATTGGAGACGGCGCGATCCCCCATTACATGCAATGCCATATGTCCAGGGTGGGTTTTGACTCCCTTAGTTCAAAATCAGATCGAGTTGAGAGCATCAAATGAGTCAATTAGCGTTGAAGCCGCTAAAGACCAGTTACTTTCAGAAAAGCAACCTTCCGCAGAGTTTGTTACTACTGAACAACTTGGCTCACTAGTAGTCTTTTTCTGCTCAGAGGCTGCCGAACAAGTCAGGGGTGTAGCATGGAATATGGATGGTGGATGGGTAGCGCAATAAGCACTTTTTCATGATGCCTTAGGCCATAATGTGCAAGCCTGCATCTACGTAAATGACATCCCCGGTCATTCCTGATGAACCTCCGCCTACAAGAAAACCGACGACTCTACCGACTTCTGCAATATCAACAATTCGTTTAGCAGGGCTTCGCTGAATTGCCATATTGATTAAGTCATTAAAGTCAGCAATACCAGATGAGGCTCTGGTTTTGATCGGCCCGGGGGATACTGCAAAAACTCGGATTCCATGTTCACCCAGCTCTTTTGCTAAGTATCGCACAGTAGCTTCCAATGCTGCTTTTACAGGGCCCATGACATTGTAATGATCGACAACTTTTTCAGCCCCATAGTAAGTCATCGTTATAAGGGAGCCGCCGTTATTCATTAGGGATTGCGAGTAGTGTGCAATTTCAATGAATGAATGGCATGAAATTTGCATAGCCTGTAAGAATCCCTCGCGCGAGCAGTCAGTCAATCGGCCATGCAGATCATTGCGCGGGGCATATGCAATCGAATGAATCACAAAATCAAGAGATCCCCATTGATTTTTAATCTCATTAAATACATTCTTAACTTGCTCGGGTTCAGTGACATCGAGCGGTAAAAGAATTGTGGCATCGAGTTGTTGAGCTAGGGGTAACACATAAGATTTGGCTTTATCGTTGATGTAGGTTAAGGCAATCTCAGCACCAAACGCTCGTAATTTTGATGCACATCCAAAAGCGATACTATCTTCATTGGCGACCCCAATCACAAGGCCACGTTTACCTTTAAGCATATCGCCAATACGGGTGTTCTCATCCCAAACTTTGGGGAGTTGATCAAGTGGATGATTTAAATTCATAGAGAGATGATTACAGAAAATTGTGACAACAATGTTTAGATTTAATGACGAGCGAATTTGTTAGGGATCTCCCAATTACTTGTATGCATTTCTGCTATCTTATTGTCTTTGTAAGCTAGTATCCTCCCGCAAATCGGTGGATATTTCTATGAAGGACAAATATTTGATTATCTCAATCCAGCTAAGCTTTTTGATGCCTGCTGGCCTTTTTTGGTTTCATTATGGATTTTAAAGAGAGAATTTGAAGCAATTAATTGTGGTTCAAGCGAAATAATTTCAATGTCTTTAATTTTTTTTGTTCCGTTAACACCTTTCTGTGAAAAATAGTATGACCAATCACTCAAGTAAGTTTGTAGATTTTCTAGGATGGTTGCGATCCATGCTGGTCATTTTTCGTGATGAATCTAGTATGCCTAATTTAATAAATCTAACGTTTGCTTTGATAACTCTTTTTTTAACCAGCAGGGCTCAGGCATTTGAACCATTAAATACTGATGACGTAGGAACGGTCAAGAAAGGGGGGAATCAGATTGAAATGTACTTTTACTCGATCAATAAGGTTAACCAGCCTACAGGACCAGGTCAAGACATATCAAGCCCGGGTACAGAATTCCTAGGGCCAGGCTCTACAAATTCATTTCCTTTTACCTACACCCGAGGCATTGCTGAGAATGTTGAGATTGCCATTGGAACGCAATATAACGCCACCCCACGCGCAAGTATTTATTCACCGATAAGTAATTACACCTTAAATGCAAAGTGGCGTTTTTTGGGTGAAGAGGGCGATAACTGGGGTTTCGCAATTAAGCCCATCTTGCAATTTCCCGATACAAAGCAGCAGCAAGTAGTGGGTTTTGGACAGGCGGCATTCAATTACGGCGCAACATTTATTTCCTCTTATTACTTAAATGAATCCTTAGAGGCTCATATCAATGTAGGTTATATGCGTAGCCCCTATAACGTAAATTATTTAAATGGTGGCAGTGCAAGTCCACTGAGATTGAATATCTACTCTGCATCCATTGCACCTGTCTGGAATGTGATGGATGGTTTACGTCTTGCCCTCGATTTTGGTGTGCAAACCAATCCACCTTCGACCGAACAACAGTCAACTATGTATGGCATGTTAGCAGCAATCATAGGCCTATCTAAAAGTGTTGATTTTGGGATTTCAATGATGCGTAGTGGACAAAATACAGGATTAGTATTGGTTGGCAATGGACCTAATTCAACGCGCTTAGACACTGGAATTACCTGGCGATTTGATTAGATGCTGATGCTGCAAATATATTGACGACCTCACGCCTATTAGCGCTTTTCTAGGATATTTGCACTCAAACTCATCGAGTTGTGCAATATGAAATGATTATTTAGTTTCATTCTATCCAGTGCTTTAAAAAACTACCAAGAAAGGTGCGCGTTTTAAGCTCGGTGTAAATCATTTACGTAGTGTGGCGTGCAATACAGAATTGAAAGTCATCTTCAGAAGTTCGTAATGAGTAGCCTAAATGACGCATTAATGCAAGCATATCGACATTTTCTTTGTTAATGTGCCCATAAATGGCTTCCAAGCCATTTAGTTGCGCGCAGTCAAGGATAGCCTGCATTAAATGAGAGCCAATGCCCTCGTGATGGTGATCATCGCTCACTGAAAGTGAAAACTCTGCTTCTAGTTTATGGTTATCCTGTATATAGCGTGAAATACCAGCAAGTGTTTGAGTATGATCTGGATTCAATATCATGGCAACAAGAGCAAAGTCACTTGACTTGTTAGAGTGGATGATCTTATTGAGCAACGCCTCGGGCAGAGTAGACATTGCATGAGCATAGCGAAAGTAACGACTTTTGGCCGATAAGTGCTCGAATAAATCAAGTACCCCAGCTCGATCACTCACTTCAATAGTACGAATTTCATATTGACCAATGACCTGTCCATCGCGAAGTAGCGGCCAGATTTTAATAAAAGATGAATTTAAGGCTCTAAGCTGATTATCCATATGCGTCTTGTTAACTCAATGTAGAAACTGCAATTTCTACACTTTACTAGAGCTAGACCTCAGATGTTTGTCATCAAGCAGTCAAATAACATTAATCTCTTTGTAATACTTTGAGCATAGATTACTTATCTTATTAACGCATCTGTAAATTGGAGTTGCCAATGCTAAACGATCTCAGTAATTCAAGCTTTGTTAAATCAGCAGGTGCGCGGTTAGAAAAGTTAGTAAATACTTCACACGATGCAATCTCGCAAAACTCAGAAGCAGCCCGAACCGTTTCAGATTTGTCTGCATTGCACATTCAAAAACTTTCCAAAACAATCCGTCGAGACTCAAAGAAAATTGAGCATCTTGTTGAACGTGCTAAGGAAGAAACACAGGTTTTAAAAAATGCTACTTTAAGCGACTGGCTACAAATGTATACAGCCTACGTACGTGATTCAGTCCAGCGCCAGGCTCTTGTATTTGACGCCCTTCGTAAAAGAGGGAATGTATATATCGACCATATTGATTCTGGAATGCCACCTGTATTGGATTTTCAGTATGACGTAATTGTGGATGGCAAAGACCTTAACCCTCCAGTAAATTATTTGCTTCTCAAAATTACGCCTCCAGCAGGGGTAGTCATAGATCCTGAGCGTGCCCCAGTATTGATTATCGACCCACGTGCTGGACATGGTGCAGGAATCGGTGGCTTTAAACCGGATAGTCAAGTTGGTGATGCTTTTGATGATGGGCATCAAGTTTACTTCTGTGCTTTTCGACCAATGCCAGAAGCGAGCCAAACTATTGCACATGTTCGCGATGCAGAAATCTTCTTCCTGGAAAGGATTGCAGAGGAACATGCACATTCGCCTAAGCCCATATTAGTGGGTAACTGTCAAGGAGGTTGGGCGGCGATGTTGGTAGCCGCAAAGGCACCGGAACTAGTAGGCCCGATTGTTTTGAATGGGTCGCCAATGTCTTATTGGGCTGGAAAGATCGGAGAAAATCCGATGCGCTATACCGGTGGGCTAAGGGGCGGCTCTTTGCCTGCATTGCTAATGGCTGATTTAGGAAATGGTTTATTTGATGGTGCTGCGTTGGTGCAAAATTTTGAATCTCTAAATCCAGCTAATAGTTTCTTCAAAAAATATTACAACTTGTATGCTCATGTCGATACAGAAGCAGAGCGATTCATTGAGTTTGAGCGCTGGTGGGGTGGCTTTTGCTTTATGACGGAAGCAGAAATTCGTTGGATTGTAGAGAATTTATTTATTGGCAATAAGCTAGCTAGCGGCGAAGCCATTTTAGATGGTGAACGAGTCGACTTGAAAAAAATTGAATCGCCAATTATTGTTTTTGCTTCACATGGGGACAATATCACTCCACCGCAGCAGGCGTTGAACTGGATTCCAGATCTGTACTCGAGCGCTGAAGAAATCAAAGCACTTGGACATCGCATTGTATACATGCTGCATGATTCTATTGGACATTTAGGCATATTTGTTTCAAGCAAAATAGCGGGCCGTGAACATGAAGCCATTACCGATACGGTACGTGCAATTGAAGCACTCTCGCCAGGACTGTATGAAATGATTCTTGAAGATGATGCAGAGCGCGTCCACATTCGCTTTGAGCCAAGAAGCATTGAGGATATTTTGCATCTAGACCATAACCGCGAAGAAGAGCCGTTATTCGCTGAGGTGGCTCGTATGTCAAAAATTAACTCTGAAACTTATCAGAGAGTAGGACGCCCATTAATAAAGACTTTGGTTACAGATGAATCAGCAGAGTTAATGCGTAATTTGCACCCTTTACGTACCCAACGATTAGTTTTCTCGGATAAAAACCCCTTCGTGACGATGTTCGATTCTGTAAGCAAACAATTAAGTCAGAACAGGGTCAACCTTAGTCCTACGAATCCATTTCTCGTTACCGAAAAGATTGGTGCAGAGATTCTTGAAATGCAATTAAACCTGTATCGTGACGTGCGGGACGCCTGGTCAGAAAGTTGTTTTTTTGCAATGTATGCTGCGCCGATATCAAGAGCAATATTTCATCCGACTGCAGAAGAAAATCTCATACATTCTGAGATTGATGTCATGAAAATGCCAGAAATTCAGGGGGCCTTAGCTAAGCTTGAACAAGGTGGTTTGGCAGAAGCTTGCGTGCGGATGCTACAACTTATGAATAAAGCCCGTGGCTATGTGCGACGTACCCGTCTTGAGCGTGAGTTGCAAGTGCTAAAGCGCCAAGATTTATTTCCTAATTTGAGTGATCAGGAAATTAAAAAAATCTTACATCAACAATCTTTGATTGTGGATTTCGACCAAGTGGGTGCAATGGCAACATTACCTTTACTGCTAACTACCCCGGAAATTCGTAAGGTTGCATTGGATTTAGTGATGGAGATTGCTGGCCCGAGAGAAAAAATGCATCCTGCCGCTCTGAAAGAATACGGTCAATTTGAGTTACTCTTGTCATGAACACCACAACTAACGATTTGAATAACCATCTTTGGCCTGATCTACAGATTGGAGATGAGGCCTCAATTGACCATACAGTCACGGCAAGAGATTTATATCTTTTTGCCCATGCTTCGGGCAATTTAAATCCAAATCACATGCCTCATCAAGCTGTAGCTCAAGAGGAGGCGGCCGGAGTTGTGGCGCCATCAATGTGGATAGGCGCGCTGATATCCAGTGTTTTAGGTAATATTTTGCCAGGCCCTGGAACCTCTTATCGTAAGCAAAGCTTCGATTTTGTTGGGCATGCACAAATAGGGGATCAGCTTAAGATTCATGTCAAGCTCATCGAAAAGTTAGAGTCACCCAAAGCCTTATTTGCAACTGAAGTCAGTACAAGTAAGGGCGATGTTATTGCTACTGGAATTGCAGAGGTCGATGCACCACTAGAAAAAATTTCTCTCTCGTCAGACCAATTGCCTGGTTTGCTCTTAGAGGAACATAACCATTTTGAGCGCATCATCAAAGCAGCGCAAAATCTTCCTCCTATGCCAACAGCAGTGGTTTGCCCTGATGATGCTAAATCCCTGGGTGGGGCTTTGATGGCTATGCGTACAGGACTCATTCTGCCAATTTTGCTTGGTTCACGCGATGCCATTGAGGTGGCTGCGAAGGAAGCTAATGAAGATATTAGCGATATCGAAATCGTGGATATTGTCGATCACAAACTAGCTGCGGCAGCTGCAGTCGCCCTAGTTCATCAGAACAGAGTCAAAGCGATTATGAAGGGTAATGTACACTCAGATGAGTTGCTCTCACAAGTAGTGAAGAAGGATGGTGGTTTACGTGGCGCACAACGGATTTCACATGTGTTTGTATTAAACGTACCAACCTTGAGTTACCCCTTATTTATTAGTGATGCGGCAATTAATATTGCACCAGATTTAGCTACCAAGGTTGACATTACCCAAAATGCTATTGATCTAGCCTGTGCTTGTGGTATTGCCCTACCAAATGTGGCTATCCTTTCAGCTGTAGAGACGGTGAACTTTAATATTCCCTCTTCAATGGATGCTGCAATTTTGGCAAAGATGGCAGATCGTGGCCAAATTCGTGGCGGGCTAGTAGATGGTCCCTTAGCCATGGACAATGCAATCGATCTAAATGCTGCTAAGACAAAACACATTAACTCACCAGTTGCTGGTAAGGCTCAAGTATTGATTGTGCCCAATTTGGAAGCAGGTAATATGTTGGTAAAGCAACTTACATTTATTTCGCATGCCCAACCGGCTGGTTTGGTATTAGGCGCCAAGGTGCCTGTGATGCTTACCAGCCGTGCTGACAGTGAACATGCGCGCATGGCCTCTTGCGCGCTAGCCTTGCTATATGACGCGTATCGCCAAAATGGCGCATCGGTCTTTACGCATTAGATTTAATTTGGTACTGACATGAATACCGCACAAATGCCAGCAATTTTAGTGATCAATTCAGGATCATCCTCAATTAAATTTGCAGTGTTTGATGATTCTGATTTATCTGAGCTGGTGAAGGGTCAAATTGATGGCATTGGCTCGCATGCTAGCTTCAAAGTAAAAAGCCCTGATCAGCATATTCAAGAGACAACCACGTGGGCTAAAGAATCAGCACCTCAGGATCATGGCGCGGCTCTAAAAATTATTTTAGATTGGTTGCATCTTGATTTATCTCATGCACTGATTCAGGCTGTGGGTCATCGTGTAGTTCATGGGGGCGCTAGATATCTTGAGCCTGTGTTGATTGATGATGCCGTAATCCATGAGCTTGAATCATTTTATGCGCTCGCCCCCTTGCATGAACCCCATAATATCGCCGGCATTAAAGCTGCTCAAGAAGTATTTGGCGATATTCCACAGATTGCTTGTTTTGATACCGCTTTTCATCGTAGTCAGTCTTTTATTAATGATACCTATGCCATACCACGAACCTTTTACGATGAAGGTGTCAGGCGTTATGGTTTCCATGGTTTATCGTATGAGTACATCAATAGTTATGTGCAGCAATACTTACCCGCTTATTATGGCAAGAAAACCGTAGTAGCCCATCTTGGTAATGGCGCATCTTTGTGTGCAATTGAGCATGGCCATGCAGTAGCAACCACTATGGGGTTTTCTCCTTTGGATGGTATTCCAATGGGCTCACGATCCGGTCAAGTTGATCCTGGGGTATTGCTCTATTTAATGCAATATAAACAGTGGGATGCCCAAGGTATCTCAGATTTACTTTACAAGGAGTCTGGGCTAAAAGGCCTTTCTGGCGGTTTATCAAACGATATGCGAACACTTGAGGCTTCTAGTGCCATTGAAGCGCAGGAAGCTATTAGCTATTTTGTACAACATGTTCAGCAGGAAATTTTGAGCTTAGCTGCTGTAATGCAGGGGCTAGAAGTAGTGATATTTACTGGTGGTATTGGTGAGAACTCTGTCTTCATTCGTGGCCAAGTAATGCAAGGACTGCAATGGCTGGGAGTTGAGATTGATGAAGAGGCTAATCTTGGAGGCGCAGGGACTCTCTCAACTACATCCTCTAAAGTAACTTGTTTACGTATTGCTACCAATGAAGAGTTGATGATTGCCAAACATACACATGATTTATCAACCGTACTGCGCTCTTAATCTGTGGGTACCTAAAACAAGATGAAAATTGCTAAACGCGTAGATGAAATTATTAGCTGTATTATGCCGGGATCAACCTTGATGATTGGTGGATTTATGGGTGTTGGTAGCCCACATCGCATAATTAATGCTCTAGTAAAATCCGGCCAAACTAACCTTACCGTTATCGCAAATGATACGGCCATGCCAGGAGTTGGTATTGGGAAATTGATCTCTAGTGGGCAGGTTTCACGGATAATCACGAGCCATATTGGCTTAAATCCAGAGACGCAAAAAAAGATGTTTGCTGGTGAAATCCAAGTTGAATTGGTGCCGCAAGGTTCTTTAGCAGAACGAATTCGCTGTGCTGGTTATGGTCTAGGAGGGGCATTAGTCAAAACGGGTCTCGGTACGCTCGCTGCAGAAAATAAATCTACCGTGATGATTAATAATGAAATCTGGTTATTGGAGTTGCCCCTGTTTGCCGATTTTGCCCTAATACACGCACATCAAGCTGATTATTTCGGCAATCTCAGCTACCAACTTACTGCAACTAACTTTAATCCAGTGATGGCTATGGCAGCCAAAAAAGTTTTTGCAGAAGCCAATGAAATTTTGCCAGTAGGGATGATTACACCAAATGATGTAACGACCCCAGGAGTCATTGTTGATGAGCTTATTGCAGTCGAACGGATCTGATAAATCATGAATGCACAAGAAATTATTGCTCGCAGAGTATCCCTAGAATTGCGCGAAGGGATGTTAGTCAATTTGGGTATTGGATTGCCTACAATGGTGGCAAATCATATTCCAACAGGACTTAATGTATTTTTACAATCAGAAAATGGTTTAATTGGTTTAGATGCAAGGCCTCCAGAAGGCATGGAGGATCATGATTTAACCGATGCGGGTGGTGGCTTTGTTACTGCTATACCAGGGGCTACGCGCATTGATAGCGTCATGTCATTTGGCCTCATTCGTGGCGGGCATCTTGATATTACTGTCTTAGGTGGCTTACAAGTTGACGCCAAAGGTTTACTGGCTAATTGGATGATTCCAGGGGTACTTGCTCCTGGCATGGGTGGTGCGATGGATTTGGTTACAGGCGCAAAACAAGTTATTGTTGCCATGCAACACACCGCTAAGGACGGCGCGTCTAAGATTGTTTCCGAGTGCACTTGGCCACTAACCTCGATACGTCCTGTGAGTCAGATCGTGACTAATCTTGCATTTATTGAGGTGACTCCAGGCGGTCTCTTACTAAAGGAAACCGCTCCAGGAGTTTCTGTTGAAACAGTGATCAAAGCCACCGCTGCTCCATTAATGATATCCCCAAACCTTTGTGAAATGGATTTATCCGGTAGTTCAACTATTTAGGTTTTAACATCATGACAATCAAATCAATTGGCATTATCGGCGCAGGCATTATGGGTAACGGGATTGCTCAGGTATGTGCCACTCATAGTTTAGAAGTGACATTGATTGATGTCAATGATGCAGCGCTCGAGCGAGGTATCTACAACATCACAAATAGTTTAGAACGCATGGTGAAAAAAGGCATGCTCTCTGAGAATGATCTCGTGCAGGCAATGCGGCGAATTACGGTGAGTACTGACTACCAGAAATTATTGAACTTAGATTTAGTGATTGAAGCAGCCACTGAAAATCAATCTTTGAAAGAAAAGATCCTACATGAGGTAGATAGCCTAGTATCAAAAGAGACCATTATTGCTACCAATACATCATCATTGTCTATTACTAAATTGGCAAGCTTGAACTCAAATCCAGAACGTTTTATCGGGATGCATTTTTTTAACCCAGTGCCACTAATGAGTTTGGTTGAGGTGATCTGTGGTTTGCAAACAAGCTCTATGACCCGAGATAGCGTGATTGCATTTGCCCGTGAAATTAATAAGCATCCCATTGCTGTTAAGAATGCACCGGGCTTCGTTGTAAATCGTATATTACTGCCCATGATCAATGAGGCCTTCTTTGTATTAAGCGAGGGTATTGCCTCTCCAGAAGATATCGATGAAGGTATGAAATTGGGCTGTAATCAACCGATTGGTCCCTTAGCATTGGCTGATTTGATTGGATTGGATACTTGCTTGGCGATCATGGAGACCTACTTCGATAGCTTTAATGATTCCAAATATCGCCCAGCACCACTTTTAAGAGAACTCGTGGCCGCAGGACACCTTGGTAGAAAGGCCGGTCGTGGAGTGTTTCAGTATTAAATAGAAATAGGGGTGCATTTCCCTGCTTGTCCTAACTATTGAAAGCTGTTAATCTGCTGCCGCTTCGAATGCGTGGCGCCAAGAAAACGGGCGCTCCAAAATGGTACGTGTCGGACACATGGTTTACATCCGGTACCGACCACATGGTTTACACCTTTATCAATCACATCCCCAATGTACCTTTTGCCTGCTGCCTTGAATTTGGGATTTTTCGTCAATTTAGCAAATTAATGTGTAATATATTACACAAATTATGAGATAATAATCCCATGAACTTACGTGAAATTGGCCTCAAAGTAGGGCAGCGCCGCACTGATCTGGGTTTATCTCAGGATCGGTTGGCAAAGCTTTGCGGTCTTTCAAGATCAACTATTCACCATTTGGAGAAGGGTTCTTTGAATGATTTAGGTACAGCCAAGCTGCTAGCCTTGCTATCTTTATTGGGACTCGATGTTATTACTCAAGGGCACAGTAAAAAAAACCTTGGTTTAGACATGGCTAGCAAAACCGCAAGTGTTAGCTACAAGACCCGGCTCCAAAGTAGCGACCTGTCGCACTCGTTGGCATACGGAGAATTGCCAGAAGCTATTTATCCGCATGTAGCGACATTGCTTGATGAAGCGCCATTAGAAATTATTGTGTCTGCGGTTGAAGAGGCGGCAATTGATAATCACGTCGCACCGAAGTTAATTTGGAAGAACATTCATCGGTGGGCACAAGAAATGCATTCACCAAGATCGGCCTGGGCTTAATCGATGAATAAAGTGATTGAGCGTGATCTACCTCACGGCACATGGAAAAACTTACTTCCCCATGCACTTTCTATTATTGAAGATATAAGGCGCTATGCTACTCCTGATCCATTCTGGACTTTAGGCGGGGGTACGGTATTGATGTTTCGCTATCAACACCGTCTTAGTAAGGACATTGATATCTTTGTACCAGATCCCCAATACTTAGGTTATGTTACGCCACGTTTAAGTGATGTTGCTGCAGCGGTTAGTGACCAGTATGTAGAAGATCAAAGTTCTTACGTAAAGTTGATTCGTCCCGAAGGTGAAATTGATTTTGTGGCCTCACCTAACCTAACCGATTCCCCATTTGAGATGTGGAATATAGATGGTCAATTTATTCGTGTAGAAACTGC